>NPIF01000462.1_pt2 | contig 191977 bp, 186 predicted proteins | sample 8637461 | NCBI WGS metagenome assembly NPIF01 (sample SAMN07420641, study PRJNA396082) | bioreactor metagenome | isolation source: sample BR12 brine-fed electro-methanogenic bioreactor BR | place: Japan: Kochi | collected 2016-12-09 | reverse complement strand
AACAGAAACAGCATATAAGGCCCAGTCTCCGGGTAAGTCAGCACAACATGACAAAGCCCTGGATTCAGGAGATAGGGTAAATGCTGCGGTTGTGTAGTGAAAGTTCACGTTCTTATCCGGGGAGATCTGCTTTGCAGGCATTGAGCATTCTCTGCAATAACTCCCGGCCCGGACCATACCGGGAAACCAAGGTCCAGGCGTCACCGGCTGCTGCCGACGGTGATGAGTTACAAACAATGGGCAGCATATGCAAAAGAATCCTCATTGCGCCTTTCAGGGTAACCTGTCTGGTGACAGAGCAGAAGTCAGCAGACGTCATAGTAGCCAAATGCCGGGAGTAATGTCCCGGACAGGGTGAAGGACTGAACATTAAGAGAAAAGGAGGTGTTCATGAACTTTGTAGCTACAGTGAATCCGAACGGAGGAGTAGTATGCCAGCGCGTCATGAAAGAACCATTTTCAAATGATCATCTACTGGAACGTATCCTCTCAGCGGACAATGTCCGTCAGGCCTGGAAACAGGTTCGGGCCAACAAAGGGGCTACCGGGATCGACGGCGTAACCGTGGATGAATTCCCGGATGCCTTCCGTAAGTTATGGCCGAAGATACGTTCAGACCTATTTGAAGGGACATATGTTCCTTCTCCTGTTCTCAGAGTGGAAATACCAAAACCGGATGGCAGCAAGCGTCCGCTTGGTATTCCAATCGTACTGGATAGAGTTATCCAGCAGGCAATCGCCCAGGTCATGGGGCCAATATTTGATCCGTTGTTCTCCGAATCAAGTTGCGGCTTCAGGCCCGGTAGATCGGCCCATGATGGTGTCCGGCAGGTAAAGCAACTCATAGGGCAGGGCTTTAAAGTCGCTGTTGATACCGATCTATCGAAATTTTTCGATAAAGTGAATCATGATGTCCTTATGATCAGGGATACCCGCCGGATAAAAGATAAGCGTGTGTTAAAACTTATCGGTAAATATCTTCGGGCCGGTGTTATGGTCAACAACCGCCTTCAGGCAACGCCAACCGGCGTTCCCCAGGGCGGCCCGCTTTCACCTTTGCTCGCTAACATTCTCCTTGACGATCTTGACAAGGAACTGGAAAGACGCGGCCACCGTTTTGTCCGGTATGCAGATGATTTCATCATTATGGTGAAAAGTCTGAGTGCCGGAAACCGGGTAATGGCCAGTACCAAACGGTTTCTGGAACATAAGCTTCGTCTCCAGGTCAATGAAAAGAAGAGCAAAGTAGTACCGGTGAACGAATGTGGCTTCCTATGTTTTGTTTTTGTAAACGGCAAAATCAGATGGAGTGAAAAATCCTTTCTGGAATTCAAGCGGCAATTACGCCTGTTTACCGGAAGGAGCTGGTTTGTCTCCATGGAGTACCGATACAAGAAGTTAGCCGAATATATCCGGGGTTGGATGAACTATTACGGAATATCGGAATACTACCGACCTATCCCGGAAATAGATGAATGGCTCCGTCGCCGGATACGGATGTGCTACTGGAAACAGTGGTGCTACACCCGTACAAAAGTTCGTAATCTTCTTAAACTTGGAACTTTCAAAAGACAGGCTATCTATACAGCACTCAGCCGCAAAGGGCCATGGCATCTTTCCAGGACCATGGCAACACAAGCTGGAATGACCAACAAATGGCTGTCAGAACAAGGGTTAATATCTGTCAAAGATCAGTGGGTGAAAATTCATTACCCGGCCACGGCCCGGTAACCTTAATGAACCGCCCTGTGCGGACCCGCTTGCAGGGTGGTGTGGGGGCTGGTGGATTAAAACCCCCGGCTACCCGATTCGGCTGCTTTTTTGATATTCTTCAGCAACATATCTAAGTGTAAGGTATATCGTAACATTTTAAATTTTCGATCCAATAAGATTTATCAATTCTCTTTTACATAAAGAAGAAATACGTAAGTTATTTATATCGATCCTACATAAGACATCAAAGCATTCCTCAGGTGAGGATTCTTCAGGAAGATGAACAGCGCTTTTTAATAAAAGTGATGTCGTTCTCGATATTCCAAGGCTCATAAGGCTTAAAGCCACTGTGCTTGAGGCACCACATTCAAGAAATAGATGAAGTGGGCGAATTGTTTCTATCAAATCAGTTCTTTCTATGTTATTTAAGATTACAACTAATACATCTTGATAAGCACGTGTGTGTTTTACATAGCGATATCGGATCCTATTCTCGAGTGCATCAAGTATATTATAGATTACGTCACGTGCAGGTTCGTTTTTTCTCCTGATTTGGTTTTCTATTATCGCTCTCAATGGTTGGTCATGCACCCACTGTGCCGCTAACCATGCATCGAATTTAAAACTTTCATTATCTACTAAAGCCAAATTTAGCTCCACAGCTCTGAATATATTTTTCATTCGAATATTGAAGCCGGTTTCATGTGGTAGCAATGGGATCCAGTCTTCAATATCCGGTTGGGCTGAAAGGTAATCGTGGAGTTTTTGTAAGCTATCAGGATGTATTGTAGGGTTTCTCTTAAAAACCCAATTAGGCATGTCAACTCTAATTAATGACAGCTTTTCTTTCGTTTCCATTAATTTTTCACGATTATCGTCGTTAGCGTATCTCGAAGTATCCAAATCTATGTCGTTTTGTACGAAATCAGCAAATAGTTTTCCCAATGCCCCGATTGCCAGATCGCTTTCTTTTTCGGACAATATTTCGCCATCAAGTGCCCGTTGTACCAAGGACCCACCATCTGATAATACCATTTCGAAGGCAGATGAAACATCTTGAAGAATCTCTCCTTGGAAACATGGTTCGCTGCTCCCCTCAGGCAAATCCCATTCATCACCACGAATACACCAAATATTTCCATGGAATTCTTCAAGCAATCGCCCAGCACGACCAGCTAAGTTAAGAAAGTCTGCCCTCTGCATCGGAACCCCCATACCTTTACGAGGATTCTCAATAATTATATTTTTCGCTGGTAAGTTGACTCCTTGAAGGAGCGTTGATGTGCAGCATATAAATCGCAGTTTTCCAGATATAAAAAGCTCTTCGACACGCGCTCTAACAATACCGGGCATAAAGCCATAATGATATGCAACTCCACAAGGCAAATGATTAATTAAAGGATAGTCTGGATGAATATGTTCTCGCAAAAATTCTATAAATTCTGAAACTTCTTGATCGTGCTGAATGTCGAGGCTGTTCTCCTTAATCAAGGCATCTGCGAGCTTTTCGGTATTTTTGGGGAAATTGGCATATAAGATTGTGCAATCATTTTCTATAGTAATAGCCCTTGCGAGCGCTGCTTGTTGATCAAACTTAGCTCCACGTAGCCGAAATTTTAAATCCCATAATCCGAGATCGGCTCTTGTTGAATTCATTAATAGCTCAAATCTAGCTTGTGTCGGTTTTCTCGTAACCTCCGACAATAAAATGAGATTTTGAGAAACAGGCGAATGAATTTCCGTAAAGTATGCACCTGAATCGAATGTCTCAAAGAGCGTAAGTAAATATTCTGGGTTTTTAATTAAAGGACTGGAAAAAATTATTTCAGCCATTGGAAAACGATAATGGACTTCTTCTATTGCGGATTGCAGAAGAATCCCGCGGGAACCATCTTTTACACCCTGCGCTTCGTCTATTATCAAAGTGGTAATCCATTGTTGCCCTTGATCGCTGAATAATAAGCTTAGTAGGCGCTCTTGGGTTAACACATATACTATACCGCTTTCTGCCTCGGACTTTTCGATTGGCAGCGGAACACAGCGAACCGGCACATTGCTCAACCCTGCTTCTTTGAGGTCCTTTGATATTTTAACAGCTACTTGGCGAATCAATGCTCTTGTGGGAACCACGAAAACGATACTTGACCATGCGTGCTCTTTCAATCTGCGAACCGTATCTATGCATAAAACGAAAGATTTTCCTGCTGAGGTTGGTGCTGAAATGCTTAGGGAAAGTCCTGTTGAAAGACCATCAAAGAGTCTTTTCTGGAAGTTTGTTAGCAAAAATGGCTTATTTGGAACAACTTCTATTGTATTTTCGCACTCTCGAACAACAGTCTCGAAACCCAAATAGATTGAGGAAGCGGTTACATCATTCTCAACACATTCGAAACGCTTGTTGAGAAGCTTGCGCCCAGGAAAATTTCCAAGCCGCGTGAGGACAATAGCGGCGGCCTTAAGTAATGGGTCATTGCAATCTTGGATAATCTCTGCAGTTCGCGTCGCGATCTCATAAGCTTTCGCTTGATCAACAGGATCTTCCTTAAGTGCCAACCAAGATGCAATTGACATCAATCGATTATAATCTGAATGAGACAATGGGTCTATGTCTGAGATAGGGTCACCCGGAAGTTGGCGTCGAACATGAAGAACTGTGAGCCGTTTGTACAGGCTTGCCAAATCAGGATTCAATTCTGTAGGCATTTTAACCCCTTTTACAACGCCTGATTAAATTCATCCCTAAATTCTTGAACGCTCTTGAAGGGAAGAAAAAATATTTCGAAATAAAATTGACGAAATTTAAATGTCTCAAATCGACTTTTTAAAAGACTGATCAGGCGAGGAATATCCTTACTATAAATTTCGGAAAAATTTTTCAAAAAAGAGCTTCTATCATTATTTCGCAAATTTTTATATTGATTCCAATCGTAACCAATAAGACAAGCATGATTAAATCTGCAATCATCAATAGGGTCTTGACGGTCAACATAACGCAATACAAAATCTTTGGTCTTGTCATCCGCCCATTTACAGTGACTTGTTACAATATTTAGTTCTCGGTCTGTCTGCCTATCTTCATGAAAGTTTGTGATACTATTGAATGCATTATCAAGGGCATTTGATATATTCGAATATAATTTCGCTTCACCAAAATAGATATCCATACATTTATCTGAATCGTTCCAACGCATATGGATGCCGTCCGATCCATGTATCTCCATAGCAGTGTTCGTTTTAAGGTCCATTTTTGCCACGAGTTGAGGTGCCTCTAAAACTGCCTCAAGTAAAAAATAGAGTAAAAGTTCTCCCGCCTCTCCGCTCGTAGCATGCAACCTCATAAGCTTCCTTGCCTCCCTGTAGAGCCTATTACGGTCAGCTTCTGTCATTGCCCGTTGCCTACGCGGCACCGAAAAGCAGTATTGAGTGATATGATCTGCAAGGCACTCTGCAAGATCCTTGAATTTAGGTTCACCGTTTTTATCGAATTTTACATGCTTGAAGCGTACTACTGCATTTTCACCATCAAGTCGCAAAGGCATATCAATCCTTGACATGCATGCGTCATATTTTAGACGAGCGACTTCTAAATATTTGGAAAGATCTGTTAATTGGATAGGATCAGTAGCCACTAATAAAACTCCTTGACGATGAGGGGCAGTTCTGAATCATATTTGCCGAACGTTAAGTTAAGCGGCCACTACGAGGCCCAAAAAAAGATCATCAGGTTGATGCCCGTCTTCAACTTATTTGTTAAATTAACCCGATCCCCGATTCGATCTGGCACGATATTTTCCCTTGGTGTAAAGTAACTTTTCTCTCTCCATGTCCGCCCGAAGGGCTTAATTTAACAATTTAATGTGTGGTTCTGTGTATCAGCACAAAATAGTTGTTATTTGCCAATCATATTGAAGTCAAGTACAAATATTCTAGCCGGATAATAAATCGATATGTGTATTATTAGGATATGATATCATGATCAAAATACCAGAGGGGCTCCAGAAAAAATACAACCTGTTGTTGACAAGCAGCGATGTGCCGCCGGATCATTACAAACATTTTCGGAAGTGGTTCCGTTATTACCTGGATTTCTGTCAAAAATATCAACACCCATATGCCGATGATACCAGCCTGTTATTATTTCTGAAAAAACTAAAACAAAAGAACCAGCCGGCTGACCAGCGGGCACAGGCCAAAAAAGCGGTTCGGTTATATTACAGCGGCCTTAGCCGGGAAAATGATTCGCAGAGCGGGATTGTCCAAAATAGTGTTGCTGAAGCCGACCGGTCATTTGATATCGAACAGCCGACCAGTCCCTGGGCCAGTGCCATGGACTCTTTGAAAAATGAAATCAGCGTGCGCCATTATTCACAGAAAACCTGGAAAGCCTATTCATTGTGGGCACAGAAATTCCGGTATTATGTCAAAGAGAAACCGCCGGAAACGGTGAACACGGATGATGTCAAAGAATTCCTGACATTTCTGGCGGTCAAAAAAAAAGGTGTCTGCCTCTTCCCAGAACCAGGCGTTTAATGCGCTGCTGTTGTTTCCCGGCATGTTTTGAAAAAGGAGTTCGGAAAAATTGAAGGGGTGGTCCGGGCAAAGCGCAAGCCCTATATTCCGGTGGTGCTGTCCAGGCAGGAGATTGACCGGGTGATTGACAAGATGAAATACCCGTATGATTTGGTGGTAAAGTTACTTTACGGGTGCGGGCTGAGGTTGTCTGAATGCATGAAGCTGCGGGTGCATTGTTTTAATTATGATCATCAGTTGTTGACCGTGCATGACGGCAAAGGCAAAAAAGACCGGACTGTTCCGTTGCCAAGGGTGCTCATGGAAGACCTGAAGCGATAGATTGACCGGGTCATTGATCTGCATGAGCAGGATTTCAAAAAAGTCTGTGCCGGGATATTTATGCCGGACCGGCTGGAAAGGAAATACCCGAACGCGCCAAAGCAACTGATCTGGCAGTGGTTTTTCCGGCCAAAGAGCTGACCCATGTGCCGAAAACCGGGGAATACCGTCGGTATCACCTGCATGAAACCCATGTGCAGAAAGCGATCAGGCGGGCCGTCAAGACCTCGAAAATCCTGAAAAGAGCCTCTGCCCATACATTCCGCCACAGTTTTGCCAGCCATCTGCTGGCTGCCAACCAGGACATCCTGACCATCCAGGAGCTGCTGGGACACAGCAGTATCAGAACCACCATGATCTATACCCATACCATTGCATCCAAACCGGTGAAAGAGGCCAGAAGTCCGCTGGATTTATAGTTATCAATGCGTTGCTGCACGCATGAATGGCTGTCTGGCTTTGGGGGTTTTGGGGATTGATGACGTCATCCCGGGTGAAGTTAAACATGGTGAAGTTGGACATGGTGAATAATGGCATGAAAAAGAGTGATGGTAAGAAGAAACACACAGCTCCGCTCTGTCGGTTACAGGCGGTGCCGGCCGACCGTAAGAAAATACTGTTTTTCTGTATAGTAAAAGGGATTTGAAAATGCAACAGAAAATCCCCTGAAACGTAAGGTTTTTTTGCTTTTTTGGAGAGATGGTTTCCCGGGCGGATATCGTGTTTTTATGCAGGGCCTGCAGGGTGTTGAGGGAGTGAAGCATTAAAAATAATACGTGGCCTGGACATAGATTTTTTGGGCCGGGCCGATGGTTTTCCGGATGAAGGGATCGGTGATGCCGTTGAATTCGGAATTGTCCGGTCCAAAGGGCAGGTCGGCGCCGAAAAGGATGTCCAGGGACTGGGCCGCATTCCATTTGATGGTGGGCTGGAGCAGGGAGGAATGATCGTCCAGGTTGAGGATCGCGGCACAGGACAGATTGACCAGGGGGTGATATTCGTGCCGGAGATGCAGGCCCAGGTAACGGGTGCCCGTGTTATACAGATCGCCTCTGCGGATGCGGCTTGTCAGTGAGGGTTTCTGCAGGGCCTGGAAAAGGTCTTCTTCCCCGATGCCGGAATAAAAGAACTCGATGAATCCATACCAGTTTTTCCGGTCCCATACCCAGGAATAATCCAGGTTGACAACGGCGGAGGCATATCCGGATTCAGACGGGCTGTCTGTGTGGGTCCACAACAGGTCGGACCGCCAGGCGGCCGAGCCCAGAAAACCGGACAGGGACAGGCCCGTGACATGGTCATTGTAATGGGCGGCGTAAAACAGGCCGGCTTCTTTGTCATCCCAGTAGGTTTTGAGTTTCACGGCCAGGGAGGAGTCATCCATGTCAAGATTTCCGGCGGTGTTTCTCCGGGGGACATAGACCAGGGTGCAGTCCGTGATCCAGCCCTTTGAGAACTGGAACACGGCCATGTCCGTGCCGGTTTTGTAATCTCTGATCACATCGGACGGGGCAAACGGGTTCACCAGATCCATGGGATTGAAAATCAGACCGCTGCCCAGGGACACGGCCTGCCGGCCCAGCGTCAGGGAGGACAGATCGCTGCGGTATTTGAGAAACAGCCGGTCCAGGCGGTGTAGAAAAGTCCGGCCGGAGTCTGAACGGTAATCAGAGGACAGGTCAAACAGCTTTATGTCATCGGAATCATCAGACACGCTGAAAAAAGGGTGATACGCCGGGGGCAGGGCCTGCCGCAGTTTGCCCGTATCACCGGCAGATCCCTGGGTCTCGTAATGGGCGGAAAATTCGAGCTGGTCCGTCAGATAGAGGTTTGATGTGATTCTCAGGTCGAGTGCCGTGTCATAATAGGGATCTGACGGGCCGTACAGGGTTGCGATGTGATCAGACCCGTAAAAGGAGGCACTGGAAAAAACCCGCACCTGGCCGCCGAAATCAGCATCAAAGGCAGACGACGGGGTTGACAGCACCAGGCAGATCAGCAGGGTCAGCCAGGGCCGCATCACACGATTTTCCCGTCTTTGATGGTGATGATGCGTCTGGCATATTCCATGACCATGTGATCGTGGGTGGAAAAAATAAACGTGACCTGGTGCTGCCGGTTCATGTCAAGCATCATTTTCAAAAGGTTTTCACCGGTTTCTGAATCCAGGTTGGCTGTGGGTTCATCCGCCAGGACCATGGCGGGGTTGGACACCACGGCCCTGGCCACGGCCACGCGTTGCTGCTGGCCCCCGGACAGTTCAGACGGCCTGCGGTGCATCTGGTCGGCCAGCCCGACCTCGGTCAGGATATGCGTGACTCTGTCGTGCCGCTCCTGTTTGGGAACGCCCTGGAGCCGCAGGATGTATTCCACGTTTTCCGCCGCCGTCAGCACGGGGATGAGGTTGTAGGACTGGAACACAAACCCGATGGTGTGCAGCCGCAGCTCAGCCAGCCGGCTGCCGGAAAGGGCTGTGAAATCGTTTCCATCCACGATCACCTGTCCGGAATCCGGATCATCCAGCCCGCCCATGAGATTGAGCAGGGTGGTTTTTCCGGATCCGGAAGGGCCGGAGATGGCGATAAATTCCCCTTTTTCAATCTCCACGGACACATGGTCGAGGGCTGTGACCACAATGTCTCCCTGCCGATAGGTTTTGGTCAGGTTTTTAACCTGGATCATGCTCATGGCTGGTTGTTCCCACAAAGGTTTACTGCATTCTCATTGTCTCGACCGGAGAGAACCGGGCCGCTTTCACGGCCGGATACACCCCCACCACAATGCCGAGAACAAACACGGTCAGGTTGGCTAAGATGATGTCAGAGACATCCACCACGGGAAAGATCACCCGCTGGATGCCCCACATCTGGATGCCGCTGGAAAACGCGGACAGGTCAATGCCGGTTTGTGAAAACACGAATATGAAGACCAAAGCGGCCAGGTTGCCGGCAAAAAGCCCGATCATCAGCAGAAACACGGTTTCCACCACCACCATGTTGAAGATGCGCAACGGCTTCATGCCGATGGCCTTCAACAGCCCGAACTCTCTCATCCGTTCAAACACGGCCATGAGCACGGTATTCACGATGCCGAACCCCATGGCGATAAACACCACCAGGTACCAGATGAACAGAAACCGGGTGAACAGGGACAGGTACCCGTCAATGGCCGGCAACAGCGTCCGCCAGGTCAGTGCCGTCAACTCATCGTCCAGAAACGCATCGATCCGGTTTTTCAGGGGCGTCAGGTCGGTGTCGGCAATATGTTGATCCGGCAGGACAATCGAGATCTCCGTGACCTGACGGCCCAGTCCCAGAAATTGTGCCGCGCTTGTTTTTGACACAAACACATAGGTTTTTTCCACGGCTTCCATTTCAGCGCGGTAAAGCCCTGTGATGGTAAATGAGCGGGACACCACCTCGCCTTCGGCATTCTGGGCACTGACCACAAACCGCTTTCCCGTGGTCAGCCCCAGTTTGTCGGCCAGGGCCTGGCCCATCAGCGCGGAAGAGGGGTCCTCATCCGTCAACACCCGGCCCTGAACCGGGGCATCTCCGATAAACGAGACCCCTTTTTCATCTGAATGGCGGATCCCGGCCAGCTTGACCCCGGTGCTGTCCCTGGCTGTATTGACCACGGCATCCGTGACAATCCGGGCGGCGGTGCGCGTGTTGTCCGGAAGGATGGTGCTGATGCTTTCCAGGATCCGGTCCGGGTCCGTGATCCGGTTGAAGATGGACGGGTCTTCCCTGAAATGCCGGTGCTGGATCTTGATGTGCCCGGTCAGTTCATCAATGGCATTGTCCACCATGCCCGCCATCATGCCCCGGCTGAAGGCGGAAAAAAAGATCATGCTGGCGATGCCGATGAGAATGGCGGTCAGGATCACGGCGGTTCTTCGTTTGTTTCTCCAGATGTTGCGCCAGGAAACGGCAATGTCCATGACGGTCTCCTCTAAATTGAGTGGATCGCTTCCACGGGCCGCAGGGTTCTGATTCTCAATGCCGGGATCAGGGCGGTCAGAAAGGTGAAGACCAGGATCAGCAGCGGCCCTGAAACCAGAGACACAAGGGTCAGTTTCGGAAAAAGCCGGTCGGAAATGCCGTACTGGGACAGCATGTCCGAGGCCTCACCCAGCCCGATGCCGTGGTGGGAAAAAAACAGGGTGACGGCCGTGCCGGCACCGATGCCGATGATCAGCCCGATGAGGGTCATGAGCATGGATTCGGTGAGCACGAATTTCATCAGTCTCAACGGGGTGGTCCCGATGGCGATCAGCACGCCATATTCTTTTTTGCGCTCCAGAATCGACATCAGAAACGTGTTCAATATGCTGAAACAGACCACGATGATCAAAATGCCGTACATGATGAACCCGCTGATCAGATCCAGACGGATGGTCTGCTTGAGACCCGGCATCAGGGTGTCCCAGGTAAAGATCTTGAGCCGGTCCGTATCGATCCGGGAAGCAAGGGCCGTGCATGTCTTTTCAATGGGTTTCAATGAATCCAGAAGCACCACGATCCGGTGGGCCGTGTGATTCATGTAGAACATGTCGTTGAAACAGGCATAGGGCACCTGGATGACGTTCCGGTCGAATTCATCGACACCGGACTGGAAAATGCCTTTGATGGTGACAATGCCTGCGGCAATGGACCCGTCTCTGCCCTGGCCCAGGAGAGTCAGTTCATCACCGATGCCCAGTTTCAGTTGTTTTGCCAGCAGCAGCCCGATGACGGCGGCATCCGCATCGTCCGCCGCCAGGTATTCCCCGGTTTTCATGCTCTTTGAAAGCCGGGACACGGTTTGTTCCTGTGCCGGGTGGACCCCGGATATGAGCACCCCTTTGGTCCGGTTGTCGGAGGAGGCCAGGCAGAAGGATTCCGCCCGGGCGGCGGCGCCTTTGACGGACGGCAGCTGTTTGACTGTATCCAGGAGGTCACCCGGGGAGTCAATCACATTCCTGATTTTTTGATCGTCATGATACCCTGCGGGCATGATCTGGATATGGCCCGTGTCCAGGGTGACGGAAGCATTGATCATGTCATCATAGGACCCCAGCTGGAACGACAGCATAAAGACCAGGAGCGCCGTGGCAAACACAATGGCCAGGATGGTCAGGGCGGACCGCCGTTTGTTGCGCCAGATATTGCGCCAGGACAGTTTGAAGTCGTCCATGGGTCACTGCCTCAGGTTTTTCAGGCTGGTGATGGAAAACAGGCCGGGGTCCAGGGGCGTGTTGAACTCGAGTTCCTGGTAGGTGATCCGGGTATAGGTGTCGGTTTCCTCTTCTTTTTTCATGATCCAGGTTTTGGGAAACAGCCGGTCGTCCATTTTCCGGATGTCTTCGGTATACAGGGTTTTCACGGCTTTCTGGTCCTGGTCGAAAAACCGCTGCTCCAGCATGATGTAGTCGCTTCGGATGGTCAGCATCTGCATCCCCCAGACCACGGGGGCGCCGGGTTTTGGAATGGATCTGATCCGAAAGATTTTGAGATCGCCTTTTGTTTCTGTTTCCAGAAGCTCATGGGTGTAATCATGGAGGATGCTGTCTGTTTTGGACAGGTCGTTGTTTGAAAAATCAGATCCCATCCATCCCTGGCTCATCATGGAAGGCGGCAGTTTGATCACCCGGTTGATTTTGGGGTTGAACGTCCACATGTTGTTTCCCTTTTTCAGGGTGGCGTTTCCCTTGTCTTTGGGCGGGGAGATGGTATTGAACAGTCCGAGATCATCCCCCTTGGTCCAGCCCTTGATGACCATGGTCCGGGTGAAATCAGGCCGGTGGATCACCATTTCCATGGTGGCCGTGGACGTTGTTCCCCTCATGTAGTCAAAGGCGTCCCTGACGATCTGCCCGGCATCGTTGTCTGCCTGGGCCGATGCCGCCACACTCCAGATAAGCAGGACAAGGCAGATGGTTTTTTTCATGGATTCCTCCTGGTCTGTATTTCATGGTCCATGCTACAGGATGAACTCCCTCTGCGTCAAGCCCGGTCCGGCTTGCACTCCTGAAACAAATCAGATATAAGAGGATCAATTTTTTACATGCAGAGAACAACAGGAACGCCATGACACGGGACAAGGTATTTGCCGCCAGACGCAGACAGACCCAGCCGTTTTCCTTTAACCGGGAAGTGGCGGCCGTGTTTGATGATATGCTGGTGCGGTCCGTGCCGCTGTACCGGGAGAGCCTGCGAAGGCAGGTGGATCTGGTGACGCGGTTTTACCGGGCAGGGACCCGGATTTATGACCTGGGCTGTTCCCACGGCAACCTGGGGGTGAATCTTCAGGCAGCGTTCAAAGGCACGGATTTCACTCTGGTGGGGGTGGACACCTCAAAACCCATGCTGGAAAAATACCGGAAACGGCTTCGGACACCGGAACCGGGCCGGAGTGTTCATCTGGTGTGCGGGGCCATGGAAGACATCCGGATTGTGGACGCTTCCGTGGTGGTGATCAACCTGACGCTCCAGTTTCTGGATCCGGCGGCACGGGATGACCTGATCCACCGGATATTTGCCGGAATGACGCCTGGCGGGGTGCTGCTGCTCATGGAGAAAACCGTTCATCCGGACACGGTTTTCCAGGACCTGCAGCTGGATATCTACCGGCAGTTCAAGCGGGAAAACGGGTATTCCGACCTGGAGATCAGCCAGAAACGGGATGCGCTGGAAAAAGTGCTGATTCCCGATACCCTGGATACCCATTTCAAGCGCCTGCACCGGGCCGGGTTCACCCAGGTGGATGTGTGGCTCAAATGGTTCAACTTCAGCGCCCTGATGGCGGTGAAACAGTGAGACCGCTGTTAACCCCATACCAGCAGGCGGAGCTGGCCCTGTACATGGATCTGCTTGCCCCGCTCATTGAACGGAAACAGGCGTTTCTGGCCGACCCCAAAGGCAATTTCAAAAAATACCTGGCCGTGGTGGACCGGCTGCCGGATTTCGCACCGTCGGCCATCCGCCTGAACGCTCCGGCCGTGGGGACCGGCGCTGCCGCTGATCTGTCAGACGACGAGCGTCTCCGGCTGCAAACCCTTCTTCTACAGCTGAGTCCCTGGCGCAAAGGGCCGTTTGACCTGTTTGGGATCCATGTGGATGCGGAATGGCGGTCCGACCTGAAATGGGACCGGGTGGCCCCGTATCTGCCGGATCTGGCGGGCAGGCGGATCCTGGATATCGGGGCCAGCAACGGGTATTACATGTTCAGGGCCGCAGCCCGAAATCCCGCTCTGGTCCTGGGCCTGGAACCCCAGAGCGCGTTTTTCTGCCAGTATCTGGCCGTTCAGAAGTATGTGAACCAGAAGAACGTGGCCTGTCTGCCCGCCACGTATGAAGAGATGCCGAAACTGTTCGACTGCTTCGACCTGGTGTTCTGCATGGGGATTCTGTACCACCGGCGCTCTCCCGTCGACATGCTCAAAGAGATCCACGACTGCCTGAAACAAGGCGGCACCCTGGTGCTGGAAAATCTCGTGCTGGAAGGAAACCGCCACCTGTGCCTGTTTCCGGAAGACCGGTATGCCATGATGCGCAACGTGTATTTTATTCCGGACCTGTCCGTGATGACCTCGTGGCTGTCCCGGGCCGGGTTCAGGGAGATCCAATGCGTGGATGTCACCCCCACCACGTCAGCGGAACAGCGGAAAACCGACTGGATACAGACGGAATCCCTAAGCGATTTTCTGGATCCCCAGGATCCTGCGAAAACCGTGGAAGGATATCCGGCGCCCGTGCGGGCCGTGTTCATGGCCCGGGCCTGAGAAGGAGGGCAGGGCAGGACCTGACTTCAGACCCCTGTAATCACCGGTCTGTTGCTTTCAGGCCCTTCCACAAGAGGGCCAGTTGATTTTTAAACGCGGCGGAACAGCGGACCGGCGATTTATCAAAAGACATCAGAGGGATACCGTAAAACGTGCTGGCCAGGGACAGAAACGCGCTCTCGATATCCGTGGCTGCCGGCAGTTCCTTTTTTTCAACGGCCGCATTGAGATTATGCAGGAAAAACTGCCGGAAATTGCCTTCCGGGATGGATTCGATCCCGGGCAGTCCGGGAAACCGGATCAATCGTTCCACCTCGTGGATCTGGTCGGTTTCCCGGGAGCCCATGGCGGCGAATTTTTCCGGCTGCAGGGCCCGGACGGAGACGATCTCCATCCAGAGCCGGGGATGGGTTTCCACCTCCTGTCCCAGGGACGTGAACATCTGCTCGATGGCGTGGATGCCGGAAGATACGTCCGGGGAACAGGTGGCCGTCCACATCGCTTCCAGGTTCCACAACAGGCCGTAAAAAACCAGGACATCGGTTTTCTGGGGAAAATACTGAAAAAACGTGCCCCTGGAGATCTGCACATCCTCACAGATCTCTTCAATGGTGATGTCCGCCAGGGGCTTGCCGTCCAGCCGGTTGATCACGGCATCCAGGATGGCCAGCCGGGTCACGGCCTTTTTTCTGTCCCGCAAGGGAAACTGTCTCAGGTCAGTCATGCCTGTTCTATATCATTTTAAAAACGATTCTACCAGTGCCACCCAGTAGGCGGCCCCCACCGACAGGTTCCGGTCGTCAAACCGGTACGCCGGGTGGTGGACCATGGGGGTATCGCCGTTGCCGATCATGCAGTAGCAGCCCGGGACCTGGGCGCTGAAAAAAGCGAAATCCTCACTGCCCATGTAGGTGGTGCCGTTTGTAAACACCTTGTCCGGGCCGAACAGGTCGGACGCCACCTGTGCGGCAAACCGGGTCTGGGAGGGATCGTTTTCCAGGACCTCGCCGGGAGACCCGGGGTTGATTTTGACATCCACCCCAAAGCAGGCGGCCTGGGTTTGGATGATGGTTTTGACCCGGTCCAGCACCAGTTCCCGGGTGTCCTGGGTCAGGCTGCGGATGCTCAGCCGGAGCACGGCTGTCTGGGGGATGACATTGCCGGCGTCTCCGGCCTGGAACGCGCCCACCGTCACCACGGCGGATTCCAGCGGGGGCACGTTTCTGGCTACCACGGTCTGCAGCGCCATGACAATGGAGGCTCCGGCCACCACGGGATCGATGCTTTTTTCAGGCATGGACCCGTGACTGCCTTTGCCGGTCAGGGTCACCTCCCAGCTGTCCACGGCCGCCATCATGGGGCCTTCCCTGAAATGAAACGTGCCCTGGGGCAGCCCCGGCATGTTGTGAAGCCCGAACACGGCATCCATGGGAAATTTTTCCAGCAGGCCGTCCTCGATCATGGCAGGGGCCCCGCTGATGGCTTCTTCCGCCGGCTGAAAAATCAGGCGCACCGTGCCGTTGAAGCGCTGGGTCTGAGACAGGAACCGGGCCGCCCCCAGGAGCATGGCTGTGTGGCCGTCATGACCGCAGGCGTGCATTTTGCCGGGATGCCGGCTTTGGTAGTCGATGTCTGCTGTTTCCGTGACGGGCAGAGCATCCATATCAGCCCGCAGCCCGATGACGGATTCGCCGGACCCATGGGTCAAACTGGCGACAATGCCGGTTCTGCCGATGCCCGTGACCACATCATACCCCCAGGAGGTCAACAGGGATGCGACATATTCAGCGGTTTTGACTTCCTCGAATGCGGTTTCCGGATACTGATGAATATGGCGGCGCCATTCTTTCATCTGGTTCTGTCCTTTGGACACGTCAAACAATGTGTTCATGGTATCTCCTTTCGCAGGAATGTTCCCTGGGTGTCATTGGGTTTTCCGGGAGGACCGTCTGGCCAGGATCACGGCAAATGCAATGGCAAACACAGCGGCCACGCCCACCTGGCCGATATTCAGCAGTTTTCCCACAGCCGGCATGACCTTGGCGATGAATTGGATCAGCTGGATCACCACCAGACCGAGAATGATGGTTGAAATGATATGCCTGATTGTCATTTTGGAACCAAACGTGACGATCATGGCGCCGATGATGCCGGGAACCGCATAGGTGAACGCCCCCAGGACGGCCTCCGGCAGGAACCTGACCAGGGCCGTCCCGCCGATGACCACGACCAGGAGCACGGCCAGGTTGACCAGGTTGGATGCGACCAGGCCGAACACAGCCGCCATTTCCGCTTTTCTGCTGCCGGGTTCCGCGCTTAACGCGCTCTGGACGGCCCCGACCACGGGCATCCTCATGTTGCCGATATTGCCGGATAAAAACGACATGTACGTGCCGATGGGACCGAGCACCGGAAAATAAGAGATCGGTTCGATAAAATAGATGATACCGACAAATCCCAGAACAAAGAGCAGTCCTTCGATCAGGACGGTGGTGTTTACGGCATGACCGGCAATGAAAGTCAGGTAAAACGGGATGGAAAAACTGAAGAAAAACGCGACGGCAATGGACAGCCTGCCCCAGAAATGGATCTTGTGACGGAAGTCACGCTCGATGGTGTCAGATGGTTTCATTTTTCGTCTCCTTTAATCGATCAGGGTGCCGATGATCATCGAGACGATGACGGCAAACCCCATGGACCATTCCCGCAGCCAGTTCAACCGCTGGGTCGATGCCCCGAGCTTGTTGACCCCATACATGGTCACAGCGCCGGCAATCAAAGCGCCCAGCACACCGAAACTGGGGGCAGGCGCGTTGATTTTTTTCATGCATTCGCCATATCCCATGACGAAAAACACCATGAACGGGGCGATGGATCCTACCAGCCGGATCATGGCCGGATTAGACGCTTTCATCTTCTCCTGGGTGGCATCCAGACCCTTGGTCAGGAAAAAGGTGGTGATCAGCCAGCCGGACCCGCCGATGGCCATGACCCAGGAGGCCGTGGCCAGAAGGGAAAATGTGAAATCCGGGGTTCCCACAGTGCTGCCGGACCCGGCGGACGCGGCCAGGCTTTCGAACGCGGCCGAGCCGATGACCCCGATCCGGGACAGGGTGATGGGGCCGCCCACCAGCCCGATCAGCACCACGGCCACCGTGAACACGGCCACCGCAGGCCCCACGGTGCTGATGATCCCTACTTTCATGGATGTTCTGATTTCTTCGCGGGTGAGAACATGAGTTTGTCTGACATAATCGCCGGCCATTTTATAATAAAGCCAGGTCTGCCAGAGAACGATGGAAATGCTTGCCAAAGCGAGCATCCATAAAGCGGGGCTGTTCGCCAGCTGCATGACTGCTTCCATTTTCGCCTCCTTAATTTGGTATTTGAGGGAGTTTAAAAAACAGTAACAGAGCATTTTTTTGATGTCAAGTAAAAAATTAGACTAAAGTACAATTTTTTGAAATTGGCAACAACCGATTGACAACAACCGGGTCAGTTATGTATATAATCATATTTTGAATTTTATCCGGGACACGATCGCGTGAGGACCATGGGATCCCCCGAATTTGATTAACGATTGATGACGAGGATGTGGAAATGGATGACGAAGGTGGTAGTTGTCACTTATCGATATCTGTGATTTTCATAAAAGACCGACATTTTCATCATACCCCGCTGTCAATGACACGCGCAGACGCCATGGCGGACCGGTTCATCCCCGGTCGACACTGATCCTTAACTCCACGCCGTGACCTCTGGTCCGCCTGTCATGCCGGCGGACCGATTGAAAGGAGGCAGGGCGGTGAACGAATCCCTCAAACTACCGGATAACCTGTTTGTGCCCGGTCAGGGCGACACCCCTGAATATATCGACGACAAGGTGCTGGCACGCCTGTGTGAATCCGAACACCCGGCCGACCTGGCGGCCCAGCTGTCCGAACTGGACCTGGATCAGCTGGTCACGATTTTTTCGCACATGTCCCCGGAATGCTGCGCCGATGTGCTCACGCGCATGGATTACGAAGATCAGCGGGAGATCGCCAAAGAGCTGTCCAATGACGTCCTGGCCCTGGCCATCACACGGATGTCCTCGGATGACCGGGTGGACCTGCTGCAATCCATGCCCGAAGAAAGCAGCGCAATTCTACTGCGCCTGCTGGCCACCACCGAGCGGGAAGATATCAGACGGCTGTCCTCATATGAAGAAGACACGGCCGGGGCGTTGATGACCAGTGAATACGCCACCCTGTCACCGGGGCTCACCGCCCTGCAGGCCATTGACAAGCTCCGGCTGGAAGCGCCCAACAAGGAAACCATTTATTACTCTTATGTGATCGATTCCCGGCGGCGGCTGCTGGGCCTGGTGTCCCTGCGGGAACTGATCCTGGCCCGGCCCACCACCAGAATTGAAAAAATCATGCGCCGTGATCCCATATTTGCCCGGGTCCATGATGACCAGGAAGAGGTGGCCCGGCAGATGGCCAAATACGATCTTCTGGCCATTCCGGTGGTCAACGGCAACGACTCACTTGTGGGAATCATTACCTTTGACGATGTGCATGACGTCATTGAAGAAGAAGCCACCGAAGACTTCCACCGCATGGGTTCCATCAGCTCAGGCTCCGGAGCGGACGACCTGGTGGATATCGGTCTGCGGGACGCCAGCCCCTGGCTGCTGATCCAGAAACGGCTGCCCTGGCTGCTGGCCCTGGTGTTCATGAATATCTTTTCAGGAGCAGGCATCGCGTATTACGAAGACACCATCCAGGCCACCGTGGCCCTGGTGTTTTTCCTGCCGCTTCTCATCGGCAGCGGCGGTAATGCCGGTGCCCAGTCCGCCACCCTGATGGTCCGGGCCCTGGCCATCGGGGATGTCATGATGAAGGACTGGTTCCGCCTGGTGGGAAAAGAAGTGGGCATCGCCCTGGCCATCGGGGCCTGCATGGCCGTGGCCGTGTCGTTTATCGGGATTTTCCGGGGCGGGATGGATGTGGCCGTGATCGTATCTCTGGCCATGGTGTGCGTGGTGCTGTTCGGCAGCCTTCTGGGCATGTCCCTGCCGTTTCTGCTCACCCGGTTCAAACTGGACCCGGCCACGGCGTCCGCGCCTCTGGTGACGTCTGTGGCGGACATCGGCGGGGTCATCATCTATTTCGGCATCGCCACCTGGTATCTGGGCCTGCACCACGCCGCGTCATAAACGGCTGTCAGGAAGAAGCTGTTCAGCCGGCCAGGTCCCTGCAGGCGGGAAGCGAATACAGGGAGGATGCCTGTTCCACGGCCGTAACCACGGCCCGCTCCATGGCCCGGGCCGCCATCAGTCCCACCACGCTCAGTTCAGCTTTTACTGTACCGCACGACATGGCGAAAATGGTGTCCCCGTCAAACATGGAGTGGGCCGGCCGCATGGTCCTGGCAAATCCGTTCTGGGCCATGGAGGCCAGTTTGGCGGCCTGGGCCTTGGTCAGGTCCGCATTGGTGACAATCACGCCTAAACTGGTGTTGCCGGCAAACAGGTTGGATCCGGCTGTGAGAGATGTCACCATCGCGGTTTCAGTATCTGCCATGGCGGTGCGGGACTCATTCAGGAGCCCGGCCTTTTTTTGTCCGGTTTCAGGATCGATCACATCACCCAGGCAGTTCACCGCCACCAAGGCCCCCACCTTGAGGTCGCCGGCCTGGTAGGCAAAACAGCCCAGTCCGCCTTTCATGGCCCGGTCCATGCCCAGGATCTTTCCCACGCTGGCCCCGGTGCCGGCGCCGGTATTGCCCAGGGCGGATTCACCGGCCCGGGCATTCACACAGGCCTGATATCCCATGTCTTTGTCCGGCCGGATCCGGTGGTTTCCCACAAAGAGGTCGAACAGGGCCGCCCCGCACACAATGGGCACATGGGTCACCTGCACGTCGAACCCGATCTGTCTTTCCTCCAGAAACGCCATGACCCCGGCGGCCGCATCCAGGCCGAAGGCGCTGCCGCCGGTCAGGAGCACGGCATGGGCCTGCTGCACCAGGTTCACTGGGTTTAAAAGATCGGTCTCCCGGGTGCCGGGCGCTCCGCCTCTCACATCCACGCCCGTGACGGCCCCGGATTCGCACAGGATCACGGTGCATCCGGTTCCGGCGGTCAGGTTCTGTGCGTGTCCCACTTTGAAAGGGCCAATGTGTGAAAATTCGATGGGCGTCATGAATACACTCCTGTGTGTCGGGGGGTGATGATGATTCCGGCCCGGACGGGTGGCGTTCCTTTATACCGGACAGGTGACATCACTTCAGATGGGCGGCCCGGATCCGCTGCTGCAGTGCGGCCAGTTCAGGGCTGACCGACACCGGAAAGGGCGGATCTGCCGGATGAATGTCCGCAACCGCCTCCGGGAGCCGGGCCATCTGTTCATCCGCATACGTGCGGATGGTGTCCAGATTCCTGTTGCCGGCCGGCAGACGTTTTCCGTTGGCCATCACCGGTTCCATCAGAGGCGTGCCGGGCAGATTCTCATCCATGCATCCGATCACGTCCTTGACGAACCGGCCGTTCTGAAGGGTGCGGAACACCTGTTTGGGACCGGGCAGTACCGGTTTGCCGCTGGACAGTTTCAGCCGTCCTTCGCCTGCATATTCGCACAGTTTGTAAACAATATCCACGCACGGCACATCCAGGGACACCCCCATGTGGGTGCCCACACCGAAGCCATCGATGGGCGCCCCGGCCTGGATCAACTCTGCGATTCGGTACTCATCCAGGTTGCCGCTGGCAAAAATTTCCACCTGTTTCAGATCCGCATCATCCAGGGTTTTTCGAACATCCCGGGACAGGGACAGCAGGTCCCCGGAATCCAGGCGCACACCTTTGACCTTGAAATCGCTTCCCAGGGTCTTTGCCAGTGCAATGACGTTTTGAATGCCGGCCAGGGTGTCATAGGTGTCCACCAGAAGCACGGTTTCCGGAAAGCTGTTGACAAAGGCCCTGAACGCTTCCGCTTCATCCTCGTGGGACTGGATATAGCTGTGGGCCATGGTGCCGGTCACGGGCAGGCCGTACTGTTTTCCGGCCAGCACATTGGAGGTGGCGGCCACGCCTGCGATATGAAACGCCCGGGCCGCCTTGAGGGCCGCATCCAGGCCGTGCATGCGCCGGGCACCGAAATCCACCACGGCCCGACGCCGGGCCGCGGTCACCACCCGACGTGCCTTGGAAGCCAGAAGCGTCTGCAAGTGGATCTGGTTCAGGACAAAGGTTTCGGCCACCTGGGCCTGGGGCAGGGGGGCCGTGATTTCCAGAAGGGGTTCATTGGCAAATACGGGCGTGCCTTCGGGCACGGCCCGGACACTGCCGGTGAAGCGGAAATCACCCAGCCATTCAAGAAAAGATTCGGAAAACTGTCCCAGGGACCGGAGATAGTCGATGCTGTCCCGGGTAAAGGCCAGGTGTTCCAGATAGTCCAGTACCGTGTCCAGGCCGCAGGCCACCAGATAGTTACGCTCCGGGGGCAGCTTCCTTACAAACAGGCTGAATACCGCCTCTTCTGTCATGTTTTCATGAAAATACGCCTGGAGCATGGTGAGTTCGTACAGGTCGGTGAACAGGGCCGGATTGTCGGGGTCAGACACGGAAGCCGAAGGAGTCGATTCTGAAGATGGCGTGTCAGGATTCATTTGATATTTATCTCACAAGCAAAAAAGGTTGAAGACACATGGTCTTTTAGCACAGGCAGCGGCTGAAAACAACCGGATTGACCGGCGGCGGTACAAAGGGGCGGGTCACTCCGGTGAACCGGCATTCATCCGGTAATAAGCCAGTTTGTCGTACAGGGTCCGCCGGCCGATGCCCAGAAACAGGGCGGCTTTGGACCGGTTTCCTTCAGCCAGGCGCAACGCCCTTCGGATAGCGGTTTTTTCCGCCTCTTCCACGGTTTTTTTCAACAGCAGGGGTTCGGCTGCGGCATCGATCCCTTCTGCGAGGTCCGCGGACAGGATATGGGGGTCCATGCCGCCGGCACCCAGGCACTCTGAATCGATGACCGGGCCGTCCGACAAAAGCACCGCCCGTTCGATCACATTCTTCAACTCACGGATATTGCCTTTCCATGGCTGGTTCATGATGGTCTGGAGCACGGCCGGGCTGAGCTGGGTCACCTGTTTGTTGTGCCGCCGGTTGAACTCCCTGACAAACTGGGCCGTAAACTGCAGCAGATCCTCCCGTCTTTCCCGCAACGGCGGCAGGTACAAAGGGATCAGAGACAGGCGGTAGTACAGGTCCTCCCGGAACCGGCCGGCTTTGACCTCTTCTTTCAAATCCCGGTTGGTGGCGGAAATGTACCGGACATCAATCCGGATGACCTGGTTTCCTCCCACCGGGCGGATCTCTTTTTCCTGGATGGCCCGCAGCAGCTTGACCTGGGTCTGGAGAGGCAGTTCACCGATTTCATCCAGAAATACCGTGCCCCCGCACGCCTCTTCCAGAAGCCCTCTTTTGGCCCGGATGGCCCCGGTGAACGCGCCCTTGACATGCCCGAACAGCTCGCTTTCCAGCAGCCCGGGCATGATGGCACCGCAGTCGATGGTGACAAACGGGCCTTCCCCCCGTCGGCTCAGGGCATGGATATGCCGGGCGATCATGGTTTTGCCGGTGCCGGTCTCCCCCTGGATGAGTACCGGGGTGTCTGAATCCGCAATTTTTTCGATGATCCCCACAATCCTGTTCATGTGCCGGGTCTTGCCGATGATGAACAGATTGTTTTCCGTGGCGTCCTTTTCATTGAGCTTTGAGATGCGGCGGTTCATCCTGCCGAATTCCAGTGCCCTTTGTACGGTGATTTCCAGTTCCCGGCGCTGGAACGGCTTGGTGACATAATGAAACGCCCCCATTTTAATGGCTTCCACCGCACTTTCAATGGTGCCGGCACCGGTGATGATGATGAAAGGCAGGTCCCTGTCGATGGCCCGGGTTTTTTTCAGCAGTTCCATACCGCTCATCTTCTCCAGGACCAGGTCGGAAATCACAAGATCATACTCGGTTTCCGACAGCGCTGCCCAGGCGTCTTCTCCGCTGGTTACCGCTGTGACGGTGTGGCCTTTTCTCTGAAAAAACCGTTTCAGAAACAGCAGCATTTCCGGTTCGTCTTCAACGATCAATAATCGCATGGTCACTCTCTTTCATGGTTTTCCGGCAGGTTTGACGGCAGGGTTACGATCATGGCCGCACCGGTCAGGTTCTCACTGTCCCGGACCCGGATGGTCCCGCCGTGGCGGGCCGCGATCCGCTGGGCCACGAACAGTCCCAGTCCCACGCCCTGGGTTTTCCCCCGGGTGAAAAACGGTTCGAAAATCCGGGAACGAAGGGGTTCGGGGATCCCTTTTCCGCTGTCTTCGATCATGATACCGTGCCGGTCCGATGTCCCGCCGGTGAGCGAAACACCGCTCACCCGGAGGGTCCCTTCGCCGTTCATGCTTTCCACGGCGTTCAGCAGCAGGTTGATGAACATCTGCTGCAGCTGGCTTTCATCGCCCCGTACCCAGTGGGTTTCCAAAGCCAGATCATGGATCACACTGATTTTTTTCAACCGGGGTTTCAAAAAAGACAGGCACGCATCCAGGGTCCGGGTCAGGTCGAGTCTGGTTTTTTCCGCCGCATCCGAGGATGCCTGGTCCAGGATGGCCCGGGTGATGCTGCCGGCCCGGATGGCGTTGCGCCGGATGGCGTTCAGGCTTTCTTCCTTTTCGGAACCGTCAAGTTCACCGCTGATCAGGTCTTCGGTATGGGCCAGGATAATGCCGATGGGATTGTTCACCTCGTGGGCCACCCCCGCTGCCATCTTGCCGATGGTGGCCAGCCGTTCCGATGCGATCAGTTCCTGTTCCATGCGTTTGCGCTGGGTCAGGTCCCGGGCGAAACAGCAGGCCAGGTGATCCGGATCATTGCGGGACTTGAGGGTGGCCGCCACAAACTCCACAGTGATCTCTTCCCGGTCCCGGTCTTTGAGCCGGGTTTCCAGGGTGGCCATTTTGTCGGAAAACAGGCGTTCCAGAAACAGATCGAATTTATCGGCATCCTGTATCACTACCCTTTGTTTCAAGTCATGCCCGGTCAGATCCGGCACCGGGGTTTTCAGAACGGTTGCCGCACTGGTATTGGCCAGCCGGATCTTTCCGGACCGGTCGATCAGAAACACCATGTCCGGCGCCGACTCGATCAGCTGACGGTGCCGCTCTTCCGATATTTTCAGCTCCCGGGTGATCTGGGTCACCTTGCGTTTCAACGAGAGATGCCAAACAAAAAAGAAGATCACAAGCCCGGCCCCTATGGCCATAATCCCCACCAGCACCGGGGCGAATTTTTCCCACAAATATTCCCCATGGCTTTTTCCCAGCCATTTTTCCCGCACCTGGTCCAGCTGACCGGTTTTGATTGCCCGGCCCAGGGCCTGGTTCATTCCGGTCTGCAATACCTGGTTTTCCCTGGAAATCATCAGGGTGAAAGGGAACCGTCCCATCTGGATGCCGGCCTTGCGGATGTTCTGAAGCCCGTATTTTCCGATGAGATAGGTGGCCATTTCATCGGAATAATCGATGAACTCTCTGGCCTTGCCGGCATTGACCATCATCAGCGCTTCTTTCACCGACCGGGCCTGGATGACATCTTTACCGGGATCCGCTATTTCTGATGACATGTGGGGCTGGTCCCGTACAATCACGGTTCCGGCCGCCGGGGTCCGTCCCCGGCCGGCCGGATCATCCGGCTGATACACAAATACATGACGCTTCACGTAAATGACAATCTCCATGGTGTGGGTCTGCCGGCGCCGGGTCAGGTCCGGGGTTACCCCCACCACCAGGTCGATGTCCCCGTTGGTGAGGGCAAACAGCAGGTCTTCGGGACGTCCCACCAGATAATGGGGAACCGCCGCCAGATGGCTGCAAAGGATTTGCAGCACATCCACGCTGTATCCCCGAACCTCCTGTTCCCCTTCATCCTGGTAGGCAAAAGGCGGAAATCCCGTGGGGACCCCGATCTTCAGGAAAGTTTCACCAAAAACCGGTCCGGGCAGACACAGCAGCAGGCATACCACCAGGCAGACGGCCGGGATACCGGCCCGGTTCCGGCGGGCGATCCTGTCCGGTTTTCCGGACAGAAAGGGCAGGGGTATGCGGTGTGCCGCATTTATGGCGGATTTGTGCGGTACACCGCACATGCCGGCCCGCCGATTTTTGATCCCCATCCGTTCAACCCCCTTGTATAACAACTGAATCCTCTGGTTCAAAGTTCTGGCACAGAAGTTGATGTATCATAATTTTGTAAAACACACACCGTCCGATTTCTGAACGGGTTCTGAACCTGAATATCAGGGAGAAAGACAGGTGTCAAACAGATCCATCACCGGCAACATCAAAAATCAAGGAGGGAGAAACATGAACGGATTGTTGAAAAAAACTCTGTGTGTGCTGGCCGCAGCCATGCTGGTCCTGGGCGGGACCGGGGCCTGGGCCGATGAAACCCCGGAAAAGGTCACCGTGATTTACGGCGGGTCTTCCTGGCTGGGACATTATCCGGCCTGGGTGGGCATCGAGAAAGGCCTGTTCCAGAAGCACGGCCTGGGTGTGCTGTTCCAGAACTTCTACGCCTCGTCCGGCCGTATGGGCTCCCTGGTGGCCGGCGACCTGGATGTGGCCGCCACAGGCAGCATTTCCGCCATTGCATTGATGGCCGCCGGTTCCAAGGGATTCATGGCCTTCGGGACCCCGGATTCCTATGCCACGGTGGAAGGGATCATTGCCCGGGATGGCATCAAATCCATTGCAGATCTCAAGGGGAAACGCATTGCAGCCCCGTTTGCCTCCAGTGCCCATGTGCTGGTGCTGGATATTCTGGAACAGCACGGCCTGGATCCGGAAAAAGACCTGACCCTGCTCAACCTGAAGGTCAATGAGATGCCCGCAGCCATGGGCTCCGGCGAGATCGACGCCTGCGCGGCCTGGACCCCGCATTTCAACAAGCTGCTCAACATGCCCGGCAATCACCTGCTGGTGGATGACACAGAGTTCAGCCTGTACAAAAAATACAAACTCGGACCCGGACCGGACCTCCTGGTGGTGAGAACCGAGTTCGCCCAGAAATATCCCAACACCTGCAAGGCGTTTGTCAAAGGGTATTTCGAAGCCGTGGACATGCTCATCAACGAACCGGAAGAATGTGCCAAAGTGCTGATGAAGCTCACCAACCTGAGCATGGAAGACCAGATGACGGTTCTCAATGACATAGAATGGATTCCCGGGGACCAGCAGCGGGCCCTGATGGTGGATCCCGGCGATTTTGTCACGGGTATGCAGCAGCTGGCCGAGTTCCTGGTGAAGCACAAACAGATTGACAGCGCCCCGGCGGTCAAAGAATGGATCGTGGAATCCATGGTCCCCTGAACCTGCGTCACATGAAGACAAAGGGCCTGACTGCCGATTTTCAGCAGGCCCTTTCCCCAATTCTTAAAACTTAACACTTAAAACCTAACACTTAAAACTGTTCAACCCAACCCCCAACTACCCGGAGTCATCCCATGGAAATCAACACCCCGTCCAAATCCCTGGCCGTCAGCATCGCCTCCCTGGTGATCTTCATCACGGCATGGGAACTGGTCTGCCGGCTGGGATTCATCGAGCCCCTGTTTCTGCCGGCCCCGTCCCAGATCCTGTCCCGGGCCGTCAAAATGATCGAGAACGGCCAGCTGATCTCCCACACCCTGGCATCTACCCGCCGGGTCATGGTGGGGTTCATGGTCTCCAGCCTGGTGGCCATCCCTGTCGGAATCTTTCTGGGGTCTTCCCGGTTTTTCATGGCCGTGTTCGATCCGATCATCTCCCTGTTGCGGCCCCTGCCGTCCATGAGCTGGATCCCCCTGTCTCTGCTGTGGCTGGGAATCAGCGAAACCCAGAAATACTCCATCGTGTTCATGGGGTCGTTTGCCCCGTCCCTGCTGTACATTATCGAAGCCACCAAAAGCATCGATCCGCTCTTGATCCGGGCCGCCAGAAACCTGGGGGCCTCCAAGCTGGACGTGATGAGAGAGGTGATCCTGCCGGGATCCCTGCCCCAGATCATTGCCGGGCTCAAGGTGATGCTGGGCATTGCCTGGACCTGTATCATTTCCGCCGAGCTGGTGGCGGCCAGGGAAGGCCTGGGATTCATGATCATGAACGGCAAGGAGTATTTTCAGACCGATACCGTGCTGCTGGGCATGGTGATGATCAGTATCACCGTGATGGTGATCGATGTGGTGTTCCGAAAATTTGAAAGGAGGCTGCTGCCGTGGACCCGGTAACTTCAGATACCAAAATCGCCGTACAGAACGTCACCAAGATTTTTCAGAGCAGACAGGGGAAAAAACAGGCAGAGGATGTGGTGGCCCTCAAGGACCTTTCCATGGAAGTCAGGGATGGGGAGTTCCTGGTGATCGTGGGCGCTTCCGGCTGCGGCAAGACCACGCTGCTGAATTTGGTGGCCGGGTTTGACAGCCCCACGGACGGTCAGATCCTGCTGGACGGGAACCCGGTGACCGGCATCACCCCGGAATGTGGTATGATCTTTCAGCAGTACGCCCTGTTTCCCTGGAAAACCGTGCAGGAGAACGTGGAATTCGGCATGAAGATGAAACGGATGCCCCACAAGGAGCGCAAGGAGCGGGCCGACCGGTTCATCGATATCGTGGGACTCAAGGGATTTGAAAGAAGTTATCCCCATCATCTGTCCGGCGGCATGAAACAGCGGGTGTCCATTGCCCGGAGTCTTGCCAACGACCCCAAGGTCATGCTGCTGGACGAACCGTTCGCGGCCCTGGACGCCATGACCCGGCAGGTGCTCCAGGAACAGCTGGTGCGCATCTATGAAAAACACCGCAAAACCATTATTTTTATCACCCACTCCATTGACGAGGCCCTGCTTTTGTCCTCCCGGATCATGGTGATGACGGCCCGGCCCGGCCGGATCGCCCAGGAGATCGTCAATGACCTGCCGCACCCCCGGAACGCGGATGTGCAGCTGTCCAACCGGTACATGGAGCTCAAGCGCATGATCTGGGACAGTGTCCAGGCCGAAGTGATGAAAAGCATGGAAGTGGAAGCGGATTGACCGGCGTGCCGGTTAACCCCGGTACCCGGGGTTTGCTCTGCTGGCAGAAGACGCCGAGGGCAGGGCGTTAAAAAAAATACCGGATCCAGATCTCGGGCCGGAACCGGTCCGGTTTTTCCCCGAATTCGGTTCCGGCGGGACCCAGGGGAATGCCCACCCGGGTGTTGATCTCAAGATTGGTGACCGGGGTCCAGGTCAGGCCGGGCTGAAGATTGAAACTGTGGTCATGCAGGTTGACCACGGTGGCCATCCAGGCGGTGAGATACAGAATGTCGGCCGGCTCTTTCTGGGAGACCTTGATGTAGAAGTAATCCCTGCCCGGGTTGCGCAGCGTTGCCGTGGATCCCATGGAATCCGGTGCTGCCGGAGACGCCGTGGATGCCGGTACCCCCCACAGAAAATCCTGTCCGGCCCCGTTGTGATAATACTCGGCAATGACCGTGGTATCGGAGGTGGTCAGATACCGCAGCCCCACAAGGGCGGACACCTGGTCTTCTTTGGTTTGTCCGAATGTGCCGTCCGGCTGAAGGGTCTGGCCCGGTGCCTGTTTCTGAAACGCCAGCTCTCCGTGCACGGCAAAGTGGGGGGCCAGGTTTCTGGCGAAATCGATCCCAAAACTGTGGGGCTGGTCCGGCCCGTTGAACCAGATCAGGTCGATATCGGTGTCGTGCCATAGAAAATACAGCTTGACCGCTGCGTTCACATCCCCGGGTTCTCCCAGTTCGGTGTTGGCAAACCCATCGATCACCGGCAGGACCATGGCCGTGACCCCGATATTGTTCAAATCGCCGTCTGAAAAACTCTTGATGTAATCCAGACCCAGAAAGGTCCGGCCTTCCAGGTTCAACCCGGGATCATCCGGGTCTTTGGGGCGGTTGAGAAATCCGGCCGGGTTCCAGGCATAGCCCGTGCCCCAGAGCACCGGTTTTTTGCCCGCATCCAGGGTCAGGTTCGGGGCAGGGGAAACAGACACATATCCTTCATACATGGCATGGTCCCAATCGGTATCAAAAAAGGTACGGGTCCGGTCATGGTGGGTGAGGAGCACGGCCTGGAACGCGTTTGACCGCCAGGATGCGGACAGTTCGGCCAGGGCCTGGAAATCGTGGGTATTGGCGCCCGGGTCGGTTCCGGCATACAGGCGCCGATACCCGGCAGTTTTGTCATCCAGGCGGTGCCAGGTGTACCGGGCCGTGATCCGGCCTCCGAACGACCAGGGCACAGGATCGGCTTCAGGGATGGCAAAATCATATTCCGAGGCCCCGGCCGGATTGGAGACAAGGGGCCACATCGCCAGACAGATCATCAGGCAGATCACCAGGGAGATCATCTCCCATGGCGATGCCGGGCTGGAGGCTGAAAATCCGGTAGCCCGATCCTTCATGAACATCCCCGGTTTACCGCAGGTCCTTGACCCGGGACAGGTAGTTCAGGGTGAACACCTCGTCCGGCAGATCCCGTTTTTTCAGGTTGGCGGAGATCATGATGGATCTGTATCCCTGGTAGAGCGGGCTGTCAGTCTCCATGACCGCGGGGCGGACCACCCCGTCGCCGATATCCTTGATTTCCTTGAAGTGCAGCGTTTTGATGAGCATGCCCGTGGCGGCATAGCATTCGATCCGGGTGGGTACGAGTTCTTCCTTGAGTACCCACATCTTGAGCCGGTCATAGGCCACGCTCCCGGTCTTGGCCTTGAGCTCCAGCAGGTGCTGATCCTGATCCTCTGTCAGCTCGGCCACGTCATATTCCACATGATAGTCCAAACGCATGATGTCGGCGTTGTTGAACACCCCGCCCACCACGGACTGCATGCTGGTGATGCGGATGGGCTTGCCCACGTTGGGGATGTACAGCCACATGTTGTCGCCTAAGCGAAGCGTGGCCCGGCCCTCTTCACTGGCCGGAGAGACAAACAGCGTCACGATTTTGTCCATGTCTTTTTTCAGAAACCAGAGGACAAATTCCTTTTTTTTGCCGTCCGGCTCGATGTTGATGATTTTGCGGTACATTTCCAGGTCACCGGGCTGAAGGTTTTCGTCCACTTTTTTGAGGATTTCCTCCCCGGTCAAAATCTGTTCCGCCGATGCGGGACAGGGCACTGACAACAGACATATCACAGAGATCAGCAGTAAACCGGACAGGCCGGCAATGCTCAAAAGTCCGGGTTTGAGAGTGGTTGCGTGTTTCATGATTTTTTTCTTTCATGGTAAAAATGCATATTCGCCGGGGTACAGTCCGGACCCAAACCGGGCAGTAACCTGTGCGAATTGCTTGCAGGGTTTATGTTATACATGGCGCAGGGCATCCACCGGTTCCAGGGCTGCCGCCTTGGCTGCCGGCTGCAGGCTGGCGATGACCGAAACCAGCAGCACGATCAGACAGGCGGTGACCACCTCTCCGGGTGCCACGGACGGGGCCAGTTCAAACACCTGGCCGGCGCCGCCGAACGCCACTTCCACGCCGGTCAGGTTCAGAATCCACAAGGCTCCGGTTCCCAGAACGGCCCCGGCCACGGCACCGGCCAGACCCAGGCAGAACCCCTCGGCCACAAACAGGGCCATGATCCGGGAGGGCTGGGTGCCCATGGCCGCCAGGGTCCCGATTTCTTTAACCCGTTCATACACGCTCATGATCATCACGTTGAGTACGCTGATGAGCACTACGGCAATCAGGATGATCTTTATTCCCAGGGTCATGAGATCGATCATGCGCACCACGTTGTAAAACGGGGTGAGCTGCTGCCAGGTGTGCAATTCGAACACGGGCTGGCCTTTGGGCGTGGTCATGGGTGCCAGGGCCTGGCTGATCCGGCCGGCCACTTCTGCCAGGGCATCGAAATCCGTGACCCGCACCGCCACCTCGCTGATCTCGATCGTTTCCATGCGCAGCAGGGCCGCGGCATCGTCGATGTGCAGGTATCCATCCCTGCCGCCCGGTCCCATCAGGCTTTCCACCACACCGGCCACCTCAAAGGTCATGCCGTTCACGGAGCCGTCCCGGTTGTTGGCCACCAGCACCACGGTGTCCCCGGTGTCGACCCCCATGCCTTTGGCCAGAATTTCCGGCAGCAGCACCTGGCCCGGTGTCAGCAGTACTTTCGGATTTTTCGGGTCTCTGATCCGGGAGGGCAGCAGGGGAACGGCGGACAGCTCTTTTTCCGGATCGATCCCGTTAAGCCGCACATTGGTGGTCTGGGCAAAATTGCTGAGCATGGCCCCGAACTTGATGCGGGGGGAAAATCCTTCGATCCCCGGTGTGTCTGCCAGAATCCCGCTGAGTTTTTGGTAAGGTTTTTCCGGGATCATCCGGTCCAGGGGCAGGTTGTCGATACTGGCCATATAGCCTTTTTTGTGGACCTGCAGGTGGGAGAGCACGGAATCGGTGATCTGGCCCACAATGGCCCGTTTAAATGATCCGCTCAGCCCGGTGAACACGATGACCGCCAGCACCCCCACGGCAATGAGCAGGCCGGTGAGCAGGGTTCTGCGCTTGTAACGGAGCAGGTTTCTGATGGCCAGGGGCATCACCTTGATCATGATGCACCTCCGGTGGCGGCATCATCTTTCAACCGGCCGTCTTCCATATGAAAAAAAGCATCCGCCTGGTCCATGATCCGGGGATCATGGGTGGAAAAGACAAACGTGATACCGAACTCGTCCCGCATGCGCTTCATCAGGTCGATCACTTTCTGGGCCGTGGCCCCGTCCAGGTTGGCCGTGGGTTCGTCCGCCAGCACCAGAGCCGGATTGCCCACCAGGGCCCGGGCAATGGCCACCCGCTGTTTCTGGCCGCCGGACAGCTGGGCCGGGTATTTGCCGGCCTGGTCGGCCATGCCCACGGCAGCCAGCACTTTTTCCACGGCCGGCCCGCGCCGGGATTTGGGCAGGTCCTGGATCATGAGCAGGGGATATTCCACATTTTCATGCACCGTGAGTACGGGCAGCAGGTTGAAATCCTGGAACACGAACCCCAGGTGTTTTCCCCGGAACGCCGCACCCTGGCGCCGGTTCATGCTGCCGATGGCCTGGCCGGCCACGGTCACGATTCCTTGGCTGGGCTGGTCCAGACACCCGATCAGGTTCAATGCCGTGGTCTTGCCGCTGCCGGACGGCCCCACAAACGCGGTGAACATTCCCTTGGGGATCTTGAGACTCACATCCCCCAGGGCCGTGACCATGGTCTCACCGGTCCGGTAGGTTTTGGATACGTTATCAAAAGTGACAATGTCCATATCAAATCCTTGAGTTTGATTTCATGATGAAATAGTTGTCATGGCGGGTTTCTCCTTGATGAAAACAAAAATTCTGAAAAAGAATATACCGCTTATAAATGGCCGGATCAAGATGGAACATTGATGGCTGGGGCTATCCTGTTTTTTTCTGTTTGACAAGCGTCATTGCAAAGAGGAGACTGGTGCCGGACAAAACAACGACCATGACACCTTTACAGCAAGAAAAAAAGACATCTTTGCCGTCTGCCGGCGGTTTCACATCCCCGGTGGTGCCGGTGGTGTGTCTTTGTGTGGCAGAAGTGGCCGGCATGCTGGGGGTGTTTGCCTTTCCGGCCCTGCTGCCCCATTTCATGGAGATCTGGGATCTGTCTGGGAACCAGGCCGGGTGGATCAACGGCATCTATTTCATCGGATACACCGGGGCAGTGCCGGTGCTCACCAGCCTCACCGACCGGATGGACGCCCGGCGGATCTACCTGGCCGGATGCGTCATCGGCATCATCTCCAACCTGGGGTTTGCCTTTCTGGCTGAAGGGTTCTGGACGGCGCTTGTCTTCCGGGCCCTGTGCGGCATTTCCCTGGCCGGCACCTTCATCCCCGGGCTCAAGGCCCTCATGGACCGGGTGGCGCCAGGCTCACAGCCCCGGAGCATCGCCGTTTACACTGCCTGCTTCGGCCTGGGCATGAGTGCATCGTTTTTTGTCACCGGAAAACTGTTTCACGCATGGGGGTGGGAGACCGCGTTTGCGGCTGCGGCGGCCGGATCCGGTCTGGCTTTAGTGCTGGCGGCGGCAGTACTGAAACCGCTTGCCCCGCCGGCGTCTTCCGCCACAAGCAATCGCCACATCCTGGATTTCCGTCCGGTATGGCAGAACCGTAATGCCCGGGCTTATATTCTGGCCTACATGTGCCACACCTGGGAAATGTTTGCGGCCCGGGCCTGGCTGGTAGCGTTCATGGCGTTCAACCTGTCTGTGCATCCCGGATTCGAAGGCCGGTTGACCCCCACCACAGTCATGGCCGTGGCCGGCATCGCCGGCATGCTGGCCAGCATTGCCGGGGCCGAACTGGCGGTGCGGTTTCCTCGAAAAATCATGGTGATCCTGATCATGGGCGTGTCCGCCCTGATCTCCATGACCATCGGTTTCTGCGCCGGCCTGGATCCGGCCTGGATAATGGGGTTGTGTATTGTGTACACCATTTTTTTCCAGGGGGATTCCGCCGCCATTCACGCCGGGGTGATCACCTCGGCCCGTCCGGACCTGCGCGGGGCCACCATGGCCCTTCAGTCCCTGGGCGGATTCGGAGCAGCAGCCTTAGGTACCATTGCAGCCGGATGGGTCCTGGATCTTTCCGGCGGGGGTCACAGTGTTTTTTCCTGGGGCGTCACCTTTGTTTCCATGGGCGTGGCATCGGTCACAGGGGTCATTATGGTGGCACGGATCGCCGGTCGGTAGGCGGTTTTTTCGTTTGCCCCACCGGGCACCGCCCGTGACAACGGCGACTCTGGGTGTGTCCATAACTTTCCCCCCTTTTTTGAATAATCAGGATACTGTGTGTTTAAACAGGTCCGCTCAGATAAATGACGGCTCAGGTTAAATCAGACCAAGTTTTTGTTTCTTTTTTTCAATGTTCGCAAAAAAATCTCTGGAATCAATGATGAAGCGAGTGTGAGTACCCTCTGCTATCTTTTCAACTGAATCGTGGGCTTCCACATCATAGATCAGCTTTCTCCCTTCGATTGAACGTAATCGAGATTTTGCGATAACTGTTGTACCTATAGGTGACGGGGCCAGATGTTTCATGCTGTTAGCCACACCGACCGTCAGGTAGTTTTCAGGCAGAAATTCATGCACGAAAATACAAGCTGTTTCCATAACCCCGACAAGGTGAGGTGTCCCTAATACCGGCATGCCTTTGTAGCCTACAGCTTCAGCGCTATTTTCATTTGAAACAATAATACTTAATGTATTTTCCATCCCAACTTTTAATCCTGAAAGATCTATTCCGCTCATTGTTTTTTCTCGTGATTAATGGTGTAAGTAAATTTTGAAAAACTAATACTGACCATAGCAGGTTTTGAATACGATGGGTATCATAAAGACTTTCCATTCTATCAGGAAAGATGAATTTTTGGAGAGCTAATCTATGGCATGCTTATTGCTAAATCAGCTTTTGGGAAAAAAAGGAACCCATTATGGGCAATGACATTCAGCAACAGATATTCCAGGCCATGGCAAGCCCGGATTTCTATCCACACAGGGTTGCCCGGCTTCAAGAGCAGGAAACGCATATCTCAAAGGTCTTTTTAACCGGGGAAATCGTTTATAAAATTAAAAAAGCAGTGAACCTGGGGTTCCTGGATTTTTCCACTCTGAAAAAACGCAGACACTATTGTGTCCGTGAAATTCTTTTAAACCGCAGGCTGACCCATGACATCTACCTGGACGTCGTTGCCATCACCAGGGAAAACGGTACCTGTACCATTGGAGGAACTGGAGAAACCCTGGAATACGCGGTGAGGATGCGTCAGCTTCCTGAATCCAGGTCCTTGCACCAGCTGATCGAAACGGGTGGGATCGACCCATCGGACATGGCTGCCCTGGGCGCCAGGCTTGCCCGTTTCTATCTTACGACATCCCAGAGCAAATCACTTAGGGCCGGACAGGGATGGAAAAACCTTTGTGGTGCCTGCGAAGAGAATTTCAGACACACCCGGGACTTGAGCAGGACACTGACTGACAAAAATATCTGGGAAACAGTAAAAGGGGCAACCCTCTCTTTTTTAAAGCGCCGTAAGGGGGCTTTTTATCAACGGTTCAACGAGGGTAAAATTCGTGATTGCCACGGTGATCTGCGTACCGATCACATCTATTTTACAGACCAGGGCATCCAGATTATTGACTGTATTGAATTCAATGACCGTTTACGCCACATAGACGTTATCAGCGACCTGGCTTTCCTGTTGATGGACCTGGATTTCCTGGGAAAGCCGGGAATGGGTGACTGTCTTTTAGATGAATTTATCAAAGGGACACATGATACAAACGGATTAAACCTGCTGGCTTTTTATAAATGCTACCGGGCATTTGTTCGCTGTAAAGTCAACTGCATTTCACTAAGCAGCCGTGAACTTAAACACCCGGAAAGGGAAAAAATCCATATGGAAGCGATGAAGTATCTTCATCTTGCCTGCCATTATGCAATCCAGTTTTCCCGGCCCGTTGTCTGGGTGGTCTGCGGCATGCCTGCCACCGGTAAAAGCACCATTGCCAAAGCAGTTTCCAAGGCACTTGGCATCAAGGTGTTCCGATCCGATGTCGTGAGAAAGGGGCTTTTTGGCCTGAAGCCCCATCAGCGGGACACGGCCTCTGCCGGAAAAAAACTCTATAGCGCTTCAGCCAGCGCCCTGACCTATGACAGACTGCTGCTCCTGACCCAGCAGGAGATCGAAACCGGAACTTCCGTGATTATCGATGCGACCTACAGCAAAGAAAAGTATCGTCTGGATCTGATCCGCCTGGTAAAAGAAAAGGGAATCAGACCCATCTTTATTGAATGCTCGGCACAAGACCGGGTCATAAAAGAACGGCTGGTGCACAGAGGTTCCGGCCCATCGGTTTCAGATGCAAGGATCGGGGATTTTGAAACCCTTAAGGCCAGGTATGAACCGTTTATAGAATCCCGGGATTTCCTGCATATGTGTGTGGATACTGACGTTTCCCTGGACCCATTGATCCGGCGGATACTGGTTCGTGCGTTCCGGATCGATTCGGATGTAATGGCCGATACTGGTGAAAACAAGCTGGAAGGGTCTTCCCGCTTCAGATAGACGGCCGGCTGCTGCCGGCAAGCCAGGACCATTACACTGGCCCGGCAACCGCCCATTCGGCAAGCTGTAAAATTTCATCATCTGTAATCGAAAACCGTTCCCTGTCCTTAAAAGGAACCTTTACGTTTCTAACCTGGCTTTTCCCTATCGCCTGCTTAAACCAGACCGCCCAGAGCAACTGTGATGGCTTCTCCGCTGACGCCGCTGGATTCTTCAGAGGCCAGAAAGGCGATCACTTGAGCCACTTCTCCAGGAGTCGCCACCCGGCCCGGCGGGTAGAGGGCCGCTCGTTCCTTCCACACCTCATCCGGGGTGATGCCCCGTTTTTCTGCTTCGGCTCCGGCAGATTTTTCCGCCATGGATGTCCGCACCCATCCGGGCAGAACCGCATTGGACGTCACCCCATAGGGGCCGGCATCCCGGGAAATCGCCCGCATCAGTCCCAGGAGCCCGTGTTTGGAACTGGTATAGGCACTGCCGGCATATTCCGCTTTTTCGCCGGCCGTGGAACTGGTGAACACACACCGGCCATAACCCTGTTCAATCATGTCTCTGACAACCATTTGAGACAGATAATAAGGCCCGTCCAGGTTGATGCGCAGGGTTTCCCGCCACACTTCCGGTGCCTGTTCCCAGATCACCCGTTCATGGGCCGAACCTATCCCGTGATTGCACACCAGGATCGATACCGGTCCCAGGCGGTTGCGGGTTTCGCTTACCACCAGGGCGCACCCGTCAGAGGTGCCCAGATCCGCCGCTACATAATCCAGGCCCAGGGATCTCAACTCATTTTCATTGCGGGAAACCGCCATGATCCGTGCACCCCGGGATGCAAGCAGTTCCGCCGCAGCCCGTCCGATACCGCGTCCGGCACCGGTGATCAGTGCAACCCGTCCTTCTACTCCCGGCATATTGATCCTCCATTTTCATGCTCTGTGTTTGTTGTTTTTTCGTGGCACCCTTCTTCACAGTCCGTCATTTTTCGGATCTCCGGGTTTTTCAGTGGCCGCAGCATCGATATCAAAGATTTTTTTGCCCTGGACATAGTCTTTGGTGGCATATTGGGAAATGCGCTGAATCTTGGAAGACAGCTCCATCATCCGCAGGGTGTGTTTTTTTATGAGCTTTATCAAGTCCTGTTTCTGGGACGGGCCCAGGTTGGATGCCGCCAGCTTGTCAATGCCGATCAACACCACCTGCAGCGGGTTGTTCAGTTCGTGACTGACCGCACCGGCCATTTCAAGGATGGCCCGGAGTTTTTCCTTGTCCCGCTGTTCCTGGGCCGCCTGCTTCTGACGGGTGATGTCCATGAAATACCCTAAAGCGGCTCTGGTTCCCTCGTGTTTGACCGAGGTGACCGTTTCCATCACCCATTTTACCAGGCCTTTACGGTCCACGACCCGGAATTCATAGGGCGTGGTCCGGAGCCCGGCCAGCATCTGTCTGGCGCATTCCAGAACATGGTCCCGGTAATCCGGATGCACCAGATCCAGAGACCGCATGCCGGTCAGGTTCTCTTTGGTATATCCGGTGATCCGGCAGAATTCAGGATTCACGTAAACGAATCGGCCGTTCTGTACGATGTAACTGCCGATCAAAGCGCTGTTCCGGCTGTGTTCAAGCTCTGCTTCCGCCTGTTTTCGCTGGGTATTATCCCGGATGAATCCCTCGATGGCGATGGCCCGGTTTTGGCTGTCCCGGACCACGGACCACCGGTCATGCATCCACCGGGTGGTGCCGTCGGAACCGATGTACCGGTATTCCACCTCTCCCTCGGATCCGCCGGCGGCCAGGGTGTTTTTTCGGGCGGTTCTGAGGGCATCGATGTCTTCCGGGTGTATGTGCTGCGCGACACTGCCGGAGGTCAGCACCTGGCGGCCCTGTTCCCTTCCGCCGAAAAGGGCCAGAAACCGTTTGTTAAAAAAGGGAAAGGTCCCGGATTCGATATCGAACAGATAGATAGCATCCTGGGAATGATCGGCCAGCTGCTGAAAACTTTCTGACAATGTCCGGATAATGTCCGGATCACTGGCTTTGTTTCCGGTGCCGGCGGCACGCTCCAGTTCCCGGACCCTGGCTTCCAGTTCTTCGTATGTGGGTTTGCCGTTCATGGTCTCCTCCGGTTCAGGTCAGTCGCGTTCCATCATATGGGTTTGAAATGGAAAGTCAATACCGCAGATGATCCGTTTTGCCGGGCGGCATTGGATACGGTTCAGCATGGGAATTTCCATTGTTTTCCAAAGACCGGATCAATTCAACCAAATTTTTGTTGAGATATCTGGTAGTTGCATTGGAACCTCCGGGTCAGGGATTCAGCCGGGGCAGAAAGATATTGAAGGTGGCCCCCTGTCCGGGGTTGCTGCACACATCGATGCAGCCGTTGTTCTGTTTGACGATGCCATAGACGGAGGCAAGTCCAAGGCCCGTGCCTCTGCCCAGGCCTTTGGTGGTGAAGAACGGTTCGAACAGATTGTCCAGGGTTTCCTTGTCCATGCCGCAGCCGTTATCGTTTACCGCCAGCATCACATAATCACCGGGGACGGCATCGGGTTGCCGGCTGCAAAATCCTTCATCCACGGAGAATTTTTGGGTCTTGATGGTGATGGTGCCTGCACCGCCAATGGCATCCCGGGCGTTGGTACACAGGTTGGCAAGGATCTGGTGAATCTGGGACGGGTCCATTTTCACGGGCCAGAGAGAGGTTCCCGGCTTCCAGACCAGGTTGATCTCGTTTCCGATGAGCCGGCGCAGCAAATTGAGCCGGCTTTCCACGGTATCGTTCAGGTCCAGCTGTCTGGGGGAAATCATGTCTTTTTTTGCAAAGGTCAGCAGCTGTTTTGTGAGATCCGCTGAACGCTGGGCTGCCTTTTGAATTTCGTTCAGGGCTGGATACAGATCGTGATGCTCGTCTGTCTGAAGCATGGCCATTTCAGTGTTCCCCAGAATCACCCCCAGCATGTTGTTGAAATCGTGTGCCACACCACCGGCCAGCCGGCCTATGGATTCCATCTTTTCCTTCTGTGAAAGCTGATTCAACAGTTTTTCACGTTCCGCCTCGGCCTGTTTGAGCCGGGTGATGTCCATGATGTTGCCGATGACCTTTACAATGCACCCTTCTTTTTTTACAGCGTTTCCCATGGTCTGTATCCATATCCGGCAGCCATCGACCCGGGTCAGGGGGAATTCGAGGTCATAGGCAACTCCCTGTCCGGCACAGCGCTGGAACGCTTCCAGGATAACCGGCCGGTCATCCGGATCATAGCAGGCCAGGCTTTGGTCGATCAATTCCGGCGATCCGGGCGGAGGACTGCCGGGTGTCATGCCATGGATGCGGTAGGTTTCATCGGTCCAGGTCATGGCACCTTGTTTGACATCCCAGTCCCACCCCCCGATATGGGCGATCCGCTGGGTGGTATCCAGCAGATCCCGGCTGTCCTGCAGCGCCTTTTCCGATTCACGGTGGGCCAGGGCGATCGCGATATGGCCGGCCATTTTTTCCAGATGGGTCACAAGATGTTCAGGAAAACAGCCTTCCCGGCGGTCATTGAACTGCAGCAGGCCAAACGTTTTATCGCCGGTACGCAGAGGAATCAGTAATACCGATTCATAGCCTTCCCCATTACACCGGTTGCGCGTGCGGGCCTGGCGGTCTTCTTCAGTGGTGGCGGCCAAAAGCCTGGTGGTGCTGTCTGTGACAAAACTGCCGAATTCGGTGAAAAACGGTCTGGATGGATCGAAACGCCCCCGGATGACATTGCCGCACATGCATTCCAGCACCGGATTGCCGGCATCATCCCGAGTCGGCTGACCATCCGGGTCTTCCACGCACAGGTTCGTTTCCGCTGCCACAAATGCATCGGAAAACCCACTGACTTCATAATAAGGGTAGTCATCGCCATTGCGAAGCCGGATACCCGCAGCTTCGCAATCGGTGATTCCCTGCATGAAAAGCAGCAGCGCTCGCATCATCTCTTCCAGATCGATTCCGGCATTGAGGATTTCCAGCATCCGGACCGTGCTTTCCCGCTCAAAGACGGCCTGCTTATGCTCCGTGATATCCCGAAGAAAGCAGATGCACTGGCCGCCGTGTTCCGGACGGAACAGGGCGCTGATTTCAACATCGAACAGGGTACCGTCCTTTTTGCGGTGTCTGGACTCAAACCGTTGCGGTCCCGACGATATCACGTGTTGAATGTGTTCATTGACCTGTTCCCGGGTTTCAAAAAAGTCCAGGTCTGAAACGTGGAGGCTCAGCAGTTCGGTTTCACTGTAACCGCTCATGCGGCAGTAGGCATCATTGACTTCCTTCAGCCGCCCGTCCAGGCTGGTTGCCCAGAATCCGTCCATGGCGGTTTTCAGAATGGCCCGGTTCCGCTGTTCAGTGATCTGGATCTGTTTCCGGTTTTCAATTTCCCTGAGTTTCTTCAATCCGCTTTCCGCGATGATTTCAATCAGGCCCCGGATAAAGAACAGATAATTGTCCAGCTGCTCCTGAGACCAGACAGGCACCTTTTGGACCGCTGCCAGATAGGCGTTTTCATCAAATCCATATTTTCGGGCCCGGGACCGGAAATATGCCAGATCCGGTTCCTGTTCAAGAAAAAACTGACCGGTGAAAAAATTTCCATAATGGACCCCGTCGATGATGATGGGGGCCGCATTGTCCACCAGGCCGTGGGGGCATCGGTAGGTCAGGGCCGGGTCTGCCTCGTGAATATGTTCCTTGATGTACAGGTCGCTTTGAATGCAGAGCCTTTCAGTCTGTTTGTTCTTCCGGTGAAATTCCGTGCAGACCTCCTGCCAGGCGGTGGCGGTCAGGATATTGCCGTCATTGTCAATGATTGAAGAGGGGAACGAATATATTTTGTTGAGCCGGTCCTGAAGATTCTGAAAATGGTCGATATCGATGAGATCCTGCAGTTGATAGCCCATGTTTTCGCCTCCATTTACATGTAAGACCCCAGCAAACGCTATTTTCACACTACATGGTCCGCACCGTGTTTGCAACAATGATTTCCAGGCCGGCGGGACGATGAATTTCCGTTTTTAACGATTTTTTGTTTTTTCAGGTTGATTATATGAAAAAAACACTTAATATGGGTTTTAAGAGTAAATGATTCCTGAAGCCTTCTGGATGTTGCTCTCTGCCAGGGATCCCCGGTTTCCCGGAATGTCTGTTAGATTTTTCGGGTAATTTTGATCAAAACCTCAAAAAAAGGAGTTCCCATGGAAGTCAAAGATTATTGTAAAGCAATGCTGGCTGAAGTTTCTGCGTGGAAAAACAAACTGGAAGCAATGAAAAAAACGGCTGACTCATACAGCACCCAGCAGAAAGAAAAGGTGCTGCCGCTCATCGGACAGCTGGAACAGGAGGTTGCCACAGCCCAGATGCGGGTGGATCAGCTGGAAAAAGAATGCCCCTCTGACTGGTCTCCCATGAAAAATGAACTGGACGATCTTTTCGGCACGGTAGGGAGCAATGTGAACCGGGCCTGGAAAGATCTTGAACCCGGGAATGTCGGGGGATGATCCTCAAATGATCTGAAGCGGTTGATTCAATTTGTATTCAAAGGCTTTGCACTCAAGCGCAAAGCCTTTTTTACACCTGCATCCAAGAGGGCTACCGGAGCAGCATAGTGAATTCCGGAGGACAGTACTCAACCGGATGATCCGGGTCGGTCCATTGGAGCCGGAGACATTTGAAAAAATATGCAAAAGAGAGTGGATGTGTCATCAAATAAAAAAACAAGCCTTGAGATGGCCCTGCAAGCCCAGAAGGCGCGGGAGAACACTTACCGGGAAAAGGCGCTGAAGCTTTTTCCCTGGGTATGCGGCCATTGCGGCCGGGAATTCGAAGGCAAACGCCTGCGGGAACTTACGGTTCACCACAAAGACCACAATCATGACAATAATCCGCCAGACGGGAGCAACTGGGAGCTATTGTGCATCTATTGTCACGACAATGAACATTCCCGGGACCAGGTGGCCGATGCCTATGACCATGATTCACCCGGCCGGCCCGGGGAGAAGGGCTCCGGGGTCCAGGCTTTTGCAGGCCTGGCGGATTTGTTAAAGGGGAATCAGGGTCCTGTTTGATGGTCACTGGTTCAGTCATTGTAAAACACCGCCAGCCACACCGTGACCCGGTCCGGATCGGTCCAGGTCACCCGGTGCCGTTCATGGGCCGGGATATGGCAGAAATCCCCCTTCTTCAGTGTAATTTCCCTGCCGTCCTCAAAAAGGAGAATACCGCTTCCCTCCAGTACCATCACCCACTCATGTTCGGCCTGGTCATACCATCCCTGTGCCGGGGAGGTCTGGCCCCGGGACAGAATCCGTTCGATGCGGATCTGGTCCGTCTTGAGCAGGTCTTCAAACAGTTCCTTCTGGATGTGCTCTGGAATGGATGCAAAGATATTGTTCATACGCTTTAAAATTCCTGTGGCCATTTCATGGATGTGTGCGTGACTCGTAAAATCAAAATTTCCAGTAAACTTCAGTGAGATCGTTTGCCTGAATCGGACTGTTTTCCCACAATCCCATGATATCTTTATTCCAGACCCCGTGTTTGGCCCGTTGAAAGAGAAATCCGTTGACACAATCTTCGGCAATCATCCTTTGCGCCTTTCCCATCAATTCATACCGCTTTTCAACCGCTACGGTGGTATTCAATTCATTCATCAGTTTCTGGAATTCCGGACTGTTGTAATTGAAATAATAGTCTGAGCGGGCATAGATATCGATATCCATGGGTTCGGTATGCGATACGATGCTCAGGTCATAATCCTTGTGCTTGAACACCTGGTCCAGCCATTGATCCCATTCGACCGGAACGATCTCAATCGTGATTCCGATTTTTGCCAGTTGTGAGGTAATAATCTCCCCGCTTCTACGGGCATAACTCGGCGGTGGCAGCTTGATGACTGCGTTGAATCCGTTGGCATAGCCTGCCTCAGCCATCAGTTTTTTGGCCTTTTGAATATCAAATGCAAAGCGGTTTGTCAGATCGACATAAGCAGGGTGGTGGGGAGCAAAATGGGTTCCAATAGGGGTTCCGAAACCAAACATGGCGCCATCAATAATCGCCTGTCGGTCAATTGCATGCGCAATGGCTTGCCTGACTTTCAGTTTGGCAAAAGCACCCCGGGTGTTGTTGGTGGAAAGGATGACCTCCCCTTCCGTGGTGCCAATGGCCACTTTAAACCGCGGATCCGCCTGAAACCGGGAGAGGCTTTCCGGAGACGGGATGTTGGGAAAGGCATCAACATCCCCTGCAAACAGGAATTGAACCGCTGCTGCAGGGTCGGGAATGAATTTAATGGTGACGTTGGTCAGTTTGACTGGTGTCCCCCAATAATCGTCTTTTTTTTCCAGCTCTATACGGTCTCCTTTGATCCAGCGTTTGAACTTGAAAGGACCGGTGCCAATCGGATGGGTTTTGTTTTTTTCAGCACTGGCGGAGTCAACCATAACGGCATCCCCCCAACCCATGGTGAACAAAAAATTGCCCGTGGGCTGAGTCAGGGTCACTTCCACGGTGCTGGCATCCATCTTTCTGACCGTTTGAATCGGCTTGAAAAGTGTCTTTTGCGCATTAGCGCTGTTTTCCCCCCGGGCTCTGTCAAGAGAAAAAACGACATCATCGGCGTCAAACAGCGATCCGTCATGAAAAGATACTCCCTGCCGCAAATAAAAGGTATATACTGTTTGATCGGCAGAGATGTCCCAGCTTTTTGCCAGTGCTGGTTTAACCGCACCGTTTCGATCTATTCTCGTCAGCCCTTCGAACACATTGGCGTAGACCACTTCATCGATTGCAGCCGCAGCGCCTGAGGTGGGATCCAGGTGGGGAGGCTCCAGTTCCATGCCCAGTGTTATACTGGTTTTTGCAGCCATGGCCGATGATGATACAAGCATCAACCCCAGTGATAGAATCAGACTCCGAAAAAAACAGTTTAACCCTTTCATGATGTTTTCCCTTCTCTGTGATAAAATGCGGGTAAATGGAATCGGGGATTTATTTTCCGGTCAAGCTCAGTCAAGGTGATATTCGATGTCATCAAAGATATCTTCCAGGGTATAGAGCAGTTTGTCCGCTTCGGCCAGATTGCGGTCGGCGATGTGTTCTTCGATGGCATGAAAGGTCTGGGTCAGCTGCTGTTTGTGATCGAGCAGCACCTGCCGCAGTGGGGTGCCGTCGTGCCGGTAGAGCAGCATGTCGATCTTTTGGGCCAGTTCGTACAGCGATGGGTTGTTTTCCACGAGACCGGGGTCCTGAAATGACAGGTGCCGGGCCAGGCGGGGATAGGTTTTTTCAAAGCTTTTTTTGTAAAACGGCCGGATGGTCACGGTGATCTGCATGTGCTGGCTCATGGGGTTTCTCCTTTGTTCATATCCTGAAGGGTGAGTCGGTCCTGGTAAATGCCGGGGGTGGAACCGGCAATGGGAAGAGCGCCGGCAGCTTTGATAAAGAATTCGGTGGGGCCGGCACCGCCGATGACAGCGTAGGCATATCCCCGGGCTGCCATGGCGTGAAGGCAGGAAAAAAGCAGGGCTTTGCCGAGGCCGGTGTTGCGGTATTTTTCGTCCACGCCCGTGGGACCGAAAAAATTCAGGCAGGTGACGTCATGGCAGGCAAAACCGGCGATGTCTCCGGCTTTGGTGGCGATGAAACAGGACACCGGGATACGGGTGAAGGCCACATCACATTCATCGGCCCAGCCGGTGCCGAACCGGTGTTTCACCCATTGGACCACGGCCTGTTTTTCATATGCCATGGCCCGGCGGATCACAATGCCCCGACCGGCAAGGCGGTTCAGTTCCGGTGCGGGCCCGGGCAGGTCATACAGCCGGACAAGCAGGTCAGACATTTTTCAAAAATCCATGTGCCAGCCGGCGCCGGCAAAGACAAACCGGTCCCGGAACCGGAGAAAGAGCCGGGCCGCGGCTTCGTTGCCCGTGCAGTGGGACACGGCAATGGTCCGGACCCGGAACCGGTCAAAGGCATCCATGGCCTGGTTCAGCTGGGACGGGTCGTTGGCAAATCCCAGGTGGGTGCCGCCAATCACGGCGCGGAAGGCTTGGTGGCCGGATTTTTCGGCAAAATGTTCCATGATGTTGATGATGCCGGAATGGGCGCACCCGGTGAGGATCACCGGGCCGGACGGAGTTTCGATGAGCAGGCTGGCATCGTCATGGAACGGGTCGGGGGCGAATCCGTCCGGAGTCTGGATCACCAGGCGGTCATCAGAGGGTTCAAACGACCAGGTCCGGGGCACCTGGCCGGAAAAAAACACCCCATTGGCAATTTCAGTGTAGCCGCCGTGGAACTCGAACCGGGCGTTGAGCGTTTCTTCCAGGGCGGATTGAGAAAACGGAATGCCGATGTAAGTGGGGTCCTCATCTTTCGGCAGCAGGTATTTGCCCGCAAACAGATCCGGATGGGCGTGGATGGGCAAAGGCGTTTTCCCAGCCGGGACCTGCATGAGCCCGCCGGTGTGGTCGAAATGGCTGTGGCTGATCACCACGCCGTCCAGGGCCGTCAGATCGATTTTCATGGCGCCGGCGTTGTGGGCCAGCCCTAAACCCTGGCCCGTGTCCATGAGCAGGCGGGTATCCGGAGTTTGTATGAGGGCTGCGAATCCGTGTTCGCCCATGATGTCTTTCGCCATGTGGGCCCGGTTTTCACAGATGACGGTGATGCGGGTGTTTGTCATGGAGGCGGCTCCTTTGTATGGGTGTCACAAGCGGGTGTGCATGGTCATGGGGCCGCATCCACCGGTCGCGGATCTGTCTGATAAGAGGTGATATACATCTGGCCGTCCGTTTCGAAAAATACCACCCCGTCCAGATACCCGATGTCCCCGGCTTCTTCGTGGGGCAGGCCCAGGGTGAATTCCTTGAGGGGAAAGATGTTCCAGTCATGGGACACGCAGATGGCGACTTCATTGTCTGCCAGGCCGTTGACCCGTTCTGTCATGAAGCGGACAAGGGCCGCAGTGGTGGTTGCCGGGTTTTCCATCACGGTCTCGTCCAGCCGGTTGTCAAACCAGTTGCGGATATAGATGTGGGTGCCCAGTTCCTTGAGCAGGTTCAGCGCTTTTTTGATGTCCTTGATATAGAAGGGTGCCAGCTGTTCCCGGGGCTGGTTGTGGGGAAGTTCGATACCGTGCTGCCGGGTGAATCCCTTATCGATGAGATAAGCGGTTTCGATGCACCGGCCGAACGGTGAGGAATACAGCCGGGGCAGGGGGGCGGCCGGAAATTGTTCTCCCATTTTCACGGCATATTCCATGCCGGCCGGAGTCAGGCCCATGAAAGGCTCGCTGCTGGGGGTGGTGCCGTAAAACCGCTCGGAATGGCGGACAATGGCCGCGATTTTCGTGATGTCCTGATGTAACAGCTGGTGGATGACGGTCAGGGTCTGGTCGGATCGGACAGGGTATTCTCGATTCATGTCAGCGGGTGATTTCTCCTGAATGTGTAACTGGTTTCATAAAATGATGATATTCTTTTCAAGGAATGGATTCTAACTCCCGGGCACCGGTGTGTCAACCGGTTTCAGATGCCGGATTGTCTGTATCATCACGGAGTCACCGTGAGTTCAAACACATTCTGGAACCGGTTCACCAGGATATACCGGGAGATATTCACACACACCAGGGCTGTGGCGGCGGCTGCGGCAAAAGAGGCCAGATGGGGGTGGCGGGCCAGATAAAGGGCTTTCAGGGTCTGTTTTTCAGTATCCTTCAAATCGGCCACGGTCCCGGTGGCTGTCACGGCGGCGGCCTGGTAGATATCCTCTGCCCTGTTTTCACTGTTGTTGATCAGAAACGCGGCATTGGGGCAGGCCAGCAGATTGCCGTATTTCCGGGTGGTTGTGGGGGTCAGAAAAACGATCCGGTCCAGTTTCCTGGTGGCGGCCACCGCCACCAGGCTGGCATAGGGATGCCCGTCTTTCTGGGTGCACAGCACGGCCAGCTGCTGGGAATCGATCAGGTCTTGAATGGTCTTGAACAGGGTCTGGTTGTCCATATCGGCCTCCGGGAAGGATCTGCCGGCATACCGGCCGATCAATGGCTGCGTGCCGGTTCCGGTATTTTTAAAAACATGTTACAATCCGGTTGAACTTGATTCTTACGCCATGCTATAGGAGCTGTCAACGGGAACCTGATGTAATCGCGGGATATAAGGAGGAAGGATGTCCAGACAGATCAGCCTGATCGGCGTGCCCATGGATTTTGGCCAGGACTTGCGCGGGGTGGACATGGGGCCGGCGGCGGTGCGGTACACCGGGCTGATTGCCCGTTTGAGGGAACTGGGCCACACCGTCCGGGACCGGGGAGATGTGCTCATTCCCATCCGGGACGAGGCCGTGCCGGAACCGGTGCCGGGAAACACTTATGTGGAGGAGATATCGAGGATTTGCACCGCAGTGTATACACTGGGCCGCCGGGTGATCGAAAAAGGGGATTTTCCGCTGTTTGTGGGAGGAGACCATTCCATTGCCGTGGGCACGGTGGCGGCGGCCGGATCCGACGGTGAGCCCATCGGCCTGATCTGGGTGGATGCCCACGGGGATTTCAACACCCCGGATACCTCGCCGTCGGGCAATATCCACGGCATGCCCCTGGCCATTCTCATGGGGGAGGGGCATCCGGCCCTGGTGAACGTGGGAACACAGGGACCCAAGGTGCTGCCGGAAAACGTGGTCATGATCGGGCTGCGGGACATCGACCCGAGCGAGAAAAAGCGGCTGAAAACCTCCGGGGTCACGGTGTTTACCATGCGGGATATCGATGAACAGGGGATCTCCACGGTGGCCAACAAGGCCATGATGAAGTTTGCCCACATGAAGCGGATTCACCTGACCCTGGACATGGATGCCCTGGATCCGGTGGAAGCCCCGGGGGTGGGCACGCCTGTGTCCGGGGGTATCACTTACCGGGAGGCCCACCTGCTCATGGAGATCCTGGCGGATTCCAGAAAATTGGCCTCCATGGACCTGGTGGAGATCAATCCGATCCTGGATGTGGCCAACAAGACAGCGAAACTGGCCGTGGAACTGACCCTGTCCGCCCTGGGAAAAAGCATTTTGTGAACCTGGCCGAGTATATTGAATCCCTGAAAGCCTACAAAGGGTTTGCCGGCGACATCGTGTGCCACCGGACCCTGGACCCGGTGCCGGCCCGGTATGCCCGGGACCTGCCCGGATTTACCCATGACCTGTCCTCCCTGCTGGACGATCTGGGCATCTCCCGCCTCTATGCCCATCAGCAGGCTGCCATGGAGCAGATTCTTTCCGGCAGACACACCGTGATTGCCACACCCACCGCTTCAGGCAAAAGCCTGGTGTACAACCTGCCCGTGGTGGACCGGCTGATGTCCGATCCATCCGCCACGGCCCTGTACCTTTTTCCATTGAAAGCCCTGGCCCGGGACCAGCTGGGCACGGTTCAGGACCTGCTGGTGAGGGCCAGAAGCCTGAAACCGGCGCTTCCGGCCCTGAAGGCGGGAGTGTATGACGGGGATGTGTCTTCCCATTTCAAGGCCAAAATCCGGCGAGACCCGCCCCAGGTGCTCCTGTCCAACCCGGAGATGCTGCACCTGGCCATGCTGCCCCACCATCATCTGTGGGAGAATTTTTTCCGGCGCCTGGCCTTTGTGGTGGTGGATGAGGTGCACACCTGCCGGGGGGTGATGGGGTCTCACATGGCCTGGGTGTTCCGGCGGCTGGTGCGCATCTGCAGGCATTACGGGGCTGATCCCGTGTTTGTGTTCTGTTCCGCCACCATTGCCAACCCGGGCGATCTGTGCGGCCGGCTCACCGGGCTTTCCGTGGATGTGGTGGACCGGGCCGGGGCGCCTTCCGGAAAAAAAGAGGTGGTGCTCATGCGGGGCATGGAGGGCGCGTCCCGGACCGCCATCGCCCTGATCCATGCGGCCATGCACCGGAAACTGCGCACAATTGTATATACACAATCCAGAAAAATCACGGAACTGATCGCCATCTGGGCGTCTCAGCGGTCCAGAAAACTGCAAGACAGAATCAGCGCCTACCGGGCCGGATTTCTGCCGGAGGAACGGCGGGAGATCGAAACCCGCCTGACCACGGGCGATCTGCTGTGCGTGGTCTCCACCTCGGCCCTGGAGCTGGGCATTGACATCGGAAACCTGGATCTGTGCATCCTGGTGGGGTATCCGGGCACGATCATGTCCACGTGGCAGCGGGCCGGCCGGGTAGGGCGGGGCGGCGGCCATTCCGCTTTGGTGCTTATCGCACAGGAGGATGCCCTGGACCAGTATTTCATGACCCATCCGGACGTGTTCTTTGACATGCCCCCGGAAACCGCGCTCATCAACCCGGACAATCCCGTGATCTGCAAAGCCCATTTAGAGTGTGCCGCCGCAGACCTGCCGTTGAAAAAGCAGGAGCCGCTGTTGGCCGGGGGGACCGCTTTGCCGGCCTGTTCCAGTCCCGGAAAGGCGGATGGCACCCTTGGAAAGGAAAGCCGGGCAGGCGGCATTCCCCGGGACCGCCGGATGGTGGAGGCCCCGGCAGCGGCAGGGGACGGCACGGTCCGGACGGCGCTCCGGGAACTGGAGCAGTCCGGAAAACTGCTGCGCAGTGCCCATGATGATATCTGGTACGCAGCCCAAAAAAATCCCCACCGGCAAGTGACCCTGCGGGGCATCAGCCGCACCATCCCCATTTTCCTGGAAAACACCCGGAAAAGCCTGGGCGAAATCGACCGGCACCGGGCGTTTTTCGACACCCATGACGGGGCCGTGTACCTGCACCACGGCCGCTCCTATGTGGTGACCCGGTTCGACCATGAGAAAAACAGCGTGGAAGTGATCCCCAAGGAGGTGAATTATTATACAAGGGCCTGGTCTTCCAAATCCACCCGGATCATCGGCATGGACGAGCAGAAAACCGTGGCAGGCACCCGGGTGGGATTCGGCCGCCTTCGCATCACCGAGCAGGTGACCGGATATGACCGGAAACTGGTGGCCACGGGCCGCTCCATCGGTATGGTACCCCTGAATCTGCCGCCGCTGGAATTCGACACCCAGGGGCTGTGGATCCAGATCCCGGATGAGGTGAGGGATCGAATCGAATCGGATCAGATGCATTTCATGGGCGGGATCCACGCCATGGAGCATGCAGCCATCGGCATCATGCCGCTGCTGGTGATGACCGACAGAAACGACCTGGGCGGCATCTCCATCCCGTTCCATGACCAGGTGCAGGCGGCGGCCGTGTTTGTTTACGATGCCGTGCCCGGCGGCCTGGGGCTGTGCCGCCGGGCGTTTGACCAGGCAGACCGGTTTCTGTCCGCCACCCTGGACACCATCACCGCCTGCCGCTGCGACACCGGGTGTCCGGCCTGTGTCCATTCCCCCAAGTGCGGGTCCGGCAACCGCCCCATTGACAAGCATGCCGCCAAAGAGATCCTGGAACGGATCATTTTCAGGACAACCGTTTCCGCCCATATCCGGCCGGACCGGATTCCTGCACCCGTCCTCCCGGCGCCGGGGCCTGACTGTCCGGGGTCAGGGGGGCCAAATCCTGGAAAATCCCTTCTGCGCTATGGGGTCCTGGACATCGAAACCCGGCGGTCCGCCGCCGAAGTAGGAGGCTGGAACCGGGCGGACAAAATGGGGGTCAGCTGTGCCGTGCTCTATGATTCGCAGACCGGGGAATTTTATGATTACACTCAGGATCAGGTGCCGGCCCTGTGCGGTCATCTGTTGCAGCTGGACCGGGTGGTGGGGTTCAATCTGATAAAGTTCGACTACAAGGTACTGGCCGGGCAGTGTGATTTTCATTTTCACGGCCTGCCCACCCTGGACATCCTGGTGAAAGTCCACGAAATTCTGGGGTACCGGCTGTCCCTGGATCATCTGGCACAGAACACCCTGGGGGCACGGAAAAGCGCGGACGGGCTCATGGCCCTTCAATGGTGGCAGCAGGGAGAGATGGACAAGATCATCGAGTACTGCACCCAGGATGTGCGGGTCACCCGGGACCTGTACCGGTTCGGCCGGGACAACCGGTTCCTGGTGTTCCGGAACAAGGCCGGCCACCAGGTCCGGGTCCCGGTGTCCTGGTGACGGATTTTTCAAACACAGATATCCCGGTAAAAAAACTTGTCATGACGATGTCCGTACAGTATAGTGATTATTCATGTAACTAACGAGGTGAGTATGTCCCCGGTTAAATCGGTAAAAAATGAGCGGATCGACATCCGGACCAGCCTGGCTGTCAAGCAGCTTTTGCAGGAAGCGGCCCGGGCCAGCCACAAAAATGTCAGTGAATTCCTGCTGGACGCCGGTATCATGGCGGCCAACCAGGCACTGGCTGACCGGCGGCGGTTTGAGCTGGATGAGGAAGCGTGGAACGCGTTTGAAAAAGCTCTGGATCGACCGGTTCAGGAAAAACCGCGACTCAAGGAACTGCTGCTGAACCAGGAACGATGAAATGGCTCCTTTCTTTGATCCGGTGAGAAAACTAACTGTTTCAGATAATGTTGACGGGTTTGACTGCGGTTATCCTGAACTCAACCATTTTCTTGTGAAATATGCATTGATCAACCAGAAGGCCAACAGCTCCCAGACCTATGTGAGTTGCTGCAGGCGGGCGGTTGCAGGGTACTATACCCTGGCTGTGGGAAGCGTGGTGTTCCAGGAAGCCCCTGCCCGAATTTCCAGAGGTCTGGCCCGGCATTCAATACCGGTAATGATTCTGGCCCGGCTGGCCGTGGATCTGGCTTTTCAGGGGCAGGGCCTGGGACGCACCCTGCTCAGGGATTCGCTGCTGCGGACCGTCCAGGCGGCAGATATCGCAGGAATTCGGGCCCTGCTGGTGCATGCAAAGGATGACGCCGCCAGGAAGTGGTATCTTTCCTGGGATTTTGAACCCAGCCCGACCGATCCGTTGCATCTGTTCCTGCTGCTCAAAGACCTGAAGCATCTTTTCAAAGGATGATCCGGCCCGGATTCCTCTACAGCACCCAGGATGTGCGGGTCACCCGGGACCTGTACCGGTTCGGCCGGGACAACCGGTTCCTGGTGTTCCGGAACAAGGCCGGCCAACAGGTCCGGGTCCCGGTGTCCTGGTAAGAGTCAATAATCACAGATAGACGGATCAACGCTTTCCGGTACCCCTTCATAGGGGGTCCATTTGTGGGATTTGTAGCTGTCCCCGTCCCGCATGTTTTTCAGAATCTCGATGCTGGTTTTGTATCCCTTGTACATGCGGCACATCTCCATGGCCATGCCGCAGATCAGGGCTACGGCCTGGGCCATGTTGATGTCATGGTGGGAAAATTCCCAGGGTTCGGCCGTATACACCCGCATGGCCCCGATGATTTTATTGCTGCTGATGATCGGTACCCCCAGCAGGGAAGCGATCCCTTCCTTTTTCGCCTGTTCCGGATATTCGATGCGCGGATCGTCCATGACGTCATAGATGGCGATGGGCACGGCATCTTTGGCTTCCCGGATGGTCTGCATGAAATGGACCGGTCCTTTGTTCAGGTATTCGCGACTCAGACCGGATGAGGCCACCAGCCCGAGTTCCCGGGTTTCCCGGTTCACCAGAAACACGGAACAGCCTTTGGCATTGAACGCGGTTTTCACGCTTTCCGCCGTGATCAGCGCAACCTCTTCCGGGTCTTTGCACTGGGAAATGGCGGTGGTGAGTTTGACGATGGTGTCGTAATACATGGCATGTTTTTCCATTTCTGCCTCCTTTGGTTATGGTGTAAAGGTCTGCTCCCATGAGAGCAGAGTCACGATACAAAGACAGGCGAATCAGGCAACAAGGCGATCAGCCGGGGTCAGTGATACCGCAAGGTTCACAGATGGCATGGGAGACGAACAGCAGAAAACATGTGGGGATTCATTTCAATAGGCTTACTATAATGGAATTGACGGGTGACGTCAAGTTCATCCCCCCCCCCTCCCTTGTTCAAAATTTTTTGACGGTATTGAAGATCCACGACATCATAACTACCCGCCACCTGCTCAATGATATAGGGATGTCGATGGCAAGATTTCTACTGAAGACGTTTATTTTCTATCCAGTCTTCAAAACAGTGGTTCGATGATAGGCAATGCTATCCGCGAGCACTGGGGCATTGAAAACGGTTACAGCAGATTCAGACAGAAGATATTCTCAATGCCATAGGAGAGCTTGAAACCAATGCGATTCTGGTGGTGGACCATGAAGGGATTATCCGGCGGATGAACAAAGGGGTAACAGCTGTTTTAGGGTACACGGAAACCGATCTCATCGGCCGAAAGAAAGCTGAAAAATCAGGCATCTTTTGATCCGCTGACCGGTTTGATGACATGGCAGGCGTTTGAAAAGATCGTTCAGGCAACTGAACCTGCGCACTGAAGAGGCCCCGTTTTTCACCAGCATCAGTCTGGGATTGACCCGCATCAACAGGGATACCAAACTGCACAACGCAGCATCTTTGGCAACCCATGCATGCAACCATGCAAAGAAAAAGGGACGTAATAAAATCGAGATAGTAATGGATGAAGGCCCCGGCTGCCGAAGTGCTGGGCCTGGCCGTGGATGTGGACAGGTACGTCATTGAACACACCATCAATACCCTGCTGGATCATCCCGACTTTGTAGCATCCTTGTCTCTTTGCTCCATCAACCTGTCCGGACTGTCTGTTTCCAGGGAGGGCATGTATGAATTCATCGAGCAAACGATCCGTGCCGGTGGTATCGATCCCTGCAAATTCTGTTTCGAATTCACCGAGACCGCCGAGATCCTGGACAATGACATGGCGCTGAGTCTGGTGACCCGTCTGAAGAAGCTGGGATGCAAAACCGCGTTTGATGATTTCGGTATCGGGTATTCCAATTATCAGAGTTTTTCGCGGCTCCCCATGGATATCATCAAAATAGACGGCAGCTATGTGAAAAAAATTCTGGAAGACCATCGACTTAAAATCGATATGCAGGGAATGATCCAGTCGGCAAAGGTCAGAAAAATTGAGGTTGTGGCGGAATTTGCCGAAAACGTGGCCATTGTGGCACAGTTGAAGCAATTAGATGTTGATTATGCCCAGGGATATTATTATAGTAAGCCAATTCCCTTGACAGATATGATCAAAAAAATCTTATCAGGCGTGTTGCAGTAGCGTATAAAGCGTTTCAGAGGGTTTTCTTTCAGATCGTGCGTTTTAATTTTAAACAGTTTCTGTCTCCTAAAAGGAGGTATTCTTGTGAAAACGATACGCATATTTCAATGGATCGAAAAAAAACGGTTTATCTTTCGGATCGTGACAACCCTGGTAACGTTGCTTCTTCTGGCTGTCATCTATCTGTTTGTCTATATGACCGGCGGCATAAAATTTGTTTTTTCTCATTCCATGTATCTGCCCATTCTGTTGTCAGGATGTGTCTTTGGGATCAAAGGGGGGGGTGGTCGTGGGAATGATTGCCGGAGGCGTACTCGGACCGTTTATGCCCATTGACGTGGCCACGGGAGAGATGCAGACAACCACAAACTGGCTTTATAGGACCGGATTCTTTGTCCTTGTGGGATTTTTCAGTGGTGCCGCCAGCGATGGTGCCAGAAAATATATCGAACACCTTAAATGGATTTCCCGTCACGACAGCGCCACCGGCCTTCCCAACCAAAGAGCCTTGTTTGAAAAACTCACGGAAATCCAGGGCAAAGAACCTTCTTCCAGACTTTTTACTCTGTCAGCCATCTGTCAGGAAAATGCCACGGAATTGAAAGCAGCATTTGGTTTCGGCGTGATCGAGGAATCCATCCGGCAATTGGCCCGGCGGATTGAAACTCTTTCGGGTGAAAAATATCTGTTCCGCACGGAAAGCACCCAGTTGTGCGTTTTGATCATCACCCAAAATAACCGGGAATCCGAACACCTGTTGAATGAAATCATCGAAGCCACCAGAGAACCGGTCTGCTATAATAAAATTGCAATTCATGTGGATACGCGAATGGGTGTCAACACCTTCAGTCAGATGATAAAAAATCCTGAAAAATATCTGCAGGAAGCGGAATCCGCCTTGACTGTGGCCAGGCAGAAAGCCCAGGACAAAGTGATTTATCACCCCAAGCTTTTGACAGTTACCGAAGAAAATCTGTCGATTCTTGGAGAATTGAAAGATGCGATTTTGAAAAAACACCTGTCATTACACTATCAACCGAAAATCCACTTGCCCACCGGCCAGGTCCGGGGGGTTGAGGCGTTGATGCGGTGGCAGCATCCGGAACGGGGCAATATCCCTCCCGGTGCGTTCATACCGAGGGCGGAACAGAGCACCTTGATCCAGATGGTAACGGAATTCGCCCTGGAACAAGCCATTGAACAAATTGTACAGTGGCAAGAAAACCATATCGACATACCCGTAGCGGTCAACATTTCCACACGAAACCTTCTGCATCCCGGTTTTGCCGGCTTTGTTTTCCAGCTTCTGGACCGGTATGGGGTAAACGGCGAGAGCCTGGAACTGGAAGTGACCGAAGGGGCTTTGATGATGGATATGGAACGGACCATTATTGAACTGGTGAAGCTGGCCGGACTGAAGATCATTATCTCCATCGATGATTTCGGTACCGGGTATTCATCCTTGCAGTATCTGCATCAGCTGCCCGCCTCCCTGATCAAGATAGACCAGTCTTTTGTACGGCGGCTGCCTGATGACAAAGGAGCAGTGGCCATCATAAAAGCGGCGGTGATGCTGGCCCAAAATATGGGAATCAAGGTCATTGCCGAAGGGGTCGAGACCCGGGAGATATACGACTATCTCGCTGGTATCGGGTGTGATATGGTGCAGGGATATTTTGTCTCCCGGCCTTTACCACCAAAGGATTTCGAAAAATGGCATGCCCAATGTAAGGGGATTTTTTTATGAAAAAACGATACAATGTTTGACAGATTCCAAAGAAACGAAGGAAATTTGGATATGGCAATACTGCAATCCGGAGGATTGAGTTTGGATTTTCTATTTCACGCCGCCGCTAATACCTGAAAATCTTGAAATACTGCGGCATATGGCCATGAATCTCCTCAAACAGGAAAAATCACTCAAACGGGACATTCAGACCAAACGTTTAAAGGTTGTCTGGGATCACAGATACCTGCTTAAAATCCTGAGCAAATAAATTCTACATGCGATTGTTCTGCATGTCGCCTCGGCTCTTTATACCACCCGTGCTGCGATATCGGCCAGGACCGGCCCGGCCTTTTCCCGGATGAGCACCTGGCACCGGCTGTCATAAGGAGTGGGGGACAGGTTGATGATGGCCAGAAACGCGCCCGCGTCCAGGGCGTATCCCGGCATGAGGGCCGCCGGCTGGACCAGAAGGGTGGAGCCCACCACGAGGAACACGTCACATTGGGCGGACAGGTCCGCAGCCCGCCGGGTTTCCTTTGCCGGCATGGCCTGTCCGAAGGAGATGGTGTCCGGCTTGAGATACCCGCCGCAATCACACCGGGGGGCTTTGTCACCTGCCAGGATCATCTGTTCCGCCGCGTCCCAGGAGATCAGGGTGCGGCAGGACATGCACCGGACCCGCCGGGTGTTGCCGTGCAGCTCGATGATCCGGTCTTCCGGGATGCCCGAGGCGTGGTGCAGGCCGTCGATGTTCTGGGTGATCACAGCCGTGAGATGGCCTTTCTCATAAAGCCGGGCAATGCCCAGGTGGCCCGCGTTGGGCCGGGCGTGTTTCAGTCCCTTTTCCATGTCCATGCGCTGTTCCCAGTAACGGATTCGTGCCGGTTCACTGGACATGAACTCATCGAAATACACCGGGGTGAACTTGTCCCAGATGCCTCCCTGGCTTCGATAATCCGGAATTCCGCTTTCCGTGGAAATACCGGCGCCCGTGAACACGATCACGCTGCGGGCCGACAGGATTTTTCCGGCAATGGTCTGTGCATCTGCCTGGATCTCAGGGGTCAGGGACGGGGACGGGTCTGTCGCCATGGCATCAGTCTCCTTGCGGTTTTTTCATAAAAGATCAGAATTTCGGGAAGATTCAACAACCTGCCGGCTGCCGGCAGCAATATCAGGAACGCCAGACCGGTGGCAGCGCAGACGCCCAGTGCCGAGGCCGTGGTCACGGGCGGTATCAGCCCGGTCACGAGCCGGTGGATACCCCAGAGGATCCCGCCCAGGATCAGGCCCGCCAGGGTCAGCCGGGCCAGAAACAGGTACACATCGTTTTTACCGGAATTCCGTGTTTTTCGGCTCCAGGATTCAAACAGGGCCGCGGCAGACACGACCACCGTGACAGACAGCCCCAGGGCCACCCCGGTAACGTCAAGCACCTTCATGCACCCGTAGATGACCGGCAGACCGGCCAGCATGCACACGGTGGATACCAGGGTCGGAAACAACGTGTTTTCAAGGGCATAGAATCCCCTGGCCACAAAGGTCTGGACGGAAAAGGCAAAGGCGCCGGCCATGAAAAAAGGCAGGATTCCCGCGGTGAGCCGGGTGGCGTCCGCATCAAACGCCCCCCGCTGAAACAGAATCATCACGATCTCATGACGAAGTACCATGAACAGGATGGAAAACGGAATGACCAGAAAAATGAATTTCAACGTCTGGTTGATGATGTGGTTGAGGCGTTCCATGTCTCCGGCGGCGGCGATGCCGGCCATGAAAGGATAGGAGGCCATGCCCACGGCCTGGCCGAAAAATCCCACCAGAATGAACATGATGCGCAGTGCATAGTTCATGGCGGCAATGTGGCCGGGAGCCAGAAACGACCCGAAGAATTTCATCAGGATTTCCGTGGAAAAAGTGACGGTGAGACCGATCATGAACGGCAGGGTGATCCGGACATAATGGATGAAATCCGGATGAAAAAAACGGATCACGAACCGGTACTTCAACCCCTGCCGGACGGCCCCGGCCCACTGAAGCAGAAAATTGCCTGCAAAGGCGCCACCCAGAACCCCCCAGGCAAACCCTTCCATGCCCAGATACGGATACAGAAACACCCCGCCGCAGATGATGCCCAGATTGTAGATCAAAGGGGCCAGGGCCGGGACAAGGAATTTTTCCTTTGTGAACTGAACCGCCATGAACAGGCCTCCGGCAAAAAAGAAAAACTGGGCCGGCAGGATGATGCGGGTCATGCGGACAGCCAGGTCAAAGGTGGACGGGTCGGTGATCCCCGGTGCCAGTATACGGACGAAAAACGGCGCCCAGATGATGCCCGCGGCAATGCCTGTCAAAAGGATCAGGCCGAATCCGTTGAAAACCAGCGAAAACACTTCAAATCCCTTGTTCTCTCTGCCCCGGGACAGGTATCTGGCAAACACGGGGATGAAGGTGATGGACAGAAATCCGCTGGCCACCACATGGTTGAGAATTTCCGGCAAGGCAAAGGCGATCTGGTAGGCATCCACTTCAGCGCCGGTTCCGCCGGTCCAGGCGATGGCCATCTCCCGCACCAGGCCGATCACCCGGCTGGCAAACACCGACGTCATCATGATAAACGAGGCCACGCCGATCTTTTTGAATATGGAAGGATTCAGATTTTTCATTGGATCAGGATTTACCATAACCTCAAGATAATGAAAAGCCCGTTTGTTTCCCGGACACTTGACGTGCCCGGTCCGGGCGAATATACTTGGCAAAACGGTAACGACAGCAAGGGGAATGAAATCATGTGGACCCGAATGGGAATATGGTGCCTGCTGGGGGCGTTTTTCATGTGGCTGTTCAGCGGGATTTCCATCCTGATGCAGGCGGACAATGTCTGGGTGGATCTGACCCTTTCCCGCATTCTGGGGCAGTATGCCGATTCTGTGATCACGTTCGTTCCCGTGGCCACCGTGGAAAACACCCTGTACTTTCTGGTGGAGGAACTGCCGTTTTACGGGGTGATCCTGGGGCTGGGGACCCTGTTTCTTGTTGCCGGCATGTTTGTGAAAATCCGGTCCTGAAACGGTTCGGACAGACCGGTACAGACGATGGAACAACTCGATGCATGAGGAAAAAAATGGATGATAAAATGGTACACCACATGGATGAGGTTTTTTTGACCCGGCGGCAGTTTCTGGGACTGTCCGCCGTCCTGGCGGCTGCGGGGCTCATGCCGGTCTGGGGATGTGCCGTTGATCCGGTCACCGGCAAAAAACAACTGATGATGCTGACTCAAGATCAGGAGATCGCCATCGACCGGCAGCAGTCTCCGTTTCAGTTTTCATCCGATTACGGGATCATTCAGGACGATGCATTGAATCAGTATATCCATCAGGTGGGCAGGGACCTGGTGCCGTTTTCCCACCGGCCGGACATGCCGTATAATTTCCAGTGCGTCAACGCCACCTATATCAATGCCTATGCCTTTCCCGGCGGGTCCATCGCCGTGACCCGGGGGATACTGCTGAGCCTGGAGAACGAGGCGGAACTGGCAGCCCTGCTGGGCCATGAGCTGGGACATGTCAATGCCCGGCACACGGCGGAGCAGGTCTCCAAAAGCCAGCTGTCCTCCCTGTTTGTCAGTGGACTGGCCATCCTGGCGGACTCCCAGGCAAAGGGACTGGGAAATCTGACCCAGCAGCTGGGGGCTTTGGGCCAGGGACTGTATCTGTCCAAATACAGCCGGGACAATGAACGGGAAGCGGATTATCTGGGGCATGACTATATGGTCAAAGCCGGATATGGATCCCCGGGATTTGTGGGGCTCATGGAAATGCTCAATACCCTGAACAAGCAGCAGCCCACCACGGCTCAGATGCTGTTTTCCACCCACCCCATGAGCCATGAACGCCTGGATGCCGCGGTTCAGCGGGATCAGGGCCCCTATGCCGGAACCCGGAATTCACCGGTTTTCCGGGAGCGTTACATGGACCGGACCGCGGCCCTGCGGCAGCGGAAAAAAGCGATCGAACTGATGCAGGAGGGAGAAAAATACCTGGCCCAGGAAAAACTTGATGCCGCCCAGACCGCGTTTTCGTCCGCATTGAAACAGGCAGACGATGATTATGCCGGGCATGTGCTCATGGCCAAATGCCAGCTGATTCAGAAGAAAAATGCTGAGGCCGCTTCCTATGCCTCCGCCGCCATTCAGCTCTATCCCACGGAACCCCAGGGGCATTACATGGCCGGCCTGGCCCATGTGGGGACCCGGCAGTTTGACCGGGCCCTGGACAATTTCACCTCCTGCGACCGGCTGCTGCCGGGCAATCCCCAGCTGACCTTTTATATGGGATATTGCCGGGACAATCTGGGACAGCGGCAGGCCGCAGCCAACGATTACGCCAATTACCTGAAAATGATCAATTATCAGTCCAACCAGTATTCCCAGCATGCCTACAAACGGCTGAAAGAATGGGGGTATGCCCAGTAGCCGGCCCAATGACCGGGTTCTGGAACTCATCGACGACGTGTGGACCATGACGCTGGCCACCTTCGGAGAACAGGGTCCCTGGTCGGCACCGGTCTATTATCTTTTCAGAGACCAGCGGTTTTATTTTTTTTCCAGCCCGTCTTCCCGGCACATTCAGGATGGTCTCGACCGGCCGGGGGCCGCGTCCATTTTCCGTGTTCATGACCGTGTGGAACGTCTGGAAGGGCTTCAGATGAACGGAACCATTCAACGGCAGAATCCCGGAGTCCGCGCGGCCGCAGCCGCGGCCGTCTATGCACGGCGGTTCGATATCACGGTGTCCGGACCGGATTTCCTGACTTTCTTTCAAACCGCGTTTCATGCCCGGTTGTATGCATTTCTGCCGGATCAGGTCTATCACATGGACAACCGCAAGGGGTTCGGCAGCCGGGAGATGGTGGCGCTATGAGGTTTGACAGCCTGAACCAGTGCGTGAATTTTCTGGAGCGGGAACAGGAACTGAGACGGATCCGTGAGCAGGTGGATCCCCACCTTGAAATGGCCGAGATCACCCGCCGGGTTTTTGAAGCGGGCGGTCCCGCGCTTTTCTTTGAAAATGTCAAAGGATCTGAGTTCCCGGCGGTGTCCAACCTCTACGGCACCTGGGAGCGGACCCTGAAAATTTTTGAGCCCCAGCTGGCCCAGGTTACGGCCCTGGTGGACATGGCGGCCGATCCCATGAGGGTGCTCAAATCCCCGGGCAGGCTGCTCAAGGCCGGTACGGCCCTGTCCCATGCGCTGCCGCTGCCCGTCCAGGCAAACAGGACCTTGTCCAGCCTGACACAGATCGAACGGCTGCCCCGGATCACCTGCTGGCCGGAAGACGGCGGTGCATTCGTGCTGCTGCCCCAGGTGTTTTCCCAGGACCCGGACGCGGATACCGTGCTGCGTTCCAACCTGGGCATGTACCGGATTCAGTTGACCGGCAACGACTTTCGGCTCAATGAAGAGATCGGGCTTCATTATCAGCTGCACCGGGGTATTGCGGCTCATCATCAGAAATCGCTGGCAAAAAAGCGGCCTCTGAAGGTGAGTATTTTCATAGGCGGTCCGCCGGCCCATGCCCTGGCCGCGGTCATGCCCCTGCCCGAAGGGGTGCCTGAAATCGCTTTTGCCGGGGCCCTGGCCGGGCGCAATTTCCGGTATACCCGGCACCACGGTTTTGTGCTGTCCGCGGATGCGGATTTCTGCATCACCGGATGGGTGGTGCCCGGCCGGACAAAGCCGGAAGGCCCGTTCGGAGATCACCTGGGATATTATTCCAACATCCACGAATTTCCCTTTATCCGGGTGGCATCGGTGTGGCACCGGCCCAAAGCGATTTACCCTTTCACGGTGGTGGGACGCCCCCCCCAGGAAGACAGCCATTTCGGCCGGCTGATCCACGGGATCACCCGCAGCGCCATTCCCAAAGCCATTCCCGGCGTCACGGCCGTCAATGCCGTGGACGCGGCCGGGGTCCACCCGCTGCTCCTGGCCAAGGCAAGGGAAGGGTACCTGCCCTATGGACCCAGGGAACCCAGGGAGCTGCTGACCCATGCCTGCGCCATTCTGGGCACGGGACAGCTCTCTTTGGCCAAATACCTGATCATTGCGGCCCATGAAGATGATCCGGGCCTGGATGTCAACGATGAACAGGCGTTTCTGACCCATGTGCTGGAACGGCTGGATTTTTCCAGGGACCTGCATTTTGTCACCCGCACCACCATGGACACCCTGGATTATTCCGGCCGGCAGATCAACCAGGGGTCCAAAGTGATAATGGCGGCGGCCGGAGCGCCGAGGCGCCGGCTTGCCACGGCACTGCCGCCGGATTTTTCCGTGCCTGATCCATTTTCCGGTGCCAGGCTGGTCGCCCCGGGCATCTGTGTGATCCAGGGACCGGCGTTCACCTCCCATCCCCGGGCCAGGCAGCAGATGGGGCCTGTGAAAAAATGCCTGGAAAAAATGGCGGACCCGTCCGGTCTGGGCCTGGTGGTGATAGTGGATGATGCCGGTTTCTGTGCAAAAACATTTGCCAACTTTCTATGGGTGACCTTTCTGCGGTCGAATCCGTCCCATGATATCTACGGGGTCAAGGAACGCACCGTTCACAAGCACTGGGGATGCGAAGGGCCTTTGATGATCGATGCCCGGATCAAGCCGTTTCATGCGGCCCCGCTGACTCCGGACCCGGCGGTGGCGCAACGGGTGGAACAGATGGCCTGCCACGGCGGACCCCTTTACGGCATTATCTGATTTTTTGAAAGGTGCACAGTCATGCTCAAACGTTTGAAATTTCTGATTTATACCCGGCCGTTTATCTGGTTTGCCTATTACCTGATCAAAGGGTACAGCAGCACGTTCCGGCTGAAAATTGAAAACGAGGCCCACTGGAGAAAACGGCTGGATCTGGGAGACGCCATATTGCTGTGCACCTGGCATCAGCAGTTTTTTGCCGCCATCGCCCATTTCAGACAGTATGCCGGATATCATCCCGGACTGATGATCTCCCGAAGCCGGGACGGGGACTTGATTTCCGGGGTGGCCAACCGGGTGGGATGGCATACCCCGAGAGGGTCTTCCTCAAGGGGTGGGAAAGAGGCCATGACCGCCATGATCTCCCATTTGAAGGAACATGGATTCGGTGCCCATATCCTGGACGGCCCCAGAGGACCCATGGGCAGAATCAAACCCGGGATCATCCGCATGGCCCATGCCACCGGGGCCCGGCTGGTGCCGTTTCACGTGACCGCCGACAAGGCCTGGTTCTTCAATTCCTGGGACCGGTTCATGCTGCCCCGGCCCTTTTCGACCGTCTGTATCACTTTTGGCGACAGCATCCTGCTGCCGCCGGCAGGCCCCGAGATTTTTGAACAGCAGCGCCGGGACCTGGAAACCCTTTTTTTACCCCGATTGTTTCATTTTCAGAAGGAGTGATTCCATGGAAAAAAAACCGTTGCCGTCCGTATTTTTTCATTTCCGGTTCAAGTTTCTGGCCATCACTTCCATTGCGTTTCTCATGTTTGTCATCCTGTCCAGTTCATCGGACTTCAGCCGGTTTGCCGACAGCGTCCAGTTCAAGATGCTGGGGCCGTTTTTTATTCTCTCCGGCCTGATGTTCCTTGTGTTCAGAAGATTTCCCATCAAGTGTCCCCACTGTGCAAGGGTGCTTTCCACCCAAAAGGACTGGACCTGTCCCCATTGCGGAAAAAACCAGGGGAAAGACCGGTATCTCATGGAAAAATGTGTGCACTGCAAACAGATGCTGAGCACAAGCGTTTGTGATCTGTGCAAAAAGGAGTTCCGGCTGTAAAACTCAGACCACGCCGGTGAACTCCATGTTCAGTTTCTGCTGGAAATTTTCGATGGTTTTAAAAATTTCCTTGAGCATGTGACGGTCCAGGTGGGACAGATTGGACGGATTGATATAATTGTCCGGCGGGGTGCCTTCATCCATGATATTGGTGATCTGCCGGCGGAACCGCAGCGTCATCAGAAAATTGTAGGACTGGACGATGTTGTGGTACTCCCTGGCCGTGACGGCATGTTTGGTGTAGAGCCGGAACAGGCGGCCCAAGGTGTTGGTCTGCCGGATATTGTTTTTCAGCGCATACACCCTTGTGACGTCCGTGATGGGCAGCATGGCGTACTTGATGTCAAAGGCGTTTTTGTGCCGGCCTTCGGATTCCACCCGCAGCTTGCCGAAAAGCCCGATGGGCGGTTTGAAGTACAAAGCGTTTTCGGTCATGTTTCTAAGAAAACCGGACCAGCCGCGGATCGTATGAAACAAATGGTCCTTGAGCTGGTCGGACAGGGACAGATCGCCGTATGTGCCCTTGAAATCAAAAAAAATGCTGGAATGCAGCAGGTCTTCCGGCTTGGCTTTGCGGACCCAGGCATGAAAATACTGCTTCCAGACTGACAGCGGCTGGCACCACTTGGGGTTTTTGGCCATGTTGTTTCCGTCGCAGAACCGGTATCCCGCCATGTCCAGGCGGGTGCACACCAGATCTGCCAGCCGGGCGAAATAATCCGCCGTAGCCCCGGCGTCTGTGCCGGGTGCCGGATCTGCGTATACGATGGCATTGTCCTGGTCCGAGACCAGGGTCTGTTCCCCCCGGCCTTCCGATCCCATGGTCAGAAATGCGAACTCACAGGGAGGGGGGCCTGTCTCGTCCAGGGAGAATGCCATGATCTTTTTAAGGATGGCGTCGGAAAATGTGGTGATCAGCCGCGTGATCACTTCCGGGGTCAGCCCGTTGCGGATGGGATCCAGGAGCATGCGGCACAGCCGGGAATGAAAATCCTCGAGATCTGTCATGGACCGGGCCGAGGTGATTGACTTGAGCATCAGGTATGATGACCGGGTCTGGGCGGTGATCAGATCTTTTTCCGTGAGAATGCCGGAAATATCGCCGGATTCTCCAGTCACGGCCAGATGCCGCTTGTCTTTGTCGATCATGGTGAGGAACGCTTCAAACACCTGGCAGTCCGCCGGGATGGTAATCACCGGGGAGGACATGATCTCGACCACCGGGGTGTCAGGCGACAGATCCGTTGCCAGTACTTTTGAACGCAGGTCCGCATCCGTGACAATGCCGGCAATGCGCCGGGATTCATCCTTGACCAGAATGGCGGAGGCATTGGAACGGGACATCTTGCGCGCCGCCTCATTCACCGGGGTGTCCATAGGACAGGTCGCGATATTGGCCCTGAAAATGGCGGATACCGGCTGATTGAAAAAGTCCCACCGGCCATGATCCTGTGTCATTTCAGTCCCCAGGGTTCAAAACTGGCCGGATTGATTTCAGGAAACCGAAGGGTATCCAGATTGAACCACCCGGCGGTGAACATGCCGGGAAACACCTTTTTCCGGCTGTGAAAATAGGTGACCTCCTTGTTGTAACGTCGTGTCGCATAGATGGTTTTCAGATAGAGATCCGACAGCTCCCGGACCCGGGGATGGCCGGTTCCGACAGTTTGGGCCAGGATGTCCAGGTCTTTTGCCAGCCTGGAATGGGCCTGTTCAAACTCCGCCACCAGGTCCGGATCCAGCGGATTGTCTGACGCCTGGAACCGTGTCAGAACGGTCCGGATCTGCTCGGTTGCATCTCCGATCCGGGAACGGACCGGCCGGCCGACTGATTCCGGAGCCACGGACAGCAGCTCCGGGATCACACTCAGCTGGTTCATGCCGGCGGTGACCACCAGATTTTTTGCGGCATGGACCCGGTTTTTGGACCGCAGCATGCTGGTATAACTGCCGAAAATCACGCAGATTGACACAATGGCCAGCACGACGGCGCACAGACCGGCAAAGGTGAGCCATGGATGTTTCATGAACAAGCCTCCCGTTTCAGGGTTGATCGGAGTTGCCGGATGTATGTGAGCCCTATCACGTGTGGTTTCCGGAATCAATATTTTAATCGGGCGAAGTAGGATTTTTTTGATGCGTGCATGGCATCTCCCAGGGTTAGAATCCCGTTGCTGTTCAGGATCGGGATCAGTTTCAGAAAAATTTCCGCCGTGGTCATGGCATCGCCCAGGGCCGTATGCCGGCCGATGATGGCGATTCCCAGGCGCCGGGCGATCGTTTCCATGTCATGCTGTTCATGCACCGGGTGCAGAATGGCGGACAGCAGCAGGGTATCCAGTACCGGATTGGTGAACCGGATCCGGGTGATCGGTTCCTTGAGTTTGAGCAGTTTCATGTCAAACGCGATGTTGTGTCCCACCAGCACGGTGTCGGCCACAAACTGCCTGAACCGGGGCAACACTTTTTCGATGGGGTCCTTTTCCGCCACCATTTCCTGGTTGATGCCGTGAATCCGATAGGAGGCTACCGGGATATCCCGTCTGGGATCCACCAGTTCCTCGAACACTTCGTCGGACAGAAGCCGGCTGTTCACGATTCTGACCGCGCCCATGGAGATGATCTCGTCCCCGCCTTCCGGGTTCAATCCCGTGGTTTCCGTGTCAAACACCGTATAGGTCAGATCCGTGAGCCGGGTGTCCAGCAGGCTTTGATCCCCGCCTCTGATTTTGAACAGATCGAAATCGTAAAATTCCGGTCGGGAAGCGGCCAGAACCGGTGTCCGGTGAGATGTTGCAGGCGGTTCCGTGGATTTTTTCACGGATAGAATAATGTGGGAAAAGTGAGAGCCGCCGGATTCCGGAAGATCGAGCCGGGCATTGTTGAGCGTGAGAATGGATCTGAAACCGGGCAGGGCGTTAATGGTGGTTTTTATGATGGTGTCCAGACCGGGCTGGTCCACAGGAATCCCGTCCCAGGTGATGTCGAACCTGATCCGGCTCCCGTCATCCGTGACGGTGAGGTCGAATTCAAGGGCATATGTCAAGTCGGACAGTGTTCTGAACAGAAAGGCAATCGCCCGGGTGAGAGAATAGGTGTCAGCCATGATCCGTTCATGCCGGGGAAGATTGTGCACGTTGATCCGGATACCATGGTCCCGTCCCGCCAGCTTCTGGACTTTGAAAAGAAACCGGGTCAGATTCAGCCGGGAGAGGGGCAGGCGGGAAAGATAGGTGTTCTGGATTGTGTCGGAGAGATGTCGGAATTTCTGTTCTATGTCACTGTGTTTTTCCAGAATTTTAAGGAAATCAGCCAGATTCCGCTGCATGGATCTGAATTTTTCAACATCCCGGGTGATATCGAGGATGGCCAGAATAAATCCTGTGATCTGATTGGTTTTGTCCAGGACCGGAATGGCTTCCACGCTGACCAGGCTGTGATCCCCGATGGGGGTGATGAAAAAGGAACCGGCACTGTTTTCGCTCCGGGCAAGCTGTTCATGGATTTCTTCCAGGGCATGGGAAATCAGGTCCTTGTCCACCAGATGAAAGATGGACCGGCCCAGGCCCATGAACTGCTCCGTCTTTTCCCGGACCATGGTGTTTGTGAAGATATTTCTGGCCAGGGAGTTGTACAACAGGATCCGGCCGTTCTGGTTGCAGATGATCACGCCCTGGGGCAGTTCCCCCATGATGGCGGCCAGCAGGTTTCTCTCCTGGTCCGTCTCCTTTCTGGCCGCCATCATCTGCGTTTTAATGTCCTGATTCAGTTTTTCAAAGGTGTCGGCAAACGTATTGATGGTCCGGGCCAGGGCCTGGATATCCTGATTGCCTTTGACCGGGATGCGCAAAGAGGGGTTGGATGCATAAATCAGGGCCAGATCGCCGGACATTTTCCGGACCGGCTTGATGTAATTGGCGTACACCATGTCGGACAGTGCCCAGAACACCAGAGCCAGCAGCAAAGAGCCCGTCAGCAGGACCGTCAGGTGATTCCGGATGACAGTGAAAACAGCTGATGTCTGGTCAGGGGTCAGGTGGAGCCAGATATACAGGGCCATTCCCGTGACGATCATCAGAATGATACCGGCGGCGGTCAGAACGAAGATCCAGAATCGGTGGCTCAGGGTCATGGCGCAGAAACAGGAAGAATTCCGGTCACACCAGGGTGCCCGGAATTCTTCATCAAGAGGTTATGAGTCAAATCCGGGGACTATCCCCACCATCCCCAGCTGAAGGATGCGACGAACAATATGCAGAAAATCAGGGTTGCAATGAGATATTTGTCTTCCAGAGCCATGAATGCCTCCTTTGGGTTGTCGGTTTCAGTTATCCGGAATGTCCGCCCGGATCAATCGTCAGCTTCCTTGGTCACGTCCATTGTCTCCTCATCGGCCCGGCGGATCTGTTCGGCCGATGTGGTGGACATTTCCGCCTTGAAGCAAAGCCCCCACATCATCACGATCCCCAGTATCCACCAGATGATCTGCCAGGACCAGATGGGCGGGAATCCGGCAAAGGAGATGGCTTTGTTGCCGATGAGCACGCCGGGGCCGATGGCCATGAAAAACCAGATGGGCACGGCGATTTTCATGTAGCCCCTCCAGCGTTTGCCTTTTTCAGACGGACCGTCCACGGAGTTGAGCCATTCCCGGATCTCTTTCTGCCGGGCAATGGTTTCCTCACTGTCTTTCATTCCCAGCCCCCGGCACAGATAAGCCACGGCCAGGCCCACGAAGATCCCCCAGCCGGCGGTGTGGATGGACAGCGGATACTGCCAGACATAATAGGTGAGGAAACAGGCAATGATAGCACAGATCAGCCCCAGTACCACGCCGATGCCCGGGAATCTGAATCCCCAGTGGACCCCTAAGAGGCACAGGTACATGATGGTGCCGAAGGCCGTGGCAAACCCGCCGATCATCACGATGGCGTCGGTGGAGGTCAACGACACCACCACGGCGGCCACCGCCAGAATGGTGGCGAATATCCGGTTGGTCCAGATCTGCTCGGAGTGGGAGCCGCCCTGTTTTTTAACATACCGCCACCACACATCCCGCTGGATGATGGTGCCGCCGGTGCCGATATAAGGCGCCGCCGTGGAGTGGATGGCGGCGATGGCCCCCATGAACACCAGACCCAGAACCGGACCCGGCAGGAACTTGGTCATGAGCATGGGCACCACATCACCGTCCACCTGGGGCGCCAGCCGGCCGGCTTCCATCAGGATCCGGGCACCCATGCCCTGGAACGCGGTAAAGAAGAACAGGGCCAGGCCCACCACAAAGGTGGACATGAACACCTGCTGCCAGGCCAGGGGCTTGGGAGAGGCGATACCGAAGTTCCACAGGGTGAAAGCCGGAGAGGACTGGATCCCCATCAGCGCGAACATGTAGGTGAGAATCATCACCGCGGTCCACCCGCCGGAGCCCAGGCCGAAATGAATCAGGCCCGGCACCTGCATGTATTTGGCCTCAATACCGCTCAACGAGGCGGAAAATCCGGACCATCCACCGAACAGGGGACTGGTGATGGTATAAAATCCCAAAAGGATGATGCCGCCCACCAGCAGACAGAACTGGAGCACTCCCACCCAGGTGGAGGCCTTGAGACCGCCTGTGACCACATAGAACCACACAATGGCGGCCATGAAGATCAGTCCGGCGGTCTCGGGCACGCCCGCTGCCCAGTAAAACAGCTTGGCCGCGGCAATGAGCTGAAGACCTGAGTAGAAAATGGAATACAGGAATGCCGCCAGCACCGTCAGCCACCTGACCCCTTCATTGTTGTAGTAATAGGCGAACATGTCCCCGGGGGTGATGAACCCGTAGCGCTTGCCCAGCAGCCAGTTGCGTTTGGCAAAAAACGCACCTGTGATGGGGATGGTGAGCACGTAAAAGGAGGCGTATGCATACACCAGCCCGGCTTTCCAGATCAGGCCCGGATGGCCGATGAAGGTCCATCCTGAGAACGAGGCGGCCGTCGCAGCCATCAGAAACGCGATAAACGGAATGGACCGGCCGGCAATGGCATACCCCGAGGCTTTCTTTTCAGTGAAAAACCCTTTCAGGCCCCACCAGAAACAGTAGATGATGTACAGTACCAGAAAAATCCATACCCATATTTTTGGATCCATAATTTGTTTCCTCCTGTTGTCTCATTATTGAGAATTGATCGGATCATGCATGATCATCATGAATCTTAAAGCGTCCTCAGGGCATACATATCACCTCCTTTCGTTTTTTGAAGACTGCATGGTTATGAACAAGCGGTCTGTATCATGCCTGTCTGCCGTATCCGATCTTACCCAGGGAGGTTTCGATTTCCCCTAAAATAGTATCATCGTCGATGGTGGCGGGCACCTTGTACTCTTTTTTGTCGGCAATGGCCCGCATGGTGCCCCGCAGGATCTTGCCGGACCTTGTTTTGGGCAGGCGCTGCACCACCACGGCTTTCTTGAAGGCGGCCACCGGGCCGATGGTGTCCCTGACCTGCTGCACCACCTCTTTGATGATCTCGTCGTGGTCCCGGTCAACGCCGGCGTTGAGCACCACCAGTCCCAGGGGCACCTGGCCCTTGAGGCTGTCTTCCACGCCCATGACCGCGCATTCGGCCACATCCGGGTGGCCTGCGATCACCTCTTCCATGGCGCCGGTGGACAGGCGGTGGCCGGCCACGTTGATGATGTCGTCGGTCCTGGCCATGACGAACACATATCCGTCGTCGTCAATATAACCGGCGTCCGCGGTTTCATAATACCCGTCAAACCGGGACAGATACGCGGAAATATACCGGTTGTCGTTCTGCCAGAGCGTGGGCAGGGTGCCCGGGGGCAGGGGGAGTTTCGCCACAATCGCCCCGATCTCGCCGGGTCCTACCTGTTGCCCGGCTTCGTCCAGCACGGCCAGGTTCCACCCCGGGGCCGCCTTGGTGGGAGATCCGGGTTTCACCGGGTACCGGTGCAGTCCCACGCAGTTGGCGGCAATGGCCCATCCGGTCTCGGTCTGCCACCAGTGGTCGATCACCGGAACGTTGAGGCTGTTTTCCGCCCAGGCCAGGGTGTCCGGGTCGGTGCGTTCCCCGGCCAGAAACAGGTATTTGAAATGGGACAGGTCAAAGTCCGCCATCATTCTGGCACCCGGATCCTGCTGCTTGATGGCCCGGAACGCGGTGGGGGCAGTGAACATGGTTTTGACCCGGTGCTGGGAGATGACCCGCCAGAAGGCCGAGGCATCCGGGGTTCCCACGGGTTTGCCTTCGTACAGCACCGTGGTGCAGCCCTTGAACAAGGGCGCATACACGATATAGGAGTGGCCCACCACCCAGCCGATGTCTGAGGCGGCCCAGTATACATCCCCCTGATCGACCCCGTAAACGGCGCTCATGGTCCATTTCAGGGCCACCATATGGCCCCCGTTGTCCCGGACAATGCCCTTGGGCTGGCCCGTGGTGCCTGAGGTGTAAAGGATGTACAGCGGATCCGTGGCGGCCACGGGGACGCAGTCGGCCGGGGTTGCCTGTGACATGGCCTCTTCCCAGTCATAATCCCTGCCCGCCTGCATCTGTGCCGCCGCCTGGGGCCGCTGAAAGATGATGCAGGCTTCCGGTTTGGTGTCGGACAGGTCGATGGCACGATCCAAAAGGGGTTTGTATTCGATCACCCGCTTGATTTCGATGCCGCAGGACGCGGACACGATCACTTTGGGTTTGGCATCGTTGATCCGGGTGGCCAGTTCATGGGCCGCGAACCCTCCGAACACCACGGAATGGATCGCCCCGATCCGGGCGCAGGCCAGCATGGCGAACACGGCCTGGGGAATCATGGGCATGTAGATGATCACCCGGTCTCCCTTTGCCACCCCCCGGGCTTTCAATGCCCCGGCAAACCGGGCCACCTGATCCTTGAGGTTCTCATAGGTATAGGTGGTGAGGGTGCCGGTCACCGGACTGTCATAGATAATGGCCGGCTGACCGCCTCTGCCCTGATCCACGTGCAGATCCACGGCATTGTAGCAGGTGTTGGTCTCACCGCCCGCAAACCACCGGTAAAACGGTTTGCGGGAATCGTCCAGGACCTTGTCCCATTTTTTATACCAGTGGCACGCTTCGGCAATGGGTCCCCAGAATCCTTCCGGGTCGTTGATGGATTGGTCATGGGCCTGTTTGTACAAATCGGACATGGAATTTCCTCCTCAGAATGGTAACGCCGCATTATTTTTGAACCATGTTCTTGATCTCTTCCACCACTTCCGGGTTGGCCAGGGTCATGACATCCCCCACATCGCCTCTGTTGGAGATGGCCCCCAGGACCCGGCGCATGATCTTGCCGGACCTTGTTTTGGGCATATCCGGCACCAGCCAGACTTTTCTGGGTTTGGCGATCTTGCCGATCTGGTCGCACACCGCATCGGAGATTTTTTTTGCCAGTTCCTCAGACGGTTTGACACCGGTTTTCAAGGCGATATACAGGTCCGGTTCCTTGCCTTTGATTTCATGGGCCACCGGCACCACAGCGGCTTCGGCCACTTCTTCCACCACCAGGGCGGCGGACTCGATCTCCTTGGTACCCAGACGGTGGCCTGACACGTTGATGACATCATCGATGCGTCCCAGAATACGGAAATACCCGTCCTCCGCCATCATGGCGGCATCTCCGGCCAGGTAGGGCCAGTCTCTCCAGTCTTTGCTCTCCGGGTTTCTGCAGACCGGGGCAAAATAGGTGTCCACAAACCGCTGCCGGTCTCCCCAGATGGTCTGGAACTGGCCGGGCCAGGGATTGCGGATGCAGATGTTGCCGGCGATGCCGGTTTCCGTGATTTCGTTGCCTTCGTCATCCAGGATGAACGGATGGATGCCCGGGACCCCGGGGCCGGCACTGCCCGGTTTCATGGGTTTGATGCCCGGCACGGTGGAGCAGAGGAATCCGCCGGTCTCGGTCTGCCACCAGGTGTCGACGATAATGGCTTCCCCTTTGCCCACCGCGCTTTCATACCATTTCCACACTTCCGGCTCGATGGGCTCGCCCACCGTGGTCATGTGCTTGAAATGGTAGTTGTATTTGGCCGGCTCGTCCGGTCCCAGCTTCCGTAACGCCCGGATGGCCGTGGGTGCGGTATGGAATATGTTGACATCCAGTTCCTGGGCGATGCGCCAGGACCTTCCCGGATCCGGATAGGTGGGGACCCCTTCGTAGATCACGGTGGAAGCGCACAGGGCCAGGGGGCCGTAAACAATAAAGGAATGACCCGTGATCCATCCGATATCCGCCATGCACCAGTATACGTCTTCCGGATGGATGTCCTGGATATACTTGGACATGGCCGTGACATAGGCCAGGTAACCGCCGGTGCCGTGCTGGCATCCTTTGGGCTTGCCTGTGGTGCCGCTGGTGTACATGAGAAACAATGGTTCTTCCGACAGCATTTTTTCCGGCTCGATGCGTTTGCCGTAGTGGTTTTTCAGTTCTTCGTTCACAAACACGTCTCTACCGTCTTTCATGGGCGTGGAAGAGGAGTACTTACCCGGATACCGCTGCCAGACCAGGACCTTGTCCACTACCTGACCCTGTTTTTCGGAAATTTTGACGGCATCATCCGCGTGTTGTTTGTGGTTGAGCAGTTTGCCGGCCCGGTAATAGGCATCCATGGTGATGAGCACCCGGGAATTGGAATCCACGATCCGGTCGGCACAGGCGGAGGCCGAGAACCCGCCGAAGACGACGGAGTGAATCACCCCCAGGCGGGCGCAGGCCAGCATGGTGATGGGCAGTTCGGCGGACATGGGCATGTGAATGGTGACCCGGTCTCCCCGTTTGAGCCCTGCAAAATTTCTGAGCAAAGAGGCGAATTCATTGACCCGGACATACAGTTCTTGATAAGTGATATGGTCGATCCGTTCCTCTTCCAGTTCCGGGACAAAATGGATGGCGGTCTTGTTCTTGTTGTCTTTGAGATGGCGGTCGATGCAGTTGTAGCTGGCATTGATCAGCCCGCCTTTGAACCATTTGTAACAGGGGGCGTCACTGGTGTCCAGCACCTCGTCCCAGTATTTGTACCAGGTGAGCATTTCAGCGAAATCAGTGTAATAATCCGGAAAATTGTCCAGGCTGAAGCGGTCGTAGACGGCCGGGTCGGTCAGGTTGGCCTGGCCGATGAACTTGGGGGACGGATAATAATACTCTTCTTCTTTCCAGTGGACGGCAATCTGGGCTTCCGTGGTTTCGACAACGTCTTTTCTGCTCATGCGGATCTCCTTTGTTGGGATTTTAATTATCTGAAATAATTAGAATTGCCTGAAAAATACCGGACATCTATCACCCCCTTTTTCCTGATGTCTTTTTCACGGAAAATTTGCGAAAGAAAACACGCGGCAACCTGTTTGTTAAAATTGTGGTTTTTATCGTTTATCCGGATGACCGGATGGTATTACGCCTGCGTTAGAATTCAGGTACAGTTCGCGGCAACGTTCAGCAGTGAGGTTGAAAATGAAAATTATTTACTGAATTATATTTATATGCTCAGTTATCAAATATTCATATTGGCGGATGAAGTCAATGAAAAAAAATTTTTTTTTTAAAAAAAACGGGTGACACCATGCCGGGAAAAAATCATTGCCTTGAAAAGCACGGGCAGGTATAGTCATTTTACACAGAGTAAGACGGTAACCAGAAAAACTTAAGGATTCAACCATGAAACAACCGATAGACAATTATTGGCAGTTGAAACTCAATGCGGTCAAGGAATCCCTTGAAAAGAACCGGTTCGAGGTCTTTCTTGCGGACACGGCAGCCGATGCCAAAGACCTGGCCCTGAATCAGATCATCCCGGCGCTGGCGGTCAAGACCGTCTCATGGGGCGGGTCCATGTCGTTTGTGGCTACCGGCCTGTTTCATGCCCTCATGGACCGCAAGGATCTTTCGATCATCAATACATTTGACAAAACCCTGTCCTTTGAAGACATGATGGAAACGCGGCGCCAGTCGCTTCTGACGGACCTGTTCATCACCGGCACCAATGCCCTGACCGAAGCCGGTCAGCTGGTGAACCTGGACATGATCGGCAACCGGGTGGGGGCCATGATGTGGGGTCCGAAGCATGTGCTGCTGATCATCGGCAGAAACAAACTGTGTGCGGACCTGGATGACGCCATGTTCCGGATCAAGAATTACGCGGCCCCGGTGAACACCATGAACCTGGACAAAAAAACGCCCTGTGCCGCTACGGGAGTGTGCCAGGATTGTGCCAGCCCCGACCGGATCTGCAACTACTGGACCATTATCGAAAAATCCTTTGTAAAGCACCGGATCAAAATCATTCTGGTCAATGAAGACCTGGGGTTTTAATCCATGCAGACCATCGCAGTGTTTCAACAAAACGGCTCCGCAGAAACCAAGATCAAGGGCATCCGGCAGTTCTGCGGCAACCGGATCGAAATCAAGGTATTTGATGTGGAACCGGATCTGCCCCCGGTGCTGGATGACACCTCTGCATTTCTGCCGGACCGCATTGATGCCGACCTGGTCCTGGACTTTCTCAGGCATTATGATCTGTCCGAAGACTTGAGCCGGCTGTGCGAAAAACAGGGGATTCCCATGGTTTCGTCCGGCAAGAAACTGCATCGCGGCCATGCGTTCTGTCCTCCCATCTGCTGTACCCTGCAGGAAAGCGGCGCTCTGGGAGAATACGGCAGCCGGTTCGGTATGCCCCGGATCACGGTGAACCTGGATGAAGGCGACCGGATCGAGCGCATCCTTGTGCACCGGGGTGCGCCCTGCGGCGCCACCTGGCTGGCAGCGGACAAGGTCAAGGGCCTGCCCCTGGACGAGGCCATGACCCGTTTCGGGCTGGAGGTCCAGTTTTTCTGCTCCGCCAATCCGGCCGGGTGGGATCCGCTGTGGGGCAAAAGTCCGGTTCATCTGGCGGCGGATGTCCATACGGCCGCGTTAAAGACCAGCCTGAAAAAAAAACGCGCCCTGTCTAATACCTGATTTCAAATCCGTTGAAACCGGTTTGTGCCGGCGGAGTGCCCTCAATGACCTGGTCCACCCGGGCGGCGGGGGGACCCTGCCGGCACCAGGCCACCATCCGGTCCACAGCTTGGGCAGGCCCTTGGAAGACCGCTTCCACGGAACCGTTTGCCAGGTTTTTCACATATCCGTTCACGTTTGCCTTCTGGGCCGCTTTCTGGGTTTCCAGGCGGTAAAACACGCCCTGGACCTTTCCGGAAATCGTCACTTTTTTGATAACCGTATCCGTCATGTTGCCTCCTCTCCTTTTGGATGATCTGGTTGTCAACGGGCTCAATACGGCCGGTGTCACCATATCCCGGCCGTATTTTTCATGGATCCGGTCCATGGCCCGGTCCACGGAATCCCATTGCTTTTTGGATTCATGTCCCGGCAATGACACGAGATCCAGCTGAACCGGCTCATTCCGGTTATGCAGATGGGAGACCCCCACGCCCAGCAGACGAATGGGTTTGTGGATTTTTACCTGCCCGAACAGGTCCCGGGCCTGGTGAAAAACCGCTTCGGTCGAACAGGTCCGGTGCTGAAGCTTCCGGGTCCGGGTGATCTGGGTGAAGTCGGAAAACTTGAGCTTGATGAAAACACTCTCACAGAGGAGCTGTTTGTGTCTCAACTCCCGTCCCACCCGGCCGGACAGGGACAGCAGGACCTTCAAGGCAGCGCCCGCATCTGAAATATCTTTCTCCAGAGTGGTTTCGTTTGAAATGGATTTTCTGGCGGTCCCGGTCCGGATCGCATCATCATCCATGCCCCGGCTGAGCTGAAAAAGCCGAAGACCGAATTTGCCGAATTTCCGGGTCAGCAGGGAAAGCTCGAACCGCTTTATATCCCCGAGGGTCTGGATATTGAGTTCGGTCATCCGGGCCATGGCCTGTTTTCCCACGCCCGGGACCTTGTGGATCGGCAGGGTCTGGATTATGTCCGGCACCTGTTCCCCGGCAATGAGGGTAAGCCCGTCGGGCTTGTTCATGTCGGAAGCGATTTTGGCCAGAAATTTCACCGGTGCGATGCCGATGGAACAGGTCAGGGACAGGTCGTTGAAAACGGTGTCCTTTATTTTCCGGGCAATGTCCCGGGGCGGACCGAACAGGGTGGTGCACCCGGTCACATCGGCATAGGCTTCATCGATGGACACCGGTTCCACCAGCGGCGTGAAACGGGAAATGATCTCCATGATCCTTCTGGATGCTGCCGCATATTTTGTCCGGTTTCCCGGCACCACCACCAGGTGGGGGCAGTGCTGTCTGGCCTGAAACAGGGGCATGGCCGAGTGAATCCCGAACCGTCTGGCTTCGTAGCTGGCCGTGGACACCACGGCCCGGGGTGAGTCGCCGCACACCACGACGGGGCGGTGTCTCAGGGCCGGGTTGTCCCGCTGTTCCACTGCCGCAAAAAACGCGTCCATGTCAATGTGCAGGATCATGAAAGGATATCCCGTCCGGATTCAGGTTTCACTTTTTATCCGTTCATCCATACCATAGGCCCTGTTACGGCATCGTGTCAAGACATGGTGGCGGAATGAAGACGGTCAAAAACAGGTGTTGTCATACCGTACAGACTTCTGGTATGGTTTCAGACTGAATGGCAGGTGCGGTGAAAATTATATGAAAGCGTTAAGCCAATATCTGGCTGTTGAGGGGTTTTATCATTTGTTGTGTCCGGCGGGACATGGGTGTTTTTCCGAACAATGGGGGCAGATGGCGGGACATGCCGTTTTTTAAACTGTTGTGGGGAGTGCTGCTTTTTTGCGGAGTGCTGGCCGGTTGTTCCGAGAACCGGGAGGCACCGGAAGCCGGCCCGGACGTCAAAGAATCCGGGCCATCCGGCCTGGCTACACAAAAAAACGAACGGCCGGCCCGGGTGTATGCGGCCATGCCCGGGCAGATTGACTGGCTCACCAATGACACGGATCCGGTGTTTGCCTCGCCCGATGCGAAAAAAGGCGGGTTGTTCCGGGCGGCCCTGCTCAGTTTTCCCATGACCTTCCGGGTGGTGGGGCCCGATTCCAACGGCAGTTTCCGTTCCGCCATCCTGGACAACCAGTTGTCTTTGATCAATATCCATCCCAATACCGGGAACATCATTCCGGAACTGGCCACCCACTGGGCGTTCGATCCGGACAAAAAAACCATGTATTTCAAGCTGGACCGGGATGCCCGATGGTCGGACGGCAGACCGGTCACAGCATGGGATTATGCCTATACCCTGACCTTCATGCGGTCCGAACATATTATCGCGCCTTGGTACAATGATTACTATACCCGGGAAATCGAACAGGTCATGGTGTATGACGACTACACCATCGGGGTCAAAAGCACCAAAGCGGTCCCGGATCTGCATTTGAAACTGGGCATCAGCCCCATCCCGGAACATTTTTTTCATCCTTTGACCAGGGATTTCACCACTGATTACAACTGGGCCGTGGTACCCAATACCGGGCCGTATCAGATATCTGAATTCAAAAAAGGGCGGTATATCCGGTTTGCCAGAAAACCTGACTGGTGGGCAAAAAACCGGCGCTATTTCAGGCACCGGTTCAATGTGGACACGGTCCAGTATACCGTGATCCGGGATTTCAATCTGCAATGGGAATATTTCAAAAAAGGGGAGCTGGACACCTTTGGCCTGGTCCAGCCCAAATACTGGTATGACAAATCAAAGACCCGGGTGATGGACAGCGGATATGTCCACCGGATCTGGTTTTTCAATGACCTGCCCCGGCCCAGCCATGGGATGTGGCTCAATCTGGACAAGGAGGTTTTCTCCGAACGATACCGGCGCCTGGCGTTTGCCCATGCCATGAACATCGACAAGGTGATTGACCAGGTACTGCGCGGCGATTATTTCCGGCTGGCCCAGCCGTTTTTCGGATATGGGGACTATACCGATATCACCATTGCTCCCCGGGCCTATGATGTGGAAAAGGTACAGTCGCTGATGACGGAGCAGGGATGGCACCGGGGAGAGGACGGTATCTGGGCCCGGGAAGGACAGCGGTTTTCCGTCACCGTCACCTATGGGTATGAGGATCACATGCCCCAGCTGGTGGTGCTCAAGGAAGAGGCCCGCAAGGCCGGGATCGAGCTGAAACTCGAAAAACTGGACCCGTCCGCCATGTTCAAGAAGTTTCTGGAAAAGCAGCATGACGTGGCCTGGATGGGGTGGAGCACCGGTATGCGGCCCTCCTACTGGCAGGGATGGCATTCGGACAACGCCCACAAACCCCAGACCAACAACATCACCAATACCGATGACCCGGAACTGGATACCCTGATCGACCAATACCGGGAAAGCCTGAACGAGAACGAACGGATCCGGCTGTCAAAAGCCATCCAGAACAAGATCCATGAAGTGTGCGCCTATGTGCCCACGTTCATGGTGCCGTATGTCCGGACCGCTTTCTGGCGGTGGCTCCAACTGCCTGAAAGCCACGGCACCCGCATGTCTGACAGCCTGTTTGATCCGTTTTCCTCCACCACGGGCGGGTTGTTCTGGATCGACCCGGACCTGTATGAAGACACGGTTTTTGCCATGAAACAGAATATTTCCCTGCCGCCGGTCACCATCACGGATACCCGGTTCCAGGTGACCGGAGATTCCCAGTGACGCTCCCGATCCTGCTGGACATCAAAGACCTGGTGGTGGAGTTTGCCACGGAACAGGGACGGGTCAGGGCGGTGGACCATGTGAGCCTCGAGCTGGAAGAAGGCCGGATTCTGGGAATTGCCGGAGAATCCGGGTGCGGCAAGAGCGTGACCGCCTTGAGTGTCATGCGGCTGCTGCCCAAACCGGTGTCAAACATTGCAGGCGGCCGGATCATGTACCGGGGACAGGATCTGCTGACCCTGCCGGTTCAGCAGATGCAGCGCATCCGGGGAAAAAAAATCGCCATGATTTTTCAGGAACCCATGACCGCCCTGAACCCGGTGCACACGGCCGGCCGGCAGATGAAAGAGGTGTTTGCCCTGCATTTTCCGGAAATGACGGCGGATCAGAGACATGCCAGGGCCATGGAGATGCTCGAACGTGTGGGTATCCCCGATCCGGGCCGGGTGCTTCAAAAATATCCCCATCAACTTTCCGGCGGGATCCGCCAGCGGGTGATGATTGCCATGGCCCTGACCTGTGAACCCGATATCCTGATTGCCGATGAGCCCACCACGGCCCTGGATGTCACCATTCAGGCCCAGATTCTGGATTTGATCCGGGGGCTGAAGCAAGATTCAGGCATGTCTATTGTGCTGATCACCCATGACCTGGGGGTGATTGCGGAAAACTGTGATCAGGTGGCGGTGATGTATGCCGGGCAGATCGTGGAAACCGCTGGTGTCCGAAAACTTTTCAAAAATCCGCTTCATCCATATACCAGGGGATTGCTTGTTTCGATCCCTTCTTTGAGTAAACACAGCAAAACCCGGTTGCCCACCATTGCCGGCAGTGTGCCGGACCTGTCCCATATGCCGGAAGGGTGCCGGTTTGCAGACCGTTGTCCGGATGTGGCGGACATCTGCCGGGACCGGGTCCCGCTGTTGAAACCGGCTGGAAAAAACCGTAAAGCCGCCTGTCACCTGGTGCCGGTCTATCCTGACCAAAAAAAGAACGGAATATAAAAAAAACCTTGATTTTTAAGATAAAGCGAATAATATACAGTAAAAGCCGGTATGGTAAAGGCTTTGCAGTTTCGTTCTAAAGGCAAGACCCGTTCATTCCAATGGCTCGACCTGAAGTTTGAAACTACCCCAAATGTTTACCTAAAGTAAGGAGAAAGTCGTAATGGCAAATGGGATTGTAAAATGGTTTAACGATGCAAAAGGGTATGGATTTATCGAACAGGAAGACGGGCCTGATGTGTTTGTGCACCATACAGGGATCAGCGCCACCGGCTTCAGGTCGTTGAACGAGGGAGACCGGGTGACTTTTGATGTGGAAGATGGCCAGAAGGGTCCTGCAGCAGTCAACGTTGTCGTACTTTAATCAGTCTGAGATTTGAATCTTAGAAGGGTTTTGCACGGTTGTGTAAAACCCTTTTGTTTTTCCCGGTGAAAGGAAGGATGGCATGGCAATCCTGGAAGTCAGCCGGCTCAAGAAGTATTTTCCCGTGCGGGGGGGGGTGTTTCTCAGGCGTACCGGCTGGGTTCATGCGGTGGACGATGTTTCGTTTTCCGTGGAAAAGGCCGAGACATTCGGACTGGTAGGGGAATCCGGATGCGGAAAAACCACGCTTGGAAGATGCATCATGGGACTGTATGGCCCCACCGAAGGCGTTGTGAAGATCCGGGGACGATCCCTGTCCACCCTGACCGCTTTTCAGAAAAAAGACCTGACGTCCCACCTTCAGATGATATTTCAGGATCCGTTTGAGTCTCTGAATCCCAGGCAGACGGTTCAGCAGATTCTGGAAGAAAAATACAGAATCCATGGATACGGTTCAACTGACCTGGCCGGTGAGATCCGGCAGCTGCTGTCCCGGGTCGGCCTTTCCGAAGACAGTCTGTCCAGGTATCCCCATGAATTCTCAGGAGGCCAGCGTCAGCGCATCGGGATTGCCCGTGCCGTGAGCATGGATCCGGAGATCATCATCTGTGATGAACCCGTGTCCGCCCTGGATGTGTCCGTTCAGTCCAAGATATTGAACCTGCTGCTGGATCTGCAGCAATCTCTGGGATTGACTTACGTGTTTATTTCCCATGACCTTTCCGTGGTCCGGCATATGGCGGACCGAATCGGGGTCATGTACCTGGGCCGGATCGTGGAGATGGCCGATGCCGGGGATATCTATGACCACCCCCGGCATCCCTATACCAAAGCCCTGCTTTCCGCTGTGCCTGTTCCGGATCCGGAAGCAGAGAGGCACCGCATCATTCTGACGGGGGAAGTACCGTCCGTGGAAACCCCTCCCCCCGGGTGCCGGTTTCACACCCGGTGCCCCCATGCGGCGGTAATTTGCCGCCGAAAAGCGCCCCGGCTGCTTCCCAGGGAAGAAAGGATCGGTCATGTGGCGGCCTGCCATTTTTTTTAAAACAAGTGTCAGTTGATTTTGCCTGATATTCAAAAAATGGACGGGTTTTCCCGGCTTGGGTGTTGCGCAAAAACTGCTGTAATGGTAGTGTTTCAATTTATCGAACTACACCCTGTTAAGGGGTGGAACGGTATTTTAACGACATGTTCAAAATTAGAGGAACGCCCCATGATAAAAAAAATCCTTGTATGGTTCACGGGGATCTGTATTTTCGGATCGGCTGCGTGGGTGTCGGCCAACCAGGAAATTGTGGATCGAATCGTTGCCGTCGTCAATGACGATATCATAACGCTTTCCCAGCTTCACAAAGCGGTCCAGCCCTATTTGATTCAGGTGACATCGTCCCAGAGACCGGAAGCGGTGAAAAAACAGATGATTGAAGCCATCGAGAAAGACATGTTGAACGTCATGATTGACCGGACTCTGACCAAACAGGAAGCAGCCCGTCAACAGATATCGGTTACCGATGCCGAAGTCCAGTCCGCCATTGACAATTTCAAGCAGCAGAACGGACTGGATCAGGCGGCGTTCGAAAAAAGACTTGAAGCGGAAGGCATCTCGCTGGAAGAATACCGGGAACGGGTGAGGGAAGATATCATGCAGTCGTTGCTGGTTAACCGGGTCGTCCGGTCCCGGATCATTGTGACCCAGGCGGATATTGAAGCGTACTATCATGCCCATCCGGAAAAATTCAAAGGGGAGGAAAAATACCATCTTCGCAATATTCTTGCGGCCACGGAAGCGGATGCACAGCATGTCCTGACCATGCTTGATCAGGGTCTTTCCTTTCCGGAAGCGGCAAAGCGGTTTTCAACGGCGCCCAATGCCGGTGACGGCGGGGACCTGGGGATGTTTGATATCGATACTTTCAGCGATGCCATCAGGGCGGCGGTCAAGCCGTTGAAAAAAGGAGAGTATTCCCGGGTGATCTCAACGAATCAGGGATTTCAGATCATTTTTGTGGAAGCGATAACGGATACGGGTGGAAAAATTTTGGAACAGGCCAGAGACGAAATCCAGGATATCCTGTACCAGGAACAGGGGGAAGAAAAGTTTGCCCAGTGGATCGAAACACTGAAAAAAAACGCCCATATCAGGATCATGCTGTAGCAGACATGCTGGATTTCAAGACAGATGCAATCCTGTTACGCCGTATCGAGTATGGGGATCATGACTTCATCATCACGTTCTTGACAAAAGACAAAGGCAAGATCACGGTCATGGCAAAAAATGCCAAAAAAAGCGTCAAACGCTTTTCCGGCTCTCTGGACCTGTTTTCCTTCAACCATATTCAATGCCGCTTTACCAGAAAAAACAAAGCGGCTTTGATGACCCTGGTACAGACCGAACTGGAAAACGGGTTTGCCAACATCCGTTACGATGTGTATAAAACCGCCTATGCCAGTTACTGGGTGGAAATGGTGTACCTGTGGCTGGAGGAGGGAAAGACCCAGCCGGAAGTGTATGACCTGCTGCTGTTTTCTCTGGATATGCTGAACCGGTCCGACATGCCCGTGGATGTCTTGAGCCTGCTGTTTCAGATCCGGTTCATGAGTATTTCCGGATTCTCCCCCGGTATCGAAAGATGTGGTATCTGCCAGGTGCATGTGGACAATCTTTGTGCAAAAATCCTGCGGTTTGATTTCAGGGAGGGAAAGACCGTGTGTCCCGGATGCCGTGTGAATGGCTCCAGCTCCGGCCTGGATGTTTCCAAGGGAACATTGAAACAGCTGTTCTGGTTGAACAATACCGATGTCGGCAAAGCGGACCGCATCCGGCTGTCCAGCTTTGCCGTCAACGAGGGCCAGGTTCTTATGGAATCGTTTATCGCTTTTCATATGGCCCGGGAATTCAAGACATTGACCTTTTTGAAACGACTGAGAAACGAATCATGGACCTAAGACGGATTTTGGCGAACAATCCTGTCAGCGTATCCGTGCCCTGCCGGCTGGATTTCGGCGGCACCCTGGATATTTCCACCTTTTATCTGCCCCTGGCCCATCTTGATCCGGTGGGTTTCAACATGGCCATGGACCTGCGTACAACCGTGACCCTGACCCCTTACCGGCCGGGCCGGGTCCGGATATCATCCAGAGGGTTCGACACGGCGGAATTCGATCAGGGAATGGCACCCTTCGATCACCCCATGGGGCTGATGTTCGCATGCGCCCAGTATGTCAATGCCCAGGGGGTGCATATCCACATCGATTCCGCATCTCCGCCCAGAAGCGCTCTGGGAGGGTCATCTTCCGCTGCGGTGGCGGTCCTGGCCGCGCTTTTTACCGCTTTGGACAAACCGGTTGATCCGGTCGGCGTGGCCTGGCTGGCCCATTACATCGAATCCAGTGTGGCAGGGGTTCCCTGCGGGGTTCAGGATCAGGCCGCGGCCGCATTGGGCGGGGCCCATCTGTGGGCATGGAAAATGGGGGATTTCGCCCCTGCTTTTGAACGGTTTCCCGTGTTTGAAACCGATGCCGACCGCATGGATTTTGCTTCCCATATGCTGGTGGCCTACTGCGGGATGCCTCATGTCTCAAAGGACATTAACAGCCGGTGGGTCACCGGGTTTGTACAGGGAAAAAACCGAACCGTTTTTGCCCGGATTATCGATCTGACCCGGGCCTTTTATACCGCTGTCCGGAACAAAGCGTATCAGACGGCTGCGGATCTGATGATTCAGGAAACGCGGCTTCGTCTGGACATGACCCCGGATGTGCTGGATGATACCGGAAAAAAACTGTTTGACGCAGCCTGCGCTCTCCACTGCGGAGCCCGGTTTGCCGGAGCCGGCGGCGGCGGATGCCTGTGGGCCGTGGGCGGAAAAACACAGATCGCTTCTCTGGCGGATGCCTGGCAACCCATACTCCAGGCCGTGCCGGATGCAACCCTGCTGGACACCTGTATCGATCCCGCAGGAATCCTTGTTCAGTGAAACGGACACCATATTGAATACATTGAAAAACGTGCAAATATAAGGAGAATACACATGCCGGGCTATGACCCTGATAAAGATAAAAAAATAAAGGAATGGAAGAATGAGGAAACCGGGCTGCTGGTCTCCATCCAGCAGTATGGGGATGGGGAACCCAAACTTCAGATCGGCCCCAGGATCCTCAAGAAAAAAGACGGCACGGACCGGGCGCCATCCAAGGCGGGCCGGCTGTCCGTGGAAGATGTCATGTGGCTGTATGACATTATCGATGAGGTGAAGGATGAACTGTCCGGCATGGTTGGACCTGAGTGAGCAATCCCTGGTGCCGCCGCTGGGAGCCCGTCAGGCCCCTTCGCTGGGGCCGGTGGCGGTCATGGTGTCCACGGCGGCGGATCTGAAACTGATTGAGCCGATCCTGGAGACAGTATCCGGCCGGACGGTTCCGTTTTTCGTCAGCCGCCTGATCACGGATTCCCGGAATTTCAGTGTTGCCGGTCCGTTTGTGGGATCTCCCTATGCCGCCATGATGATGGAATCCCTGGTGGCCAAAGGGGTCAGACAGATTCTGGTTCTGGGGTGGTGCGGCAGCCTGCGGGCGGATATTGAGGCCGGGGACCTGATCGTTCCCGACAAGGGGCTGGTGGATGAAGGCACTTCCAGGCACTATGCGGCCCTGGATCCGGTCAGGCCGCAGACCTTTCCCCATCCGGATCTGACCGGAAAACTGACGGATAGTCTTGCAGCCCGGGGACTGACCTCTGTTCAGGGGCCGGTATGGACCACGGATGCCATTTACCGGGAAACACCCAAAAAGATCGACTGGTTCAGAGGGCAGGGGGCTGTTGCCGTGGAGATGGAATGCTCGGCCCTGTTTTCCGTGGCTGCATTTCAAAACGTGGAGGTGACGGCCCTGCTGGTGGTGTCAGACAGCCTGGCTGCGGGGAACTGGGATCCGGGATTTCGCAGGTATCGGTTCAAGGCGGCCCGGCACGAGGCCTGTGAAGCGATCCTGGGATTGGCGAACGATCTGGCGGAAGCCGAACCTGCCGCAGTGGTTCAGCCCCTGAACAAGAATGAAAACACATGAGAGGCCGGTGATGGAACCACGCATCGAACATCGGGTCAGACAGCTTCAGCAGATGCTGACCGACCATAATTATTATTACCATGTTCTGGATGACCCCCGGATTTCCGATGCGGAATATGACCGGCTCATGCGGGAACTCATGGCGCTGGAAACCGCCTATCCCGAACTAAAGACCCCGGATTCCCCTACCCAGCGGGTGGGCGGGGCCCCTTTGCCCGCATTTGACCAGGCCGAGCATACCATACCGATGCTCAGCCTGGACAATGCCTTTTCCGATCAGGAGATCCTGGAATTTCATTCCCGGATCGTGAAAAATACCGGAAAAAGCGATGTGTCATACACTGCTGAACCCAAACTGGACGGGGTGGCCATCGAGCTGCGGTATGAAAACGGGGTCCTGGTCCAGGCGGTCACCCGGGGGGACGGGTTCGTGGGGGAGGTGGTCACGGACAATGTGCGCACCATCCGGCCGGTGCCCTTGAAGCTGAGAACAGAGGCCGTTCCGTGTCCGGAGCTGCTGGAGGTCCGGGGAGAGGTGTTCATCTCCCGGGCCGGGTTCCAGGATCTGAACCGTCAGCGGGAGCAGCGGGGGGAAGCGGTGTTTGCCAATGCCAGAAACGCCGCGGCCGGGTCGCTCCGGCAGCTGGATTCCAGGATCACCGCTGCCCGCCCCCTGGATCTGTTTGTTTACGGCCGCGGCCGGGTTGACGGGCTGGCATTCGATTCCCAGTCCGGGTTCCTGGACGCCTTGACGGCCCTGGGATTTCCGGTGAATCCCCTGGTGAAAAAACGGATCACCATCGAGCAGGTCCTGACATTTTACCGGGAACTGATAGAGATACGGCCCGACCTGGCCTATGAAATCGACGGCATGGTGATCAAGGTGGACCGCGTGAATTTGCAGCAGATGCTGGGTGAGAAGATCAAAAGTCCGCGATGGGCCGTGGCGTATAAGTTTGCGGCGGTTGAAGAAATCACCCGGATCAGGGATATCGTGGTTCAGGTGGGCCGTACCGGCACCCTGACCCCGGTGGCGGTGCTGGAACCGGTGCAGGTGGGCGGCGTGACCGTTTCACGGGCCACTTTGCACAACATGGATGAGATCCGGAAAAAAGACATCCGCATCGGGGACAACGCCCTGATCACAAGGGCCGGGGATGTGATTCCCAAGGTGGTGACCATCCTGCCAGCCGGCCGCACCGGCGGAGAACAGCTGTTTGACATGCCTCCGCATTGCCCGGTGTGCCGTTCACCGGTCCAGCGGCTGGAAGGGGAGGCGGCGGTTAAATGCGTCAACGCGGCTTGCCCGGCCCAGCGCAAGGAACGGATCCGCCATTTTGCCTCCAAAAAGGGATTTGATATCGAGGGGCTGGGAAAGAAGCTGGTGGAACAGCTGGTGGATGAAGGACTGCTCACTTCGTTTGCCGACCTGTTCACATTGACACAGGAACAGCTGGTTCCTCTGGACCGGATGGCGGACAAATCCGCGCAGAACCTGATCACAGCCATTGAAAAATCCAGAACCGTCCCGTTTCACCGGTTCATCTTCGCACTGGGCATCGGTCACACCGGCGAACACGCTGCCCGGCTGCTGGCCGAAACCTTCGGGACCCTGGAGGATCTCATGGCCGCTACAAAAGAGGATCTGGAAGCGATCCACGGTCTGGGTACCATCACGGCGGACGCCATTGCCGGATTTTTTGCCAATCCGGAAAACCGGACACTGATTGCCCGGGTTCAGGACAGCGGTGTGCAGATCTTCAACCCCCTGGCAAAACCGGAAGAAAAGACAGATCATGCGTTTGCCGGCAAAACCCTGGTGCTCACCGGCACTCTGACCGCCATGACCCGGACCGAAGCCAAAGCGCGCCTGCAGACCCTGGGAGCCAAAGTCACCGGCAGTGTGTCAAAAAATACCGATTACCTGGTGGCGGGAAAAGAGGCGGGGTCCAAACTGGCCAGGGCAAGGGATCTGGGGGTCCCGGTGCTGGATGAAGACCGGTTTCTGGCGCTCCTGGCATCCTGATTCACATCAGTCCGGCCTGTCTGCCACGACGACCCGGTTCCGCCCCTCATGCTTGGCCCGGTACATGGCCCTGTCGGCCCGGGCCATCAGGCTTTCCAGCGTATCTCCTGGATCATAACCGGCCACACCGCAGGAGATGGAAACCTGTGGGAGGCCATTCTTTGAATAACCGTCTGGAAACCCATAGGCCTGGACAGCTTCCAAAAGCCGGCAGGCAATGGAAAACGCCTGGTCCGTTGTTCCGGTAATGAGAATGACAAATTCATCTCCTCCCCACCGGACCAGCATGTCATTATCCCGGATGGTGGCTGCTGCAATACCGGCGATATTTTTTATGACCTGATCGCCGGCCAGATGGCCTAATGTGTCGTTGAGTTCTTTCAACCGGTCGATGTCAAACAGAATGATGCTCAGCGCCAGGTTTTTTCTGCGGTTGGCATCGGTATAAAAATGAAACCGCCGCTCGAATTCCCGCCGGTTGTAAGCTTTGGTCATTTTGTCCGTGGTGGCCATGATTTCCAACTGATGTTGAAAATAGTTGATCATCAGGATGGCGAACAGAATCGTGATCACGGTGATGCCCAGGCCGATGAAAAAGTTTTGGACAAACGTGGTCTGAATGGATTTCAGGGCCAGGGTCTCATCCTGTTCCACCAGCAGGTACCAGTCCAGTTCCTCTACGAACCGGCTGGTCAGCAGGATGTGGCTGCCATCGGCATCGTATTCAAAAAACGCAGGCTGACTGCCGGCTGCCATGATATCATCGGCAATATTTCCCAGTCCCGGTTGATCGAAAATCGAGGTGGTCAGAATTTTGGACTGATCGGTATGCACCTGGATGATGCCGTCCGGGCTGACCATGTAGATGCTACGGTGATATCTGGCCCGGTAGTCCTCCAGAAGCGACGCCACCCGGTCAAAGTCCAGCCCTACCCCCACCACGCCCAGAAACCGGCCGTCATCAGAGGTAAGGCGGTGGTTGATGAAGATGGTGAGATGGTTCCGTTCCGCTTCATTGGTGTCCACATCCAGGTCATATTCCACATTTTTTTCCCTGAACCGGTAATACCAGACGTCATGGTCGTCATCCGGATGGATCTGCTTGAGGATGCCCTTGAAGTGATAATAGTTTCCTGTGATGTCCGACACAAAAAAAGAGGAGAAAAATCCGTATTTATCCTGAATTTCCGTCAGGTAACGGATGATTTGATCCGTGTGAATTTCTCCGGCCGTCACCCAGTCTTTGAGAAACGTATCATTGGCCATCAGGGATGAAACGAAAATCGGCCGCATCAGGTCCCGCTGGATTTCCGAATAGATGTTGTCCCGGGCCAGTGGCAGGCTGTTCTCAACAATGGACGAATGGATCTGCTGCTTGGATGCCCGGTAGGAGATGACATTGGTGACAAGAAAACCGGACAGCAGAATCAGGGTCAGCGCTACGATCAACCGGGTGCGGATGGAAAAAAATTGCATGACTCTCTTATCAACAAATTTTTTACAGGTTATTGAATCAACGTTTCGGCCCAGAACGTCGTCCATCGGGTTTCAGACATTGACGCTGAAAATCTGTCAAGGCCTGATCCTTGTCCGTCGTTTATACCCATTTTTTGGATCAAATGCAAACATCGGTTTCAATCTATGCAAATAAAAATGGCCGTGTTTCAGAAAACATGGTAAAAATAACATTTAAAGTCGATATGGAGAATGACGAAACAATGGCTCTTAACAAGATCAGCAAACCGGAATCTCTGGCCAAAAAAGTTCAGAAAACCCTGCGTCAGTCCATATTGAACAATGAACTGACTCCCAATGTGATCTACAATGAACAGCGGATCGCCCAGGATCTGGGGATTTCAAGAACCCCTGTCAGAGAAGCCCTTCTGGAACTGGCTGCCAAACGACTGGTGAAGTTTATCCCCCAGAAAGGGGTGATCATCAACACCTTCAGTCTCAAGGAAATCGATGATGCATTCGAGATCCGGATGGCCCTGGAAGGGTTTTCCGTCCAGAAAATCTGTCAGGGGCTGGATACAGCCGACACCCGTGCTCTGGAAACAGCGCTGAATGATCAGAAAAAAGCGGTTGAAGCAGGAAATGAGGCCGGGTTCATGCAGGCGGACAGGCATTTTCACATCGGATTCACCCGATTGACCCAGAACAATTATCTCATCGACATGATGGAAGATATCCGGGATATCATGCATTTGATGGGATTCAAGGTTTTAGGGATCCCGGGCCGCATGCAGACCGTGGTCCGGGAACACCGTAAAATTCTGGATGCCGTCCAGAACAGGGATGTGTCCGATGCCATGAAAGCCATGATGTCCCATCTTGAAAACAGCAGGGATGCGGTGAAGCAGATCCATTCTGATTCCAGTCAAAAAAACTGATCGACAAATATCAGGCAGTTGACCTTTTTGTCGGGTGCGGGATTTTTTTACGACGAAACATTTGAAAAAATGTCGTCGCCTGACCCCATCTTTTTGAAATCTTTTGTCGCGTCCGGTCAAAAAAAATCATAATTGGGTCTTGACTTGCTCCTGCATGTAATATATCACATACAGCATGCGAAATAATTAATATTGAATTTTAACGCTGTTCAAGCGGGGGAATGCGTGTATGGGGCTGAGCAAGATCAGAAAATCCGAACCATTGGCCAAGACCGCTCTCAAGGTGTTGCGCCGTTCCATCCTGACCAATGAACTCAAAACCGATGTGGTCTACAATGAAAAAAGCCTGGCCAGTGATCTGGGAATTTCGAGAACCCCGGTCAGAGAGGCGTTGCTGGAACTGTCATCCAAACGGCTGGTCAAATTTCTGCCCCAGAAAGGGGTTGTGATCAATACCTTCTCAGACAAGGAGATCGAGGATGTATTTGAAATCCGGACCGCGTTAGAGGTGTTTGCCATCAAAAAAACCTGTCTTGTCTGTGGCCCTGAAGATATTTCCCATATCTCCCGGCTGATGGACGAACAGAAGGCCGCGGCAAAGGCCGGGGATGCCGTGGCGTTCATGGAAGCGGACCGGGCGTTTCACATCTTTTTCATTCAACTGACCGACAATGAATATTTAACGGAAATGATGCAGGATATCCGGGATATCATGCATCTGATGGGGTTCAAGGCCCTGACGCAAAAAAACCGGCTGCAGGAAGTGATCCAGGAACACAAGGCCGTGCTGACGGCGGTGAAAAACAGAAATGCGGCCGAGGCGGCCGCACAGATGGAAACCCATCTGACATACAGCCGCCAGGCGGTCAAACAAAGCAAACAGGAGGAAACTGACAATGGCAAAACCGGAAATTGAATTCACCGACTATGACACCCAGTATGCATGGAAGGATGTGGAGGGGGATACCCTGGGCATCAAGGAGAAGATTCTGAGTTATGATCCGGACACCGGGGATTATACGCGGATGCTCAAATTTCCGCCCGGCATCGAGACCAAAGAGACCCTGGTCCATGATTTCTGGGAAGAGGTGCTGCTGGTGGAAGGTTCTTTGTACGATATCGCCAAAAAGGAAACCTATCTGCCGGGATATTATGCCTGCCGGCCCCCGGGAATGACCCACGGGCCCTATAGAATCCCCCAGGGATGTGTGACCTTTGAAATCAGATACTACAAGAAATAAGGATATCGCGTGGAAATACAGCTGAAATTACGAAAAGACGGCCGGGAATCAGACGTGCCTTTTCATGTGGACCGCATTGTCAATGCCGGGTTTACCGGCAGGGACCAGAAAGAGGTCCGTCACCATCTGGATGAACTGTCCGCCAAGGGCATCGAGGTGCCCACCGAGACCCCGCTGATCTACCCGGTCATTCCCGCCACCCTGACCACGGCGGAAAGTATCGTGGTGTATGGCACGGAAACATCCGGCGAGATCGAATATGTCCTGTTCGTCAAAAATGAATCCGAAATTTATGTCGGCATCGGTAGTGACCACACCGACCGGAAACTGGAGGAAACCGATATTCCCAGGGCCAAGCAGATGTGTCCCAATATCGTTTCTCCGGAAGTGTGGGACCTCAAGGATGTGGCCGGGCACTGGGATGAGCTGGTCATGGCATGCCGGGTGGAAAAAGACGGGCAGGATCTGGAATACCAGCAAGGGAGTCTGGGTCTGTTGATGTCCCCGGCGGAACTCATGGCGTTTGTTGCCGCCAAGGTGACCGGTCCCCTGGCCGATATGGTGATTTATTCGGGCACCGTGAAAATGGAGACCCCGGAATTCGTGTTTGCCGACCGGTTTTCCGGCCGGCTGACCGATCCGGTACTCAAAAGGGAACTGGCATTTTCCTATCGCATCAGCCCCATGGATTATCTGGTGAAATGAAGGGGCTTACAGGAAACGAAACTCTTGGAAAAAGGAGAAAGCAGTGATGAAAGTGGCGGCCCTTCAATTGTCAGTCAAGGAAAATGATCCGGAAGCCACGGTGGCGCAGGCGGAAAAAGCCATCCGGTCGTGCACGGACGCGGACCTGGTGATACTGCCGGAGATCTGGCAGACCGGTTTCATGAGCTTTGACCGGTATGAGATCGATGCCCAGCCCCTGGACGGCCCTCTGGTGAACCGCCTGAAAGTCCTGGCAAAAGAGATGAATTTGATGCTTCACACCGGCAGTTTTGTGGAAAAAGATGGCGGCCGTCTGTACAACACCAGTGCGCTGATATCGGCGGACGGAGAAATTCTGGGGGTCTACCGAAAAATCCACCTGTTCGGGTTCCAGTCAAAGGAAACCCGGATCCTGACGCCCGGAGAGACCCCGGTGGTGGTAAAGACCCCGTTCGGCAACCTGGGCATGGCCACCTGTTTTGACCTGCGGTTTCCGGAGCTGTTCCGAACCATGGTGGATCAGGGAGCGGACATGTTTCTGGTGTGTTCGGCCTGGCCCTATCCCCGGCTGCCGGCCTGGATCATGCTCAACCGGGTCCGGGCCCTGGAGAACCAGTGCCACCTGATCTGTGCCAACAGCTGCGGCATGAACAACGGGATCCAGTTCGCGGGTCACAGCATGGTCGTGGATCCCTGGGGCACGATCCTGGCCGGGGCCGGGGACGGGGAAGCCGTTGTGACCACCCGGATCGACCCGGCCGAAACACAGGCGGCCCGGAACACGTTTCCCGGGCTGGCCGGCAGGAAACCGTTCCTGAATCCGGGCATGCCCCGCGCCTGATTTTTAAGTGAATTGCCTGACAGGCACGACAACCCGATGAAAAGCGGGGCTTATATCCATATTTTTAACCCGGTTTTCATAAAAATACAAGGACAAGCAACATGGCTGATACACGAGTAAAATTTTGTGGTGTCACATTCAAAAATCCCCTGGCGGCTGCCTCAGCCGAGCCCACCCTCAATGCCGCCAACATGAAAAAATGCATCGATGCCGGGGCCGGCGCAGTGATCGCCAAGACCATGACCGATTCCCCGGCCATGCGGGAGCTGACCCAGCGGGCCAAGTGGCGGTTTCTCAATGCCCGGCACGAGGTGTGCCACGGCAAGGTTCCCAGAAGCTTCAGTCTCTACAGCCGTTCCGGCCTGGCCCTGGAACCGCCTGAAGATTTCATGAAAGAGATCACCGAGACCGTAGCGTATGCCGCGCAAAACAATGCCCAGGTCATCGGATCCATCGCCTCCACCACCCTGGACGGGTGGGTGGACCTGGGAAAACAGATGGAGGACGGCGGGGTGCCCATGATCGAGCTGAACTTCGGCTGCCCCCATCCCAAGCTGATGCCGGGAGTGCGCACCGGCATGAACGTGGGCCAGGATTTCGAGTATGGGTGTGAAATCACCCGGAAAGTGGCGGAGGCGGTCCAGGTGCCCATCATCATCAAGGTCACCCCCCAGGTGACGGACCTGGTGCTGTTTTCCGACATGCTCCACAAAGCCGGGGCCAGGGCCGTGACCCTCACCAACCGGTTCATCGGGTTTGTGCCGGATATCGAAACCGGAAAACCGCTGATTTACGGCAAGGCCGGGGTGGGCGGTCCCTGGACCAAGCCGCTGACCCTGAGGTGGATCAATGAAGTGCGGTGTGCTCTCGGGGACAAACTGGACATCACCGGTACCAACGGGGCCTATGACTGGCGGGATGTGGTCATGTTCATCATGAGCGGTGCGCACATCGTGCAGATGTGCTCGGCCGTGATGTGCTACGGGTATGACTGGCTTACAAAGCAGGTTGAAGGGCTGGAGACCTTTATGGATGACAAGGGGTATGCCACCATTGACCAGATGCTGGGCATCGCCACGGATGCGTGCATGGCATATGGGGATATGCCCCACGAAAAAGCAGGTGTGGACCAGGAAAAATGCATCAACTGCGGCATGTGCCTGAAGGTGTGTTTTTCAGACGCCATGCAGCCGGGCGATGAAACCGTGTATGTGAAAGAGGAAAACTGCGTGGGCTGCGGCGGATGCCTGTCCGTATGCCCGGTGAAAGGAACCATTGAAATGAAACAGGTGTGATATCCCCCCCAGGCATGCACCGGGGATCGAATACAACTCACCCTTAATCCAAAAAGAAAAAAGGAGTCAAAATGGACGGCAACATGACAGCAGATGAACGTGCCAATGGCACCACCGGTTTTCAGTGGAAAAACATGGAATGGCTGGTTTTCCTGATCAGTGGAGGATTTCTGCTCCTGTTTGTGGTGGCCTCCCTGATCAACAGTGAGTTTGTTTCCAACCAGGTGAACCGGTTTTTCGGGTTGTCCTGCACCTATTTCGGGGCCTACTGGCAGTGGCTGCTGCTGCTCAACTTTCTGGTCGCCATGGGACTGGCTGTTTCCCGGTACGGGGATGTGCGCCTGGGCAAAATCGATACCCCGGAAATGAGCACGTTCCGGTGGGTTTCCATTATCATGTGTACGCTGCTGGCCGGCGGCGGGGTGTTCTGGTCCGCGGCCGAACCCATGTATTATTTTCTGAGTACCCCGCCGGTGTTTACCGGGGTGGAATCCGCCACCAGGGCGGCGGTGGTGCCGGCCATGGAACAGAGTTTCCTGCACTGGGGCTTTCTGGCCTGGTCCATCCTGGGGACCCTGGGGGCGGTGGTGCTGATGTATGTGCATTACCACAAAGGTCATCCGCTCCAGGCCCGGGGCCTGCTGTATCCGGTGTTCGGGGAAAAGATCATGAAAAACCGGCTGGGACAGGTGGCGGAAGGCTGCTCCATCCTGGCGGTGGCGGCCGGCACCATCGGCCCCATCGGGTTTCTGGGTCTCCAGATCAGTTACGCCCTGAACCGGATCTTCGGGATTCCGGATGCCTATATCACCCAGCTGGCCATTATCATCGCTCTGGTGATCGTGTACACTATTTCCGCCGTCACCGGCCTGCACCGGGGGATCCAGTTTTTAAGCCGGGTCAATGTGCTGCTCACCGTGGCCCTGGTGGCCCTGATTCTGCTCATCGGTCCGGGGGGATTCATCATTGACACCTTTACCCAGTCCATGGGTACTTATATCAAAGATTTTCCCGTGCTCAGCCTGTTCCGGGGAGATACCGGGTGGCTGTCCTGGTGGACCGTGTTTTTCTGGGGCTGGTTTCTGGGGTATGGGCCGTTGATGGCCGTGCTGGTGGCCCGGATCTCCCGGGGCAGGACCATCCGGCAGATCATGCTGGCCGTGGGCGTGATCGCACCGCTGGCCACCCATTTCTGGTTCACCATCCTGGGCGGGACCGGAATTTTCTTTGAAATGAACAATCCCGGAGTGATTTCCGGCCCCCTCAATGAGGCCGGGCTGCCGGCGGCCCTGCTGGCGATCGTAGGGCAGCTGCCCATGGCATCGCTGCTCATCCCCGTGTTCCTGGTGCTGATTTTCATCTTCCTGGCCACCACCGGAGATTCCATGTCGTTGTCCATTGCCATCTGCGTGACCGGCGAAGATGATCCCCCCAAAGAGATGCGGGTGTTCTGGGCCGTCGTCATGGGGGCCGTGGCCGCCATTCTCATCAAGATGGGAGCGGGCGGAATCGGGGCGCTTCAATCCTTTATCGTGATCACGGCGGTACCGGTGGGGTTCATCATGCTGCCCACCCTGTGGGGCGGTCCTCAGATGGCCAGAACCCTGTATCACGAACAGTTCAACAAATAACTCATCAGGGCCCGGGCGGCTGAAAAGGAGATACGGTTATGAAAAAAAGAGAAGAACGCCTGATTCTGGGAAAAGGGGAGTATGCCGATGACCTCGAATTCATGAACATAGCCCACCTGGTGTTTGTGGGCAGTCCCCATGCCCATGCCAGGATCGTATCCATTGACACTTCCCGGGCCCAGGCTTTCCCCGGCGTGATCACCGTGATCACGGGCAAAGAGGTGGCGGCCCATACCCGCCACTTGCCGGTTCAGGCCAACTTTACCTCCAAGGGGTGGACCTGGCGGCTGGCAGAGGTGTATGCCATCCCCTCGGACAAGGTGCGCTGGTATGGCGAACCGGTGGCGGCCGTGGTGGCGGAAACCGAATCGGTCGCCCGGCAGGCCGCGGATCTTGTCACGGTGGAATACGAGATCCTGCCTCTGGCCGGGGATTTGCGCACCGCCCTGGAACCGGGTGCCCCCAAAGTGTATGAGGAGTGGAAAGACAACAAGCAGGTGCACCTGGTGTTTGATTTCGGAGATCCGGAACAGGCCTTTGCCATGGCTGACCAGGTGCTGCACGTCACCAACCGGGAAGGCCGGGTGACCGGTGTACCCATCGAGCCCCGGGGGTGTGTGGGGGTATATGACAGAAAAAATGATTCCCTGGAAATGTGGGGATCGTTCCAGACCCCGTTTCTTTCCAGGCACAACATTGCCGCGACTTTGAATATCCCCGAGGCAAAGGTGAAAATCAATGCCGTGGATATCGGCGGGGCGTTCGGCCTCAAGATTCACGCGTGGAAAGAAAATGTGGTGGCCCTGGCATCCAAACTCACAGGGCGGCCCGTGAAATGGATGGAGCCCCACCGGGATTTTGTCACCACCGGTCCCCACCAGCGGGATGTGTTCTGGGACGGCAAAATTGCGTTCAAAAACGACGGTACCCTGCTGGGACTCAAGGCCACAGTATACCATGACCTGGGCGTGGAAAGCACCAACAAGGGCATTGCCGCATTGAGCATTTTTCCGGCCTGTTCGTCCCCCACCAACATGTACAAGTGGGTGGGCATGCATGTGGAAGGCATCGGCACGGTGACAAACAAGTCCTTTTACTGCGCTTACCGGGGCTATGGCAAGGACAAGGGTATCAAGTTCATCGAGTCGGCCATCAACCAGGTGGCCAAACATCTGGGCATGACTCCGGAAGCGATCCGGATGAAAAATTTCATTCAACCGGATGAATTTCCCTATCACCAGATCAACAATTATGTACTGGACAGCGGGGATTATCCGGCTGTGCTCAAAAAAGCCATGGAAATTGCAGACCTTGAGGTGGTCCGCAAACGGCAAAAAGAGCTGGCAGCCCAGGGACGGTATCTGGGCATCGGACTTGTTACGGCCATCGAGCCGGCCGGGGTGGCGGTGCCCAACTGCCAGATGGGGGGCATCACCGAAGCCCGGGTTCTGATTACGCCGGACGGCAGTGTGGAGGTGCATTCAGACCGTACCGAAATCGGTCAGGGTACGGAAATCTCCCATGCCACCATTGTTGCGGATATCCTGGGCATGGACCCGGCCCATATTCATGTGAAACGGGTGACCTCCGACTTTATCGGGCAGGGGCCGCTGTCCAGCCGGGGCGCGGTGTATCCGGCCAGTGCCGTGGCCAAGGCCGCTAAACTGCTGCGAAAAAAAGTGGTGCAGTGTGCAGCCTCTCTGATGAAGATTTCCGCGGACCAGGTCGTGTTGGAAAAGGGATTTCTTTATCCGGTCGATGCACCGGAAAAAAAGATAACCTATCATGAGTTTGCAAACAAGGTGTTTTTCTTTCCCGGTCCCCGGGGCCTTGACCCGGAAATGCTCAAGGCCCATGATCATCTGCTGGACGTGACCACTACCTGGTACAGCCCCACCACCGCGGAAAGCGGGTCTTCCTATTCCTCATTCTGCGTGTCCGCGGACATTGCCGTGGTTGAGGTGGACATCGATACCGGCACGACACAGATTGTCAAATACGTGCATGTCCATGATGCGGGCACCATTATCAACGCCCAGGTGGTGGACGGTCAGATTCAAGGCGGGATTGTCCAGGGGATCGGTGAAGCCTTGTATGAGGGGCTTCATTACGATGATACGGGCAAACTGTTGAACACCTCGTTTTCCAATTATCTGATTCCCACATCCGTTGAAGCCCCGGATATTCAGATCGCCCATCTGGAAACCCCTTCTCCGTTTTCTGAAACCGGCAGCAAGGGGATGGGAGAAGCCCCCATCATCGGCGCCAAAGCCGTGATTCTGGATGCCATCGAAGATGCGCTGACGCCCTTCGGAATCCGGGTCAATGACTCGCCGGCTACCCCGGAAAAGGTGAGAACCTGGATCCGGCAGGCCACCTGCAAGGACGGTTGACATGGCGCAATTTCCGGAAAAACTTATGCAGCGGTTTGTTTTAATTCAATCGACCCTTGAACAGGGAGAAAAAAAATGAAGATTCCATTGACATTTGTGCTGAACAATCAGGATACCACCTTTATGATCGACCCGGGCCAGACCCTTCTGGAAGTGCTCCGGCTCCAGGGGAGGATGACCAGTGTGCACCGCAGCTGCGAGGAGGGGGAATGCGGGGCATGCACCGTGCTGCTCGACGATCAGCCGGTAAATGCCTGTCTGGTGCTGGCTGCTTCGGTCCAGGGCGCATCCGTGATGACGTCCGAGGGCCTGGTCAAAAATGGAAACCCCCATCCGTTGATGAAGGCGTTCACCGATGAGCTGGGAATCCAGTGCGGATTCTGTACACCGGGCATGCTCATGAATGCCTATGCCCTCATTCAGAAGGCAGGTGACACAGAGCTTTCCGATGCCGTGATCCGCAAAACCCTGGAAGGCAACCTGTGCCGGTGCACCGGGTATGTCAACATCGTCAAATCGGTGAAAACAGCCCAGAAATCAAAACTGGCAGGTGAATGGTGGTAGAAAAAGTCATATACTGGGATACACAAAGGGGAATATCATGTCTGATACCAATGCAAACCGCACAACCATGACAACCAGGCCAGGGACCGGTTTTATTGGATCCCGGGCCATGCCGGAACTGGTATACCACGCACCGGAAACCTTGCCGGAACTGATGGACCTGATCAAAACCCATGGGCCGTCAGCAAGGATTGTGGCCGGGTGCACCGATGTCATCCCGTCGATCCGCACCGGGCGGTGGCACTTTGATCCGGGACTGAACCTTGTGGATATAACGAAAATCAAGGACCTCACCCAGATCGAAGCCCATGAGGACATGCTGAAAATCGGGGCCGGGGTCACCCTGACCCGGATTCTGACTTCACCGGATGTCATGACTTTCTGCCCGGTGCTGGCCGGGGCTGTGGAACAGATGGCGTCGCTGCAGGTGAGAAATACCGCTACCATGGGTGGCAACCTCTGCATGGCATCCCCTGCCGCGGACACGGCCCCGCCGCTGCTGGTGACCGATGCCACGGTGGTGATTCAGGATGCACACGGGGAAACCACGGTGCCGGTGGCGGATTTTTTTACAGGTCCGGGCCGGTCCGTACTGACCCCCGGCCAGGTACTGACCCATATCTGCATTCCAAAGATCAAAGCCCGAGAATCCGCCGCGTTTTTAAAGATCGGTACCCGCACCGCCGTGATCATTTCGGTGGTTTCGGCAGCCGTCAAAATCGGCCTGGCCGGCGGGGTCTGTGAGTCCGCCCGGATCGCTCTGGGGTCTGTCGCCCCGACCCCGGTGCGGGTGACGGCTGCTGAAGAGTTTCTTTCAGGAAAGCCGCTGGATGACCAGGTCGTGGAAACCTGTGCGGAGATGGCTGCCTCGGCCGTCTCCCCCATCACCGATTTGAGGGCCTCCGCCGGATACCGGAAGGATGTGGCGAAAACCCTGGTGAAACGCTGTCTCATGGCGTGCCGAAAGGATTTGACATGAAACTGGAGCTCCAATACCTGTCCGACAAAGAGATCAGCCTGCTGCACGAGGCCGCCCTCAAGATCCTGCACGATGTGGGCATGCGGTTTCCCTCCCCAAAGGCCCTGGCGTTGTTCGAGCAGGCCGGGGCCGAAATCCGGAACACCGATATTGTGTGCCTCAAAGAGGACCTGGTCCAGAACGCCCTTGCAACCACCCTCAAGAGAAACGACCTGCGCCTGTTTGCCCGGGACCCGGAAAAAGATGTGACTTTTGAACGTCATGATCCGGGCCTGGCCTGCATGACCATGGCCACCAGCGTGATCGATCCCTGGTCCGGTGAAAAAAGGCCCGCCGGCATGGCGGATCTGGCCCGCTTGGTGTCTTTGTCGGAACATCTGGAACATGTCCGGGTGTCCGGCGGACCGGTCACCCCCCAGGATGTGGACCACCGGGTGTGTGACTGGTACACCTGGGCCGGCTGCCTCAAACACACCACCAAACATATTACCGGCGGGGTGCTGGGGGAACAGGGGGTGATGGATGCCATGGACATGGCTTCTGCCGTGGTTGGTTCCAGAGAGGCGTTTTTACAGCGTCCCTTTATTTCCGGGTGGGTCCTGACCCTGCCGCCTCTGGGCATGGATGTGGAGTCCCTGGAGGCGATGATGGCCATGAACCAGAATCATATTCCGATCATGCTCAGCTCTGGCCCGATTCTGGGCAACACGGCTCCGGTCACCATCCCGGGCATGGTGGCCCAGGCCCATGCGGAGATCCTGGCCTGCATCACCCTGTCCCAGCTGGTGTCCCCGGGGGCTCCGGTGGTGTATACCAGTTTTGCCCGGGGCATGAACATGCAGACCGCCAATATCTCCATGGCCGGGCCGGAATTTGCGGTGCTCAAGGTGGCCATGTCCCAGATGGGACTTTTTCTGGACCTGCCGGTGCGCATGCCGTCCATGCTCAGGGATGCCAAGATTCTGGATGCCCAGGCCGGATTTGAAACAGGTATGGTGGGAACCCTGACCTCCCTGAAGGCGGACCTCATGGATGCCATGCAGCTGGACACGGACATGGTGGTGGATTACGCGGACATGGTGTTCTGCAACGACTGCATGGCGTTTATCCGCCATGCCATGCGGGATATCCGGATTGATGCCGACACCCTGGCCCTGGATGCGGTGGCTCAGGCCGGTCCGGGAGGAAACCTGCTGGCCTCATCCCACACCTTTTCCCACTTCAAGACCGAGCTGTGGCATTCCGATCTGTTTGACCACGACAACTGGGATAAATGGGAGAAAAAAGGGGCCATGTCCATCCGGGACAAAGCATTGAAAAAGACCCTGGCACTGCTGAAAAAAGACCCTCAGATGGTGGTAACACGCGAGCAGGCGGCCGTAATCGACGAGATTGTGGATCGGTCCCTGGCTCGGAAAAAGGCGTGATAACCTGCGGCGGACAGGTCAGAACACTTGTTTCCATTGTAAAGGAGGACTTCTTCAGTCAAAGATTGTCTCAGATTGTTTCAAAAGACTTGACACAGATATCCAGATAAAGACAAATATCATTCCTGGTTTGATTTTTGGCGGGAATGAGAGTATACCTTGCCAGGTTCATTTTGAGTTGAAAGGATATGGATCTGAAATGACAGTCAAACAGCGGCAGATTGTGCCTTCTGGCAGTTTTGTGGTATCCAGAAAACTGCCCCTGATCCTGGATGCCTATCTGGGCAGTTGTGTGGGGGTGGTAATGTGGGATTCTGAAACCGGCACAGGAGGGCTTCATCACCTGCTTCTTCCGGAACCTGTTGACGGAGGAACTCCCTGGCAGCCTGAAAAATATGCCCGAACCGGGCTGCCCCTGTTCATTGAAGCGCTTTGTGATCAGGGGGCGGATAAAAAGCGGCTCAAAGCGATCATGGCCGGCGGGGGATTGATCGGACCGGCGTCATGTCTGGATCTTGAACTGGACATAGGCGGAAAGACGGCAGAAATCACCACCCGTCTGCTTGAAAAGATGAGTATCCCCATTTTGCACCGGGAAACCGGAGGGTATTTTACATGCCGCATGAGTCTGGATCTGACGTCCGGTGAAACATCCATCACACCGGTGCTGAAACCGAAGGGTGCCAGGGAGGCCCTGGATGGTTCTCTTCCCACCCCGGAACAGATTCGGGCAACCATTCAGACTATCAAACCTATTCCCCAGATTGTGTTGAAATTGCTGCGCATGATTCATAATGACATGAACAGCCTTGAGGATGTGGCAAAAGAGGTCAGACAGGATCAGGTGATCAGTGCCAGGGTGATCCAGCTTTGCAACAGTGCCTTGTTCAGACGGAAAATGAATGCCGATTCCATTGACAGAGCGTTGATATTGATGGGAGAAAAACGGTTTTTGCAGCTGGTGTTGTCCGCATCCTTTGAATCGACATTTTTTGAATACAATCAAGGGTATTCCCTTTGCAAGGGAGGCCTTTATAACCATTCCCTGGGCATGGCCGTAGCTTGCGAGAGAATCGCCATGCGGACCGCCGGCCGTGTGTCACCGGGAGTAGCATATACCGCCGGTCTGCTTCATGATATTGGCAAGGTCGTGCTGGATCAATACGTGGCCGATGCGATCCCTTTCTTTTACCGGCGTATTATGCAGGATGAAAAAGAATTGATCGCCATCGAGAAGGAGCGTTTTGATACCACTCATCCTGAAGTCGGTAAGACGCTGGCAATGTTGTGGGATCTGCCGGACGTCCTGCACGCCCCCATTGCCTGTCACCATGAACCTGAAACCGCGGCTGAAAACCCGGAATTAACCCATCTGGTGTTTCTGGCAGACCTGATCCTGTCCAGATTCACCATGGGCCAGGAGCTGGAGCTGATCAGTACCCGGCGCCTGGCTGAAGCGTTGAACATCCTGGGATTCAGCAAATCACAACTGCCGGAACTGATCGATGCCGTAGCGCTGCCGTTCTGAGCGGTTTTCCTGTTTTAACGGTCTTTTTAAATGGAAAATCCGTACCGGTAGGGATCGGTGTCATCCACCACAAACTGGTGAAATCCGGTGATCCATGCCTTTCCGGTGATTTCAGGGACAATGCCGGGACGGTCTCCCACCATGGTTTCCTTCACGATTTTTCCAGTGAATTCAGTACCAAACACACTTTGATAGGCATAAGGTTCCCCGGGTTTGAGCCGGCCTTTGTGGTGGAGAAACGCCATCTTGGCGCTGGTGCCGGTGCCGCAGGGGGACCTGTCCACCTGTCCGGCCCCGAATACCACGATGTTCCGGGGCGGATCGGTGTTCTCGTAAATTTCGGTCAGGTCCACAAAGGCCGGAAGTCCTGTCACCGGGTGAAAGAATTGAAACTGCCGGTTCACCGCCTTACGGATAGCCAGTCCCATTTTCTTGAGCGGATCGATATTGTCCGGGGTTACCGGCAGGTTCAGATGCTCGGCATTGACCAGGGCAAAGTAGTTGCCCCCATAGGCGATGTCCACCGGAACCGTTCCGATGTCGTCCATCCCGAACTCGGCCAGGGAAACCTCCATGGATTCACAGAAAAAGGATTCCCGGTTCTGGATGGTCACCCGGGAGATCCGGCCGTTTTCCATGACGGCCCGGGCATGGATCAGCCCGGCCGGCGTGTCCAGGGCCAGGGTCCGGACAGTGTCGGATGCCCGGTCATCTGAAGACAGCATCCCGGTATCCAGGAGCACCACCACGGCCCCCATGCTGCCGTGACCGCACATGTCCAGGTATCCGCCGCTGTCCATGAAAATGACCCCGGCGTCGGCCCCGTCCGTGACCGGTTCGGTGAGAATGGCACCGAACATGTCCTGGTGGCCTCTGGGTTCCAGCATGAGCATTTGCCGGATATGGTCTTTGTTTTCAGACAGCCAGTGTTTTTTGTCGATCATCTGTTTTCCCGGGATGTGGGCGATGCCGGCGGTGACCACCCGGGTGGGTTCGCCCATGGTGTGGGTGTCGACCGTGAACAGAGTGTGGGTAAAATTCATGAGGAGTTCCTTTCAAAAAAACACTGGTTTCCAGGCAGGGCCGCCTGAAAACCAGTGTGAGGAGAGTTTTCAAGTTTTCATGAAACCGGGTTCAATCGCGCAGGGTCGGGTCACCTGAGGGCGAACACCTCTTCAGGCAGCCACAGAACGATCTGCGGAAAGAACAGAATGAGCAGCACCACAATCAGCTGCATGCACAGAAACGGCAGAATCGATTTATAGATATCCGCCATGCTCACTTCGGGCGGTGCCACTCCCTTGAGATAAAACAGGGTGAACCCGAAGGGCGGGGTCAGATAATCCATCTGCACCTGGGTCATGAACAGCACCCCGAACCAGACCGGATCATATCCCAGCTGCACCACGATGGGCAGAAACACCGGCACCGTGATCATGATCTGGGTGATTTCATCCAGGAAAAATCCCAAAACGATCAGGGTTATGAGAATAATTCCAAAAATGACCGCCTTGTTTTCCAGGCCCAGCATCATGTCGCCGATCAGGCCCTGGCCACCGGTGCGGAAAAAGATACTGGTAAAGCAGGCGGCCCCGAACAGGATCCACATGATCATGCCGTTGATGGACATGGTGCGGAAGCAGGCATCCTTGAGCACGTCCCAGGACAGGCGCCGGTTGATGGCGGCACTCAGGACCGCACCCCCGGCCCCGACGGCCGCCGCTTCCGTGGGAGAGGCCAGGCCGGCGAAGATGGATCCCAGTACCGAGATGATGATGAGCATGGGCAGCACCAGGCTCTTGGCCAGTTTCAGTTTTTCGATTAAAGGCACCCGGTCTTCTTTGGGCAGGGCCGGACCCAGGCTGGGATTCAGGTAACACCGGATACCGATATAGCTCATGTACAGAAACACCAGGATCATGCCGGGAATGATGGCGCCGGCAAACAGCCGGCCGATGGACACCCGGGCGATCATGCCGTAGATGACCAGAGACACACTGGGAGGAATCAGCAGGCCCAGGGCACCGCCGGCCAGAATCGGGCCGATGGCGATGCTTTTGTCGTACTTCATTTTAAGCATGATGGGCAGGGCAATGATGCCCATGGTCACCACGCCGGTGGTGCTCACCCCGGACATGGCCGCGATGATGGCGCAGATGGCAACGGTTCCCATGGCCAGGCCCCCGTTCAGGGACCCTAAAAGCTGGTGCATGAAGTTGTACAGATCATGGGTGACCCCGGATTTTTCCAGCACACAGGCCATAAAGATGAACAACGGCATGGCAATGAGAATGACGTTGGTCATCATGCCGAATGTATTGGTGGCCACATAGGGCAGACTGTCAAATCCGATGAAGATCCAGGAAGCCACAATGGAGCTGCCGCCCAGGGTGAACGCCATGGGAAAGCCGGAAATCAACCCGATCATGAGACCTGAGACCAGAACGATGATGGGTAGCCATTCAAATGTCATGACATCTCCTTTCCGGTCACAGCGAAGTTAACCGTGCGGATGAAATCGGCCAGTCCCTGGAGCAGCAGCAGCAGGGCTGCCACCGGCAACGCTATTTTCAGCGGCCATAACGGAGATCCCCAGGGAGAGGGGGATACGGTCTGGTTCAATTCCACCGCCCGGATTGCGAGGACAGTGCCATAATAAAACATGGCCCCGACGTACATGAAAAAAACCATATACGTCACACTATCAATGACCGCCCGGACCCGGGGGGAAAACTGCAAGTAGATAATATCGATCTTTACATGTTGTTTTTGCAGAAGAACATAGGCCCCGGCAAGCACGGAAAAGAATCCAAACAAATGCATGCACAGTTCATGAATCCAGATGGTCGGAGCATTGAATAAAAAACGCAATGCCACTTCAATGAGCAGGACGATCATGATGATCAGAATCAGCCAGCTGACCAGTTTCCCGCTCCATTCGCTGACACTGTCGATGAATGCCAGGACGCGTCTCATTTTTTACCTCTTTCCATGATCGATTGACATCAGAAGCGATAAAGCCTCCACCAGCTATCGAAGGAGGCTTTATCGTTTCATTGGACTTTTTTACAAGCCGATTCTTACGATTTAAGCGTTATTCCGCCCAATATCCCATTTCCATGGCCCATTTTTCAACAATCTTGAAAACGTCGTTGAATGCCTTGTCTTTCATGTATTTTTCAGGAATGACCTTGCGGGCGGTGCCGGCCAGCTTGACCGCATCTTCTTCAGACCATTCAATGATTTCAATGCCCTGTTTTTCAACAAAATCCCAGGCTTTGGCAATCTCTTTTTCCGCTTCGGTCTCGTTTCTGTAACTGCCGTTGGCCACGGCGCTGGCCAGAATGGTTTTCAGATCCTGGGGCAGGGCTTCCCATTCTTTCATGTTCACGATCAGGGCATCGGCAGCCGGTCCCACGGCGGTGGGGTATTTGATCCAGTATTTGGTCACTTCGTGGAACCCCATGGCCACCATGTCAGCGGCATGGGAAAAGGTGATTGCATCCACGGCACCGGTGGACAGCATGGTGTAAATTTCATCTCCGGGGACCCAGATGGTACCGGCGCCCAGTTCGGCCAGCTGCAGGGCGATCAGTTCGGAGGAGCGGAATTTCTTGCCGGCAATGTCAGCCACGCCATTGATGGGGACTTTGGAGATCATGAGGTTGTCCAGGGTCCAGTAGAGGTTGCCCACCAGATAGACCCCGTGTTCGGCATACGCGTCTCTCATGATTTGCATGATCTTGCCGCCTTCGTATTCTTCATACAGGTAGCGCAGTTCGGCAATGGTATGGGGGGCTGCAAAACAGTCCCCGTGCATGAATGCCACAGGCAGCTGTCCGGGGAAATATCCCGGCCAGATAAAGGTGGCTTTCATGATGCCCATGCTCACGGCTTCCAGCTGTTCCGGGACCGGAACGATGGCGCCCGGGGAGCTGGGGGTCATGACCAGGCGGCCGTTTGTTTTCTGGGTTACTTTTTTTGAAATGTCGTTGATGGTATCCCAGCTGATGCCCGAAGACAGCCAGGATGACGGCTGCCATTTAAATGTTTTTTCCGCGTTGGCCTGCATCGGTACCGCCGCGACAAACATCACACTGATTGCCAGTACCATCAGTCCCTGAATGAACCTTTGTCCTTTTTTCATCGTTTCCTCCTTAAACTGTAAATGTGGTTGTGTTACATAAACCCGGTAAAAGGGGTTCTTACCAAGCTCGTATGGATATACTGAATCATGGTGAAAAAGTCAAACACCGGACGCTGTACCGCTGCCTGAACCGCATGGGCATAGGGCGGCAGATCGCTGCATTCCAGGACCACGGCCCCAATGTCCGGATGGTCTTTCACCAGATTTTCGGCCACGGATACCACCTCATCCTGAACTTTGTCCGAATCCAGGGTGCCTTTTTCTTCGAGCACGGCGCTGGAGAATTCCGGCTGGGATTCCATACCGGCAATGACCACCGGGATGTCCGGGGTCACGTTGACGGCGTCAAAATGCGCTTTTTTCAGGCTGTTGGCATTGGCGGTGATGATGCCCACGGGCTTCCGGGTCATTTGATATATAAAAGGGATCTGCAGCAGGCTGGACAGAAAGACCGGGATCTCCACGGCAGCGGTCACTTCCCGCTGGAACAGGGCCATGAACCCGCAGGCCCCGGTAATGGCTTTGACTCCCTGGGCCTGAATGCTTTTTGCCGCCTGGATGAACGGTTCCGCCAGGGTCGGATCCTGCTGGTTGAGCAGCCGGTCGATGGAGGCGCCGGTCACTCTCTCATAGCGGACCGGAAACGGAAATGTACTGGCGTTTCCCACATTGCCGGGGACACAGGGATAAGCGGCATCCAGAATCAGGATGCCGATGGATTCCCCATACCAGGCCTGGGATTTTCTGTGGATGCGATAAACGGTCATTGCCCTCCAGTCATCTGTTTACGGGTTGGAAAAGAATTGTATTTCTGTAAAAATATCTTTATTTTTATCAGTAATCTTGTTAATGGTATACCAGTGGGCGAATTTTCATGTCAAGCTTTTTTATTGGGACCGGGCGATAAAAATATGGTTAAGCCCTGAATCTGTTCCAAACATTTATGATGACTTCAAAGAATGAGGCGAAAGACCATGAATCGAAACATGTTCAACATCCTGAAGGACCGGATCCTGTACATGGAATATCAACCCGGTCAGATTCTCAACGAGAACATGCTGGCACAGGAGTTCGGTGTCAGCAGATCCCCGGTCCGAAATGTCCTCAACCGCCTGGAATGGGAACAGCTGGTCCGGATCATTCCCAGGACCGGCAGCATGGTGACGGAAATCGAATTCAACAAGATCATGCATGTGTTTCAGGTGCGGTTCGAATGTGAAGTCCTGGAAATTCAGCTGGCAGCGAATCAGCTCGGCGAATCGCAGCGGATTCTGCTCCAGGAGATCAAAGAGCGATGCGCGGCCCTGTTTGACAACAAGGACCGGAAAGCCCTGGCTGCCGTGGATGCAGACCTTCGAAGCATCATTCACGAGGCGGGGGGTAATCCGGTGTTAAAAGAAATTTCCGACCGGCTCTACACCCAGACCTTCCGGCTGTGGTATGGGGCCATGGACAAAGGAGACTGGAACGAGGAAGTTTTGAGCATGGTTCAGGAGATCGGGAATCTGTCCGGCCTGATTCGTGATCGGAATACAAAGTCCATGGGTTCATTTCGAAGAAAGGTGTTGACCGATCACTTTGACCGGATGCGCCGGAAATTTTTCACCAATTCAATCTGACTCAATCCGATGGTGCCGCCGGTACAAACCGGTATTCTTTGATTGATTCATACCGTCACCGGGTATTGAAGGCCAGATTCACGCCGAATCCGATAAACACGATGCCGGACAGTTTCTGCATCCACATGCCGATCCCGGCATTTTCACGAAGCATCCGGGTCATCCGGGTGGCGGCCAGGGTCAGAACCAGGCACCAGAGGGTACCGGTGACCAGAAAGGTTCCGCCCAAAGCCAGAAACGGCAACGGACCGCCGGCTTTGGCCGGATTGATGAACTGGGGCAGAAAAGACAGAAAAAACAGGGCCACTTTTGGGTTGAGGATGTTGGTGACCATACCCTGTCGATAAATGGTGACCAGATCTCTGTTTGAAAACCGGATGTCCCGGGTTTCAAACGCATACGTCCGGGTGGTCAGAGCCCTGATACCCAGAAATATCAGATAGAGGGCTCCGGCCCATTTCACCAGGAAAAAAGCAGTGGCGGATGTGGTCAGAATCAGTGACAGTCCGAATGCGGCGGCCAGCACATGCACCACGCACCCGGACATGATGCCGGCCACGGATACCAGCCCGGCCCGGGGGCCCTGGGCAATGCTTCTGGTCAGAATGTACAGGGTGTCGGCCCCGGGGGTCAGGTTCAGAAGAATGGCGGCCGCCAGAAATCCGGCATAATTTTCAATGCCAAACACAGTTGCTCCTTTCAGGGCTGAAAGATCATTTTACCGGAAAGCGCTTGCAAGACACCAAGGACGGATTTCCTGATGACGGTCAGTCAAACAGGGCATTGACGAACCGCACCGATTCAAAATCCTGGAGATCCTCCACCCCTTCCCCCACCCCGATATACCGGATCGGCAGGTTCATGGTACCGGCCACCGCCGCCACAATCCCGCCTTTGGCGGTACCGTCCAGCTTGGTCAATGCCAGCTGGGTCAGGGTCACGGCCTCATGGAACATTTTTGCCTGGGAGATGGCGTTCTGACCGGTGGTGGCATCCAGCACCATCAGCACCTCATGGGGCGCTCCCGGCATTTTCCTGTTCACGGTGCGTTTGATTTTCTTGAGCTCCTCCATCAGGTTTTTCTGTGTGTGGAGCCGGCCGGCCGTGTCGATGAGCAGTACATCCACACCCCGGGCCAGGGCTGCTTCCACGCCGTCATAGGCCACGGCCGCCGGGTCGGCCCCCTGTTTGTGGCGGACAATGGATGCGCCGGCCCGGTCGGCCCAGATGCCCACCTGTTCGATGGCAGCGGCCCGGAACGTGTCTGCCGCGGCAATCAGTACCCGTTTGTTTTCCCGGGTGAACCTTGCCGCCAGCTTGCCCAATGTGGTGGTTTTGCCGGTGCCGTTGACCCCCACCACCATGATCACATGGGGTCTGGGCCGGGCAGGGGAGGCTGCCGGATCTTCCGGCGGGGGAAACAGGGCGGTCAATTCCTCTTTGAGCACGGCTTTGAGCTGGTCCGCCGTGGAGAGTCTTCCGGCTTTTTTACGGATCCGGTCCATCATCTCCAGGGTGATGTCCATGCCCAGGTCAGCGGTGATCAGAATTTCTTCCAGCTCATCAAACAGGTCGTCATCGATTTTCCGGGCCGATCTGAACAGGTCGTTGATGTCGGTGTTCAGCACCTGCCGGGTTTTGCTCAGACCGGATTTGAGCCGGGAGAAAAGCCCTTTTTTTTCCGGTGCTTCAGGGGGTTTTCCGGGCGGTTCCGGTTCAATGCGCTGTTCCTGTTCAAGCCTTTGCTGTTCTTCGAGTCTTGCCTGATCCCTGAGGCGCTTTTCTTCTTCAACCCGTTCCTGTTCCCTGCGACGTGCCTCTTCTTCGAGCCGTTCTCTTTGGAGCCGTTCTTGTTCGAGCCGTTCCAGCTCCTTTAACCGCTCCTGTTCCCTGAGTTTTTCCCGCTCTTTTTCTTTGTTTTTTCTTCTGAACAGATTGAACACCACGCAGGTTTCTCCTTGTAATCGCTGAATCGGGTTGACAATGGGTCAGAACACCGGCACTGACGGGTTCATTTTCTTTTCCGGGGCTGGTAGGAACACAGCGGTTCTTCAGCCAGATAGCTGCCCGTGGCTTCATACGCCCTGGCCCGGCATCCGCCGCACACCCGGACATATTCGCAGTCACCGCATTTGCCCGTCAGTGTGGAAAAATCCCGCAACTCATTGAACACTTTTGAATTTTCCCAGATGTCTTTGAACGGCTGGGTTCGGACATCCCCGCAGGTTACATCCAGAAACCCGCAGGTCTGGACCCGGCCCACGTGAGAGATAAAGCAGAACCCGGTACCGGCCAGGCACCCCCGGGTGACGGCATCCAGGCCATGGGTGTCAAAGGACACGGTTTTTCCGTCGGCATGGGCCCGCTGGCGCAGAATCCGGTAATAATGCGGGGCACACGTGGCTTTCAGCTGGAGCGGGGTTTTGTCCCGCTGGTCATAGAACCAGTTCAGGGTCTGCTCATACTGTTCCGCGTCAATGGCGGAATCCACGATATATTTTCCCCGGCCCGTAGGCACCAGCAGAAAGATGTGATGGGCCACGGCGCCCAGATCCTCGGCCAGTTTCAGAATCCTGGGGATTTCCGCCAGATTGGTCTGGGTGATGGTGGTGTTGATCTGAAATTCCAGACCGGCGGCTTTGGCGTATCCAATGCCCCGGATGGCATCGTCAAAGGCATGGGTCAGACCCCTGAACGCATCATGGGTGTCCGGCGAGGCCCCGTCCAGGCTGATGCTGATGCGCTGTATCCCGGAGGCTTTGAGTTTTTCCACAATATCCGGGGTCAAAAGTGTGCCGTTGGGGGCCATGACCATGCGCAGGCCGATGCGGTGGCCATGGGCTGCAATGTCGAAAATATCCTTTCTGAGCAGCGGTTCACCACCGGTGAGAATGATGATGGGGGTGCCGGTTTCCCGGATCTGATCCAGCAGGGTGAAGGCTTCCTCAGTGCTCAGCTCGTTGTCGTAAGGATGGTCTTCGGCCACGGCCCGGCAATGCTTGCAGGCCAGGTTGCATCGGCGTGTGGTTTCCCAGGCCACCAGACGCAGCGTGGGGGTGCTGTCTTCTGAATGGGCGCCGGGGCCGCCATGGCCGGAAAATTGCCCGGAACCGTGCTCGTGGTGAGGATGGGTCATGACGCCTCCAGGTGTCTGGCCACCTCGATGGCGGAATAGGTCAGAATCATATCGGCCCCGGCCCGTTTGATGGCGGTCAGGGTTTCCAGGATCAGGGCGGTTGCGTCCACCCAGCCCATGAGTTCCCCGGCTTTCATGATGCTGTATTCGCCGGATACGTTATAGGCGGCAATGGGCAGGTCGATCTCCTGTTTGAGCCGCAGGATGATGTCCAGATACGCCAGTGCCGGTTTGACCATGATGATGTCCGCGCCTTCCTCGATGTCCATGGTGGCTTCCCGGATCGCTTCCATGGCATTGGCCGGGTCCATCTGATAGGTTTTCCGGTCCCCGAACTGGGGAGAAGACGCTGCGGCCTGACGGAACGGCCCGTAGAAGGCGGACGCATATTTCACGGCATAGGACATGATGGGGACCTGGTCAAACCCTTCTTCATCCAGGGTCTGCCGGATTTCAGCCACCCGGCCGTCCATCATGTCGGACGGCGCCACCATGTCGGCCCCGGCTTTGGCATGGGACAACGCGGTTTTTGCCAGCAGGTCCAGGGAGGCGTCATTGTCGATGATCCCGTTGTCCACGATGCCGCAGTGGCCGTGATCCGTGTATCCGCACAGGCACACATCCGTGATGACCGTCAGTTCCGGCACTGCATCCTTGACCTTTGCCACGGTTTTCTGGACAATGCCGTCTTTTGCATAGGCCCTTGTTCCCAACGGATCTTTTTTATCAGGAATGCCGAACAGAATGATGGCGGGAATGTCGGCCTCTTTTGCCTGAATGGCCATGTCCACGATATAATCGCTCGACATCTGGAAATGGCCGGGCATGGAGTCGATGGGTTTTTTCACCTGTTTTCCTTCAATGGCAAACAGGGGCTGGATCAGGTCATTGGGGGTCAACACCGTCTCACGGATCATCCGCCGTAACGCCGGGGTGGCCCGCATCCGCCGGCCTCGGTAATCGGGGAACAGCATCTGTCTACTCCTTTTTGATTTCGTCGTCGGTCAGATAGCAGGCCGGGTCCGCATCCCACGGATCATTGGCCACGGATTCGGCCCTGGCCCTGAAATTGCCCGCACAGATGGACAGCCAGCGGCACTGGGCGCACCGGCCCTTGACATAATTTTTTTTGTCTTTCATTTTCATGAGAAAGTCATTGGACTCATCCGTCCAGATCTGTGAAAACGGCCGGTCCTTGATATTTCCCAGAGATTTTTCCCGCCAGAACTGGTCCGGATATACCTCTCCGTCCCAGGAGATGCACCCGATGCCTCTGCCGGAATTGTTGCCTTCGTTCATTTCCAGCAGCTCAAGCACTTCGGCGGCCCGCCGGGGATCTTCTTTCAACATCCGCAGGTACAGATACGGCCCGTCCGCATGGTTGTCCACGGTCAGGATCTCCTTGGGGTGTTCCCGGTCGTGCAGGTCTTTGGTCCGGTCCATGATCAGATCCAGGACCTGCCGTGTTTCCTCATGGGTCAGGTCCTCTTTGGCGATCTCTGATCCCCGGCCAGAATACACCAGGTGATAGAAGCAGGCCCGGGGGATGTTTTTTTCCTCCAGCAGATCGAATATCCCGGGAATGTCTTTGACATTGCGTTTGTTGATGGTGAAGCGAAGCCCGACTTTGATGCCCGCGGCCTGACAGTGCTCGATGGCGGCCATGGCCCGTCTGAAAGATCCGGGCACGCCCCGGAACATGTCATGGGTGGATTCCAGCCCGTCCAGGCTGATGCCCACGTAGGACAGCCCGATATCCTTGAGGGTCTGTGCCTTTTCTTTCGTGATCAGGGTTCCGTTGGTGGAGATGACCGCCCGCATTCCTTTGGAAACCGCATACTGGGCATATTCCACCAGCCGGGGATGCACCAGGGGTTCACCACCGGAAAACAAAAGTACCGGCACGCCGAAGTCCGCCAGATCATCCATCATGGCAACGGCCTGTTCATGAGTGAGTTCGTTGTCATAGGAGATGTCTTCGGACCGGGCGTAACAGTGAACGCATTTCAGGTTGCACCGCCTTGTCATGTTCCAGACCACCACCGGCTTCTTGTCGATGGAAAACTGGAGCAGGTGAGAGGGCAGGGCACCTGAATGGCGGGAATACCGCAAGGTGTCGGAAGGCTCCACCGTGCCGCAGTACAGCTTTGAAATTCCAATCATTTGATCTCTTTCCTGATAAGGTCGTTCAGATAGGCCTCGCTGTCCACCAGATCCGCTCTGGTCAGAAAAAAACGGTTTTTGCCGGTTTTTTCCCTGATCAGGTTCAGCCCGTCATAAAACGCATTGTAAAGGTTGGACAAAATATCATCGGACGACACTTTGTGCTCGATGAATTGAATCATGAGAAAATCGACGGCATCCTCTTCGAAAAAAACGGTCAGGTTCATGTTCCGGGAGATTTCCCGTTCAATTTCTTTGACACCGTCATATGCGTGCCTGATTTTCTTGAGGGCATCATTGATTTCCAGAATGTGGGTCCGGAAATACCGGGCCGTCATCCGGCACCGGGCCGGGGTCAGATCCAGTCCATGGGCTTCAGACAACGAGGCGGCGGTATCCCTGATATAATCGCTGAGATACTGGATTTCAGTTTCCACGGCCTTTTGGTGCAAAGCGTTCCAGTCCTTTTGCGGGGCATCACTGAGCAGATCTTTCAAGGTATCTGCGGGATCGGTGATCACCTGCCGGTTCACCACCAGCCGGGTGACGGAAAAGGACGGCAGTTTCTCCTCAAAGGGCAGCAGGGCATCCTCCACCACCGATACCAGTCCCCTGGCGCCGGTGTTTTCCTTGAACGCCTGATGGGCCAGCAGCTTCAATGCATCGTCTTCAAACACGATGTCAATGCCGTAGGCGGCAAAATCCAGGCGTTTGCTTAAAATGACCGGGTTGTTGGGCATCTTGAGGATGGTATACAGATCTTTTTCGCTCAAGGCATCCAGAACACACCGCACCGGCACCCGGCCGATGAATTCCGATTCAAATCCGAATTTGACCAGGTCTTCCGCCCGGGTCTGCTTCAGCAGAGATGCCTCATCTTCGGTACGGGTAAGCTGGGAATTGAACCCGATGGTCTGGCGGGACAGCCGCTGTCGGACCAGGTCGGTGAGCCCGGTAAAGGCCCCGCTCAGAATGAACAGGATATTGGCGGTGTTGACCCGCCGGGCCACCCGTTTTCCGGTGCGCTGAAACCGTTCCAGTTCCTGCATCATGGACACCGGGTCATGGGGGACCTTCAGGTCCACATCGGTTTCTTCCATGGGTTTGAGCAATGCCCGCTGAACCCCGGTTCTGGATACCTGAGCCCCGATGACATCAGGATTGGCCGCGATCTTGTCGATCTCATCCAGATACACAATTCCGCATTCCGCCAGCGCAATGTCATCATTTGCTTCCTTGACCAGGTCCCGGATCAGGTCTTCCACATCCCCGCCCACATATCCGGTTTCCGAAAACTTGGTGGCATCCGCCTTGACAAACGGAACCCCGATTTTTCCGGCAATGAGTTTGATGAGATAGGTTTTTCCGATACCGGTGGGCCCCAGCATCAGAATATTGGATTTGATGTTGCCCGTGATCCGGGCGTCTTTGTCCTCACGGGTTTCCTGGTGGCGGATGCGGTTGAAATGGGTGCAGATTTTGGTGGCCAGGACCGATTTGGCCCGGTCCTGCCGGACCACGTATTGATCGAGGTATGCGATCAGTTCCGCAGGTTTGATGTTGAAATTGACCAGCTCGTTTTTTCCTGTTTTCGGCAGATTGCCGCTGTCAGAGGATGTCTGGGACTGGGTTGCGGGAGTGATGATGCGAACGCTGCCGCCGAATTTCTTGTTCAAAAACTCCCCCAGCTCTTTTTCAATTTTTTTGGGGTCTTGTGCCCGTATTGTCTGTGTGTATGTCATAATGACCTAAAGTAAGCAGGCTGCCGAATAATTCAAGGCACCAGCACACCCGAAAGGTATGGGGTTGAAACAAAAACAGCCATGAACATTGCTGCCCATGGCTGTCAGATAATGGTGCCGAAGGGGAGATTTGAACTCCCACGGGTCTCCCCACACGCCCCTCAAGCGTGCGTGTCTACCTATTCCACCACTTCGGCAGGTGTATCATAAAAATCAGTCGGTTCCGGTATCCGTGGTTTGCTCAACCGGGGCCGGCGGGGTTGTGATGATGCTTTTTTCTGCCTTGTGACCGGAAAAATAGGCCAGGGTCAGTGAAGTCACCATGAAAACGATGGCAATCACAGTGGTGATTTTGGTCAGAATGGTGGCCGGGCCGGCTGCGCCAAACAGGGTCTGGCTGCCTCCGCCGCCCATGGACAACCCCATTCCCGCTCCTTTGCCGCTCTGAAGCAGCACAATCAGGATCAGCAGGATACAAACGGTGACATGCAAGGCAGTGATCAGTGTAGTCATATATCTTCAATCAAATTTAACAATTTCAGTAAATGTTTTTGCATCCAGACTGGCACCTCCTACCAGAGCCCCATCCACATCCGTGATGCGCATCAGTTCAGAGATGTTGTCCGGTTTGACGGAACCGCCGTAAAGAATTCTCACGGTTCGGGCCAGATCCGGTGATATCCGTTTCCCCAGAAGATCCCGCAGAAACCGGTGCACCTCATCAACCTGATCCGGTCCGGCCGTATGCCCGGTGCCGATGGCCCACACCGGCTCGTAAGCAAGGACCAGGTCCTTCAGGAGTTCCGGATCAAGGCCTTTTAACCCATCTGATACCTGCTTGTCAAGGGTTAAAAATGTGTTTTCCGCTTCCCGCTGGGCCTGGGTCTCACCAATACACAAAACCGGCTTGAGTCCTTTGGCAACGGCTGCCTTGATTTTCCGGTTCACGGTCTCATCGGTTTCAAAAAAATGCTGGCGCCGTTCTGAGTGGCCGATAATCACGTATTCCACGCCGGCTGCTCTGAGCATGTCCGCCGACACTTCTCCTGTGAACGCCCCCTGTCTTTCATGGTGCAGATTCTGAGCACCCAGATGCAGCTTTGTCCCGGCAATGGCGGCGGCCACCAGGGGCAGACACACAAAAGCCGGCGCGATCATGATTTCCACATCCTGCGCATCGGCGCAGGTCCGGGCCAGAAGCCCGGCGGTGTCCACAGCTTCGGGGCCGGTCTTGAACATTTTCCAGTTGCCCGCGATCAAGGGTCTGCGTGTCATAAAAGCCTCCTGTGCGGTTTACAAGGATTCTCCGATCATTTGTGCCAGGTCCGTCATCCGGTGAGAATATCCGGCTTCATTGTCATACCAGGCATAGACTTTGACCATGTTGCCGTTGATCACATCCGTGCACTGGGCATCCACAATGGAAGACAGCGGGCTGGAGTTGTAATCGATGGATACCAGGGGCAGGTCGCTGTATCCCAGAATGCCTTTCAGATTTCCGGAAGCCGACTTTTCCAGGGCCTGATTCACCATCTCGACGGTCAGGTTGCCCTGCTGGGTAAGCACCACCAGGTCCACCATGGACACGTTGGGGGTAGGAACCCGCACCGACATACCGTTGAGTTTGCCTTTGAGTTCCGGCAGTACCAGGGCCACGGCTTTGGCTGCACCCGTGGTGGTGGGAATCATGGACAGGCCTGCGGCCCTTGCCCTTCGCAGGTCCTTGTGGGGAAAATCCAGGATCCGCTGGTCTCCGGTATAGGCATGGATGGTGGTCATCATCCCGGACAGGATCCCGAAGTTTTCCAGCAGTACCTTGGCCACCGGGGCCAGGCAGTTGGTGGTGCACGAGGCATTGGAGATGATGTGATGGGAAGACGGGTCATACATGTCATGGTTGACTCCCATCACAATGGTGATGTCCGGATTGGTGGCAGGGGCGGAAATGATCACTTTTTTGGCGCCTGCATCCAGATGTTTGGATGCCCCTTCCCGGTCCCGGAAAATACCGGTGCACTCCATGACGATGTCCACGCCCAGGTCTGCCCAGGGGATCTGGGCCGGGTCCCTGGATGCCGTGACTTTCACCTGTCTGCCGTCCACCTCGATGCTGTCTTCCAGTGCGGTGACCGGTTTTCCCAGCTGTCCGTGAACCGAATCGAACTGCAGCAGGTGTGCCGTGGTCCGGGTGTCGGTCAGGTCGTTGATACATGCAATTTCCAGATCCGGGCAGGTCATTGCGGCCCGGAACACCAGCCGGCCGATCCGGCCGAATCCGTTGATTCCGATCTTGATACCCATTGTTTTCCTCCTATTCCGCCGGGGGTGTGCTTTAATGTCAGAATTGATGAAACAGCATCCAGGAATGTCTGTCAGGTCCGTCCAGCACCTTTGAGTATTCCGCTGGCAAGAGAGATGCTCTTTTTACCGTGGGCCACCAGGGCGGCCGTCAATTGTTCCATGTTCATTTTTTTGCGGGCGGTCACCGCCTTCAGAAGAATCGGCAGATTGACCCCGGAAATGACCTCCACACACCCTTCTTCCAGAAAAGTGTAGCTCAGGTTGGAAGGGGTGCCGCCGAACATGTCCGTGAGGATGATCACCCCGTTGTCGGACCGGACTTTTGCGATACCCTGTTTGATCTTTTTTCTCAGATGCTCGGGATTCTGCTGAATATCGATGGACACCGCCATCATCTGTTCCTGGTCACTGCCTAAAATGAACGCTACCGTGTCTATGAGTGTCTGTCCCAGATCCGCATGGGCCACCACAAGTATACCAATCATATGTCCCTGATATCCCGGTCCATGTCCCGGTGAATCAGTCCGGGCTGACGGGCTTTCAAATTTAAGTGTTCAAAGATGCTGCGGGCGATGACGACGCTTCGATGCCGGCCGCCCGTACAACCGACCGCAATGGTCAGATACGCTTTGTTCTCTCTTTGATACAAAGGAATCAAATAGTCAAGCAGTTCCGTGAATTTGTCCAGAAAAAGCCGGGTTTCCGGATTGGATAAAACAAACTGCTTCACCTGAGCGGATTCGCCGTCCAGGTGCTTCAACCGAGGGTCAAAATAGGGATTGGCCAGAAATCGCACATCCATGATCAGGTCCGCGTCCCTGGGTATGCCGTATTTATACCCGAACGACAGCACATTGATTTTCATTTTTGCCGGGTTTTCCCTGCCGTGACTGATCAGGGCCAGGATCGCGGTTTTGAGCTGATGGACACTCAGACGGCTGCTATCGATGATATGGTGGGCCGTCGATTTGATCAGGCGCAGGGAATCGATTTCCGAATGAATGCTCTCCAGAAGGCTTTTTTTTCCGGTGACCGGATGTTGCCGCCGGGTCTGGCTGAACCGCTTGATAAGAGTATCGACGTCCGCTTCCAGGAAAATGATTTCAGGTGAAATGCCCAGGGCTTCAATGGCGCTGATCCCGGCGGAATAATGGGTGGCAAATGTCTTTGACCGCATGTCCATGACAAAGGCGATCCCACTGATGTCCGGGCTCTCCTTGAAAGGCAGTTCCAGAAACCGGGGAACCAGTTCCAGGGGCATGTTGTCCACGCAGTAAAACGAGGCATCCTCGAACGCCTGCATGGCCGTAGTTTTTCCGGAACCGGACAGCCCGGTGATGATATATACCGGCAGATGTTTCATTTTAAAACGTCTCATCCTGTTCCAGAATGAATTCATGGATGTCGTCAATGGTTTCGGCGCTGATGAGTTCCTGTTTGAAGTGATCCATTTTCAAGAGTTTGGAAATCTGGGCCAGTACCTTTAAATGTCCGCCGGTGGAGTTTTCCGGGGTCAGGAGCAGAAAAAAGATATGGACCGGTTTTCCGTCCAGAGAATCATAGAATACCCCTGTTTTGCTGCGGCCAAATCCCAGGATGATTTCTTTGACGGAATTGAGTTTGCCGTGGGGAATGGCGATTCCCCCGCCGATGCCGGTACTGCCCAGGGATTCCCGTTCCATGAGGACCGCGGCGATCTCTTCGGCGGCAATTCCGGCGACCGGGGCCACGGCCCGGGCCAGTTCCCGAATGATGCCCTGTTTGGTGGTGGCCTCAAGATCCGCCACAATGGACTCTTTTTTGAGCAATTGACTGAGTTTCATGTGAGTTTTATTATCCCCCGGGCTGGATCAATCCCAGCTTTCCATTGTTGTGTTTGTAAAGAACATTCAATTGTTCGGTACGGGCGTTGTTAAACACAAAAAACGTATGCCGGCCGGTAAAAAACTCGTTGATGGCATCTTCGATATCCATGGGTTTGGTGTCCACTGTTTCCATGACCAGGTCATCGAAACCTTGAAATTCGGGCCGCTGCATGGGACTGCGGTCGAATTCCGCCGTATCCAGAAGACTCTGTTTTTTACCGGACATGTGCTGTTTGACTTTTTCCTTGTGTTTCTTGACCTGGGCCCGGACCTTGTCCATCAGCGTATCTATGGATGAGTACATGTTTTCAGAGGATTCTTTGGCATGGATATTCAATTTATCACAGGTCAGGGTGATTTCGGCAATATGCCGTATTTTTTCCACGGACAATACCACATGGGCCTCGGCCGGACTGTCCAGCATCCGGTCGAATTTATCCAGTTTCTTGTTCACGTAAGACTTCAATGGATCGGAGGGATCGATTTTCTTAAAGGTAACGGTCGTTTGCATGAAACACCTCCCTAAAGTTGTTTGCGTTTGTTGGAAGGCAGGATGTTGAGCACCTTCCGGTATTTGGCAACGGTTCTTCGGGCGATCTGTATGTCTGATTTTTGAAGAATGGCGGCGATCCGGTCATCGCTCAACGGATCGGCGGGGTCCTCCTTTTCAATGAGCTGCCGGATTCTTTCCTTTACACTGGCGGATGCCAGGGATTCACCACCGGTCCGTTCAATGGATGAATTGAAAAAATACTTGAGTTCAAACAGTCCCTGGGGGGTGTAGGCATATTTGTTGGTGGTAACCCGGCTGATGGTGGATTCGTGCATCTGGATATCTTCGGCAATATCCTTGAGGATCAGGGGACGCAGGTAGGCGATGCCTTTCTCGAAGAATTCCCGCTGGAATTTGATAATGCTTTCCATGACCAGGTAGATGGTTTTCTGGCGCTGGTGAATGCTTTTGATCAGCCAGGAGGCGGACTGCATTTTTTCGTTGAGATACGCCTTGGTCTCCTTGGAGATTTTTTTGCCCTCGGCAATGGCGTTTTTGTAGAACCGGTTGATGCGCAGCTTGGGCAGGCCGTCATCGTTCATGACAATTTTAAACCCATCCTCCACTTTGTAGACGTAAATGTCCGGAATAATGTAAGCAGGTTCTTCATGGGAAAATTTTCTTCCCGGCTTGGGTTCCAGGTATTGCAGAATTTTGACTGCGGCCCGCACTTCATCCACGGAAATATGCAGGGCTTTGGCAATTTTCCGGCTGTTCCGGTTTTCCAGGTTTTTGAGATGGTGCCTGATGATTTCAGTGACCACGGGATTGTCGATTCCCAGCTGCCTGACCTGTATGAGCAGGGTTTCACACAGATCTCTGGCACACACCCCGGGCGGGTCCAGGGTCTGGAGGACTGAAAGCACCTTTTCCACCCGGCCGGTTTCCGCGCCCGCAGCCTGGGCGATCTCCTCGATGTCTGCACACAGATAACCATCCGGGTTGAGGTTGTCGATGATCATGTGGCCGATCTGTTCATCCGCCTTGTCCAGTCCCTGGAGCATCAACTGCCATTTCAAATGGCTTTCCAGCGTGGTTTTCTCGGAAGTGAAGGCTTCAAAATTCGGGGCTTCGGTGTGTTCGGTTTCCGTATAGATCCGGCCGGTGGAATTGTACTCATTGATGTAGTTTTCCCAGTCCGTATCCGGCTGAACTTTTTCATCGATGGTGATCTCCTTGACCGGAACGTCCCGGTCCGGATCAGACGTGTCAGTCCCGGGATCAGCCAGAGCCCGTTCAACGGGCTCGTCCGGGGTCTGTTCTTCCAGGGCCGGATTCTGTTCCATCTCCTGCTGGATCATTTCCGCCAGTTCGATACGGGACAGCTGAAGCAGCTTTATGGCCTGCTGCAGCTGAGGGGTCATGACCAGCTGCTGGGTCAGCGTAAGATTCTGTTGTAAGCCAAGTTCCATGTTAGAGCCTGAAATTGTCTCCCAGATAGGTTTTTTTGGCAATGGCACTGGAGATGATTCGGTCCGGGGGACCGGATTCGATCACCATTCCCTGACTCATGATATAGGCGTGATGGCAAACCCCCAGTGTTTCCCGGACATTGTGATCGGAGATGAGCACCCCGATCCCTTTTTGGGTCAGCTGGGTGATGATCTGCTGGATATCCATCACCGCCAATGGATCGATGCCGGCAAACGGTTCATCCAGAAGAATGAACAACGGATCGGTGGCCAGTACCCTGGCGATTTCCAGCCGCCGGCGCTCGCCTCCGGACAGGGAGGCGGCCTTCTGACGGGCCAGTGTCTGAATGCCCAGTTCCTGCATCAGATCCAGGGCCTTTGACTGGATCTGAACCCCGTTGCCGGGCAGCACCTCCAGGATTGCCGTGATGTTTTCTTCCACCGTGAGTTTCTTGAAAATCGAACTCTCCTGGGGCAGATACCCGATTCCTTTTCTGGCACGGATATACATGGGATACTGAGTGATATCCTCCTCCCCCAGAAAAACGCGGCCCTTGTCCGGCCGGATCATACCCACGGTCATGTAGAATGTGGTGGTTTTTCCGGCACCGTTGGGACCGAGCAGTCCGGTCACCTGGCCCGGCCTGACCGTCAGGTCGGCCTGGTTGACCACGGTTTTTCCGTTATAGGTTTTCACCAGTTTATTGAGAGACAGGTCTGTCATCCGTCATTCAACCGGGTTGTCTTCCGGGTTGAACAGGGCCTGAACCCGGGTTTTCCCGTCACTTTCCACCAGGACCCGGTCCTGTTTTCTGAACAGGGTGATTTTTGTGCCGCTCACCCAGCTGGTGCCGGTGAGTAGTCTGGCCTCTTTTCCGGTCAGGACCAGGATATCCTCTTCGGCCGTATAAACCGCTTTGTCTGCAAAGGCTTTTCGGTCTCCTGCCGTGTATTCCACATTGGTTGCCGCCACAATCTGTTTGATCCGGCCGGCATTGCCTTTCTCCGGACTATCCGGTTGTGTCGGATGCAGAAAAATTTTGATTGAATCCGCCAGAAGAACGGTGTTGTCCTGATCCGCCCGGACATTGCCGATAAATTCAACCATGGATTCATCCTGATGAGCCTTCATTTTGTCGGCTGTGACATGCAACGGTTTTTCCGGGATCAATTCCGTTTCCGGTCCGGATTTTTCCCCGGCTGAAGCCATGGGGATCATGAACACCAGTGCCGCTGCCCATGCACCGATGATGCCGGCCATCCATTTGCGGTTACGGCAGGTAGAAATTCTCACTGAATCTTCCTTTAACATGTCCCTGTAACTCAAGTGCATTCTCGTTGATGTGGATTTTCATGGTATCCGCTTCCATTGCGGCTTGGGTACTTTCAAGCCAAACTTTGGTGTCGCTGTGTATTATATGTGCTTTTTTTTTATAATGCAACTTATCAGTTTTCAGGGAGTATGTGCGGTGCCGCACCACTACGTTGCCCGTAAAATCCATGTCATGGGTCCGGGTGTCCAGAATTCCCTGGTCGGCTGTCAAAAGGACCTGGTCATTGCTCTGGGTATGAAACACCACCTGTACCTGGGTCAGAAGGGCCTGATTCCGTTCCTTTGTCAGGGTGGCGGTGGCGGCTTCCAGTTCCCATTCCGTGATGCCGTTGTTTTTTGAGATCTGTTTCATGCCGCCCAGTTTCAGGGCCGCGTCTGAATCGACATGAAGATCGATGACCTGATGCGGTCCAGTCATCATCTGGTGAATCACGTAACCGACGCCGGCACTGCCGGTGATGGTCATCAGAAGCAAAATGACCAGGACCCGCGGTTTTTTGAAAGCGAAACGCTTCATGTCAGAAAGGGTTTCAGCGCGTTTTCCCACAGGCCCGCGGCTTTGAGAATGGCGTCGCAGATTTCCCTGACCGCTCCGCGTCCCCCGGAGGCCCGGGTGACGATATCGGCCCGGGCTTTGACTTCATCCACCGCATCCGCCACGGCGATGGCGATGCCTGCCCGGTTCATGGCCGGCAGATCAATGAGATCATCTCCCATGAATGCCATGGCGGATGGATCGATACCGGTTTGCCTGGCCATCTGTTCCAAGGCCTGGGCCTTGTCGAAAATCCCGTCGAAAATCAGGTCAACCCCCAGGTTCCGGCACCGGTGGGTCAATGCCCCTGAGATCCGGCCGGTGATGATGCCCGCCTGAATGCCGTTGTCCATGAGCAGGCGCAGTCCCAGGCCGTCACGGGATGAAAACTGCTTGATCTGTTCTCCGGAATCGGTGTAGATGATCCGGCCGTCGGTCAGGACTCCGTCCACATCCAGAACCAGCAGTTTAACCTGCGCCAATGATGAAGCCATTTGTTTAAGCCGCCGCCTGTTTGATCGCCAGAAGGGTTTCAAGCAACGGTGCCATGTCGGTCAGGGGCAGGGAATTGGGACCGTCGCACAGCGCTTTGGAAGGCTCGGGATGGGTCTCCATGAACAGGCCGTGAGCCCCGGCTGCCACAGCCGCCTTTGCCAGTGTGGGAATGAATTCCCGGTTTCCGGCGGATGCCGTGATACCGCCGCCGGGAAGCTGAACACTGTGGGTGGCGTCAAAGATGACAGGTACGCCCATCTGTTTCAATATGTGGATGGACCGGAAATCCACCACCAGATTGTTGTAACCGAAACTGGTCCCCCGTTCGGTGATGGCGATGTGGGGGTTGCCGGTGGAAGCGGCTTTGTCCAAAATATTCTTGCAGTCCCCGGGTGCCAGGAACTGCCCTTTTTTGACGCTCACGGGCAGCCCGGTGCGGCATGCCGCCAGAATCAGGTCGGTCTGACGGCACAAGAACGCGGGAATCTGGATCACATCCAGGACCCGGGCAGCCGGGGCCGCCTGATCCGGCAGATGGATGTCGGAAATCACCTTCACACCCAGGCGGGACTTGATCTCTTCCAGAATGGACAGTCCCCGGGTAAACCCCGGACCCCGGAAAGCGTGCACAGATGTTCGGTTGGCTTTGTCAAAAGAGGCTTTGAACAAAAACGGAATGTTCAAATGACGGGTCATGGACTTCAGGGTGTCGCAGATCTGAAACGTGGTATCGAAATCCTCGATCACACAGGGCCCGGCCATCAGGAAAAAACAGGGCCGGGGAGTGTCGATCATTTCGAAAAAAAAGTTGGTCATGATCATCCTTAAAATGTATGTGGCGGCGCGTAACTGTGTGCGTCAACCTATAATCTGACATCCAAAAAGTCAAGAATGTAAAATACCTTGATTAGTTTCAGCGTAGCTGGTATTTTTATGGGCGTTTCGCTTTAAATAATGATAACCGCTTGAAAAGATGGGTTTTTTTCATGAAAAGATTCCTTTTGCTGGTGATGTGTGCCGTGATTCTGGTCCCATTGATATGGGTGCTGATCTATCGATTCGAAGGAACACCGCCCGGGATCACAGCGGATCTGCCGTCACGGTTTCTCAAGGACGAAGTCATATTGACTCTGGATATCAATGATACCCGAACCGGTCTGAAAGAGGTGAATGTCCGCCTCATTCAGAACGAAATCAACAGGACCCTGCTGACAAAAACCTATCCGGGCGGCTCCGTATTTCTTCCGCTTGCCGGTGAAACCCGGACGGAAGACCGGTTGGTCATTCCCGTGGAAGCGGTTCGACATGGGGTGAGTGACGGAGAGGCCGTGCTTGAGATTCAGGTGACCGATCAGTCCTGGCGGGGGTGGAACAGGGGCAACATGGCTCAAAAAGAGATTTCGGTCATCATCGATACCCAGGCTCCCAAAATCGAGGTGTTGAGCCGGCAGCACAATGTGGAACGGGGCGGTTCCGGTCTGGTGATCTACCGGTTGTTTGAAACCGTCGCTAAAAACGGTGTCCAGGTGGGAGACCGTTTTTTTCCGGGCTATTCCGGCATGTTCGATCAGCCGGATCTGTACGCGGCGTTTTTCGCCCTGGATCACACCCAGGGTCCCGGCACCCAGATCTGGGTCACGGCGGAAGACGCCGCTGGAAACAGCAGCCGCAAGGGATTTTATCATTACATCCGGGACCGGGGATTTAAATCAGATATGCTCCGGATATCAGACGCGTTTTTAGGGATGACCATGCCGGATTTTCATCTGGGCGACCGGGAAAGCCGGATCGAAAAAACCGACAACCCGCTTCTGGAAAAATTTCTGGTGGTGAATACCGAAATTCGAAATGCCAATATCCAGAAAGTGCTGACCGTTACAGAAGACACCGTGCCCGAAATGCTGTGGCAGGGGAAGTTCGAACGGATGGCCGGTGCCACCCGGGCCGGATTCGGGGACCAGAGAACCTATACTTACAACGGAAAAGAGATCGGGCAGTCCCGTCATATGGGCATCGACCTGGCCTCCACGGCCTTGGCCCCGGTGGGAGCTGCCAATGCCGGACGGATCATCATGGCGGAGCCGGTGGGTATTTTCGGCAGCACCGTAATCATCGACCACGGGTTTGGTCTGGCCAGCCTGTACGCGCATCTGAGCAACATGACCGTGTCCGTGGGAGATACGGTTCAAAAAGGGGATATCATCGGCAACACCGGAATGACCGGGCTGGCAGCCGGCGATCATCTGCATTTTTCCATGATCGTGCACAATGTGTTTGTCAATCCACTGGAATGGTGGGATCCCAACTGGATCGAAAACAATGTCTTCGCCAAGATCAGGGCGGTCAGAGAAGGGAAATAATGAGCGATCATCAAATTAATAAAACCTATGAACAGATCAATGAGAAAATCGCCCGGGGAGAGGCCGTGGTGGTCACCGCCGAAGAGGTGATCGACATTGCAAGGGACAACGGGGTCGTGGAAGCGGCGAGGCAGGTGGACGTGGTAACCACCGGCACGTTTGCTCCCATGTGTTCTTCCGGCGCGTTCATCAATATCGGCCAGTCCAAACCGCTGGTACGCACCACCAAAACCTGGTTCAACAATGTGCCGGCCTATTCGGGTATTGCGGCGGTGGACTGTTATCTGGGTGCTACTCAGACCAGTGACGATGACCCGTTGAACAAACGTCATCCCGGAGATTTCAATTACGGCGGGGGGCACGTGATCCAGGACCTGGTGGCGGGAAAACCCGTTGAAATCCGGGCTGAATCCTATGGCACCGACTGTTATCCCAACCGGCGCATCGAAAAGATCATGACCCTTGAACAACTTCCCAACGCCGTGCTGGTGAATCCCAGAAACGCGTACCAGAATTACAATTGCGCCATCAACCGGTCGGACCGCATCAAATACACCTATATGGGCACATTGAAGCCTGGCATGGGCAATGCCAATTATTCCACATCCGGGGCACTGAGTCCGTTGTTCAATGACCCGTATCTCAGGACCATCGGTGTGGGTACCCGGATTTTTCTGGGGGGGGCCCAGGGATATGTGATCTGGACCGGTACCCAGCACAAAAGCGCGGTGAACCGGGGTGCCAACGGCGTGCCGCTGGGCCCTGCCGGTACCTTGTCGGTGACAGGCGATCTAAAGGAGATGTCTCCGGAATGGCTGGTGGGGCAAAGTATCCGCGGATACGGCTGTTCTCTGGCAGTGGGCCTGGGTGTTCCGATTCCGATTCTCAATGAGGAAATTCTCAAATACACGGCTGTGTCGGATGAGGAGATTTTCACCCAGATCGTGGATTACGGGTATGACTATCCGGAAGGGGTTGCACGGTCCTATGGTCAGGTCAGTTATGCGGAACTCAAAAGCGGCACCATCATGGTCAAAGGCCACAAAGTGTCCACCCATCCGTTGTCCAGTATGGTGAAAGCAAGGAAAATTGCCGAACTGCTCAAATCAGCGATCCGGCGGTCCAAATTCTTTTTAGGGCACCCCCAGCACCTGTTCTTCTAAACAATCGAGGTTGACATGTCCAAGAAAAAAAACGCCTGGCGGGAGAACATAGAGGCCATTCTCATTGCCGTTGTGATCGCTTTGTTTATCCGGACCTTCATTGTTCAGGCTTTCAAGATCCCGTCCGGATCCATGCTGGAAACCCTTCAGATCGGGGACCAGATCCTGGTGAACAAGTTCATATATGGCGTCAAGATCCCCTTTACCGGCGGAAAGGTGCTGATTCCGTTCAAGACCCCGAAGCGGGGGGATATTGTGGTGTTTGAATACCCGGAAGATCCGACCAAGGATTTTATCAAGCGGGTGGTGGCAGTGGCCGGCGATACCGTGTCCATTGTTGACAAACAATTGTACGTGAACGGTGAACCGGTGGCCGATGAGCCCTATGCCCACTATTCAAGGCTGCCGACCCACGTGGACAACATGGGGCCGGTGGCAGTACCGGAAAACAAGTTGTTTGTGATGGGCGACAACCGGGACAACAGCCATGACAGCCGGTTCTGGGGGTTTGTGGATCTGTCGGCTGTCAAGGGCAAGGCATTCATGATCTACTGGTCCTGGGACCGGGAAAAGTTCGGTGTCCGGTGGCATCGGATCGGTGATCTGTTGACATGACCGATAAATTATAAGGATGCATGATGCGATTCATGAAAAAGGATATTCTGGATATGCATTCCCTGGATCCGGAGGAGATCACCCTGATCCTGGACACGGCCATGGGCATGAAGGAAATTTCCCGGCGGCCGGTGAAAAAAGTGCCCACCCTGCGGGGAAAGACCATTGTGCTGTTTTTTCAGGAACCATCCACCCGGACCAAGCTGTCCTTTGAAATTGCAGCCAAGCGCCTGTCCGCCGATTCCGTGGCCATTGCCGGATCCGGTTCTTCCATGGCCAAGGGAGAAACCCTGATCGACACGGTCAAGAACCTGGAAGCCATGCGGCCGGACGTAATCGTGATGCGCCATGGGTCTTCCGGGGCGGCCCATCTGGTGGCGGACCGGGTGGCCTGTTCGGTAATCAACGCCGGAGACGGGATACACGCCCATCCCTCCCAGGCACTTCTGGACATGATGAGTGTCCGGGAGATAAAAGGACCCCTTGCCGGATTGAAACTGGCCATGATCGGGGATATCGCCCATTCCCGGGTGGCCCGGTCCGATATTACCGGTTTTTCCAAAATGGGGGCACTGGTATCGGTGAGTGCCCCTTTGACCATGATTCCGCCGGGCATCGAAGCCCTGGGGTGTAAGGTAGCCCCCAGTTTGGAAGACTGTGTGGCGGATGCGGATGTGATCATGATGCTCAGGATTCAAAAAGAGCGGATGACGGATGTTCTGTTTCCCACGGAACGGGAGTATGCCGCCTGGTTCGGCCTGAACCGGGACCGGGTTGCCCTGGCGAAAAAAGATGTCGCCATCATGCATCCCGGCCCCATGAACCGGGGGGTGGAAATCAGCAGTGATGTGGCGGATTCGCAGGGTTCCATGATTCTGGACCAGGTGACCAACGGGGTGGCCCTGCGCATGGCCCTGTATTATCTGGTGGCGGGAGGAGGCAGACATGCGGACATTGATTAAAGGGGCCCGGGTCCTGGATCCGGGAACACTGGATGGATACAAAACGATCCTGATCGAGGACGATACCATTGCCGCTGTTCTGGATCCGTCAGATCCGGTGCCGGGCGCCGCATGTGACCTGACTGTGATCGACGCCCAGGGCCTGGTACTGGTGCCGGGGCTGATGGATATTCATGTGCATCTGCGGGAACCGGGGCATGAGTACAAGGAAACCATTGCCACCGGCATGGCTGCGGCGGCACGGGGAGGGTTCACTGCGGTATGCGCCATGCCAAACACGGTTCCGGTCAATGACAATGCCCAGGTGACTGCGTTTGTTCTTGAAAAGGCAAGGGGTGCCAAAGGTGCCCGGGTCTATCCGGTGGGCGCGGTCACCCGGGGATCTGCCGGCACTCACCTGGCGGAAATCCGGGACATGCGCCAGGCAGGAATCAAAGCGGTGTCTGATGACGGGCGGCCGGTGGAAAACCCCCAGCTCATGCGCCGGGCACTGGAATACTGTCACGGGCTGTCCCTGCCGGTATTCGTCCATGCCGAGGAGCTGTCCCTGGTAAACGGCGGGGCCATGAACGAGGGGCCGGCCGCCACGTTCTGGGGAATTCCCGGAATTCCCAATGCGGCGGAAGCCGTGATGGTGGCAAGGGACATTCTGTTGTCCCGGCTCACCGGTGCCCATGTGCATTTCTGTCATGTCAGCTGTGAAGAGTCCATCGACCTGATCCGGAACGCCAAACAGCGGAACATTCGGGTAACCTGCGAGACCGCACCCCATTACTTCACCCTGACCGATGAGGATGTCAAAGGGTATGACACCCGGTTCAAGATGAATCCGCCGCTGAGATCACACAGAGACCGGCAGGCGGTAATTCAGGGGCTGGCCGACGGCACCATCGATGTGATCGCCTCGGACCATGCCCCCCACAGCAAAGAGGAAAAGGATCTGGAGTTCGACCGGGCCGCCTTCGGAATCGTGGGGCTGGAAACCGCACTGCCCCTGTCCCTGAAACTGGTGCAGGACGGACACCTGGCCCTGCCGGACCTGGTGCGGAAAATGGCGAAACATCCGGCCCGGATTCTGGGGATCAACAATGACATCATCCCCGGCAACAAGGCGGATCTGACCCTGATCGACCTGGATGAAAAATGGGTGGTCGATCCGGACCGGTTCGTATCCAAAAGCCGGAACACTCCGTTCGCCGGCACGGCTGTCCAGGGAAGGGCCGCAGCCACCATGGTGGGCGGTACCCTTGTTTATGACCGGCACCATGATTGACTCCGGCCGGAACCATTTCAGGATACTGGTGGTGGACGATGACACCAGCATGCGGGAGTTTCTGGATCTGCTGCTGTCCAGTGAAACCCATGAGGTCGCCACCGCTGAGAACGGAACCCGCGCCCTGGAGCTGATCTGCGATCAGTCGTATGACCTGGTGCTGGTGGATATCCGGCTGGGCGACATGACCGGTCTGGAAGTGCTCAAACAGGTCAAACAACAGAATCCAGATACCGTGGTGATCATGATTTCCGCGTATTCCACCACAGAGATTGCGGTGACCGCCATGAATGAAGGGGCTTATGATTTTGTCCCAAAGCCCTTTGACAACGAGGAACTGCGCCAGACCATCGCCAGGGCACTGGCCCTTCAGACCCTGGAACAGGAAAAAAAACACCGGGAATCGGAAATTCAGGATCATCTGCATTTTGACCGGATCATCGGCAACAGCCCTGGCATGGAAGCCATTTACAAGCGGATTGAACAGATCAGCGCCACCAAGACCAATGTGCTGATCACGGGCGAAAGCGGGACCGGCAAAGAATTGATCGCAAGGGCCATTCATGAACATTCGGATCGGAAAGAACAGCCGTTTGTAGTTGTCAACTGTGGCGGGATCCCGGACACCCTCATGGAAAGTGAGTTTTTCGGCCATGTCCGGGGTGCGTTCACCGGAGCGGTGGTGGACAAGAAAGGGCTGTTTGAAGCTGCGGACCATGGTACGATTTTTCTGGATGAAATCGGTGAACTGTCCCCCATGCTTCAGGTGAAACTGCTGCGGGCGGTTCAGGAGACCTCGTTCAAACCGGTGGGCGGCACCACGGAAATCACCGTGGATGTCAGGATCATTTCCGCCACCAACAAACAGCTGGATCAGGAGGTGGTGGAGGGCCGGTTCAGAGAGGACCTGTTTTTCCGGTTGAATGTCATCCCCATCAAGGTGCCGCCTCTGCGGGAACGCAAAGGGGATGTGGCGGTCCTGGCCCAGCATTTTGCAGAAAAATATTCCAGGAAAATGGGCAGAGATATTGTCAAGCTGTCTTCCTATGCCATCGATTTTCTGAACAGGTATTCATTTCCCGGCAATGTGCGGGAGCTGGAAAATCTGATCGAACGATCCGTGGCCCTGTCTTCCACCAACATCATACTGCCGGAGAGCCTGACCATATCCATGCACAAGGACCGCCGGTGGATCGAGGGGGTACGAAATCGCCGGTTTGACCTGAATCAGGTGGAACAGGGCGTGGATCTGGATGAGATCCTGTCCGCCATTGAATCCGCTTACCTGAAAAAAGCCCTGCAGGTGGCCGGAGGGGACAAAAAAAAAGCTGCTGAACTACTCAATGTATCCCTGCGTTCCCTGCGCTATCGTCTGGACAAAATCGCACCAGATTCATAAATCGAGTTGCCGGGCCTGTACGGGTTGCTGTTCCGGCCGTAAACGCCGGGGCTTATTTCTCAAGGTCGAACCGTTCCATCACCCGGTCCCGCAGATATTGCCCGATGGGGATGGCGGAAGTGGCGGCCGGGGACGGGGCATTGCACACGTGCAGGGAGCGCGGGGTCCGGGCGAACAGAAAATCGTGGATCAGGTCCCCGTTTCGGGTCACGGCCTGTGCCCGGATGCCCGGAGGACAGGGCAGCAGGTCCGCCAGGGTCAGAGACGGGCAGTATTTTCTGATACGTGCCAGATAACCGGGTTTCCACAGGGAATCCTTTTGCTCATTGATGCCGGACAAAAGGTGTCGGGTCATGACTTTCCAGAATCCGGAAAACAAGACCATATCCGCGATATCGGTAAAATCGGCGTTGAACCGGCTGTATCCTTCCCGGTCAAATCCCAGCACCGCATTGGGGCCCACGGTGATGCGGCCGTCGATCATGGGTGTCAGGTGAACCCCCAGAAACGGCAGGTCCGGATCCGGTACCGGGTAAATGAGCCGGGAAACGATGCCGGCCCGATGGGCGGGCAACTGGTAATATTCCCCCCGGAAAGGCAGGATGGAAAAATCGATGTCAATATGCATCATTTTTGCCAGACGGTCTGCCATCAATCCGGCACATACCACCAGATAACGGGTCGAAACCCGGCAGGACCGGGTGTATACCGTCACCAGATTCCTTGTTTCGCACAGCCGGGTGACCGGTTGTCCCATCTGAATCCGGCCGCCTCTGGCTGAAAACAGGGCTCCCATTTTCCGGGTGATCGCCGCAAAATCGCAGATCCCGGTGGCCGGGACCAGCAGGGCGCCCAGTCCCTGAACGTTTGGTTCCATGCGGATCAGTTCCTGCCGGTCCAGTTCCGATACCTGAATCCGGTTCTGAAGGCACCGCTGTTTCAGGTCCTTCATCCTTTTGAGTTCCATGGATGTCGTGGCCACCAGCAGTTTGCCGCACTGTCTGAACGGGAGGTGATGTTTCCTGCAAAATGCCATGGTGGCAGCAGCGCCCTGCCGGCAGAACCTTGCTTTCAGGCTGCCGGGAGAATAGTAGACCCCGGCATGGATCACCCCGGAGTTGTGACCGGTCTGGTGTACGGCAAAGCGGTTTTCCTTTTCGATCAGCAGGATATCGGCATTCATGAACTGTTTTTGTAATGCCAGGGCTGTGGCGGTACCCACAATTCCGCCCCCGATGATGGTTATGTCATACCGGTCCTTTTTTCCCATGTGTACCACAATAGTATGGGGGCACTGGAAAAGCAAGGGGTGTTTTTTTCATGATTTTTGATTGTGGCAGTCATGGAAATTCGATCCCTGGTTGACCCCGGGACCATAAAAAGTATATAAAGGCTTGATAAAAACCATAGGGTATATCAGAATGGAGACTTAAGTAAAATGAACGACCTGGATTTCTGGAACCGTCATTCCGTTCAGTATCTTGAAATGGCGTTTGACACCGGACATAAGGAGATGATCCATGACCCGGACGGGTATGGAAAAAGAACCGGAGAATGCGGGGATACGGTTGAATTTTTCGTTAAGATGAAGAACGGGGTGCTGGACGCGGTGTCTTTCATGACCCATGGGTGTCTGAACACCACTGCCTGCTGTAATACGGTGGTGTCTTTCGCCCGGGGAAAAACCCTTGATCAGGCATGGGAAATCACCCCTGAACAGGTGGTGGCATATCTTCAGACCCTGCCGCCGGATCATGAACACTGCGCTCAACTGGCGGTCGGCGGATTGTATCTGGCATTGGCCGACTGTCAATCCGGGCGGAACAAACAGCCCAAAACCGCGTAAGGACCTGGAGAAGATTATGGAAGAAAACACGTCGTGGGACTGGGACACGGAACTCAAGGAAATACCCTTTGACGAGTGGCGATCCCGTTTCAACTGGATTCAGACCCCGCAGGTGAGCCGGGATGGCGAGCGCATTGCCGCCATTGTCAACCTGGACGAAATGGCGTTCAATGTGTGCGTGAACGGGGAGATCTGGGAGGGTGAATATGAAAAAGCCTGGAGCCTGACACCGGTTTCCGGCGGCGGATTTGCCGTGTTCGTGGCCCGGGATGAACAATGGACGGTGGCGGTGGACGGGCAGGAATGGACCCAGTGGTGTGATTTTATCTGGCAGATGATGAAAAGCCCGGATGGCCGGACCCTGGGAGCCGCGTTCCAGACGGATTCAGAATACGGGATTATCGTGAACGATACTCCCTGGGAACACCGGTATGAAAACCTGACCGGTGCGGTCATGGGGCCGGATGGTAAGTCAGCCGCCGTGGTCCAGGTGGCTTCCCTGCCGGGGGCGGATGTGGACGCCTTTAAACAGGGCGTGTTCAGCGTGGCCTGCAACGGCATCCCCAAAGACCGGCGGTTTCTGAATATCTGGGACATCTGCTTTGATATATCCGGCGGACAGGTCGGATATGCTGTGCGCACGAACCGGGAAGCGTATGCCATTGTCCAGAATGACACCTTGTGGGACAACCGGTTTGAATCGGTGTGGAAACCGGAGTTTCTGGATGAACAGTCTTTGCTGGCTCCGGTCCGCGTCAAGGGAAAATGGGAATTGTACAAAAATGACGGCCCGTTCTGGCGGCATCGCTATGATCAGCTCTGGCACCTGACCCTGTCGCCCAACGGCAGGGATGTGGCGGCCATCGTGTCCGCCCCTTTCGGCCGCTGGACCGTCGCCGTGAACGACACGGTGTGGCCGGTATCCTGGGATACCATGATTTCCGACATCCATTTTTCCGAAAACGGCGCCACCCTGGCTGCGGTCTGCAAACACAAGAATGTCTGGGACCTGGCCGTTGATCAGACACCCTGGCACATGGGCGCGGACATGGTCTTTGCCCCCAGCCTGAGCACCGACGGCAGGGTGGTGGCGGTGGTCATCCAGAAGCAGGGCCGGTATCACCTGGTAGTCAACAACCGGGTGGCGGCATCCGGATTCAGTTTCATGGCGGATCCCGTGATCAGTCCGGACGGGTCCAAAGTGCTGGTCAAAGGCATTGAAAACGGCATTTACAAGCGCCGGATTGTCCGCGTGTAACCGCGATTTTCAAAAGGAGCATGCAATGAACAGTTTTATCGCCTTTATCATGGGCCCCATGGTCTGGATATCGGTCATCATATTCCTGGGCGGACTGACCGTCAAACTGGTGGGGATCCTTCGTTCCGTGCGTCAGAAAGAGCCTTATATTTACTCGTATGTGACGTTCAGGCACAGCCTCCGGTCCATCGGGGCCTGGATGATCCCTTTTTTACCCAGAAGCGCCCGGATGAGTCCGGTCTATTACGGCATCTCCTATCTGTTTCACATCCTGTTGTTTCTGGTGCCGCTGTTTCTGACGTCCCATATCGTGCTGATCAATGAGGCGTTTCAGATATCCTGGCCTGCACTCAACGACCAGGTGGCGGACTGGCTGACTGTGGGGGTGATCGCGGCCCTGATCTTTTTTGCTGTCAGACGGTTCATGGTGCCGGAAGTGAAATTTCTGACCGGGCCCATGGATTACGTGCTGATTCTGCTGGTCATGCTTCCCTTTCTGACCGGATTTCTGGCATATCACCAGTGGATCGCCTACCGCTGGATCACCGTGATTCACATCTTGTCCGGGGAGCTGATGCTCATCATCATCCCGTTTTCCCGCTTTTCCCATATGTTGACCGCGCCGCTGACCCGTGCCTACATGGGATCTGAATTCGGCCATGTCAGACACGCGAAAGACTGGTAAAGGACAAATTCATGCAAACAAAGGACAAGCCCATGACAGACGACCCCTCATCAGTTGAGAAACCTTTGGACCCGGCCGTGGAATCCGGGCTCGAACGGTTGACGCCGGAGCGGATCCGGCAGGTCATTCAACAGGTATTGAAAAAAGAAACCGGTCCCCGGTTCAAAGCCTATGTGGAAACCTGCATGCGGTGCGGCATGTGCGCCGAAGCATGCAGTTATTTTCTGTCCAATGACCGGCACCCCCGGTTCATGCCGGCCGCCAAGGTAAAAAACACCATCTGGGAGATGCTGAAAAAAGACGGGAACGTGTCCAGAGACTTTCTGCGGCGGGCCGTGCGGATCGCCCACCTGGAGTGCAATGCCTGCAAACGGTGTGCCATGTACTGCCCCTTCGGCATCGACATCGCCTATCTGATGCTGTTGGTGCGCAGAATCTGCCACAAACTGGAAATCACGCCCCAGTACATCCAGGATACGGTCAATTCCCATTCCGTGACAATGAACCAGATGTGGGTCAAGGATGACGAATGGATCGATACCCTGCAATGGCAGGAGGAAGATGCCAGGGATGAGTTTGATGATTTGCAGATTCCCCTGGACAAGGTCGGTGCGGATATCATGTATTCCGTGATCGCACCGGAACCCAAATTCCAGGCGGGACTCATCTACCAGGCCGCCACCATGATGCATGCGGCCGGCATGAACTGGACCATGCCGTCGTCTCCGGGCTGGGACAACAGCAACATGGCCATGTATACCGGAGACAATGAAATATCGGGCCGCATCGCCCGGGCGTTTTTCGAGACCGCGGCAAAACTGCGGGTCAAACGCGTTGTCATGGGGGAATGCGGCCATGCGTTCCGGTCGGTGTATGATATCGGCAACCGCTGGAACTCCTGGGTCATGCCGCCTTTTGAGGTGGTGCACGCCCTGGCGTTCTACCATGAGCTGCTCACCCAGGGCCGGATCACCATCAGGGAAAAATACACCAAAAAAGTGACCCTGCACGACCCCTGCAACGTGTCCCGGGGAAGGGGGCTGCATGACAAGGCCAGAGAAGTGGTGAACATGGTGTGTGAGGATTTTGTGGAGATGACCCCCAACCGGGAGCACAACTTCTGCTGCGGGGCCGGGGGCGGGGTCATCAACTGCGGCCCCCCCTACAAGGGGGAACGCATGGTCAACAACCGGGTCAAGGCGGAGCAGCTGGCCGCCACCGGCGCGGAAGTGCTCATCGCCCCCTGCCACAACTGTCACAGCGGGCTGGAAGACATTATCCATCACTATGATTTGAACATGGAGATCAAGTTTCTGGGGGACCTGATATATGAAACCATGGAAAAGAAAGTTTATGAGCCGGGGGCATGACATGACACATCCAAACCGATTCATCCTTGTCCTGGCCGTGCTTCTGGCAGCCGTTTTGACCGGATTGTCCGGTTATGCCGGACAGGATCTGGAACGCCTGGACCCCTGGGCCTTTGAATCACCCCGGCGGCCGGGCGCCGTGTTTCCCCACGATGACCATATTTTTCTTCTGGAAGATGACTGCAGTGTCTGTCACCATGTGTATGAAGATGGTGAGCTGGTTCCTGATGAAAGCAGCGAAGACCTGTACTGTTCCGACTGTCACGGCCTCAAACCGGCGCCGGACAACCCTATGCCCCTGGAAGCCGCGTATCATAATCTTTGCAGAGACTGCCATTTCGACCGGGGTGAAGGGCCGGTGCTGTGTGGTGAATGTCACGTCAAGGAATAAGGAGAGGATCATGACAAAAAAAATAATGATCGTGGACGATGATCCAGCCATCACCCGGTACCTGGAGACATTGTTCAAGGATAATGGATTTGACACCTGTGTCGCTGATGACGGCAAACAGGCCATGGAGGTGTTTCTGGACCAGCAGCCGGACCTGATCACCCTGGATCTGGAAATGCCGGAAGAATGGGGACCCCGGTTTTTCAGAAAAATTTCCAAAAAAGGATACGATACCCCGGTGATTGTCATTTCCGGGTTGTCCGGCCGGACCCATTCCATTCCTAAAGCGGAAGCGTTTTTTGCAAAACCGTTCAACCCCGATGAGGTCCTTGCCAAGGTAAAGGCGGTTCTGGGCCTTTGATTGCTGCGAAATCATGACAACTAAACTCCTGGTGGTCGATGACGAGGAGGGGATCCGGGAGGTCCTTGAAATCACCCTGACGGATGCCGGGTATGAGGTGTTGACGGCGGAGAACGGCTTTTCCGGGCTTGACTTGGTCAAGACCCACAAACCTGATATCGTGCTCACCGATATCCGCATGCCCGGCATGGACGGCATGGCGCTGCTCAAGGCGGTCAAGCAGTCATTTCCCGATATCGAGGTGATCATGATCACCGGGTACGGGGATGCCAACCTGGCCATAGAAAGCCTGAAAACCGGTGCCGTGGACTTCATCTCCAAACCCGTGAACCAGGATGTGCTGGAAATCGCCCTGAAACGGGCCAACGACCGGATCCGTACCCGGGAAAAACTGGCCGATCATACCCGGAACCTGGAAACCCTGGTGGCGGAAAAGACCCGGAAACTGGCGGAATCGGAAAAAAGATATGTCCAGCTGTTCAACGAATCTCCGGCATTTATCACCATTCTGGACGAAAATTTCCGGATCATGGAATCCAACAACCGGCACAAGGAACAGTTCGGCGATACCCCGGACATGTGCTGCTATCAGGTACACAAGCAGCGCACATCCCCCTGTGACAACTGTCCGGTGAAACAGACCTTTGCCGACGGCCGGTCCCATACCGCAGAAATGGATGTCACTCTCAGGGACGGCCGGGCGCGCCGGTTTTTCATTCAGACCTCCGCCATCCCGGATGACACCGGCCGCATCAGGCATGTCATGGAAATGTGCACGGATGTCACGGTCATTCACCAGCTCCAGGATCACCTGGCGGCCCTGGGCCTTCATATCTCCTCCATATCCCACGGCATCAAGGGGATGCTCACCGGTCTGGACGGAGGGGATTACCTGATCCGGGCCGGCCTGGAAAAAAAAGATTTTCAACAGATTTCCAAAGGCTGGGACATTATCCGGGAAAAGATCGCCATGATCCGTCAGATGGTGCTGGATATCCTGTTTCATTCCAAAAGCCGGACCCCGGAGATGCAGCCCGAATCCGTGTTTGATTTTGTTCAGGAGCTGGTGACCACCATGGCCCCCCGCATTCAGAAGACAGGGATTGAATTGGTCCTGGACACCCCGAAACCCAGCACTGATTTTGATGTCATGATGGATAAGACCATGTTGTTCGGCGCCTGTCTGGCCATTTTTGAAAATGCCGTGGACGCCTGTGTCAGCGCCAAAAATGAGAGAAAAAAAATGACGATCCGGATTCAGGTCGTTGACCAGCCCCATCAGGTCCTGTTTAAGATCAGGGACAACGGCAAGGGGCTCGACCGGGAATACCGGCAGAAGATCTTTTCCCTGTTTTATTCGGACAAAGGAAACAAAGGGACCGGACTGGGGTTATTCATTGCCCGTCGTTCCGTGCAGCAGCACCAGGGTGAAATCCTGGTGGACTCGGTTCCCGGAAAATTTGCTGAATTCACCATCGCCCTCCCGAAAAAAGCATCTGACATTTGACATAAAACGGTTTATTCTTATGATAGATGAAAAAGCCATTGAATGCTAAAAAAGGGCGTGTGGTCTGAAAATTTTGGAGGGGTTAATTTATGGCAAAATGGATGACAATCAGTGACGCAGTGGATGCGTTCGACCTGTATGACCTGTTCAGCGAGATCATTGATTCCTACAGTGAGGAAATGGATGATCCTGATGCCATTGCATCCGAACTGACGGAACTTCTGGAAGAGCATGAGGAAGAATATGAGTTTTCTCCGGATCCGGACGGCGATTATGCAGAAAGTTTTGAGCGCAATCTGAGGGACGCCATCGGGTATGTGTTTGAGGAGTTCAACCTGGGAGAACTGCCGGAAATTGATTTTGAGGACCCGGATGTGGACGAGGATGATCTGACGGATATCTACGACGATAAGTTCGAGGGCAACATCGAACACCGGGTGGACATGGACGCTTTTGAAGAAGGCGATGACACCGAGGAAGAAGATGCGGATTGAGCAGTTCCGATACGGCACGGACAATCTGGCATATCTGGTTTTTTCCGGTTCATGGGGGGTGGCGTTGGATCCCGGCGCCCCGGATGATATGGTGGCGTTTGCCCGGCGGCAACATATCACGATCCGACAAGTGACCAACACCCATCTTCATCCGGACCACACCTGCGGCAATGACCGGATACTGGAAAAAACCCGTGCAGAATTTCTGGATTGCCGGAACCTGGGGAACAAAGACACCATTGCCCTCGGAGAAGAAGCATTGACCGTCATCACCACACCGGGTCACACCCATGATGATGTCTGTTTTTCCGGGGGGGATTTTCTGGTGACCGGCGATACCCTGTTCAACGGCACAGTGGGAAACTGTTTTTCCCGGGACCTGGACCGGTTTTACCATTCTTTGAAAAAACTGATGGCGTTTCCCGGTACCACAAGGATTTTTGCCGGACATGATTATGTAAAGGAATCGGTGGAGATTGCCCAGGCCATTGATCCGGATACTCCGGGTGTATCCAGGTATCTTGAAAATTATGATCCGGACCGGGTATTCTCGTTTCTTGAGGATGAATTGCGGATCAACCCGTTTCTCCGGTTCAACGACCCCTCAATGATCCGCAGACTTGAACAGCGTCGATATCCCTGTGATTCGGAAATCCAGCGGTTCAAGTCCCTGATGCAGGCGTTCTGATATGGATGAATCCGATCTATCCAGTGTGTACTGCCGGTATTTACGGGCTGCGGACACCACGGACCTGATGACACTTTACAAGGATGCGGGGTGGTGGGATCAGGCGTGCGAAAGACACCCGGAATTCGTGTCCCGGGTGGTCCCTGAATCCGCGCTGTTCGTCGGGGCGTTCCATCAAAAAAAAATGATCGGTATGGGCCGGGCCCTCTCAGATCTGGTCAGTGACGCCTATATTCAGGATGTGGCGGTGCTGCGGCAGTACCGGGGCCACGGCATCGGCGGACAGATCATCCGCACACTGATCACCGGTCTGAAAGAGCATGGCGTGGACTGGATCGGGCTGATCGGAGAGCCCGGTACCGGCCGTTTTTACGAATCCCTTGGATTCCGGCCGATGCCCGGACACACGCCCTACAGACTAAAGGATTGATTTTTATGTATAACCGGTGCGACATTTATACTTCCCCTGATTTTCAGCAGACCATCTGCTTTCCTACGGCGGGGCGGTTTGAGCTGGCCGACCGGCAGATGGTCCAGATCTATATCGACAAATATGCCCCTGAATCCTGTGAGTACAATTTTGCCAATCTGTTCTGCTGGCAGGAGATTTACAACTACTCCTGGCGGCTGTTCAAGGGGCGGCTGGTGATTTATGACGGGGTGAACCAGTGCGCGTTCATGCCCCTGGGAGAACCGCTGCCTCCAGCGGAACTGGCGGAACTGGGCAGAGAACTGATGCGGGACGGCCTGGTGCCGGATATCGGCCTGGTGCAGAAAAACTACCTGGATGCCTATCCCAGATGTGAACAGTATTTTTCCATACATCCGGAGCGGGATTATGCAGAATATATCTATGATGTGGACCGGCTGCGCCGCCTGAACACACCGAAACTGCACAAAAAGAAAAATCTGATCGCCCAGTTCGAGCGCACATACCCGGATTACCGGATAACGGGGCTGACACCGGAAAAACAGGTGCTGGCCAGGGCCATGGCCCAAAACCAGCTGGAGGGCCAGAAGCCGGTATCTGTCGGTCTGGCCGACGAGTTCGAGGCCATGGAAAAAGCGTTTTCCCATTTTGATGCCCTGGGACTCGAAGGCCTTGCCCTCATGGTGGAAGATCACATGGCTGCGTTTTCCATTTTCAGCCGGCTGAATGCGGACACCTATAACGTGCAGTTTGAAAAATCCGATTTTGAATTCAAAGGGGCGGCCCAGGTGATCAATCAGCAGACCGCCCTTCATTTGAAAGACCGGTGCCGGCACATCAATCGGGAACAGGATCTGGGAATCAGGGGATTGCGTCAGGCCAAAAAATCCTATGATCCGTCAATGATCCTGATTCCCCACACCCTCCGGTTGAAACGACGGTGATCCGATGAATTAGATTCCGGTTTTCAACCGTTCCCAGAATCGTTCATACACCAGAATGGCATCCCCCACATCGATCTGGAATTCCCCTTTTTTCACCTCTTCGGGAGATGGGAAAATAGTGGGATCGGTTTTCACTTCTTCCGGCATCAGGTCGATGGCGGTGCGGTTGGCCGGCGCATACCCGATATATTCACACACCTGAACCGCAATCTCCGGTTTCAGGATAAAATCGATAAAGGCATGGGCCTGTTTCTTGTTTTCCGCGCCTGCCGGGATCACCATGGAATCCACCCAGAAAATGGCCCCTTCTTCCGGATAGGCATACTGGATGGCCGGAAATTCCTGGGCCGCCATATAGGCTTCCCCGTTCCACACCATGCCGGCAAACGCTTCCAGGTTCAACAGGGGCTGCTTGGGAGAATCACCGGAAAACACCCGGATGTTGGGCATCAGCTCCCGGATCGATTCATAGGCCATCTCGATGCGGTCCGGGTCGGTCTCGTTCACGGAAAATCCGTTGATAATCAGGCCGATCCCCAGAACTTCGCGCAGGTCGTCGTTCATGACCAGACGGTTCTTGAATTCCGGGCGCCACAGATCCTTCCAGGAAGTCATCATTTCCGGGGCCACCTGGTCCCTGTTATAGGCCAGGGCCGTGGATCCCCATACATAGGGGATGGAATACTGGTTGCCCGGATCATAGGGCTGGTCCAGCAGGGCCGGATCCAGGTGCCTGAAATTGGTGAGTGCATTATGGTCGATGGGACTGAGAAGTCCTTCATTGCGCATTTTATGGACAAAATAGGTGGAGGGGAACACCACGTCATATCCTTTTCCCCGGGTCAGTTTGACCTTGGCATACATGGATTCGTTGCTGTCATAGGTGGCATAGACCACCTTGATGCCGGTTTCTTCCTGGAACGCGGACAACACCTCGTCAGGCATGTATTCAGTCCAGTTGTAAATGTAAAGACGTTCCTGGGCCGCTGCCGGCGCATAAAGACAGATCAGGCATAACAGCAGTATCCATTGTTTCATTTTTTTCTCTCCTTTGTCAGAATATGGGCAGCGCATACCGCTGCCAGTGTTAACATGAACAATACCGTACAAAGGGCATTGACCTCCGGGGTGACCCCCAGTTTTACCATGGAATAGATTTTGAGGGGAAGAATTTCAAACCCCGGACCTGTGACAAAAAAACTGATGATCACGTCATCCAGCGACAATGTGAAGCTCAATAACCATCCGGCCAGTACCGCCGGCAGGATCATGGGCAGAATGATCCTGAAAAACACATCCTGTTCCCGGGCTCCCAGATCCCTTGCCGCATCCACCACAGCCGGATCGAATCCGGCTATTCTGGCATGCACCAGTACGATGACAAAAGGCAGGCAGAAGGTGATATGGGCGGCCAGCAAGGTGAGAAATCCGGGCGTCAGGCCTGCCAGTACAAACAGCATGAGCAGGCTGATCCCCATGACGATATCCGGACTCATCATGACACAGTACACCAGCCCGAAAAACAGTTTTCTGCCGGCAAACCTGTATCTTGAGACGGCAAACGCGCCCAGGGTTCCCAGAGCCGTGGCGGCCAGGCTGGAAACCAGGGCTACGGTCAGGGAATTGATCAACGCGTCCATCAGCTGCGTGTTGTCCAGAAGATGTCCATACCATTTCAGGGAAAATCCCTGCCAGGAGGTGGTATACCTGGCCTGGTTGAAAGAAAACACCATCAGCACCAGAAGCGGGCCGTATAAAAACGCGAACACCGCAGACATCCAGGATATGCGGAGCCATCGCTTCACAGGATCTGATCCCGGTTGAACCGCCTGGACAGGGCAAAGTAGATGATGAGCATCACCCCCATGAGCAGCAGCAGAAACACGCTGGCCGCCGAGCCGAACGGCCAGTTCATGGCGGTCAGAAACTGGTTTTTGATGAAATTGCCCATGAGCATGGTTCTGGCGCCTCCTAAGAGATCCGGTACATAGAACAGTCCCATGGCCGGCAGAAACACCATGATGCACCCGGCCATCACGCCGGGCAGGGACAGGGGGAACACCACCCGGAAAAAGACCTGGAATCCGTTGGCGCCCAGGTCTTTTGCAGCCTCCATCAGCCGGAGATCCATTTTTTCCATCACTGCGTACAGAGGCAGGATCATGAACGGCAGCAGGGTATATACCAGACCCACGTACACGGCAAAGTCGGTGTACAGCAGGGAGACGGGTTCAGACACAATGCCCGCGCCCATGAGTACTGCATTGATAATACCGTTGGCTTTCATCAGTATTACCAGCGCATAGGTGCGGATGAGCGAGGATGTCCAGAAGGGGATGATCACCATCATGACCAGCAGGGCCCGCCGGTGCCTGGGCGCCCTGGCCAGAAACCAGGCAAAAGGATAGCTGATGAAAAGACACAAAAAAGTGGTGTACAGTGAATAGACCAGGGAGTGACCCAGCACTCTGGCATACACCGGATCCAGCAGTTCCCGGAAGTGGGACAGGGTGACGGGCAGGCTGAAGAATGTGCCGGCATCCCGGGTCATGAAACTGATGCCCACCACCATCAGCCCGGGGATCAGAACAAACAGGGCAAACCAGCCCATGTTCAGAAAAACGGCGACAAACTTGAATCCCTGTCTCTCATTCATCCGCCAGTGTCACCTCCCACCCTTTGATCCAGGATACGCACACCGGTTCATTCACGTCATAGAAAATATCCTGTTCGTCTTCGTTGAAAAATTCGGTGACAAACACCTCCTGGCCGCTGTCCAGGCGGATGATCAGATCTACGGTGGTGCCTTTGTAGATCATCTCCTTGACCCGGCCGGGCAGGGACCCCGGCGGGCACCCTCCCTGAATCCGCGCCACGGTCATGTCCTCGGGCCGGAGCAGGACCTTGACCGCCCGGCCGGGTTGAAAATTGCGGCGGTTCTGCACGGTTTTGGTGATGCCCTGGAACCGGATCTCCATGTCCGTTTCCAGGGTGCGGACCACCCTGGCATCGAACAGGTTGCTTTCTCCCACGAAATCAGCCACAAACAGGTTCACCGGGGTTTCATAAATATCCTTGGGGGTTCCGGTCTGCTGAATGGTGCCGTGGTTCATCACCACCACCCGGTCGGACAGGGTCAGTGCCTCTTCCTGATCATGGGTCACAAACACAAAGGTGATGCCCAGCTGACGGTGCAGGTGCCTTAAATCCAGACGCATCTGCTTGCGCAGCTTATAATCCAGGGCACTCAAAGGTTCGTCCAGAAGCAGGATCAACGGTTCGTTCACAATGGCCCGGGCAATGGCCACCCGCTGCTGCTGTCCGCCGGACAGCCGGTGGATGGACCGGGTTTCCAGGCCTTCCAGTTTCACCAGGGCCAGACTTTCCCTGACCCGTTTCCGGATTTGGCGGGGAGGGATTTTCTTGAGTTTCAATCCAAACGCGATGTTGTCGAACACGTTCATGTGGGGAAACAATGCATAGCTCTGGAATACGGTGTTGACATCCCGGTCGCAGGCCGGCAGCCGGGTCTGGTCCTGGCCGTTGATGAACACCGATCCTGTGTCACAGGTTTCAAGTCCGGCAATCAGTCTGAGTACCGTGGTTTTGCCGCACCCGGACGGTCCGAGCAGGGTCAGAAATTCCCCTTTCCGGACATCCAGGCTCAGATCATCGATCACCTGGTGATTATGAAAGGATTTGGATACGTTCTGTAAACGGACTACCGGCATGAATCCCCTCCGAAACGATACAAACAAGGCACATAACCTATCTGAAATACGTGGAAAAATCAAGGAAATAGAGGACTGGGCGTTCATAGGGGAGTTGAAATAGGGAATACTTGATTTTTCGGGAAAATCCGTTCCCTGAAACGATCATCGAGTCTGGAGGAGAAATTCATCTTCCAAAAGTTTGTAAGCAGTATAATATTTCATGATATTACTGACATATTGAACTGTTTCCCGACCGATACGTTTGGCAGCCACAATTTCTACATTCTGGAACCAGATATTGGGATCAAGCGCCATCTGGTCGGCTTCTTTTCTCAGTTGGGTAATTTTACCCGGACCTGCATTATAAGCCGCAAAGGTGAACAGTATCCGGTTCAAAGGGTCCATTCCGTGTTCATCCGTAAAATACCGGTCAGCCATGAAACGGAGATATTTTGTGCCTGCATGAATGTTGGGCTCAATCTTTTCGATTTCTTTTATTCCGATGTTTTTATCCCTGGCAGTGGATGGCAGAAGCTGCATCACGCCAATGGCACCGGCCTGGCTTCTGAGGCTCTGGTCAAGGCGTGATTCCTGGTAAGCGAGTGCGGCAAGCATGAGGGTATCAAATGTATACCTGTTTGCGTATTTTTCAAAATATTCAATGGTTGACGTCAGTTTCGCAAGCTCTTTTCCGCTGGTGGAATGGGTGATATAATCTGCATTTTTAAGGTACCGGTTGATAAGAATGTTTCCAAATAGAGTCCCAGCTCTGTTTTCTTTGACAAATGAATTGACGATCCTTTTCAGGCGGGGACTGTTTTTTCGAAAGGCCCACCCGGATTCACCATTGCCGTGAATTATCACATCCGGGTGCAGCCGGATGTTGTCAAATACCTGTTGCCACAAGCGGCCTTTGTGTTCGTCAATGATGATTGCAGGAATCAATTGTGTCTGGACCATTTCAAGGAGATCGGCATCTTCAAGATATTCGGGTGCCTCAATAAGGGTTGTTTTGATATCAAGGTTTTTGAGGTGTTGGTAATAACTGCTTGATTCCCTGACATGAAGGGTTATTTTCGAAATATCGGACAGATTTGTCAATTCCGGCTGACGTCTGTGGGTAACCAGAATTTCATTGATATTTGTGACCAGCGGGTCACTGAAATCCACTGTTTTTCTTCGTTCATCCGTAATCGTCAGATTTCCGACCGCAATGTCTCCCCTGCCTTCCAGCAACCTGGAAAACAACTCCTGCCGGGGGGTTGGAATGACAATAACGCTGACTTTCAAAGTCCCGGTCTGGAGAGATTCGTTGATGAATTTTTCAAACTGCATCACCAGTTCATAACTGATGCCTTTGGGTTGAGCCCCGTCAAAGAAAAAAAAGATGCGGTTGTAAGGCATTAAAACACGAACGGTTCTTTTTTGAACCATTTCATCAAAATCCCCGAAAAAAGGCCTGTTCGTTTCTTTAAGTGTTTTTTCCGTCAACAGAGCGTCTTCATTTTCAATCGCATGGCCGGCGGGAAAAAAGAAAAAAAAGACCAGAATTGTCATTATGAACTTTTTATATCGTTTCATGAATCACACTTCGGCCAGCCGCTGGTCATACATGCTGCCCACTCCATATTCATTGCGCCGCATGAATTTGTCCAGGGATGGTCCGATGATCTGCATTTCCGGGTTGGTTTTCAGGACTTCCTGGGCGATGCGCATCTCCTTGGTGCAACCGGTACTGTAGGTGGCGTCCTTGCCGATCCATTCCGGCGGCACTTTCCGGTTCATCAGGGCAAAGCTCTTGGAAATGTCTTCAGCGGTCTGGAAACGCCACACGTCGATGAGACTGCTGGTCTGGACGATTTCCCACATATACATCAGGTCGTCCGCATCCATGCCCGGTTCGTAATATTTGGACGGGTTGATGATAAACAGATCAGGATACTGTTTTTTCAGATAATCGATAAACCGGCCCATGATTGTTTTGGCCACATCGATTCTGCCGGGGATGGAGCCGATGATACCGCTGTAGAACATCACGCTCATGTTTTTGGCCTTGGCCGCCTTCATCTGATCGATGATGCGGTTGGCACGCTCTTCCAGGTCCCGGTGGGAAAAATAGATGCATTCCGGATGCCGGGGCTTGTAGACAATGGACAATTCCGGGGTACCATCCCGGTGTTCCACGGTCATGTTGATGATATCCCGGGTGAACTGAAAATGGGTCTGGATCAGGCGCCGTTTCTGGTCATGACCCCGGGAAACCACAAAATCCACCTCCTTGAAAATCCGGGCAAAGGTGGTGGAAGTCAAAAGCAGGTTCAGGTTTTCTTTGGTGCCGTCGGACACCACATAAATGTTCTCATCCTGTTTTAGCCGCTGAACCAGCCGGTTTTTGCTGATGGTTTTTTCAAAGATAAAATGGCTGCCTTCCAGGGCTTTGGCCAGGACCGGGTCATTGCGGGTGTCCGTGATGGACACCTTTTTGAACACCGGGGCTTCCTTGACCGCCAGAATCACCAGATGGCCCAGATCCGCCAGAAATCTGGCAACGGCCACATCCACCATCACCCCGCCGGATTCGTCCGTGAGCCAGAGGACCTTTCGTTTCTGGGTATGGATGAGCTCCATCAGTTTCGGAAGTCCGTTTCCGGATATCCGGGATTCAAACAGGCGGTGAAACGCCTGTTCCGGCAAAGGCGCTTCCTGCTGGTTTTCCCATAAATGACCGGCGCACATCATGGACAGCAGCCGTTGCAGTTCGATCTCCTTGATTTTTTTTCTCAGGGAGGTCAGGGAAAACTGTTCCAGGTGTTGAATGGTTCCGTCAATATGGTTCAAGGCGGTATGAAACGCATCAGATGTCAACAATGCCTGGGCCCTGTGGTTTTCTTTCTGTTTTTTAAGGGCATAAGGGTTTTCGATATGGGTCTGGCTGACAAATATTTTGCACAGCCGTTTTTCCAGCCGGGATGGAATCATCAGCAGGGATTCGATCTCATGGTCATATTTGATCCGGATCAATGCGGTCAGAAAGTCTCTGTCATAGGCAGACTCAATGAATTCATCCACCATCCGGATGATTTTGTCGTGGACCGCCCGATACCGTTCCAGCAGGTAATTCCGGGAAGTCCGGGACATGATGGCGGTAAACATTTCATCAGAACACGGGAAATACTGCTCCCCGTTTTCCAGATAAACCATGAATTCGATCTGTTCCACAGTGGCCACTTTGTTGGGATACGCAAAGGGGTCGATGTGGTTTTCCAGAAAAAAGGCGGTCAGCCAGGCATCCTGAAGCGGATTCTTTCCTGGATCTTCAGGGATGAATCGGGATTTGTTCATGTTGATTCCTTGGGGATGTTTCACGGATCACAGGGCCACCGTTTTCAGTAAAGTACCGGTGTCAAGGGACCGGACCGACACATGGGTTTGATCCAGCACACCGAACGTTGCCGGTCCTTTCCGGGGACGGGCCAGGGATCCCGGATTCAAGAAAATCCGCTGGTTTTCTTTTTCAAGGGACCACACATGGGTGTGCCCCTGGATGATGATGTCCGTGTCATCCGGTACCGGCATCCGGGGAAACCCGTGGTGAAGAAACACGGATCTGCCGTTGGCACCGAATGTCAGGGAATGGGTGTGGCCGGGAAAAAAGCGGGGTTCGTCACAATTGCCGTAAACATAATAAACCGGCTTGTCAACGGCGGCCATGTCCCGGCGGATGGTTTCCGGATCAAAGTCCGGATGACAGGGGTTGCCGTACCGGGTATCGAACAGGTCTCCGGCTATCACCAGTGTGTCTGATTTTTCCATCAGGGTCAGGATGGTCAGCCAGGTGTTGAGACTGCCGTGGATGTCTGCGGTGATAAACAGTCGCATGCAAAAAAAATCCGGCGATCCGGATTTCTACCGGAGCGGGGCGGAGAGGGTCCGGGTGTTGATGCGCTCCCGCAGTTTTCCGGAACATTTGAAAGTCACCACGCGCCGGGCCGGGAGGGTCATTTCTTCATCGGTGGCCGGATTCCTTCCTTTCCGGGCCGTTTTTTCATTGACGCAGAATTTTCCGAATCCGCTGATCATGATGTCCTCACCGCTTTCAATGGTGCTTTTGATGATCTCCAGAAATTCTTCCATCACGTCATAGGCGGTGTTTCTGGGAAGATCCAGCCGGGTCTGAATCTGTTCGGTGATAATTGTTTTGGTCAAGGCCATAAGTGTTCACTCCTGAAAACATGTCTGCATCCGTGTCACCTCTTTCAGGTGTACCGGCAGGTATTTGGGATTGTCAATTTTCCGGCAGTCTGGTATTTGTATGCAGCACCGGCAAATTGAACAGAATGTAATGAATCTGCCCCGGAATGTCAAATGATTGTCAATATTTATAAAATTTTTAAAGGAAAAGGGATATGGAAACGATAAATGCCATCGGGCCTCTGGATGGGCGGTATTCCCGGCTGACACAGGAACTGGCCGATATTTTCAGTGAATCCGGTCTGATCCGGCATCGGGTTCTGGTGGAGATCCAGTGGCTGAAATTTATTCTTCACGACTTGAAACTGGCGCCGGTTTCAAGTGATCCGACCCTCCTGGACCGGATCCTGGAACAATTCGGCCCCGCAGATGTGCAGCAGGTCAAAGCCATTGAAAAAACGACCAACCACGATGTGAAGGCCGTGGAATACTATATCAAGGAAAAGCTGGATGCGATGGGATTGTCTGAAATCAGGGAGTGGGTCCATTTTGCCTGTACTTCCGAAGATATCAACAACACCGCCTATGCCCTGATGATGCAAAAAGGCCGTGGATTGACCATTAATCTGCTGGACCGGTGCATAGGAGAGATCCGGAACAAGGCCAGGGCGTACCAGGCGGTTCCCATGATGTCCCGCACCCATGGCCAGCCTGCATCCCCCACCACCATGGGCAAGGAATTCGTCAATTTTGCCTGGCGCCTGGACCAGGAGAAAGTCTGTCTGGAACAGATCGGAATCCAGGCAAAGATCAACGGGGCCACCGGCAATTACAATGCCCACTGTTTCGTGTTTCCCGAGGTGGACTGGATAGAGGCTTCCAGACGCTTCATCTCTTCCGGTCTGGGACTGGAACCGATCCTGTTCACCACCCAGATCAATCCCAACCGTTACCTGTCCTGTATGCTGCACGCGCTGGTCCGGACGGCCGCCGTAATGATCGATTTCAACCGGGACATGTGGGGCTATATCAGTATCGGGTATTTCAAACAGCGGGTGGCCAAAGGGGAAACCGGTTCCTCCACCATGCCCCACAAGGTGAATCCCATTGATTTCGAAAACAGTGAAGGCAATATGGGCCTGGCCATTTCCCTGATGGAACATCTGGCGGTGAAGCTACAGAAATCAAGGTTCCAGCGGGACCTGAGTGACAGCACCGTATTGCGAAGCCTGGGGTCGGCCCTGGGGTACTTTGCGATCGGCATCAAAAACACCATGAAAGGACTGTCCAGGCTGGATCTGGATCCGGCCGCACTGAAAAAGGATCTGGACGGGAACCTGGAACTGCTGGCGGAACCGTTTCAAACCGCCATGCGGGTCTATGGAGAGGAAAATCCCTATGAACGGCTCAAAGACCTGACCCGGGGCCGGAAAATTGAAAAAAAGGATCTGGACGCGTTTGTGGACGGTCTTGAAAAAGTGCCGGATTCCGTGAAACAGCGGATGCGGACCCTGACCCCGGACACGTATACCGGACTGGCTGAAAAACTGGTCCAACAGTATTTTGCCGAGAAATTCTGATTCTGAGATTTACAAGATCATGCCGGTGCAGGGATGTCCTGGTATGGATGACAAAAAAAAGGTGGTTATGAAACAACAGTGGAAACCGGAATACGGGAAAAAACTGGTCCGGGAGGTCCGGGCCGAGATTGCCCGGAAACTGAATCCGTCGGCATTGCCGTCCCTGGAACCGGACCTGTCTGAGATTCCGGACGGTCTGCTTGCGGAAAAGCGGGGCGTGTTTGTCACATTGCACAAAAATGGCCGGCTTCGGGGATGTATCGGTAATATTGAACCGGCAAAACCGGTTCTGGAGGGGGTGCGGGAAAACGCGCTGCATGCGGCCCTGGATGATACCCGGTTTGCACCGGTCACCCCGGAAGAACTGGCGGATCTCGACATTGAAGTCAGCTTGCTGACCGTTCCTGAAAAACTGGTGTATTCAGATTCAAAAGACCTTTTAAGACAGATTGTTCCGTTCCGACACGGGGTGATTGTCGAAAAAGGGTATCACCGGGCCACATTTCTGCCCCAGGTCTGGGAACAGCTCCCGGACCCGAAGTCCTTTTTAACACAACTGTGCCTGAAAGCCCGGCTGGATCCCGATGCATGGCACGCCCGGGATCTGGCCGTGTCCATCTATGAGGTGCAGTCCTTCACGGAGACCGTAAAACCCCATGGCCATTGACCGCGAATTGCTGGATATCATATCCGGAATCAAAAACACAAATGAACTGGAACGACTGTTCAGGGACCTGTTCACGCCGGCGGAACTCGATGATCTCTCGTTGCGGTGGAAACTGCTCAAAGACCTGCATCAGGGGATGCCCCAGCGCAGGATTGCTGAAAAATACCGTATCAGCCTGTGCAAGATCACCCGGGGGTCCAAAGTCCTGAAAAAAAAGGACGGCGTGGTAAAAACCATTCTAGGGCAGCTTGACGATTCCGCCGCCTGAACCGGTTACCGCGTGATGGCCAGCAGGTCCAGGGCCAGCCGGGACCACAGTTCCATATTCAATGAGGACAGCCCGGACGTTTGCATCCACTGGAACCGGTTCAGTTCCGGCCCCGGCACATAGTCCTCGGGCAGGGCTGTTTGAATCCGGAATACCGCGCCCAGATGCACCTGCCCCACATCCGTGACCATTTCATTGATCATGCCGCAAAAAACCGGTGAATCTCCGGCCGGCCGATGTATCAGCTCTTCATCCAGTTCCCGGATCATGCCGTTTACCAGAATGTCCCGGAAGGATGGATCGGATCCTGATTGGTCCCGGGGGTTGATATGCCCCCCGACGCCGCACGACCACAGGTCATGAAGCCGGGTTTCACTTCCCTGACGAAGATAGGTGGCTGTTTTTTTCTGATCCCGGGACTGAAGAACAATATAGGGGATCACCTGCTGCCACCGGGCATCCTGTTCCGCCCGGTTCCGGTCCACGAACTGGTGGCCGGCCCGGGTGCAGATGTCCACAAATACGTCCAGGGACATGGGGTTCACCGCAGTTTCGGCCATCCAGGCACCCGGCAGCCGGTTTTGACGGATACACAGGATCTTTTCTTTTGTCTGCAATCAAACGCTCCTTTTCATCCAGACGGATCAACGGGTATGGTGTTTTGACCATCCTTATGTTAAGACAGCGTAAATTGCAACCCTTTCCATGGGGGGTAACACTAAGTCCGGAGAGAGGATATGTATTATTTCAATCAAGCGGCCATTGACCGGGTGCCGTTGGATCTCATTCAGAAAGCGGTGGAACAGGCGTATCATCTGCAGCAGACCAATGCCTGCCGTATGCCGGACCGGATCCATGTGCCGGACCGGGAGAACACGCTGCTGGTGATGCCGTGCTTCAGTGACGCATTTGTCGCCACCAAGCTGGTGACCGTGTTTCCGCAGGCACCTGACTCCGGCTTTCCGGTGGTCAACGGCATGGTGATTCTGGCGGACAACCATACCGGGCAACCGCTGGCTATTCTGGACGGGGCCGCTTTGACGGCCCGGCGTACCGGGGCCGTGGGAGGGCTGGCCATTGCCTGCCTGACCCAGGACTCCGTGAAAACGGCCGGTATTATCGGTACAGGGGTCCAGGGCCGCAGCCAGGCGGAGTTTCTGCTGTTCAACCGTCGGATCAAGACCCTGTGGCTGGCGGATGTGAACCAGGCGGCCGCCCATAATATGGCACGGGATATCGGGGACACCCATCCGCATGTGACCTGCCGGATCGCGGAATCCACCCGGCAGCTGATGAAGGATTCCCAGGTGGTCATTGCCGCCACCACCAGTTCAGTCCCTGTGTTTGAGGCGGATCCATCAGATGTCACAGGCAAAACATTCATCTCCATCGGGTCCTTCACCCCGGAGATGAAAGAGTTTCCGGATGCGGTGATCCAGGGCGCGGATGCCGTGTATGTGGACACATTGTTTGCAGCAAAAGAATCCGGGGACATCTGCCGGCCTCTGGCGGAACAGATCATACCCAGAGACAAGATCCAGGCCTTTTCATCCGTGCTCGAGCGATCCGTGGATACAGAAGCACGCACGGTTTTCTTCAAATCCGTGGGCATGGCCCTGTTTGACCTGACAGCGGCGGCAGCCGTATTTGCGTGGGGACGCGAGCAAAAACAGGGACAGCAGCTGGAAGTGTGATCTGACAGAAAAGGTGAGGTGGAGCGGGAAACGGGATTTGAACCCGCGACTTCGACCTTGGCAAGGTCGCACTCTACCACTGAGTTATTCCCGCTCAGCAAAAACGGGTCTTTTCTACTTTAAAACGCGGACGTTGTCAAGTGAATTGTTGAAAAATTGATTGCGGACAAACAGACGGTGACGGGAGGACAATGGAACAGGTTCTGGTGACCGGTGGCGGGGGGTTTCTGGGCAAGGCCCTGGTAAAAAAGCTGAAGGAAAAAAATTATGCAGTGACGTCATTTTCAAGGCATTATCACAAAGCCCTGGCACAGATGGGTGTGCCCCAGATCCTGGGGGATCTGACGGATGCAGATGCGGTCAGGCATGCGGTCAAAGGGATGCAGGCCGTGTTTCATGTGGCAGCCAAACCAGGGGTCTGGGGGCCGTATGAAAGCTATTATGCCGTGAACGTGACCGGCACCGGGCATGTGATCGCCGCCTGCCTGTCCCAAGGCGTGAAACGCCTGATTTACACCAGTTCCCCCAGTGTGGTGTTCGATGAATCCGACATGGAAAATGCGGATGAATCGGCGCCCTATCCCGATACCTATCTGGCGCCGTATCCTGAGACCAAGGCAGCCGCGGAAAAACAGGTACGAAAGGCGGCGGCCCAGGGCCTGGGGACCATCATTCTCCGGCCCCACCTGATCTGGGGGCCGGAGGACAACCACCTGGTACCGGGTATTCTGAAACGGGCAGGGCGCCTTAAAATCGTGGGCCGAACCGATGACCTCGTGGACACCATCTATGTGGACAATGCAGCCCTGGCCCATGTACTGGCCGCCCAAAAGCTCAAAGAAAATCCCTCGCTGTCCGGAAATGTCTATTTTATCAGCCAGGATGATCCAATATCCAAATGGGAGATGGTCAACGCGTTTCTGGACGCAGCCGGGCTGCCGCCCGTCAAGGGGCGGGTTTCTGCGGGGACCGCGTATGCCGCCGGCTGGTGTTTTGAAAAAATCTACACCCTGCTGGGCATTGCCGCCGAACCGCCCATGACCCGGTTTGTGGCAAAGGAACTGGCCACGTCCCACTGGTTTGATATCTCCCGGGCCAAGAAAGATCTGGGATATTTCCCGGAAATATCCACCCGGGAAGGGTTGAAGCGGCTTAAGGCATGGCTTTCCCGAAACGGTTGACAAACACCCTGTCATAGGCCAGAGACTGCTTTTTATGACCTGGCTTTGTTTCATCCGGGTATCCGATGGCAATGATGGATTCCACGGACAGGGCATCAGGAATATCCAGCAGGTCCCGGATATAGGTATCCGCTGTTTTTTCCGGAGAATGGTCCCGTTTGCGGATCTGTATCCAGCAGGACCCCAGCCCCAGATCATGGGCTGCCAGGTGAATGAACGTGGAAGCGATGGCGCAGTCTTCCACCCACACATCACTGACGGTTGTATCTCCGCACACCACTATGCCCAAAGGGGCGTTTTTTAGAAAAGAAGCCCCATGGGGTTTGGCGCCGGCCAGCTGCATCAGCCCTGCCGGATCATCCACCAGGATGAACCGGCAGGGCCTGAAATCCCGGGATGAGGGGGCTCTCAGGGCCGCTTCGATGAGGCGGTCGAGTTTCGCTTTTTCCACGGCCCGGGGGGTGAATTTTCTGATGCTGCGGCGGGTTTCAATCAGTTTGAAAAACATAGAATCTCCTGTGATAAAAGATAACACTCATACCAACGGACCGGGGACGGTTCTTTCCGGGGGCGATGCTCCGGGCAGGGCGGTCAAGGATACCGGGTGATATTGATACTGCCGCTGGACTGCATCTCGTCGAATTTCTTGCGCAGAAACCGTTTGAACCGGTTCCGGGTCACCGGCCACAGCAAAATCAGTCCGGCGGCATCCGTGATCAGTCCCGGGGTGATCAGCACCAGCCCGGCTATGAGGATGATCAGCCCATCCATGAGCTCTTCAGCCGGCATGATGCCCTGTTGAAGATTCATGCGGACTTTGAGCATGGTGGCCATGCCCTGCATTCTGGCCAGCCAGGCGCCGGCGAATCCGGTGAAGATCACCAGCAAAATGGTGTTGAACCCCCCGATCACCGTGCCCAGTTTGATGAGCAGGTACAGCTCCACGATGGGGATTACGGTGAAACACAAAAAAAGTTTGAGCAGCATGTTGCTTCCTCCAAAAAATGTATATATCAGACTATGGGGGTGAATCCGGGTTTGTCAAGACATTCGGGTCAGTCGTCACATGACGGGAATGGTGGTGCATTCCCAGACCCCGGGGTCGGGCTGCCGGATCAGGGATCGGCCCAGGATATCCAGAAACCGGTACCGGGGGATTTCAACCGCGCCCATCCGGCACAGGTGATCCGTGGTTACCTGGCAGTCGATGAGATCGAACCCGTGGGCATCCAGATGGCGGGCCAACGCCACCAGAGCGGTCTTGGACGCATCGGACTGAAAACTGAACATGGATTCTCCGAAGAACATGCACCCGATCCCAACGCCGTACAACCCCCCGGCAAGCCGGCCCTGGTGCCAGGCTTCCACGGAATGGGCATATCCCTGATGGTGCAGTTCAATATAAGCGTCTTTCATCTCATCCACCAGCCAGGTACCTTCATCCGGGTCTTTTCTGGGCCGGGCACAGGCTGAAATCGTCTGTTCAAACGCCTGGTTGATGGTAATCTGAAATCTGTTTCGCTTTAGTATTTTCCGCAGACTCCTGGAAATTCTTATACTGGAAGGATACAGCACCAGCCGGGGGTCCGGGGACCACCAGAGAATGGGCTCATTGTCTGAAAACCAGGGGAAAATGCCGTTCTGATAGGCCAGCAGTATCCGTTCACAGGAAAGGTCCCCGCCGATGCACAGCAGGCCGTCGGGCCGGGCCAGCCATGCCGGCGGGAATTCCAGGCGGGAGGACAGTCGAAATATCGGCATTCAGTGTTTGAACGAGAATGTCAGCTCGTCTTTTTTCAGACCGATCACGATTCTGCCGCCTTTGGCCAGTTTGCCGAACAGAATTTCATCGGTGAGCCGGTCCTTGATCCGGGTCTGGATCAGCCGGGCCAAAGGCCGTGCTCCGAACTTGGGATCATATCCTTCTTTGGCCAGGTACGACCTCACCCCGGGGGAATAACTCACAGAGATCTGCCGTGATTTGAGCATGCGTTTAAGTTCATCCATGTCCTTGTCCACGATTTTTTCCATGATGGTGGTGGACAGGTGGTTAAATTGGACAATGCCGTCCAGGCGGTTACGGAATTCCGGGCTGAAAGTCTGTTCCACGGCCTTGAGTCCCCGGTTGTCACCGGTGGTCTCCTTTGCCCCGAATCCGATGCTGTTGGCGCTCATCTCCCGGGCCCCGGCGTTGGATGTCATGACGAGGACCACGTTGCGGAAATCAGCGGCCTTGCCGGTGTTGTCCGTGAGTGTGGCATAGTCCATCACCTGGAGCAGGATATTGTACAGGTCCATGTGGGCTTTTTCGATTTCATCCAAAAGCAGCACGCAATAGGGGTGTTTGCGGATCCCGTCCGTGAGAATGCCTCCCTGGTCAAATCCAACATATCCGGGAGGGGCCCCGATCAGGCGGGACACCGCGTGTTTTTCCATGTACTCGCTCATGTCGAACCGCAGAAATTTGATGCCCATGTTGGCGGCCAGCTGTTTGGCCACCTCGGTCTTGCCCACGCCGGTGGGGCCGGTGAACAGAAACGAGCCCACCGGCCGGTCCGGGGCGGCCAGCCCGGCCCGGGATCTTTTGATGGCCGTGGTCAGGGTCCGGATGGCATCGTCCTGCCCGAAAATCACACTGGAAAGCCGTTCCGGCAGGGATTCCAGGTTGGCCTTGTCCGTGGCTGTCACGGAAGTCACCGGCACTTTGGCGATTTTGGCCACAATGGTTTCCACGTCTTTGGGGGTGACGTTCTTCCGGTTGGCCGCCCCTTTGAGGCGCAGGTAAGCCCCGGCCTCGTCAATGACGTCAATGGCTTTGTCCGGCAGAAACCGGTCGTTGATATACTTGTCCGACAGATAAGCCGCCGCTTCGATGGTCTGGTCCGAGTAGTTCAGTCCGTGATGTTTCTCATAATAGGGCCGCAACCCCATGAGAATCATGCGGGTGTCTTCCACACTGGGTTCGGCCACCTCGATTTTTTCAAACCGCCTTGAAAAGGCCCGGTCCTTTTCAAAATGGTTTTTGTATTCCTCGTAGGTGGTGGTGCCGATGCATTTGATATCCCCGGATGACAGGGCCGGTTTCAGGATGTTGGACGCATCCATGGAACCGGAACTGGTGGCGCCGGCCCCCACCACGGTATGGATCTCGTCGATGACCAGCAAGGCGTTTTCCTTTTCTTCCAGGGCCGTGATCACATCTTTGAGCCGCTGTTCAAAATCACCTCTGTATTTGGTACCGGCCAGAAGGGCCCCCATGTCCAGGGAAAACAGTTCACTGTCTTTGAGCAGGTCCGGTACTTCCCTGTGGTGAATTTTCAAAGCCAGGCCTTCGGCAATGGCGGTTTTTCCCACACCCGGGTCTCCCACGAGGATGGGGTTGTTTTTCCGGCGGCGGCACAGCACCTGCATGACCCGGTCGAGTTCGGTTTCCCGGCCGATGAGCGGATCGATCCGGTTGCCGGCCGCTTTTGCCAGCAGATTGGTGGTAAACAGCTCCAGCGGATCTTTTTTCTTCTGCCGCTGGGTTCTGCGGTCATCCATTTTGAACATTTTCTGGGCCGGGTCCGGCCCCTGTCTGGGCTTTTTATCCCCTGCCGCCGCATGGGAGATATGCCGCAGCACATCCAGACGGGTGATCCCTTCCGATTCCAGATAGAATGCGGCATGGGAGTCTTTTTCCTGAAAAATGGATGCCAGAATATCCCCGAGATTCACCTCGTTTTTTTCCGCGGAACGGGCATGGTTGATGGCCCGCTGGATCATGCGCTGAAAGCCTATGGTCTGTTGAAGCACATACTCTTCCTGGGTATCGATTTTGGTGAGTTTTTCATCAAAGAACTTTTCCAGTTCCTGTTTGATCTGCTCGGGGTTTCCTCCGCATTTCTGGATGGTTTCAGAACCGGATTCATGGTTCAGGATCGCGTAAAGAACATGCTCTACACAGACATATTCGTGCCGTCTTTTTTTGGCTTCCCTTACGGCAAACCCGAGGGCAGTGCTCAGTTCCTTGCTAATCATACTTGTCTTACTCCTTTTCCATGGTACTTTTTAAAGGAAATCCCCGGCTGCCGGCCAGGTGATGCACCGTCTCAACTTTGGTTTCCGCGATTTCTCTGGGATAGATGCCACACACGGCTTTTCCTTTATGATGTATATTAAGCATAGTTTGCGTCGCTTTTTCAAGTGGTTTTCCAAAAACCGTCATCAGAATTTCCACCACAAACTCCATGGTGGTGTAATCGTCATTGTGAAGAATGACCTTATACAGCGGCGGCACATCTTTCCGGGTTTTCGTGGAGATGACCGCCCGGGTCCGGGAATCAGTGGTCGCCATGGCCCTGCCTCAATTCATACAGCATTTTTTGTATTTTTTCCCGCTGCCGCAGGGGCAGGGGTCATTGCGTTTGACCTTTTCGCTCGTCCGTTTCACCGGCTTTCTGACCGTGTCATCGGAGGCATGGGAAAAGGTCAGATTCTGCTGTTGCCTGGGTTTGAGTTCTTCCGCCGGCACCGCTGCCGTGATCTGGATCTTGAACAGAATGTCCACGATTTCATCCTTGATCCGGGCCATGAGCCCCTGGAACATGTCAAACCCTTCTTTTTTGTAAATCCGTAAAGGGTCCTGCTGGGCATAGCCCCTCAGCCCGATTCCCTCCTTGAGATGGTCCATGGCCAGCAGGTGCTCCTTCCACCGGGTGTCCACGGTCTGAAGGACCACAAACCGCTCCAGGGATCTGGCCTGGTCCGGCCCGATCATGGCTTCCTTGGTGTCATAATATTCTTTTGCTTTTTCAAACACATGGTCTGCCAGATCGTCCGGGGTGGTGTGGGGCAGGGGGGCGGCGGTCAGGTCCAGATCAAAATTGAACACCTTTTTGATCTCTTTTTCCAGTTCGTTCAGATCCCATTCTTTTGCCGGTGTCTTTTCCGGGGCAAATCCGCTCACCACTTCCCAGGCCTTGTCCGCCACCATGTCCATGACCACGGATTTGAGATCCTGTTCCATCAATGCCTTGCGCCGCTGCCGGTAGATCACCTCCCGCTGCTGGTTCATGACGTCATCGAATTCCAGCAGATGCTTCCGGATCTCGAAGTTGTGGCCTTCCACCTTGGACTGGGCGTTCTCGATGGCCTTGGATATAAAGGAGTGCTCGATATGCTCTCCCTCTTCAATGCCCAGCCTGTCCATGACCTTGTGAATGCGGTCTCCGCCGAAAATCCGCAGCAGATCGTCCTCCAGGGACAGATAGAACCGGGAGGAACCCGGATCCCCCTGGCGGCCGGACCGGCCCCGCAGCTGGTTGTCGATGCGCCGGGATTCATGGCGGGAGGTGCCCAGGATATGCAGTCCTCCCAGTTCCACCACTCCTTCGCCCAGTTTGATATCGGTTCCCCGGCCGGCCATGTTGGTGGAGATGGTGACCGCCCCTTTCTGGCCGGCGTCGGCAACGATTTCCGCTTCCGCCTTGTGATGCTTGGCGTTCAGAACATTGTGAGGTATCCCTTTTTTCTTCAAAACCCGGCTCAACTCTTCGGACACATCGATGGAGATGGTGCCCACCAGCACGGGCTGTCCTTTTTTGTGCAGCTCGATGATCTCCCTGACAGCGGCATCGAATTTTTCTTTTTTCGTCTTGTAGATCAGGTCCGGGAAATCTTTCCGGATCATGGGCCTGTGCGTGGGGATCACCAGCACGTCCAGGTTGTAGATTTTCTTGAATTCCGGTGCTTCGGTCTCCGCGGTTCCGGTCATGCCCGACAGTTTGTCGTACATCCTGAAATAGTTCTGAAACGTGATGGAGGCCAGGGTCTGGTTTTCATTTTCGATCTTCACCCCTTCCTTGGCTTCCAGGGCCTGGTGCAGGCCTTCACTGTACCGCCGGCCGGACATGAGCCGGCCGGTGAACTCGTCCACGATCACCACCTGATCGTTCTTGACGATGTAGTCGGTGTCCCGTTTGAACAGGGTGTGGGCTTTCAACGCCTGGTTCAGGTGGTGCAGGATCTCGATATTGGCCGGATCATACAGGTTGTCCACATTGAGCAGCTGTTCCCCTTTGGCGATTCCGGCTTCGGTCAGGGTGGCGGTTTTGGCTTCTTCATCCAGGGTGTAATCCACCTCTTTTTTGAATCCGGGCAGAATGGCGTTCACCTGGGAGTACAAATGGGTGGATTTTTCCGCCGGTCCGGAAATAATCAAAGGGGTTCTGGCCTCGTCAATGAGAATGGAGTCCACTTCATCCACAATGGCAAAATTGAGTTCCCGCTGGGCCAGGCTCTCTTTGTCGAATTTCATGTTGTCCCGCAGATAGTCGAATCCGAACTCGTTGTTGGTCCCGTAAGTGATATCCGCGCCGTATGCCTGCCTGCGCTCCTGGTCGGTCATGTCATGAAGGATCACGCCGGTGGTCAGTCCCAGAAACCGGTAGATCTCTCCCATCCATTCCGCATCCCGGTTAGCCAGGTAATCATTGACCGTGACAATGTGAACCCCTTTGCCGGACAGGGCATTCAAATAAGCGGCAAGGGTGGACATCAGGGTCTTTCCTTCACCGGTCTTCATCTCCGCGATCATGCCCTGATGCAGGGCGATGCCGCCGATGAGCTGGACATCGAAATGGCGCAGGCCCAGGGTTCGGACCGATGCTTCCCGGACCAGAGCGAACGCTTCCGGCAGCAGATTATCCAGGGGTTCTCCGTTGGCCACGCGTTGTTTGAGTTCATCTGTTCTGCCGGCCATATCCGCATCCGCCAGCTGTTTCATTTCCGGTTCCAGGTCGCTGATGCGCTGTACCACCGGGGCCAGTTTCTTCAGAATCCGGTCATTGCTGGACCCGAAGACCTTGGTGAAAAAATTGAGTATCATGTATCCTTTTACCTGCCACGTATCTGCGGTTTAATATAAATGCCGTCAAAGATTATCATGCCTAAACATATAATCATTCATTTCAAAAATAAAATGGAAAATTTAAAAAACAAAGGAAACCACCGGCAAACCACCTGCCGCTGCACACAAACAAGGCGGGAATCTCACCGGTGGCCGAAATGGGGAACAATCAATGAAGAATCTGACTCAAGAAGAACCGGGTCCGTTCATGCTGCGGATTTTCAAAAAAGTCGATGGGATTGTTTTCTTCCAGGATCATGCCGTCATCCATGAGCATGACCCGCTGGGCCACGGTCTTGGCAAATCCCATCTCATGGGACACCACGATCATGGTCATACCCTCGTCGGACAGCTGTACCATCACGTCCAGCACCTCCTTGACCATTTCCGGGTCCAGGGCCGAGGTGGGTTCATCAAACAGCATCACCTTGGGTTTCATGCACAGGCTTCTGGCAATGGCCACCCGCTGCTGCTGCCCCCCGGACAGCTGGCCCGGATATTTATTGGCCTGTTCAGCGATCTTGACTTTTTCCAGATAGAACATGGCGGTTTCCTCGGCCTGCTTTTTGGGAACTTTGCGGACCCAGATGGGTCCCAGGGTCAGGTTGTCCAGAATGGTGAGGTGCGGGAACAGGTTGAAATGCTGGAACACCATGCCCACTTCCGTGCGGATGGTCTCGATGTTTTTCAGGTTGTTGGTCAGCTCGATGCCGTCCACGACGATTTGCCCTTTCTGGTGCTCTTCCAGCCGGTTGATGCACCGGATCAGCGTGGATTTACCGGAACCGGACGGTCCGCAGATCACGATTTTTTCCTGTCGCTTCACTTCCAGGTTGATGTTCTTCAGTACGTGAAAATCACCATACCATTTGTTGAGGTTCTTCACTTGAATGATGGGGTCGGTTGTATCGGTCATGTCAGGTTCCTAAAATCGTCGGTTAACTGCGTTTGTCCGTATCCAGCTCCTGTTCCAGTTTTCTGGAAAAATTGGACATGGAAAAACATCCCAGGAAATACATTAAAGCCACAAACAGGTACATTTCCGTGGAAAATCCATTCCACTCCGGGTTCTGGATCACGGTTTTGGATGTGAGCAGAAAGTCGTACAGGGCAATGATCACCACCAGGGAGGTGTCCTTGAACGCGGAGATCAGCACGCTCAGTGTCGGAGGGATCACGATTTTCAGGGCCTGGGGCAGAATCACCAGCCGCATGGTCTGGTAATAGTTCAGGCCCAGAGAATCGGCAGCCTCGTACTGGCCCCGGGACATACCCTGAAGACCTCCCCGCACCACTTCCGCCACATAGGCGGCCGTGAACAGAATAATGGCCACCTGGGCCCTCAGAATCTTGTTGATGGTCACCCCTTCAGGCAGAAACAGGGGAAAGATGATGGAGGACATGAACAGCAGGCTGATGAGCGGTACCCCCCGGATCAGTTCGATGTACCCGATGGACAGATACCGGATGAACGGCATGTGGGAATCCCTGCCCAAAGCCAGAATCACGCCCAGGGGGTAGGCGGCGGTCAGCCCGAAGACCGACAGCAGCAGGGTCAGGGGCAGCCCGCCCCATTTCATGCTGTCCACCGGAGTCAGGCCGAAAAACCCGCCTTTCATCAGAATCCCCATGGCCAGCAGGCCGATGATCCAGGCATACCCCAGTTTTTTGGACCAGAACCGCCTGTAGTAGGAAAAAAACAACAGGGTGAACAGCAGCAGCATGGCGGCAAATGGCCGCCAGTGCAGCTCATGGGGGTAAAATCCGAAAATCACGAAACGCAGGTTTTTCAATACCACGGACCAGCAGGCACCGGGACATTCCTTGCACGCCGCGCCCGTGGTGAACCAGACAGAGTCGATGAACGCCCATTTGAAAAACGGCGGAACGTACCGGATCAGAAACGCCAGTACCACAAGGGTTAAAATTGAGTTGAACACTCCGTTGAACAAGTTGTCCCGGAGCCATCCCACGGCCCCCCGCCGGATCACCGGCGGCTTCATTTTTTCAATGGCTTCCCTGTCTATGGCGACAATACCCATAACACCTATCTTTCAACCAGTTTGGATTTTTTGTTGTACCAGTTCATGAAAATGGATGTGGATATACTGAACATCAGGTAACAGGCCATGATCATGGCCACCCCTTCGATGGACTGCCCGGTCTGATTGATGGTGGTGTTGGCCACCGAGACAAAGTCCGGGTAACCGATGGCAATGGCCAGAGAGGAGTTTTTGGTCAGGTTGAGCATCTGGCTGGTCAGGGGTGGAATAATGATACGCAGGGCCTGGGGCAGAATGACCAGGTTCAGGATATGTTTTTTCTTCAATCCGATGGACATGGCCGCCTCGGTCTGGCCCCGGCTCACCGCCTGGATACCGGCCCGCACCGCCTCGGCCACGAACGCCGAGGTATAGATCACCAGGCCTAAAAGCAGGGCAAAGAATTCCGGAGACAGCATGAGCCCTCCCTGGAAATTGAACCCTTTGAGTTCCGGCACATCCATCTGAAGTGGCATGCCGTGCAGAATCCAGACCAAAGCCGGCAGCCCCAGGGTCAGGCCCAGAAACGGCCACAACACGGGAAAATCCCGGCCGGTGGCGAATTTTCGTTTTTTTGCCCAGTTTTTGATCCCGAATCCCAGAACCAGGCCGATGATCAGGGTGATCAGCATCTGAAAATGGGCGGGATGGGATGCGGGAATCGCCATGGCCACCCCCCGGTTGCACAAAAACAGACCGGCAAAGGGATTCAATGCCTGCCCGGGGCCTGGAAACATCTCATAAAACAGGGCGTACCAGAAAAACAGCTGCAAGAGTACCGGAATGTTCTGCATCACTTCGATGTAGATCATGGCCAGTTTCTTGACCAGCCAGTTCGTGGACAGCCTGGCCACACCGATGAAAAGGCCGATGATCAAAGACAGAACAATGCCGATGAAAGAGACTTTCAGGGTATTGAGCACACCCACGAGCAGGGCTTTGGCATACGTATCTGACGCGGAATACTGGATCAGGCTTTCACCGATCTCAAAGGCAGCCTCTCTTTCCAGGAAACCGAATCCCGAGGCAATGGACTGCTTCTCCATGTTGACCAGGGTGTTGTTCACCAGATACCAGGCCAGCAGTCCCACCATTACACAGGTTGCGATCTGAAAGCCGATGGCCCGTTTCCCGGGATCCAGCCAGAAAGGTATTTTTTCTTCCGATACAGGGGATGACATGGTTCAAACGGCGCTTTCTTTTTAGGGGAAGTGTGCCGGGTGTCCCGGACTGGTCGGTCCGGGACACCCGGCATTCGGTTGTCGTCTCGGGTTCAGGTTTGCAGCGGGGCTTACCTGATGGGGGAGGCGTACATCAGGCCGCCGTCGGTCCACAGGGCGTTCAGGCCTCTGGGGATGCCGAGCGGGGTGTCGGGCCCGACGTTTCTGTCAAATATCTCGCCGTAGTTGCCTACCTGCTTGACAATGTTGTAGGCCCATTTGTTGTCCAGGCCCAGCATCTCGCCCATGCCGGGGGTGACCCCCAGAAAGCGCTGGACCGACGGGTTTTCAGATTTGAGCATCTCATCCACGTTTTCAGAGGTGATACCCAGTTCTTCCGCTTCGATGAGCGCAAACATGGTCCAGTTGACAATGTCGAACCACTGGTCGTCGCCGTGCCGGACCACCGGTGCCAGGGGTTCCTTGGAGATGACTTCGGGCAGCAGCATGTAATCGTCTGGATTGGGCGCCACGGACCGGTTGCCTGCCAGCTGGGACAGATCGGATGTCAAGGCATCGCACCGGCCGGCGAAAAACGCCTTGTTCAGCTCGGCCGTGTTTTCAATGACCACGGGAGACCATTTCATGCCGTTGGCCCGGAAATAATCCGCCGCATTCATTTCCGTGGTGGTGCCCGGAAGCACGCAGACTGTAGCGCCGTCCAGTTCTTTGGCGCTCTTGACCCCCAATGCCTTGGGAACCAGAAAACCCTGACCGTCATAATAGTTGGGCTGAACGAAATTCAGGCCGGACTGGGTTTCCCGGGACAGGGTCTGGGTGGTGTTTCTGCACAGCACGTCAATCTCTTTGGACTGAAGGGCCGGCAGCCGCTGAACCGCTGTCAGGGCCGTGAACTTTACCTTGGACGCATCACCGAATACCGCTGCGGCAATGGCTTTGGCCGTGTCCACATCCAGGCCCTTCATTTCGCCCTTGTCATCGGGCATGCCGAATCCGAACAGGCTGCCGTTGATGCCGGCATCGATGTATCCTTTGGCTCTGACATCATCCAGGGTCCCGGCCATGGCCACGGCGGCCATGGCAAGCACACTGATACACACAACGACCATTTTAACTGTTTTCATGAATCCTTTCCTCCTGTGGTTTAGGGTTAACAACTGCTTCGTGGGATGAATACGAAAAATTTCATACCATCTATTAGCATACCCCCATAATTTATCAAGAATTTTTTGAGCGTTTTTTCCGTCCCCGGACTTTGTTCAGGTAAAAATTGCGTAAAATCCGGGGTGGGTATTGAAGACCCGCTCAAAAAAGCGTACAGTGCGGTCATGAAAAATCCATTGACATTTTTCCGGGAACCGGTCAATGCCCTGTCCCATATGGCCGGCAGCCTGGCGTCCATTGCAGGGCTCACGCTGATGGTGGTCATGGCCGCTATCGAGGCGGATCTCCGCCATGTGATCTCCTTTGCCGTTTTCGGCACCACCCTGGTGTTGATGTACACGGCCAGTTTTCTGTATCACGGCCTGAACCTGTCCCCCAAGACACTGGCACAGTTGCGCCGTATCGACCATATCATGATTTTCCTGGTCATTGCCGGATCCTATACCCCGTTGTGCGTGGTGGCGCTGCAAGGTCCCTGGGGGTGGTCTCTGTTCGGCATCATCTGGGGGCTGGCCGGTGCCGGCATCGTGATCAAGCTGTTCTGGATGGATCTGCCCCGCTGGGTCTCCACCCTGATCTATCTGGGCATGGGATGGCTGTGTGTGGCAGCGGCCTTTCCACTGGTGCGGGCCCTGGATGCCGCGCCTCTCGTGTGGCTGGCTCTGGGCGGTTTGTGCTACAGTACGGGCGCGGTAATGTATGCCCTGAAAAAACCGAATCTGTTCCCCGGAATTTTCGGATTTCACGAAATCTGGCACCTGTGTGTACTGCTGGGCAGTGCCTGTCATTTCTGGCTGGTGTTCAGACACCTGACTTTTTTGTGACCTGTCTCAAAGGATAGTGTTCATGCAGCCTCATGATATCCGCAAACTGACCGATCTGCGCCATTTGAACCTGTACACGGTTCAGTATCGGGACCGGACCGGCAGGCATAAAACCTGGACATACGCATCCCGGTCCGGTCCCGGAAATTCCGGAGACACCGGGCCGTCCCGTCCCGATGCCGTGGTGGTGGTGCCGTTTCATGTCCTGGAGCGGAAACTGGTGATCATCAAAGAGTTCCGTGTGGTGCTGGGCGGGTATCAATACGGATTTCCGGCCGGTCTGCTGGATCCGGGGGAGGGGGTCGTCCAGGCCGGAAAACGGGAGCTGTTCGAGGAAACCGGGCTCCGGCTGACCCGGGTCCTGGCCCAAAGCCCGGCCGTGTATTCCTCTTCCGGCATGACCGATGAATCCGTGAGCCTTTTGTATGTGGAATGTGAGGGGACCGCTTCCACGGCCCACACCGAGGATTCCGAAGATATCGAAGTGATCATGGTCTCCCGCAGGGAAGCGGCCCGGCTCCTGGAAACCCCGGATATCCGGTTTGACGTGAAAACCTGGATCGTGCTGAACCAGTTCTCCGCCCACGGAGAGTTCTAAGAGATCCCGTCGTGTTTTCCACGGTCATATATTTTCTGGTGGCGCTGATTATCTATGCCACTTCGGAGCTGTTTGCAGTCCAAGACCCTCAGACAGCCACCGGGTGGCTGGAAAGCCTGGTGCTGGCTGCGGTTTTCTTCCTTGTCTGCCGCCTGAGTTTCAGACGTCTGGCCACGGCTTCGGACAAGCCGGGGGGGAGCGCCAGTCTCGATCAGGCGGTTTCCAGTACCATATCCCGGTTGTCCGTCCTGGCCCTGCTGGTGTTTGCCGTCAATATCCATGTGTATCATCTCAATACCGGATTTTCTCATGTCCGGCTGTTTCAGGCCGTTCCGACCCTGGAAGCCCTGCTGTTCTTAGGGATTTTCGTGTCATACCTGCTCATGATCTGGCATGCGGCCTATCCGGTTCAGAAACCATGGTTTTCCCGTCCGGTTTCCCGCAGGCAGTATCTTACGTCCCAGCTGTCTTTTTCCCTGCCCGCACTGCTGCCCTGGCTGTGTCTGTCCCTGCTCGTGGATTTCATGGGGCTGGTTCCGTATCCGCCCCTGAAAAAATGGCTGACCCATCCGGCCGGAGAGATCGGTACGATTGTTCTGTTCATGGCCGGCATTGCCGTGTTCGGCCCCTTGTTCATCAAGACCCTTTGGCAGTGCCGGCCCCTGGAAAAAGGCCCTGTCAGATCCCGGATCGAAGCGGTATGCGATATCGCCGGGCTGCGGTATGCCGATATCCTGATCTGGGACCTGTTCGCCGGTACCATGATGACGGCCGGCGTCATGGGCCTCATGGGAAAATTCCGGTATATCCTGGTGACTCCGGCCCTGATTCAATCCCTGGACGATGATGAACTGGCCGCAGTCATTCTTCATGAAATCGGTCATGTCCACCATCGCCACATGCTGTGGTATCTGGTGTTTTTTGCCGGATTCGTGGCCTGCAACATCGTATTGTACGAACCTCTGGTGCTTCTGGTCCTGACAGGGGTCACCCTGGTGCCGGACCCGTTTTTATCAAAGGCAGTGCTTTCCCGGATCCATTCGATCCTGATGGGTGCGGTACTCATCAGCCTGTTCGTGGTCTATTTCCGGTTCGTGTTCGGGTTTTTCATGCGGAATTTCGAACGCCAGGCCGATCTGTACATGTACCGGTTCTTTCCGGATCCCTTTCCGCTGATCCGGACGTTTTACAAAATCGCCGCCGGCAGCCGCCAGGACATGGAACGCCCCAACTGGCATCATTTCAGCATCGGTCAGCGCATCCGGTTTCTGGAAAAGAGCCGGCAAACACCGGATCTGATCCCGCACCACCACCGCCGGGTCCGGCGCATGATCGCGGTTGCGATGGTTGGGCTGGCCGGGGTTGTCTGGACAGGCTATCACCTGACGTATGGCTGGTTCAAGCCGGGATTTGACCGGTTTGTCGCCAACCGTCTGGTGTTTGAACAGCTCCGGTCGGATCCGGAAAATGCGGATCTGCATGTGGCGGTGGGGGATTATCACTATGCATTGCAGGATTTTTCCCGGGCGGTTCAGGCGTATGACACCGCCATCCGCCTGAACCCGGAACATGTGCATGCCCTCAACAATCTGGCCTGGCTTTTGGCCACCTGTCCGGAAAAAGAATTCCAGGACCCCGGACAGGCCCTGGTTCTGGCCGGCCGTGCCGTGGCCCTGGCACCGGAATCACCGTTTGTGCTCGATACCTATGCGGAGGCCCTGTTTGTCAACTTTCGGGTGAGCGAGGCCGTAGCCGCAGCGCAAAAGGCCCTGGACCTGGCTGAAGACCGTCACGAATACTACCGGGATCAGGTACGCCGGTTTCAGGAACATCTTTAAAAACCGACTGGCAAAAACACCATGCCTGCGGTCTGGTGGAAGGTACGGGTGATCATGCGGCCGTTTCTTGAAGATTCCAGGCGGGCCATGGAATCCTGCAGCGAAATCAGTTTTCCGAATAGGCGCTCAAAGCTCAGATTCCATACCGGCCCCCCACACTGGTTGGTTGCCAGAAGCAGATCCCCGTTCAGGTCCCGGTCGTTGGACAGGCGCCAGACAAGAATTTCAATGTTTCTGGCGCTGTTGTAGAGATTCTGGGGATCCAGAAAATCCATGATAAACTGTTCACAGTTGCCGGAATAGGATTCATGGATCATGGCGTACAGGCCAAGCATGACTGCATATACGCGGTCCCCTTTATATTCGGGATCAAAACCGGACCCGATCATGCCGGCCCAGTCAGCAGATTCCGGCGGGCATTGAAACATCTGTTGAATCCGGTTGTCGATGGTGGCTCCCGGCGTTTTCACCAGTTCCCTGGAATTCATGTGGTAGAGTTTTTCCGTCAGGGTTTTGAGCAGGGAGACCACCTGATTCAGATGCACATCCGCCACCACATCCATATCGGTTTTGGCCAGATTCTGAAACCGGAAGTCCGAATTTCCGGCACACCCGGCCCCTCCCGTGATCAGGATCAGGCAGATGCTGAAGATGAAAACGGACCGGACCGTTGAATCAATGGGATCTGCCGGCCAGGTATTCCTGAACGCCCTGATGCATGGTTTTGACCGCCAGCTGGATGCAGTGATGTTTTTTTTCGGGAATATTTTCAAGCCGTTTAAACACATCTCCGTCATTGATGGTCAATGCCTTGTCAAGGGGTTGCCCTCTGATCAGTTCCACCACTGCCATGGCAGCGGATATGGCACCGGCACATCCGGTGATCTCGTACCGTGCATCCTGTACGATGTTCCGGTCATCCACCTTGAGATAAATTTTCATGATATCGCCGCAGGAGCCCACTTTTTCCGATATCTGGCTGGCATCCTGAAGATGGCCCATATATTTTTTTTCAATAAAGTAGTTGATGGCCGGTTCCGCATATCCGGCTTCGGACAGCATTTTCCGCTGGGAGGCGATGGTGTCGATTTCCGTTGTCACAGGTGTTTCCTTACAGTTGTTGGGCTCAGGTGCATTGAATGACCCGCAGCTTGGCCGGGGGCTGATTCAGTATGACGATCCGGAGCATGTTCAAGTTACCGCACATAAAATAACGGAATTCTGTTTGATGTCAAGGAAAATGCCGGACACTCAAAAAACGGTGAAAAATAACACTTGTGAATTTAGATGGTTATGATATGGTAAAATCAATTATTTCTCCATTGACGGACCGCACCAGCCGATATCCCGACAAGGGTTGACCGGGCGATATATAGATGTTGATGATCATTTTGGCACACAGAAAAAGGAGATCCCGTCATGAAAGAGTTAATCAAGTACATTGCACAGTCTTTGGTCGATGATCCGGATCAGGTGGATGTCCAGGAAATCAAGGCGCAGCAGACACTGGTACTGGAACTGCGGGTGGCCAAGGAAGATCTGGGAAAGGTGATCGGAAAAAAAGGCCGGACCGCCCAGGCCATGCGGACCATTCTTTCGTGTGCCTCTGCCAAGGAACAGAAACGGGTCATCCTGGAAATCGTGGAGTAGGCCGGATCTGAAAATCACCTGCAGCGGTATCATGGCAGCGGCTCAAAGATGTAAATCAAATCCCGGGAAAATTTGACTACCTTATCGATCGGCCCGGCCGGTGCCGGCCGGATGCAGCGGTTCACGATGACGGCAACCGACACGTGAAAAGTCACAGGCAGACGGCGGTTTGTCATCGTCTATAACCCCGGAGCAGGCCGAACATGACTGGCATGACCTGGGCCAAGATCCGGGCCTGGAGACTGCTATTTCTGGTCCACACATGCCGGGGCTGAGCTGGATCTGCTCGTTTTCGAATCCGGCAGGAGAATCGGATATGAAATCAAGCACACGGATGCGCCGCGCATGACCCGGTCCCTGGGCATTGCACAGACGGATCTTAAAATTGATGACTTGTATGTGGTATATCCGGGATCGGAGCGGTTCCCTCCTTTGGATGCCGGTGTTTACAAGAAATGATGATGTCAGAAGTTACTCCGTTTCAGACTTTTTCCCACGCAAAAGAGGCAATGTTTCTTTTTTCTTTTGAAAATTCGATGCCGATGAGAAAAATGCGTTTTCCATCTTCCATATATTTTTCAAAATAGCGTTTTTCTCTGATCTGTGCCAGCGGGTTTTTACTTTTGGATTGTCCATCCTGAACCACTTTGAATTCAAAGATATATATTTTTTTGTGCCCGGGAAATTTCAGTGTCAGATCCGCCCGGCCCTTGCTGGTGATATCTTCTGCGGTCAGATCCAGGCCTAAGCTGGCAAGAAACGCATAGATCACGCTCACGTAAAATCCTTCATAATGGGTCAGATGTCCATGGGCCGTGTAGGGAATGGCGGCAAAGAGACGCTCGATCTGTGATTTGAGCCCAGTGAAATCATCGTCGAGCAGGGTTTTGTATAACCGGGCATCGGGCTGGAAACGGTGTTCCGTGAAATATCCGACCAGATATTTGTTGAAAGCGTTCTTGACTTCAAAATTTGGATAGGAAAGGGTATGGATCACCTGGTTGAATATGGTGTCGGTTTTTTTGATGGTCAGGTATCCGGTCTGGAACATCAGGGATTCGATGGGGATATTGCCCACATCAAAGGTGTTTAAAACCTGCTCAGACACCTCCAGGTTTTCCAGGTCCGGCAGAAAATACTGCCTCTCCCGGATCATGTCCATCAAGAATGTGGGAGTGCCGGTTTCGAACCAGTAGTTTTTGAACTTTCCGCCTTCCTGGAAGAACAGCAGAATATCATAGGGATTGTACACCGGCTCACCGCCAAAGGAATATCCATTGTACCATTTTGCCAGTTCCGCCAGGTCCACCGGTCCATTGGGTCCGGTCCGGGCCAGATGGTCCTTGAACCCGGTTTCCACATCCGCCTGGGTATAACCGCAAATGGTTGCAAAGTCCGGGGACAGGGTAATATCCCGCAGATTGTTCAACCCGGAAAACAGGTTCATCTTGCTGAATTTGCTCACCCCGGTGAGAAAAGCGAACTTGATGTGTTCATCCGCATCCTTGATGGCGGAATAAAATCCCCGCAAGGTGTTTCGGACAGCCAGGGCAGTGTCGTCATCTGTGATATTGTCCAGAATCGGCTTGTCATATTCATCCACCAGCACCACCACCGGCATCTGGTGTTTTTCACGGCAGGCCTCGATGAGAAACTTGAAATAGTTGCCGATGGTCTCTTTGTTTGCCGCAGTGACCCCGTTGTCCCGTTCATTTTTCTGGAGCAGCCCGGCAATGGTTTTTTCAAGATGCCCGGATGACTGGCACACATCCCCGCCAAAGCTGATTTTGATCACCGGATAGGTTTTTTCCCAGTCCCATTTGTCATATATGAACAGGCCTTTGAACAGCTCTTTTCTGCCCTCAAACAGACATTTCAGCGTGTCCAGGTACAGGGATTTGCCGAACCGCCGGGGCCGGGAAAGAAAATAATATTTGCCGGTGTCGGCCATTTTCAGGGCCAGGGGGGTCTTGTCGATATAGACGTAATCGTTTCTTCTGATTTCAGGAAAATTCTGTATGCCCAGGGGCAGCTTTTTCATGGTCATTCTCCGTCCGGGGATTCATGGGAACGAACCTGCTGTATGAAATTTTCAAAATCCGAAAGATGTTTTTGAATGATGCCGTATATCAGCGCATCGTCTATCCGGTCATACCCATGCACCAGAATATTTCTGGTGCCGGCCATGGGTATGAGAAATTTCAGAAGAGCAGTCTCAATGATGCCGGATTCCGCCAATACCATAAAAACGCCTTTGTTGTCGGAAGGTTCTTTCAAATGATGGGTGGCAATTAAAATTTTCCCGATATCCAGACAGGATTCGATGGCTACCTGGATATTTCTTTCAGCCACATCTTTATCTCTTGCCGAAGACACATAGGCTTCAAAAGAGTTCAGTGTTTGAGCCAGATGTTTCAGCCGCTTGACCCTTTCTTCCACAGTCAGGATTTTTTTTTGAATTGATTTCATGATAAATTTTTAACTTTGAACCGGTTTGCCCGAACGCAGTTCATCCAGAAAGGGTTTGAAGTCAAAATACATGCCTTTCAAAGCGATTTCATATTCAAGCCGGTCGGCCGGATCTTTTTCATACAGCAGTTCACCGGTCGTAATTACTTGGTAGGCGGTCTCAACGGATGCTGCATTCAAAATGACCACATCGGTCCGGCGGTTGGTTTCAGAACTCACCCGGGTCGATATATGATAAGCGTCATATGAAGCCGTCAAAGGATCGGCTGAATATTCTGAATTTTCCAGCAAAAAAGCCAAATCAATATCGGAACCTGTTTTAAACCGGTCTTCTTCCAGGACGGAACCAAACAGATATGCGGCCCGGATTGTTTCCCGGGCCGACGGTGCCTGCTGAATGCAGCGGTTCACGATGCCGGCAACCGACAGGATCATTTCGCAATGTCTGTCTGTCTTTTTCATATAACCAATATACTTTTAAAATCCGGTGTTTACAAGAGTTTATGACGTCAGGATTTAATTCTCAACAGCCCATACCCGTCCTGGGAGAACAGCACTTCAACATGAGTTTCAAAAAAAGGCCTGAGCACCTGCCGGTCGTGATCAGTCGCCGCCTCCTTTAACCACAGATTGAATCCGGAAAAACTTACCAGAATATGGGTGAATCCTTTGCCGGTCAGCGTTGCCGCCACATCTGAGCCGGTTGCGGCATCTTTTGCAACCCTGTAAAGCAGAGAATCATTGAACGCGATAAACCGGTCGGAATAATACCCCCGCCCCCCCATGAACAACCCGAAAATCCTTGCATCTTCCGGCAGATGCGCATTGGCATATTGAAACACGGCATATTCCGGCCGGAACGCCTGGATGTACTCATCCCGGGACAGTTTGCCGGACAGGTAATCTAGGGGCCGGTCCTTTTTGAACCGCTCCACCATATAGGCGCCATTGAGTCCGAATATCACCGCCACCGTTGCCGCCACCACCCCGGCCCGCACCGGCCCGGACAGCTTTGCCCCCAGCACTCCGCTTGCCCGGAGCCGGTACAGCCCGATCATGGACAGCACCACCAGGGGCGGCAGGATCGGCGCAAAATACCGGATCCGGACCGATGTCTGAACACAGGCATACACCAGAAACAGTAGGGAAAACGCCAGCATCAGCCAGATTTCCGCTTTTTCCTGCCGGGACCGGTTGGTTTTGAATCCGGCAAAGGCCAGGATCGGCAAAAACAATAGAAACGGGCTGATCCTGCCATCAAAATACTGGAAATCATCATCCTTGCCCTGGAAAAACACCCGCACCGGTATCATGGCAATGGCCGGCCAGGATTCGCCGTAATCCAGATGCCGGAACTGCAAATGGGAGATGCGCGGGGCAGGGGGCCGGGTTTCAGTGTCAGAAGACTCCGGCGGCGGATTGAACACCTTGTTGTATAACGGATACACCGGGTTCCCGGTCCAGGCCATATTCCGGATCATCCATGGAGAAAACACCACCAATGACACCAGGATGAACACGGCCCCGTACCCGGCTGCCTTCAGGCTTGCATGGCGGGTTTTTGGATTCATCCTTGCATATACAAATGGCACAAACAGCCCCAGCAAAAACAATCCCACCAGCCCGTTGTACTTGGTCCCCAACGCCAGGCCGCAGAATATCCCACTGATAATCAGCGGCCGCATCGTGAACCCGGATTCGATCCACTTGAACAGATAAAGCAGGGCCGCAAAGAAAAAACAGATCAGCCCCAGGTCCACATACACTGTGGAAGACAACCGGACAATGATTGGCAGGGTCAGAAAAAACAGTGCTCCCATCCAGGCATGGGTCGTGTCCGTGCGTTGTCGAAGATACCGGAATATCATGACCCCTGTGACCAGGGCAAAGACAAAATGGATGAATTTGGGCGCAATGTCATTGCCGAACGCCAGCGGGATCAGATACAGCAGGTCCAGGTTCATGGGATAATAGGAAAACGGAATATGGGAAAGTTCATGGATCCCGCCATGTTCCAGATACAGCCTGGGAACAAACAAATGATGGGTCAGTGCATCCCGGTCCACCGGGGGGACCGCCGCCAGGACCCCGATATATCCGATCACCAGGACAATGAGCAGGGCAAAGATGATATGGGATCGAAATCGTTGGGTCATGATCGGGTCCAGTTCTGAAATTCAATGATATCTGTTTCCTGGCGGACCATAAAATAAATGCCCGCTTTTCGTCAACCAGTTTCAAATTTTGTCATATTTGCCGTTTTTTGTTATTTTGCATAATGCCACATGGCCCGGGCATGGTTCGATCGATTCTGAAAAATTCCGGATTCGCCCTTTAAATTCAATCCGTTCCCAATTGAAAATCTATATGACAGAGCAAAAGAAGGCGAATGGTATGTTTATTGCTAAAAACAAAACCAAATGGTTTAATTGTAAAGTAGTATCAATAAACAGGTAAGATTAAAGGAGACGGTTATGAAAAAAATGTTGAAGAACAAAAAAGGGTTCACCCTGATTGAACTGATGATCGTTGTGGCGATTATCGGGATTCTGGCAGCCATTGCCATCCCGAACTTCTTGACCTATCAGTGTAAAGCAAAACAGGCTGAAGCAAAGAGTGTTTTAGGAAGTATCAGAGTACTGCAAGAAGCTTATTTGGCTGAATTTGATACATATGCAGATTCAACAGCTAAACTTGGAAGTATAGCAGCTAAAGGCGATCCCAGATATGCTTACGCTATAACAGAAGGAACTGCTAGTGCTTTCACCGCAACTGCAACAGGTCAAGGTACGACTCCATCAGGTAAAAATACGGGGGTTGAAGGTGACGTATGGTCAATTGATGAAACTGGAAACCAACCCAGCAACGATAATAATGCTTGTAAGTAGATATTTTTAAAAAAGCAACTTTTCTGAATCCCCCTTACTGATGCAAATTGTCAATAAGGGGGATTTTTTTTTGATATGGATAATTCCCTGTTAAAACCAAAGAATGCATACGTCAAACAGCGTATTCTTTTTTTGCTGTCTATTCTTGTCCTGCTTGTTTATAGCAATACTTTTAATGCGCCCTTTCATTTTGATGATTTTCACAATATCGCTCAGAACACTACCCTGCATATCGACAGATTATCCCTTCCATCGCTTTATAGCGCAACAACAGGCAATTCTGAAGCCGGCAAAGTGTTTTACCGGCCGGTTTCATATTTGAGCTTTGCCCTGAACTGGTATTTCGGACAGGACGATGTGACCGGATATCATCTCGTGAATATTGCCATTCATATCCTGATATCATTTTTTCTTTATCTTTCCATTCTGGCTCTTTTTGACTCGCCCAATCTGAATGAAAAATACAGTAAGGATAAATATTTCATCGCCGGGCTGGCTGCCTGCCTGTGGGCGGTCAATCCCATCCAGACCCAGGCTGTGACCTATATTGTTCAGCGCATGGCGGCGTTGGCAACCCTGTTTTCCATCTTGGCGATCTTTTTGTATATCAAAGCCCGGATCTCGCAGTCATTGAAAAACAAAGCGGTGTTTTTTTCAGGAATGGCGATTTGTTTTTTGCTGGCGGTGGGCTCTAAAGAAAATGCATTGCTGCTTCCGGTGTCTATTTTTCTCGTTGAAATGTTCTTTTTTCAGAACATGGCGGACCGTCAAACACGAAAAAAAATTATCGGGCTGGGGGGCATTGTTTTTTTGATGGTGTTGTTTCTGGGGGTTTATCTGTTTTTGGACGGAGAGTTTTTCAGCCGGATTCTGGGCGGATATGAACAACGCACTTTTACGGTTTCAGAACGTCTCATGACCCAGCCCCGGGTGATTCTGTTCTATCTGTCCCAGATGTTCTTTCCGGTTGCAGACCGGTTTTCCATTGACCACGATATGGTCGTGTCAACCGGGCTGTTTTCACCCTGGACCACACTGCCGGCCATATTGATTGTCCTGGGTCTGGCAGGTGTCGCTGTGTGGCGGATGATTCAGATGCCGCTGATTGGTTTTGCCATTCTCTTTTTCTTGATCAACCACCTGGTCGAATCTTCCATCATTCCCCTGGAAATGGTGTTTGAACACCGCAATTATCTGCCGTCACTGTTTTTGTTTCTCCCGGTGGCGGCCGGATTGACACACCTTGTCAATCATTATTCCCATGAACGAAAGGTCATGAAGGGTCTGGCGATCGGATTCATCACCCTGTGGATCGCTGTGTCCGGGTTTGCCACCTATACCCGGAACATGGTATGGAAAGATGAACAAACCCTGTGGGAAGATGCCCTGGAAAAAGCACCGGGCAGGTCCCGGCCATATTTGAACCTGGCGTCTGTTTATCAAAAGACCGACCCTGACCGGGCCATACACCTGTACCAGGCCGCCATGCACTTAAAAGACGATACCCGTCATAAGCCGGAAATCGTGTCCCTGATCAATCTGGCGAATATGACAGCGGCCATTCATCATAATCATGAACTGGCGATCCGCATGTACCGGCGGATTCTGGAATTGAAGCCCGGTTTTTATCCGGCCCGGTATCACCTGGCCCAGTCTTTGATCGCGACAGGGGATATGGAAGGCGCTGATACACAGATCAAAAAACTGCTTGCCAAAAATCCGGAGTCGGTCAATTTTCTTTGCATGCAGGCCGTGATTCTGCTGCGGCAAAATCATGTGGATCAAGCGTTGACACATCTGATAAAAGCGGTAACAATGGCACCTGATGATGACAATGTGCGAATTTTACTGGGAGCGGCCAGGTACCTGGCAGGACATCATGGTGCGGCAGAAAATCAGTTTGAAAGAGCTTACAGCCTTTCCGGAAAAAAAATGACCGCCTTGTTCTTGTTGATACAGAACAGTGTCCGGTCGGGAAATACCCAGAAGGCGGGCCGGTATGCCGGACAACTGGTGTCCATGTCCGGTGCTGCATCCATTGCCGACGCTTTGCGTCAGATCAGACATTCCAAACTTGACTGGCTGCTGTCCAAAAAATTGCTGACACCCGTCATATCTGATGCCATGACAGCACATGCCCGGAAAATTTCACAAATCAGTACGTCTGCCCATGAAATTCAATAACAGGAAGACAACGCCTTTTCCTTTTGCCGTGTATTTCTGGACAGTGACCGGTATTGCCCTGGCTGGGCTGCTCAACATGCTTTATTCGTCATTCTCCCATTACCGGGTCCACACCGACATCCTTTATGTCAGCCTGTGTGCCGTTTCTGAGGCAGTGAACTGCGACACAGTATCCCAGAGCATGCATTCCATTTTTCTGGGCTTGCCCGTGCCGGTGTGGGGGGGTCTGGGATATGGATTTTTCCTGATTCTGCTGTCATTTGCATATTTATCCGAAGCAGATCATCGTCGGATCTGGCCGATGCTGTTTTTGACGGCCCTGTTTTTCTCAGGTTACAGCCTGTATCTGGCCTATATTCTGAAGTTTGACATCAAGGTGTACTGCATTGTGTGCCTGGCCGGATACGGGATTAACTTTGCCTTGCTCTTTCTGGTATGGATCATCCGGCGGCGGTTTCCGGAAAAAGGATTTGTCAGTGGCCTGAAAAAGGATGTGGTTTTCCTGTTTCGGCCCTGGAAAATCCAGACCACGATTTTTGTGGTGTTTTTCGGGATCGTTTGTATTCTGCCGTTTGTGTATCCCAGGTACTGGCATTTTTCATTGCCGGAAATCGCGGCAGATGTGGCCACCGGCATGACCGAACACGGCGATCCCTGGATCGGGGCGGAAAACCCGGAACTGGTCATCACCGAATACTCGGATTACATGTGTTTTCAGTGCAAAAAAATGCACATGTATCTGAGGCAGATCGTGGCGGCCAACCCGGACAAAATCCGGCTGGTCCACCGGCATTTCCCCATGGACCCGCAGTTCAATCCCACCCTGACCGGCACCTTTCACCCGGCCTCGGGCAAGCTGGCCGTGGCCGCCGCCTATGCAGCCCTGGAAAACCGGTTCTGGCAGATGAACGATCTGTTGTATGAGATCCCCAAGGATGTTAAAACCCTGGATATCAAAGACCTTGCCAGGCGAAGCGGGGTCAGCTTTGACGGCCTTGCCGCCTCGCCGGACATCCGCCAGGTCCGGTATAAAATAAAATTGGATGTATTGAAAGGAATTGAGCTGGGGGTGACGGGGACGCCGACGTATGAGGTGGAAGGGAATCTGTATGAGGGCCGGATACCTCTGGAGATAATCAAAAGAATATTGGAATAAGGACCGCATGTCTCAACCGGCCAGACCGCATATCCTGGTGCTGACATCGACTTTTCCCAGCCGGGAAAACGATTCAACACCGGCATTTGTGTTAGAACTGAGCCGTCGGCTGGCAAAATATTTTGACATTACCGTACTGACGCCCCGGGTCCCCGGTGTTAGAGACAAGGAAACCATGACAGGGTTGCGGGTTGTCCGGTACCCATATTTTTTTCCTTCTCTGGAGAATTTGACCAGCCGGAATGGCGGGATACTGCATCAGCTGAAATCCAATCCATTGAATTACCTCCTGGTCCCCTTTTTTATAACGGGTCAGGTTCTGGCCATTGTTCACTTGATCCGCCGGGAAAAAATCGATGCGATCCATGCTCACTGGCTCATCCCCCAGGGTTTTGCCGCCGCCATTGCGCTGATGATAACCGGAAAATCCAATCCTTTGGTCTGCACTTCCCACGGTGGTGATTTGTTTGCACTTCAAAGCAGATTGTTTCAAGCGGTCAAACGCTGGACTATCAAGCGGTCCCGGGCTTTAACCGTGGTCAGCCATGCCATGAAGAAAACCGTGGTGGATATGAAAGTTTCTCCGGACAGGGTTTCGGTCATTTCCATGGGGGTTGATTTAAAGAAAAGATTTGTGCCGGCGCATCACAAAAAACGGGATCCCGGAAAACTTATCTTTGTGGGCAGGCTGGTGGAAAAAAAAGGGGTGAATGTGCTGCTCGATGCCATGCCCCGGGTTCTGGCACAGTTCCCTGGCGTTGAGTTGACCATCATAGGGGCTGGTCCGCTTGAAGCGGATTTGCGCCGACAGTGCCGATCCCTGGGTATCAGCGGTAAAGTCGTCTTTCTGGACAGTCAACCCCAGTCAGAACTGCCCGAATTCTATCAACAGGCTGCCCTGGCCGTGTTCCCTTTTGTCAGGGCAAAAGACGGAGACCAGGAAGGATTGGGCCTGGTGGTGATTGAAGCCATGGGCTGTGGATGCCCGGTCATTGCCAGTGATCTGCCGGCCATAAAAGACACGGTCATTCATGAAAAAACCGGTCTTGTTTTTTCTCCGGGAGATTCTGCAGCCTTGGCACAGACCATCATAACCGAGTTACAACATCCTGAATATCAAAAAAAAATGGCTCAAAGAGCCATAAAAAAAGTCCACAATGAATTTGACTGGAATGTGATAACGCAAAAATACCGTGCGTGTTTAAAAGAGGTGATAGAAAAAAATTAACGTTGACGAAATTCCGGGACCAGTTTTTTTAAATTCATCACATATCTGTCTCTGGCCCTGCCGTCACATGTATTGCCGTAAGCGGCATGAATTGTGTGACGCATTTGTTTCTCATATTTTTCCAGGAACGCTTCCGGTTTCTGAATATATTTTTCAATACTCGAAATCAGATTTTCCATTGAATCGGCAATTTCACCAAACCGGTGTTCCGGCCCCAAAGTAAAGCCTTTTGAAAAGGGTGCCGGCACGTCCAGGAAGATGGTCGGCCGTTTTAACACCAGGTAGTCGGTTGCCATGGAAGACCAGTCAGTGACCAGCAGATCAGAAATAAATAAAAATTCCTCGGCAACAGGATAAATCGAAGACGGCATCACACGGATATGATCATATTGATCTACTTTGATGGAATCGCCTGTGTTCAGATGAACCCGGAAAATCACAGTGACGTTATTTTTTTTTCCCGCAGCTTCCAATGCATCGAAAAAAGCTCCCATGGAAATCCCAAAAGGCAGGATACTCCTGTTTTTGTGGTCCTGCGTCCAAGTCGGTGCCAGCAGAACGGTTTTTCTATCTACCAGCCCATATTTTTCAAGGATTGCGTTTCTGTCGAATTCTCCCAGAATCAGCTTGTCCGCTCTTCCATATCCGGTGACTCTGATCCGTTTTTTCGAAAAACCGAATTTGTGAATATAATAATGTTTCATCATTTCAGACTGCACCCACACTTCATCGTGTCCATGCAAATGTCTGAAGGACTGGGCATCAAACCCTTTGTATGAAAGGCCATGCCATACATCGATAAATTTTATGGAAGTCAGGTAACGAAACAGGATCAGGGTATGCATCCCGTGGTCGGTTATTATTGCCCCTGCCTTTGCAACGGTTACCATATCCGATAGCGAGCCCATATGTAAAACATTGATGCCTTCCCGCTTCAGTTGTTTGTAATAGACAGGGTCCATCGTTAAAAAGAAGGCATCAAAAGATTCGCTTTTCTCCGTCACGAAATCATATAAGGCCAATAGGTTGCCGTTGAGTTTATGCCCGTAAAGAACGACGATGCTCTTTTTTTGGAAGATGCGCACCGGCATAGTAGCGGCAATTAATACCGCACTGCGAATCAAGTACAGCCAGTGTTTATAGTTTTTTTTGTCGATTTTCATTTATCACATCACATAGTGATTTTAAAACTTCAGTATATTCTGTGTATAAACGTTGTGAGTTAGTATTTAAATGTCTTTTATTATCATAAAAGATAAATTTATGATCAATTTTATAAGTTGGCAGGTTAAATAATTTTTTAGCTAAAATTAATGCTGTTGAGTTGATACCAACAACACCGACGATTTTATCAATATGAGCGCTTAAAAGGGCCTCTACCGGCCCATCAAAATCACAAATCATGTGTTTATTAAATTTATCAACCTTTTCGTCAGGGTGGGGTTTGATTAGAAAATTTTTTCCCTGGTCCAAAAAATAATTACAGGTCACATTAATTATCGACAAATAGCTTTTTTTGTCAAGAATGTTGTTTTCAACAAAAGGAGTAGATATGAATAATATCGTATTTTTATGTATAATCATTTTAGAAGAATTAAAGACATTGCTTGATAACGTCCTTTTTAGTAAGGGTGCAAGAGTGATTTGATTTCTAGAGTGACTTTCAATTCTATTTGAAATAGTTTCAATAATCCCTCCAGATCTATACGTTACTATTCGTAGAAGCAACTGCTTTACAAGTTCTATAAAAAAGTAAAAAACAAAATAATATAACTCTTTGCCTTTTTTATACATTTTGCTTTTAGTTCGACTTAGTATGGTTCCATAAGTTCCTATTCCCTCTTCAATAGAAAAAAATGCATCAATATTGCTTCTTGAATCTTTCAGTATGGATAAAAAATATAGATTTGGAGCACCTGGAGCCACCATAATATTTTTTTTTGGAACATTTTTTTTTAAAGAAGATATTATTAGGTCTTTTATAGCTAGAGGAATTGTAATTGGGATTGAACGGGGCATGTCTATCATAGATATTGGATAGTCTTGAATCGAAAAATCGAGAACGTCATTTTTAATGGCAAAATTGTTTAAGCCTGTTTTTCCCCGAAATATTTTCAGCTCAAGATTCCTATCTTGCTTCTTAAAGAATTCGCACAAAGCTAATGTTTGAGCCACTTGAAAATATGTTCTACATAGTGCAAAAACTTTCATAAATTTCGTTCCTTTTATCCGCAAAGTATGTCTAAAAATTAAAAAGCATAGTAGGTTATACTGCATTATACCCCGATCATTTTTTGAAAATAGTGATTATTTGCAGCAAGTTCTTTAAAACAGCCTTGTCCGACCAATTCACCTTTTTCTAATATAAAAATTATATCACAGTCTTTGACTGTTGAAAGCCGATGGGCAACCATAATGATTGTGCGTTTGCCTTTCAGTTTATCGATAGACTTTATTACGTTCTTCTCCGTAGCACTATCCAATGCACTGGTGGCTTCATCCATTATTAGCACTGAAGGATTATTGTACATTGCGCGGGCGATCCCAATACGTTGTCGTTGCCCTCCGGAGAGGCGAATGCCTCGTTCCCCAACAACGCTGTCGTATCCTTCCGTTAGTTCGTTCAGGATGAACTCCTGAAGAGCAGCCGTTTTAGCAGCCCTTTTAACAGCATCAAAGTCAATTTTCTCTTTCGGTATACCAAAAGCGATATTTGAAGTTACCGTTTCATCCGAAAGATAAATGTGTTGCGGAACATAACCTAAGCTGCGTTGCCATGACCGTTTGTTTTTATTGGTTATCGTATGACCGTCTATCAAGATTCGTCCATTATCAAGAGGTAAGAGACCAAGTATTATATCCAACAGAGTAGTTTTTCCCGCTCCCGTCGTGCCCACAATTCCTATAGTAGTCTTGGCTGGAATGGTCAGGTTTATTTTTGAAAGTATTGGGCTGGAAGCGTTTGGGTAGGTGTAAGTGATATTCTCGAGAACCAAGGAATGGTTTAGCTGCATGGGAGGATCAGATATTTCCCTGTGGTGGTCTTTCTCTTTTATGGTAAGATCATTCGCAAGAGCTTCTAAGGCTGGCAGACCGAAGCGTAGTATGGTCAGGGACTGGTAAACTCTTTGAAGTGCTGGCATAAGTCGGAATGCTGTAAATGCATATATACCAAGAACAGGCAATACACGGCTTAAGTCTACCTCGGATCCCAAAAAATGTATCGTTACAAGGAGAATCGCTCCGAAGGATGCGGCTTCCACACCATACTTTGGTATTAATCGCAATATCTGATTATTGGCCTGGTGACTGGCAAAACGTTTAGATGGTGGAGCAAAGCGTTTCAAGTAAGCGTTTTCTCGTCCAAGAAGTTTGATATCCTTAATGCCACCAAAGGTCTCTCCTGCAGCAGTAAATCGCTGCTTGTTAGCCTTAATTCGATCAATACCAATTCGGTTAAGTTTGCCACGCACAATTATATATATAATAGCATAGGCACCGCCGATGAAAGATACAAGAATAAGCGATACCCATAGGTCTACAAAAAAAAGCAGGCCTATCAGTAGGCATGTTACAAGACTGTAGGTTGCAAGCTCCATTCCTGGTTTAAGGACACTTAGGATAACTTCTTCCACTTCGGACAAAACGCTTTTTGAAAGGTCTGCTGAGTTTCTGTTTAAAAAAAATACATAAGGTTGATTTACATATTTATGCAATAATTTGCATGATATAGTATGGCGGCGCATATGTACGAATTTGGCAGTTGCATACTCGGTCAATGCCTTGAAGACTGATCCTAAAATAATTACTACAAAGGCTAAAAATCCTAAAATTAACAAAAAATTACGCGTTGGCGGGGCTCCTGAAAGCTGGTAAGTCCACGATAAAATGGGATTAGTATGAATAATTGCAGGGTTGCCTACCACAGCCAGAAATGGCATTATGGACGCTATACCAATAGCCGCAATTGTTGCATTGAGAAACATCATGGATAAAACAAGGAGTGCAAGTCGGCGCTCTTTTGGAGTAAGTATTGATTTGAGGTTTTGATAAATTAACATCAAAATTTTTTTTTGTTTAGATGATTTGTCAAATGCTGGCAGCGAATATTTTCTTTTTTTTGGGGGGGGTACAATATTGGTTTTATTTTCCTATAATGAGGGTTATATCTTCTTTTTTTAAAGGTTTGGCATAATTTTCCAATCTTTCCGGATAAAACATCTCTCCTATAAAGTTTAACAAATCCTCTCTTTTGACAAAGGCGGCTATCTTATCATTCAATTTGAACCCTTCAAGCATAATAAGAGTGTCGTTAAGCCTGGATGTAATAATATCATTCTTTTCATTTGGCTTATAATGTTGAATAATTTTTGGCAAAGTAAAACTGCATGCAAGGCCGTGAGGCACACCAAAGCGCATGGTCACGGGGTAGGAGATAGCATGTGCAATAGCGGTCCGGGTATGGCTGATGGCCAATCCCGCTAACAGGGCTGCTTGCTGCATCATCTCTCTGTATAAAAGATTTTCCGACTGGTTTATCAAGACCGGCAAGGCATGGTTTGCAAGAGCCAAAGCTTTCAGCGCCAGTGTCTCACTTATGGGGGTTCGGTTTTTGTTCCAGAGTGATTCCAAAGCATGTGAAATGGTGTCCAGTCCGGTATAAAGGGTTTCTTTGGGAGGAAGCGTCACCGTCAGTTCCGGGTCGACCAGTGCGTGGATAGGATACACCATCTCTCCGGCAACAGAATATTTTTTTTTATTGCCGCTGTCCCACACTGTTGCAAAAGAGGTGACTTCCGCGCCTGTACCGGCTGTAGTGGGTATTGCCACCACGGGTATGCGGTTCTCCCATTTCTGCGGTCGACCCTGGCGCAGGACATTATCCAGGGTATATTCCCGGGCGGCCGGCAGGGCAACTGAAAAGACTTTGGCCGTATCCAGTACAGACCCCCCGCCAAGAGCGATGATACCGGTGATGTTTTCTCGACGCAAAGCAGTGATGATACGGTCCAGAAAATCCAGTTCCGGGTTGGCGGTGACTCCGTCAAAAACAAGAATCGGATTTTCGAGGCCGGATTTTCTTCCTGCTGCCTCGATTTTTTTTGTCATACCCCGGGCAGTAAATCCTGCACTGGTAACCATCAGCACCCGTTTGCCGGTGGTAACCGGCGGATCGAGTGAAAACAGTTTTTTAATTGCGCCCTGACCGGCCGTGATTCGTACCGGGTTGTAATCACACCATATGTTCAATTGCCGCCTCCATAAAGGCTTTTTTGTTTTCCCGGGGAGAGCGGGCAGGGCGGCCGAGATCGGCGCGGGACCCGGTTTGGATACGCACTTCAATCATGTGAGTTCCCGATGTTTGACTGATATCTGTCCAGAGATCTTTCAGTTGCCGGGTGGTTCCGGCCATGCAGTATCGGTTAAAACCGCAGGCGGTTGCCATCACAGAAAAGTCAAACCGGTCAGCTGCGGTCGGTTGTCCGCCCACGGATTCATGGGCCGCATTGTTGAGCAGTATATAAATCAGATTCTCAAGACGGCACTTTCCGATTACCGGCAATGAACCAAGGTGCATCAGGGAAGAGCCGTCGCCATCGATGCAGATGATTTGTTTGTTCGGATTGCCCAGTGCAGCGCCCAAGGCAATAGAAGCCGTATGTCCCATGGAACCTACAGTAAGAAAATCACGCTGAGGATGGCCGAGTCGTTTGCGGATTTCGAACACTTCCCGTGAGGTTTTGCCTGTGGTCGATATGACCAGCGCGTTTTCATCAGCAAGTGTCAGGATTTCAGTAAGGGCCTCTTCACGGGAAAGATTTGACAATTGTATTCGCTTCTGAACAGGTGTATAAGGTGTAAATGTTCCTTTTCGTACCAGCAGGGTTGCCGGCGCGTTTGAATATTCAATTTTTTTGAATATGGAATCCAGCACATTATTGCAGTCAGAATCGGCATCCAGCAGGAAATAAGAGATCCCCATAAGGTCGAGTTGACCTGGGGTTATTTGGCCTTGTTTGATGTGCTGGGGCTCATCCTTTATGCCCGGTTCCCCCCGCCAGCCGATAATCAAAAGCAACGGGATATTGTAAACTTCCGGAGCAGTCAGGGACATGAGGGGATTGACCGCGTTGCCCAACCCTGAATTCTGCATGTAAACGGCAGCTGTTTTGCCGGTGGTCAGGTGATAGCCTGCGGCAAGGGCCACGGCATTGCCTTCATTGGCGGTAATGATGTGCTGACCGGCAGTGCAGTGATCCTCCAGATATGCACAGAAATGCTTTAAAAGCGAATCCGGGACCCCGGTAAATAGATGAATACCGTGTTGGCGTAATCCATTGAAAAAGTGGCCCGGTTCGATCATCATTTGCCTCCCGGGACCAGTTCAAGGATTTCGCTGATCGGCAGAATCCTGGCATCGCATTCAGCCGAACGCCGATGCGTTAGAATGGTCCTGGCCGTTTCTATCATGGCCGGATAGGCACTTCGCAGGAGATGATTGGCATATATGACGATATTCACGCCGTTAGCCATGAGCTCTTCTTCGGTCACCTGGTTGTAGCATGTTGGCACGACCACCAGAGGACGCCGATTGGAAAACTGGCTGTACAGTCCGCAGAATTCAAAAATTTCATCCGGTTTTTTTTGCCGGCTGTGGATCATGATGCCGTCCGCTCCTGCCTCAAGATATGCGGTTGCCCGGCTGATGGCATCATCCATGCCTTTTTCCAGAATCAGGCTTTCGATGCGGGCAATGATCATGAAATCATTTGTTGCCTGGGCTCTTTTCCCAAGTTGTATTTTGTGGGAGAAATTTTCAATGCTGTCCTGGATCTGCCCGGCACCTGTGCCAAAAAGCGAATTTTTTTTCAACCCGATTTTGTCCTCGATGATGATTGCGGAAATACCCAGACGCTCCAGTGTCTTGACCGTGAATACGAAATGCTCCGGCCTGCCGCCGGTGTCCCCGTCATAGACAATCGGTTTTGTGGTGACCTCGAGCACTTCGTTCAGAGTCGTGATGCGTGCGGTGACATCCACCGCCTCGATATCGGGTTTTCCCTTGGCCGTAGCATCCGTCAGACTGCTGCCCCACATCCCGTCGAATTCGCGCCGTCCATCCGGTGTGTCGATATAGGTGTTTTCAACAATGAGACCGGATAACCCGTTGTGAATATCGATGAGCCGTACAAGCGGCTTTACCCGAAGCATTCGGCGAAGGGATTTCAAGCGTATCTCCGGGGTGGTTCCCACCTCTTTCATGGCTGCGTGCAACCGGGTAGATGAAATTCCCCGGGTGTAAGGGATTTCGACCAGTTTTCCTCCCCATTTGGAAAGCGTATCGATCACCCGCTGTCTTGTCTTCTGCTGGACCCCTTCTTTCCAGTCATCTCCATGGACCACGTAATCCGGCCTGATTTTTTCCAGGTTGGATGCATAATCCAGTGTTGTCTGGGACACTACCTTGCTTACCCCTTTGATATTTTCAATCACTTCCCGGCGCTGATCAAATGTCATGTGCGGAACACGCTTGTAACTGGCAATCGCCTCGTCTGTCAACAGCCCGATGATCACATCCCCCAGTTCCCTTGCTTTTTTGATAATATTCAAGTGCCCGGGATGGACTAAATCGGCACTCATGCCGACATAGACGGTTTTGTTTGTTTTCATTTTTAGACCTTTTTCATGATGAAGATTAGACAGGGCGCAAATCCATTGGGAGATTCAACTTTTGGGGTAGGAATCAATATTATTTTCTTGTGAGAATTTGTTTAAGTGCTTTTTGGGCTTCCGGCTCCCCATGCACCAGTCGGATCTCGCCCGGCGGTTCCGGCATGGATGTCACCCAGTCACACAGGGTTTGCTGGTCGGCATGGGCCGAGTAACCGGACAGCCGGTGGATGGCAGCCTTGGCCGGGGTGCGGCCTTCCACGATGGCCCGGCCCGGAGTGCCTTTGGCCTGGTATCCTACAAAGAACAGGTCGTTTTTCGGGTCATCCAGGCCGTGTTTCAGGTGGTTGACAATGCGGCCGCCCGTGCACATGCCGGATCCGGCGATGATGACGGCCGGGCCGGTAAGGTGCAGCAGGCGCCGGTGATCCTGGAACTTTTCCACGGCATACAGGTGGTTGAACTGGATGGGGTGGTCTCCGGCGGCTTTCAGTGCTTTGGCTTCCCTGTCCCAGCAGTCGTCCATGTCCTGGTACAGCCGGGTGATCTCGATGCCCAGGGGGGAGTCGATGAACACCGGCACCCCGGGATTGATGCGGTCCAGCTCATAGATCAGTTCCTGGGTCCGGCCCAGGGCAAAAGCCGGGATATACACGATGCCGCTGTCGGACAGGGCATGGTCTAGGGCCTTTGCCAGGGTTTCCAGGCGGTCGGCCCGGTTTTCGTGGTTCCGGTCTCCGTAGGTGGATTCCAGGATCAAAAGATCGCAGGCGTCGGGCGGGTCCGGGTCCGGGATGATCGGGGTGTGGCGGCAGCCCAGATCTCCGGAAAACGTGACCCGGTATGGGGGCTTGTCCGGGCTGGAAAACGAAAACTGGATAAAGCAGGAGCCCAGGATGTGACCGGCGTTTTTCAGGGTAAACGTGATGCCGTGTCTCAGGGTGAAGGGGGCGTACAGTTCAAACCCCCAGGACAGGTCGTCGATCTGTTTTTCCATGGCCCGGACCTGGACGTCGGTCCGGCCGGAAAACGACATGGCATCCCGGAGCATGGGCAGGAGCAGGGCCCTGGTGCCGTGGGTGCAGATGATCTCACCGCAGAACCCGGCATCGATCAGGTCCGGGACCCGGCCGATGTGATCGATGTGGGCATGGGTGAGAAACAGAAAGTCGATCTCTGCCGGCGGCACCGGGAACCGGTCGAAAGGCACCTGCGGGTCATGGCCCTGGACAATGCCGCAGTCCACCAGGATGGCGACGCTGCCGCTGCCGTGGTCCGGCTGAAACCGGATCAGGTGGCAGGAGCCGGTGACGCAGGTTTCAGCGCCGAGATGGGTGATTGTGATGTGGGTTGGGGTCATTGAAGGTCTTCAGGCTAAGAGAAAGCGTGGGCTGATTGGCAGATCAGGCTGCCATATCAATCACTTCCAGCTGACGGCGCTTCGTACTTGCTTCGGTAATAATTTTTTCCAATTCTTCAGAGATTGTGTCCTGAATCCAAGCTTCTCCACATTGGGCGCACACGATTGCAGGCACGTTCCTGACGACAACCAAGACTGTTTTTCTGTCCACTGTGAAGGTAGTTGTGCCAGGATGCTGATCCCCCCCACACATAGGACAACCTTGATAAAAAAACATTTCATTTCCTCTCTTTTCTTGTAATGCCGTTTTCTTGAAAATGTTCGATATCTGGAATATATGCGGTTATGACGTAAACGGAATCTGCCGATTCATCCCAGGCAACCACAACATGAATTCGCCTCTTTCCAACAACTCCGGAAATAAGAAATCCTGGATAGGGTGAGGCGTTTGGATATGAGACACATCCTTTCTTGAAATCTTCCGTTCCAGCATTCTTTCAAGTGCATGCTGTCGCCATACGATATTTTTTTTCTCAAAAGCGCTTTGTATTTTATTCATCATCGAAAACAGCTTTTGGAACCCAGCATTCAGCAAACAAAGCCGACAAAAGATCAAGAAGATCAATTAGAGCTAACGCGACCAGAGGGCCGGCATTGACTACGGCCCGGTCAAACATTGGATTCAAATTCCGCACTTGCCAGATCTTCGGGCGGTATTCCAGGCAATGCCAAAGCGTCCAAAGGTAATTCAAGAACGACTGTATTCATCCGTTTTGTTTCCATGATTGATTCAAAGATTCTGTATTCATCAATCCAAAAATTAACATTTGGATCGATGAATGTCAATTTTTCCTATTGCCTGATAGTTTTCAGCCGGATTTCCCCCGGCGGTTCCGGCATGGAGTTAACCCAGTCGCACAGGGTTTGCTGGTCGGCATGGGCCGAGTATCCGGACAGGCGGTGAATGGCGGCCTTGGCCGGGGTGCGGCCTTCTACGATGTCCCGGCCCGGAGTGCCTTTGGTCTGAAATCCCACAAAGAACACGTCGTTTTTCGGGTCATCCAGGCCGTATTTCAGGTGGTTGACAATACGGCCGCCCGTGCTCATGCCGGACCCGGCGATGATGACGGCCGGGCCGGTGAGGTGCAGCAGGAGCCGGTGACGCTGGTTTCGGCGCCGAGATGGGTGATTTTCAT
>NPIF01000305.1_pt1 | contig 196969 bp, 193 predicted proteins | sample 8637461 | NCBI WGS metagenome assembly NPIF01 (sample SAMN07420641, study PRJNA396082) | bioreactor metagenome | isolation source: sample BR12 brine-fed electro-methanogenic bioreactor BR | place: Japan: Kochi | collected 2016-12-09 | reverse complement strand
GTGCGCTGATGGCCAGGGTGGATACGCTTTTATTGATATTCATTTTATTAAAGTCACTCCTCAATCCACTGTGTTTTAAGTTCATTCCAGTATGCAATTGACGGAACTGTCACCCAGTACACGGCCAACGCAGTCGATAACTATACCTTTTTGTTATAACAGTGCGAATCCTGTGGTAACTATCACCGGCCCCTCTCCAGGATATGGACAGGAAATCAAGCCATGTCATGCCGGAAGTGGTGTGCTGAACAGACTATCAATCCGGCGGATAAAAACCCTGTTAATTGCTCGGCAATAGGGATTCGAGCGGTGAGGATAACGGCAAGGGCGTGGGGCGGTCAACCGCCTGCGGGGCGCCGAATCACTTTTTATAAGGAAGCTGAAAAAATAGCTAACCTAATGTGATCGCGAATAAAAATATGGTTGCAAATGAAAGTAGATGATTGACGGGGATGAGGTAAGGGGGGCAGTTCTGTGTGTGTCTATGGAAGGGCGGAAGAGCATGAAAAAGCATTCATGCTCTTCCGCGGCAACTCAGGCGACCAGGTGGGCTTTCAATTTACCCATGGCGGCCTTTTCGATCTGCCGGATGCGTTCGGCTGAAACACCAAACTTGTCCGCCAGTTCGTGCAGGGTCATTTTCTTCTCGGCCAGCCAGCGGGCTTCCAGGATCTCCTTGCTGCGTGCGTCGAGTCCGTCAAGAGCCAGGTAGAGCTGTTTCTTGTCGTTCTCTTCGGTGTCGGCGCTCTCCAGTTGGCGTGAAGGCTCCATGCGCATGTCGGCCACGTAGGCCGACGGGGCCGGTGCTTGGTCATCATCGCCCTGATCAATGCCGTCAAATGCCAGGTCGTGGTTATTTAGGCGGCTCTCCATCTCCAGCACGGTTTCCGGTTTAACGCCGAGATCCTTGGCGACCCCTTCGACCTCTTCCTGGGAGAACCAGCCGAGACGTTTTTTGGAGCTGCGCAGGTTGAAGAACAGCTTGCGTTGCGCCTTGGTGGTGGCGACCTTGACGATACGCCAGTTGCGCAGCACGTATTCGTGAATCTCCGCCTTGATCCAGTGGACGGCGAACGAAACCAGCCGAACACCGTGATCCGGGTCGAAGCGGCGCACGGCCTTCATCAGGCCCACGGTTCCTTCCTGGATCAGGTCCGGCAGCGCCAGACCGTAACCGGCATAACCCCTGGCGATGCGTATCACGAAACGAAGATGGGACATCACTAGGGCGCGGGCTGCCTCGAGATCACCCTCGTCCCGCAGTCTGACCGCCAGGTTATGCTCCTCTTCGGCGCTCAACATCGGCAGCTGGTAGGCCGCGCTGATGTATGCGTCAATACTGCCTGTAGGCAGTGTATTTGCGATAGCGAGTTGTTTGCTCATCTGGGAATACCCTAGTTCTTTTGTCTGGTATTATATTAGCACTATTGCATATGGAGCGCCATTACATATTAGCACTCGCCGTATAGGAGTGCTAACGGTGGAATAAGTTCCGCCAGGCATTGGAAAATAGTGGCGATCAGGATGGTTCGATCTGGTGCAGATGGCGCCCGACGGCAATCCATGAGCCGCCCAGTCCCAGCAGTGTGCTGCCGCCGAGCAGCATCAACAGGGTGGTAAGGCCGATGCCACTCAACTCGAAACTGCTCTGGTAGAGCCCGGCCAGTTGTTCCACCGGATTATCCAGCAGCAGCAATGAGATACTGACCATCAGCCAGGCGGAGATACCGCCAAACAGGCCGTACCAGGCCCCGTTATACAGGAACGGGCGCCGAATGAAGGCGTTGGTGCCGCCGATCAGTTTGGTGATTTCGATCTCCGCATGGCGGTTCTGGATCTCCAGCCGGATGGTGTTACCGACGATCAGCAGCACCGACAGTCCCAGCAGGGAGGCGAGGATAATCACACCGCGCTGGGCAATCCGGGTGATGGCATGGAATCGTTTTACCCACTGCAGATCGAGCTGGGCAAACTCCACTTCGCTGTGCTGCTTCATTCGCGCCAGCAGGGCCTCGGCCGGAGCCGGGTCGGCATGCTCTGCGGTGGGCTCCACCACCAGCAGGGCGGGCAGCGGGTTTTCGTCCAGCGTGTCGAGCACACCGGCGAAGCCACTCAGTTGGCGGAACTCCTCCAGTGCCTCACTGCGACTGATCAACTGCACGTCGGCGATGGCAGGATCTTCCCGTAACCGGCTGGCCAGCTGCTGTGCCTGTTCGTTGCTCGTCTCCTGTTTAAGAAACAGCGAGATGCTGGCCGCCCCATCCCAACTGCCGCTGAGGGTTTCCGCATTGTTCAGCAGCAGGTAAAGTCCGGTCGGCAGCGCCAGCGCAATCCCGATTACCAGGGTGGTCATCAGGGTGGAGAGGGGGCTTCGGATCAGCCGTCCCAGGCTGGCCAGCGCTACCTGGAGATGGCGCAGCAGCCAGACATCCAGGCGCAGGGCACTGCGGGGACTGATCCGCGCCGAGCGTTTTTTACGCGGCTTGCGCATCACAGCGGCCCTCCGGCGGCGGTATCCCGGGCCAGGTGGCTCTTCTCCAGCACCAGGATGCGTCGGTTCATGCGGGAGATCAGTTCCAGGTCGTGGGTGGCGATCAGCAGGGTGACGCCCACGTCGTTAAACTGTTCAAACAGGCTCATGATCTCCCGGGAGAGATCGGGGTCCAGGTTGCCGGTCGGTTCATCGGCCAGCACCACCGGCGGTTTGCTCACTACGGCGCGGGCAATGCCAACCCGCTGCTGCTCACCGCCGGAAAGGGTGATCGGCAGATTTTTCTCTTTCGAGAGCAGCCCCACCTTGTCCAGTGCAGCACGCACCCGGCGACCGATTTCCACATGACCGAGGCCGGCCACCACCAGTGGCATGGCGACGTTATCGAACACGGTACGGTCGTACAGCAGGCGATGGTCCTGGAAGATCATGCCGACTTCACGGCGATGGTAGGGGATCTGGCTGCGGCTCAGCCGGGTCAGGTTGCGTCCGGCTACCCGCACCTGCCCGCGGGTGCTGCGTTCCAGCAGTCCGATCAGTTTCAGCAGCGTACTCTTGCCCGCCCCCGAGTGACCGGTCAGAAACACCATTTCCCCGGGATTGATATGAAAGCTGACGTTACTCAGTCCTTCGTGTCCTCCCGGGTAGCGTTTGGTGACGTTATCGAAATGGATCATCTGCGGTGACCGGAGTCAGGTTATTCTGCAAACAGGGCGTTGACGAATTCGGTGCCGTCAAAATGCCGGAGATCCTCAATCGCTTCCCCGACGCCGATAAAGCGGATCGGCAGGCCGAGTTTCTCGGCAATGGCGAACACGATACCACCCTTGGCCGTGCCATCCAGCTTGGTCAGGGTGATACCGGTCACCCCCACGGTCTGGTTGAACTGGACGGCCTGATTGAGGGCGTTCTGCCCGGTGGTGGCGTCCAGTACCAGCATCACCTCATGGGGGGCATCGGGATCGATTTTTTTCATGACCCGGGCGATTTTGGCCAGCTCTTCCATCAGGTTGCCCTTGGTGTGCAGGCGCCCGGCGGTATCCGCGATCAGCACGTCGATGCCGCGGGAAGTGGCCGCCTGCAGGGCGTCAAAGATGACTGACGCGGAGTCGGCGCCGGTGTGCTGGGCCACGACCGGGATCTGGTTGCGTTCACCCCAGGTCTGTAACTGCTCCACGGCGGCAGCCCGGAAGGTGTCGCCGGCGGCCAGCATGACGCTCTGTCCTTCGTCCTGGAGACGCTTGGCCAGTTTGCCGATGGTCGTGGTCTTGCCGGCGCCGTTGATGCCCACCATCAGGATCACCTGGGGCTTGCCCGGTTGCGGCTGGCGTACCGGTTTGTCGCAGCCAGTCAGGATCTGTTCCAGGTGGCCCTTCAGTGCCGCCGTCAGGCGTTCCGGATCTGACAGCTCCTTGCGTTTAACCTGGCCGGTCAGGTCGTCGATAATGCGGGTGGTGGCGTCCACGCCCACATCCGCCATCAGCAGCAGGGTCTCCAGTTCCTCCAGCAGGTCGGCATCGATACTCTTGCGTCCCAGTACCAGGTTGGCCAGTCCATCGGTAAAGTTGCTGCGGGTCTTGACCAGACGGTTTTTCAACCGTTTGAACAATCCCTCTTTAGCTTCCGGCTCAGGTGTGGGGGTGGCCGCTTCAGGGGCAGCCTGGGTCGATTTTTTCTTTCCGAATCCGAACATGCTGGTTTATCCGGTATGCCATTGAACTGATGGCAATACGTCTTGTCTCTTTAAAGGAAATCCGGACCTGGACTTTATGCAATACAGTGAAAATAATCTGCAGGCCGGTTTTTAAGTGTTAAAGTCGGATCGTAACATTTTGCGGGGAATCAACCTATCCCTGTCGTTCCTCCGCGAGAGTAACAGGGTCACGGAATAAATTATGAGACTACTCCTTAGTGCGGCAATTGTAATGCTCTCTTGCCCGATATGGGTCAATGCGTCGATGCTGCCTGAAAAGCAGGTGCATGAAACGGTACTCGACAACGGAATGAAGGTCATTGTGAAGGAGGACCACCGGGCGCCGATTATGGTTTCCCAGGTCTGGTACAAGGTCGGTTCCTCCTACGAACCGGCCGGGATTACCGGTGTTTCCCATGTACTGGAGCACATGATGTTCAAGGGGACCGCCTCCCATCCTCCCGGCGAGTTCTCCCGGATTATTGCCGCCAATGGTGGTACCGAGAATGCCTTTACGGGACGGGATTACACCGCCTACTTCCAGACCATGGCCAGTGATCGCATGGAGATCTCCTTTGAACTGGAGGCGGACCGCATGCGCAACCTGCTCCTGCCCCCGGAGGAGTTCGCCAAGGAGCTTGAAGTGGTGAAGGAGGAGCGCCGGCTGCGTACCGAGGACAAGCCGACCGGGCAGCTCTACGAGCAGTTCCTGGCGCTGGCCTACCGCAGTCTGCCCTATGCCAACCCGGTGATCGGCTGGATGAATGACCTGAACCATATGCAGGTGGAGGATCTGGCCAAATGGTACCGGCGCTGGTATGCACCGAACAATGCCACCCTGGTGGTGGTGGGCGATGTGCAGCCCGACGAGGTTTTCAAGTTGGCGAAGCACTATTTCGGCCCCCTTAAACGGGAGGAACTGCCCGTTTTGAAGCCATTGCGTGAACCCGAGCAAAAGGGTGAAATCCGCTCCGTGGTGCGGGTTCCCGCCAACGAGCCCTACCTGATAATGGGTTACAAGACCCCGGTGATCACCACCGCCGAAACCGCCTGGGAGCCCTACGCCCTGGAGATGCTGGCGGCCATACTGGATGGCGGCAACAGTGCCCGCTTCAGCAAGGATCTGATACGCGGCAGTGAAGTGGCGGTCTCGGCCAGTGCCGAATACAACGCCTTCGCCCGCCTGCCGGGAATGTTGATGCTGGACGGCACGCCCTCCCAGGGGCATGACATCGACCAGTTGGAACAGGCGTTGCGGGATCAGATCGCCCGTTTGCGCACCGACCTGGTGACGGAGGAGGAGTTGGAGCGGGTACGCACGCAGGTAATTGCATCCAAGGTTTATGAGCTTGACTCGGTCTTTTATCAGGCCATGGAGATCGGCATGCTGGAGACGATCGGTCTCGACTGGCGGCTGGCCGATCGCTACGTGGATGAGCTTAAAAAAATCACACCGGAACAGGTGCGCCAGGTGGCGCAACGCTATCTGCAGGATGACAATCTGACGGTGACTCGCCTGGATCCGTTACCGATGGACAATACCAGGCCTCAGCATGCGGCAGCAGGGGGGCGTCATGGGGGTTAAGTTAATGGGTTACCGGTTGTTTTTACTGTTGTTGGTGCTGTTTTCCGGTCAGCTCCTGGCCGGTCCGACGATCCAGAGCTGGACCACCGAAAAAGGTGCCCGGGTACTGTTCGTGCCGGCGCCGGAACTGCCCATGCTGGATCTGCGGGTGGTGTTTGACGGCGGCAGTGCACGGGACACTATCCCCGGGGTCGCTGCGCTGACCAGTGCCCTGCTGGAAGAGGGCGCCGGCGATTGGGATGCCAACGAGATAGCCCAGCGGCTGGATAGCGTGGGTGCCAACATGTCGGTGGATTCCCAGCGTGACATGGCCTGGTTGACGGTCCGCACCCTGACAGAAAAGCGGGCATTGACCGAAACCATGGATACGGTTGCCCAGGTACTGGGGGCTCCCCGGTTTGATACCGATGCCCTGGAACGGAATCGCAAGGCGATGCTGGTGTCGCTGAGTCATGATGAACAGTCGCCCGGAGCGGTGGCGCAGAAGCGCTTTATGAACACCCTGTTCGGCGATCACCCCTACGCCTCCCAGGTGGAGGGAACCAAAGAGTCCCTGCCGCGCATCACCCGGGAGGACGTGCTGGCTCATTACAAAAAGTACTACGTGGCGAAGAACGCGGTTATCGCCATTGTCGGTGCGGTGGATCGTGTGCAGGCGGAACAGCTGGCCGAACTGGTGACTGCCGGCCTGCAAGCGGGTGAACCGGCCCCGGCACTGCCGCCGGTTGCCGATCTGGACGGCCCGCAGACCCTGAATATACCGTTCCCCTCCAGCCAGTCCCATATATTGATGGGCCAGCCCGGTATGCATCGGGGTGATCCGGACTACTTTGTACTTTATGTCGGCAACCATATCCTGGGCGGCAGCGGACTGGTCTCCCAGTTAAGTGAAGAGGTGCGGGAGAAGCGCGGGCTCTCCTACAGCGTGTATAGCTATTTCTCACCCATGCGCAGAAACGGCCCCTTCCTGATCGGTGCCCAGACCCAGAACGCCAAGGCCGGTGAAGCACTGGATGTGATTCGCCAGACCCTGGCGCGGTTTATCGAGCAGGGGCCGAGCGAATCGGAACTGACCGCTGCCAAGCAGAATATCACCGGTGGCTTTCCACTACGCATCGCCAGCAACAGCAAGATCCTGGGTTATCTGGCCATGCTCGGCTTCTATGACCTGCCGCTGGATTATCTTGATACCTTTGTGGACAAGGTCAACGCCGTCACCAGCGAGCAGATTCGCGACGCCTTCAAACGGCGTGTCAAGCCGGACCGACTGCTTACCGTGGTGGTGGGCAGAGAGCAGCCGGCCCAGTAGCATTTATGGCGAAACGGCATTCCACAGGGCCGGGTAACCGGATCCGCATTATTGGCGGCGAACATCGGGGCAGGCGGCTGGCGTTTCCGGACAGTCCCGGGCTGCGCCCGACCGCCGACCGTACCCGCGAGACCCTGTTCAACTGGCTGCAGTCCCGGCTGCCAGGTGCCCGTTGCCTGGACCTGTTTGCCGGCAGCGGTGCACTGGGATTCGAAGCGGCCTCCCGGGGTGCCGGGCAGGTCACCCTGTTGGAGCGGGATGGGCGGGTAGCCGGACAACTGGCGACCAACCGGGCGCTGTTGGGTCTGTCGTCAGTGGATGTTTGCCAGGCGGATGCCCTGGGCTGGCTGGACCAACCGGCCGAGCCGTTCGATATCATCTTTCTGGATCCGCCCTTTGCCGACCAGCTGCTTACCGACTGCTGCCGGAAACTGGATGCGGGTGACTGGCTGAAACCTGATCCCCGTATCTACCTGGAGTGGGACCTGCATGGGCCGGCCCCGGAGGTTCCGCCTCACTGGGTCAATCTGAAGCAGAAAAAGGCCGGTCAGGTGGCCTATGCGCTTTATACCCGATAGGACATATGGTTGATAAATTTCTGAAAAAATGAGATTTGTCATTTGACATTGTCTCATCCGATACTATCATCTCGCACCCTGAGGAATAAACGGGCTCGCCAGACCGGTCGGAAGCCGGGTCGGCGCGGCAGGATGGCACAAGCGGTCAGGACGCTGGCGCACCGGGTACCGTTTTCCGCGTCGTCGGGCAAATGCCTTCGACACCAGCACCCAATCAGGCGATCGAAGAAAAAGGATATCCACCATGGCTGTTGCACTCTACCCGGGTACGTTTGATCCCATTACCAACGGTCATACTGACCTGATTCAGCGAGCCGCCAAGCTGTTCGACAAGGTGATTGTTGGTGTGGCCGCAAGCAGTGGCAAGGGCCCCAGGTTTACGCTCAAGGAGCGGGTCGATCTGGCTAACCAGGTTCTGGCCTCGGTAAAGAAGGTTGAGATTATTGAGTTTGATACCCTGCTGGTGGATTTTACCCGGCAATGCAAGGCGGACGTGATCCTGCGTGGATTGCGTGCGGTATCGGACTTTGAATATGAGTTTCAGTTGGCCGGGATGAACCGGCGGCTGGCACCGGAGGTGGAGACAATGTTCCTCACTCCGGCCGAGCAGTTCGCCTATATTTCCTCGAGTCTGGTAAAGGAAATTGCAGCCCTGGGGGGGAATGTGTCAGAGTTCGTGCATCCCCTTGTTGTCGAAGCGCTGAACGGCAAGCAACCGGATTAACCTAAAAGATATGAGGTGAAGGACCTCGTTCAGGAGTATGTGTTATGGCATTAATGATTACTGATGAGTGCATCAACTGCGATGTGTGCGAGCCGGAGTGCCCGAACGGGGCCATATCCCAGGGTGACGAAATCTATGAGATCGATCCGGACCTCTGTACCGAATGTGTAGGTCACTACGACGAACCGCAGTGTGTTGAAGTCTGTCCGGTCGATTGTATCCCCAAGGATCCGGAGCATGAAGAGACCCAGGAGGAGCTGCAGGCCAAGTATGAGCGGCTGTGTGGCTGAATCCGGCAATTGCTGAACAAGTTTGTAAGGCCCTCTGTACGAGGGCCTTTTTTTTGACTGAATATGACGCGGTGGAGGTGGCAGGTGCTGGCAGGCGCCTGTCAGCCGGTTAAAAACTGCTCCCGCATCTGGGCCAGGGTGGCCGGTTGGTCGGCAATATCGGGTTTGCTCTTGGCGTTGGTTGCTGCCCGGAATATCAGCCCGGTGGTCATGGTGTCACTCTGCAGCATACGCTGGACCGCCACCAGCGGGTCGTCAGTGGTGGATTCAGTCTGCTCGTGTACGGTCTGTTTCCACCCCTTCTGTTCCGGCTGGAAGGTGACGCAGGGGCTGAGTACATGAATAAAGGCAAAGCCGGGATACTGGATAGCCTCGACCAGCAGTCGGGCCAGTCCGCCCGGATCACCTGAAAAGCCCCGGGCGATGAAACCCGCACCCGCCGCCAGGGCGATAGCGGCCGGGTTAAAGCTCGGCAGGCCGGTACCATGGGGCGTCAGCTTGCTGCGGGTCCAATCCGGTGAGGTGGTGGGTGAGGCCTGTCCCTTGGTCATGCCATACACCTGGTTATCCATCGCGATGTAGGTCAGATCCAGGTTGCGGCGGCAGGCGTGTATGAAGTGATTACCGCCGATGGAGAAGCCGTCCCCATCACCGCCCGTCACCAGTACCGTGAGATCGGGGCGCGCCGTCTTCAACCCGGTCGCCACCGGCAGGGCGCGGCCATGGACACCGTGGAAGCCGTACACATGGGTGTAGGCCGGTAGTCGGGAGGAGCAGCCGATACCGGAGACCAGGGCGACCTGTTCCCGGGGCAGCGCCAGCTGGGCCAGCGCTTTGGTGATAGCGCTCAGCACCGCAAAGTGTCCGCATCCGGGGCACCAGATCGGCTTGACGTCCGATTTGTAATCTTTTGCTTTCAGGGGGGATTGGGGGGCTGAACCGGGCATATCACAATCCTTGCATGATGCGGTTGACGATCTCCTGCGGGCGTAACGGCAGCGGGCCGGGGCGGGCGAGGGAGTCCGCGCCCGCCGGCAAAACCTTGCAGCCGTTCAGATAGCGGTAAAACTGGCCGCCGTGGTTCTGTTCCACCACCAGCAGGCGGTTTGCTCCGGCAATGGCCGCCACGAACGGTGCGGTTTGCAAGGGCGCCAGCAACCGCACGGCGACGCAACGGGTCGGGTGGCCCGCCCGGGTAAGGCGGCGGGCGGCCTCCAGCGTGGCGCCGCTGGCGGAACCCCAGCTGATCAGGCAGATCGCCCCCGCGCCACTGATTTCGGCCCAGTCATCACCGTAGTCAAAACCGGTCAGCTTCCGGAGTCGTTTGTCCAGTTGTCGCTGATGATCGTCGGCGGCGGCCGAGGGGGTTCCCTGTTGATTGTGTTCCAGTCCGTCGGCGGTATACATGCACTCCGCTTCGCCCGGAATCGCCATGGGTGAAATCCCGTCATCGGTCACTGCATAACGCTGGTAGGGGGTATCCGTATCGGGCCGTTTGCGTCTCCCTTCCAGGGCCGGGGAGGCGGGTGGATCAATTATCGCCCGGGCCTGCCCCTGGGACTGATCGGTCAGCACAATAGCCACGGTTTGCAGGGTTTCGGCCAGTTTGACTGCCCACTCGGTGGTGAAGGTGCAGTCCCGGATTGAGAGTGCCGAGAGCACCAGGTGGGGGGCGTCGCCATGCATCCCGTACAGGGCGATATTGAGATCGGACTGCTCGGGTTTGGTCGGTATGCCGGTGGAGGGGCCGCCACGCATGACGTTGTTGACCACCACCGGGGTCTCACTGGCCACCGCCAGCCCGAGTCCCTCCATCATCAGGCTGAGGCCGGGGCCGGAAGTGGCGGTAAGGGATGGCACGCCACCGAAGGAGGCGCCGATAGTCATGTTGATTGATGCCAGTTCATCCTCCGCCTGCACCAGTGTACCGCCCAGCTGTTCCAGGTTGGGGGCAAGCCACTCCAGCAGGCCGCTGGCGGGGGTGATGGGATAGGCGGCCACAAAACGTACGCCCCCCTGTACAGCGCCGAGACCGCTGGCCTCGTTGCCACTGATATTCCAGCGCATGTTAACTGACGCGGGTGGTGTCAATGGGGTGAGCGGTCTTTGTGCCGGGGCCTGTGCAAAGCCCAGCTCGATACAGCGCCGGCATGCTTCGACCACCTCGTCTCCTTTTTCTTTCAGGGCATCCCGGGTAGCGTCCTTGACCATCTCCCGGGGCAGGCCCAGCAGCTGTGCCAGCAGGCCCAGCGCCACCATATTGGCCCGACCCTGATCGACTTCAGCCGCCAGTTTCGTGAACGGGAAAGCGAACTGTCGCTCGGCAGCGAGATCGAAAGTGGCAGGTATCTCCCCGTCCTTACTGTTGTCATGCAGAATGAGTGACCGGTGGTCGATGGGCAGTTCGTCGGTAAAACGATCCACGTGTTGCCAATCCAGGGCCAGCAGAAGATCGAACCGGTCATCCAGATTTTCCACCGGATGTTCCGCCAGCCTGAGCATGATGGCGGACTCCCCGCCACGGATCTGTGGGCCCGATGAGCGGGTCATCAGGGCGTACAGGCCAAACCGGGCGATGCTCTCCAGCAGTATCTTGCCGGTGGTGACCACACCGCTGCCGCCGGAGCCCACGATGGCCACGGAGAGACTCTGGTTATCGGTGAAATCGGATCTCCTGTCCATGCTTGACCGCCTGTCTGGTTACCGGGGTGTCTTCCCCAAGGTATGACGCCAATCCAACTGTCAGTACTTATAATCGCACCCTGGCCATTATAAGGAAATGATAATGGTCACCTTCTGCGCGGTGTTGCGCGCTTCTCCGATGGTGTCATTGGGCGCGAGGCGGCGGGGGGAATAATTCATCCTGCTGTCATTTTCAGCCTGTATACCGGTTGTTAATTCGAGTTTTTCAGCGAAGGAGAGACCGCAACGATGGCGAAAAAATTCCATGCAAGACGATCGGCCTACACCCAGAAGCAGACAGCATCGAGACGCGACAGAGAATCCCGCAGTAGATCCACCAAACGACGCCAGTCGGAACAGGCGAATATCGTGGAACTGAACGCCCCCTTCCACCACCTGGAGACCCGCTACTCCCCCCAGCGTGCCCGGGAACCCTTCAAGGCACGTACCGAATCCCAGCAGCAATACATCCACGCCATCAGGCGACACTGTCTCACCTTCGGTATCGGCCCGGCCGGCACCGGCAAGAGCTATTGCGCCGGCGCCCTGGCGGCGGAGGCGCTGGAGTCAGGCCGTATCGAACGCATTATCCTGACCCGTCCGGCCGTCGAGGCGGGGGAGAGCCTGGGTTTTTTGCCCGGCGATCTGGATGAGAAGTTTTCCGTCTATATCGATGGCTTCCGGGATATCCTGGTCGACCGGCTCGGTTCGGGGGCGGTGGATTATGCCCTGCGCCATGGGCGTATCCTGGCTGCGCCGCTGGCCTTTATGCGTGGCAAGACGTTCGGTCGTAACACCTTCGTGGTGCTGGATGAGGCGCAGAACACCACCCCGGCGCAGATGAAAATGTTCCTGACCCGGATTGGCGAGGGGTGCAAGGTGGTGATCAATGGCGACGTGGCGCAGAGCGATATCCGGGGTCCCAACGGTCTGGCGGACGCGATCCGGCGGGTGGCGGATCTGCCGGAAGTGCATGTCCACAGCTTCGAGCGTGGGGATATTGTGCGCAGTGGCCTGGTGCGGGCGGTGATTGATCGTTACGAACTGGAAGCGGCTGGCTGATGCAGCGGGTTACCGGGTCGGCGATCCGGTAACCCTTCGATCAACCGGGGTGCCTGCTTACTCCGGCAGGCTGGCGACCAGTTCCATCAGGGTCTGACCGGCGGGGCGTTCGATTTTCAACTGGAACAGGTGGTCGGCCCGGGTCTTGCCCTGGTTGATGGCCACAATGGGTTTGCCCAGCCGGGCCGCTTCCCGCATGAACTGAAACGCCGAGAACACCATCAGGGAAGTGCCGGCCACCAGCAATGCATCGGCCTGGTGCAGGGCGTGGTAAACCGCTTCGATGCGGCTGCGCGGCACCTGTTCCCCATAGAACACCACGTCCGGCTTGAGAATGCCGCCGCAGATCGGGCAGCCGGGAACCACTATGCCGCTGAAGTCGGTCTCCAGATCAGCATCGCCATCCGGGGCGGTGGCGGCGCTCAGGGTATCGATCCAGGGATTGAGCGAAGCCAGCTTCTCCTGCATCCAGTGGCGGGTCTCCGGTTCGTCACAGGATTGGCAGCGCAGCTGCTCCAGCCGGCCATGCAGATCGATCACCCGCCGGCTGCCGGCCTTCTGGTGCAGGCCGTCCACATTCTGGGTGACCAGCCGGCCCACCCTTCCATACGACTCCAGCCGGGCCAGGGCGTGATGGGCCGGGTTGGGGCTGGCCTGGCTGAACGGCAGCCAGCCCAGGTAACTGCGGGCCCAGTAGCGCTGGCGGACCGCTTCGCTGGCCATGAACTCCTGGTAAAGAATCGGTTTACGCCGTTTCCAGCGGCCCTCGCTGTCCCGGTAGTCGGGAATGCCGGAGTCGGTACTGCAGCCGGCACCGGTCAGTACCAGCAGTTTCCGGTGTCGGATGATGAATTGCCGAAGTGCCTGCATGGGGATAGTGGTCCGCCCTTGGTCTATGAATATAGTGTATCGTAGTAGCCCGCCGGCGGGGCTGCCGCAGACAGCGTGCCGCATAATGTCATCACAGGGAGAACCATGACCAAGATCGCCATACTCATCATCATTGCGCTGATTATCGCGGCGGGAATCTATACCGAACTGCAGCGGGGCAATAACCTGGCGCAGACCGCCAAGCGTTTCGGCCTGGATTTCAGCGCGGGCCTGCAGTCCATACCGCCGGAACTGGATGCGCTGGGGTTTGATCTGCTGGCCCAGGGCAACAAGGAGATCGGCAATCGCATGTGGGGCAAGCCCCAGGACTACCCACTGGATATATTCGACTACAGCTATGATGCCATGGCGGCGGGGGACGGCTTTGCCAGTCATCCGGCGGCCGATGACCAGATGGGTATGGAACGGCGCAATCAGAGCGTGATTCACCTGCGCGCCAGTGTGCCGTTTCCCGATTTTGATGTCAGCCCGACCCGGGGGCATCAGCGCCAGGTGGCCAGCCGGTCCGGTTTTTCTCCACTGGTGGTGGAAGAGGAGCGGGCATTCAGCCAGACCTACCGGCTCCTGACCCGGGACAGCCAACGCTGCCGGAAGCTGTTTAACGCCGAGGTGCGGGCGTTTCTGCTCAATCATCCCGGTCTGGTGGTAGAAGGGCGTGGCCGGGATCTGCTGTTTTATCGTTTTGGTCAGCGCCTGAAGGCCAAACAGTTGCAGCCGTTTTTGCAGGAGGCGCAGGAACTGGCCAGGCTGCTTGAAGTTGCATTGGCGGCGGCCGAATAGTTATTACGCCCCCCCTGATCACGCTTCCCCGGCCGCTGCGGCGGCCCTTCCTGTTCCGGTTGTCACTGCCGGGACCAGTTTATTCCCCCATTTGGGAGGTGTGGAGCCCAGCTCCGCGCGGGATAATCCGATAGTACCCGAAACCGAGCGACAGGCGGCAGCGAGCGCGGGGCTCAGTGCTGCTGCAATAATTTCCTGGGACTGACCAGACAGCCCCTCGGTTGTGGCCGGCCGATGGCCATGCACTGTTCAATGGGCGTGCCATTCGGGATGATTGCCCGTGTGATCGCTGGGGCTCCCGGCGATCAAGCGTGGTGGCAGCCGGGAAAGGGAAGTAGTCTCTTCCGCGCCGGATTGGCCCATCTGGTTGTGCTGCTGGTGCGATGGTTGTTGGCCCGTTGTGCGTTTCGTCACGGATCGGATTGGGATAGACTACGGCGCTGAGTATTACCCCGCTAGCCCAAAGAGTTGTTTCTGAATCTCCGATCCATGCGTGCCTTTGCCTATTTTATCCTGCTGTTAGTGGTGTCCCTGCTACTCAGTGCCCTGGTTAACTACCCGCTCTACAGCCTGTTGCGGGAGAGTATGAGCAACGGGCCCAACAAGCTGATCAATACGGTGGCAAAGCTGATTGCCATACCGGGATTCATTCTGATCCTTCGAGACTACGCTATCGACAACAGGGTTGGGCTCGGCTATGGACTGGTACGGGCGGAATTTCTGCGTGAATTGCTGCGGGGCTGGTTGAGCGGCCTGGCGATTCTGCTGTTGTTAAGTGCCGGGTTACTGCTGTTGGGGGTGCGGGTCACGGTGCCGCTTACAGACGCCTGGTTACCTCTGCTGCTGAAAACCACCCTGGTGGGACTGGTGGGGGGGCTGCTGGTCGGTTTTATTGAGGAGACATTTTTCCGGGGCGGCCTGTATGGCGCTATTCGCCGGGATCACGGTTTCGGTTTGGCCTTGCTGCTTTCCAGTCTGTTTTATGCGGCCCTGCATTTTATCAGTCCGCCAGTGCTGCCGGATCAGACCGCCTTTGCCTGGAGTAGCGGATTGTTGATGCTTTCCGGTGCCTTTGCGCAGTTCGGCCAGTGGCAGATTATCGACTCATTTCTTGCCCTGTTCGTGCTGGGAGCCTTCTTCGCGGTAATCCGGGAACGCACCGGCAACATCGCCTTCTGCATCGGGCTGCATGCCGGTTTCGTATTTGTCATCAAGATCGTGCGCGAATTTACCCAGGTTGATCCGAACAGCACGCTCGGCTTTATGGTGGGCAGCTATGACGGCATGATCGGCTACCTGTCAGCTGTCGGTCTGTTGATCTACACCCTGTTCATCTACCATTTCTGGCGCCGTCCGGGAATTGGCCGGATGGTGACGGAATAACCGTATTACCCGGTAGCAGACTACTCTGTCGGCTAATCAGGCAGGGCCGGGGGATCGTCGTTGAACTGGCGCAGAAAAGCAATCAGGTTAGCGCGCTCCTGGTCCCGGCGGATGCCGCGAAAATCCATGGCTCTGCCGGGTACCGCCTGCTCGGTATTGGTGAGGTAGTAGTTGAGTGTGTTGATGGTCCAGGTGTGACCACTGTCGCGCATGGCGGTGGAGAATGTAAACCCGTCTATACTGCCGGCCTTGCGTCCCAGCAGATTCCACAAATGCGGCCCCTTGCCATGGCCACCCTGCTTTTTGTGATCGTGGCAGGCGGAGCATTTGCGCATAAAGGTCCGTTCACCCGCACTCAGATCGGCATCCCTGAGTTGCTGTTTGAACGTGTCACTCAACACCGGCTGATACTGCCCCAGCGGCCCTGAAGTGTCATCAGCCCCGGCTGCGCCAAACATCAGCAGCAAAGCCGTGGCCAGGTATAGTCGGTCTGTTCCTGCAGTCATGGTGCGTCCGGTTGCTGGTTGAAGAGGGTAAACTGGCCCGGTTGGTTCAACCGGGCCACACCACTAACCTGTAGCACGATTCCGCGGGTAATTCTATCTTTTGCCTGTTCTCCGGCCAGTGTGGGCTCCGGGGAGGAGCCCATTTCCGGTGTGCCGCTGGCAGTGTGTGGCCTCAAACCACGCCCTGCTCAATCATGGCATCCGCCACCCGTCTGAAACCGGCGATATTGGCGCCCAGAACCAGATTGTCGGGTTCGCCGAACTCCCTGGCGGTGTTGCTGGCGTTTTCGAAGATGCGGAACATGATCTCCTTGAGTCGCCTGTCCACTTCATCAAAACTCCAGGACTGCATGCTGGCATTCTGTGCCATCTCCAGCTGGCTGACCGATACGCCACCGGCGTTGGCGGCTTTGGCCGGGCCGAAGCAGATTTTGGCCTCCAGGAACCGATCGATCGCTTCCTGGGTTGTGGGCATGTTGGCTCCTTCGGCGACGCCAATACAGCCATTGCCAAGCAGCGTCTCCGCGTCCGCCGCACTCAGTTCATTCTGGGTGGCGCAGGGGAAGGCCAGGTCTCCGGGGATGCGCCACACCGCGTGGCCATCCTCGGGATAGTCACTGGCCGGAATGAATTTGGCATCCGGGTGGGAATCCAGGTAGATGTTCAGCCGTGCTTTACGTACCTCTTTGACATTTTTTAGGGTATCCAGGTTGATCCCGTCGGCGTGATAGAGCGTGCCGCTGGAATCAGAGCAGGTAACCGGAAGGGCGCCCAACTGGTAGAGTTTCTCGATAGCGTAGATCGCCACATTGCCGGCACCGGAAACCAGGCAACGCTTGCCGGCCAGGCTGTCGCCTTTTGCTTCCAGCATGTACTGGGCGAAATAGGCACATCCGTAACCGGTGGCTTCCTTGCGCGCCAGGGAGCCACCCCAGAGCAGGCTCTTGCCGGTGAGTACGCCGTCATAGCGGGCGGTCAGGCGCTTGTACTGGCCAAACAGATAGCCGATTTCGCGCGCGCCTACGCCGATGTCCCCGGCCGGCACATCGGTGGTTGGTCCCAGGTGACGGTACATCTCGTTCATGAAGGATTGGCAAAAACGCATGATCTCGCCGTCGGATTTGCCCTTGGGATCAAAGTTGGCGCCCCCTTTTCCCGCGCCAAGCGGCAGGCCGGTCAGGGCGTTTTTAAACACCTGTTCAAATCCCAGAAACTTGATAATGCTGGCGTTTACGCTGGGATGAAAACGGAGTCCGCCCTTGTAGGGACCGAGGGCCGAATTGAACTCGATGCGATACCCCTTGTTGACCTGGATCTCCCCGTTATCGTTTACCCAGGGTACACGGAACATGATCTGGCGTTCCGGCTCCACCAGGCGTTCGATGATGGCCTGGTGTCGGTAGTTTTCGTCAGTTTCAAGAATCGGGCGCAGGGAATCCAGTACCTCTTCAACCGCTTGATAAAACTCTAATTGTGCCGGGCTGCTGTGTTCGAGTTTAAGGATGGTTTGATGAATATAAGTCATGACCTGCTCTATTTTTATTGTGTAGATAAAAGTCGTCTGGTGTTGAGTGGAGCCTGCCTGCTGCCAGTTTTCTGGAGTCGACCGTCCCATTCTACCTACCGTTCAGGATCAGCGACAAGATGGGAATAAAATTAGCTCACGGTTTTGGGTGTCGCCGGCTGTTTTGGTAACAGGGTTAAACCGGATCTCTGCGCGGGTTCGGGATCAGGGGGTGGCTTGTAACGGGGATCGGCAGGCTCTGCAATTTGACCCAGCCATCTTACTGGCTCAGTGCTTGGCTTCCTGCCAACTAATGATGTGCTGGCAGAGCATCGGTGCAGGGCTTCTATTTTGCGCTGGCCAGGTTTTGTGCAAGGCGTAAAAAATATTGACAATTGCCAGGCCGAAAAAAACCCCGCCGAAGCGGGGTTCAGTAGGTCGATGCTACCGCCCGGTTATACGTTCTGGCGTCGATAACCCAGGCCGAGCAGGCCGATAGCAAACAGCGCCAGAGTGGCGGGGGCAGGCACGGTGCCGTCGCCGGTGGGATCCTCAATAGAGGTACCGGCAATGGTGATGCCATCGAATGCCATACCGGTGTCGAAGGCGTTATCACCCCAGTTTACAACACCAAACTCCAGCACATAGTTACCGGCAGTCGGGATGGTGTAGAGGGATTGTACCCAGCCGGTGTAGCCGCAGCCATCTCCCCAACACTGGCCAGAGTCGCCACCGAGCGGCGACCATACCGGAGGCGTGTCGGAAATGCCCACTACTGCGGGGGTGATGGTTGCCTCAATGGACGGGAGGCCAAAACCGGGCACTGTTGAACCGTTTGGATTGGTGCGCGCGGTGAAGAGCAGGGCTACCGGGTTCAGTGCTGCGTCCAGCAGTCGCGCCCAGCCATACTCCACGAAGGATTCGGTGCCGTCTGAGGTGACATAGTTGAAGTAGAATTCCAGGTCATCGCCGGCGTTGGCAGAGAACACACTGGAGCGCAGCAGTGAACCGCTGGTTTCATTGCCGATACCCAGGTCATCGTCACCCAAGCTGCCGACGCCGTTGGCGGTGGATACCCAGCCGTAATCGCCGCCCTCTGGTGACGTGGTAACGTCCCCATCAGCGCCCAGGGTGCCGCAGTTCCCGGTACAGGTCCAGGCGGCGGGTATACCGCCATCGAAAGCGGTTGCCATGGCCGATTGCGGAAGCAGCAGGGCTGCCGCTGCAAGTGTCACTGCCCCAAAGATTGCCGGCAGGCGGGCCTGGTTATTTCGATTATTATCCATAGGTGTTACTCCGTTTCAGTAAGCTGATCGTTGTTCTCTCGAGAGCTTACAAGCAATATGCATGCCTGTATTTGTTAATAAATAAAAACAATTAGTTAGGGATGATTCTATGGGGAAGTGTAAAAAATACTGACAGTTTGAGGGGCGAGCCATAAGCCATGGTGTCGTCCTGATTTCCGGTTGTGTCGGATGTTGTAAAACAGGGTGATTCTGTCCCTGTGGGTGGTTCTGGACTTTATCCGGGCGAGACAGGTTGGGCGATGAACGGATGATCGATTGTGAACGTGAGCAACATCCGACCGGGGATGTACCGGCATATCGGTGGATGAGCGTCTATTTCCCGGGTGTACTGCGGGCTGTATTTGTTCACAGGTGTGTCGGTGATGGTGGGATTCGAGGCTGCCTATTACCCACAAGCCGACCGGCCCTGCGAGCAGGGCCGGTCGGGATCGGGGTTTCTGGCTGTGCCGGGCAGTCAGCTTTCCCGGATGATCGTGGTGCGGCGGAACTCATCTTCGGGAAAGACCCGGCCGGACACCAGGGTATCGAAGATGTGCTCGAACACCCGCCCGGGCTGGCCTTTTCTTCTGCCCGACCTGAAATAGGAGTGGCCCTTGGGGTTGTCATAGGTATTGTTAACGTCATCGCAATCCACGGTATAGACGTTGGCCGGCGTCAGCCGCATATCTTCCGGTCCGGTATGGCCCAGACGCCGGGAGGCGATCTTGTTCTTCAGATTGGACGCCTTGCTGGCACGCAGGGCCAGGTCATCGGATGCGAAGTAGACCACCACGTTGCGCGAGGCGTGGCAGATCAGCTCGCCCCGGTTGCCCTCCTGCAGGGACTCGTTGACGATGTCCGCCGCGACCAGGAAGGTGTTTCTGAAAATCAGCGGTACTCCGTCCGCCAGGTCATACCGGTTCCAGGCTGCCAGGGTTTCTCTTAACACCCGGTTGCCCATGGAGTGGGCGAGTACATTAATTCGCTTGAAACAGGGGTCGGTTTGTGGGTTGTAGGCTTCGGAGTTGCGCCAGTAGAGAAACTTCTCCATCACCCGGGCAAACGAGTAGGCGCTGGAGTCGGCCGCTTTCTGATCATCCCAGTAATCCTGCACGATGCCGAAGTCGTTGTCACAGGGCCAGATCAGCGGGACGACCAGTACCTCCTTTTTTTTCTTTTTATCACACAGGGCCTGAAACTCTTCAGCGCCTTCGAATACATCTTCCGGCAGGTTGGAAAAGCCATGGATGTAGATCAGTATCTGTCGGTAAGCGGCAGTCTTAAGCCTGGTGAGAAACTCCACGCTGCCGATCTCGGTATAGGCCTTGTCGCCGGTCCTGTCACAGAAAAAAACCGAGTTGCTGGGCGCGTTGTCGTTAAGATCGAAATCGAATTTCCGGCCTATCCGGGTGCGAATGCTCTGTTTCGGAAAGCGATTAGTGATGAATAACATCCGTATTTTTCTCCTTGCTTCTGTTCCGTTTGTTCGGAGAGGCTGACTCCATTCTCTTCCGGGACAGCCTGCATTATTGCCGGCCGACCTCGCTGCCTTTCTTTGCGCAGGAGGTGGGTGCCATGTGGGACCCCGAAAAGGGAGATCCATCCCCTGTTGCCGATTATGCCTGATTGATTACCAGAAAGGTTAGCAGAGAAACCGGGAGGGATTGCCGGTTTCAGCTGACTGCCTGCCGTATCCGTATGAACCCGGCGGAGTGGGCGCCGATTACAATTTGTTACATGCCAAACACAGGTCAGAAAAGTTCCCGGTGTATCTTTCCGTCATCAATCACACAGGGGGACAATATGGCAGTTCAAATACACAAGCGCGTGGTGAAGCTGTTTCCACGCAAACTCATCACACCGGTGACGGGGGTGCTGGCGCTGGTAATCGGCATCAGTGGCGGCATGCTGTTTTTTCACCTGGGCGAAGGAGTGGTGAAGTCTGCCCATGAATGGCTGGGCATGCTATTTGTCATCGTTATGCTGATTCACATACTCTCCAACTGGAATGCCATTACGCAACACTTCAGGCAACGTGTCGCCAGGACGGCCGCCCTGGCGGTTGTGCTGGTAACCGGGCTCTTCCTGGGCAGTGGGGCGATCAGCCAGCCGGGTGGACCCAACCTGGTGTATCAGGCCCTGGAAGAGGCGCCGGTCACGACGCTGGCGCAGCTGTTCCAGGTAGAAGAGGCGGCATTGATTGAGCAACTGAGCAGCCGGGGAATGGAGATTGAAAACAGTACCCAGACTATTCAGGATGCGGCCCGGCTTGCCGGTCTGGGGGAGCGGCAGGCGCTGAAGCAGCTGGTTGGCAGCGTGGCGGCTATCCGTTGAGTCGGCTTACGGGGCTTTGGTGTTGGGTGTATGGTTAGTAATTAGATTCTGGTTGCTTGCCGTGAAACAACATGACGACAATACGGGCGTTACCGGCCGGCTGGTCGCGACCAGCTGCCGGTGACTGTACTAAACACTAATGCCTTAAGTTCTGAAATACCTAACACGCACGCAAAGCCAATAACAGGCGTTCTAGCATTCTTTCACACGCGTCGAGTTGATTGATGCTGATATATTCGTCGGGCCGATGTGCCTGCTCGATACTGCCGGGACCACATATCAGAGTCGGGATCCCGATAGCATCATACAGTCCACCTTCGGTACCGAAGGCTACGGTTGTGAAATCGGTAGACCCGCTGATCTGGGCGATCAGCCGGGCAGCATCACTCCGGACATCCGTCAACAGTCCGGGGTAGGATGACAGCTCGGAAAAAACGATGCTGCTGTTCGCGCTCACAGCGTTCATGTTGGGTAGCAGATGGTGTTCGGCATAATGTTCCAGTCGCTGATTGATTTCTCGAGGGTCCTGTGTGGGTAGGGCGCGGATTTCGTAATCGAAGTGGCAGTCATCGGGTACGATATTCAAAGCTTTACCGCCACGAATGAGGCCTGTCTGTACGGTGGAAAACGGGGGGCTGAAGCGAGGGTCGCATAATTGAGGTTCTTGTAGGTCCCTGGCAATGCGGCCCAGTTCAGTGATGAGTTCGGCAGCATATTCAATGGCATTAACCCCATCGGGTGCGTAGGCCGAGTGGCAGGCGGCGCCGTGGATAGCGCAACGCATGGAGAGCTTCCCCTTGTGACCGACCACCGGTTTTAACGAGGTGGGTTCACCGATTAGACAAAGCAACGGTTTGGGCGTCCGTTTATCCAATTCACTGATTAAGCTGCGTACGCCCAGGCAGCCGATCTCTTCATCGTAGGAGAGGGCGATATGGACGGGCATGCGTAATGGCGCTGCAAGAAAATTGGGTATGGCGGACAACACGCACGCGATATAGCCCTTCATATCCGCAGTGCCTCTTCCATACAACCTGCCCTGTTTTTCGGTCAGTTGAAAAGGATCAACCGTCCAGTGCTGTCCATCCACCGGTACCACGTCTGTGTGGCCTGAAAGCACAATACCCCGACCATCGTCAGGACCCAAGGTGGCAAACAGGTTGGCCTTACTCTTTTCTTTATTGAATATCAATTCATAGGCGACGCCAAACTGAGTAAGGTAATCACACACGAATTCGATAAGTTTCAGGTTTGATTCGCGACTGGTAGTGTCAAACCTGATTAACGACGAGAGTAGATCACTACTGCGGCTCATTTATTTTCTCCGGCTACATTATAAGCGGCTGCCTGGTTCTGGTTGAGAGTAACCTTATTCTTCTCAGCATTTTTACTGCGGTTAATATCCATATTTGCTATTGCCAATGAGTTCGGAAACTGTGCTTTGACGAAGCCAGCAGTATGGGCGCCTCTTCCAGGGAATTATTGGGGGGCTATATGAACGGCTCTCCCCTGAGGATAGGGGAGAGCTTGAGCATTAGGCCTTTACCGCAATGACATCAATCTCCACGTCCCACTCGGGTCGGGCGAGATGGGCGATCATCAGTCCAGTGGAAACAGGGAAGACACCTTTCAGCCAACGCCCCATAATCTGATAAACGGTTTCACGGTAGCGTACATCCGTCAGATAGACCGTTATTTTGCAGATCTCCTCCAGGTTGCTACCGCATTCCTCGAGCAGCATCTTAATGTTGGCCATTGCCTGTTCCGTCTGTGCCGCTATATCGCCGATACCGACCGATTCACGGGTGTCGAGATCCTGGCCAATCTGACCCCGTAGAAAAACCATGTTGCCCGCTACGACGGCCTGGCAGAGGTCGTTATTCAGATTTTGTTCAGGATAGGTCTCTTTAGTGTTGAAAGGACGAATGCGTGTGTGAACCATGTTTATCTCCTGGTTGCTGTGGGGATTACGCCAGGAACTGGCGAAGTTCCGCGGTTTGTGGATTATTGAAAAGCGTGTCTGGTGTGCCTACTTCGTGGACTTTACCCTGGTGCATGAATATCACCCGATCGCTGACCTTGCGGGCAAAATTCATTTCATGGGTTACCATGATGATTGTCATGCCTTCCTGCGCCAGGGATTCGATAACCTGTAACACTTCGCCGACCAATTCCGGATCCAGTGCTGAAGTGATTTCGTCGCAGAGTAATATCTCCGGGTTCATGGCAAGTGATCTGGCGATCGCTACACGCTGCTGTTGGCCTCCAGACAAACTGTCAGGCCAGCTGTCAAACTTGTCGGCCAGTCCAACCCGATCAAGTAAATGGCGGGCTCGGCGCTCGGCCTGGCTGGTGCCAAGCTTTTTCACCAGCATGGGCGCAAGCATCACGTTTTTTCCGACGGTCAGATGGGGGAACAAGTTAAAACTCTGAAATATCATTCCCACGTTCTGTCGCAGTTCGCGCAGCGTGTTCGGGTTGTCCGGTTCGGCTGGTTTGCCATCCACCCGTATATCCCCTTCCTGGAATTTTTCCAGGCCGTTAATACAGCGCAATAATGTACTTTTGCCTGAACCACTTTTACCAATTATGCAAACGACTTCCTGTCGCTTGACCTGTAGATCTATACCTTTCAGTACTTCGTTTTCGCCGAATCGTTTATGTAAATCGCGAATATCGACCAAAGAAAAAGCTGTTGTATCTGTCATGTATGGGCTCTCCTGGACAGTTGCTGTTCAAGGTGTCGGCTCCACATGGAAAGTGGGAAGCACAGAAAGAAGTAAAGCAATGCCACGCTGCCATAAACCAGAAATGGGGAGAAGGTCGCATTGGAGATAATTTGTCCGGACCGGGTTAACTCGACAAAACCAATTACCGAGGCGAGTGCGGTGTTTTTAATCGCCTGGACCAGAAAGCCCACGGTGGGCGCAATTGCGACACGTAAGGCCTGTGGCAGGATGATGTGGCGGAGTTGCTCCCGGAAGTTGAGAGCAAGACTTTGGGCCGCTTCCCATTGCTGGCGCGGGATTGACTCGACGCTGCCGCGCCAGATTTCTGTCAGGTAGGCACTGGCATAAAGGGTCAGGCAAAGGCTTGCGGTGAATAGCGGCGACGTATCAATGCCGACCATCGGAAGTCCAAAATAGACAAGAAACAGTTGGAGCAGCAGGGGGGTGCCCTGAAACAGTTGGACATAAGTGCTAACAAAAATATGCGATGCGTGCGATCCGGAAAGGCGCAGAATTAACAGAATGCCACCCACGATGCCGCCACCAATAAAGGCGATTGCAGACAGACCAATGGTCCAGCGCAGGGCCAGTAACAGGTTCCGATAGATATCCCACAGTGAAAAATCGATCATGGTAGCTCCTCAGCGACGACGGAAAATCAGGTTTGGTCCTACCCAATTGAGGATCTGGCGGACCGCCATGGCCAACCCCAGATAAATCAGGGCGGCGATGATGTAGGCTTCGAAATTGCGGAATGAACGACTGGCGATCAAGTTGGCGCTGTACGATAACTCTTCAGTTGATATCTGGCTGCACACAGCTGAGCCAAGCATAATAATAATTACCTGACTAACCAGTGCCGGCCAGACGCGACTGAGGGCAGGCGGCAATACAATGCGTGTGAATATTTGCCATCGATTCAATGCCAGGCTTTCCGCGGCTTCAATCTGGCTGCGGGGTGTGTTGTCGATACCCGCCCGGGTGATTTCACTGGCATAAGCGCCCAGATTTAGTATGAGAGACAAGACACTTGCAGCCAGTGCAGATAGTTGAACACCAACAGCGGGCAGGCCAAAAAAGATAAAGAATAATTGGATGATATAGGGGGTGTTACGCACCAATTCCACGTAGGAGGGAATAAGCCAGCGTAAAGGGAGCGGCCCGTTACTTCGGCCCCAGCCACAGGCAATGCCAAGTGCAATGCCAAACAAGGTCGCAGCCAATGTCATGCCTAAGGTTATTGCAATGCCTGTTAATAACATTGGCCACTGGCTTAATACTGCCGCAAAATCAAAGCTCATGTTATGGAGTCTCCAGTGTGGAATTTAATTGCAGGACAGACGGAAGACCGGTCACGTCACGTAACATTTTTAATAGACGTCTGCTTTGTGTCGCAGAGAGTACCGCTTGGGCACAGGCCAAAAATTTCTCATCCAACTCTGAATCGCTCAGTGGTACCGAAGCATTGCCTCTGGCATGATTGACCTGGGTGGAGAACTTTTGACCATCTTTCAGGTATAGGGTGACGATCGCTCCTTCGGGTGCCGCTTTCAGGCGTTCAGGGTTGTCCCATTGTGCTGTGGTAATCATCGATACCCTGCCCATCAATTGACGGAGTGGAGCCGGGATCAAGGGGCGTTGTGTTAACTGGCCTAACGTCAACTCGCCATAGAACAGTGCTGCCGCTACCGCGTATTGCAGGCTGAATCTGGCTTCCTGGGGTGACCTGGGATTTGGATAGCCAAGATTAGCGGCGACTATGGGCGGCACATCACAGACGACTTGTTCAATATTCTTCAGAGCAACGCCATGCTCCAATACCAGATGTATCGCTGCATCCACTGCCGCATGTGATGATAGGCAGACGGGTAGTCGTTTAATGTCCAGACCAGGGGACAGTAACCGCCAGCCAGGCGCATCAAGACGTTCCGGCAACCAGTTAGCGTCGTTCATCAACTTGGGAAGACCGTATGGGTGTTCTAGAGTATCCAGTGGTCCAGTGATGCCGGCCTGCGCCATCAAGGCGATCAGCACGCCACGCTCCGCAGCCAAACCGGCCATCACCGGTTTAGCGTCGCTACCGAAAGCACTTTTATTGCCCCCGGCGGCTGATAGGGCTATAGCAATGGCATGGGCAGTCTGGGTTATATCCAGACGAAGCAGGTGTGAAGCGGCCACTGCAGCACCCACCACTCCCAATACACCGGTGGTCCACCAGCCACGGTCGTAGAGTGTCCTTCCCAGGGCATCGCCCAAGCGGTATTGGCATTCGCTGCCTGCAATGATTGAGGTCAGCAGGCTCGCTCCATCGCGCTGGCAGTATTGAGCTACCGCCAATGCGGCAGGGATAATCACCGCAGAGCCATGCACAAAGCCTGCGTAGCAGTTGTCGTCGAAATCCAAAGCATGTGCGGCACACCCGTTTACACGCGCGGCTTCTAGCGGTCCGGCCTCTCGGTGATGGCCCATGATAGTGGCAGTCCCTTGCGTTACCAGCATGGAGTTCAGTCGCTGTGCAACCGGTGTCTGACTACCTGCCAGTGCGACCCCAAGGGTATCGATTAAGGCCCGGCGGGCGGTCCGCCGGACTGGTTCTGGCGTAGTTGACAGTGAAACCGTAGTGGCGCGTTGTGCCAATTTATGGGTTGCATGACGGATCATTGTTACTCCTGACTACTGCCCTTGCTATCAACATCAGCAAGAGCGCGCCGAGCGTTTCTTTAGTGTTAAAAAAGTAGCAATCTGGCTTTTTTTGTCAGGCATGTTGCTAATGAAACTGTTTAAATCAAGCGGGTCCAGTGAGCTTTTCACTGTGTTGGGTTGTAACTGTTTTTTCCCGGGCGCATTTCAAAATAGCCTGCAAGGGTGCCGAGGGAACCATGGCCGGTCCAGGATCCCTCGGCGCCACCCCTATCAGGATTCAGGAAGGTCGCCGGCGGGAGCGCCAAGCCACTTCATTGAAATTGCATCAATGGTGCCGTCCGCTTTTGCCGTGCGCAGGATTTCGTTCACCTTGGTTACCAGCTTGGGATTACCCTTGGGTAGACCGACATAGCAGGGGGCATTTGACAGGATCAGTTTCAGGTCAATATCCAGGTCTGGATCTTTTTTCTTTAATGCCGCTGTGACTGTGGTGCCAATGGCGACCAATTCGGTCTGGCCGGAAAGATAGGAGGATATGGTGCTGTTGTTATCCTCGAAACGGCGAATAACCGCATCAGGAGCGAACTCAGTTAGCTCATCATCCTGCATTGATCCACGGGTCACAGCGACAGTTCTGCCAGCCAATTCTTGTCCGGTACTGATATTCAGATCGGCTTTGCCGAATACGGCGTCGAAGAATGGTGCGTAAGCGATGCTGTAATCAATAACTTTCGCCCGCTCTTCGGTTTTACCAAGAGAGGATATGGTCATATCGGCTTTACCGCTCTGCAGGTAAGGGACACGGTTTGGGCCGGTAACGGGTATCAGCTGCAGTTTGACGTTAAGCTTTTCGGCTATCAATCTGGCTGTATCTATATCAATACCCTGAGGCTGCATGTCGCTGCCGACAGAGCCGTAGGGAGGGTAATCCTGAGGAACAGCGATTCTGACAACCTTATTTTGAATAATAGTATCCAGCAGATCAGCGGCATTAGCAGTCAGACTGGATAGTGAGGTGGTGATTCCTAAAACAGCGGCAAGTATAAATTGTTTCTTCATCTCGTAATTCCTATGTTGGTTGATGTGGTGTGCGTGAAAAACGGTTCTATTTGTGGTCTTTGTTTTTACTGAAATAACCGGCCCGTACCGCGGTACCAATCAGATTTACAAAGAATCGACAGGCCGTGACTGCGGTAATCTGGTTGAGATCTTTCTTTGGTGTAATTTCGACGATATCCATACCGACGACCCGGCCTTTTCGTACCAGGCCCTGGATCAGTTTACGCATCTGGTGGTAGGTAACACCCCCGAGGGCAGGTCCATTTACAGCGGGCATGATGGTAGGATCGACGCCATCGGCATCACAGGTTATGTAGTAATGTCCGTTATCGGGGATCTTTTTCAACAGGCTCTCGATACCTTCATCATGCAACTGGTGAGCAGGAATCAGATTTGCCCCATACGCAATTGCAGCGTCCACCTCTTCCTGACGAGCGGAACCGTTGGCACGCAGGCCGATTTGCCAGATTTCCCCAATATGTGGCATTTCCGCAGCACGACGGATTGGACTCGAATAGCCATCCGTCACACCATTTACCTCTTCACGCCAGTCAAGGTGGGCATCGATATGGATCAGCGTGATTGTCTCGCCTAACTCGTCTAGTGCCTGCATTACGGGTATCGGTACGCCATGGTCACCGCCAATAACCAGCGGCATGCCCCCGAGTTGTAATATTTTCCGAACCACCGCTTCAGCAGCTTCGTAATGCTGGCCAAGTGCACGGGCATCGCCGGCAATATCTCCGCAGTCAATCATGCGGATATCTTGACCGGCCATCAGGGGACCGCCCAGGTCAAAGTCATAACGCTCAATGCTGCGCACCGCGCGATCAGTAGCCTGGCGTACAGCAGTCGGTGCGTTGGTCTGGTCGTTCGTCACCTCGTCGATAGAATAGGGAGAACCGTAAGGGATACCCAATACTGCGATATCAACGCTATCCAGTGTGTTCAGGTCACTGACGTACTCGGAATAAAAAAGACTTTTATGACCGTGCTTGGGCGCGGTTACGAGTTCTGGTTTATAGTTCATGGTTACTCTGTTTCTCATGGTTGTTGATTAGTCCAGGCTCCACCATTCACCGACTTCCCATAATTGCTCTTCAGTTTTTTTAACGGCTGCATGCACATCGATGCGCGCATTCGCAGCGAACAGGGCTATCAGTATTTCCGTGACCAGGAATGCTGGAGTAAGCGAGTCGAAAAAGGAGGTAGTGGTTTTTTTAACCAGGATGCTTTCGTTGGCTAGTCGGGCAAAAGGTGAACTGGCGTTATCTGTAATAGCGATAATGCGTATTTTTTTCTGGGCAAGATGACGGCACAGAGTCACCGTGCGACGTGCATGGGGTTCCAGGCTGACAACCAGTAATACGTCTTTAGGGCCCAGGTCGTGCATCAGGGACATGACGCCGGTCTCACCCGCACCGTCCATCAGGTGCACATTATTGGTAAACCAGGAACTGACATGGTGGAAATGGAATACCACCGGGAACGATGAGCGCAGTCCCAGGCAGTAAATGGATCGCGCCTCACCCAGTAACCTGCTTGCTCGGGTGATGCTTTCAAAGTTTTCCTGTTGGTACAGAGACTCCGTATTGGTTAATGCGGTTGCTATCAGATCCCGTAACAGCGAGTCTTCACCTTGCAGGTTCTTTGCCACCAGACCAGGTACGCGTGATTCGTATACATTTCCTTTTGTTCTGATCGTGTCGATAAATGATTCGCGCAAAGCGTCATAACCGCTTAAACCAATCCGCTTGGCAAGTCGGGTCATCGTCGAGGGAGGGACGCCGGCCAGGCGGGACTGCTCACGCATCGACATAACAGCCACTTCTCGCGGATATTCAAGAACGAAACTTGCGGCCAGACGTTCCTGACGCGGCAGTTCCTCGTATATGGCTTTGAGTGCAGCGGTGACTTCAGATTGGTTCATTTCCGCTCCCGGATTGGTTTGACAGAACCAATATTGCAATAGGTGTGCCACTGTAAATTGGTAATGATTCAAATGAATCATTACTGGCAGAAAGGAACAGGGGGGATTATCGGTGACAGTTGGATCAGTCCGTCCAGAAACGATTCAGTTGATTCAAAACAGGCAAAAAAAGTCCAGGCGGCGTTACAAGGTGCTCTACTGGTTCGCCGGTGTTGGCCGGCGTTGATTGCATTTTTGTGGTGCGAGGAGCCCTGTAATAGGGCATCCAGGCTCGGAATTTCGATCCCGAGTACAAAGAGATACTGATGACGAGGATTGTTGTAACGGCAAGAAATATCGATTTATTGAAGTTTAAGCATGTGAGGTATAACCATTGTTGCTTCTGAATATAGCAGTGCCATCCAGTCGGGTTGGTTTGACCAGCGTGTCCCCAACGTGGACCCGTAAGGATCGTCTAAGCTATCTCTAAGGATAAGCCTGCAGCCAGCGGGAGACGCGGAACCCCTCTTGTTGTTTGGTTTGATCGTTCTGACGGAATATCTTTCGGTTGATAGCACGGGTGATGCCATGACAAGAACCACACCACTGGACTGGTATGCAGAGGCGATACCTTTCGAGGAGTTGCTGGAGATCGCCCGTTCCCGTATCGGTCAGTGTAACGCCCGGTCCCGACCGGAAGTTTATCAATGTGCGTTGCAGGTGGTGCGGCAGAAGCTCTGCCCCTGCGCCGCGTCGGAGGAGCAGATTGTAAACGCCCTGGTGGACGAGTTTCTGCACACCGGGGCGCGTTGAAACGGAAGCGTCAGCGGGCGGTCAGTTTGATTTCAATGCGGCGGTTCTGGCGATAGGCCGCCTCGGTGTCGGCCGGATTCAGTGGATGAAATTCAGCAAAGCCGGTGGCGGCCATGCGCTGCTCCGGGATGCCCCGCGCGGCCAGGTGGCGCAGGACCGATACGGCCCGGGCGGTGGAGAGCTCCCAGTTGGAGGCGAACAGGGTGCTCTTGATGGGTACCCGGTCGGTGTGTCCGTCGATGCGCAGAATCCAGTCGATCTGTTCCGGGATGATCTTGATTACGTCCCTCAGTACTCGGGCGAGCTCATCCAGCTGGCGTTGTCCCGCTTCACCCAGCTGGGCCGATCCCGAATCGAACAGCAATTCGGACTGGAACAGGAACCGGTCTCCCTTGACCTGGATGTAGGGATTGGATTTGAGCAGGCTGCTCAACTGGCCGAAGAAATCGGAGCGATAACGCTCCAGCTCGTTAACCCGTCGCGCCAGTTCCACATTCAGTCGCTTGCCGAGGTCGGTGATTTCGGCCGCCTGATCCCGCTTCTGCTGTTCGGCCAGCGCCAGTGCCTGGCCGATCTCCTCCAGTTGTGAGCGGAGCCCGTCGATACGCTGTTTGAGTAGCGCTATCTCGGCCTGGGCGTCAGCGGATAGGCGGCGCTGCTCTTTCAGTGCCAGGGACTGTTCGCCCACCAGGGCGCTGAGGGCCTGGATACGGATCTTGCGCTCCTCGATCTCCACCTGGGCCAGGTGGGTGCGCTCGTTAGCCTCGGCTAGGCGTGCCTCCAGTGCCTTGTTGCGATCGCGCAGCCGGGTCGCCTCGTCGCTCTGTTGCCGGAGATTGGCGCTCAGCTTGCCAATCTCGCTCTCCAGCTGGGTACGCAGCTGTCGCAGCCGGTCGATGTCCTGTTGCAGGCTGGCGATATTCAGCAGCTGCTGTTCGATCTGTTGGCGATCGGTGGCTTGTGACGCTTTCAGTTGATCGATCTGGCTGGTCAGGTCGAAGCGCTGCTCGGTCAGCTCGCTGATCATGCCGGAGAGATTTTCCACGTTCGTGGTGAGCGCCTGGTTTTTCTGCTGTTCCAGGCCGAGTTCGATGGTGAGCTGGTTGAGCCGCTGTTCCAGGTCGCCCAGTTCGTTCTCCTGGGTGGCGAGGATCTGGGACAGCATGAACTGGGCAAAGGTGAACACCAGCAGCACGAAAATCACCAGCATCAGCAGGGCGGCCAGGGCGTCCACGTAGCCTGGCCAGACGTTGATGCTTTGCCGGGAGCGGCGTGAGTAGGCGGACATGGGCCTTCAGCCGTCGTCCTGGTCGGGTTGACCGGGCGCGGGCGGCGCTGCCCGGTCCGGTCGGTTGCGCTGCTCCTGTTTCTCGCGAAGCTGCTGGTTGAGGCGCAACTCCAGGCTGTCGGCGTCTTCGGTGGGCGGATGGTTGCCCGGCTCGTCGATCAGCTGGGTGAGGCCGGAGAGCCACTCCTCCAGATCATTAAAGAAACGGTTCTGGGCATGCCCGGCCAGGATGTCCAGAAAGCCAAGCACCAGGGAACCACCCAGGCCGAACAGGGACGAGCTGAAGGCGGTGCCCATGCCCTGCAGGGGCTGTTGCAATCCGGCCTTGAGTTGCTGAAAGACCGCGCCGAAGTCCCGGTTGCCCACGTCCAGTCCGTCGATCACGCTGCCTACCGAAGCGATGGTGCCCAGCAGACCCCAGAAGGTACCCAGCAGGCCGAGGAACACCAGCAGGCCGATCATGTAGCGGGAGATCTCGCGGGATTCGTCGAGGCGGGCGCGTATGCCGTCCAGCACGGTGCGTAATGACAGGGCCGAGAGTCTGAATCTATCCTTGCGCCGGCCGTGCAGGTGCCGCGCCAGGGGTTTCATGAGGCGTGGGCTTTCGGCCAGGGAGATCCCGGCTTCGCCAGAGCGGAACAGGGTGATCCAGCGGATCTCCGGTTCCAGCACGATCACATGGCGGATGTTGATGATCATGCCGATCAGCAGGGCGCCCATGATCACCGAATTGAAGCCCAGGTTGGCCATGAAGGCGGCCTTCAGGGGGACGAACAGCAGCAGGCAGACGCCGGTGACCAGCGCCAGGTAAATTGCCATCCAGAACAGGGATTGACGTGGATTGCTCATGACAAGGGGAAGCCTCCCGAGAATGCAGGGGACACCATACTCCGGGATGCCGGACGGTTCAACGCGCCGTGGCACTATCGAGCTAACTGTCTCGGAGAACTTGACCCGGGCGCGTATGATTGGTCTGATCGGGAGCACTCCACAGCGCCCGGTGTCAGCCGTGCCTGTTGGTGCCAAACCGCTCATTCAACTCACGAAAGAAGATGGCCATGAATTCAAACACAAGAGCTCCGTTCAAATGGGAAGACCCGTTACTCCTGGATCAACAGTTGAGCGAGGAGGAGCGGATGGTGCGGGATAGCGCCCACAAGTACTGTCAGGAACAGTTGATGCCGCGGGTGCTGGAGGCCAACCGGCATGAACATTTTCACCGCGAGATCATGAACGAGATGGGCGAACTGGGGCTGTTGGGCGCCACGATAGAGGGTTACGGTTGCGCCGGGCTCAATTATGTCTGTTACGGACTGATCGCCCGGGAGGTGGAGCGGGTCGACTCCGGCTACCGTTCCGCCATGAGTGTCCAGTCCAGTCTGGTGATGTATCCCATCCACGCCTATGGCACTGAACAGCAGCGTCAGAAATACCTGCCGGGACTGGCCACCGGTGAGCTGGTGGGCTGCTTCGGCCTGACCGAACCGGATCACGGTTCCGATCCGGCCGGCATGCAGACCCGCGCCCGCAAGGTGGCGGGTGGTTACGCCCTGTCCGGCGCCAAGATGTGGATCACCAACTCGCCCATTGCCGATGTTTTTGTTGTCTGGGCAAAAGATGACCAGGGGGTGATTCGCGGTTTTATCCTGGAGAAGGGGATGCCGGGACTGAGTGCGCCTAAGATCGAGGGCAAGTTCTCCCTGCGCGCCTCCATCACCGGTGAGATCGTCATGGACGAGGTGTTTGTGCCGGAAGAGAATCTGCTGCCCCATGCGAAGGGGCTGGCGGGACCGTTCGGTTGTCTCAACCGGGCCCGCTACGGAATCGCCTGGGGCGTGCTGGGGGCGGCGGAAGCGTGCTGGCATCGGGCACGCAGCTACACCCTGGAGCGTCAGCAGTTTGGTCGGCCGCTGGCGGCCAACCAGCTTATCCAGCTGAAACTGGCCAACATGCAGACCGAGATCACCCTGGGACTGCAGGGCTGCCTGCAACTGGGCCGACTGTTCGATAGTGGTCAGGCGGCGCCGGAGGCGATCTCCCTGATGAAACGTAACAACGCCGGCAAGGCGCTGGATATCGCCCGCATGGCCCGGGACATGCACGGCGGCAACGGGATCTCGGACGAGTTTCATGTGATCCGGCACGCCATGAACCTGGAGGCGGTCAATACCTACGAAGGTACCCATGACGTGCACGCACTGATCCTGGGGCGTGCCCAGACCGGTATCCAGGCCTTCGCGCCCTGACCGGGCGCCGGGACGATCAGGTGTCCGCTGAGCCCGGCGCGCCGCGCTGCTTGAAGCGGTCGCGCTCTTCCAGGGTGTTGATATTCAGGAAGGTGTCGGGAATGTCGGAGAAGTCGGCGGTAACCGTGTTGTGCTGGCCATACCACCGGTCAATCTTGCGTTCTCCGGCGGCCAGGAATGCCTCCAGGCTCGGCTGCAGGCGGGTGGAAATCAGGGCATAGACCGGTTGCATGCGGTTGCCGTCATGGGCGACCGCGATCTCGGCTTCCGCGGCCTGCTGTGCATCGTAGAGACGGTTGACCAGATCTGCCGGCAGGCAGGGGCCGTCGCAGGGCAGGGTGACAATGAAGTCGCTCCCCACCTGCTGCATGGCGGCCAGAAAACCGGCCAACGGGCCCTGAAAATCGCTCAGGGTGTCGCTGACCACCGGATAGCCGTAGCGGGCATACTGCCCGGTGTTGCGGTTGGCGTTGATCAGAATCTGACTCACCTGGGGTGCGACACGGGCAATCACATGTTCGATCAGGGGCTGTCCGGCCAGTTCCACCAGTCCTTTGTCCTGTCCGCCCATGCGGCGCGCCTTGCCACCGGCCAGGATAACGGCCGTAATCGATGCGCGGGATAGCTGGTCAGTCATGCTTTTTTACCTGTCGGTTGGGTTCTGCGGGGTGGCTGGTCGTACAAAAACTGTTCGGCGCCGTGATAGAGCAGGAAGTGTTCGCCCTTGGCCCGGGCTACCAGGGTAACGCCAAGGCGCTGGGCCAGTTCCAGCCCCATCTGGGTGACACCGGAACGGGAGAGCAGGATCGGTATGCCCATCTGGGCTACCTTGATCACCATCTCGGAAGTGAGTCGGCCGGTGGTATAGAAAATCTTGTCGTGGCCCGGGGTCTGGTTCATCCACATGTGGCCGGCGATGGTGTCCACCGCGTTGTGACGACCCACCTCTTCGACGAAATGGAGAATCTCGGTGCCCTGGCAGAGGGCGCAGCCGTGCACGGCGCCGGCGCGCCGGTAGATCTGGTTGTGTTCATCCAGCGCCTTGAGCAGGCCGTAGATGAGGGATTGCCTAAGTTCGGTCCTGGGCAGGGAGATCCTGTCCAGGTCATCCATCAGATCGCCGAACACGGTGCCCTGGCCGCACCCGGTTGTGACGGTCTTGCGGCTGAGCCGCTGCTCCAGATCGGGGATCTCCTCCCGGGTCTGGATGGCAGCCGCGCCGATCTCCCAGTCCACCTGGATGACCGCCACCTGTTCAACCCGTTGCACCAGGCGCTGGTTGCGCAGCCAGCCCAGTACCAGCATCTCCGGCTGTGATCCCAGGGTCATCAGGGTAACCAGCTCGCGCTTGTTCAGATAGAGGGTCAGGGCGCGTTCTGCCGCCACATGGCCTTCGCGGGGGTTGCCGTATTCATCCAGCGATGTGACGGCCAGGGTGGAGTCGAGCCCGGCGTCGCTCAGCAGCAGGTCGGGGGAAGCGGGTGTGGAATCGACAGCCATGATGTTCGGAATCCTTGATCTGACGGAATACCCATGGGTAGCACCGAGCCATACTGACAACTGCCTGGAGCAGGGGTTTGGTGCCGCATTATGCCACAGAACCGCCTGTCGGCAGTCCCGGTAGTTACCCTGATTGATTGCTATTATCAGTTTATTCTGCCACAACGGTGGCAGGATATAATCCCTGGCAAGGAGCCAATTATAGCTGGAGTCTGAATATGGCCCTGATCATTACCGATGAATGCATCAACTGTGACGTCTGTGAGCCCGAGTGTCCCAACGGCGCCATCAGCCAGGGGGACGAGATCTACGAGATCGACCCCAACCTCTGTACCGAATGCGTGGGCCATTACGATGAACCCCAGTGTGTGGAGGTCTGTCCGGTGGATTGCATCCCCAAGGATCCGGATCGGGAGGAGACGGAAGAGGCGTTGATGGAGAAATACAAGCGGATCTCCGGCAGTTGAGTGATCCACTCCCCTTGTGAGCGGTTTTCCGGCCGGCCCGACTTGATTAATCGGACTTATCTGGTTTCAATGTGCCTGCCTTCAGAAGCTGTCCGGAAGAGTCAAGTTTGAGGAAATCTGTCTTTATCTGCCTGCTGATGCTGCTGCCCGGTCTACTGGTGGCCGGGAAATACCGTCAGGCGGCCTACATCAGCAATCTCTATTTTACCGACCGGATTGTTACCGATGACCATTCGGTGCAACCGGAGCGGGTGTTAACCCGGCTGAAAGCGGGGGATTCGGAAGTGGTCGCCTACCTGGTTATCAACCTGTTGCTGGACCGGGGCGAGCACCGGCTGGAGGTGGATATCATGGACAGCGAAGGGACACTGTTTGACAAGCTGAAGTTTGACAAAGTGCTGGCCAACCAGGATGACTGGCGCTATGCCGCGACCGGCCGGTTTGGTGGGGAGCTGCCGGAAGGGGGCATGTTTTTCAGGATTTATGACAGCCACGAAGGCGGTGCCAAAGAGGTGCTTGGTACGGTTCGGCTGATGACCGCCCATTAAATGTAACCGTTGTAAAAGCGAGGAGAGTAGTTATGCAATTCAGTCCCTGTAAAGGTGGTGATTTCTGTAGTAAGGAGGGCACCCACTGCTCCGGTTGCGGGCGCAGTCACGAAGAGATCGCCAAGACCCGGGACCTGGTGTTTGCCGTCACCCGGTTTGCCCTGGATATGGGTTATGAGAACGTCGAGGATTTCACCGCTTTCGTGGGTGACAAGGCGGCTAAAAATGTGCGCAAACAGCAGCAGTTGAGCCAGATGGGCGGTATTGGAATCCCGGTCGGCAAGTGAGCGGGCTGGCGTACCGTTGCGCTTGCACCGCAACCGCCTGGCCGGGTGGGCCGGGCAAACCTGCCCACCCGGCGAATCGACTGATATCAGCGTTGGCAGCGGCTGCAGTAGAAGCTGGAGCGCTGGCCGATGCGCTGCTGTTTGAGTGGGCTCCCGCAACCGGGGCAGGCGCCACCGGCCTTACCGTAAACCAGTAGTTCCTGGGCAAAATAGCCCGGTTTGCCATCTTCCTGCTGAAAATCCCGTAACGTGGTGCCGCCCTGAACAATGGCGGCCGCCAGCACCTGTTTGATCTCTTCCGCCAGGCGGGCGCAGCGTGCCGCCGAGATGCGGCCGGCCGGCCGGGCGGGATGGATGCCGGCGCGAAACAGTGCTTCGTTGGCATAGATGTTCCCCACGCCCACCACCACCCGGCCATCCATGATCAGGTTTTTTATTGCTACCCGGCGCTGTTGGGCCTGCCGGTGCAGGTAGGCGCCGTTGAACGCCTCCGACAGGGGTTCCGGACCCAGATGGGCAATCAGCGGATGCCGATCCAGCGGCTGATCGGTCCAGAGCACGGCGCCGAAGCGGCGCGGGTCGCGCAGGCGCAGGCAGCAATGCTTGAACAGCAGGTCGAAATGGTCGTGTTTTCCCGGAACGGTGTCACGCGGCAGGATACGCAGGCTGCCCGACATCCCCAGATGCAGAATCAGGCAGCCGTTGGTGAGCCTGAGCAGGAGATATTTGGCGCGTCGTTCCACGGCTCGAACCGTTCTGCCGCCCAGCAGTTCGGCCAGGTTGGCGGGGATCGGCCAGCGCAGTTGCGCTTGCCGTACCACCACGCCGCTGATGCGCTGGCCCTGAATATGGGGCGCAATGCCACTGCGGGTGGTCTCGACTTCGGGCAGTTCCGGCATGTCAGGGCCCCTCTCCGGGTGATTTCAGCAGGTCATCGTTGTCGAGCCGGTAGGCCAGTCCCAGCGCCTGGTTGATCAGCAGAATCTGTGAGCCCTGGCGAATCAGACCCAGCGTTACCGGGGTGTCGCGATCGGTCAGGCGGATGCGTATCTGCTGTTGCGGGGGTGTATCCGGCGCCGCGCTGACCCCGGATGCCTGGGCCTGCTGCCAGTCGGCCACCTTCTGCAGCAGCCGTGACGGGTCAGTCCCGGCCGGATCGGGATCCAGTATCCAGCGATCCTGTTGCCGGTGGAGGCGCCAGCCCGGCAGGCTGATTGCGCCGATCTGTACAGTTGCCGGAAACAGTCTGCGACTGATATAGGCTTCCGCCCCGGCGGTGGCATGGTGGGGGAAGATGTCCTTGATCAGGTAGAGCTGATCGGCAATCTGCAGATAGCGGCGGTGATTGTAGGGGTGGGTGCCGCCAAACAGGATGCGGGTCTGGTCGAAGGTGAGTTCGGCCAGCGGCTCTGTCAGTCCGAACTCGGCCAGTCGATCGGCCGGCAAGGGGAAGGATTCGATAACCGGTGTGGTGAGCAGGCCCAGCAGTTTTTCAATGCGCGGTCCATTGGCGGCCACCCGGTAGGGTTCGCCCATCCGCCAGCCGCTGGCGTCACGCTGCAGGATCAGGCGGGGCCCCTTGCGGCGCTGGATGCTGATTTGCTGTACCTGGGCGGGATCAAGCCCGGTCAGGGGACGGGTTACCGGGTTGTCCTGCTGATCCGGGGTCAGCCAGACAAACAGCGCCAATCCGCCCACCAGCAGCAACAGGAGCAGGTTGACCAGGCTCTCTCGGCGCATATCGGTATCTCCCTATGCCTGGCGGCGACGCCACCAGATCAACAGACCGGTGGTGATCAACAGCAGTGGTACGACAAACAGGAAGCCGAGCCCGATGATGGCTCCGGCGGTGCGGCTCAGGTTGAGTCGGGTATCGGGGGCGGTCCGGGCAGGGATATCCAGCAGGTTGTCGTCACCACTGAGCCAGCGCACCAGGTTGAGACCCAGGTCCAGGTTGCCGCCATTGCCCAGGTAGGCGTTGGAGAGGAAATCACCATCACCCAGCACCAGTAACCGTTGTGTGCGGCCGGGCTGCTGCCGGCTGAAGGCGTATCCCAGGGTAAGGGGACCGGGGCGTTCGCCCAGATCGCCATCCCGTTGCAGTTCGCCGACCAGTTCACTGGTTTCATTCCAGCTGCCGGGGGCGGTCTGCAACAGGGGCGTGGCCCGCCACTCACCGGTCGGATTGGCCTCCAGGGCGGCGGCAAAGGGGTAGATGGTCACCAGCCGGAACTGATCGGTGGCCGGGTGATCCGGGAACTTGCTGACCAGGGCGAAGGCCGGGTTATCCAGCCCCAGCCTGGCGGCGTTGGCGTCCACCACCGTGCCGGGCAGGATCTTGAGCTGCAGATCGGCCAGCAGTGCCGGGATGCCGTGTTGCGGGCCGGGATCGGTGAGCCAGAGCAGATTGCCGCCCTGGGCAAGATAATCACGGATCAGGGCGGTTTCCGCCGGCAGGTAGTCGATGCGCGGCCCGGCGATGACCAGCAGGGCCGTGTTGCGGGGAATCATCGGTTGTGTGCTCAGCTGCAGGGGCTGTATCCGGTAGCCCTTGCGCTGCAGGGCCGCCCCAAAATCCCCCAGGTCATGGTTGGCCTTGCCATTCAGCCGGCGTTCGCCATGTCCCTCGATGGTGGCGATCCAGCGCTGGCCCTGCTGGATCAGCCGCTGGATGCTGTTGCTGATCTGCTGTTCATTCAGGATAGAGAGGTTTTCACTGCGGCCCTGGTAGCTGAGGTGCAGTTCACCGGCGCGGCGAATACCCAGCTCCCGGGTCAGTTCCGGTTGCAGGGAGGGGTTGATGAACTCCAGGGTGATATTGGGACGCACCCGTTGATAGGGCTCGATCACCGCCCGGATACGCTCCCGCAGTTGCGGATTGTCGGGGGCAAAGGAGCGGATCTGTACGGGGCCTTCCAGTCGCTCCAGCAGTTGCTGGCTGGCGCTGGTAAGGCTGTTTCTGGAGCGGTCACTCCAGTCGAATACCGACTGGTAGTGCTGGCTCAGCCAGCCGGCCAGGCCGATGGCGGTTGCCAGCAACAGGTAGAACAGCAGCCCCTCCAGGCGTTGCCCGATGCGGTTACGGGGGCGTGTGGTTACCGGTTCAGTCGCCACGGCGTCGACTCTCCAGACGGTGAATGGTCATCAGCAGACTGCCGGCGATCAGCAACAGGAAATAGGCCAGGTCGCCACTGCGTACCAGGCCATCGAGAAAGGGCCGGTAGTGGCTGGCCAGGGAGAGCCACTCAAACAGGCGGCTCTGCTGGTCGGTGCCGGACAGGTTGGCCATCCAGAGAAACAGCAGTACGCCGTAGGTCGTGATGGCCGCCACGGCGGGCTGCCGGGTCAGGCTGGAGAGCAGCAGGCCGATAGCGCCGTAGCATCCCAGTAGCAAACCCAGGCCGAGCAGACTGCTGGCGAGCCGGCCCATGTCTAGGGTGCTGCCCAGCAACAGCGACAGGGGCAGCAGGGCGATCAGCAGCAGCAACAGGCCGAACACTCCCAGTACCGCCAGGTACTTGCCAAGCACGATACGGGTGCTGGAGAGTGGCGCCGAGAGTAACAGGCGGATGGTGCCGCTGCGGTATTCGTCACACAGCAGGCGCATGGTAAGCAGGGGTGTCAGCAGCAGCAGAATCATGGCACCGGAATCGAACAGGGGGGCGATCACCAGGTCGGTGACGCCCAGTTCCGAGGCGCCCGCCACCAGTTTGGGTTGCAGCCGCATGAAGCTCTCTATCTGCACCAGGAACAGCCAGGCCAGCAACAGCATGGCAACCCCCAGCAGGCTCCAGGCGAGTGGCGAGAGGAACAGGGCGCGCAGCTCTCTGCCGGCGACAGCACGGATCATGGCAGCGTCTCCCCGAGCGTCACCTGGGTGAAGATCCGCTCCAGGTCATCCTGATCGGTGCGCAGCTCGCAGAGCCGGCCCCCCCGGCGCACAATGGCCTCCGCAATGTCGCCGGGGCGATGCCTGTCGCTCAGGGTCAGGCAGAACTGTTGCGGGCCTGTTGACTCAACCTTTTCCACCTCCGGCAGGGTCGCCAGGTAACCGGTATCCTGCGACTCCGGCGCCAGGGTGACCAGCAGGCGGTTCTGCTGTTGTCGGCTGACCGGTCCCGAATAGACCAGCCTGCCCCGGTGCAGGATCAGCACCCGGTCACAGACCGATTGCACCTCGGGCAGGATGTGGGTGGAGAGCAGGATGCCGCAGTCGCTGGCCAGGCTGCGGATCAGTTGCCGGATCTCCCGGACCTGATTGGGATCCAGTCCGCTGGTGGGTTCGTCCAGAATAATGGTGCGCGGGTTGTGGATGATCGCCTGGGCGATACCGACCCGCTGCTGGTAGCCCTTGGACAGGTTACCGATCACCCGCCTCCCCATGGATTCCAGTCCACAACGCTGCTTGGCCTGGTCGACCGCCTGGTCCAGTCCAGACGAGTTGACCCGGTGCAGCCGGGCGCAGTAGCGCAGGTACTCGTCCACCCGCATTTCCGGGTAGAGGGGCGGCACTTCGGGCAGATAGCCCAGGGCGCGTTTGGCCTGGATCGGCGCTTTCTGCAGATCGAAACCGTTCAGTTGCACCGTGCCGCTGCTCGGGGCCAGGACACCGCTGATGATCTGCATGGTGGTGGATTTTCCGGCGCCGTTGGGGCCGAGAAATCCCAGCACCTCACCCGGTTGCAGATCGAAACTGATGTCCGCCACCGCACAGTGATCGGCGTAGTGTCGGGAGATGTTTTCGATGTGGATTAATGCTGCCATTGGGGCAGCAAGGTACAGGAGATCGGGGCTTCAGATCAAGGTATCCGGTCCCGTTCCCGGTGGCCGCCGGAGACGGGCTTAATCGGTGTGGGGATGACAGTCCAGGCTGGCGCCGAGCAACATGAACAGAACCAGTGCGCCCAGCCCGGCAGCGATCAGGGCGATGCCCACCTGGGAGCCCAGCAGGCTGAACAGTATGCCGAGCCCCACACAGAGCAGGGTCAGAAAGATCACAGGCCTGCCCGATTCACGAAAGGCCCGCATAAGGCAGTTCAGTTTCATTCCGTCACTCCTGGTATCGGGTGGAGCAGAGACCCCCGCCCCCCGGTCAGTGGGATACCCGGTCGGGTGTGCTGTTCTGCTGACACACGCAGTGGGAGGTCCAGCGGGCAAAGGTCTGTTCGGATGGCGGGGCCACTCCGATGTAGTCTGCCGAGAGTGCAATGAAATCGGCGATCCGCTGCCGCTCTTCACACTGGCTGGTTTGATGTTCCATGGGGATCTCCTCCTGTCAACGGTTTCTGGTTAATACCTTACTAATACGCTTGGTTATTATCAACACACATATTACGCTGGTATTTAAGCGTTTGGATGGTGTGGTTTTCGGTGTCGGTCACCCTTCCTGATCGATGGGAGCGGGGATCGCTTTGGCGGTCAGGATGGTTATCCGCCAGGCACCTGTCGCTCAACCGGTCGCTGATACGTGGGGTCAGTATCGACAGGATCTGTTGCGCGGATATTAATGATTCAGGAAGTTTTGGTTGCGCTGACGGGTTGCCCGGCGGTTATTCCGGCTGCGGGTCCGAATTCTGGGTTATCCAGTCGGGCTGTATCTGGTGCCGGGCCAGCAGATGCCGGAAATCCGCTGCCGGAATCGGCTTGCTGATCAGGTATCCCTGGATCTTGTCACAACCGCATTTTTTCAGGAACGCCATTTGTTCTTCGGTCTCGACACCCTCGGCGATGATGTCCAGTTTCAGGCTCTTCGCCATGGCACCGATGGTGGTGGCGATGGCGCCGTCATCTTCGGAGCGGGTGATGTTGCGGATAAACGCCCGGTCGATCTTGATCTTGTCGAACGGGAAACGTTGCAGGTAGGAGAGCGAGGAGTGGCCGGTGCCGAAGTCATCCAGGGCCAGGCGCACATGCAGTCTCTTGAGGGCGTCAAGGGCGTCGATCATCCGCTCCGGATCTTCCATCATGGTGCTCTCGGTGATCTCGATCTCCAGGGTGGCGGGATTGATGGCCACCTTGTCGAGAACCCGTTTTACGATCTCGGTCATGTCCTGGCCCTCCAGTTGCCGTACCGAGACATTGACCGCCACCATCAGGTCCGGGTAGCCCTCCCGATGGAACTGCCTGAGTTGTCGGCAGGCGGTCTCCAGCACCCATTCACCGATCGGCAGGATCAGCCCGGTCTCCTCAGCCAGGGGGATGAACCGGTCCGGTGTGACCAGGCCGCGGCGCGGGTGGTGCCAGCGCAGCAGCGCCTCCATGCCGATGATCCGTTTCTCCAGCTGGTCATATTGGGGCTGGTAATAGACGGCAAGCTCGCCGTTCTGGAGTGCGTTGCGCAGATCGTTCTCCATCTCCATGCGCTGCTGGACCTGGTTGCTCAAGGCCTCGGTAAAGAACTGCAGTTTTTCCCCATGGCGTGTTTTTGCCTGGTACATGGCGGCATCGGCGTTACTCAACAGGCTGTCGAGGGTTTTTCCATCCCGTGGATAGAGGGCGATGCCCATGCTGCAGCTGACGTGCAACAGGCGTTCATCGGTCATCACCGGCTGGCTGATTGCCCGGCTGATCCGGCGGGCCAGGTCGGTGACCCCATCGATCGATTTCATGTGCGATACCAGGATGACAAATTCGGCCCCGCCATAGCGGGATATGGTGTCGTCGGGATGGACCAGCGCCTTCAGACGGTTGGCAATCTCGATCAGAACCCGGTCACCGGTGTCATGTCCGAGGCTGTCGTTAATCAATTTGAAACGGTTCAGATCCAGGATCAGCAGGGCGCTCTGGTGCGTGTGTGACTGGTGGCGATGAATCAGCTGGTCAAACCGGTCAGCCAGCAAGCGCCGGTTGGCCAGGCCGGTCAGTTCGTCATGGTAGGCCAGGAAGTTGAGTTGCTGTTCCATCGCCTTGCGGCGACTGATGTCGTGCTGAATGCCGATATAGTGGCTGATCTCTCCCTGCTTGTTGCGCACCGGCGAGATACTGACCAGCTCCCAGTACAGCTCACCGTTGCGTTTCCGATTGAGCAGCTCGCCTTCCCAGATATTGCCGGACTTGATGGTGTTCCACATCTCCCGGTACATTTCGGGCGGAATCTGCCCGGAGCGGATCTGGTTGAACTTGTGGCCGATCACCTCCTCCTGACGGTAGCCGGTGGTCAGTTCAAAGCGGTGATTGACATACTCGGCAACCCCGTTTGCGTCGGTGATCACCAGAGAGCTGACACTCTGCTCCACCGCCTGGTGCAGTTTGCGCAGCTCCTGCTCCGCCAGCTCCCGCTTCGTACGATCCGCCAGCAGGCTGAGCCGCATGGACTCGAAACTCTCACCCAGACGGCCGAACTCATCCTTTGAATCGAGCTTGACCGGTTTTTCCAGATCACCTGACTTAATCGTACGGGCGGCACGCTCCAGCAACTTGAGCGGGGTCAGAATGCGCCGGTAGGTGATGAGGTAAGTGGCCACAAACAGCAGGATAACCAGCAGAATAGTGGCCAGCATACTCATGACTGTCCGGTCAGCCTTTTGCTGGATGGCATTAAGATTCTGCAGATTGTGAACGCTGGCAGCGTCAAAAAGGGCCGACATGGTTGCGATGGCGCGGGATGCCTCGGAAAACCAGGTCAGTTCGTCCACCGGATAGGGCTTGCCGTGGCTGCTGGCATCCAGGATCTGGTTACGCAGGTTTTCAAATTCACCCCGAAAGACACTGTGGTAACGAGCCAGGGCGGATCGGATGCCGTCGCTTTGCGGATAGGCGGCGAGGATTTCGAGGCAACGGTTTTCACCGAACTTTATCGCCTCCCGATACTTGATCAGGGTGGGGTGTTGATCCAATCGGATGGGCTTCTTGGAGGCGATAATGCTGCCGATGGTGGCCCTTTCGCGCCCGGTATATTCGATCATGGTGGCGACCGCATCCCGTAGTATTTGGGCCTGGCTTAACAGGTGTTCTCCGCCATTGTTGGATACCACGATGGCACGCTGCAGTCTGGCGACCTGTTCGATCTCGTTAGTTATCCGTGTAAACTAACGGGTTGGCGAAAGTCGTCGCTTGCCCTCCATCAACGCCAGGTCGGCATCGGCACGCAATCGCAGCAGGCGTTGCCAGATCTGTTGCAGGATCGGCTCGGACTGACGGATGTGGCTGGTGTCAGCGGAATCCTGGAAGGTGGGCAGTAACTGTCTGAGGAGGTTGTAGCTCTGGTCGGTATGTTTACGCTGATCCTCCAGGAGCAGAAGCTGCGAGGTGGACAGCGGGGTGGATGTGGCAAGAAAAATCCCGGTGATACCCCGTTCGGCGGCCAGTTCCGTGTTTAGTTTGAGCGCCCGGTCCGCCAGCAAGTTGGCACGGCCCAGCTGGCTGGCGGTCTGATGTTGCCGTATGACATCGACACTGTTCCAGGCAATGGCGGAGATCGCGATACTGCACAACAGGCCCAGCATCATCAGCAGGAGTTTGCGTATACGTAGACGGCAGATCAGATTGCGGGACTGAAACAAATAGATCCCTCCTTGTTATTTTGCACCCATATCCCCGGCGTGAAATAATGCCGGCCTGCCGGATTGAGCTTATTATTCCAGTTGTGCAGGTGGGCAGCCTAAGGGCTGCTATGCTTCATTAACTAAAGGCATCGGCACCGACTGATTATTCTTTAAATCCTTAAATAAGCGGTTTTCTGTTACGGCAGTGTATCTGCGCCATCTCCCCCTTAACCTCCAACTTTTGAGACTATCCATGCAAATCAGCGATTTTAAAGCCGTCATTCTCGATTATGTGACCCGTGACCAGAGTGGCGAGATCATCGACAGTTCAGCCAACGATGGCTACCTGACCTATATTCATGGCACCGAGAGCCTGATTCCGGCGCTGGAGCGGGCGCTCACCGGGCACAGTCAGGGGGACAAGCTGTCTGTCACCATCCCCTGTGAAGACGCCTATGGCGAACGGGATGAGAGCCTGATCGAAGGGGTGCCCCGGGAGAACTTCCCCGGTGTTGAGCAGATTGAAGTGGGTATGCAGTTCCAGACCGAAATGGACGAAGGGGTTCCCTTCCTGGTGACCGTGGTGGCGGTGGATGACAAGACGGTGACCGTGGATGGCAATCACCTCATGGCCGGCAAGGATCTGAATTTCGAGCTGGAGATCATCCAGGTGCGGGATGCCAGCGCGGAGGAGATTGAACACGGTCACGTCCATCACGATGATGCGCACTGCCAGACCCACTGAGCGGGCGTGACCCGGTGCGTTATCTGATTCCTGAGCAGCTGGAGACCCGGCGGCTCAGGTTACGCACCTTCCGGGAGCAGGATTGGCGTGATCTGCACGCCTACTACGCCGATCCTGAATGTACCCGCTACACGGTCGGGAAACCGCTTAGAGAGGCGGGCACCTGGCAGATGCTGGCCAGCATGATCGGTCACTGGGAGATGCGCGGCTACGGGCCTTATGCGGTGGAAGAGCGGTCGTCCGGGCGGGTGATCGGCCCGGTCGGCCTCTGGTATCCGCTGGACTGGCCGGAGCCCGAGATCAAGTGGGCCCTGGCCCGGGACTACTGGGGGCGGGGTTACGCGCTGGAGGCGGCGCTGGCGGTGCGCGGGATGGCGGCCGGCAGGCTGCCCGATATCCGCCTGATCAGCCTGATCCAGGCAGCCAACCAGGCTTCTATCGCGCTGGCGGAGCGCATGGGGGCCAGATTTGAACGCACGCTGGCGTTCCGGGGTGGGGAGTGGCATCTCTATCGGCATCAACAGCAAACCGCGGGAGAGGAGGCGTAACATGGCCGTGGAACCACGGGAGATTATCGACTACTGGTTTACCGAGCCGGTTTCCCGTCACTGGTTTTCTGCCACGCCCGAGCTGGACCAGGAGATCGGCGACCGCTTTCAGGTGCTCTGGGGACAGGCGGCGGCAGGACTGCTGGATCACTGGATGACCCGTGCGGAGGGTTGTCTGGCGCTGGTGATTCTGCTCGATCAGCTGCCGCTCAACATGTTCCGGGGCCGGCCCGACAGCTTCCGGACCGAGGCCCAGGCCCGCAGTGTTGCCGGCTTCGCCATCAAGCGCGGGTTTGACCAGTGCCTGGAGACTGGCCAGCGCGCTTTTCTCTATATGCCCTATATGCACAGCGAGGATCTGCAGGACCAGGACCGCTCCGTGGCCCTCTATGAACAGGATGGCCTGCAGGATAATCTCAGCTTTGCGCGCCACCACCGGGAGATCGTGCGCCGGTTCGGCCGCTTTCCCCATCGGAATGCCATCCTGGGGCGGGCCAGCACGCCCGCGGAGCTGGAGTACCTGGCCTCCGAAGGCGCTTTCACCGGCTGATGATTATCGGTGCCGGTTGCCGTCAGCGGGCAACCGGGCTGGTTATTCGTAAGTGCAGAGGTAGGCCGTCTCCACGTCGACCTTGAGCTGGAACTTCTCCCCCGCCTCAACCACAAACTGCTCGCCCGCCTGATAATCCCGCCAGTCGGTGGCCCCCGGCAGTTTGACCGTGAGACAGCCGCTGACCACCGTCATGGTCTCTTTCTGGCTGGTGCCGAACTCGTACTCACCCACTGCCATGACACCCACCGTGGCCGGCAGGCTGGCGGTCTGAAAGGCGATGGAGGCGACTTTGCCGTCGAAGTACTGGTTGATCTTGAACATGCGGGTGACTCCCGGGATTGGAAAAGGGCGCTAAAGGTGCCCCGATCCGCCGCCGGCGTCAACCCCTGGCCGGACGACGTCGGCCGGGTGTTGACACTCAGATCAGGAACAGGGTGGCCAGCCCCAGGAAGGCGAAAAAGCCGACAATATCGGTGACGGTGGTGAGCAGCACCGAACCGGCCAGTGCCGGGTCGATCCCCAGCTTGGCCAGGGCCATTGGCAGCACGGTGCCCACCAGGGCGGCCAGCAGCAGGTTGATACACATGGCAGTGGCGATCAGCAGGCCGATATTGGCATCGTGGAACCAGAAGCCGGCAATGACCGCCATCACTCCGGCCCAGATCAGGCTGTTCAGGCCGCCCACCGCCATTTCCTTGAGAATCAGCCAGCGGGTGTTCTTGGCGGAGAGCTGCCCCAGGGCGATACCGCGAATGGTCAGGGTCAGGGTCTGGCTGCCGGCGATGCCCCCCATACTGGCGACAATGGGCATCAGTACCGCCAGCGCCACCACTTTTTCAATGGTCGCCTCGAACTGGCCGATCACCCAGGAGGCCAGCAGGGCGGTGATCAGGTTGATACCCAGCCAGAGCGCCCGGCGCCGGGTGGAGATCATGACCGGGGCGAACATATCCTCGTCTTCCGACAGACCGGCCTGTCCCATGAACTGGTGTTCGCCCTCTTCACGGATGACATCGACCACGTCGTCGATGGTGATACGGCCCACCAGCTTGCCGGCCTCGTCCACCACCGGGGCGGAGATCAGGTCATGCTGCTCGAAGCGGTTGGCCACCTTGCCATCGTCCCAGGTGGCGGGAATCCCCCGGACATCCAGTGACATCACCTCCGCCACGGTCTCGTCCAGGGCGTGGGTCACCAGCACGGTGAGCGGCAGTACACCCAGGTACTTGCCGTCCCGGTTGACCACCATCAGGATATCGGTCTGGGGCGGGATCTTGTCTTTCAGGTGGCGCAGGTAGCGCATCACCACGTCCAGGGTCACCTCCGGACGCACGGTGATGGCGTCCGGATTCATCAGGCCGCCGGCGGTGTCCTCCGGATAGGAGAGTACCGTCTCCAGTCTCTCTCGGCGCTGATGGTCGAGCGAGTCGAGGATTTCGTTGGTAATGGCCCGGGGCAGATCCTGGATCAGGTCGGCCAGGTCGTCGGTGTCGAGCCCTTCGGTGGCGGCCAGGAGCTCTTCCGTGTCCATTTTGCTGATCAGGTCGGCCCGCACCTCGTCGGCCACCAGGATCAGTACCTCACCCCCGTTCTCCTCGTTTACCAGCCGCCAGGCAATATCACGCTGGGCAAGCGGTAACGACTCCAGCAGGTGTGCTATCTCGCCCGGATGCAGGGCGTTGAGCATGCGCCGGGATTGTTGCACCGTACCGCTCTCCAGGGCCTTCTGCATACGGTCCAGGCGGGTACTGTCGTTATGTTCGGGTGTCTGATCAGACATGGCCGATAAGATTCCTCGCCGGATGATGAGTGGTTTGTGTGGACGGGCCGATTCTAGCAGTTGCAGATGACAAGCGGGAGACACCCGGTGAGAATAATTCAGCCGGCGGGCGCGGTATCCCGGGCCGGTTTGGCCGGCTCAGTGACGGCCGCAGATCTGCTCCAGCAAAGGTTCGTAATCGCTGTCGCCCAGCCGTTTCATCAATTTGCGGGTCTGTCGGGTCAGTTTGGCCGCATCCAGTTCCAGCAGACGCTCCTTGGCGATCAGCAGCGATCCCGGCTGCATGCTGAACTCCCGGAGTCCCATGCCGATCAGCAGCGGGATGTAGCGGGGGTCACCGGCCATCTCGCCACACATACTGATCGGTATACCGGCCCGCTGACCGGCACTGATCACCATCTGGATCAGCCGCAGAATGGAGGGGTGCAACGGGTCGTAAAGGTAGTTGACCTCATCGTCCACCCGGTCGATGGCCAGGGTGTACTGGATCAGGTCGTTGGTGCCGATGGAGAGAAAATCCAGCTCGCGGGTAAAGGTGTCGGCGGCCAGGGCGGCGGCCGGTACCTCGATCATGCCGCCAATCGGAATATTTCTGGCAAACGGGATGCCCTCAGCGCTTAGGGCCGCTTCGGTCTCCGCCAGTATGGCTTTCAGCTTGCGGACCTCCTGGAGCGTGGAGAGCATGGGGATCATGATGCGCACCGGGCCATGCACGGCCGCACGCAGGATGGCCCGCAACTGGGGCTGGAACATCCGCGGCTCCTTGAGGCAGAGCCGTATGGCGCGCAGGCCCAGGGCCGGGTTGCAGCTCAGGGTGGTGCAGCCATCCAGCTGTTTGTCGGCTCCCAGGTCCAGGGTGCGGATGGTGATGGGAATGCCGTCCAGGCCTTCCACTACCTGACGATAGGTCTGGTAGTGCTCCTCCTCGTCCGGCATGCCCTGGCGGTTCATGTAGAGAAACTCGGTGCGGTAGAGCCCCACCGCGTCGGCCTGTAACTGGCGGGTGGTTTCGATATCCTCGGGCAGCTCGATATTGGCCATCAGCTGCACCCGCACACCCTCCCGGGTGGTGGCGGCCCGGCCAATCAGGTTGCGTAGCTGGATGGTCCGGGTGCGGGTGGCGTTGATGCGCTGTTGATAATGGGCCAGGGTGGCCGGATCGGCATCCGCCAGCACCACGCCATGCTCGCCATCCACCACCAGGGTTTCACCCTGGCGCAACAACCGGGTGATGCCGTGCACACCTACAATGGCCGGTATATCCAGGCTGCGGGCCAGGATGGCGGTGTGGGACATGGGACCGCCGAACTCGGTAATAAAGGCGGCAATACCCTGGTGGCGCATCACAATGGTGTCGGCCGGGGTGAGATCCTGGGCCAGGATCACCTTGCCCTGGAGGTCGTCGCTGTTGTCTTCCTCCAGCTCCAGCAGGGCGATCTGGATCTGGTTGACCACGTGCTCCACATCATCCTTGCGGGTGCGGAGATAGGGGTCATCCATGGTTTCAAACACCTGCACCAGGGATTCCCGTTGCAGTTGCAGTGCCCACTCGGCGGCATAGGCGTGGCGGCGAATCAGCTGGATCGGCACCTCCACCAGGGCGGCGTCGTTCATCATCAGCAGGTGGGTGTCGATAAAGGCGATGATGTCCGAGCGGGTGTTGCCGGGGATCTTTTTACGGGTCTGCTGGAGCCGTTCCCTGGCGCCGTTGACCGCCAGCTGGAAACGTTGCACTTCGGCCGGGATATCGGCCGTTTCGATCAGGCGCGGACCGATCTCCAACAGGCCGCGCCGCAGTATATGGGCCTCGCCGATGGCGACGCCCGACGTGATCCCGATGCCGTTGCCGGCAAAGGTCATTCAGGTTCACCGAAGCGGTTATTGACCAGGGCTTCCAGGGCGTTGGCCGCCTCGACCTCGTCTTCCCCTTCGGTCGTGAGCGTCAGTTCGGTGCCCTGGCTGGCGGCCAGCATCATCACCTCCATGATGCTCTTGCCATTGGCAGGCTGACCGTTGCGGACCAGCTGGATAGTGCTGCTGTACTGTCCCGCTTCGGTAATAAATTTGGCAGCCGCCCGGGCATGCAGTCCCAGGCGATTAATAATGGTTATCTGTTTGGTGACCATAAAAAAGCTCACATAGCCCCTGATATGGAGAATCAATATTGCACAATCCGGGTCAGTGATAAAACGCCTGTCCGCACGGGACGCCGGTCCGGGATGCGGCTGGCACTGCCGGAATCTGAAGTTCTTTGTGTTTGCTACAGCTTAGCCGGAATCCGCTGCTGCCGCCCGTGGCAGATCCCGGTGGCGGATCTGGATCTGGCGGCCGCAGGTACGGAAATGGGCGGCCAGTTGCTCTACCAGATAGACCGAACGGTGTTGTCCCCCGGTGCAGCCGATAGCGACGGTCAGATAGCTGCGCCCCTCGGCTTCAAAGCGGGGTATCCACTGTTCCAGAAAGCGGGTCAGGTCCTCCTTGTAGCCTTGCACGTCGCTGTCTTCCCCGAGGAAGTGCTGCACCGGGCTGTCCCGACCGGTCAGTTGCCGCAGTGCCGGCTGCCAGTGGGGATTGGGCAGACAGCGTGCATCGTAGATGAAGTCGGCGTCCCGGGGAATCCCCTGTTTGAAACCGAACGATTGAAACAGCAGGGATATCTTGGTGTTCAGTCGTTCGGTGATGCGGGAGCGGATCAGATCACGCAACTCGTGCAGATTGGTCTCGCTGGTGTCGATGCGGATATTGGCGATGTTGAGGAACGGTGCCATCAACTCCCGCTCGTAGCTGATCGCCTCTGCCAGGGGCCGTTCTCCGCCAGTCAGTGGATGGCGCCGGCGGGTTTCGCTGAAACGTTTGATCAGGGTCTCGTCCCGGGCCTCCAGGAAGATAACCTCGTAGCGGATCTGCTTGGCCTTCAGGGGGTGCAGCAGGGTGGAGATGTTCTCGAATTCGGCGGACGTGTTGCGTGAGTCGATACTGATGGCGACCAGCTGGAAACGCTTGTCCTGATCCTTGACCAGTTCGCCGGCCAGGGCCGGCAGCAGGAAGACCGGCAGATTATCGATACAGTAGTAGCCCTCATCCTCCAGGGTATGCAGGGCGACACTCTTTCCGGAACCGGAGAGTCCGGTGATGATTGACAGCTTCATGGGATCTCCGTTACCTCCGGTTACCTGTAGAAATAGGGGTTAGCCGCTGGCGCTGATGGGCATGGGCTCCTGCAGCATGAACTCCTGTAACAGGGTGGCGCTGTCCCCGGCCTGTCTGAGCCGCTGACAGAACGCCTGATCGCTGAACAGTGTGGCCAGTTTGGCCAGCAGTTGCAGGTGCTCTTCGGTGGCTTCTTCCGGCACCAGCAGTCCGAATACCAGATCGACCGGTTGTTGGTCCAGGGCGTCGAAATCGGCTGCCGACTGGAGCTGGACAAAGGCGCCGCGGGCTTCCGTAACGCCAGCAACGCGGGCGTGGGGCAAGGCGATGCCATGCCCCAGCCCGGTGCTGCCCAATCGTTCCCGCTCGAGTAGTTTGTCGAATACATTGCCCTGGGTAAGCTCATCCGAAGAGGAAGCCAGCAGTTCGGCCACCTCTTCGAGTACGCGCTTTTTACTGGCCGCCGGATTGGCGGCACTGATGCGTTCGACGCTAATGAAATTTGCGGGAAACATGATTGTGGTGCCTTCTCGTTCAGATTTCGGCGTTGGCGGGGTCGATGCCCTTCATGCCTGCACCGTTACGGTGGTTGGTGCTCTTCTCTTTGAGCTTCTTGACCTGGCGATCGATCTTGTCCACCAGGCCATCAATGGCTGCATACATATCTTCCTCCTCACACTCGGCAAAGACATCGGCACCATTCACATGCAGTGTTGCTTCGGCCTTCTGACGAAGTTTCTCAACACTCAGGATAACGTGGATTTTGGCGACATGGTCAAAGTGCCGTTCCAGGCGCTCCAATTTTGTGTCGACATAATTGCGCATGGCTTCGGTGATGTCCACATGATGACCGGTGATGCTGATTTGCATGGTTTGCTCCTTGGTTACGTGCCTCTAGACGAGGCGCTTGCGCTCGTTGGATGGCGGAATCGCCATGGACTCGCGATATTTCGCTACTGTTCGCCGTGCGACCTGGATACCCTGATCGGCCAGTATGCTGGCCAGCTTGTTGTCGCTTAATGGCTTGTTGGGTTTTTCGGCAGCGATCAGTTTCTTGATCAGTGCGCGTATCGCCGTGGCGGAGCACTCTCCACCGCCGGCCGTGCTGACATGACTGGAGAAGAAATACTTGAACTCCAGTGTACCCCGTGGGGTATGCATGTATTTTTGTGTGGTGACCCTGGAGATGGTCGATTCATGCAGGTCCAGGGCCTCGGCAATGTCCCGCAATACCAGCGGTTTCATCGCCTCTTCACCGTGTTCGAAAAAGCCGCGTTGCAGCTCGACGATCTTGGTCGCCACGCGCAGCAGCGTCTCGTTACGGCTCATCAGGCTTTTGATGAACCAGCGGGCCTCCTGCAGGTGATTTTTCAGACAGGTGTTGTCTTCACTGTTGTCGGCGCGCCGGATCAGCCGGGCATAGTCCGGGTTGACCCGCAGCTTGGGCGCGGCTTCGGCATTCAGATCCACGTGCCAGGTGCCGTCCCGACGGGTCACGAACACATCGGGAATCACATACTGGGCCTCGGTTTCGGCCACCAGGCTGCCGGGCCGGGGGATCAGTGAACGGATCAGCTGATTGATCGATTTCAGGGTGTCATCGTCGATCTTCAGCTTGCGCTTGATCTGGTTGTGGTCCTGCTGGGCCAGCAGGTCGAAATGGTCGCCAACCAGCCGCAGGGTCTGCTCCATCGCCGGATGGGGTTCGCTGCGCTGGCGCAGCTGGATCAGCAGACATTCGCGCAGATCACGGGCACCCACGCCGGGCGGATCAAACTGCTGAATCCGGTGCAGGACCGCCTCGATCTCGTCCAGCTCGATCTCGTCGGCACCCATGTCGTCCAGGATCTCGCTCAACTCCATCCGCAGGTAGCCGTCCTCGTCAATACCATCAATGATGGCCACGGCGATCTGGCGGTCGAGATCGCTGAACGGGGTCAGGTTCAACTGCCAGGTGAGGTAGTCATGCAGGGTCCGGGCGCTGCGGCGCTGGGCCAGGTAGTCGCTGTCCCCGGAATCCCGGGAGGCCATGCCGGAGGAGGGCGGCAGGGCGCTGTCATAGACATCGTCCCAGCCGCTGTCCACGGGCAGCTCTTCCGGCATTGAGCTGGCCTCGCCATTGATCTCCTTCTCGTTATTGAGATCATTACTGTTCGCCTTGTCGGCTTTCAGTCCTTCTCCATTCAGCCGCTCAATCGCGCTCTGCTCCTGCTGACGAGCCTCTTCGCGCGCACTGTTATCCTCCTCGGTCTCCAGCATCAGGTTGGAGTCGAGTGCCTCCTGGATCTCCTGCTTGAGATCCAGCGTCGAAAGCTGCAGCAAGCGAATAGCCTGCTGCAGCTGCGGCGTCATGGTTAAATGTTGGCCAAGGCGAAGCTGGAGCGTTTGCTTCATGTGAATATCTGAATCTGGTACGTAATTTGTATGGTTTTCACAGCTTCATTCTAGCCTAAAAACTGTACAGGCGCACAAGGGGGGAAAGTGTTAATTGTCATCGGTCAATCTACAGGCTGAACTCTGTTCCCAGGTAGACCGAACGTACCTCCTGGTTGGCCAGGATCTGCTCCGGCTGACCCTCCGCCAAAACCTTTCCCTCACTGATGATATAGGCCCGTTCGCAGATACCGAGTGTCTCCCGCACGTTGTGGTCGGTAATCAGCACACCAATGCCCCGGGATGACAGGGAGCGGATGATGTTCTGGATATCCCGCACCGAGATCGGGTCGATACCGGCAAAGGGCTCATCCAGCAGAATGAAGCGGGGTTCCATTGCCAGGGACCGGGCGATCTCCAGCCGGCGCCGTTCGCCGCCGGACAGGCTCATGGCCTGGTTGTTGCGCAGGTGGGTGAGGTTGAAGTCCACCAGCAGCGCCTCGCAGGCTTCCACCTGTTGGGCGCGCTGCAGGTCCTGGCGGGTCTCCAGGATGGCGAATATGTTGTTGAAGACCGACAGCTTGCGGAAAATCGAGGGTTCTTGGGCCAGGTAACCGAGCCCGAGACGGGCCCGGGCGTGCATCGGCAAGCTGGTAATGTCGTGGCCGTCGATACTGATGGCGCCCTTTTCCGACGGCACCAGTCCGGCGATCATGTAAAAGCAGGTGGTTTTGCCGGCGCCGTTGGGCCCCAGCAGACCCACCACCTCACCCGCAGCGACACGCAGGGAGACGCCGTTGACCACCGCGCGGCGACGATAGTGTTTTACCAGTTTGTCAGCAACTAGAACGCTCATGGCCGGGTTACTTTTTTCCACCGATAGTGACCCTGACCCGTTCCTTGCCCTTGGCGCTGGCACCGGCCTTTACAATGGCACGGGCGCGATCATAGACAATCCGGTCGCTCTTGAAGGTGTCCTTGCCCTGGATCAGGACGGCATCACCGATCATATAGAGGGTCTCGCCGTTGGCCGAGTACTCGGTCTTTTTGGCCCGCCCCTTGATGGTGCCCTTGCCGTCGTCGGTGTCCTGCTGGAAAGTGACCGGCCGGCCGACCGCTTCGATCTGGTCGGTCTGCTCCTGACGCTGGATGACGGTAACCTTGTCAGCCGTCATCACGATGCTGCCCTGGGTCAGCACCACATTCCCTTTGTAGATGCTGGTACCGTTTCGGTCATCAATATCCACCGCATCGGCCTCGATGTAGATCGGTTGATCCTTGTCCGACTGCAGGGCGGGGGCTATGCCTGGAAACAGCAGTAGCAGCAGCGCAATGGCAAACCAGCGATGGCCAGTGTGATGGAGCTTAAGGTTCGACTTCATAATGTCCTCGTACATTGGCAAGCAGTTTGATGCGGATCGGCTGCTGGAGCCAGATCTGCATGCCCTTGGCGTCGATACGGTCCTGGTTGCTGCGCGCATGCACTTCAGCATCGGTTTCGACATAGTTATCCCGCGGCTGTACCCGCAGGTCCCGGGTTGTAATATGCATGGGCCGGACCCCGGGCGCAGCAAAGCGGTCGATTTTAACCGCACCTTGTAAAAGAAGCACCTCCCCATCTCCCGACAGCCAGCCGGTCTCCGAGCGGACACGCCAGGGCGGCCGATCCAGGTCATACAGGGTGAGGCGCGGGGACTCCAGTTCGGTGCTGTCATCGTCCACAAAATGGGTCATACGGCTGGCAACCAGTCGTTTGCTGGGGCGGCCGGACAGATCCATCAGGGTGGTATCGACCCCTTCCAGATAATAGTCCACCCGGTGTTGCGGCGCGCTGCGCTCCGTCTCATCCTGCATGCTCTGGCGGGCTATCCAGAGGGTGACCAGCACGAGCAACAGCAGGATGCCGCCGATTATCAGGTTTTTCTGCTCAATCATGGTGTTGATATCCTGCCCGCATGAAGCCGTTGACTGGCCGGTCAGTCGAGATATTTTGCAAAGGCCTGTTCCAAAGTTCCCTGCGCCTGCATCAGCAGTTCACAGATTTCCCGGGCGGCGCCGCGGCCGCCGCCGGCCCGGGTCTGCCAGTGGGCCTGCTGCCTGACCAGGGGATGGGCATCCTGTACCGTCAGGGCCAGGCCAACCCGGCGCATCACCGGCAGGTCGACTACGTCATCGCCCACGTAGGCTATCTGGTCGTTTTTGAGGCCGAGCCTGTCGCGCAGTTCCCGAAATGCCGGCAACTTGTTGCGTTGCCCCTGGTAGACGTGTCGGATACCCAGGCTTTCCATCCGGATGGCGACCACATTGGAAGTGCGACCGGTGATGATGCCGATCTCCACGCCGCTTTTCTGCAGCAGTTTCATGCCGAGACCGTCACGGGAGTTGAACGCCTTGTACTCCTGTCCGTCATCACCCAGAAACAGGCTGCCATCGGTCAGGACACCGTCCACATCAAAGATAACCAGGCGGATCTGTTTGGCTCGCTTCAAGGTCTCCTGCATCTTTAAAATCCTTTCTGCTGAGTCAGGGGTGTCGGCAGGGGGCGTCGCCGGTCAGACGATGCCGGCCAGCAACAGGGTGTGCATGTTCAAGGCGCCGAGGGGCATCTGCTGGTCATCGACGATAAACAGGGAGTTGATCTTTTTCTCCTGCATGATCTTGAGTACCTCGGCCGCCAGCATGTCAACACTGGCGGTGGTGCTGCCCCGGGTCATCACGTCGGAGATTTTGCAGTCGCGGATATCCACCGGCCGGTCCAGGGTGCGGCGCAGATCGCCGTCGGTGTAGATACCGCAGAGGCGGCCCTGGTCGTCGACAACCCCGGTCATACCCATACCTTTCCGGGTCATCTCCAGCAGCGCATCTTTGAGACTGGCCTGTTCGGAGACCCGGGGGATCTGTTCGCCGGTAACCATGACGTCACTCACCATCAGCAGGAGCCGCCGGCCGAGGCTGCCGCCCGGGTGGGAGCGGGCAAAGTCCTGCTCGGTGAAGCCCCGGGCTTCCAGCAGGGCAATCGCCAGCGCATCACCCATTGCCAGGGTGGCGGTGGTGCTGGAGGTGGGGGCCAGATTGAGGGGGCACGCCTCCTGTTCGACACTGACGTCGATATGCACATCGGCCTGCTGGGCCAGATTGGAACCGGGGTTGCCGGTCATGGCGATCAATGGCACCCCCAGGCGCTTGATCAGCGGCACTATGGTAAGCAGTTCACTGGTCTCGCCCGAATTGGACAGGGCCAGCACCACATCCTTGGCGGTGATCATGCCCAGGTCGCCGTGGCTGGCTTCGCCGGGGTGGACAAAAAAGGCCGGGCTGCCGGTGCTGGCCAGCGTGGCGGCGATTTTGCTGCCAATATGGCCCGACTTGCCCATGCCGGTGACCACGATGCGCCCTTCACAGTTCAGCATGAAGCCGCAGGCGCGGGCAAAGTCGCCATTGATCCGGTCAGACAGCGCCTGGATGGCGGCGGCCTCGTTTTGGATGACGGCCAGACCCAGTGCCTGGAGTTTTTTTGCCTCTTCAGCAGAGGGGGTGCAGTCCTTGTTCATGTGTTGTGCTGCTCGATTGTCTGTTGATAGGCGGCGGGCGCTGGGATTGGTCCCCCCTCCTTCTGGGTAAAAAGTACGCCCTGGTAGGCGATAAAGGCGACCAACAGCAGGAATCCCTCGATCCGGTTGATTCGCCCGTTGCCACCGAAACCGTAACTGATGATAAACAGGGCCAGGGTCAGGCCAAGCATCATCGGCATATCCCGGGTCAGCACCAGGGGATCGAACGGTCCGGGAGCGATCAGTCCGGGCACCGCCAGTACCGCCAGCAGGTTATACATATTGGAGCCGATGACGTTGCCGATGGCAATATCGTGTTCATTCTTCAGCGCACTGGCGATACTGGCCGCCAATTCCGGCAGGCTGGTGCCGAAGGCCACGATGGTCAGGCCGATGATCAGGTCACTGACCCCGTAGGCGGTGGCGATGTTGACGGCGCCCCAGACCAGGATTCTGGAGCTGAACAGCAGCAGGGCCAGGCCCACGCAGAAATTGAATACCGCCTTGCCGGTGCTCATGGACTCCGGCAGCTCATCGAGGATTTCGGCGGTTATCGGGTCCGGTGCGCCGGACAGACTGCGCATGCCGATGCGTACCATGGCGTACAGCATTCCCACCAGTCCCAGCAACAGGATCAGTCCGTCGATCCGCCCCAGCACACCGTCCAGCATCAATACCAGGGTGCCAAGACTGACCGCCAGCAGCAGGGGATACTCCCGGCGCAGGGTGTTTGAGCGGACATTCAGGGGGGCGATTAGGGCGGTGACGCCCAGGATCAGGCCGATATTGGCGATATTGGAGCCGAGAGAGTTACCGATAGCCAGCCCGGTATTGCCCTGAATGGCTGCCATACCGGAGACCAGTATCTCGGGCGCCGAGGTGCCGAATCCCACGATGGTGAGTCCGATAATCATCGGCGGCAGGCCCAGATTGCTGGCGATTCCGGAGGCACCGATGACAAACCGGTCGGCTCCCCAGACCAGCAGGGTAACACCGGCGATAATGGCAGCGATATCTAGCAGCATAAAGTGATTCGTGGGGAATGATAGGGTTAAAATTCAACGGATTCTTATGGCGCAGGCATTGTTTCAGACCTTGCCGGGATTGTCCAAGTTTCTTGGGGCTTGGGCGGATGCCAGGGGTCCGCCTGCCGGCCGGGCTATTCGGCCCGGTTGCGGGTCGCGCTGCAACGGCTGCAGCGGTAGCGACTGACCAGTCTGCCCTGCTTGACGTCAAACACCTGGGTTTGATCGAGTCCCCACTTATGGTGGCCGTTACGGCACAGGGTGTTGCCCTTGTGACGCTGGCTGGCGCGGACCTTTTTGAACGGGAGAACCTTGCCCATCTCAGTCGATGTAGAACTCCTGGCTTAAGGCGGCTTCGATCGGTTTGGTCGCCCCTTCGGGGGTGATCTCCAGCATGAACTTCAGGGTCTCGCCGTCAACTATGGGAAAGTCGCCAATGTAGTAGATCGCCTCGCCCTCGCGGATCTCCCTGAGATCGATGTTGTGCCGCCGGCCGATCAGGTTCAGTGCATAGGCGGATACCCTGGCCGTCACCGCCTGGCCGGTCGTACCCGGAATGTTCTTGATGACGCTGATATTAAGCAGCCCCCGGTATTTGCTGCGTACAATGCGGTAATCAGCCGCCACCTCGGGAGTGAGCATGGCGCTAGGAATAGCGTTGTGGTGGATGGTGTAGCCATCGGCCTGGGTGCTGTTTTCAGCCCCTGCCAGGCTGCTGATCAACAGCAGTAACAGGGTAATGGCGATGCTGGAGAGCCGGACTTGCATGGTGCTGCCTCTGTTCTGTTCCCGTGGCATGGAAGAAGATCCACGCCTCTTTAAAGGATAGCCGCAAAGGCAGGATTATGAAAATCCCCCTGGAGGTCGGGGGAGGTTCAGCCGGCGGTTTTTCTGGCTGCCACCAGTTTGGGTCTGGGGCGGGTCTCGTCTGTCAGCGGATAGCTGCTGTTGAGCGTATTGTGGATATTACGCAGGATGGTCAGCTGCTTGGCCACCGCCTTGTGCTGCGCCTTCAGTTCCGATACCCGTGTGTCCAGGGTGTCCCGTGAGCGGCTGACTTTCTGCAAATCCACCAGGCGTCGCTCCATCTGCTCCTTGTGCTCACGGATCTGGAACGTCAGTGGTTCCAGGGCCGTGCTGAGCCAGCTGTCCACCTCCTGTCTGGCCTGGAAGAAGATATCCCTGGCGCGGCTCACCATGGCGACAAAGAAGCGTTTCACCACGAAGTGCTTCTCGGTCATGGCCGTGACCGGGCTTTTACGGAAGATCTCCGCTTCCTGGTAGAGCATCTCCAGCTCGACCCGGTAGCGCATGATGGAGAACATTTTCGGCTGCACCACGGAGAAACCGTGCTCGTTCTGGAATCGCCGATAGATACTGCGGATCAGTTTGCGCGCCTGTTCACTCTGATCCACCACGATCTGCATATTGGCGCGCATGTCGTCGAACAGGCTACGCATGTTTGATTGCAGGCCGATGGTGGTCCAGTTGTCCTCCATGGCGTTATGGGTGGCGGTAATGGAGCGTTCCAGCTTTTTCAGGTCCAGTGCATCCCGCAGGGTGGTGGCCTGCTCCTTCAGGATCTTGCGGCTGGCCTGGAAGGAGTTGACGTTCTGCATGTATTCGGCCTGCTCGGTGCGGGTCTTGGCCATCATGTGCTCGATCATCTCCAGGCTCTTGCCGCTGAGCTGGCGCAGCTCATCCAGTTGGGTCTGGATGCCGTTCAGCTTGGTGGCCACAATGCCGCGGGTATTTTCCACCATCTGGCTGATCTCGGTGGTCACCGTATCCCGGATGATCTCCTGGCGCGCATCAAGGATGTCGTTTGCCAGGTAGTGTTCCAGTGTCGGCAGGCGGCTCTGCTCCATCAGCTCCTGGTCGCCCTTGATTTTTCCCAGCAGACCCTTGTGGGCCGAGACCGGGAAAATCGCCTTCAGATCGATGCCCAGAATCTGGGCCGTGTGATTCCGCTGGCGGTTGATGGCGTTGTTGATGCTGACCTCGTCCTGCAACTCATCCCAGAGCGTATCGATCTTGTTCAGCACCACGATCAGGCCCCGCTGCCGACTGCGCTGGAAGCCCTTGATGTGGTTCTGCCACATCTCCAGGTCGCTGCGGGTGACACCGGCGTCCGCGCCCAGCACAAACAGCACCGCCTGGGCCGAGGGGAGCATCTTCAGGGTCAGTTCCGGCTCACTGCCCAGGGCGTTGAGGCCCGGGGTGTCAAGAATGGTCAGCCCCTGTTTCAGCAATGGGTGGGGGAAGCTGATCATGGCGTGACGCCATTTGGGGATTTCGACAAAATCGGGCGGCTGGTTCTGATTGGGATGCTGTTCCGGATCGTACATGCCCAGTCGCACGGCCTCGGCCAGGGTCACCTTACGGGTTTTGACCACCTCCTGCAGGCAATCCTCGATCTGATCCGCCGAGTCCAGGTTGAGTGGGTAGGTGACCCAGAGCGCCGGTTTGCGCTTCAGGTCACGGATACTGGTCTCCTGCAGGCGGGTCTCGATCGGCAGCAGGCGGACGTAGGATTGTCCGGCCTGCTGATCGTAGAACAGCTCGGTCGGGCACATGGTGGTGCGCCCGGCGGTTGAGGGGAGCAGGCGCCGGCCGAAGTCAGAGAAAAATATGGCGTTAATCAGTTCGGTCTTGCCACGGGAGAATTCGGCCACGAAAGCGATGGTGAGCCGGTCGCTGTTGAGCGAGTCGAGACACTCCCGGATCCGTTTGACACTCTCGTCTGTTGCCAGACGATGCTTGCTCAGCCAGCGATAATAGAGCTTGACCGTGCGAATAATATCCGCTTTCCATTGCTCGTAGGCCTTCAGCTGTGTTTCCAGTCGCGATCGCTCCACGGGGCGCTCCTTCTGTATGCTTATTGGCCGATCTTACTACAGGGCCAGCTGACAATTCGAGAAATTATAGGTAGTTTGGCCTCTACAGCATTGAAATTATAGGGAAAGCGCCGTTATTTCTTACGGTTTTGTGAGGGAGATCGGGAATTTGCGCGGTGCTGCAATGCGAAAGCTCTTGTTTTTGCCAGTGTCGCCGCTAACCAGGCTGACCTGGTCCCGGCCGACGCCAAACGCCTTGGCCAGGAAGCGTATCAGGTGGGCATTGGCCTTGCCGTCCACCGGGGGCGCGGTGATACGCACCTTGTACTGGTCGCCATAGGGACCGACGAGTTGATCCTTGCCGGCGCGGGGCTGGACCCGCAGCCGCAGCAGCAGGTCATCCCCTTCCCAGCGATACCATTCATCACTCAAGGTAGCCAGGCTCCGCGCTTACAGCAGCAGGCTTGCGGTAAGCATCTGCAGTGGTGGGATGACCAGCATTTTCAGCAGTTGCAGGCCCACCAGTACCGCCATGGGGGAGAGGTCGATACCGCCGATCGGCGGTATCAGGCGCTGGGCCGGCCGCAACAGGGGGCTTGTGATGCTGTGGATCAGTTCGGTGGCCGGGCTGTAACTGCCCGGGTTGACCCAGCTCAGGACCACCTGGATCAGGATAGCGATCAGGAAGAAGTTGATCGCCAGACTGATCAGTTCCGGCAGGGCGATAGCTACGGCAGCCAACGGTTGTACTCCGCTTCCCGACACCAGCATGATCAGTATCAGTTCCAGGCTCTTCAGCAGGATCATCAGTACTATCGAGGCGATGTCGATACCGCCTGCACCGGGAATGACCCGGCGCAGCGGGCGCAGCAGCGGCGTGGTCATCTTGACCGCGAACTGGGAGATCGGGTTGTAGAAGTTTGCCCGCACCAGCTGGAGTATGAAGCGCAGCATGACCACCAGTATCATCAGGTCAAAAATGACCTGGATCAGGAACGCCAGCGGGTCGGTCAGATAGTTGCTGCCCATTACTGTTTTCCCAGTATCTTGGACAGTTCACGGGAGCGTTCGCAGGCGCCGTTGATCGCCTCCTCGAACAGACCCCTGATGTTGCCCTGTTCCAGGATCGACAGGGCGCGCTCGGTGGTTCCGCCGGGCGACGTCACCTTCTGTCTCAGGGTGGCCGGACCGTCGCTGCTCTCGATCGCCATGCGGGCGGCGCCGAGCGCGGTCTGGATGGTCAGCAGGCGCGCCGTGTCGGCGGTCAGGCCGTTGTTGATCGCCGCGGCTTCCATGGCCTCCATAACCAGGAAGAAGTAGGCCGGGCCACTGCCGGAGAGCGCAGTGGCGGTGTCCATCAGCGCCTCGTCGGCCACCCAGCGGGTCAGTCCCACCGCGCGCAGGATCGATTCGGCCAGATCCCGCTGGGCCTCCGAAACATTGCCGCCGGCATGCAGTACGGTCGCCCCGGCCTGCAGCATAGCGGGGGTGTTGGGCATGGTGCGCACCAGCGTGATGTTGCCCCCCAGCCAGCTCTGTATATCAGCTTCCCGGATGCCGGCGGCAATCGATACCACCAGCGGCTGGCGCTGTTGCACCGATTCCCGGATCTCCTCACAGAGCTGCTCCAGTATCTGTGGTTTCACCGCCAGCACCACCACATCCGCCTGTTCGATGGCGCTGCGGTTGTCCGTCGCCTGGCGGATGCCGAAGCGGGCGGACAGGTCGGTCAGCTTGCCTTCGTCAGGATCGCTGGCAATGATACTTTTGGGTTCATAGCCATCGGCGACCAGGCCGCCAATCAGACTGGTGGCCATGTTGCCGGCGCCGATAAATGTGATGGTGTTGCTGCTCATGTCGCTCATCGTGGTTTGTAATCGTGGCTGGTTAAGGGGTATATCGTAGCGCATTCGGTACGGCTGATATATGCCGGATCAGTCCTGCCCGGGATAGTGTCGTGGACCAAAGATGGCGGTGCCGATGCGAACCAGGGTGGAACCCTCGGCAATAGCGGCTTCCAGGTCGCCGCTCATCCCCATGGAGAGGGTCTCCAGCGGCAGGTCCGTGCTGGCCAGTTCATCCCGGATCTCCCGCAGGCGCCGGAACGGTACGCGCTGGGCTTCCAATTCCTCTGCCGGTGCCGGCAGTGTCATCAACCCCTGCAGGGCGAGCCGCGGGTAGTCCCGTATCGCACTGATCAACTCCCGGGCCTCCCGGGGCGTTATCCCCGCCTTGCTCTCCTCCTCATCAATCTTGATCTGCAGACAGACTTTCAGTGGTGGCAAATCGTCCGGCCGCTGGTCATTCAGGCGTCGAAGCTGCTTGGCGCTGTCAATACTGTGAACCCAGTCGAAGTTTTCCGCTATGGCTCGCGTCTTGTTTCCCTGTATCCTGCCGATATAGTGCCACTCAAGATCCAGGTCGCGGAGTTGAGCGATTTTGTCCAGGGCTTCCTGGATGTAACTCTCACCAAACCGGCGCTGTCCGGCTGCCCCCGCCTGGCGTATGGCATCGGCAGGATGGGTCTTGCTGACGGCCAGTAACCGGACCGAACCGGGCTGGCGCTGGTATTTCTCTGCGGCCTGTCGGATCTGCTGTCTGACAGTTTCGAGCCGGGATTGGATAGCGGGCATGATATTGGCTGGCCTGTGTGTCTATAATAGGTTGTCGGAGGCGGTTACCGCCCGGGCTATTAAAACAAAAAACACCAGTTTCCCCAATAATGGCCGCTAATCCGTGAACGGCAGGTGCAATCGGGGCAGTGGGGACGGTGTCACGGTGCACCATAAGCGATAACAAGATTATGGGAGAAGGGTTGTATGGATATTGCTGAACTGCTTGCTTTTAGCGTCAAGCATGAAGCTTCGGACTTACACATTTCGGCAGGCTTGCCACCCATGATCCGGGTGGATGGGGATATACGCCGGATCAACGTGCCGGCGCTGGATCACAAGATCGTTCACAGTCTGGTCTACGACATCATGAACGACAAGCAGCGGAAGGATTACGAAGAGTTTCTGGAGACAGACTTCTCTTTCGAAATACCGGGACTTGCCCGTTTTCGTGTCAATGCCTTTAACCAGGACCGGGGTGCCTCCGCGGTGTTTCGTACCATTCCTTCCAAGGTGCTGACCCTGGAGGATCTGGGTTGTCCGGAGACCTTCAAGGATATCGTCAACGTGCCCCGGGGGCTGGTGCTGGTGACCGGACCGACCGGTTCGGGTAAATCCACCACCCTGGCGGCGATGATGGATTACAAGAACGATAACGAGTACGCCCATATCCTCACCATTGAGGATCCCATCGAGTTTGTCCACACCAGTAAAAAGTGCCTTATCAACCAGCGTGAAGTACACCGGGATACCCTGGGCTTTGCCGAGGCACTCCGCTCGGCACTCCGTGAGGACCCGGACATTATCCTGGTGGGTGAGTTGCGTGATCTGGAGACCATCCGGCTTGCCCTGACCGCGGCCGAGACCGGCCATCTGGTGTTCGGAACCCTGCATACCAGTTCGGCGGCCAAGACGATTGACCGTATTATCGACGTGTTCCCGGCCGGTGAGAAATCCATGGTCCGCTCCATGCTGTCGGAGTCGCTGCGTTCGGTGATTGCCCAGACCCTGTTGAAAAAGGTCGGCGGCGGCCGGACGGCGGCCTGGGAGATCATGGTGGGTACGCCGGCGATCCGTAACCTGATTCGTGAGGACAAGGTGGCGCAGATGTATTCGGCCATCCAGACCGGCCAGGCACACGGCATGCAGACCCTCGATCAGCATCTGCAGGAGCTGGTGAAGAAGGGCGTCATCAGCCGGCTGGATGCACGCTCCAAGGCGATGAACAAAGAGATATTCAGCAGTTAATGCAGGCGTGAATCATGGAGCCGGTGGAAACCGGCAGCGAGGATAAAGTGGACTTTAACGCAATCTTGAACCTGATGGCCCAGAAAAAGGCCTCTGACCTCTTCATAACCGCAGGCATGCCGCCCTGTATCAAGGTCAATGGTCGTATCATGCCGGTGGCCAAGACCAAGTTTAACGATGTCCAGTCCCGGGAGCTGGTGATGAGTATCATGTCACCGGCACAGCGGGAAGAGTTTACCCAGACCAACGAGTGCAACTTCGCGGTCAGCTCCAAGGGGGCGGGGCGCTTCCGGGTCAGTGCCTTCGTGCAGCGTGATTCTGTTGGCATGGTGTTGCGACGCATCGAGACCCGTATCCCGGAGATTCAGGATCTGCTGTTGCCGCCCATCCTGAAAGAGCTGGCGCTGGCCAAGCGGGGTATTGTGTTCTTTGTCGGCGCCACCGGTACCGGCAAATCCACCTCCCTGGCCTCCCTGGTGGGTTACCGTAACCGCAACAGTTCCGGGCATATCATCACCATCGAGGACCCGGTCGAGTTTATCCACAATCACGACGGCTGCATCATCACCCAGCGTGAGGTGGGGATCGATACGGAATCCTATGAAGTGGCGCTGCGTAATACCCTGCGCCAGGCACCTGACGTGATTCTGATTGGCGAGATTCGTACCCGCGAGACCATGGAGCACGCTATCGCGTTTGCCGAGACCGGCCATCTGGTGCTCTCTACCCTGCATGCCAACAATGCCAACCAGGCGCTGGACCGGATGATCAACTTCTTCCCGGAAGATCGCCGGGATCAGGTGTTTATGGACCTGTCGCTGAACCTGCGCGCGGTTATTGCCCAGCAGCTGGTGCGCCGTCCGGACGGCAAGAGTCGCCGGCCGGTGGTGGAGATCCTGATCAATACCCCCCTGGCGGCCGACCTGATCCGCAAGGGTGAAGTGCATAAGCTCAAGGAGCTGATGAAACGCTCCACCGAACACGGCATGGTTACTTTCGATCAGGCACTGTACAAGCTCTATACGGATGGCGAGATCACCTACGAAGATGCCATCCTTTATGCCGATTCAGCCAATGAAGTGCGCCTGATGATCAAGCTGGGCGGGGGTGATGCGGAGCGTCATGCCGCCAGGATGAGTACCGTCTCGCTGGTGGACGAGGGCGACCTGTAGCGGCTGGCTTCCGTGCCTGCCGGTATCGGCCTGTAACGTGCTGCCAGTGCCGGGGTGGTTTCCCCGGCCTGGCTGACAGCTGTTGGCCGGTTGTCAGGTCGGGAAAACCGTCCGTGCGTCAAATACCGGCCCATCCACACAGACCCGTTTCATCGCCGGTCCCTGATCGGTCTCCACCTCCACCACGCAGCCGGCGCAGCCACCCACGCCACAGGCCATGAACTCCTCCAACGAGACCTGGCAGGGCAGGTTGAATTCGTTCGCCAGCCGGGCCACGCTCTCCAGCATCGGATGGGGACCGCAGGAGAATATCTCCACCTGGGCCAGTTGTTCAGCCGACAGCGCCTGCAGCCAGTGTCGGGCCAGGTCGGTCACGTAACCTTCGTGGCAACCGGGAAAACCCTGCAGGCTGGCCAGGCGGCTTGGTATCTGCCAGTCATCCAGAAGCGGCATGCTGGCGATGACTCCGTCCGGCATGTCCGGCAGTAACAGGCTGGAGGGCTGGGGCTTGAAGGGGAACGGCACTTCCGAGCCGAGGATAACCAGGGGTTTGAACTTACGGTTTCCTGCCAACGCCTGGGCAATGAACACCATCGGGGGCATGCCGACTCCGCCACCGATCAGCAGGGGGCGGGAGCGCTCCGGGTTGAACTTGAAGGGGACGCCGATCGGCCCCAGCACACTGATCTTTTCACCCGCTTGGCGCTGGGCCAGCAGACGGGTGCCATCGCCCACCGCTTTGTACAAGAACTCTACCCATCCCTGCTCCGCTGAGGTGCGCATGATCGAGATGGGCCGGCGCAGCGGCCTGGATCTGTCACACTGGATATGGGCAAAACTGCCGGGCAGGGCGGACTCTGCACAACGGGGCGCCTGCAGGCGAAGGATATATTGATCCCCTTCAAATGCCTGGTGGGAGAGAATCTCCGCGTCTTCCAGAAATATGGTGTCTCTGTGGGGTTTGCTGTCTGTCATCTGTAGCTGGCTCAGGCGTGGGTTGAATGGTCGGGGTGGAAAACAGGGCGGCCCTCAAACAGGGTGTGGGTCACCTGGCCCTGGAACTCCCAGCCGATAAACGGGGTGTTGCGCCCGGAACTGGGCATTTTTTCCGCGTCCAGTATCCAGTGCGCACGGGGATCAAATATACAGATATCCGCACTGCTGCCAGGTTGCAGGCGACCGTAGGGAAGACCCAGTATATCGGCCGGTCCACAGGTGACCCGGGCGATCGCCTCGGAGAGACTGAGCACCCCTTCGTCCACCAGTTTGAGAGTCAAGGGCAGCAGGGTCTGCAATCCGGACATGCCGGTCGCGGTGGAGGGGAAGGGCGCCTCCTTGGCATCTGCTTCCAGTGGCTGGTGGTCCGAGCAGATGGCACCGATGACGCCCCGGGCCAGGGCGCTGCGCAGGGCGTCCCGGTCCGCCAGACTGCGCAACGGCGGATTCAGGTGGCAGTTGCTGTCAAAATCGTCGATATCCATTTCGGTCAGGTGCAGCTGGTGGGCGGCGACGTTGGCCGACACCTGCAGGCGTTGCTGCTGGGCCTGTTCGATCATGCGCGCTGCCGTGCCGCTGGAGAGCAGGTGAAAGTGAATGCGGCAGCCGGTGTGCTCGGCCAGGGCCAGGTCCCGCGCCACCGCCACCGACTCGGCCGCTTCCGGGATGCCCGGTAGTCCCAGGCGGGCGCTTACCGGTCCCTCGTGGGCATAGCCGTTGTTGCGCAGATGGCGATCTTCCGGACGCAGGATGGCGGTTATATCGAAAGTGGCCGCATACTCCAGGGCGCGCCGCTCCACCAGGGTATTGGCGAGTGGCGCATAGGCGTTGCTCATGGCGACGCAGCCGGCCCGTTTCAGCGCCACCATCTCGCTCAGGTATTCGCCGGCCAGTTGCTGGGTCATGGCGCCTATCGGCAGCACACGGGCCCGTGCGGAGCGCTTGGCGCGCCGCAGCAGCAGGGTGACCACCGCCGGGGTATCGATGACCGGATCGGTATCCGGCGGGCAGCAGAGTGTGGTAATGCCGGAGCGCGCCGCCAGGGCGGTTTCGCTGGCGATGGTGGCAATATGCTCCTGGCCCGGTTCCCGCATGCGGGCGCTCAGGTCCACCAGTCCGGGGCAGACGATCTGATCCGTGGCATCAATGGTGTGCTGGGCGATAAAGTCTGCCGGTGGTTCGCCTATGGCCGCTATTTTCCCATTCTGGATGAAGATGTCTGTAACCTGGTCGATGCCGTTGGCCGGGTCAATCAGGCGGCCGCCCAGAATCCGGATGCTGTTGGGCTTCTTCATCGTTCTGCTGCTCCCTGGGCCTGGGTGCCCATGGCTATGGACATCACCGCCATGCGCACGGCGATGCCGAAACTCACCTGTTGCAGGATCACCGAGCGCGGCCCGTCGGCCACCTGGGAATCCATCTCCACGCCACGATTAATGGGGCCGGGGTGCATCACGATGGCGTCCGGCTTGGCTGCCTTGAGCCGTTTTTCGGTGAGCCCGTAAAGCTGGAAGTACTCGTGTTCGCTGGGTAGCAGGGCGCCGGTCATGCGCTCTTTCTGCAACCGCAGCATGATCACCACGTCCACATCCCGGATGCCCTCTTCCAGATCGTGGTATACATGCACACCCAGGGTGCGCAGGTCGGCGGGCAGCAGGGTGCGCGGGGCGATCACCCGTACTTCCGATGTGCCCAGGGTATTCAGCGCCAGGATCTGGGAACGGGCCACCCGGGAGTGGAGGATGTCACCCACAATGGCGACCCGCAGTCCGGTGAACTCCTGCTTGTGACGCCGGATGGTGAACATGTCCAGCATCGCCTGGGTAGGGTGGGCATGCTGTCCGTCGCCGGCGTTAATGACGCTGATATGGGGCGCCGCGTGGGTGGCGAAGAAGTGTGCCGCTCCGCTGTCTGAATGGCGAATCACAAACATGTCCACGTGCATCGCCTCCAGGTTCCGCAGGGTGTCCAGCAGGGTTTCGCCCTTTTTGGTGGAGGAGGTGCTGACATTGAGATTCAGCACGTCGGCCGAGAGGCGCTTGGCCGCCACCTCAAAGGTGGTACGGGTGCGGGTGCTGTTCTCGAAGAAGAGGTTGCAGATGGTCTTGCCGCGCAACAGCGGCACCTTCTTGACCACCCGCTCGGATACGCCGGTAAAGGATTCCGCCGTGTCGAGTATTTCGGTCAGCATCTTCCGGTTGAGGCCTTCGATGGTGAGGAAGTGCTTGAGTCGGCCTTGGCTGTCGAGTTGGATATTGGGCTTGCTCACGATGTTTCCCTGGTCTCCTGTTTGGAGGTGCCGATGATCAGCTTGAGGGGGTCTGGCCCGGTCAATGTGATCTGCTGCTCGTTGGTCAGCGGTGGTCGCACACCGACCACGCTGGGTTGAATCGGGAGTTCCCGGCCACTGCGTTCCACCAGTGTGGCCAGGATGATGGAGGCGGGCCGGCCGTAGTCGAATATTTCGTTCATGGCGGCACGAATGGTCCGGCCGGTCTGCAGCACATCGTCCACCAGGATGATGTGGCGGTCCTCCACTTCGAACGGTATCTGGGACGGCTTGACCTTGGGGTTCATGCCGATGCGGGTGAAATCGTCCCGGTAAAACGAGATATCCAGGGTGCCCAGTGGATGCTGGATGTCCAGCAGTTTGTGCAGCCGCTCCGCCAGCCAGACGCCACCGGTGTGGATGCCGATCATGACAGGGTCCTTGACTTGCTGTACCTCAAGGCGGGTCTTCAGGGCTTGGACCATCTCGCCGATCAACCCATCAATCGCCTCGGCCTGCATATAGATTTTATCGTCGTTCACTTAGCCAGGTTTCCAGTATTAGTTTTGCCGCAATGGCGTCCAGTTCTGCATAATTTTTCATCTTGCGGCCCAGTTCCTGCCGGGCCACCTGCGATGTCAGGCGCTCGTCCGCCATGTGCACCGGCAGGCGGTAACGCCCTTCCAGTTGCCGGGCAAACCGACGCGCCAGGGGGGCAATTTCCGTCTCTGTGTCATCCATGTCAAACGGCAGGCCGACAACCAGTGCCTCTGGCTGCCACTCATCGATCAGTCTGCTGATCGTTACCCAGTCGGGCTTCTGCCGGATGGCCCGCAGGGTGGTGAGCGGGTTGGCAGTGCCGGTCTCGGTCTGGCCGACGGCGATGCCTAGCTTGGCAGTGCCGTAGTCGAAGCCCAGTAGTGTACCCATTTTTGGCAGTTGGTTCAGTGTTGTTCTGCCGGACCGGCAGTGGTTGATCGGCGGTCGACCCGCTGGTGTCCGGGGGCTGTGAGCATGGGGGTGAAGCCGCCATCACGATGGGGCAGCGGCGGATTTGCTATTGCCCGGGCGCTAGGCATGTCCGGCCTCTCCTGACAGCAGGTTGAGATCCACGCCGAGTGCCCTGGCGGCGGCTTCCCAGCGCGCTTCCGGCGGCAGATCAAACAGTACCTGTTCCGCTGCCGGGCCGTTGAGCCAGGCGTTGGCGCTCATCTCCTGTTCCAGTTGTCCCTCACCCCAGCCGGCGTAGCCCAGCGCGATCAGGGACTTTTCCGGTCCCTCGCCCCGGGCGATGGCGTCCAGAATATCCCGTGAGGTGGTAATACTGATGGTGGGGGTGATTTGGAGGGTTGAATCCCACTGGCTGCCCCCGGTGTGCAGGACAAACCCGCGGTCGGTCTGTACCGGTCCGCCGACGTAGATCAGTTGCTCGGCGTCGGGCAGGGGCGTGTCGCTGATATCCAGCTGTTCCAGAATGTCATTCAGTCGCAGACCGGACGGGCGATTGATGACTATACCCATCGCCCCCTCTTTGCCGTGTTGGCAGAGATAGGTCACGGTGTGGTGGAAGTTGGCATCATTCAACCCCGGCATGGCGATCAGGAATTGGTTGGTCAGGGATTCAGGATCGTTCATAGCTGCATAGTATCGGTCGCGGGCGATGCCTCCGCAACTGCCAGCGACGGCTATTTGGAAAAAAGTTGATCGTTGTTACGGAACTGCCAGGTTCGGATGATATCCAGGATGTCGGTCTCCTTTCTGATTTCCGCCGGGAACGGCGCGAACGGGGCCGACAGCTTGACGATACGGATGGCGGCGTCATCCAGCAGTTTGTGGCCCGAGGATTTGCGCACATTGATGGACCGGACACTGCCGTCCGGCCGGATGGCCACGTGGAGTACCAGATTGCCATACAGTTTGCGGCGCTTGGCTTCATCGGGATAGTTCAGGTTGCCGACCCGTTCCACCTTGCGCCGCCAGGCGTCCAGATAGCTGGCGTACTTGTACTCCTGGGTGCTTGCCATCAGGGTTTTGCGTCGCGGACGCTTGGCATAGGCCTTGGTTTTCTTGTCCAGCTCGGCGGTCAGCCGGCTGATCTCCTGATTGGTGCTGGCCAGCAGCTGTGCTGCGGTAATCCGTTTCTTCTCCGGACGCGGCTGCTTTTTCGGCTCGGTCTGGATCTTGCGACGTTCCGGTTGCTGCTGGGTCAGCACTTTTTTGGGTTGCTTGGCCGCTGCCCTGGCCGCCGGCGGTGGTGCAGGTGCAGTGGTCTGTACCTGTTTTGGCTGCTGTGCCGGTGTAGGTGGTGTCATCTGGGTCTTGGGACGCACCTTGTCCGGCTGGTTTCCGCCCCCCTCCTGGGTAGTCTGGGCGAGGAAGTCAGCTTTCTCCGGCGGTTGCTTCGGTGGACTCTTTTTCGGGTTCTGCACCACCATGATCTCCAGCGTGCGATCAGGGGTGGGGAGCTTTTGGGGTGTTTCCAGGGTAAAGCTGATGCCCAGAATTCCCACCGCATGCAGGGTGACTGCCACGAACAGTGTCAGGCCTAAACGGTCGATCGAGGTAACTATGCCGGAACGCTTCATATTTTATCGGCTGCTCAGTGCGCCGGTCGTGCCTTGAGTGGTGGACTCAGCTTGATGGTGTGACTGTTATCGGTCAGGGCCACCCGGTTCTGCATTGCCGGGTTCATGTGCAGGGTGCCCTCAGTGTCCACCAGCAGTACATAGCCGACCCCCATGCGTTGGGCGATTTCGTACCAGCGCGAAGGGCCGGCAATGAACAGTGCCGTGGCCGCTGCATCCGCCGTGGTGGCGTCATTGTGGATCACGGTCACCGAGCGGGTGCCAGTGGCCGGGTAGCCAGTCCGTGGGTCGATGATATGGTGGTAGCGTTTGCCTTCCCAGGTGAAATTGCGTTCGTAATCACCCGAGGTGAAGATGCTTTCATTGCCCTGGGTCTCGATCACACCGAGGACACCCTCTCCGCTGGGGTTGCGGATGGCGATACGCCAGGGTTTGCCGTTATGGCTGCCGATGGCCCGCAGATCTCCGCCCGCATTCAGTATGGTGTTCTGGATGCCCAGCTCTTTCAGGTGTTCCACCGCCAGGTCGATGCCATAGCCTTTGCCGAAGGCGCCAAAATCCAGTTTTACTGCCGGGTTGCTGCTGCGCATGCGGATGCCGTCAATGTGCAGATCACTCATCTTGGGTGCATCGGCCACAAGCTGTTCAATGGTTTCCTGTGCAGGCGGGCGATGCCCGGCAGGATCATTGCTGTGGAATCCCCAGGCGTCGATCAGGCGTCCGATGGCCGGATTGAACAGGCCGTCACTTTTCTCCGACAGCTCGGCACCGCGGATGATCAGCGGCAGTACGGAGGGTGGGGCGGAAAATGTCCCGCCGGTCTCCAGCAGCTTGTTGACGCGCCCCAGCGGACCCGGGTCCCAGGCGTGCCAGGAGTGGTGCATGCGTTTGAAGTCATCTTCGATGATATCGGTGGCGGCCTGCGCCTCCTTCTGGGGAATGCCTGCTATGGAGATGTCCACCAGGGTGCCGAAGGCGAGGAATTTTCCTTTAAATACCGGCGGAGCCTGATCGCAGCCGGTCAGTAACAGCAGTAATGCCAGCCAGATGAGAATTTTTCGATACTTCATTGAGCCAGTTTCTCTTCAATACAATCCATCAGTTGAGCGCTGATATTGAGTCCGAACTGGCTATCCAGTTCCCTGATGCAGGTTGGACTGGTGACGTTGATCTCGGTGAGATAGTCGCCGATCACGTCGAGTCCGGCAAACAGTATACCCCGTTGCCTCAGGCTCGGGCCCACCTGCAAGGCTATCCAGCGATCCTGCTCCGACAGTGGAATCCCCTGGCCGGTGGCGCCGGCGGCCAGGTTGCCCCGGGTTTCGCCGGGTTTGGGGACCCGTGCCAGGGCGTAGGGCACCGGCTCGCCGTCCACCATCAGGATGCGCTTGTCGCCCTGGCTGATCTCCGGCACAAAGCGTTGCGCCATGCTGAGCCGTTGGCCGTGATCGGTCAGGGTCTCGATAATCACGTTGACGTTGGGGTCACCCTGACGTACCCGGAAGATCGAGCTGCCCCCCATCCCATCGAGGGGTTTCAATATGATGTCCTTGTGCTGCTCCATGAACCGCAGGATGCGCTCCTTGTTGCTGGTTACCAGGGTGGGCGTGCAGCATTGGGGGAACCAGGCGGTGAACAGTTTTTCGTTACAATCCCGCAGGCTGGCCGGGTGATTGACAATCAGCACGCCGCGCTCTTCGGCCTTCTCCAGCAGGTAGGTGGTGTAGATGTAGTCCATGTCAAACGGCGGGTCCTTGCGCATCAGGATGACGTCGAGTTCATCCAGGGCGATGGTCTCTTCCGCCGCAAAACGGAACCACTCCAGGGGGTTCTCGTCCACCAGCAGGGTGCGGGCCCGGGCGCAGGCGCGGTCGTTGTCCAGGAACAGGTCCTGTTGCTCCATGTAACGGACCCCCCAGCCGCGTCGCTGGGCTTCCAGCAACATGGCAAATGTGCTGTCCTTTTTTATGTTGATGGACTCAATGGGATCCATCACAACGCCGAGAGTAATAGTCATTTTTCAATCATACCGGAGGATGGTCGGTTTGTCGGCGCTCTGGCCGCAACTTTCTATATTCATGGTTGCAGTAGGGGTTATCTGTTGTTATTTTCTCTCAGGTTATGATCGTAATAAAGCTCCATTATTAGAAAAAACCAGATTCACACAAGAACCTGATTTTACAATTCCACCTCCAGGGATTGGGTGTTTGGAAACGGCGAAAATGTGTAGGACGCGGGGTCAAGGATCTGGCGTACAGGTTTGGTCGGGACGTGAGGTGTGTTATGAGGGTGTGGCGATCTCGGTGTGATAGAAGTGGCTTTATCCGGCTGTCGGGCCTTATCGGTGGGGTTATTTTCGGAATTGTGATCTCGTTCTCAGTGAGCGGATCGGAAGAAGATGATTATCTCAGCGCACTCAAGGCAGAGGCCAGCAAGGTTGGTGCGCCGGTTACCGGCGGCTCAGCGGACGACCGGCTCTCCCGTGAATCATTTGAAAACGAACTGAAGGCAAAATATGCCGGCAGTGCGACGTTTTACGGCAAGCTGGATGCGGCCAGTCAGGAAGAGATATATCAGGAGTACCAGGCCGGAGCGACCATTTCCGAGTTGCGAAAAAAGATCATTGATCGGTTTCTACACCGATGATCGAAAAAAAATTATAGATATCGCTCAGGTTGCGCGGGTTTTGGACGATACAACTAAAAGTAACAGGGATGTGCCACTAACAAAGCTACGTCAGATAGCGATTTTTTATGGGGGTTAGTATGCGGAGACTAATGGTCTTTCTGGCCGTTTTTTCTGTTTTATTGGCGGCCGGGCCAGGGTTTGGTGCGGAAGCAGAGAAGGCGTCGGCTGGCAAGGATGAGGTGATACCGCTGTACGAGGGTAAGCCCTATCTGCACGTGGTGCATAAAGGCCGTTCGGTCAAGGTACAGCGGGTTCAGGATCCCGATTTTGAACTGCATGGCTATTACGCCAGGACCAGCCGACACTGCCCGCCGTTCTGTATCGGACCCATGGATGCCGATCCATCGGTTAAAACGATCGGTGAAGTTGAGGTGTTCGACTTCATGGAAAATCAACTGCGGGACGGCAAGGGACTTCTGATCGATGCGCGAACGCCTGAATGGCACGCCAAGAGCACCATTCCGGGATCGATCAATATCCCGTTTACGGTTTTGACCAAGGGTGCCGATGATCCCGAGATGGTGGAGGCACTGCTGCTGTTTGGCGCCAAGCAGCGGGAGCCGGTCGGTGCGATGACGCAAAAGCTGGAAGAGTGGGGAGTCCTGGATGCCGAGTATATGACGGACCAGTGGGACTTCAGTAACTGCAAGGAGTTGGTGCTCTGGTGTAATGGCCCGGCCTGTGGTCAATCGCCAAGAGCTATTCGTGGACTGCTTGCGGTCGGCTATCCAGCGGAAAAATTGCGCTATTATCGTGGCGGGATGCAGGTTTGGCAGTTGTTTGGCCTGACGACGGTAAATTGAGGTGACCCGCCAGGCCGGATGCCCGGGGCGGTTGTGCCCGCCGCGGTTCAGGGTTGCAAGCCGTACTGCATCTTCCACATTGAGAGGTTGTATGAATTCAGAGGAAGCTGGGCAATGAATGAAGATGTCGATATCTCCGGTCGCAAGGTGATGGTCGTCGACGATAGCAAGACGATCCGCAGGACCGCAGAGAGCTTGTTAAAAAAGGCCGGTTGTCAGGTGTTTACTGCCAATGACGGTTTCGAGGCGTTGTCGGTAATTGCCGATTCGAATCCGGATATTATTTTTGTGGACATCATGATGCCGCGCCTGGATGGCTATCAGACCTGTGCCCTCATCAAGCACAACAGCGAGTTCAAGAATACCCCGGTCATCATGCTTTCTTCCAAGGATGGTCTGTTTGATCGTGCACGCGGACGCATAGTTGGTTCGGAGGAGTACCTGACCAAGCCTTTTACCAAGGATGAGTTGCTTGGCGCTATTAGAAAACATATCGCCAGGGCCGCCTGATAAATGGCACCTGGATCTGTATCCCACCAAAGTTGCAGAGATTAGATTATGAGAAGTTTTTTTAAGAAAAACAGTGCAGGAAAATCCGATGGGAATGCCGCGTCGGATATCACCATTCTGATCGTCGATGATTCCCCGACCGAGACCCATATTCTCAAAGGCATTGTGGAAAGTGGCGGTTACAAGGTGATTACCGCCTCGGATGGGGAATCGGGTATCGCGGCGGCGAAAGAGTCAAAACCGGATCTGGTGCTGATGGATGTGGTCATGCCGGGGCTGAACGGTTTTCAGGCGACGCGCCAGCTCAGCAAAACACCAGAGACCCAGGACATACCGGTTATCGTGGTAACCACCAAGGACCAGGAGACAGATCGTGCCTGGGGCTTGCGGCAGGGGGCCAAGGAGTACGTGGTGAAACCTGTGGCGGCGGCTGATCTGCTTAGCAAAATCGGAGCCGTTCTGGCCGGCTGATTGAATCATTATGACTGAAACTACATCGGCCGATCTGCTGCGATTGTTACAGGATATTGAAAGCAGAAGCCAACAGAACGCGGCAGGACTGCCCAAACAGAAGTCCCAGCAGTATTGGGAAGCGGTGTTGTTCAATATCACCGGCCTGGGGGTGATGGCTCCGCTTCAGGAGGTCAAGGAAATTCTCAACTACCCGGATGAAGTGACCCGGGTACCGGGAACCCAGGCGTGGTTGCTCGGCATGGCCAACATCCGTGGTAATCTACTGCCGATCATCGATCTTCAACAGTTCCTCGGCGGTGCGCCGGTGGTAATCGGGCGGCGCAGTCGTGTGTTAGTCATCAATCATCAGGGAATATATGCCGGACTCCTGGTGGGCGACGTCCAGGGAATGCGACATTTTCTGGATGAGCAGCGCACCGGTGTACCCGCCCTGCCGGAACATATCCGGCAGTTTGTTCAGGGTGCCTATGAGGCCGAGGGAGCTGCCAGGCCAGTATTCAGTCTGAATCTGCTGGCAGAGAATACCGAGTTCAGGGTGGCATCACTCTGATACCGGACAGATATTTTTTTACGCGTTTTCCGTGGGTGCATTAGTAGATTTTGTGAACGTGGAAACATTACAAGAACAGGCCTCTTGCGGGAGAGAGACTCAATGAAAACGAGGGATTCCAGACGTACAGGTGGGGCGGCCTCAAACAGGCTGGTCGTCATGTTGTCGATTGGCTTGCTGGTCACGCTGCTGGCCACATTGCTGGCGTTTGCCAATGTGGTGAAGTGGTCGGCCAATGACGCCATCTATATTATCCGTGCGGAAGAGCAGCGGGTGGTTTCTCAGGAGATCGCCAAGAGTGCCCTCTCGGCTGCGGCCGGTAACAAGGAGGCCTTTGGTCAGCTATTGACCTCCCGGGACACTTTCGAGCGGATTATGACGGAGCTGAAAGAGGGTGACCCGACAGTCAATCTGCCGCCGTCGCCGGAACCTGTAGCGGAACCGTTACGCGCCGTGGAGAACGCCTGGCTGGAACTGCGACAGAATGCAGATGACATTCTCTCCAACCGGGACGCCATTCTGGCGGTACAGGAGTTCATCGGCGTCATCACCGAATTTATGCCCCAGCTCCAGGAACTCTCGGAACAGGTGGTCAACGATCTGGTTAAATCCAATGCCGATCCGGCCCAGATCGCCATTGCCTCGCGCCAGTTGATGCTCTCAGAACGTATCGACAAGAACGTGCAGAAGGTGTTGGCCGGTGGCCAGGCGACAGCCGCCGCTATCGACCAGTTCAGTCGGGATTCGGACCATCTCGGACGCGTGCTGGAAGGCATGCTCGAGGGGAGCCAGTCCCTGGGTATCACCAAGATTACCGACGCCCGAATCGTTCAGAAGTTGCGCGAAGCGGCCATGCTGTTCAGCACCATTAATGATCACGCCAACGAGATTATTGAGACGGTCCCCTCGGTACTGCCGGCGCTGGAAGCCGCTGGCCAGGTCACCTCGGTATCTGACCGGGTGAACGAAGCGGCGGAAAGGCTGGTGGAAGCCTACGGCGACAGCCCCGGACTGGTCCGCATCATGGGGATCAAGGCCGGACCGGTGTTGATCGCGGTACTCGGTGTGATTGCCGTCGCCCTGCTGATCTCGCTGGGTTATGCACTGCTGCTCACCTCCCGTCGCCGTGAGGTGGAGAGTAACCAGCTGAATGAACGAAACCAGCAGGCTATTTTGCGTCTGCTGGACGAGATGGGTGACCTGGCGGATGGTGACCTGACGGTGACCGCGACAGTAACCGAAGATGTGACCGGTGCCATCGCCGACTCCATTAACTACGCCATCGAGGCGCTGCGTAGCCTGGTAACCACCATCAACGAGATCTCCGAGCAGGTATCCAGCTCGGCACAGGAGAGTCGTGCCACGGCCATGCACCTGGCGGAAGCCAGTGAGCATCAGGCCGACCAGATCACCTCGGCCACCACGGCGATCAAGCAGATGGCCACCACCATTGACCAGATGTCCCAGGAGGCCACCGAGTCAGCCACTGTGGCACAGCACTCAGTGGGTATCGCTGCGAAAGGTAACGAGACGGTGCGCCGTACCATCCAGGGCATGGACACGATCCGTGAACAGATCCAGGAGACCTCCAAGCGAATCAAGCGATTGGGTGAAAGTTCGCAGGAGATCGGCGATATCGTGGAGCTGATTGATGACATTGCCGACCAGACCAACATCCTGGCCCTGAACGCGGCCATGCAGGCGGCCATGGCGGGTGAGGCCGGGCGAGGTTTTGCGGTGGTTGCTGACGAAGTGCAGCGACTGGCAGAACGCTCCGGTAACGCGACCAAGCAGATTGAAGCCCTGGTTAAGACCATTCAGGCGGATACCAACGAAGCGGTCTCCTCCATGGAAGCCACCACCACGGAAGTGGTCGCTGGTGCCCAGTTGGCGGAGGATGCCGGTGAGGCCCTGAAGGAGATTGAGAGCGTGTCGAACCACATCTCCGAACGTATTCAGCGTGTTGCCGACACCGCCCAGACGCAGTCTGAAGAGGCCGCCCGCGTGAATGACACCATGAGTGTTATCCAGGAGATCACCACCCAGACATCGGATGGTACGAATCAGACTGCCGCAGCAATTGGCACCCTGGCGGATATGGCTGATGAACTGCAACGTTCAGTGGCCGGTTTCCGTCTCCCTGAAGACGACAACTAACGAATCCCCGGGTTAACTGGCGGATACGACAAGCGGATGTTGTCAACGATAAATGACCACTGGCGTATATGAAGGCCTGGTATGAGTGATGTCCAAGATCATAGTGTGCTGAAATGGATCAGGGTGGAGCTTGATTCGTCTCTCGAAGCAGCTCGCCATGCACTAGAGTCCTACGTGGACGAATCCGGTCCGGAAACGGACCTGGAAAACTGCATTACCCAACTGCATCAAGTACGCGGAACCCTGCAGCTTATGCAGTTGTATGGCGCTTCCATGCTGGCGGAAGAGATGGAACTGGTGGCCAAGGCACTCAGTTCCCTCGGCGAGAAGCGGCGCCGGGAGTCAGCCGAGGCATTGATGGTCGGGCTAGCGCAGCTGCCGGAATACCTGGAGCAGATCGAGTCCGGTTCGGCCGACAGTCCTGTACTCCTGTTGCCGCTGATGAACGAACTGCGGGCGGCCCGGGACGCCGCCCTGTTGTCGGAAGTGACCCTGTTTGCACCGGACCTGGACAATAAACTGTTGCCAGCCGATGGCAGCCAGGAAGCCAACCCGGAACTGCCGGAGATCACCCGGAAACTGCGTTACAAGTATCACAAGGCGTTGCTTGATTGGTACAAAGAGTCGGATAGTGCCGGTGGCCTGGAGCGCATCGCGGGTATATTCCGGGATCTTGAAGAGGCGGCCTGGACCGATCCTGTAAAACGACTGTTCCGGATCGGGCGCGCACTGGCGAACGCTCTGCACGATGGCGGGCTGGAGTCGGGCATCGCCACCAAGCTGCTGGTCGGTAAAATAGACCGGGAGATCAAGCGGATTATCGATAATGGGGAGCAGCAGGTTGCCCAGGAGCCCGCCAATGATCTGGTGAAGAACCTGCTCTACTATACCGCCCGAGCCGACTCATCCGATCCGGTGGTACTGCAGGTCCGGCAGGAGTTTGATCTGGTAGACGGGTCCCATGATCAGGCCGGCGGCCAGGCTGATCTGCATGCCCCCGGCAGGGAACTGCTGGACTCCCTGCGCAGCGCCATCAGCGACGACCTGACCACCGTAAAGGATCAGCTTGATCTGTTTATCCGCGGCAAGCGGACTGATCTCACTCGCCTGGAAGCGCAACAGGAACCGCTGAAAAAACTCGCTGATACGCTCGGCATGGTAGGCCAGGGTGAGCTCCGCTCGCGCCTGATGCGCCAGGCCAACAAGATCGGTGAGATTGTCGCTGCCGGCAACGAGCCTGATGAGCAGGATCTGATGGCCATGGCCGGAGATATCCTGTTCATTGAAACCTCGCTGAACAACCTCTCCGTGGTTAGGCGTTATGTCCAGAAGCGGGAGGATCAGGAACAGTCCAGCTTGCCGGAAGGAGAGTTTGAACGCCTGGTCGACTCGGTCATGCATGAGGCCGGGATCGACATGGCCCGCAACAAAGAGGCCATAATCAATTACATCGGGGAGCCGGGCAACAAGGAGCTGCTGGCCGATGTGCCCCATCGCTTTAACGGCATCGCCGGTGCCTTCAGCGTGCTGTCCCTGACCGATGCCGCCGCCCTGATGGGGCGTCTGAATCACTATGTTGAAAACAACCTGCTGGCCGGTGACGGTGTTCCCGATACCGACGAACTGGACGCCTTTGCCGATGCGGTGACCGGTATCGAATATTTCATGGAAGCTGTCACGGAAGGTCGTGGCATACATCCGGAAATTCTCGATGTCACCCGGGATGCCCTGGCGGTACTCGGGGTGCCGGAATCGGTGGACGCCGAGCGGGCGGGATCGGCTGAAAGCGTGATCGAGGCGCCGCAGGAGATCTCGCAGGAGCCGGAAACGGCGCCGGAGCCTGAGGCGGATGAGTCCGCAGAGCCGGTTGTCAAAACGCCCACGCCGGCGCGCACCGCTTCGGCAGACAAACCGGCCCTGGAGGATATCGATGATGAGATCCTTGAGATCTTCATCGAGGAGTCCGAAGAAGAGCTGGCGGTTATTCAGGAGTACCTGCCGCGCTGGTGTAAAAACCAGGATGACCGGGATGCCTTGACCACTTTCCGGCGCTCGTTCCACACCCTGAAGGGGAGTGGCCGGCTGGTGGGTGCGAAAGTCATTGGTGAATTCTCCTGGGCGATTGAAAACCTGCTCAATCGGGTCATTGATCAGACCATTGAAGTGTCCCCGCCGGTTATCGAACTGCTGAACGAGACACTCGAAATACTGCCCGAACTGATTGAATGTCAGAAACGGGGCGTTGCCTCCACGGTTGATACCCAGCCCCTGATAGACCGGGCCGAGGCATTGGCCCAGCCGGATCGTTCACCGGCCCCGGCAGCCAGTACGGCCGACCAGGCGCCGGAGAGCACGGCAACCCGCTCCACGGAAGAACAACTGGATGCGCTGGAAGAGGAGGTGAGCGCTGATGAACCGATGGAGTTTGTGGCTTCCGATTCAGAGGATCTGGAGGTTGAATCCGTCGAACCGGTTGAATCATCCCCGGTTGAAGAGCTGGTAGAAAGTACCGCTCAGGTCGAATCTGCCGAGGCAGCCGAAGAGGCGATAGAGATCCAGCCTGTTGCCGATGCTGAAGCCGATGAACCGGCCGAAGCGGTAGCGGCGGCGCCCATCAGCATGGATGAGACGCTGCTGGAGATTTTTGAGGCCGAATCCAGAACCCATATCGAGACCCTGAACCAGTTTTATGGGGCCTGCGGTGGCAATCCGGTTGCCTGCCGGATTGGCAAAGAGATTGTGCGTGCACTGCATACCCTGCACGGCAGTGCCGAGATGGCTGGTGTCGATCCCATTGCCCAGGTCAGTACCGCGCTGGAATCCCTGGTGTCCGAGCTGAAGGGGATGAACCGGGCCGCCGATCCGGTCACCCTGGAACTGATTGGCCGCGCAGTGGAACTGTTCAATACGATCCTGGGCGTGATCAATGCCCCCGGGGCGGAGCTGCCGGACTGGCAGGGTCTGGTTGCCGATATCTATGACCAGAGCCGGGTAGCCCTGGCGACCCAGGCGGTGGAAGAGTCCGACTCCGACTTTGTGGAATCACCCACTCCGGATATGCCCGCTACGCCGGTCGGGGAAGCCCCGGCACCTGCCCGGAATCAGGAGCCAGTTGCCGATCTGCCGGATGAGGTGGATGTCGACGCGGTTGAAGAGACCATTACCATCGAACCACCGGCACCGGACGTTGAAGCGCCGCTATCTTTTGATCAGGGCACGGAACAACCCGATGCCGCCGATCAACTGGTGCCTGAGGTTGCGGAAGATCTGCCGTCAATCGAGGTTACCGAAGAGCCGGCACCGGTTGCAGCGCAGGCGACGCCCGCCGTATCGGAGCAGCCGGCCGCGGTCGCCAGTGCGCCGGTGATGGTGGATCTGGAAGGTGATCCCGAATTGGTGGATATCTTCCTGGAAGAGGCGAGGGAACTGCACGAATCCCTGGAGGGTGCACTGGAGTCAGGTAACTTCGACTTGGCTAACAAGGCACTGTCGGAAGATTTGCAACGTACCCTGCACACGCTCAAAGGCGGTGCCCGACTGGCCGGGGCGATGCCGATAGGCGATCTGAGTCACGCCTTCGAATCACTCCTGACAGCCATTGACCAGGAGCGGGTCAGCGGCGGGGACGAGCTGATCCACCTGACCCACGAGGTGGTTGATCGCCTGGCGGAGCAGATAGACGATCTGTCCGTGGCACCCCAATTGCGCACGGCAGATGATCTGGTACAGCTGCTGGAGGCCTGGCTAGCCGCCGGCGGACCGCCGGCGGTGGTTGTCGAGCCGGCTGCCCCGGTCGCTGATGTGGCGCCTGAACCGGCACCGCCGGCTGAGGAGCCTGCTGAAGAGATAGAGGTGACCGCGCCGGTCGTCGAGGCGCCGGAACCGGTCAGCGAGCCGGAGATCGAACCGGTTGTTAGTGAAATACCCGAAGTGGTCGTGGAACCGGTCGAGCCGGAAGCGGAACGGGTTGAGCAGGTAACGGTTGTAGAGACCCCAGAGACCCCGGCGCCTGCCGCTCCGGAGCCCGATGTGAGCCTGTCGACCACCACCGATACCGCCACCGGTGTGGCTGCTGAAGCGACCGGTGCGGCGGCAGGCCGAGGCCAGCGTGAGCAGGTGCGTGTTCGTTCCGACCTGCTGGATCGGCTGGTTAACTATGCCGGTGAGGTGAGTATCTACCGGACCCGCCTGGAGCAGCAGAACGGACAGTTGAAATTCAACCTGTCGGAGATGGAGCAGACGGTGAGTCGTCTGCGTGATCAGCTGCGTCAGCTGGAGATCGAAACAGAGGCACAGATTCTGTTCCGCTACGAACAGGACCGGGACGACGAACAGGCGCTGGATGCCTCGTTTGATCCGCTGGAACTGGACCGTTTCTCTGCCATGCAGCAGGTTTCCCGAAGCCTGATGGAGACGGTCAACGACCTGACCAATATCAACAGTTTCCTGGAAGAGTTGCAGGCTGAGACGGACACCCTGCTGCTGCAGCAGTCTCGTATCACGACCGATCTGCAGGATGGCTTGATGCGTACCCGCATGGTGCCGTTTTCCCAGGTCGTGCCACGGTTGCACCGGGTAGTCAGACAAACCAGTAACCAGCTCGACAAGCATGCCGAACTGGTTATCCAGGGTGGCGACAGCGAGATCGATCGCGGCATTCTGGAACGCATGATCGGCCCGCTGGAGCATATCCTGCGTAACGCTATTGCACACGGCATCGAGTCACCCGAGCAGCGGGCGGCTGCCGGCAAACCGAAGACCGGCAAGATCACGCTGCGACTCTCCAGAGAGGGCTCGGACGTGCAGATTGTGGTGTCGGACGATGGTGCCGGCGTCAATATCGACAAGATCCGTGCACAGGCAATCAAGAGCGGCCTGCTGGATCCGAACGCGGAAGTGGCGGATGCGGATGTGCTGCCGTTCGTGCTGGAGCACGGATTCACCACCGCCAGCAAGGTGACCCAGATTGCCGGTCGCGGCGTCGGGCTCGATGTGGTGGTGGCCGAGGTGAAACAGCTGGGCGGCTCGCTGGATATCAAGTCCCAGGCGGGTCAGGGGGTCAGCTTCATTGTTCGTCTGCCCCTGACACTGGCGATTACCGATGCCCTGCTGGTGGAACTGGCCGGTGAGATCTACGCCATCCCGCACACCAGTGTGGAGGGTGTGGTGCGAGTGGCCCGGCAGGAGCTGGAAGCCTGTTACAGCGGTCGCCAGGCGGTCTACACCTATGCGGGCCAGGACTATCAGGTCCGTTATATGGGCAATATGCTCAACGTGAGCCAGGCCAACCTCTCCGATCAGCGCAAATGGTATCCCCTGTTGCTGGTGCGTGCGGGCGACCACCATGTGGCCATGCAGGTGGATGGCCTGTTGGGTACCCGTCAGATTGTGGTCAAGTCGGTGGGCGTGCAGGTCTCGACCGTGCGCTGGATCTCCGGCGGAACCATTCTCGGCGACGGCCGGGTGGCCCTGATTCTGGATGTGACCGCGCTGGTCCGTTCCGACGTGGCCCAGACCGCCGCGCCGCAACCGGAGATCGTGAAGGTGGATACCACCGAGCCGGAACCGGGTATAGGCCGCACGGTTATGGTGGTGGACGATTCGATCACGGTGCGCAAGGTGACCGGACGACTGCTGGAACGGCACGGTATGAATGTCATCACCGCGAAAGACGGCGTCGACGCGGTGGCACTGCTGCAGGAGCAGCGGCCGGATATCATGCTGCTGGATATCGAGATGCCGCGCATGGATGGTTACGAGCTTGCCCGGCATATGCGTAATTCGGATGAGCTGAATAAGATCCCGATTATCATGATTACCTCGCGTACCGGTGAGAAGCATCGCAATGTGGCGATGGAGCTGGGTGTGAGGCGCTATCTCGGCAAACCTTATCAGGAGAATGAGTTGCTTGATAATATCTATGCCGTATTGAAAGAGGAGGCGCAATGAGCAGCAAACAGGCCTCTGGCGAGGTGCGGGGCGTATTGCTGCCCATGCAGGAGGGGCGGCTACTGCTGCCCAATGCGGCAGTCTGTGAAGTGGTCAGTTTCAGAACGCCCGACAGCGCCCCGGCAACCGCCCCGGACTGGGTGCTGGGGACATTCCGCTGGCGGAATCATGTGCTGCCGCTGATCTCGTTTGAACAGTTGCAGGGGATGGAAACCCGAGCGGTGGGGAATCGTGCCCGGGTCGCAATCTGTAATACCCTGAACGGCAGTGAAAAACTGCCCTATATCGGCATCCTGCTGCACGCGGCCCCCCATCTGACGCTGGTTTCCGAGGCGTCCATCTCTCCTTCTCAGGGTGATGAGCCGCCCCATGAGATGGTGGCCAGCCGGGTGATCGTCAACGGGGTGGATGCCCTGATCCCGGATCTGGACGCCCTGGAGTCGGCACTGTCCGGGATCGCTTTCCAGGTGTAAATGGCTGCAAAGCTGTAGCGGTGCCGGCGGTTCGCGGCACCGCGCTGTTTTTTTTCAACCCGCGCGTGTAATATCCTCGGCTTTTCTCCCCACTGCGATCACGCCTATGTCTGCACCCATGGAAAAGACCCGAAGCTCCAACAATTTCAATAAACTGAAAAAACGGCTGGAGCGTGAAGTCGGCAAGGCGATTGGCGATTTCAACATGATCGAGGAGGGGGATCGGGTTATGGTCTGCCTCAGCGGCGGGAAAGACTCCTACACCCTGCTGGATATCCTGTTGACCCTCAAGTCCCGGGCACCCATCGACTTTACCCTGATCGCCATGAACCTGGATCAGAAACAGCCCGGTTTTCCAGCCGAGGTGCTGCCGGGCTATCTGCAGCAACTGGGTGTGGAGTACCGGATTGTGGAGGAGGACACCTACTCCGTGGTGCAGGAGAAGATACCGGTGGGCAAAACCACCTGTTCGCTCTGCTCCCGCCTGCGGCGTGGCATCATCTACCGGGTGGCCAGCGAGATGGGGATCACCAAGATCGCCCTGGGTCACCACCGGGATGATATTGTCGAGACCCTGTTCCTGAATATGTTCTTCGGCGCCAGGCTCAAGGCGATGCCCCCCAAGCTGCATACCGATGATGGTCGTCACGTGGTGATCCGGCCGCTCGCCTATTGCGCAGAGAAGGATATTGCCCGCTACAGTCGGGCCCGGGAATTCCCCATCATTCCCTGTAATCTCTGTGGCTCCCAGGGGAACCTGCAACGCAAGCAGATCAAACAGATGCTGGCGGAGTGGGAGCAGCAGTACCCGGGGCGCACCGCCAATATCTTCAGCGCCCTGACCAGTGTAGTTCCATCACATCTGGCCGATGCCACATTGTACGATTTCAAAAACCTGGGTGGGGACGGTGGTGAAGGGGATACGGTGTTCGATCCGCCCGAGATCCACGGTCCCGGCTTGATCGGGTAGGGACAACACTCCCTGTCAGGTAGGCCGGGTGGTTTACCGTTCTAGTTAGCACACTTCCCGCTGCAGGCCGAGGGTGGGTAACCGAATTCGCGTTGAAATGCGGTGGAAAAATTTGCGCTGCTTGAATAACCGGCCAGATGGGCCGCCTCGCCCACGGTAATACCCTCCTCCAGCAGCTTCTGCCGGGCCAGTTCCAGTCGCCGGGTCCGGATAAACTCCATTATGGTTGACCCATAGGCGCTCTTGAACACCCGCTGCAGTGTGCTGGCGCTCATACTGGTGTTTCTGGCCAGCGCTTCCACGGTTAAGGGTTCGTGAATGTGTTCCAGTACAAAGTCCCTCAGCATGCGGGCTCTTTTGGCATCCCGGGAATTAAGTGTCCGGCCGTGAGTATGGGTGTTGTCCGGTTCACTCTGCATCAGGGCCTGGCGCAATAAACCCAGGGCAGCCATGCCGCCGGTCAGCCGGCCCAGGGCCGAGTGTTCCAGGTCAGCGGCAAATATCTCTTCGGCAAAACGCAGGGACTGGGCATTGGGCTTCCATCTCAGTAACTGCACATCGTCGACCGCCGTGTCGGACAGGTTGACCAGGCAGGTTTCAGAAAAATCCACAAACTGCATCAGCTGAGGAAGGGGCAGGCTGATGTTTATCTTGCGTATTCGCTGCCCCGCCCGGGTCCAGCGATCCAGCCTGGCTTCCTGGCTGTTTATCCACAGGTATCCGCTGGGCCCGTCGTGACTCGTCATGTAGACCGGGTGGCCATTTATGGTGGCTTCCAGGTCGCCTTCGAGCATCAGGGCGACGGTGATTTTGGGTGGAATCGTGAACTGCTGGTGTCCGGTCAGCCTCTCCAGGCTGTCGTTGGTATGGATGCTCAGGTCCAGCCCAAGCTGGCTGAAAGAGCAGCGTCCCTCTATATGGTCAATGACCGGGGTGCCGCTGTTTAGTGTGTGCACCGGGTCTGTTTTCCGCGCTGGCATTGACTCTCTCATGGCGTACTCGATCGCTATGACCCGAAACCGGGTCTGTTTGGTGTTTCCTCAAAACTCATTGGAATTTGCTCAAAAGAAAATACAGTTGAGAATCATTATCATGTATGCCTCTTCGATTTTCAACTATTCAGGCTGGGTGCAGCCATTTTGGGTGATAACAATGCATTACGAACAGGAAATGAACGGAGAATCACAACTAAAACGGGTCAGCGGTTTGATGCACGATCCAATTAGGCGGCGACGCTCATTTCTGGGAGTGAGTATCCTGCTTGCCCTGTTGGCACCCCATGGGGTGGTTCTCGCCCAGGATGCCGACGCGGTGAAAATGCTCGACGTGGTGCGTGTGCTTGGTCAGGCGGAAGAGGGATTCAATGTGGCGGTCACGGATGACATGATCGAAGCGCGCCAGGCGTCTGACCTGGAGGATCTGCTAGGTCATGATCCCTCCATTACCGTGGGTGGTGGGGCCCCCGTTGCACAAAAGATCTACGTGCGTGGTCTGGAAGATACGTTGCTGAACGTGACTATTGATGGGGCGACCCAGGCCGGTTACCTGTACCACCACCAGGGGCGGGTTAACGTCGAGCCGGAGTTGATCAAGAACGTGGTCGTTAAAGCGGGAGCGGGCAATGCCGCGGATGGTGCCGGTGCCCTGGGTGGCGCGATTCACTTTGAACTGAAGGATGCGGCCGACATGCTGGCCCCGGGCGAAACCTCCGGTGCGCTGGTCAAGGGTGGATTTTCCAGTAACAACAGCGCCTGGAAAAAACACGCGAGTGCCTATGGCCTGTTGAGTGATGATTTTGGGGTGCTGGTGAGTGGCACCCATCTGAAGTCCACCAAGGATTACAAGGCGGGTGATGGCAACCGGGTGCCGGAAACCCAACAGCTGCAACAGGATTTCCTGCTCAAGCTGAGCGGTAACCTGGCGGACGACCACTATGTCTCCCTGAGTTACGAAGACTACCTGGATAAGGGACGACGCTACTCCCGGGCCAACATGGGGGCGCTGTTCCATCCGATCTACCCGAACCTGCCGGTAGATCAAAAAACAGAGCGCAAATCCTGGATTGGCAAGTACGGTTACAACCCGAATAGTGATCTGGTGGATCTGTCCGCGACCCTGTACCACAACGACAGCAAGATTCAGAAACGGGGTGACCTGTGGGCGGCCGCCTGGCCACCGGTTCCGCCATTCCCCACCACGGACTATTACGGCGGTGATTATCATGGCGGCGGCGTGAAGAGTCTCGGTTTCGATCTGCGCAATATCAGCAGGCTGGGGGCACACCAGTTCGAATACGGTTATGAGTACCGCACTGATACCGCCTACCTGGTGAACCCGGTGGTGGTCGGATTTAATGATGAGGAGACCGATATACACGCCCTGTTTCTGCAGGCGGATCTTCGGCTACTGGATGATCTGCGTCTGAGTACCGGCCTGCGTTATGACAATTACGATTACACCGATAACAACGGGCTGAATATCAGTGACAGTGGCGTGAGCCCGAATGCCACGCTGAGCTTCGACGTGACCGACGCCCTTGAGTTGAGCGTCGGCTACGCCCGGGCGTTCAAGGGTGTGAGCAGTCCCGAGGTGTTCTTCCTGGAATTTCCGCCAACCGGTGGCACCCTGACCAGTTACACCGGCCCGAACAGCACGGCGGTACTGCCGGGCTTCACTGTCGGTGCCCTGCAGGCAGAAGAGTCTGACAATGTGGAGCTTGGCTTCAAGTACGAGGCGGGTGATTTTGCAGCCAGCGGCGAACTCTACCAGCAGACCATCAAGCATGCCCAGTACACCTCTTCGACCACACGTTATAGCTATGTGGATGAGGTCAAGGTGAAGGGTTATGCGCTGCGCCTGGCCTACTACATGGACGATCTGTCGATCAATGCGGGCGTGGCCCACAGCAAGCCCGAGCTTAATGGACAGCCGCTGTCCAGTGGTGATATGGGGTTGGGTACCGCCTATGGCCGGAGCTGGACCCTGGGGCTGGAGTACGACTACAGCCCTTCCATCGTCCTGGGTTGGGATGCCCGCTTTGTTGAGCGCCTGACCGATGTGCAGGCCGGACAGGCCGAGAAGGCCGGCTACGGCGTGCATGACCTGTTCGCCCAATGGCAACCCAATGATCAACTGAGCGTGGGCATCGCCATCAACAACCTGTTCGACAAATTCTACTACGACCAGGGCACGTTCTACTCGCGTGACAGTACGAGCGATCCCTACGGCCTGCCCGAACCTGGCCGTAACTTCCGGTTGTATGCGAGCTACCGGTTTTAGTCCCGGGTAAGGCGTCAATATGATCATGTGCAGATATCTGTTACTGGGCCTTTTGTGCTTACTCGCTGTTCCCGCCGCTGCGGAAATACGCATTACCGATATTGCCGGTCGCACGGTTGTTCTGGAGGCGCCGGCAGACAGGATTATTCTGGGTGAAGGCCGGTTCCTGGCTGTCCTGGGTGTGCTGGGGGTGGAGCAACCCCTGTCCCGGGTGGTGGGAATGATGAATGAATTCCGGCGTTTTGATCCAGCCGGTTTCAGCCGTTACCAGGAGGCGTTCCCCGAAATAGATCAGGTGGCTACGTTTGGCCAGACATCCGAGCAGACGGTCAGTATTGAGCAGGCGATCCTGGCCCGGCCAGAGGTGGCGATTTTTGGCCTCCAGGGACATGGTCCCGGCGTTCGCTCCAGCTATGTTGTCGAACGCCTTGAGGCGGCGGGCGTCAAGGTGGTGTTTATAGACTTTCGACAAAAGCCGCTTGAACACACGGCACGGAGTGTGGAAATCGTTGCCCAGGTACTGGGACTGGAGCATCGGGGGCGTGCATTTGCTGAACGTTATCAACAAGAGCTGGACCGGGTTGTTGGGCGTCTGCGGTCAACGCCCCCTGATCACTGCCCCTCGGTGTTGCTGGAAGTACGGGTGGATCTGGAAGAGCCCTGCTGTTTCACCATAGGGGAAGGCATGTTTGCCGATATGATCGATGCAGCCGGGGGCTGCAATGTGGCCAGCGGCTTGCTGCCCGGTCCAACCGGGCAATTGAACATGGAGCATGTAATTGCCACAGCACCGGAGGTCTATATCGGTACAGCGACCGGTCAGGCTGTGCCGGGACAGGCTTATCGTCATATCGTACTGGGTGCCGGTAGCGACCGGAAAACGGCGCGTGATTCGCTGCAGGCGATCTTGACCCGGGATGGTTTTGCCGGTCTGCCTGCGGTGAAAAACGGTCGTGCCCACGGGCTGTGGCACCATTTTTACAACTCGCCACTGAATATCTACGCCTTGCAAAAGATTGCCCAGTGGCTGCACCCGAAACTTTATGAGGATCTGCAACCGGAGCGGCTGTTGCAGGAACTGCTCAATGGATTCAAACCCGTCGATCTGAGTGGCGTCTACGCCATCACAGGGAAATAAAACATGATGCTGTCAGCCAACCTGAACCTGCGGGCCCATAAAAGCCAGGCCTATTTCGATTCCCTGTGCAAACACTTTGCGCGCAAAGTTGCGGTGGTACGGGATGGTAATCGGGCCAGTGTTAGTTTTCCTGCCGGAGATTGCAGCATGTCCGTTAACGAAGGCGAGCTTATGTTTGTTGTGACTGCCCAGGACAGGTCGGCACTGGATGATGTCAGGATGATTATCAGTATGCATGTGGTGCGCTTCTCGGAAATTGATGAGGCGGATATGAACTGGTGCTTTGGGGAAACCGACAAGGCGGGAGTGCATGCATGACTACAGAGGCTTTGGTTGGCGTCCGCTATCGCAGTTGCTCGCGCAATCGACTGATGTTGTTGCTGGCCATGGCGGCGGCACTGCTGTTGAGCCTGACGCTGGATGTGGCCAGCGGGCCCGGCAACTATCCCATTGATCAGGTGCTTGCCGTGCTGTTCAACCCCCAGTCGCACGGGGCGCAACTTGATGTCGTTATCTGGGATCTGCGCCTGCCGGTGGCGCTGATGGCGGTTGCGGTGGGAGTCATGCTGGGTGCCTCTGGCGCCGAGATGCAGACCATTCTGAACAATCCGCTGGCAGAGCCGTTTACATTGGGTATCTCGTCCGCCGCCGCATTTGGTGCCGCTCTGGCTATCGTGCTGGGTGTGGAGATGCTGCCGTTCGGCCAGAGTGCCCTGATCAGCGCGAACGCTTTCCTGTTCGCCCTGTTGACCGCCTATCTGTTGTACCTGTTTACCCGTCTGCGGGGTGCCTCCAGTGAGACCATGGTGTTGATCGGTATCGCGCTGTTGTTCACCTTCAATGCGTTGCTGGGTCTGCTGCAGTACATGGCAAACGATGCCCAGCTGATGCAGATCGTGTTCTGGATGATGGGGTCGCTGTCCCGGGCGACCTGGGAAAAACTGGCCATCTGTGGTCTGGTGATGGGTTTGGTTTTGCCGTTTTTCGTATACCGGAGCTGGACCCTGACGGCGTTGCGTCTGGGTGATGATCGTGCCGCTGCACTGGGGATTGATATTCAGCGCCTGCGTATGCAGGTGTTGGTCGGTGTTTCTCTGCTGGCCGCTACCGCGGTGGCCTTTGTCGGGACTATCGGCTTTGTCGGGCTGGTCGGTCCCCATATCGCCCGGCTGCTGGTGGGGGAGGATCAGCGCTATTTCCTGCCCATGGCCATGCTTTCCGGTGGCCTGATGATGTCGCTCACTTCCCTGATCAGCAAGTCGGTCACCCCCGGCGTGATCTATCCGGTGGGTATTGTCACAGCGCTGATCGGCGTGCCGTTCTTTATCAGCCTGATACTGTCTGTAAGACGCAGGAACTGGTCATGATGTTACGTGTTGAGGGTCTTAGTTTCAGTTACCCGGACAAGCCGGTGCTGCATTCGGTGGATACCGGTGATCTGCCGGCGGGCAAACTGACCGCGTTGCTGGGGCCAAACGCGGCCGGCAAGTCCACTTTCTTTCGCTGTATCGCCGGCCTGCAGCAACCGCAGGTGGGCCGGGTAATGCTGGGCAACAGTGATCTGCAAGCCATGGCGCAGGCAGAACGGATACGGGATGTTTGCTATATGCCGCAAAGCTACGCCAGTAATGCGGCGCTAACGGTGTTCGAGGTGGTGCTTCTGGCCCGTAAACAGCTGCGGGACTGGCGTGTGCATGACGAAGATGTGCGAGCCGTTTCCCGGTTGCTGATGCGCTTCCGTATACAGCACCTGGCCGAGCGTTATATCGCCGAGCTTTCCGGTGGGCAGCAACAGATGGTGGCGCTATGCCAGGCCATGGTGCGGCGCGGACGACTGTTTCTGCTGGATGAACCGACCAGTGCGCTCGATCTGCGTCACCAACTCGAGGTGATGCAGACGCTGCGGGAACTGACCGGGGAGCGGCAGGCAGTGACTATCGCCGCCATGCATGACCTGAATCTTGCTGCCCGTTTTGCGGATCATATTCTGTTGATGGAAGCGGGGCAGGTGGTGGCGTCCGGCGCCACGGATGATGTGCTTGGGTCGTCGGAACTGGCGCGTACCTATGGTGTGAGTATCGAACTGCAACGTGCCACAGATGGTGTCTATATGGTCGGGGCCAGAATCTAGGTGGAACCCTGTGCGCACCATGAGTGCTGGAAATGACGGTTGTTTTTTCCGGTTGGCTTAATCCGGTGGGGACGGCGATATCCCCGCTGTATGAAATATCAGGAGGTGATTGCGATGAATGATTCAGTCCCGGACATGGTCCAGGGCCCGGCCCAGGCAAACTGGCTGGCCAGCAACCCGGGGCAGGGTGCGGAATCGTTGCCCGGCCTGGTGGCGCGCGCCCAATCCCTGCTGGAGATTGGCGGGCCGGTGGTGGCTATTCTGGTATTGATGTCGTTTGTGGCGCTGTTGATCGTGGTGATGAAGCTGATCCAGTTCAGGGCGTTGCGTATCGGTAATATCGGCCCGGTGCAGCGCGCGGTTTCAGCCTGGCGCAGCGGTGATCGGGGGCAGGCGCTGGTGCCACTGGAGGGCTGCCGCCATCCTGTTGCGCAACTGGTCGTCTTGGCGATCCGGGGCCGGAATTCGGAACTGGCGGAAGCGCAGGTTCGGGAAGAGGTGTTACGTTTTGGCAGCGACATACTGTTTCAGCTCCGGCGAGGCTTGCGGCCACTGGAAGTGATCGGCTCACTGGCTCCGTTGCTGGGTCTGCTTGGCACCGTGCTCGGGATGATCAAGGCGTTTCAGCAACTGGAGGCGGCTGGTAACCAGGTGAATCCGGCCATCCTGTCTGGTGGCATCTGGGAAGCTTTGTTGACCACTGCAGTCGGCCTCTGCGTGGCCATTCCGGCGGTCGCCCTGCTGAACTGGCTGGAGCGTCGTATCGATCACCTGGCCCATGATATGGATAATCTGGTTACCCAGATCTTTACCGAGGATCTGTCGCGGCCGGCGGTGGTGAAAAAGACCGTCATCAAGGCGCCGGAACGACCTGTAGTACGCCACCCTGTTATTGCTGAGTCAGATGCAGACGCCATCCAGACAGCCTAGTTTCAGCAACGGGCGGGGCCGACGCCGGGGCATCATCAGCCTCACTCCGCTGATTGACGTCGTCTTCATTCTGTTGGTGTTTTTCATGCTGTCGTCGAGTTTTCTCGAGTGGCGTACGATCACGGTTGCCACCGCCAGTACATCCAGCACCGGTTCCGCGGAAACTAGCCGGGAATCCCTGTTACTGAGTGTCAGTGATTCAACAATCCGGCTGAATGGTGAACGGCTCTCTGTCCGGGATCTGGTGCCGCGCCTGCGGAGAGCGCTGGACGGGGATCCCCTGCTGTTTATCAAAGTGATGCCGATAGGTGATACCCGCCTGCAGTCGGTGGTGCAGGTGCTTGACCAGTTCAAGTTGGCCGGCATTACCCGTTTTCGACTGATCAGTGATGGCAACTGGCGTATTTCGCCGGCGGGTGTGGCAGGGGGTTGAGCATGCATTTCGAACAGCGACGCCCCGACAACAGTGAGGCCAGCATACTGCCGTTAATCAATGTGGTGTTCCTGTTGCTGATTTTTTTCATGATTGCCGGCAGCCTGAGCGTCAGTGAACCGTTTGAGATCAGCGCGCCCCACTCCGTCAGCGAAGGCACCCTGGAACAGGAGAGCCTGCGTCTGCTGCTCGCCAGCGATGGTCAGCTGGCCCTGCAGGGCAGGGTCATGCCTGAAGCAGAACTCCTGCGCCAGCTGGTACTCGCGCTCCAGGCGGAGCCCGGCAGGCGGGTAGCGCTCAAGGCCGATGCGGCGATTCCCGGTAACCGGGTTGTGCAATTCATGGAACAACTTCGTCAGGCCGGTGTGGAGAAGCTGTTCCTGATTACCCTGCAGGAAGAGCGATGACCCGGCTGCGTGGCCGTCATTGGCTGCTGGGTGGGGGTGTCACACTGCTCCTCTATCTGGGACTGGTGCTGCTGGTTCTGTGGCGACCGCCTGCGCCGGCAGTGGCAGCCCATCCGGGTGTGGGCGGTATAGAGATTGGTCTCGGTCCTGCCGGTGCTGGGGCGGCCGGCGGACCTGCCCCCGCGGATGGGCAGACAGTGGCAACCGAATCGACGGCGGCGCCGGAGGCGGCGGTAGATCCGGAAGCGAAACTAGCGTCGAAGCCGAAACCGAAACCGAAACCGGAACCGGAACCGGAACCGAAACCGAAACCGAAACCGAAACCGAAACCGAAACCGAAACCGGAGCCGGAGCCGAAACCGAAGCCGAAGCCGAAGCCGAAGCCGAAGCCGAAGCCGAAGCCGAAGCCGAAGCCGAAGCCGAAGCCGGAGCCGAAACCGGAGCCGAAACCGGAGCCGGAGCCGGAGCCGAAGCCGAAGCCGGAGCCGAAGCCGGAGCCGGAGCCGGAGCCGAAGCCGGAGCCGAAGCCGAAGACAGAGTCCCTATTCTCTCCATTGCCTGAATCGGTCTCCCGGCCGACATTGGATGCGGGAGCGGACGCCTCAATCAAGGCGCAGACAGCGCCGGGGCCGGCTGCTGAAACAGCGACCCGCCAAGGCGGCGGGGGTGGCCTGGATGATGATCGATCGGCGGGCGGTCAGGTCGGTAATTCCAGCGACTATATGCTGCTTCTGCAGACCTGGCTTGAACGGCACAAAGAGTATCCGCGACGGGCGCGACGTCGCCATCAGCAAGGGATTGTGCTGCTCTATTTTGTGATGAACCGGCAGGGCGTGGTGCTGCACCATGAAATACGCCAGAGCTCAGGCCACACGCTGCTGGATCGGGAGGTCAGTCAGATGATCAAACGGGCCCAGCCGTTACCACCCATGCCGGAGTCATTGGCGGGTTCACAACTGGAGCTGGTTGTTCCAGTACAGTTTGCACTCCGCTGACTGATCCCCCATCTGGCGCGGGAGAACGGGACGGTGCTGTGTTCGCCGGGCGGCGTGCGCAGCCGGGGCTTCCCTGTCCGGCTGTCTGCTGGGTGGCTTCAGCCAGCCTCCCGCCACTCGGCGGCGTCGGTGCGCTGGACCGGCTGCTTGAGGGTCACCAGTTCCTCCGCACTGGTGGGGTGGATCGCCATGGTGGCGTCAAAATCCGCCTTGGTCGCGCCCATTTTCAACGCCACGGCGAAGCCCTGTAACATCTCGTCGGCGTTGTCGCCAATTATATGGATACCCACCACCTGTTCATGTTCGCCGGCGCACACCAGCTTCATGGCGGTGTTGTGCTCCTGTGCTGACAGGGCGTGCCGCATCGGCGTGAAGCGGGTTTCATAGACACGCACAGCCTGGCCATGGCGCTGACGCGCCTCGGGTTCGCTCAGGCCGATGGTCGCCACCGGCGGGTGGGCGAACACCACGCTGGGGATGTTCTCATAGTCCACCCGGTTCCCGGGTTTGTCGCCGAACAGGCGCTCGGCCAGCTTGCGGCCGGCATCGATCGCCACCGGCGTCAGCGCCATGCGACCGGTAATATCACCGATGGCGTAGATACCCGGTACATTGCTGTTCTCGTATTCGTCCACCGGGATGATGCCGCCCGGTCCGCTGGTGATGCCGGCCGCCGCCAGGTTGAGATTGCCGGTGTTGGCGGAACGCCCCACCGCCCAGATCACCTGGTCGAAGCCGTGCAGTGCCTGAGCATCATTGCCGTAAAGGGTGATGCCGGCTTCACGCCGCTCCAGCGCCTTGACCTGGAAGCCCGTGTGTACCGCGATCCCTTCGCCGCCCATCTCCCGGGTCAGTAGCTCGCCGATCATCGGATCGAATCGCTCCATCAGTCGGTCTTCAAGCGCCACGATGGCCACTTCCGAACCGAGTGCCCGCAGCAGACCACTGAGCTCCACCGCGATGTAACTGCCACCGATCACTGCCACCCGTTGAGGCAGCGCCTGGAGCTGGAAGAAACCGTCCGAGGTGATACCCAGTTCGGCGCCGGGCAGGGGTGGCACAATCGGTTTGCCACCAGTGGCGATCACGATATGGGGCGCCGAATAGTGCCGGCCGTTAACCGTGACGGTCTCGGCATCGACGAAGCGGGCGAAGCCCTCGATCCGGTCAATACCGTTCTCCACCACATGGCTGTCCCAGTAGCGGTTGATGTTGGCAATGTACTGCTCGCGGGCGCTCACCAGCCGTTGCCAGTCAGTCTGACCGCGCTGGGCGGGGATGCCGAATGCGGCCGCATCGTCCACCGCATGGGCCAGTTGGGCCGCATACCACATTACCTTTTTCGGCACGCAGCCGTTGTTGACGCAGGTGCCGCCGATACGGTGCCCCTCTATCAGGGCCACCCGCTTGCCGAGTTGGGCGGCCCGCTCGGCAACCGCCAGGCCACCGCTGCCGCCACCGATGGCGATCAGGTCATAGTTCTGTTTGGTCATTGCGAGTTCCTGGATAGGTTGGTGGAGCGGCCCTTTTCTGGACCGCCCCGGGCTGTTGTCCTGACGGGTCAGGCTGCTTTTGACTGGGCCATGTAGGCCTCCAGTGCTTCCGATCCCCCAATGTGTTCACCGTTGATGAACACCTGGGGTACGCTGGACTGTCCGGAGACGGCCCGCAGGCTGGCTTCGCTGTAGTCCCGGTTCAGTACCAGTTCCTCGAACTGCAGGTCGGCGTCGTGCAGCATGCCCTTGGCCCGTGCACAGAATTCGCAACCGGGACGGGTGAAAACGGTGATGTCCTTCGGCTTCTCCGCATTGGGTGCGATGTAGTCGAGCATGGTATCGGCGTCAGAGACTTCAAACGGGTCGCCCGGTTTGTTCGGCTCGATGAACATCTTTTCCACCACGCCGTCTTTGACCAGCATGGAGTAGCGCCAGGAGCGCTTGCCGAAGCCCAGATCCTCCTTGTCCACCAGCATCCCCATGCCTTCGCTGAAGTGGCCATTGCCGTCCGGTATGAAGGTGATGTTGTCGGCATGTTGCTCGGCTTTCCATTCGTTCATGACGAATGCATCGTTAACCGACACGCAGATGATCTCGTCCACACCCTGGGCCTTGAGTGCCGGTGCCAGCTGGTTGTAGCGCGGCACATGAGTCGAGGAACAGGTGGGGGTGAAGGCACCCGGCAGTGAGAACACCACCACGGTCCTGCCCTTGAACAGCTCATCACTGGTGACATCGACCCACTCGTGGTTGCGGCGGGTGTGGAAAGTGACCTGGGGTACGTTGTTGCCTTCGTGATTTTCAAGCATGCTATTTCTCCGTTTCGTTTAATTGAATGTGGGTTGTTGTGAATAAAGTGGCCGGTTTTGCCAGTGTTTCCAAAACAGCTCATGGAAGTGGTAAGCGACCGTATTGATGGCCGGTTCGACCACCGCGATTGCGCCTCCCAACAGCACGCTGCCGGTCATCAGGTAGGCTACCGAGAAGGCAACGCTGAAATGTACGGCGGCAAAGGTGAATGTCTTGGTCATGGGTCTCCTTCCTTCCAGCATTCAGTATTTGCTGGCGATGGAAGGATTATCCGGGGTGCAGGATAATAGGTAAAATCGTTAGTAACGATACAGTCGATAGTTATTGTCTATCGTTATCGCAACCGCCCGATCGGGGGATCAATGGGTATTGGGGGATGGGGTAAGCGGGCTCACGGTGTTGGGCAGGTTGTCCAGTATCACCGCGGTCAGGGCCTGCAGTGCCGCCCGGCGTGGAAAACTGTGCCGATAGACCAGGGCCACCCGCCGGGAGGCGTCCCCGGAGGCCAGGGGTTGTGCCACCACCCCGCTGCCGCTGATCCAGGAGCTGCGCATCGCCAGTGCGGGGATCAGGGTGATACCGTAGCCGGCACCGACCAGCTGGATCAGGGTCTCCAGGCTGGCTGCCCGCAGATCCGCCATGTCGCCCTCCGCCTGGCGCTGTTGCAGGTGACACACCGCCATGGCCTGGTCGGCCAGGCAGTGACCCTCGGAGAGCAGCAGCAGGTTTTCACTATCCAGGTCGGCCTGGGTGATGGTTTCCCGGGTGTAGAAAGGGTGATTGCGGGGATAGGCGACCCAGAAAGGCTCGTCGAACAGCGGCAGGGTTTCCAGCTCGGCGGAGCCGGCCGGGGTGGCCAGCAGGGCGGCATCTATCTCATGCCGATGCAAGCGCTGGAGCAGGGTTTCGGTCATCTCCTCCGACAGTACCAGCTGCATCTGGGGATGACGCTTTTTCAGTGGCGCCAGGATCAGCGGCATCAGGTAGGGGCTGAGCGTGGGAATGGCCCCGATCCGCAGCGGCCCGGCGAGCGGATCCTGGTGGCGTTGGGAGACCTGCTGGATCGCCTCCGCCTGCTCCATGATCTGCCGTGCATGACCGAGGATCTCCTCGCCGACCGCGGTGATCTGCACGCTGCGGTTGCTGCGTTCGAACAGGGTGACCCCCAACTCCTCTTCCAGCTTTCTGATCTGGCCACTGAGCGTGGGTTGGCTGACAAAGCAGCGCGCTGCCGCCTTGCCGAAGTGCCGGGTCTCGGCCACCGCAATGATGTATTTCAGATCCCGCAGATTCATGGCTCAGCCATCGGTACAATCGATGACTCCGAGTATATCCGAGTGCCGCCGCTGATCAATCAGTTACCGACGGGGTAGGTGGCGACCCGCTGCTATCCCTGTCAGCGGAAATCCCCCCACAGGGTCTGGATCGCGGCGATGGCGGCCAGCGGTGCGGTCTCGGTGCGCAGCACCCGGGGGCCCAGGCGAACGCCGTTAAATCCCCTGCCTGACGCTTGTGCCCGTTCATCGGCCGACAGGCCCCCTTCGGGGCCGATCAGCAGGGTCACTTCACCCCGGAGTGGCTCCAGTTCGTGCAGCGCCTGGGTGGCGCGGTGATCCAGTAGCAGCCCGTTCTGCGGATTTGCAGCACCAAGCCAGCCCGGCAGTTCCGCCACCGGGTTGAGCGTGGGAATGCGGCGACGCCCCGACTGCTCGCAGGCGGCGATGATCACCTGCTGCCAGTGTTGCAGACGCTTGGCCTGGCGCTCACCCGGCAGCCTTACCACGCAGCGTTCCGTAATCAGCGGGGTGATGGTGCTCACCCCCAGTTCCACCGCCTTCTGGATGGCAAAGTCCATGCGCTCGCCCTTGGAGATGCCGATGGCCAGGTGGATCTGTAAACAAGCTGGCCCCTCGGCGGGTTCCAGCCGTGATTCCACCTGTGCCCGGGTGGCGCGCCGGGAGATCTCATCCAGCCGGGCGCAGTAGTCGTGGCCATCGCCGTTGAACAGGATGATGCTGGCACCCGGCTTCAGGCGCAGTACCTGGGCCAGGTGGCGGGCCGGGCCGGGCTCCAGTACCAGCTCGCTTCCCGGCTGTAACGGCTGCCCGGTATAGATACGGTGCTTGGGCATGTCAGTCACGGGTGGCCAGGTCGATGCCTTCGGTGGCGATTCTGGCCAGCTCCCCGATCTGTTCCGGGGTGATCACATAGGGCGGCATGAAGTAGGTGACATTGCCGAGTGGTCGCAGCAGGGCACCCTGACTGAGGGCGTGCTGGTAGACCCGCAGGCCGCGCCGCTCCTGCCAGGGAAAGGGGGTGCGGCTGGCCTTATCCTGCACCATTTCGATAGCCAGGATCATACCGTGCTGGCGCACCTCGGCCACGTGGGGGTGGTCGTTCAGATGCGCGGTCGCCTCCGCCATCACCCGGGCCAGCTGGCGGTTGTTTTCGATCACCCGGTCCTGTTCAAAAATATCCAGGCTGGCCAGCGCCACGGCGCAACCCAGCGGGTTGCCGGTGTAGCTGTGGGAGTGCAGGAAGGCGGTCAGGTTTTCATAGTTGTCATAAAAGCTCTGGTAGATGGGTTCGTTGGTCAGCACCAGAGAGAGGGGCAGATAGCCGGCGGTCAGCCCTTTCGACAGGCAGAGAAAGTCGGGCGTGATACCGGCCTGCTCGCAGGCGAACAGGGTGCCGGTACGGCCGAATCCGACCGCGATCTCATCGGCGATCAGGTGCACCTGGTAACGGTCGCACGCCTCGCGCAACCGCTTCAGGTACACCGGATGGTACATGCGCATGCCGCCGGCACACTGGACCAGCGGTTCGACAATCACGGCACTGATCTCTTTACTGTGCTCGGCCAGCAGCGCCTCCATGTCTGCAAAGCGGCGGAGCGAGTAGTCTTCCCAGGATTCGCCCGGTTCCCGGTCGAAACAGTCGGGGGAGGGGGCGGTGAACACCTCCATCAGCAGCGGTTCGTAGGTCTCCTTGTAGAGGGAGACATCCCCCACCGCCAGGGCGCCCAGGGTCTCGCCGTGGTAGCTGTTGGAGAGGGTGACGAAACGGTGCTTGCCCTTGAAACCCTGATTGCGCCAGCTGTGGTAGCTCATCTTCAGGGCGGCCTCGATAGCGGATGAGCCGTTATCCACATAGAAGCAGCGATCCAGTCCCGGCGGGGTCAGTTCGACCAGTTTTTCGGCCAGCTGTATGGCCGGCTCATGGGAGAAGCCGGCCAGCATGACATGTTCCAGCTGATCCACCTGGGCCTTCAGGGCGGCGTTGATGCGGGGATTGGCATGGCCGAACAGGTTGACCCACCAGGAGCTGACCGCGTCGATATAACGGTTGCCGTCAAAATCCTCCAGCCAGATCCCCTCGCCGCGCCGGATGGGAATCATGGGCAGCCACTCGTGATCTTTCATCTGGGTGCAGGGGTGCCAGAGCACCGAGAGATCGCGCTGGGTGATTTGCTGATTGTTACTCATGTCATTTTTACCTGATCCGCGTTCGTAAGGAGGGGATGATAACAGTTGCGCTCAGGATTGGGAGCGCAGGGAGCGCAGTACCACGCCAAGGAACTGGAGTAGGGCCAGCAGCACCGGCAGCAAGCCCCAGCCCTGGCCGGCCAGGATGAGTAGGCCACCCAGCAGAAACAGGCTGGCCCGTGCTGCGCTGTAACGCCCCAGGCGGGACCGAAGCGCCTGCTCCCGCTGGCTGTCACCGGCGGTGAGCCAGAGCGGTAACAGGTGGGTTGCCGCGCCGCTCACCAGGGGCAGCAGAAACAGCGGAATAAAGGCGTGGGTGGAGTTGGTCGGCGGCAGCCAGCCCACCGAGTGGGCGGCACCGCTGAGCAGGATGATTGACAGGCCCAGGAGCGCACTTGCCAGCGAGGTGATGGCGCCATGCCGTTGCCAGACGGCCTGCCGGTGGGTGACCAGCAGGGAGTGGAGCAGTCGCCCCAGGGGTGGCAGCCACAGCAACAGTCCGAGCAGGGCGAGGGGCGGCGACCAGGCCGCGCCGAGCGCCATCAGCAGGGTGCCGGCCGTGATCCAGGGCCACTGGCGTATCAGCCAGGGCGCTGCCCCGGGGTCAGGGTATCCGCCGGTGGTGGGGAGCAGCACCCGCAGGGTACCCAGGGCGGTCAGGCCGACAAATCCCAGGAGATTCAGATGCAGGTGCAGACGGCGCAACTGGCTCCACTGTTCCGGCAGCAGATAGGCGGCCAGGATGGCGAGCAGGCCCAGTATCAGGGCCAGCAGGGCCAGCTGATACCAGAGCAGGCCGGGGTGGGGCCGGCCCAGGGTCTGTCGTTTACGCTGCAGTATCCAGACGCTGAGCCCGCTGGCGGCTGCCAGTCCCAGCAGGGCGGCGACCGGATAGAGCGCAAAGGATAAAAACAGGCTGAAGCTGAGCAGCAGTCCGGCGACCAGGGCCAGCAGTGCCGGCATCAGCGCCCGTGGGCCGGCTGTCCGGGTGCGGGTCAGTACCGGCACGAAATAGGTCATGGCGCCCATGATCAGTGGCATGATCCCCAGGGCGAAGATCAGGTGCAGCGGGGCGGATGCCCGCAGGGGGAGCAGATGGGGCAGCAGCAGTCCCGAAGCGAAGCCCGCCAGGGTGGTCAACAGCAGAACAATCAGCAGCGGGTGCAGTTTCACCGGTAATCCTTATATGACCCATGTGTGTACCGCGTTGGGTGCGGTCAGGCTGGTGATTATATCGGATACTGGGTGAATCCTCGCCTCCCCAAAACAGCAGTGGAGACCGTCGGTTGGATGGGCGGATGGACAGGTCTGCCCACCCGCCCGGCGGTTTACGCTGGCAACCGCAGGTTATCCCAGATTTTCAGGGTCGCCGCCGCCTGGTTCATGGTGTAGAAGTGCAGGCCGGGCGCGCCCTGATCCAGCAGGCGCTGGCACAGTTCGCTGACCACGTCCACACCAAAGGCGCGGATACTCTCCACGTCATCCGCATAGGCCTCCAGGCGCTTGCGGATCCAGCGCGGTATCTCCGCACCACAGGCGTCCGAGAAGCGGCTCAGATTGCTGTAGTTGGTAATCGGCATGATGCCGGGCACGATGGGGATGTCGATAGCCAGCTTTTTGCAGCTGTCCACAAACCGGAAGTAGGCGTCGGCGTTGTAGAAGTACTGGGTGATGGCGCCATTCGCGCCGGCCTCCACCTTGCGCTTGAAGTTGTCCAGGTCGATCCGGGCGTTGGCGGCCTGGGGGTGGAACTCGGGATAGGCGGCCACCTCGATGTGGAAATAGTCGCCGAACTCGCGCCGGATCAGCGCCACCAGTTCGTTGGCGTAGTTGAGTTCACCCCGGCCACTCATGCCGGTGCCGGAAGGCAGGTCACCGCGCAGGGTGACCAGTCGCCGGATACCCTGCTCCTTATAGCGGTTCAGCATCTGCTTGATCTCTGCGGCACTGCTGCTGATGCAGGAGATGTGGGGGGCGGCCTCAATTCCCTCGGAGACCAGCCACTCAACGCTCTGGAAAGTCCGGTCCTGGGTCGATCCGCCGGCCCCGAAGGTGACGGAGACATAGAGCGGGTCGATTCGGGCCAGTTTTTTTACCTGGTTTTTCAGCTTCTCCATCCCCTCTTCGCTCTTGGGCGGGAAGAGTTCGAAGCTGAACTGTCTTTGATCAGTCTGTTGTGGATGCATCGGTTTCTGTTGATCTGTGAATAGCCCTCACACCGCCGACAAAGTGCCGTTCGGTATGAGCGCGCTGGACGGGACAACGGCCCGGGCTCCACCTGTGGTCGGAGCCCGGGTCGAACGGGGATCAGTAGCGGTAATGGTCGGGCTTGTAGGGCCCTTCCACCGGTACACCGATGTAGTCGGCCTGTTCCTGGGTCAGGGTGGTCAGCTTGACGCCGATCTTCTCCAGGTGCAGGCGGGCCACCTCTTCATCCAGCTTTTTCGGCAGGGTGTAGACCTTGTTTTCATACCGGTCGGTGTTATTCCAGATCTCCATCTGCGCCAGGGTCTGGTTGGTGAAGCTGTTGGACATGACGAAACTGGGATGGCCGGTGGCGCAGCCCAGGTTGACCAGCCGCCCCTTGGCCAGCAGGATGATCCGCTTGCCGTCCGGGAAGATGATGTGATCCACCTGGGGTTTGATGTTCTCCCATTGGTACTGCTCCAGGCTGGCCACGTCGATCTCGTTATCGAAATGGCCGATGTTGCAGACGATGGCCTGATCCTTCATCTTGGCCATGTGGTCATGCTGGATGACATGGTAGTTGCCGGTGGTGGTAACAAAGATGTCGGCCTGGTTGCAGACCTCGTCCATGTTCACGACCCGGAACCCCTCCATGGCCGCCTGCAGGGCACAGATCGGATCGATCTCGCTGACCCACACGGTGGCGCCGAGTCCTTTCAGGGACTGGGCGCAGCCCTTGCCCACGTCGCCGTAGCCCAGTACCAGGGCGATCTTGCCGGCGATCATCACGTCGGTGGCCCGCTTGATACCGTCCACCAGGGACTCCCGGCAGCCGTACAGGTTGTCGAACTTGGACTTGGTCACCGAATCGTTCACGTTGATGGCGGGGAAGGGCAGCTCGCCGCGCTCCTGCATCTGATAGAGCCGGTGTACCCCGGTGGTGGTCTCCTCGGTAACACCCCTGATGTTCTTCATCTTGCTGGAGTACCAGTCGGGCTGGCTGGCCAGATGTTCACGGATGGCGGCGTACAGTACCCGCTCCTCTTCGCTGCCCGGGTTGTCCAGCACGCTGATATCCTTCTCGGCCTTGCTGCCCAGGATCAGCAGCAGGGTGGCGTCGCCGCCGTCATCCAGGATCATGTTGGGTGTGCCGCCATCGTGCCACTCCATGATCTTGTGGGTGTAGGCCCAGTACTCTTCCAGGCTCTCGCCCTTGTAGGCGAAGACCGGGATCTGCTGGTCGGCAATGGCGGCCGCGGCATGATCCTGGGTGGAAAAGATGTTGCAGGAGGCCCAGCGCACCTCAGCACCCAGCTTGATCAGGGTCTCGATCAGTACGGCGGTCTGGATGGTCATGTGCAGGCTGCCGGCAATGCGCGCGCCCTTGAGCGGCTTGCTTTCGCCATACTTCTCCTGCAGGGCCACCAGGCCCGGCATCTCGGTATAGGCGATGGCAATCTCCTTGTGGCCCCAATTGGCCAGGGAAATGTCGGCAATTTTGTAATCGTTAAAGTTGCTGTCAACTACGGCGTTCATCATTAGTCTCCGAAAAAACCAAGCGCCGTTCATTACTCATGTTCGCCCTCCCGAGCCTGGCAGGTGACCCTGTTGCAGCGCTTCTCGGGAGGGTTATTACGTTATCCCAGTCTATGGTTTATACCCTTTGAATGGCATGTTTTCTGTGCAAGCCCAGCGTAGATTATAACCCGGCGTCGGCACGCAGTGCCTCCGCCTTGTCGGTACGTTCCCAGGTGAACTCCGGTTCTTCCCGGCCGAAGTGGCCGTAGGCGGCGGTTTTCCGGTAGATCGGCTTGACCAGATCCAGCATCTGCAGAATACCGTAGGGGCGCAGGTCGAAGTGCTCCCGTACCAGCTGGGCGATCTTCGCTTCATCGATCTTTGCGGTGCCGAAAGTCTCAATCGAGATCGAGGTGGGCTCGGCCACGCCAATGGCGTAGGAGACCTGGATCTCGCAACGGTCAGCCAGTCCGGCGGCGACGATATTTTTCGCCACATAGCGTCCCGCATAGGCGGCGGAACGGTCCACCTTGGAGGGATCCTTGCCGGAGAAGGCGCCACCGCCATGACGCGCTGCGCCACCGTAGGTGTCGACGATAATCTTGCGTCCGGTCAGGCCGCAGTCACCGACCGGGCCACCGATCACGAACGAGCCGGTGGGATTGATGTGGATCTTCTCCTGCGGGCACTTGTCCAGCCACGCCTTGGGCAGAACCGGGTGCAGGATGTTCTCCATTACCGCCTCAATCAGATCACTCTGCTTGATATCCGGATCATGCTGGGTGGAGAGCACCACCGCGTCGATGCCGGTCACCAGGCCGTTTTCGTAGCGCAGGGTTACCTGGCTTTTTGCGTCGGGGCGCAGCCAGGGCAGTACCCGCTTCTTGCGCATCTCGGACTGGCGCTCCACCAGACGGTGGGCGTAGGTGATGGGGGCGGGCATCAGCACGTCGGTTTCGTTGGTGGCGTAACCGAACATCAGGCCCTGGTCGCCGGCGCCCTGCTCTTCCGGTGCCTTGCGATCCACGCCCTGGGCAATGTTGCTGGACTGTTTGCCAATCAGGGACATGACGGCACAGGTGCTGCCGTCGAAACCCACATCCGAACTGGTGTAACCGATATCACAGATCACCTTACGTACCAGGTCATCCAGATCGACCCAGGCGTTGGTGGTGATCTCACCGGCGACTATGACAGCGCCGGTCTTGATCATGGTTTCACAAGCCACCCGGGCATGTTCAGGGTCGGGGTCCCGGGCCAGGATCTCATCCAGCACCGCATCGGAGATCTGGTCTGCGACTTTGTCGGGGTGGCCCTCGGAGACCGATTCGGAGGTAAAGATATAGTCACTCATAAAGTATGTCTTCCGGAAAATGAAAAACCCGTCCAGCGAATGCTAAAGACGGGTTTACAGTAATCCTTATAACTGTTCCCTCGCTTTAGCTGCATTTGTAGAGCGCCCGCAATCTGAGTCAAATTGGCGCCGCACTACGGTATCCCCACCCCCTACTAATGTCAATTAATCCACGGTAATGACTTCCATAAGAATTTCATATCAATCTTGCCATTCTTTTAAGGTAGGATTATGGTCCTTTGATTTTGCGCCTTTTAGATGGGAGGGTGCGGTATGGTTTCCCTGCAGACCCCGGTATGCGATTTCGGCCTGCCGGCAATTGATTTTAATCTCCCCGGCGTGGACGGGAAACAGTGGTCCCTGGTCGATTGCCGGGGTGAGCGCGGGTTGCTGGTGATGTTCATCTGCAACCACTGTCCGTATGTGCAGGCGATCCGTGAGCGGATTGTACGCGATACCACGGAGCTGAAGGCATTAGGGGTTAATTCGGTAGCCATCATGTCGAATGACCCGAACCTCTACGAAGAGGATTCGTTCGAGAATATGGTCAGGGTTGCCCGGCAGTACCGCTTTCCATTTCCCTATCTGATGGATGAGAGCCAGGCGGTGGCCAGGCAGTACGGTGCCGTCTGTACACCGGATTTTTTCGGCTACAACGCTGATCTGGCGTTGCAGTACCGGGGGCGGCTGGATGCCAGTGGCAAGGCGGCGGCGGATGTGCGGCGGGACCTGTTTGAGGCCATGCGGCAGGTCGCCACGACCGGAAAGGGGCCGGAGGAGCAGATCCCCAGCATCGGTTGTTCCATAAAATGGCGGGACCAGTAACCGGAACAGATACTGTTTTGTCTGTTCGGCTTTGGAAATAAATAAAAGAAATCAACGTATTGCGGGTAAAGTGAGACACTGTTTTTACCCCCATAAGCGGATCTGGCTTGCTCCCGGCAGATGATGGCGCAAGAATGATCCCCCCGGAGTCCGGCAGCTGGCCGGATCAATACGGTTAAAAAATTTATCAAGAAACGTCTCCCTTGGCGGCGTTTCCGCCGCCGGCCTGGTTTCAGCCGGGCGGCCACAAAATTACTAAACCATCCTTAAGACAGGAGAGACATATGTCCTCACGCAGAAACCTTGCAAATGCCGTCCGTGCGCTCAGCATGGATGCGGTCCAGAAGGCCAAGTCGGGCCACCCGGGTGCGCCCATGGGAATGGCGGATATCGCTGAAGTGCTTTGGAATGACTACCTGAAACACAATCCGGCAAATCCTGACTGGCCAGACCGGGATCGCTTTGTACTCTCCAACGGACACGGTTCCATGCTGATCTACTCCCTGCTGCACCTGAGCGGCTACGATCTCAGCATCGAGGACCTGAAACAGTTCCGCCAGCTGCACTCCAAGACGCCGGGTCATCCGGAGTATGGCTACGCGCCGGGCGTGGAGACCACCACCGGCCCGCTCGGACAGGGCATCACCAATGCGGTCGGTATGGCCATTGCCGAGCGTGCGCTGGCGGCCGAATTCAATCGTGACGGCCACACCATCGTTGACCACAACACCTACGTGTTTCTCGGCGACGGCTGCATGATGGAGGGCATCTCCCACGAAGCCTGCTCGCTGGCCGGCACCCTGGGCCTGGGTAACCTGATCGCCGTGTGGGATGACAACGGTATCTCCATTGATGGCCATGTGGAGGGCTGGTTCCGGGATGATACGCCGAAGCGTTTCGAGGCCTACGGTTGGCATGTGATTCGCGACGTGGACGGACATGATCCGGAGGCGATCAACAAGGCTCTGGAATTCGCCAAGGCGATGACCGACAAGCCGACCCTGATCTGTGCCAGGACCACCATCGGTTTCGGTTCACCCAACAAGGCCGGCAGCCACGCCTGCCACGGCGCCCCGCTGGGTGATGAAGAGATCAATCTGACCAAGGCCGCGCTGGGTTGGGATCACGGACCGTTTGAAGTGCCGGAAGATGTCTACGCCGGCTGGGATGCCCGTGAGAAAGGCGCTGCCGCCGAGGCCGCCTGGAACCAGAAATTTGCCGCCTACCAGGAGGCCTATCCGGAGCTGGCTGCGGAATTCAAGCGCCGCATGGCCGGTGAACTGCCGGAAGACTGGGCCGCCAAGTCGGCTGAATTCGTGGCACAGATGAATGCCGAGGCGAAGAGCCCGGCCACCCGTCAGGCTTCCCTGGCCTCGATTGAGGGCTATGCGGCCCTGCTGCCGGAGCTGTTCGGTGGTTCCGCCGACCTGGGTTGTTCCAATCTGACCGAGTGGTCCGGTTACAAACCGATGCGGGCCGATTCGCCCAGCGCCAACTACATCAACTACGGGGTGCGTGAGTTTGGTATGTCCGCCATCATGAATGGCGTGGCCCTGCATGGCGGGCTGATCCCGTTCGGCGCCACCTTCCTGATGTTCTCCGAGTATGCCCGTAACGCCCTGCGCATGGCGGCGCTGATGAAGCAGCGTTCCCTGTTCGTCTATACCCATGACTCCATCGGCCTGGGCGAGGATGGACCAACCCATCAGCCGGTTGAACAGATCGCCACCCTGCGTATGATCCCCAACATGTCGGTATGGCGCCCCTGTGACACGGTGGAGACCGCCGTGGCCTGGAAGGCTGCCATCGAACGCAAGGACGGCCCCACCTGTCTGATCTTCTCCCGCCAGGGCCTGCCGTTCATGCAGCGTGACGAGCAGCAGATTGCCGATATCACCAAGGGCGGCTATGTCCTGCGTGACTGCGAAGGCACGCCGGATGCCATCCTGATTGCCACCGGTTCGGAAGTGGGACTGGCGGTGGATGCGGCAGCGGAACTGACCGGCAAAGGCAAGCGCATCCGGGTGGTCTCCATGCCGTCGGTGGATCTGTTCGAGGCCCAGAGCGAGGCCTATCGTGAGTCAGTCCTGCCCGCATCAGTGACGGCCCGGGTCGTGGTCGAAGCGGGTATCCCGGATGGTTGGTACAAGTATGCCGGCAAAGTGGTGGGTATTGACCGCTTCGGCGAATCGGCACCGGCAGACCAGCTGTTCAAGGAGTTCGGCTTTACCGTTGAAAATGTCGTCAAGGCAGTGGAAGAGACGCTTTAAACGAATTGGTGCCGGGGCGCTGCAGGCGCCTCCGGCCTCAGGATCAGAATGCAGTAAATTACAATTATCTGGAGGTTTGTCTTATGACTATCAAAGTGGGCATTAACGGTTTTGGTCGAATCGGACGCATGGTGTTCCGTGCCGCGGTACAGAATTTCGACGATATCGAGGTTGTTGGTATCAATGATCTGCTGGATCCCGATTACCTGGCCTATATGCTGAAGTTCGACTCGGTACACGGCCGTTTCCAGGGTGATGTGGCGGTTGATGGCAATACCCTGGTGGTTAATGGCAAGCGTATTCGCCTGACCGCCGAGCGTGATCCGGCCAACCTGAAATGGAATGAGGTGGGTGCGGATGTGGTGGTGGAGTCCACCGGCCTGTTCCTGACCAAGGAGACCTGCGAAAAACATATCGCTGCCGGTGCCAAGAAAGTGATCCAGAGCGCCCCCAGCAAGGACGACACGCCGATGTTCGTTTACGGCGTGAATCACGACAAGTACGCCGGTGAGACCATCATCTCCAACGCCTCCTGTACCACCAACTGTCTGGCACCGATCGCCAAGGTGCTGAATGACAGCTTCGGTATCAAGCGTGGCCTGATGACCACCGTGCATGCGGCAACCGCCACCCAGAAGACCGTGGACGGCCCCTCCATGAAGGACTGGCGCGGCGGTCGCGGTATCCTGGAAAACATGATCCCCTCGTCCACCGGTGCGGCCAAGGCGGTTGGCAAGGTGATCCCCGAGCTGAACGGACTGCTGACCGGTATGTCGATCCGCGTGCCGACCTCCGATGTCTCGGTGGTGGATCTGACCGTCGAGCTGAAAAACGACGCCACCTATGCCGATATCTGCAGCGCCATGAAGGATGCCTCGGAAGGCAACATGAAGGGTGTCCTGGGTTACACCAACGAGAAAGTGGTCTCCACCGACTTCCGTGGTGAGTCCTGTACCTCCACCTTCGATGAGGGTGCCGGTATCGCGCTGGATAACACCTTTGTAAAAGTGGTCTCCTGGTATGACAACGAGTGGGGCTACTCCAGCAAGGTGCTGGAGATGATCCGCGTCATGCAGAAATAACGGCATGGCATGGCGGGAGTTACTCTCTCCTCCCGCCTGACAACCGTTGCCCCGGCACCGCCAGTGCGGGCCGGGGTAATGGGTTGATGGCTAGAGGTATTAGCTGAAACAACCGTTTCATCTAATCCCTTTATAAATAAAACCATACCTTCTCAGGAGATCCTTTCCATGTCCGTTATCAAAATGACCGACCTTGACCTCGCTGGTAAACGGGTGCTGATCCGTCAGGATCTGAATGTGCCCATCAAGGCGGGCAAGGTGGCTTCGGATAAGCGTATTCGCGCCTCCCTGTCGACCATTGAACACTGCGTCAAAGCGGGTGCACAGGTGCTGCTGATGTCCCACCTGGGACGCCCCACCGAGGGTGAATTTGCCGAAGAGTTCTCGTTGCTGCCGGTGGCCAGCTATCTGTCGGATGCGCTGGGCAAAGAGGTGAAACTGGTCAGTGACTACCTGCAGACGCCGCCGGCCATGGAAAACGGTGACGTGGTGTTGCTGGAGAATGTGCGTTTCAACGTGGGTGAGAAGAAAAACGACGAGACCCTGTCACGCCAGTATGCTGCCCTGTGCGACATCTATGTGATGGACGCCTTTGGCACGGCCCACCGGGCCCAGGCCTCAACCCACGGGGCCGGCACCTATGCGCCGACCGCCTGCGCCGGCCCCCTGCTGGCAGGTGAGCTGGAGGCGCTCGGCCGGGCCCTGGACAATCCGGCGCGCCCCATGGCGGCGATCGTGGGTGGTTCCAAGGTCTCCACCAAGCTGACCGTGCTGGATGCACTTTCCAAGATCGTCGACCAGTTGATTCCCGGTGGCGGTATCGCCAACACCTTTATCGCTGCCGCCGGTTATAACGTGGGCAAGTCCCTGTATGAAGCGGACCTGATCCCGGAGGCCAAACGGCTGATGGAGGTGGCCAAGGCCAAGGGTGGCGAGATCCCGGTGCCTACCGACGTGGTCTGTGGCAAGGAGTTTTCCGAATCCGCCGAGGCGACCGTCAAGCGGGTCGAGGATGTGGCGGATGATGACATGATTTTCGATATCGGTCCCGAGACGGCAGCACGCTTCGCCGAGATGATGAAATCGGCCGGCACCATCGTCTGGAATGGGCCGGTGGGCGTGTTCGAGTTTGACCAGTTTGGTGCCGGTACCCAGACCCTGGGGCTGGCGATCGCCGAATCGGCGGCATTCTCGATTGCAGGTGGCGGCGATACACTGGCCGCCGTGGATAAATATGCCATCGCCGATCGTGTCTCCTATATTTCAACCGGTGGCGGTGCTTTCCTGGAGTTCCTGGAGGGCAAGAAACTGCCGGCGGTGGAGATGCTGGAGTCGCGCGCGGCTGGCTGACCAACGGGAAGCCGGTGCCCGTCAGGATCGGGCGCCGGCTTCGGAGACACTATGCTAAGAAGAACCAAAATATTGGCCACACTGGGTCCGGCAACCGATGACCCCAAGGTACTGGATCAGTTGATCGGTGCCGGTGTGGATGTGGTACGCCTGAATCTCTCGCACGGCACCCATGAGGAACATCTGCGCCGTGCCGAAGCGGTGCGCGACCGGGCACGGGCCAGTGGCCGCCAGGTGGGGGTACTGGTGGACCTGCAGGGGCCCAAGATCAGGATCACCGGATTCCGCGACGGAAAGGTGTTCCTGGAGCAGGGCGCGCGTTTTGTGCTGGATACCCGCTGCGGCCCCAAGGAGGGCGATCAGGAGCGGGTCGGGCTCACTTTTCCTGAACTGATCCGGGATGTGAAACGGGGTGATACCCTGGTGCTGGCCGATGGGGCCATCGTGCTCTGGGTCAACGAGGTGAGCGACACCGAGATCGACTGCAAGGTGCAGACCGGTGGCGAGCTTTCCAACAGCAAGGGGATCAACAAGCAGGGCGGCGGTCTCTCCGCCCCTGCGCTGACCGACAAGGACAAAGAGGATATCCGCTTTGCCGCCAGCATCGAGGCCGACTACCTGGCCGTCTCCTTTGTGCGCAGTGCCGAGGATGTGAACCAGGCCAGAGCGCTGCTGCGCGAGGCCGGCGGTGAGGGGGGCATTGTCTCCAAGGTGGAGCGGGCCGAGGCGCTGGAGGTGATCGAAGAGATCGTCGAGGCGTCTGAAGCGATCATGATCGCCCGGGGCGATCTGGGGGTCGAGATTGGTGACGCGGAGCTGCCGGCGGTGCAGAAGCGGCTGATCCGCCTGGCCCGTTCACGCAACAAGGTGGCAATCACCGCCACCCAGATGATGGAGTCGATGATCGAGCATCCGATCCCGACCCGGGCCGAGGTGTTCGACGTGGCCAATGCGGTGCTGGATGGTACCGATGCGGTCATGCTCTCGGCGGAGACGGCGGCCGGTCACTACCCGGTACAGACCGTGGAGGCGATGAGCAAAATCTGCCGCGAGGCGGAAAAGCAGCGCAAGGTGCGCAAGTCCCACCACCGTCTTAACAGTGTGTTCGGACGCATCGATGAGGCCATCGCCATGGCCGCCATGTATACTGCCAATCACCTGAATGTGGCGGCCATCGCCGCCTGGACCGAGACCGGTTATACACCCATGTGGATGTCTCGCATCAGCTCCGGGATCCCGATCTATGCCCTGACCTCCCATGTGGCGACCCGGCGCAAGGTGACCCTGTTCCGGGGCGTCTATCCGGTCAGTTTCGACGTCCCCGGCGGTGATGCCCAGGATATCAACAAGGCGATCGTGGACGAAATGCTGCAGCGGGGTGCCGTGCGCAAGGGCGATCTGCTCATCATCACCAAGGGTGATACCAACGGGGTGATGGGTGGTACCAACGTGATGAAGATCCTGCGCGTCGGTGAGCACACCGCCGAGCCGGCATGAATTGGGTAACAGTGGAACGGATGGGGCCGGTGAAGGCGCCCACCCGGATAGTGCGTGCGGGATGACCGCAGGGGTGCAGGCAGGCAGCTTGCCCCGGACGCTTGATTTATTACACGGGCGGGTTATCGTCCGGCGGATTACACAAGAAATCATCTAGAGAAGGAGAACACAATGCCTCTTATTTCCATGCGACAGCTGCTCGACTATGCCGCTGACCACCAGTTTGGTATGCCGGCGTTCAACGTCAACAATATGGAGCAGGTTCACGCCATCATGCAGGCGGCTGACGAAACCGACAGCCCGGTCATCATGCAGGGTTCGGCCGGGGCACGTGCCTACGCCGGCGAAACCTTCCTGCGCCACCTGATCCTGGCGGCCCTGGAGGCTTATCCGCACATCCCTATTGTCATGCACCAGGATCACGGCACCTCGCCGGCGGTCTGCCTGCGCTCTATCCAGTCCGGTTTCTCGTCGGTCATGATGGATGGCTCCCTGATGACGGATGGCAAGACACCCTCCTCTTACGAGTACAACGTGGATGTGACCCGCCGGGTAGTGGAGATGGCCCACGCCGGTGGTGTGTCGGTCGAGGGTGAACTGGGCTGCCTGGGCTCCCTGGAGACCGGTGAGGCCGGTGAAGAGGACGGCATCGGTGCCGAGGGCAAGCTGGATATGGACCAGCTGCTGACCGATCCCGAGCAGGCGGCCGATTTCGTCAAACAGACCCAGGTGGATGCCCTGGCTATCGCCATCGGCACCTCCCACGGCGCCTACAAGTTCACCAAGAAACCGACCGGCGAGGTGCTGCGCATCGATCGGATCAAGGAGATCCACCAGCGTATCCCCAACACCCATCTGGTGATGCACGGCTCCTCCTCGGTACCGCAGGAGTGGCTGGCCATTATCAATAACTTCGGTGGTGACATGGGGCAGACCTACGGTGTGCCGGTTGAAGAGATTGTTGAGGGCATCAAGCACGGTGTCCGCAAGGTCAATATCGACACCGACCTGCGCATGGCCTCGACCGGCTCCATTCGCCGGCATCTGCAGGAAAACCCCTCCAACTTCGATCCGCGCAAGTTCCTGAAAGAGGCTACCCAGGGGATGAAGGAGATCTGCAAGGCGCGCTACGAAGCGTTCGGTTGCAGTGGTCACGCGTCAAAGATCCGTGCCAAGTCCCTGGAGACCATGTTCGGTCTGTACGAAAAAGGCGAGCTGGACCCGAAAATCAGCTGATCGGCATAGCTGTCGCTGTTAAGCAGGGGTGCCTCCGGGCACCCCTTTTTTTGTCTGGAGATAGCCGGGAGGCTCAGGAGTGGCGCTGGGAAGAAACGGATTTATGTCCCGCTGGAGACCCGGGATGATGGCCGGAAACCGGGTATAGCCAACAAAATTACCGCCTGTGGGGTCATTTAATCGCCCTCGTGATTTAGATTTTCAGCTGCATGTCTTAGAATTTGCCACTGGTGCTCTGTCCGCGGCAAGGTTGGTGAGTTGCAGAATCAGGGTACGGGCTTGGTGGGCTGCTGTCGGGAGTGGTCCGCATAACAATAACGACAACCAGTAAGGAGATGATGCTGTGGCGGAGCACTATCAGGTTATCTATACCGGCGAATTGCAACTCGATACCCAGGTTGAAGATGCGATTGCCGCTTTCTGTGAACGGTTCAAAGTACCGGAAGCCAAGGCTCGAAAACTGCTGTCATCGGCCCGTGAGGTGGTACTGAAGAAATCACTGGAGAAGCCGAAGGCGGAAAAATATCTGCAGGTGCTGGAGTCGATCGGCATGGTGGTCCGCATGGAGCCCATGCAGGTGATCCCGGCAAGTGAAAAACTTTCACTGGTGCCGATCGAAGAGGAACGGGTTGATCCGGACAGTCCCACGGTGGCTTCCCTGGATCCTGCCGCAGTGCAGGCCGCCCGGGCAACCAAGGTCTGTCCCAAATGCGGTTCCGATCGACTGGATAACGACACCTGTCTCAACTGCGGCATCGTGATTCCCAAATACCTGGCCCGGCAGGCGGAACTGGCCGCTGCCGCAGAATCCACGGCTACCCCGGGAGCGGACGATCCCTACGCGGCGCCCCAGGCGGAGCTGGTCAGCGAGGCGCAGCGCGGCGAGCTGTCCGGTCCGCATGTCCGGCCATTCGGCAACGGCTGGAAGTGGATCAGCCAGGGTTTCTGGCATTTCAAGCAGAACCCCCTGGCATGGATCGTTGCCCTGGTGGTCTGGGTGGTGCTGTCAACGCTGATCAGCCTGGTGCCGTTTATCGGTTCACTGCTCATCACGCTGGTTTCCCCGGTCATCCTGGCCGGGCTGATGATGGGGGCTGCCGCCCAGGAGCATGGTGACGATTTCGAGATCAGCCACCTGTTTGCCGGATTCTCCTCCAGTGTGGGCCAGCTGGTACTGGTGGGGCTGCTCTATCTGGTCGGCATGGTGGTGATGGTTGTTGTGCTCACCATGGTCGGTGGCGGGGTGATGTTCGGCGTTATGGGGGGCATGCAGGGTGCTGAACCGGGTGCCATCCCTTCGGCCGCCGGCATCGGTTCCGTGGTGCTGATCATGTTGCTGGGCCTGGGTTTGTCGATCCCGCTGATGATGGCCTACTGGTTCGCCCCGGCCCTGATCGTCATGGAGGGGATGTCGGCCATCCCTGCCATGAAACAGAGCTTTTCCGGCTGTGTGAAGAATATCCTGCCGTTTCTGCTCTATGGGGTGATCGGCCTGATACTGTTCTTCATCGGTGCCATCCCGGTGGGACTGGGCCTGTTGGTGGTGTTGCCGGTGATGGCCGCCTCCATGTATACCGCCTATCGGGATATCTATTACCAATGAATACCGCTTGATGCTGGATACCATCCGCAGCTACGAGACGCCGGAAGGGATTGCGCTGAGTCTGCGCATCGCCGGGCCGGTGGTCCGTAGCTGCGCCTGGGCCATCGACATGCTGATCCGTGCCGGGCTCTACCTGGCGATCGCCATTCCGTTTTCGTTTCTGGGTGGCCTGGGGTTCGGCCTGATGCTGGTGCTGTTTTTTCTCATCGAGTGGTTCTACCCGGTACTGTTTGAGATGCGCCAGGGGGCGACGCCGGGTAAAAAGGCCATGGGGCTGGAGGTGATCCAGGATAACGGCACCCCCATATCCTGGTCCGCCTCCCTGATCAGAAACCTGTTGCGGGCGGCCGATTTTCTGCCGTTTCTCTATGCAGCCGGGCTGATTTCCATGCTGTTGAACCGTAATTTTCAGCGCCTCGGCGATCTGGCTGCCGGCACCCTGGTGGTCTACCGGGGCAAGTCGGTGGTACGACCGGTATTGCCGGATGTGCGGCCAATCCATCCGCCCGGCCACTTCGCCCGCGAAGAGCAGCGCTCCCTGTTGGCATTTGCCGAACGCGCGCCCCAGTTGACCCCGGCACGCCGTGTCGAACTGGCGGAGATCCTCGGTGATCTGAGTGGAAAACGGGGCGAGCCGGCGGTTAACGAGTTGCTGGCTTACGCCAGCTGGCTGGCCCAGGGGCAGGGTCGCTAGCATGCGGCAGCTTGGCTTTGAACAACAGCATCGGGAGCAGTGGGAAACCATGCGGCTGCTGCTGGATGATCTGGACCGCCCCGCTCGGCGCCGAACGCTTTCGGCGACTGAACTGGATGCCCTGCCCGGGCTCTACCGGGAGGTTTGTAATCACTATGCCATTGCCCGCAGCCGCCACTACAGCCCGGCGCTGGAGCAGCAGCTGCATGAGCTGGTGTTGCGCGGCCATCGACAACTCTATTCCGGCCGCACCGCCGAGTTGTGGCGCCTGGTACAGTTCATCGCCTACGGTTTTCCCTGTGCCCTGCGCCGCCAGATCCGCTACTTCTGGCTGGCCGCGGCGCTGCTGTTCCTGCCCGGTCTGCTGCTGGGCGGCTTCTGCTATGTGCAGCCGGACCTGATCTACAGCGTCATGGATGAGGACCAGGTGGCGGACATGGAGTCGATGTACGATCCGGCTAACCGCAAACCGGGACGCTCCCTGGCGCGCAGTGCCGAGACCGACCTGATGATGTTTGGGCACTATATATCGAACAACATCGGCATCGGTTTCCGCACTTTTGCCGGCGGGATGCTGTTCGGCCTGGGGACCGTGTTGCTGTTGCTGTTCAACGGGGTGGTGCTGGGCGCCGTGGCGGGTCACCTGACCCGGATCGGTTACCAGGAGACTTTCTGGCCGTTTGTCTCGGGTCATGGCGCCTTTGAGTTAACCGCCATCGTGATCTGCGGTGCCGCCGGGCTGATTATCGGCCATGCCCTGATCGCACCCGGCCCGCTGCCCCGGCTCATGGCCCTGAAGCAGCGGGCCAGACAGGCGTTACCGCTGGTCATGGGGGCCGCCTTCATGTTGCTGATTGCCGCCTTTATCGAAGCGTTCTGGTCTTCCAGTTCCCTGTCTGCCGGAATCAAATACACCGTGGCGGGCCTGTTCTGGATACTGGTGCTGCTCTATCTCGGCCTGGCCGGGAGGAGGGCGCATGGATCTGGATAGAATCGCCGTCACCGTGCGCCCCCGCACCCCCTGGGAGGCGATCGATCTGGGCTTTGTCATGGCCCGCACCTGGTTCACGCCGCTCTGGTTGCTGTGGCTGGCCCTGGCGCTGCCGGTCTACCTGTTGTCCATGCTGTTTTTGGATGATGATCCGTTCTGGGCGATCCTGATTGTCTGGTGGTGCAAGCCGGCCTATGAGCCGCTGCTGCTGTTCTGGCTGAGTCGCGCCCTGTTTGCCGATCGGCTCGGCACCGGAGCGACCCTGCGGCGCACGTTCAGCGTTATCCGTCCCCAGCTGCTGGCCAACCTGACCTGGCGCCGCTTCAATCCCAGTCGTTCGTTCAATATGCCGGTGGTGGTGCTGGAGAAACTCAGGGGCAAGGCGCGCAAAAAACGCATCGGGGTATTGAGCCAGCGTCAGCAGGCGAGTATCTGGCTGACCCTGGTCGGGTTGCTGTTTGAGGTGATACTGCAGCTGGCCGCCATATTTCTGATCATTGCCATGCTGCCCGAGGAGTTGCGCTGGCTGGATCTGGATAACTTCCTGTTCAACCCCGGGCGACTGGAGCAGTGGCTGCAGAATCTGGTCGAACTGTTGGCGATGTCGCTGATTGCCCCGTTCTACGTGGCGGCCGGTTTTTCGCTCTACCTAAGTCGGCGTACCGAGCTGGAGGCGTGGGATATCGAAATCGCCTTCCGGCGCCTGATGGGCAGCAGGCAGGATGGCAAGTTGGCTCAGTCCGGCACGGTGCCGGGTAAGCTGGCCGTTCTGCTGTTGTGCGGCGTGTTGCTGGGCGGTGGTGTTGGTGCCGATCTGCAGGCCGCTACCGCGGTGGATGGAGCTGAGGCGAAAGCACTCATTGATGAGGTGCTGGCGGATCCTGCATTCGGCAAGCGCACATCGGTGACCTACTGGAAATACATCGGGGGACAGGATGAGACGGTCGATGAATCAGACGAGCCGCCCGCACTCCTGAAGTGGCTGCTGGATGTACTGGAGGGCTTCACCCGGGGATTCGCCGCATTTGGTAAGGCGTTGCTGCTGATAGTGGCGGGCGTGCTGCTGGGTTGGCTGCTGTACAGGGCCTGGCGCAGTGGAGACTATCTGGGGATGCGCCCGCCGGACAGGGCGCGGCAGAAAACGCCTCCCGCCAGCCTGTTTGGTCTGTCCCTGGAACGGGATGACCTGCCTGACGATGTGGCCGCCGCCTGTCGGGATTTTCTGCGGCAGGGCGATGTGCGGGCGGCCTTGAGTCTGCTCTACCGGGGCGTGTTGGTGTATCTGCTTGAACAGGATCGGCTGGAGATCCCGGACAGCGCCACCGAGGGTGAGTGCGTCGAGCAGGTCCGGGCGTCCTGCCCCGAGGCGCAGTCGGCCTACTTTGCCCGCCTGACACGGCTCTGGATAGTGACCGCTTACGGACACCAGACACCGGATCAGCAGCAGATAGCCGGGCTCTGTGGCGAGTGGGAGCGACTGTTTGGTGGAGTGGCTGACCATGCGCAATAGGCTGTTATGGATACTGTTCGGTCTGGTACTGCTGCTACTGGTCGGCTGGGGAGTGCGGTGGTTTTTCAGTAACTTTGAACAGCAAACGCGGGAAGTGGTGGAAGGGATCTCCCCGGCAGCCCGGAAAAATCCGTTACTGGCGGCGGAACGTTTTCTCAATCGAATCAATATAACCACTGAAAGTATCAGTGGCCGGGATCAGTTGCTCAAGCCGCCGGCGGAGCCGGGGTTGCTGCTGGTCTACCGCCTGGTGGGCAGTCTGCCGGCGGAGCGGGAACAGGCTCTGCTGGCCTGGGTCAGGCGAGGCGGTCATCTGCTGGTGACGCCGCAGCAGGCCTGGGATGAAGAGGCGGAAACCAGTGGCAACAGCCTGTTGGACGATCTTGGCGTACAGCCGGTTTTCCTGGATGGGGATGAGGATGAGTCCGACTCCGCAGAGGCGGATTCGACCACGGAAGACGACTCCGAGCCGGCCCCGCTGCGCTTCCGGATGCCCGGGGCCAACGGGCCGATAGCGGTCGCCTTCAATCCGCGACGGCAGCTGTTTGACCGGCTTGGCCATGCGGATTGGACGGCGGAGTCGGACCAGGGCAGCCACTTGCTCCAGTATGCCGTCGGGCGTGGCAAGGTTACCGTGCTGAGTGATCTGCAACCGTTCTCCAACCAATCAATCGGTGAGCATGATCACGCCCTGCTGCTGGCCCTGCTGGCCGGTGAACAGCGCCGCGCCTGGCTGCTCTACAGCAGCGCCATGCCGTCCCTGCCGGTGCTGTTGTGGCGCCATGTACCGGGCCTGGTCATATCACTGTTGACGCTGGTGGGGCTGCTGGTCTGGTCGCTTACCCGGCGCAGTGGGCCGCTCCGCTCGGCGGAACAGCCGGCGCGGCGCAACCTGATGGAGCATCTGGGGGCGGTGGGACGTTACCTGTGGCGCGTTGACCGGGCGGCCGGGACTTTCCGGCAATCGCAACTGGCCCTGGAACAGGCCTGGCAACGCCGTCATCCGGTATTGGGTACCCTGCCGCAGCGCGGGCGCTGCGAATGGATTGCCGCTTATACCGGACTCTCCCCCGGGGCCGTGGAGCAGGCGCTCTACGGCGACTACCAGGGCGAGCAGGGATTTATCCAGGTGACAATCACACAACAGAGACTGACGGCGCAGTTGCGCCTGCAGACCAGGCAGCATGAAATCGGGAGAGAGGCGAGTGGATGAGGCGATGAACGGGACAGCGCAGGCTACAGAGGGTCTGCCGCAGGAGATTCTGGAGCAGGTCCAGGGTCTGGAGCGGGAAGTGCAGCGGGCGGTGATCGGCCAGAGCCGGGTGATCCGGGAGGTGATTGTGGGTCTGCTGGCGGCCGGACACGTGCTGGTGGAAGGGGTGCCGGGGTTGGGCAAGACCTTGCTGGTGCGGGCACTGGCCGCCGCGGTGGGTGGTCATTTCAACCGGGTCCAGTTCACCCCCGACCTGATGCCCAGCGACATCAGCGGGCATGTGATGTTCGATATGAAACGGGATGCCTTCCGGGTGCGCAAGGGGCCGGTTTTCTGTAACTTTCTGCTGGCGGATGAGATCAACCGGGCGCCGGCCAAGACCCAGTCCGCCCTGCTGGAGGTGATGCAGGAGCAGCAGGTCACGATTGAGGGCAGCTCCTATCCGCTGGATCTGCCGTTTCTGGTGCTGGCCACCCAGAATCCGATTGAACAGGAGGGCACCTACCCGCTGCCGCAGGCCCAGCTGGATCGCTTTCTGCTCAAGGTCTATATCGATTACCCGAACGAGGAAGAGGAGCAGGCGCTGGTGCATCATGTCACCCACGGTGCCGTGGGTGACCAGCTGGATGTTTCCAGGGTGGGTGAGTTGCTGCAGCCGGCCCAGGTGCTGAAACTGCAACAGGTGGCGGCCGGCCTGCGGGTGGATGAGCAGATCGTCGCCTATGCGGTCCGTATCGTACGGGCGGCACGGGACTGGCGTGGTGTCGAAGTGGGGCCGGGGCCGCGTGGCAGCATCGCCCTGCTGCGCGCCGCCCGGGCCCATGCTCTGCTGAGTGGCAACGCCTTTGTGACGCCTGATGATGTGAAGGGGGTGGCGCCCGCGGTACTGCGGCACCGCATGAAACTGACCACCGATCTGGAGATCGAGGGTTATCAACCGGACGACGTATTGGCCGATATCCTGGTCAATGTGGACGCGCCCCGCATATGACCCCTGGTCGGTCGCTGCTCTGGGCCCTGTCTGCCATCTGCCTGCTGGCACTATCGGCGGCCTTCTATCCGGCGCTGCAGGTGTCCTGGCAGGTGCTGTTCTGGGTGCTGATCGGGGTGGCGTTGCTGGATGCCTTGCTGGCGCTGAAGGCACCGCCGGTCAGGCTCACCCGCAGCCTGCGCCGTGCTATCCCGGTTGGTGTCTGGTCGAAGGTAGAACTGACCCTGGAGAATAGGGGCTCCCAGCCGCTCCGGTTGATGCTGCATGATCACTATCCGGCCGATTTCGACAGCGAGTCCATGCCCTGTCGGTTGGCGATCCCGGCGATCGGTTTCGGCCGGGTTGCGTACCGGGTCAGGCCGCGCCGGCGCGGCGATGCTGAATTTGCCGGCTGTGATCTGATTGTCGCCTCACCACTGGGATTGTGGCGACGACGCCACTTCTATCCGCTGGCTGAGCCGGTCCAGGTATTTCCCGATTTTCAGGAGATCGGTCGATTCGCCCTGTTGGCGACCGATCATCGCCTCAGCCAGATGGGGGTACGGCTGCGCCAGCGACGCGGTCAGGGCAATGATTTCCACCAGTTGCGGGAGTATCGCTCCGGTGATGCCCTGCGCCAGATCGACTGGAAGGCCAGCTCACGCTATCGCAAGCTGATCTCCCGGGAGTACCAGGATGAGCGTGACCAGCAGGTGGTTTTCCTGCTCGACTGCGGACGCCGTATGCGGCACGAGGAGGCGGGCCGGGTGCACCTGGACCAGGCCCTGAATGCCCTGTTATTGCTGGCCCATGTGGCGGCCCGGCAGGGCGACGCGGTGGGCCTGCTTACCTTTGGTGGCGTGGATCGCTGGTTGCCGCCCCACAAGGGTGACGGGGTGATCAGGGAGCTGCTGGCGCGTACCTATGATGTCACCGCCGGGCCCGATGCGGCCGACTTCCTGCTGGCGGCCAAACAGCTGATGGCGCTGCAGCAGCGCCGCGCGTTGGTGGTGCTGATGACCAACACCCGGGACGAGGATCATGCTGACCTGGCCGCCGCGATCCAGCTGCTGAAACGGCGTCACCTGGCGGTGGTGGCCAATCTGCGCGAGTCGGTGCTGGATGAGGTGCTGGAACGGCCGGTGAGTGACCTGGATGGGGCGCTGGAGTTTCACACCGTGAATGCATACCTGGAGAGCCGCCGCCGGAGCCTGGAACGGCTGCAACATCAGGGCGTGCTTACCCTGGATCTGCAGGCGCCGCAACTGCCGGTGGCCCTGGTCAATGGTTACCTGATGATCAAGGCCGCCGGTTCACTGTGAGCAAAATGGAGAGAAAACTGCAGAATATTGCTGAGATGACGCTATAGCTCTTTACAGGAAAGCAGGAATGCAACGAGTCGGAGCAGAGGGATGTTTGTAAGGAGGTTGTGATGGCACTGTTTGGCAGGGGTGAAGAGAAAAAACGGTTAGCTGAACTGGAAGAGGAGAATCAGCGACTTGGCCGGGAGCTGGAGCAGTACAGAACCGAGCTGGCGGCCCGGGAAGCAGAGCTGGATCAGCTCCGGGGTGCCGCCGCAGGGGAGGCGCAACTGGATCAACTGATGCGCTATGAGAACGAAAACCTGAAGCTGGGGCTGGTGGATATCCAGGGGAACCTGGCCGGATCAGTCAGTGCGGCCAAGCACTCACTGGCCGGATACGGCGAAATCACCAGTGAGATCGAGACGCTGGTGAGCCATATTGAGCAGATCACCACTGATCTGGATGCCCTGTCTGATGTATCGGCGCAGTCCGGTGAATCGGTATCGGATATGTCCTCCCGGGCCGATGAGATCAGTTCCATCCTGGCCCTGATCAAGGGGATTGCGGAGCAGACCAACCTGCTGGCGCTGAATGCGGCTATCGAGGCGGCCCGGGCCGGTGAACAGGGGCGCGGTTTTGCCGTGGTCGCCGATGAAGTGCGCGGACTTGCCGACAAGACCCAGGCTGCCATTACCGAGATCAATGACGTGATCCAGACCATGCATGACAACGTCAGGTCGGTCTCCGCGGCATCGGTTCAGGTGATCGAGATGGTCGGCAAGGTGGCCGGTGCAGTGGGTGGTTTTCAGCAGGATCTGGGCAAGATGGGCAACGGGGTGCAGGCCTATTTTGATGACATCAACCAGATGACGGATAACGTTTTCCTCAGTCTGGCCAAGCTGGATCATGTGCTCTGGAAGGTCAATACCTACCTCTCGGTCAATATGAATAAACCGGCCTTCGATTTTGTTGACCATCACCACTGCCGACTGGGCAAGTGGTACTACGAAGGCGATGGCAAACAGTTTTTCTCCCACTCAAGCCACTACCCGCAGATCGAGGAGCCCCACTCGGTGGTTCACCAGGGGACCAAAGGGGTGTTTGAACTGCTGGGCGGCGAACGGCGTGATTATGCGGCCCTGCTGAACGCCTTTCAGGTGATGGAGCAGAACAGCCAGCAGGTGTTCGATATGCTGGACCGGGTCGAGGAGGACGCCAAGGAGTCGCGGCGCCGGTAGCCAACCGGCCGATTCAGTAAAGGGGCAGTGGCGGCTCGTCCAGCAGCCGGAGCTGCTGCTCCAGTTCCCCCAGGTGGGACTGCCAGTACTGGTGGGTGTGAAACCAGGGGAACGCCTGGGGAAAGGCCGGGTCACTCCAGCGCCGGGCCAGCCAGGCGGCGTAGTGGATCATGCGCAGGGTGCGCAGTGGTTCAATCAGGGCCACCTCCCGGCCATCCAGCTCGCGGAAGGTCTCATAGCCCTCCCGGATATAACTCAGCTGCAATGCCATCTCCTGGCGATCACCGGACAGCAGCATCCACAGATCCTGAATCGCCGGCCCGCTGCGGCAGTCATCCATGTCCACGAAGTGTGGTCCCTGGTCGGTCCAGAGGATATTGCCCGGATGGCAGTCGCCATGCAGACGGATTGTCTGGCAGTCGCGGCAGGCGGTGAAGGCCGCATCAATGCGCTGCTGCAGCGCCTCGGTCACCCGGCGGTAAGCCGACTCCAGCTCCAGGGGGATAGCACCCTGATCCAGCAGGTACCGGGCACAGTCACGGCCCATCTGATCCGGATCGATGCGCGGCCGGTGCACGAACGGCCGGGCTGCACCCAGCAGGTGGATGCGGGCGATAAAGCGACCGATCCAGGCCAGGTTGTCCGGGTTCTCCAGCTCCGGCCAGCGGCCGCCACGGCGGGGGAACAGGGCGAAACGGTAGCCCTGGTAGTGATGCAGCGTGTTTCCCGCCGGATCCTGCAGCGGAGGGACCACCGGTATCTCGTCGGCGGCCAGGGCCAGGGTGAAGTCGTGCTCCTCCTGGATGCTGGCGTCGCTCCAGCGTTCCGGCCGATAGAACTTGGCCACCAGGGGCGGTGCGTCTTCCATGCCGATCTGGTAGACCCGGTTTTCGTAGCTGTTGAGGGCCAGCATGCCGCCACTGGGCTGGTAGCCGACCGATTCCAGGGCGCTGAGAATGGTCTCCGGGCTCAGGTCGGCATAGGGGGTGTCCGCCTCAGACATCGAAGCCCGCCTGTCGCAACACCCGCTGCAACTGACGCGGCTCGAAGCCGTGGACCTGCTGTTCGCCCACCATGATCAGCGGTACGCCACGCCCGCCGGCGCGCATGAAATCGAGCTGGGCACGCCGGTTGCGCTCCACATCCTGCTCGGTGAACGGGATATGGTGCTCCTTCAGGTAGGCCTTGGCCCGGCGGCAGTGGCTGCAGTTGCGGCTGCTGTAGAGTGTGATGCGTGTCTGGCGCTTTTTCATCGGTGGGTCACCTGGTTAATTCAGCTACGTGGGCACACCCTGTGTACCCACGCCTGTGCACGATTTTGTCGCCAGGAGCCAGCTGTCAGCGACCGGTCAGGATCTGCTCCGCCTCGCGGTACTTCTCGGCAGTCCGGGTGATCACTTCGTCCGGCAGTACCGGTCCCGGCGGGGTTTTGTCCCAGTCCAGGGTCTCCAGGTAGTCCCGCACGAACTGTTTGTCGAAACTGGGTGGGCTCATGCCCGGCTGGTACTGGTCGGCGGGCCAGAAGCGGGAGGAGTCGGGTGTCAGCACCTCGTCGATCAGGTAGAGCTGGCCCTGCTCGTCCAGGCCGAATTCGAATTTGGTGTCGGCGATGATAATGCCTTTCTGCAGGGCGTAGTCGGCGCATTCGCTGTAGATGCGCAGGCTGGCGTCCCGGACCTGGTTGGCCAGATCCTGACCGATCAGCGCTACCATCTGGTCGAAGCTGATGTTCTCGTCGTGATCACCCACTTCCGCCTTGGATGAGGGGGTGAAAATCGGCTCCGGCAGTTTATCGGCCTGGCGCAATCCCTCCGGCAGGCGGATACCGCACACCTCGCCGGTTTTTTGATAATCCTTCCAGCCCGAGCCGATGATATAGCCGCGCACGATCGCCTCCACCGGCAGGGGTTTCAGCTTGCGCACCACCGTGGCCCGATCGCCCAGCGTGGCCCGTTGCGCGGCATCCGGCACCACCTGTGCCAACGGCATGTCGGACAGGTGGTTGGGCAGAATGGAGCGGGTCCGTTCAAACCAGAAATTGGCCACCCGGGTCAGCACTTCACCCTTGCCGGGGATCGGCTGGGGCAGTACCACGTCGAAGGCCGACAGGCGGTCGCTGGCAACGATCAGCATGTGCTGCTCGTCGATATCAAAAATGTCCCGGACCTTGCCGCGGTTCAGCAGCTTCAGGTGGGGCAGGTCGGTTTCAAACAGTGCGTCAGCTTGGCTCATAGTGGCGGAACTTAGTGATTGAAAAGAGTCCAATTATAGCCCGATCCGGGGCCTGTTTATAATCCCTTAACAGATTTTGATTTCAAATAGTTTACCGGCCGTGCGAGACTCCCCCAACCACCCAATATGGTTGCCTGGAGGCTGGATCATTGGAAGAAAACCCGTTTATGACGGCCTTTCGGGGCAGTTTTATCGCCACCCTGCGCTGGCCGCAGCTGGATGCGCTGTGGGCCGTGCTGCAGCAAAACCCCACCGATGACTGGTATATCTACGCGATCGGGGAAACGCCGCCGGAGAGTCCGGCAAGCGCACAGGATCTGTGCCGTTTTCTGGACGAGATGGCGCTGTTTCTGCGTCGTGAGCATGATGAGGATTACTGCGGGATTGTCTATGCGGACAATCTGGCGCAGCCGTCCCTGATCAAAATCTATGATCCCCACAACCTGGGGGTCAGTTGTGGCTACAGTGACAACCCGCCCCTGCCGGGCTGGGTGCTGAGCAAGTTGCCCCCCTGTGACCTGCCATCAACCCGCATCCTGCCGAACAATCGCCGCCGCTGGTGGCGGAAAATTTTTGGCTGAAGCAAAGCTTTTTGAATAGTGGTACACTGAAAACCTAGTAAATAACTATGAAATTATAATGGTGGGAGGTTGTTTCATGAGTGCAGTAGCCATGAATCAGGCGATACATAAAACACGCGAGACCATGGAAGTGCTCCGGGTCTGGCGCCTCGGCGTTGAACAGGTCTGTTTTGTCCTGGGGCTTCCGGAGACCCGTTCAAGGAAGCTCAACCGCCTGGGTCAGTACGAGGCGTTTCCGGATGATCCCGATATTCAGCGCCGCGCCGCCTACGTGCGTCGCATTGCGGAAGCACTGCACACCAGTTATCCCACCAACCCGACCATGGGTGGCCGCTGGCTGCGCCAGACCCACCGACGTCTGGGGCAGACGCCACTGGCGCTGATCCTGGAGCAGGGTGAGGATGGGCTGGAGCAGGTGCTGGCGGAGCTGGATTGCACCTTCTGCTGGGAGCTCAACAGCACCCGACCCTCCTGAGGGTTACTGGCCCGGATTGAGTGCTTCAGCCAGCCCGGTGCGCCAATCCGCCACAAACTGCTCGATTGATTCGATAAAGTCCGCGTCCTGTTCAGCACGGTTAATGGTGCAATGGATGACGATGCCGTCCTCGCCCGTGGTGATGGTCCAGGCCAGCGCATTGGGACAGCCGGGCAGGGTGAAGCGAACCCCATCCCTGATCTCCTGGCGGGTGACCTGGAACGCGCCCCAGACGCAATAGATCTGCCCTTCATCGCCGTGCTGCTCCAGCAGGGTATCAATGGAGGCGCACAGGGTGGGCAGCTGTTCCAGGGTGATCAGCTCCTGCAGCTGTTCCGCGCTGCATGCTGATGCAAGTCGTTGATAAAACTCCATGCCGTACTACCCCTGCTTTTCCCGGCGTTTCAGCCAGACCTCAAGCCCCTGGGCGCAAAGCGCAATGTCCATGCCCAGCACCTCGTCAATTGCCGCATCACTCAGTGTTGAGCCGTGCTGCCGGAGCTGCTCCCGGTAATAACGGATCAGGGCTTCCTGAATCTGCTGCTCGCGCTGTTCCCCGCTGGCCTCCAGGGCTATCGCCACATAGTCATCGATCTCTTTATGCAGCACTTTGGCCCGGAGCGCCGGCTGGTCGATCCGGCAGAAATGGGTCAGGTAGAGCTGTGTCGGGTTGAGTTTGCAGAGCCGCTCCAGGGAGTGGTGCCAGGCCTCCGGGTCAAAATCGATCGGGGTCGAGGGGAGGAACATGAAGGGCCCCTGGTCGGTATCCAGCTCCCGGTAGGAGATACCGAATGTATCGCCGGTGAACAGGCCACGGCTCTGTGCGTCCCAGATACAGAAGTGATGGCGGGCATGTCCTTCGGTGTGGATGCAACGCAGGGTGCGGCCGTCCAGCGAGACCTCAAAACCATCTTCGGCCTCGATTGTGCGCGCCTCCGGTACCGGCAGGATGGTGCCGTAACGCTGTTTGAACACCTCCTCGCCGTAGACCGCAATGGTGCCGGCGATGATTTTATCGGGGTGATTCATGTGGCGCGCGCCGCGCGGATGGATGACCATCTGTGCCTCGGGTAACAGCGCCATCAGCTGGCCGGTGCCGCCCGCATGGTCCAGGTGAACGTGGGTCGGGATAATGTACTTGACCTGTTCGGGAGCCAGGCCGCGCAGTTTCAGCAGCTCCATCACGGCTGGCGCCACATGCGAGGTGCCGGTGTCAATCAGGGCTGCTTCGTCACCCTGCTGGATCAGATAGCAGCCATCCAGGTTGGGTCGATAATAGAACGTATCGATGCAGAATATGCCCTGCCCGATGTCTTGGTAGGAGAGTTTCACGATAGTAACCCACGGGTTGTTTTTCTTCAGGCGAGGGACTTTGCCACGGATCGGGCGGAGTGGGCAAGTCGCCATTCCCCTGCTTTTATTGTGGCTGGGCAGTTTGCCCGGTCCGGCCTACACTCGATCAGGTGAGAAGATGATTTATAACCGGGAGATGGGATATGGCTTCACACATCTATAAAAAGATCGAGCTGGTGGGTTCGTCCAGCGAGAGTTCTGACAAGGCGATCGAGAACGCCCTGGCCCACGCGGCAGATAGCGTTCGCAACATGGAGTGGTTCGAGGTGATCGAGACCCGTGGCCATGTGCTGGATGGTAAGGTGGCCCACTGGCAGGTGGTGATCAAGGTGGGCTTCCGGCTGGAAGCGTAGCGGCTGCCCGGTATCCACCCAGGCCATCGCATCAACGGCTGAGCAGCATCTCCAGCAGTGCCTTCTGGGCGTGCATGCGGTTTTCCGCCTCGTCCCAGACCACGCTGTCCGGATGGTCGATCACTCCGGTGGTCACCTCTTCACCCCGATGGGCCGGCAGGCAGTGCATGAACAGGGCGTCCGGCTGGGCCTGCGCCATGAGCGCTTCGTTCACCTGGTAATTGGCAAAAGTGATTTCCCGTTGCCGCTGCTCCTCTTCCTGACCCATGCTGGCCCACACATCGGTGACCACCAGGTCGGCGCCGCTGGCGGCTTCCATCGGCTCACGGATGATCCGGCAGCGATCGCCGGCCGCCTGCAGGATAGCCGGCTCCGGGTCGTGACCCTCCGGGCAGCTGATGTTCAGCTTGAAATCGAACTGGCGGGCCGCGTTGATATAGGAGTGACACATATTGTTGCCATCACCGACCCAGGTAACGGTTTTGCCGGCAATATCACCGCGATGTTCAAAATAGGTCTGCATGTCCGCCAGCAGCTGGCAGGGATGCAGCAGGTCGGTCAGGGCATTGATTACCGGTACCCGGGAGTGGGCGGCAAACAGCTCCACCTTCTCGTGTTCAAAGGTGCGGATCATGATGCAGTCCACCATCCGGGAGATGACCCGGGCGCTGTCCTCGATCGGTTCGCCGCGACCCAGCTGGGTATCCCGGGAGGAGAGGAACAGGGCGTGCCCGCCGAGTTGGGTAATGCCCGCCTCGAAGGAGATCCGGGTCCGGGTGGAGGATTTTTCGAAGATCATTCCCAGGGTCTGATTCTTCAGCGGTTCGTACAGTTCGCCGCTGCGCAGAATGCGTTTCAGTTCGGTGGCCCGGTTAATCAGGGCGCGCAACTCGTCGGGAGTGAAGTCCAGAAGAGACAGGAAATGTCTGACGGGTTTGTTGGCTGGGAGTGTCATGGTTATCTACCTTGCGCGGGGCCGGGCGGGCCTTATTCGCTCTGCTCGGCCAGGAAGTCCCGGATCAGCGTGGAGAGCGTCTGCACCAGTTGTCCGGCCTCTTTGTCGCTCATGATTAGCGGTGGCAACAGCCGGATCACCTTGTCGGCGGTCACATTGATCAGCAGACCCTGTTCCAGGGCCCGCAGAACCAGGTCGCCGCAGGGGTATTCCAGCTCAATGCCGATCAACAAGCCCTGGCCGCGGATCTCCTCCACGCCGGCCACATCAATCAGGGCATCGGCAAAATCGGCCAGCAGCTTGGCGCCCAGCACCTCGGCCCGGGTGGTCAGGTCGGACTGTTCGAGGGTCTCCAGTACGGTCAGAGCGACCCGGCAGGCCAGTGGATTGCCGCCAAACGTGGTGCCGTGATTGCCGGGCCCCAGCAGGTTGGCCGCCCGCCCCCTCACCAGGCAGGCGCCGATAGGCATGCCGTTACCCAGTGCCTTGGCCAGGGTCATCACGTCGGGCACGATGCCCTGGTGCTGGTGGGAGAAGAACTTGCCACTGCGGCCCATGCCGGTCTGGATTTCATCCAGCATCATGAGCCACTCGTTCTGATCACAAAGCGCGCGGATCTGCGTCAGGTAATCTTCGGCCGGGATATTGATGCCGCCTTCGCCCTGTACAGGCTCAACCAGCACGGCAACCACGTTGGGGCTGTTCTCGGCAACATTTTTCAGGCTTTCGATATCGTCGTAGGGAATCCGTATGAAACCCTGCACCAGGGGCTCAAAACCGGCCTGGACCTTGCGGTTGCCGGTGGCGGTCAGGGTAGCCAGGGTACGGCCGTGGAAGCTCTGTTCCATGACTACGATGGTGGGGTTCTGAACGTCTTTCTGGTTGCCATAGAAGCGGGCTATCTTGATCGCCGCCTCGTTGGCCTCGGCGCCCGAGTTGGCAAAAAACACCTGCTCCATGTTCGCCAGGCCAATCAGTTTTTCGCCCAGTTGCTCCTGGAGCGGAATCTGGTACAGATTGGAGGTGTGCAGCAGCTTGGATGCCTGGTCGCAAATGGCTTTCTGGATAGCCGGGTGGGCGTGTCCGAGGCCGCAAACCGCGATGCCTGAGAGGGCGTCCAGATAACGTTTACCCTCGGTGTCCCAGAGCCAAACCCCGTCGCCCCGTTCAAAACTGACCGGGAGCCTTTTATATGTGGCCATCAAAGCGTTCGACATGGTCGTTTCCTTAAATCTCCAATCCGGAAAGCGTGCTAATCAGGCGCCTGAGTTGAGGCGCAAATAGCCAAGAAAACCGTTAATACTATGAGCATTGCCCGTGGATGGCAAGTGATTGCGGTATCTGTTTGCCTGCTGTGCTTGCGCCGTGGCCCTGCATGCGGGGAGCCAGCTGGATGGGACTGCTTTCGCGTTGGCAGGGGAGTATTCCGGTTCCGATAAAGCGGGTGCCGGGTAGCACTGAATAGGGTCTTTCCCAGGGCCAATATGGACGGGAAGTGTATCAGCGCCGGTTCGGAGCGGCTGATTCCGGGTTATCCAGTAAGAATTAATGGCCTGCCTTCCTGTTGTCCGCTCCTCATTGTTGGGTGAAGCAAGAGGGTTACCGGTTTCGATGGCCTGCTATCCAAACCGGTAACCCTCGCTTTTTTCAACAGTTATATCATTTCGGATCTGAATCTCTACATGCGGATTTCCGTATCCTTGTTTGACGGTTTGCGATGCCCGGTGATCTGAGAATCTGCCGTTATCGTAAAGTGATCCTGGCTCAGGTCGTACTCGTCGAGGTACTCGGCGATTCTGCCAAATGTTGCAGTAACAACCGGACCCTGATGATCTGAAACGGCAACTTCGGGTTTAAACAGAGAACCGAGAAGTAGCTTAAATGGGCCCACCTCAACTGTCTGCGGTTTGAAATAGGTCCGGGCATTTGCCTTGATTTGATCAATTTCATCGGTCTGGTAGATTGCTGCGTTCAGCACATCCAGAACAAACTCGGTGCAGTTCTGGAATTTCCGGTTGAACGGGTTTGCCAGTACAGAGTAATTTGGATTGTGCAGATGGCTGTAGGTTTCTGAACGAATGACCTGGAGCAGTCTTTCTTGCAGTTTGGGTACGGGCACCACGATGCCCGCTTTCATCACGTGGGCGCTGCTGAAAAAGTCCGCGGGAAAATCCACTACCAGCTCACTGATATGGGGTTGGTCGATGCGCTGATAGAGGTTGTATATGGCGTATCCGGGGGCTTTGTTTCCATCTTCGGTGGTAATTGCAGAATACACGGCAATGGCTGTGTGGGTGTAGTTGATGCCTTTCGGCAGCTCCTCTTCAGGTATCCCGACTCTGCTGATGAGAAATACCCGGGCCCCTTTTTTTGCCAGGGTCTGTTCTACCTTTTTTGCAAATGCCGATACCTGCTCTGGTGCGAAGATGGATTCGGTGCCGGCGGCGCTGCTGTTGGCCTGGGCATAGCCGGCTACCGTGACGAGAAGGCCGATAACCATGGCCTTTAACAGACTGTTTTTCATTGGTTATCTCCTGTGTTGAGCATGGCTTCTTTTGGTGAATGGCCAGCCGTAAATGTTTCCTGTGCGATCGGCAGCAGCGTACCGATGGGTTGATTGGCAAAACTCCAGAGTTCTTCCGCGGCCTGGCCACTTGCCTGGCCGGCTGTGCCCACGATTGCAAGAGGCAGTGCCACGCTGCCGGCTACAGTTTTTGCGCTCATTGCAGCAGAGTGTCCGGTGGCTTGTGTCGAATGGTTGGCGGCTCTGCTTGCGTGGTCTGGGGTGCCGCTCGCCTGAACGGGTGAAACAGCGGCTACTGAAAGCAGTACAGTTACGGTGATTGATTTCCAATGCTCCATGTTGCTATCTCTCCATGTTGTGTTTGAAATACGGGAGATACTATTGGGGAAGGTTATTCTTATTGCTACTATTTTTGACGGAGTTGCAATAAGTAAGACAGTGGGTCACATATAGTGTGACTATTGGATGTCGGGGGAAGTATGAGTCAATCAACCGCGTTGCTGGATGCATTAAAACAGGTGTTAAGAAAGTATCGGGTTACCTACGCCCAGGTGGCCAATCACCTAGGGCTGAGCGAGGGAAGTGTTAAGCGACTGTTCTCATCCGGCGGGATTACATTAGAGCGACTGGAGTCTATTTGCGATCTTGTGAATATCGAGTTGAGCGATCTGTTCCAGGAGTATGAAAGGGGGCGTGCCCACATCAGCCATTTAACGGTGGAACAGGAAAAGGAACTGGTGGCGAGTCCGCGTCTGTTGTTGGTGGCAATGTGTGCCCGTAATCATGTCGCTTTCGGGGATATGGTTAATCAATATCAATTGACGGAAACCGAGTGTATCCAGGCGCTTGCCAAACTGGATCGCCTTAAGTTTCTGGATCTGTTGCCGGGTAACCGGATCAAAATGCGCATCGCGCCGGATTTTCACTGGCTGCCCCATGGTCCGGTGGTTCAATACTACGCTAAAAGGGTTCAGGAATACTTTTTCAGCAGCCGGTTTACCGGTCAGCATGAGGCTCGACGTTTCGTTACCGGTATGCTCTCCAGGGCGTCGCGGGAAATACTGTTAAGAAAAATCGATCACTGGTCGCAGGAGTTTGCGCAACTTCAGCGGGAAGATCTCGGCCTTGCTATGGATGAGCGAACCAACGTTGGCCTGCTGTTGGCCACGAGGCCCTGGAATCTGGAGGAGTTCGCCTCTTCTGAACGAAACGTCCAGAAGCGTGTGATCGACTGACCGGGTGGCGTTCTGATATGTCGCCGGAAAAATCATTACGTGGTGTTTTTTGCTGAAACAGGGGTGGCCGGGCTGTTGCGGCATGGCGCATGTAATGGGCTGTCGAATTGGCTTGCACAAGCCGGGGGATGGGACTACCCTCCACGCCGGGAGTCGGCCGGATGGTCGCTGCTTTTAAAAAAAGCGGAGGAAAGTCCGGGCTCCGACGGGCAGGGTGCCAGGTAACGCCTGGGAGGCGCGAGCCTACGGAAAGTGCCACAGAAAATATACCGCCGCCGGTCTACGGGCCGGTTGGTAAGGGTGAAATGGTGCGGTAAGAGCGCACCGCGCTGCTGGTAACAGCAGTGGCAGGGTAAACCCCACCCGGAGCAAGACCAAATAGGGGGGCAGGCAGCCTCGGTTGCCACGTGTGGCCCGCACGGTCCCCGGGTAGGTCGCTTGAGGTGCACGGTGACGTGCATCCCAGATGAATGGCCATTCAAGACAGAACCCGGCTTACAGGCCGACTCCCCATCCGATCTCACGTCCGGAGCAGATCCCCTGCTCCGGTCTTCTTATTTTCCTATCTGGGTAGTGCCGGTGGCGCACCGGAATACTGCTGTCTGGTTAATCCCGACTGTGGGGCGGGGTGGGGAATCAGGCGTGGGGGAAAAGAGGGTTAAATCCTACCTATCTTTACAGTTTACTTTAACTCCGCACTTTATCGCCCTGTTTTATATTGTCTTGTGCTCTGCAAGTCCCTTTAAAGGGTGTCTCTAACTATCTGTCTTTAAAGGAACTTTCTCACATTTTGGTGGAGTGATTTCCTTGACAACCCCTGATTTGAGTACCTATTATGGGAAGAAGTGGGTAAATGTGGATTTTTCTGGAAATTGGAATTCCCAAAGGGGGCGATCTTTGTTTCGGGGGCTCAACAGGCTCAATCTGGATGCCAAGGGACGATTGGCTGTACCGACGCGATACCGCGAGCGGATTCAGGAGCGCTGTGCCTCGGAATTGGTGGTGACGATAGATCGTGATCACTGTCTCTTGATCTATCCGCTGCCGGAATGGCAGGAGATCGAGCGAAAGTTGATGAAACTTCCTTCCTTTAATAAGGCAGCACGCAATCTGCAGCGTCTGCTGGTTGGACACGCTACCGAGGTGGAAATGGATGGCCAGGGGCGTGTGTTGCTGCCGCCTGCGTTACGGGATTTTGCCCAACTGGAGAAGCGTGTGGTGTTGATTGGGCAGGGCAACAAATTCGAGTTGTGGGATGAGGAGCGCTGGAGCAATCAGAGAGAGGGCTGGCTGGATGAGATGGAGTTGGGTGATGTTGATCTGCCGGCCGACTTTGACACGCTCTCGATATAGCCATGGCCCACACAGACACACATCTGCCGGTGCTTTTCCATGAGGCGCTGGAGGCGCTGAATATTATTCCCGAAGGTGTCTATATCGATGGCACCTTCGGGCGTGGTGGTCACAGCAGGGCAATACTGCAGGCATTGGGTCCCTCGGGGCGGTTGCTGGGGATCGACAAGGACCCGGACGCCATCGAGTGTGCCCGGCATCTGTTTGCGGATGATGGGCGGTTTGTGATCCGGCAGGGCTCTTTTGCGCAGCTGGAGCAGATTGCCGAAGCGGCCGGGCTCGTTGGCCGGGTCAACGGGGTGCTGCTGGATTTGGGGGTTTCCTCGCCACAGCTCGACAAGGCGGAGAGAGGTTTCAGTTTTCTGCATGACGGGCCTCTGGATATGCGCATGGATAACAGCTCCGGCATCAGTGCGGCCGACTGGCTGAACGGGGCCGAAGCGGACGAGATTGCACAGGTTTTCAAGACCTATGGAGAAGAGCGTTTTGCGCGACGCATAGCGCGCGCCATCGTGGAGGCACGAAGCACGCAGCCGATTCAGACCACAGGGCGGTTGGCTGAGATTGTGGCGGCAGCCAATCCGGCCTGGGAAAAAGGCAAGCATCCGGCGACCCGCTGTTTTCAGGCAATCCGTATCCATATCAACCGGGAGCTGGATGATCTGAAAGCCTGTCTCGATCAGTCGTTGCGGGTGCTGGCGCCGGGTGGGCGGCTGGCGGTGATCAGCTTTCATTCGCTGGAAGACCGTATTGTGAAACGTTTTATGCGGGATGCGGAGCGGGGCGAGCAGTTCCCCCCGGGTATTCCGGTGACAGAACAGCAGCGCAATTCCCAGTTGCGGCGCATCGGTAAGGCGATCAAACCCTCCCGTCGGGAGGTGGATGAGAACCCGCGCGCGCGCAGTTCGGTATTGCGGGTGGCGGAGCGCAGGCAGTGACCCGGGGGCAGGCCATTATGCTGCTGTTCCTGGCATTCAGCCTGCTCGCAACAGCGACCGGGGTGGTGTATTCGAAATACGCCACCCGGAAACATTTTGTGGTGTTGCAGATGTTGCGCGCCGAGCGTGATGCGATGGAAGTGGAATGGGGGCGGTTGCAATTGGAGCAGAGCACCTGGGCTACCCATGCCCGGGTCGAGAAGATTGCCCGTCAGCGATTAAAAATGCACATACCGACGGCTGATGAAGTCGTGGTGGTGAAACCATAACGATGAGTGGGAAAACCAGAAAAAGGCGTCAGAAGAATGCCCGCCGGGTCGAGCAGGCGTTGCCGAGCTATCGTGCCCGGCGCTGGACCCTGCTGACCCTGTTGTCCCTCTCGGCGGTTCTGCTGGTCTGGCGGGCGGTGGATCAGCAGATCTTTGAAACCGATTTTCTGCAGAACGAAGGGCAGCGCCGTTACCTGCGGGTGGTCGAGATGCCGGCCCATCGGGGCATGATCAAGGATCGTTTTGGGGCGCCGGTGGCGATCAGTACGCCGGTGGATTCGGTGTGGGCCAACCCCCGTGCTCTGTCACCGGACCGGCGGGTGCTGGTGCCGGTGGCCAAAATATTGGGGATGGAGCTGGATCATCTGCGCCAGTTGCTGGCGCGTCGCAGCAACCGCTCGTTCGTTTATCTGAAACGCCGGATCAATCCCGATATGGCTGGGCGTTTGATGGATTATGTGGAGGAGAACGATATCTCCGGAATCGGTCTGCAACGCGAGTATCGCCGCTATTACCCGGATGGTGAGGTGTTCGCCCATGTGGTGGGCTTTACCAATATTGACGACCGGGGACAGGAAGGTCTGGAACTGGCCTACGACAGCTGGCTGCGTGGAACAGCGGGCCGCAAGCGGGTGATTCAGGACGGTCGTGCCCGGGCCGTAAAGGATGTGGAAAACATTCTCGAACCCCAGGCCGGCAAGGAGCTGATTACCTCGATCGACCGGCGTCTGCAGTTCCTCGCCTACCGGGAACTGAAAGGAGCGGTACGGCGTAACAAGGCCAAGTCCGGTTCCGCGGTCATTCTGGATGCGCGTAATGGCGAGATCCTGGCCATGGTTAATCAGCCCGCCTATAACCCCAACGGCAGCAAGTCCGGCAAGATCGGTCGCTTCCGTAACCGGGCGGTGACCGACGTGTTCGAGCCGGGTTCCACCATGAAACCCTTCACTATCGCCGCCGCCCTGGAGTCCGGTCGTTACACTCCCGGCACGGTGATCGACACCACTCCCGGCACTTTTAAGGTCGGCCGGAACCTGGTGCGGGATCATCGCAACTACGGCCCGATCGATCTGGCCCATGTGATTCTCAAGTCCAGCAATGTGGGGGTCAGCAAGATTGCGCTCGACCTGCCCAAGGATGAGTTCTGGGGATTTTTCTCCCGCATCGGATTCGGTGATCCCACCAGCACCGGTTTCCCCGGGGAAGTGAGCGGTCAGCTGGCACCCTACCGTCGCTGGGCGGAAATCGATCAGGCGACCCTGGCGTTTGGCTACGGGCTCTCGGTCACCACACTGCAGCTGGCGCGGGCCTATGGCGTGTTGGCCAGCGATGGCATCCGCTATCCGGTTTCCCTGCTGCGCCAGGATGAACCGGTCCGGGGCGAGCGTGTGATGCGGGCATCCACCGCCCGGGCGGTGCGCAGAATGATGGAAGGGGTGGTGACAAACGAGGGCACCGCACCGGCCGCCGCCGTTGCCGGTTACCGGGTGGCGGGCAAGACCGGTACGGCGAAGAAGAGTATCAGTGGCGGCTATGCGGATGATCGTTATGTTTCGGTATTTGCCGGAATCGCCCCCTCCAGTGATCCGCGCCTGGTGATGGTGGTGATGATCGACGAGCCCACCGCGGGCAAATATTACGGCGGTTCCGTGGCCGCACCGGTCTTTTCGCGGGTGATGACCGGGGCTCTGCGACTGCTCAATGTGGCCCCCGATGCCCTGAATGATTCGGTGGTCAGGCTGGCCGGCACCGGAGGTGGCAGACAATGACCCCCTTGCCACACAACCACAGCCACCGATTGTCGCAGCTGCTTTCCGGCTGGGTCGATCTGGATGACCGGTCGGATTGCGAGATAACCGATATGACCCTGGACAGTCGACAGATTCGTCCGGGGTCGCTGTTTCTGGCCTGTGCGGGGATCTCCCACCACGGGCTCGAGTTTATTCACCAGGCGGTGGAACGTGGTGCCGCCGCCGTGGTTTGCGAGCCGGACGAACGCTGGAGCCTGGAAGCTATCCAGGCGTTGGCCGATACGCTGTCGATTCCACTCTGCCCGGTGGCCGGATTGAGTACCAGAGTCAGCGCGCTTGCGGGCCGCTTCTATGCCGACCCCAGCCACCACATGAACGTGTTTGGTATCACCGGCACCAATGGCAAGACCAGTTGCAGCCATTTTCTGGCCCAGACCTTCAGCCCGGAGCATCTCTGCGGCGTGATCGGGACGGTTGGCAACGGTCTGCCGGGGGAGCTGGAAAGCGCCAGCCACACCACGCCGGATGCGGTTTCACTGCAGGCGCAGTTGTGGGATCTGCAAAACCGTGGCGCCGACATGGTGGCCATGGAGGTCTCTTCCCACGCACTGGACCAGGGTCGCGCGGCAGCGGTGCGCTTTGATGTGGCGCTGCTGACCAACCTGACCCAGGACCACCTGGACTACCACACCGATATGGACGGCTATGCCAACGCCAAGCTGCGCCTGTTCACCGAGTGTGACATCAATTGCGCAGTGCTCAATATGGACGATCCGTTTGCCGAGCGGGTACTGGCCGCGCTGCCGCAACGGGTGGAGCGAATTGGTTACAGTACCAATGCGAAAAAGGTCCCCGCTACCGGCCAATGGGTCCAGGCGAGCGACATTTCCCCCGGTGCCGATGGCATGACCCTGACAATCAACAGCAGTTGGGGGCAGGGCCAGTTGGTCAGTCCCCTGCTGGGGCGTTTCAATGCCAGCAACCTGTTGGCGGTCCTGGCGGTGTTGCTCTATCGCGGCATACCGTTCCAGGCCGCGTTGCAGAAACTGGCGCGGGTGAAGACCGTGACCGGACGTATGCAGCGCCTGGGTGGTGGCGATTTGCCGCTGGTGGTGGTGGATTACGCCCATACACCGGATGCCCTGGAACATGCCCTGCAGGCCCTGCGTGAGCACGTGGGCGGACGGCTGGTGTGCGTGTTTGGCTGTGGGGGTGACCGGGACCGGGGTAAGCGACCGTTGATGGGCGCCATCGCCGAGCGCCTGGCGGATCGGGTGATTGTCACCGATGACAACCCCCGCACCGAGTCCGGGGACCGTATCGTGGCGGAGATCGTCGCCGGGATGGGCGATGGGGAGCGCGCACAGGTGGTGCGGGATCGTGCCGAGGCGATCGCCATCAGCATCCGTGAAGCAGCCCCGGGCGATCTGATTCTGATTGCCGGCAAGGGCCATGAGACCTACCAGCTGGTTGGGGACCAGGTGCTCCATTTCAGTGACTGCGAGCAGGTCGAAAAGGCACTGCAGGAGGTGCGGGCATGATCGCATTCACGCTCAGCGAAATGGCCCGGGCGATTCACGCCCGGCATCTGGGTGCCGACGGCCGCTTCACCGCTGTCAGTACCGATACCCGCTCGTTGGCTGCGGGGGATCTGTTTGTGGCCCTCAAGGGTCCCAACTTCGATGGACATGACTACCTGTCGCAGGCGCTGGCACGGGGCGCGACAGCGGCCGTGGTGGAGCGGCAGATGCCGGTCGATTGCCCGCAACTGGTGGTGCCGGATACACGGATTGCGCTGGGCGAGATGGCGGCCGAATGGCGTCTGAAAAGCAGTGCGCCGGTGATCGCGGTAACCGGCAGTAACGGCAAGACCACGGTCAAGGAGATGATCGCGGCCATCCTGGGGCAGCAGGGTAGTGTGCTGGCGACCCGGGGCAACCTGAATAATGACATCGGCCTGCCCCTGACCCTGATGCGTCTGCAGGATGAGGATTTTGCGGTCATTGAGATGGGTGCCAACCATCCGGGTGAAATCGGTTATTTGAGCAAGATTGCCCGGCCCGATGTGGCGCTGCTGAACAACGCCTGCCGTTCCCACCTGGAGGGCTTCGGTACCCTGGAAGGGGTGGCCAAGGCGAAGAGTGAGATTGTCTCCGGGCTCGCCGAGACCGGCTGCTTCGTGTTCAACGCCGATGACAATTTTGCGCCGTTCTGGGGCGGTGTCGCGGCCAGTCGGCGAATCTGTACGTTCGGTATTCAGCAGCCGGCCGATATCAGCAGTCCCGGGGAGCTGGAACTGCAGTGGCATGGGGAGGGCTTCAACAGCCGCTTCGTGGTGAGCACGCCGGACGGCGAGCTGGATATCCAGCTCGCCTTGGCCGGGGAGCACAATCGCATGAATGCCCTGGCCGCCATCGCCGCCTGTCTTCAGGTTGGGGCGAGCTCACAGAGCATCGTTGCCGGGCTGGCCGCCATGCGTCCGATCCGGGGACGGCTGCAGCCACGGCAGGGTCGTAATGGCGTCTGGCTGATTGATGACAGTTACAACGCCAATCCCGATTCGGTGGGGGCTGCCATTGATGTCCTGGCCCAGGCGCCGGGACGCCGTTTTCTGGTGCTTGGGGAACTGGGTGAACTGGGGCCCGGTACCGAGGCGTTCTACCGGGAGCTGGGCGAGCGGGCCCAGGCTGCCGGAATCGAGTATCTCTGTGCCGTGGGGAAGGCCGGCGTAGCGTCCAAACAGCTGGTGCAGGGTGGCGTCGGCTTTGCGAGTCGGGAGTGCTTGCTGGCCCATTTACAGCAGGCGCTGCGTCCGGGAGACCGGGTGCTGGTGAAAGGCTCCCGCAGCGCCGGTATGGAGAAAGTCATCAACGCACTGGTCGATGGGGAGACAGACTGAGATGCTCGTTTATCTGGCCGACTACCTGACCCAATTCAACAGTGGCTTCAGTGTATTCCAATACCTCACTTTGCGCGCCATCCTGGGCATTCTCACTGCCCTGGTGATTTCGTTCATTGTCGGGCCGGTAATGATCCGCCGCCTGACCCATCACCAGATCGGCCAGACCGTGCGCAGTGACGGTCCGCAGAGCCATCTCTCCAAGGCGGGCACGCCCACCATGGGCGGTACGCTGCTGCTGGTGGCGGTGGCGATCAGCACCCTGCTCTGGGCCAATCTGGATAACCGCTATGTGTGGATCGTGATCCTGGTGACCCTGCTGTTTGGTCTGATCGGTTTCTATGACGATTACAAAAAGCTGGTGTTGCAGGACTCCCGCGGACTCTCGGCCCGTTACAAGTACCTGTGGCAGTCTGTGGTGGGCGCCGGTGCGGCCTGGATACTCTACAGTACCGCGTCAGTGCCGGCCGAGACCCAGCTGATTATCCCGTTTGTGAAAAGCGTGGTGATCGACATGGGGCCCTGGTTTGTGCTGCTCAGCTATTTCGTGATCGTGGGCACCAGTAACGCAGTCAACCTGACCGACGGACTGGATGGCCTGGCGATCATGCCAACGGTGCTGGTGGCCGGCGCCCTGGGCATCTTCGCCTATGCCTCGGGCCATGCCCAGATCGCCAACTATCTGCTTATCCCCCATCTGCCCGGGGTGGGTGAGATGGTCATCTTCTGCGGCGCCCTGGTGGGGGCCGGTCTTGGATTTCTCTGGTTCAACGCCTACCCGGCCCAGGTGTTCATGGGGGATGTGGGTGCGCTGGCGCTGGGTGCCGCGCTCGGTGTGGTGGCGGTGATCGTGCGCCAGGAACTGGTGCTAGTGATCATGGGCGGTGTGTTCGTGATGGAGACCGTGTCGGTGATGCTGCAGGTGGCTTCATTCAAGCTCACCGGGCGGCGCATCTTCCGCATGGCGCCGCTGCATCACCATTTTGAACTGCAGGGTTGGCCGGAACCCCGGGTGATCGTGCGGTTCTGGATTATCACGGTGATTCTGGTTCTGGTCGGGCTGGCCAGTCTGAAAATACGTTAACGGTATCGGGTACGGAAGCGACAGGCATCTATGAAACAGCAGTCGATGGCTAACAGAAAGAGTCTGATTGTCGGTCTGGGAAAGACCGGGCTCTCCTGTGCCCGCTATTTGTCCGCCTGCGGAGTGCCGGTAGCCATTACCGATAGCCGGGAAGCGCCACCGGGACTCAGTGAACTGCGTCAGGAGTTGCCCGATATCGCCCTGTTTCTTGGCGGTTTCGATGCGGATGCCTTCGCCGCGGCGGAGCAGCTGGTGGTCAGTCCGGGCGTGCCCATGAGTGAACCACTGATCCAGCAGGCGGTGGCCCGGGGTGTGCCGGTGGTGGGTGATATCGAACTGTTTGCCCAGGCGGTGCAGGCGCCGGTGGTGGCGATCACCGGTTCGAATGGCAAGAGCACGGTCACCACCCTGATCGGCGCCATGCTGCGGGATGCAGGTATCCGGGCGGCAGTGGGGGGCAATCTGGGCGATCCGGCCCTGTCACTGCTGCATGACGAGGTGGAGCTCTACGTACTGGAACTGTCCAGTTTTCAACTGGAAACCACCTTCAGCCTCAAGCCGAAGGTGGCCATTGTTCTGAATATCTCACCGGATCACATGGACCGTTACCAGGATCTACAGGCCTACGCGGATACCAAGGCCAGCGTGTATCGCCAGGCTGAGTCGGCGGTGTTCAACCTGGATGATCCGCAGGTGATGGCCATGAACCGCAACAGGGCCGGGGATCTGTTCTTTACCCTGGGCCGGCCGGACGCAGGGGTATTCGGTGTTTGCGAAGCGGGGGGGAAATCCTGGCTCTGCCGCGGTGCGGAGCAGCTGATGCCCGCCGCTAGCCTGAAAATTCCCGGTACACACAATGTGGCCAACGCCCTGGCCGGTCTGGCCATCGGCAGCCTGCTGCAGTTGCCGGATGACAGTATGGTGCGGACCCTGGAAGGCTTCTCCGGTCTGTCCCATCGCACCCAGTTCATCAAGGAGTCGGTGGGGGTGCGCTGGTACAACGATTCCAAGGGCACCAATGTGGGTGCTTGCGTGGCGGCCCTTGAAGGGCTGTCCACGGCCGACGAGAAACGCACGGTGCTGATCGCCGGCGGTGATGGTAAGGGGGCCGATTTCTCCCTGCTGACACCGGCGGTGGCCCGGCATACCCGGGCCGTGGTATTGCTGGGTCGGGACGCGCCCCGTATCGCAAAGGCGCTGGGTGGCAGTGTGCCGGTGATGCACGCCAAGGACATGGATGACGCGGTGCTGCTGGCGGCCAGTTATGCGGAACCGGGTGACCGGGTGCTGTTGTCGCCGGCCTGTGCCAGTTTTGATATGTACAAGAACTACCAGCAGCGGGGCGACATGTTCGCCGATGCGGTGGCGAGGTTGATCCCATGAATCTGGTCACCCATCGACAGGCCACCATCGGCGGAGGACGCCGGCCACTGCCGGCACTGGATTATCCGTTGCTGTTTTCCGCGCTGGTGCTGTTGGGCCTCGGCCTGGTGATGGTCGCTTCGGCCTCCCTGCACCGGATCAGTGATGCACCTTTCTATTATATGAACCGGCATCTGATCGCTATCGGCCTGGGCCTGCTGGGAGCGCTGGTAATTGCCCGGGTACCGGTGGCGCTGTGGGAGCGTTCCGGCACGCTGCTCTATTTCACCGGGTTGCTGCTACTGCTGCTGGTGCTGGTGCCGGGCATCGGTCGGGAGGCGAATGGTGCCACCCGCTGGATACCGCTCGGTGCGTTCAATCTGCAAAGCTCCGAATTCATGAAGCTGTTCATGGTGATCTATATCGCCGGTTATCTGGTGCGTCGGCAGCTGGAAGTGGCCCATAGCATCTGGGGATTTATCAAGCCGATGCTGCTGCTGGTAATCGCCTGCTCCCTGATCATGGTTCAGCCCGATTTCGGCACCACCACGGTGCTGCTGGCCACCGCCATGGGCATGCTGTTTCTGGGTGGTGTGCCTATCTGGCAGTTCGCCATTCTTATCGGACTGGCCGGGTCGGCGCTGGTGGGCCTGGTGCTGGTTTCTCCCTACCGGCTGCAGCGTGTGACGGCCTTCCTGGACCCCTGGGCCGATGTGCAGAACAGCGGCTACCAGCTGGCCCAGGCGCTGATCGCCTTCGGTCGTGGTGAGTGGTTCGGGGTCGGCCTGGGGAATGGTATCCAGAAACAGTTTTATCTGCCGGAGGCCCATACCGATTTTCTGATGGCGGTCATCGGTGAAGAGTTCGGCCTGCTGGGGACGCTGGTGGTGATTACCCTGTTTGGCATCATCGTCTGGCGCGCGTTTCGTATCGGCGCCCGGGCGGAGGCCCACGGGAAGCGTTTCTCGGCCTACGTGGCCTATGGTTTCGGGCTCTGGATCGGTATGCAGTCATTCATCAATATCGGCGTCAACGTGGGTCTGCTGCCGACCAAAGGCCTGACCCTGCCGTTCATGAGTTATGGCGGCAACAGCATTATCGTGGCCATCCTGGTGGTAGCCATTTTGCTGCGTATCGACTACGAACTGCTGCGACCGGAACCGGTTGAGCAGGAGGGAGCGACATGGCAGGCGGCGTGATGCTGATGGCCGGTGGTACCGGTGGCCATGTGTTCCCCGCTCTGGCGGTTGCCGAGGCGTTGCGTGAGCGCGGTGTACCGGTCGCCTGGCTCGGCAGCCCGGACAGTTTTGAATCCCGTCTGGTACCGGAGCACGGTTTTGAAATCCAGTTGGTGGATATCAAGGGGTTGCGCGGTAATGGACTAAAGCGCTGGTTGCTGGCGCCGTTCAAGCTGACCCGCGCCATGTTCCAGTGTGGACGGATCTTGCGCCGCCGCCGGCCTGCCGTGGTGCTGGGTATGGGGGGCTTTGTATCCGGTCCCGGCGGCCTGGTGGCACGTCTGCTGGGGATACCGCTGGTGATCCATGAACAGAATGCGGTGCCCGGCATGACCAACAGCTGGTTGTCCCAGGTGGCCAGCCGGGTATTCGAGGCGTTTCCCGGCAGTTTTAAACCGGCCGTCGGGGCGGTGGCCTGCGGTAATCCGGTGCGTCGGGAGATCAGCGAACTGCCGGGGCCGGCGGAGCGCATGCAGGGTCGCACCGGTCCGGTGCGCCTGTTGGTGATTGGTGGGTCGCTGGGGGCGCAGGCGCTGAACCAATCCCTGCCCGGCATACTGGCGGGACTGGACGGGAACGAACGACCGCTGGTGCGCCATCAGGCCGGCCGGGACAAGAGTGAGGCGACCCGGGCGTTGTATAAGCAGATGGGTGTGGAAGCCGACGTGAGCGATTTTATCCGGGATATGGCCGACGCCTACGCCTGGGCGGATCTGGTGGTCTGCCGTGCCGGCGCCCTGACTGTGAGTGAGCTGGCAACCGCTGGTGTGGCAGCCATTTTGGTGCCCTATCCCCACGCCGTGGACGATCACCAGACCCGCAATGCGGGCTACCTGGTGGAGGCCGGTGCGGCCCAATTGCTGCCCCAGCGGGAGCTGGAGCGAGATGGATTTTCCGAGTCGCTGATGCGGCTGTTGCGGGACCGGACGCAGTTGCTGGAGATGGCATTGAAAGCCCATGCCCTGGCCATGCCCGGTGCCACTGGTGTTGTGGCGGACTATTGCGAGGAGCTTGCCGGTCGATGAAAAAGCGTGAAACACCACAGCGTCGCCTGGCGGCCACCACCATGGGACGTATTCGCCATCTCCATTTTGTCGGCATCGGCGGTGCGGGCATGAACGGTATCGCCCAGGTGATGCTCAATCTTGGCTACCAGATATCCGGTTCTGATCTGAAAACCAACCCGGCCATCAACCGGTTGATCAAACAGGGGGCGACCATCCATATCGGCCATGCGGAATCCAATATCCAGGGTGCCGACGCGGTGGTGATCTCCACCGCGGTCAGGGAAGACAATCCGGAAGTGCGCATGGCGCGGGAGCAGCGTATCCCGGTGGTGCCCCGGGCGGAGATGCTGGCCGAGTTGATGCGCTTCCATTTTGGTATCGCGGTGGCCGGTACCCATGGCAAGACCACCACCACCAGCCTGGTGGCCAGTCTGCTGGCAGAAGGCGAACTGGATCCGACTTTTGTGATCGGCGGACGCCTCAACTCCGCCGGTACCCATGCCCGCCTGGGTGGCGGTGAGTACCTGGTGGCGGAAGCGGATGAGAGTGACGCCTCCTTCCTCTATCTGCAGCCCATGATGGCCATTGTCACCAACGTGGATGCGGATCACATGACCACCTACGGCGGTGATTTCAACCGTCTGCGCCAGACCTTTATCGAGTTTCTGCACCACCTGCCGTTCTACGGCCTGGCAATTCTCTGTATTGATGATGAGGAGGTGCGCGGTCTGCTGCCGCGGGTGACGCGGCCGGTGATCAGCTACGGCGAATCGGATGATGCGGATTGCCGGGTCAGCGGTATCAGGCAGGAGGGGTTGCGCACCCATTTCACCGTCACCTTCAGTGGCGAGGAGCCATTTGATGTGACCCTCAACATGCCGGGACGGCACAACGTGCTGAATGCTCTGGCGGCGATCGTGGTGGCCCACGAAGTGGGTGTGGAGGTCTCCGCGATCCAGCGAGGCCTGGAGCGGTTTGAGGGTATCGGGCGCCGTTTCAATGCCACCGAATGCAGCCTGGCGGATGGCCGGCAGTTCATGCTGGTGGACGATTACGGACACCACCCGCGGGAAGTGGCGGCGACCCTGGATGCGGTGCGGGCCGGCTGGCCGGACCGCCGGTTGGTGCTGGTTTTCCAACCACACCGCTACAGCCGCACCCAGGAACAGTTTGATGACTTCACCCAGGTGCTGTCCCGTCCCGATGTACTGGTGCTCGGGGAGGTCTATGCCGCGGGTGAGACGCCCATCGCCGGGGCGGATGGGCGAGCCCTGAGTCGCGCGGTCCGGGCGCGGGGGCAGGTTGATCCGGTGTTTGTCGACCCGATTGGCGAGCTGCCGGAACTGCTGGACGGCATGATTCTGGATGGCGATATCGTGCTGACCCTGGGTGCGGGTGACATCGGGCAGGTGGCCGCCCAGCTACCGGACTGGTTTCAACAGCGGGGAGGTGCGGCGTGACGGAAGGGATGGGTCGGCGTCTACACATGGGTTGTGGTGAACCGCTGGTGGGGATTTACCCGCTACGGGACAAATCGCCCACGCTGGCGCGCCAGACGGAGACGGCGGTTAAACCATCCAACCGGTCAGGCAAGCCTGGAGGCAAGAACGGGTGATGACGGCACAGGACAAATCGACCCTGCGTGGCGAGCGGCGGCTCAACGAGCCGCTGGCCCGCTACACCACCTGGCGGGTGGGTGGTCCGGCGCGCCAGTGCTACCGGCCGGCGGACAGCGCTGATCTGTGTCTGTTTCTTGCCACGCTGCCGCCGGATGAGCCGCTGCTGTGGCTCGGATTGGGCAGTAATCTGCTGATACGGGATGGCGGTTTTAACGGCACCGTCATCCTGACTCAGGGCCGGCTGGATGAGATGGCGCTGGTTTCGGACACCGAACTGCGGGTCGAGGCGGGCGTCAGCTGCGCCCGGGTAGCGCGCTTCGCGGCGCGCCAGGGGCTCTGTGGTGTCGAGTTCCTGACCGGTATTCCCGGCACTTTTGGTGGTGCCCTGGCGATGAACGCGGGTGCCTTCGGCGGTGAGACCTGGCAACGGGTGGTTGCGGTTGAAACGGTGGACAGATCGGGACAATCACACCGGCGCTCGCCGGATGAATTTCAGGTGGCCTACCGGCGTGTGCAGCGCCCGGCCGATGAGTGGTTTCTGGCGGCAACCTTGCGCCTGGAACCGGGGGATGTGGATGAGAGCCAGCAACGTATCCGTACCTTGCTGGAACGGCGCAACAGCAGTCAGCCGATTGGTCAGCCCAGTTGCGGCTCGGTATTCAGAAATCCGCCCGGCGATTATGCGGCAAGGCTGATCGAGGCGTCGGGCCTGAAGGGAACGAGGATTGGCGGTGCCCAGGTTTCAGAAAAGCACGCCAACTTCATTATCAACCGGGGTGACGCCACCGCAGCGGATATTGAAGCGATGATCCAGCGGGTCCGGCAGCAGGTGAAGGCGGATAGCGGTGTGGAGCTGGTTACAGAGGTACATATCGTCGGTGAGACGGGGGGGCAGCCATGACAGTGCGGGCAGCAGATTTCGGTAAGGTGGCGGTGCTGATGGGTGGACTTTCGGCCGAACGGGAGGTCTCGCTGCAGGGCGGTAAGGCGGTGCTGGAAGCGCTGGTACGCCGGGGTGTGGATGCCCATGGCGTGGATGTGGGTCGGGATGTGCTCAGCCTGCTGGAACAGGAGCAGTACGATCGGGCCTTTATCATGCTGCACGGTCGCGGTGGTGAGGATGGGGTGATCCAGGGTGCGCTGGAGAGCATTGGCATGCCTTACACCGGCTGCGGCGTGGCTGGCTCCGCGTTGGGCATGGATAAGTACCGTTGCAAGTTGCTGTGGGCCGGGCTGGGCCTGCCCACGGCCGAGTTTGTCATGCTGGAACAGGCCACGGATCTGGAGCGGGCCGAAGCGCTGGGATTCCCGTTGATGATCAAGCCCTCCCATGAAGGTTCCAGTATCGGTATGGCCAAGGTGGAGAACCGGGCACAACTGGAAGAGGCGTGGCAGCAGGCGGCCGGCTACGACGTTGAGGTGATGGCGGAGCGCTGGATCAGCGGCGCCGAATACACCGCGTCCATTTTGGATGATCAGGTACTGCCGCTGATTCGCATCGAAACGCCCAATACCTTTTATGACTATGAAGCCAAATACCAGGCGGACAGCACCGCCTATCACTGTCCCTGTGGACTGGAGAGTGAGCAGGAGGCGGCGCTGAAACGGCTCGCCGGACAAGCCTTCCGCGCCGTTGGCGCCAGCGGCTGGGGACGTGTCGACATCATGCTGGATGGGACCGGTGCCCCGTATCTGCTGGAGGTGAATACCGTACCGGGTATGACCAGTCACAGTCTGGTGCCCATGGCGGCCCGGGCTGCCGGGATCGATTTTGATGAACTGGTCTGGCGCATTCTGGCCACCAGTGGAGAAAGGGGCTGATGGCGACCCAACCCCGCAAATCAGCGGTGAAAAAACGGCCGCCGGATAGTGGTCCCACCCGCTCACCCCGGTTGCTGCGCTGGATCGGTGCCGTACTGGTGGTGGCGCTGTTTGCCGGAGCCGGCAGTTGGGGCGTGGTGGCCCTGCGTGATCCGACGGTGTTGCCGCTCAAGGTCGTGCGGATTGATGGCAAGCTGAAAAACCTGGACCGCCGGGCGCTGGAGCAGGCGGTCGGCGGGGTGGTCGACGGTAACTTCTTCACCGTGGACCTGGATGTGGTCAGGGCGGCCGCACTGAAGCTGCCCTGGGTGGATCAGGTGGCGGTCCGGCGAATCTGGCCGGACACCCTGAATATGTGGGTGGAGGAGCAGCAACCGGTAGCGCGCTGGGGTGATACCCGGTTGGTCAACGGTCGCGGGGATCTGTTCACACCGGAGCCGGAGGCGCTGAAGAATGGCTTGCCCCGACTGACCGGGCCCGATGACAGCGCTGCCGAGATGGTTGCACGTTACCAGCGTATGAGCCGGCGATTTGCCGCTCTCAAGCTGGAGATAGATCGGTTGATTCGGGACGGGCGGGGAGCCTGGACCGTGGGGTTTAAACAGGGAGTGGAGCTGAAGCTCGGTCACAGCGAGACGGAGGCGAGGGTGGAGCGCTTTGTGCGGCTCTATCCACGACTTGAACAGGCGGAAGAACGCCGGATCAAGCGGGTTGATATGCGCTACGCCAATGGCGTGGCAGTGCTCTGGGAAGAGGCGAGTAAGACGTGATGAAGATAAAAGCAGCGGCATGGATGGGGCTTAGTGGGTCTGGCAGACGATCGGGGCAGATCGGCCAGGTTGCAGAGGAACGGTTTGAATGACCAAGAAGACAGAAAAAAATCTGATAGTCGGGCTGGATGTGGGCACCTCGAAAGTGGTGGCCATCGTGGGCGAGATCAAACCGGATGATCAGATTGAGATCATCGGCATCGGTTCCCATCCGTCGCGCGGCATGAAAAAAGGCGTGGTGGTGAATATCGAGTCCACGGTCCAGTCAATTCAGCGGGCCCTGGAAGAGGCGGAGTTGATGGCCGGATGCGAGATCCACTCTGTACATGCCGGCATCGCAGGCAACCATGTCCGCAGCCTTAATTCCCACGGCATTGTGGCGATCAAGGATCGGGAGGTGACCCATGGTGACGTGGAGCGGGTGATTGATGCTGCACGGGCAGTGGCGATTCCGGCGGATCAGAAGATCCTGCACATCCTGCCACAGGAATTCATTATCGATGAGCAGGAGGGCATCCGGGAGCCGGTCGGTATGTCCGGCGTGCGTCTGGAGGCCCGGGTTCACATGGTCACCGGTGCAGTGAGCGCGGCGCAGAATATCGTCAAGTGCGTGCGCCGCTGCGGTCTGGAAGTGGACGACCTGATCCTGGAACAGTTGAGCTCCAGCTACGCCGTACTCAGTGATGATGAAAAGGAGTTGGGTGTCTGCCTGGTGGATATTGGCGGAGGTACTACCGATATCGCCGTGTTTACTGAAGGCTCGATACGGCATACCGCGGTGATTCCCATCGCCGGCGATCAGGTGACGAACGATATCGCCGTCGCCTTGCGCACCCCGACGCAGCATGCCGAGGAGATAAAAATCCGTTACGCCTGTGCGCTCACCCAGTTGGCCGCCAGCGATGAGACCATCGAGGTGCCCAGTATCGGGGAGCGGCCGCCCAGGCGGCTGTCCCGGCAGACGTTGGCGGAAGTGGTGGAGCCCCGTTACGAGGAGCTGTTAAGCCTGGTGCAGGCCGAGTTACGCCGTAGTGGTTTTGAGGATCTGATCGCCGGTGGTGTGGTGTTGACCGGTGGCAGTTCCAAGATGGAAGGGCTGATTGAGCTGGCGGAAGAGGTGTTCCACATGCCGGTCAGGCTGGGTGTTCCGCAGTACGTGACCGGGTTGGTGGATGTGGTCCGAAACCCGATCTACGCGACAGGGGTGGGGCTGTTGCTGTTCGGGCGGCAGAACCAGACGGGCCGATTGCAGGATCTCCCGGGACATAACAATTTCAAGGCAGTCTGGACCCGGATGAAGAGCTGGTTCCAGGGCAATTTCTGACATTTTTTTAAGTTTTCAGGTGGCCGCGCAGCAGGGCCTGGATCATGAGGAGAGAGTGACATGTTTGAATTGATGGATGCATATAGTCAAAACGCAGTGATTAAAGTCATTGGTGTTGGCGGTGGCGGTGGTAACGCCGTTAACCACATGCTCAATGCCAGCATAGAGGGGGTGGACTTTATTTGTGCCAATACCGACGCCCAGGCACTGAAGAACAGCCAGGTGCGTACGCTGCTTCAGTTGGGCTCCAACATCACCAAAGGCCTGGGTGCCGGTGCCAATCCGGATGTGGGACGCGATGCCGCCATGGAGGATCGGGATCGGATTCACGAAGCGTTGCAAGGCAGTGACATGGTGTTTATCACCGCGGGCATGGGTGGTGGTACCGGAACCGGTGCCGCACCGGTGGTGGCCGAAGTGGCCCGGGAGATGGGTATTCTGACGGTTGCGGTTGTGACCAAGCCGTTTCCTTTTGAAGGTGGTAAACGGATGCAGATTGCCGAGAAGGGCATCGAGGCGCTGGGTCAGTATGTGGACTCCCTGATTACCATCCCCAACGAAAAACTGCTGGCGGTACTGGGTCGGGACATGAGTCTGTTGAATGCCTTCAAGTCGGCCAACGACGTGTTGCAGGGCGCGGTCCAGGGTATTGCCGAGCTGATCACCCGTCCCGGTTTGATCAATGTGGACTTTGCTGACGTGCGTACCGTCATGTCGGAAATGGGCACTGCCATGATGGGTTCCGGTTCGTCGAAGGGTGACAATCGTGCCCGTGACGCGGCGGAACAGGCAATCAACAGCCCACTGTTGGAGGACGTCAACCTGGCCGGGGCCAAGGGTATCCTGGTCAATATCACTGCGGGCCTGGATCTTTCCATCGGTGAGTTCGATGAAGTGGGTAGCACGGTCAAGGAGTTCGCCTGTGACGATGCTACGGTCGTGGTGGGTACCGTCATTGATCCCGATATGAGTGATGAACTGCGGGTGACCGTGGTCGCCACCGGTCTTGGCTCGATCGGTGAGGAGAAGTTTGTGGCGCCGGCAATCGAAGAGCCCGCCCCGGTACGCCTGGTCAACTCCGATGTGGTGGCCCCCGGACCGGAAGACTACCGTGAGATGGACAGCCCGACCGTGGTGAGAAAAGCGGCCAAATCCTATGTGGCTGCGGCACAGGATCACAACATGGACTACCTGGATATTCCGGCATTTCTGCGCCGTCAGGCTGATTGATCGATGGGAATGGCATGCGTTCAGGCCCCTCTTTTGACGGAAATAAACTTGCAATGAAGGGGGGAAACTGATACCAATATAGGGAATACCCTAATGGGTAGCGGGGGGCAGGTTTACATCTCACAAAGGGTTTGGGCCTGGCACTATTTTTTTGTGCGCAATTCGGTTAGTGGGCTTCAGTTTGGCTCAACGGGCGGAATGTGTGATACCATCCGGCTGTTTTAATGGCCGGAAAATCGGGAATACAGGCAACATGATACGGCAACGTACGCTCAAGAACGTTATACGTGCTACCGGGGTAGGTCTGCACACGGGGGAGAAGGTCTACCTGACCCTGCGCCCCGCAGCCATTGATACCGGGGTGGTTTTCCGTCGAGTCGATCTGGATGAGCCGGTCGAGATAGCGGCACGTCCCGACAATGTCGGGGACACGCGTCTCTCCACTACTCTGGAGCAGAATGGCCAGAAGATTTCCACTGTGGAGCATCTGCTGTCCGCATTCGCCGGTCTGGGCATCGACAATGCCTATGTGGATGTGAGTGCGCCTGAAGTACCCATTATGGACGGCAGCGCGGGACCTTTTGTGTTTCTGATTCAATCTGCTGGCGTGGAAGAGCAGAACGCGCCCAAGCGTTTTATTCGGATCAAGCGCAAAGTGATGGTGGAAGAGGATGACAAATATGCGGCCTTTGAGCCGTTTGACGGTTTCAAGGTCTCCTTCGGAATCGACTTCAATCATCCCGCCTTCGCAGAGCGGACCAAGTCAGCCACGATCGATTTTTCCTCCACCTCCTTTGTGAAAGAGGTTAGCCGGGCGCGCACATTTGGTTTCCTGCGGGATATCGAAATGCTGCGGGAGCGGGAACTGGCACTGGGTGGCAGTATGAGCAATGCCATCGTGGTGGATGATTACCGGGTACTGAACGAAGACGGCCTGCGTTACGAGGATGAGTTCGTTAAGCATAAGATTCTGGATGCCATTGGTGATCTCTATCTGCTTGGACACAGCCTGATCGGGGCATTCAGCGGTTATAAGTCCGGGCATGCACTGAATAACAGGTTACTCAAGGCCCTGATTGCGGATGAGTCCGCCTGGGAAGAGGTGACTTTCGAGGATGGCGACAGTGTACCCATCTCCTACATGAAACCGGTGCAGGCGAACTGACGACTATTCAGTTGCCCTGGTGGCGTGTTTGCCGAGACGCAGCAGGGCTTCACTCAGGTCATGATCGTCGATATCGGCGGCGGTTTGGCTGATCAGGAACGCATTTTCCTCACTCAGGTGTCTGATTGGGGCGTGTTTCCGCTCAGGTGGTTGACTGGTTACCAGCACCCGTACCGTGATGCGTTTGATATTCATGCCATCGCTGTTCAGCCGCTGCACAAGCTCGCGGGACATAAAACGCAACCGGCTCGCCCAGGTGGACGAGTCGACATAGAGCACCAGCCCGGTGTCTTTTGATACGGCGGCCGTGCAGTGTGCATCCAGCGGAGCTGGAATCAGGGTGCGAATGCGCTTTAACAGCAAGGATTGCTCCATGGATTGCTGGATTAATCCATGAAGCTTATTTGTGCGGTTTAAGTAGTCCTTGATGAGGCGCGGCCGTTTGTTCATGGATGAATTGTGGCACGGATGGCGTTGTCGTGGTGAATTATCTTTGAACAGGTTCCAATATTACCCATGAAGATGATGCTACTCCCCAATTTTCTGCGCAAGACCGGCCGCTGGTCGATTGCTTCCTACGGGTCGCCGGCTGCCCTGCTGCCGGTGATCATGATCCTGATGGGGGCAACCCTCTGGGGTGGTTACCAGTGGGGGATAAGCGCTGCCTCGGAACGCTCCGCCGAAAATACCACCGAAGCGGTGCATGGCCTGTTGTTGGCACAACGGGATGAACTGCAGGAGACCAAGGGGCGTACCCAGGAGCACCTGGACGCGTTGGCGTTGCGGCTTGGTCAGCTGCAATCGCATATTCTGCGGCTCGACGCCCTGGGCGAGCGATTGGCCCAGGCGGCCAAGCTGGACGAGGGTGAGTTTGATTTCGATGAAGAGCCGGCGCGTGGTGGTATAGAGGAGGGCGAGTTGGCCCAGTCGGTCAGTTTGTCCGAACTGGTGGCCGATATGGAACAGCTTTCCCTGATGATATCCGATCGCGAACATAAACTTGATCTGATGGAAGGCCTGATATTTGACCAGCAGATGAATGCGGCGATGTTGCCGGCCGGCCGGCCGGTGGAGCGGGGCTGGATCTCTTCCCGCTACGGTTACCGTAAAGATCCCTTCAATGGCAAAAAGACGTTCCACCATGGTGTGGATGTGGCTGGCAAAAAGAACTCCAATGTGGTGGCCGTTGCTTCAGGTATTGTCACCTGGACGGGCAAACGGGGGGGCTATGGCAAGCTGGTGGAGATACGGCATGCGGACGGTTATGTGACCCGTTATGGCCACAACAGCAAGATTCTGGTTGCGCCCGGTGATCTGGTTACCCAGGGGCAGCCGATCGCATTGATGGGATCCAGTGGCCGCTCCACCGGGCCCCATGTTCACTTCGAAATAGTCCGCAACGGCAAGTCTATCAATCCTTCCAGGTATCTTCAGGCCAAACGCTAGTCCCGTGTGGCTGGCGGCTTCACAGGGCCGGCAAACTCCGGGTGGTTATATCGCCCGGATTGTATCTAATGCCTGCTATCGAAGCCTTTTTGCGGTATCATCACCGTTTTATTTTCCGTCCGTCCCGGGCTCGACCGGTGTGGGCCTAAATTCATATCAGCAAGAGTTTTTTCATGGTCAGTAAGATTCTCAGGAAGGTCTTTGGCAGTCGCAATGACCGCCTCATCAAGCGGATGTCGAAGGTAGTTGCCCAGATCAATGCATTGGAGCCGGAACTGGAGGCGCTTACAGATGACGAGCTGAAAGCCAAAACCGGGGAATTCAGACAGCGGCTGGAGCAGGGCGCAGAACTGAACTCACTGATGCCGGAGGCCTTCGCGGTGGTGCGCGAGGCCGGTCGGCGAGTTTTGAATATGCGTCACTTCGACGTACAGATGATCGGCGGCATGGTCCTGAATGACGGCAAGATCGCAGAGATGCGCACCGGTGAGGGCAAGACGCTGGTTGCTACCCTGGCGGTCTATCTCAACGCGTTGCCGGGCAAGGGTGTTCACGTGGTGACGGTGAATGACTACCTGGCCCGACGTGACGCGGAGTGGATGGGAAAACTGTACGACTTTCTCGGCTTGAGTGTCGGTGTGATCCAGTCCTCCGGCGGTGGCGTGGATGAATCCTCCTTCAGCTGTGACTATTCGTACGATGGCAAGAGCGGTGGCTATCTCCACCTGCGGCCGGTAACCCGCCGGGAAGCGTACGCCTGTGATATCACCTACGGCACCAATAACGAATTCGGTTTCGACTATCTGCGTGACAATATGGCGTTCAGCGCGGATCAGCGGGTACAGCGGGAAAAGTTCTTCGCGGTGGTGGACGAGGTGGATTCGATCCTGATCGACGAGGCGCGTACGCCGTTGATTATCTCCGGCCCTGCCGAGGGTGGATCTGATCTCTACACCCGCATCGATCAGTTGATTCCCCGTCTGACCAGGCAGGAGCCGATTGAAGCCGACGAGGATGGCAAGCCCGCCTTTGGGCCGGGTGACTACTCGGTGGATGAGAAGGCTCGGCAGGTATTCCTGAGTGAAGAGGGGCACCAGCATGTGGAAGAGATGCTGGTGGAAATGGGTCTGCTTGACCCGGAAACCAGCCTCTATGACACCGCCAACATCAGCCTGATGCATCATGTCACTTCAGCACTGCGTGCCCACGCGCTGTTCCAGAAGAATGTGGATTACATCGTGCGTGATGGCCAGATCGTGATCGTGGATGAGTTCACGGGTCGGACCATGCCGGGTCGGCGCTGGTCGGAAGGATTACACCAGGCGGTGGAAGCGAAAGAGGGGGTCGAGATTCAGAAAGAGAATCAGACCCTGGCCTCCATCACCTTCCAGAACTATTTCCGCCTCTACAACAAGCTCTCCGGTATGACCGGCACTGCCGATACGGAAGCGCCGGAGTTCCTGCAGATCTATGGCCTGGAAGTGGTGGTGATCCCCACCAACCGGGACATGATTCGTAAGGATCTGGGCGATCTGGTTTACCTGACCGCTGCAGAGAAGTACCAGGCCATCACCAAAGATATACAGGATTGCGTCAAGCGGGGACAACCGGTCCTGGTGGGTACCGCCTCCATTGAGACCTCGGAGCTGATCTCCGGATTGCTGGACAAGGCCAAGGTGCCGCACCAGGTGTTGAACGCCAAACACCATGAGCGGGAGGCCAATATCGTTGCCGAGGCGGGGCGTCCCGGGGCGGTGACGATTGCTACCAACATGGCGGGCCGTGGTACCGATATTGTGCTGGGCGGTAACCCGGACATGGAAATTGCCGAGCTGGGTGATGCGGCGACCCCGGAAGCCATTGAGAAAATCCGGGAGGATTGGAAGAAGCGCCATCAGCAGGTGCTGGAGGCGGGCGGCCTGCATGTGGTGGGTACTGAGCGCCACGAGTCACGCCGTGTCGACAACCAGCTGCGCGGCCGCTCCGGTCGTCAGGGCGACCCCGGGTCAACCCGCTTCTATCTCTCCCTGGAAGATAACCTGATGCGGATTTTCGCTTCTGACCGGGTATCGGCCATCATGCAGAAGCTGGGCATGGAAGAGGGTGAGGCGATTGAACACCCCTGGGTGACCAAAGCGATTGCCAACGCCCAGAAGAAGGTGGAGGGGCGCAACTTCGATATTCGTAAGCAGTTGCTTGAATATGACGATGTGGCCAATGATCAGCGTAAGGTGATCTACCAGCAGCGAGACGAATTGATGGATACCGGCGATGTGTCCGACTCCATTATCTCAATCCGACGTGACGTGGTGAACGGACTGATTGATCGCTATATTCCACCCCAGAGCCTGGAAGAGCAGTGGGACGTTGCCGGCCTGACTGACGCCTTGAGTACGGAATATGAGCTCGATTATCCGATCCAGGAGTGGCTTGATGCGGATGACAGTCTGCACGAGGAGACCCTGCGGGAGCGGATCATCAGTCAGATGGAGCAGGAGTACGCCGAAAAAGAGGCGTTGGCCGGTAGTGAAAATCTGCGCATGTTTGAGAAGGCGGTCATGCTGCAGATTCTGGACGCCAGCTGGAAAGAGCACCTGGCGGCGATGGACTATCTGCGCCAGGGAATTCACCTGCGTGGCTACGCCCAGAAAAATCCCAAGCAGGAGTATAAGCGGGAGGCATATGAGCTGTTCTCCAATATGCTGGAAGGGATCAAGCAGGAGCTTGTCGCCGTCCTGACCAAGGTGCCGGTTCAGGCCCAGGAGATGATGGAGATTCCGGAGCATGAGCAGAATGAAGCGGAATTCCAGTTCCAGCATGAAACGTTCGGTGGTTTCGACAATGTGGAGGAACAGCCGGCGGGGGGTGCGGATGAAGAGCAGCAGCCGTTTGTGCGTTCGGATCGCAAGATAGGTCGCAATGAGCCCTGTCCCTGCGGTTCCGGAAAAAAATACAAGCAGTGTCACGGGCGTATTCAGTAATCGAAGCGGATTTCCGAATCACCGGATGGACTACTTCAACGGGTGGGCAAGTGTGACTTGCCCTCCTTTGCGTTATCTGTGGGTGACACTGTGGCCATACATCGACCGGTCAGCAGTGGTCAGCGGACTTTAGGCAAACAACAGTATTGGCGGAATTGAGTCAATGAGCGAAGAGTTGGCGTTTTCTCCGGTGCCGGGCATTCGGCTTGGCGCTGCCGGTGCCGGCATCAAGTATCCGGATCGGGATGATCTGGTGATCATGGAACTGGCCGAAGGAAGTACCTGTGCGGCGGTGTTTACCCGTAACGCCTTCTGCGCGGCGCCGGTGGTGGTGGCCCGCGAACACCTGGCGGCGGTTATGCCACGCTATCTGCTGATCAACTCCGGTAATGCCAATGCCGGCACCGGCGATGCCGGTCTGCGTGCAGCCCGGGAGGCCTGCAAGGCGGTGGCCGCAGCGCGCGCCTGCGCTATCAACCAGGTGCTGCCTTTCTCCACCGGTGTAATCGGTGAGCCGCTGCCTGTGGATCGTATCGCGGTAGCCGTACCGGAGACGCTCACGGCCCTATCCGAACAGGGCTGGGCGAGAGCGGCCCGCGCCATTATGACCACCGATACCGTCCCCAAACTGGTCTCCCGGCAACTGGAGCTTTCCGGCAAGACTGTCACGGTGACCGGCATGGCCAAGGGCTCCGGTATGATCCGCCCCGATATGGCGACCATGCTGGCCTATATCGCCACCGACGCCCTGGTGGATCGGCATCTGCTCCAGCAGTGCCTGGAACGGGCGGTTAAACCCTCTTTCAACTCGATCACCGTGGACGGGGATACCTCCACCAATGATGCCTGTGTGCTTGTGGCATCGGGCGTAAGTGGGTGCTTACCCATAACGGACGAGTCATCGGCGGATTATCAAAACCTGTGCGGCGTCGTTGAGGACGTTTGCATGCAGTTGGCCCGTGCTATCGTGCTGGACGGCGAGGGTGCCACCAAGCTGGTGGAAATCCGGGTTGAAGAGGCGGCCAGCGAGCAGGAGGCGCGCGATGTGGCCTATACCATTGCCCACTCTCCCCTGGTCAAGACAGCCCTGTTCGCTTCCGATCCCAACTGGGGGCGCATACTGGCCGCAGTCGGCCGGGCGGGAATCGACCAGTTGGCCATTGAGCCCATCAGGATCTGGTTGGAAGATGTCTGCATCGTACGCGACGGCGGAAGGGCTTCTGACTACAGCGAAGCGGCTGGCAAACGGGTTATGGAGCAGGATGAACTCTGTATCCGGGTGGCACTGGGACGGGGAGCGGCGACCACGCGCGTGCTGACCTGTGATCTCTCCTACGATTATGTAAAAATCAATGCGGAGTACCGTACCTAGATCCGGGTGCTGTCCGAGAAGAATGTTACCTGCGTGGGGATAGTGAAGATTTATGTTGCCGGTCCATGTCGCTGTCGCTGTTATCCAGGATACCTCGGGGCGGGTGCTGTTGACGCGCCGCGCCGCCGATGCGCACCAGGGTGGCTTGTGGGAGTTCCCGGGCGGCAAGGTGGAGCGGGGTGAAGACCTTGTCCAGGCGTTACGCCGGGAGATTCGGGAAGAGTTGGGTATTGTAGTAAATACTCACCAACCCCTGATTGATATTACCCATCGCTATCCGGATAAGACAGTCCGGCTCGACGTGCACCGGATACTCCACTATTTTGGCAAGCCGATTGGCCTGGAGGGGCAACCCCTCGAATGGGTTTCGCCGGCGCAACTGCATCAGTTTCCCATGCCGGCAGCCGATCGCCCCATCTGCACCGCGTTAAGGCTGCCGCAGCAGTATCTCATCACCGGTCCCGATCCGCGGCAACCCGACCAGTTTCTGCAGCGCTTGGAGGCATCCTTGTCGCGTGGCGTGCGACTGGTACAGTTCAGGGCGCCGGGTCTTGAAGAGGATGAATATGCCGACCTGGCCGAGCGGGTGCAGCGCGTCTGTCGTCAACATGACGCCCAACTGTTATTGAACTGCTCCGTGGAACTGGCGCGGGAGCTGGATGCGGATGGGGTGCACTTGAGCAGCCATCGGCTGGCTGCATTAAGTGGGAGGCCACTAACCGAGGATAAATGGGTGGCTGCCTCCTGCCACAACCGGGATGAGTTGTGCCAGGCTATGGCCATCGACGCGGACTTCTGTCTGCTCTCGCCCGTGTTTGCCACCCGTTCCCATCCGGAGGCGGATCCCCTGGGTTGGGAGCGATTTGCTGAAATGGCCAAGTGGGCGAATATTCCTGTCTACGCTCTGGGCGGCATGGGCCAGGGCCATCTGGAGCAGGTACTTGAACGTGGTGGTCAGGGCATTGCGGCTATCAGTGCGCTCTGGGCGGCCGATGAGGCGTTCGCCAAATAAGCTCGGATCCGCCGTGCTGTTCGTTTTCAACGCACGAATTGGCCTAGCTCAGTTGTACTCATCCTCGGGCGGCAGGAACGGGTTCGCCGGGCTGGCATCCGGTATGCGATGCTTCTCCTCCAGCCAGTCCCCCAGATCAATCAGTCGGCAGCGTTCGCTGCAGAAGGGGCGCGAACCGGCATTGCTGTGCCAGTCAAAGGCCTTTTTGCAGACCGGGCAGCGGACGCTCTTCAGTGCTTCAGACATATCAACTCAAAGAACACAGCAGTTCAGGAAAAAGGTGGTGTCCAGTTTTGTCTGGGTCGCGCGCTCCTCTTTGGATTGCTCCATGAAGCGAATAGTGAAGCGGTGCTTGCCGCCACTGATTTCGGCAAACAGGTGACTCTCACGCGGTAATCCGACCCGGATCAGTTGGGTGGGTGACTGGGCATCCAGACTCTGTTGAAAGAAGCCGTTGGGTGCCAGTTCCCGGGTTGGCGTGGTGCTGCCCCGGATGAGCGAAAGCAGCAGGTTGACGGCGGTGAAAACCGGCTCCAGCGTGTCCCGCCAGGCGACGATCTCCTGATGACGCTTTTCGAAGGGTTGCTGTAGCCAGAAATGGTACAGGGGCAGGTCAAAAGCACAACTACCGCCGGGAATACTGCTGCGTTGAGTGATGCTTTTCAGGAACTCGTTCTCCCGTAACTCCTGTCCTAACTGTCCACTGTGTTGCTGCAACCTGACGGAAACCGAGTGCAGCTCGTGAAGGATCTGGTCCAGGCGCTCTTCATGGACATCCGGCATGGCACGGATGCCGGTCAGGGTCTCCTGGTGGCGTTTCAGCTCCTTGATCAGGTCGGTCTTTATATCCGCCCGGGAAAAAATAGCGACCATATCCATCAGGCTGGTAATTGCCGCCCGGCTGTCCCAGGTGCTGGACTGGGGGATATGAAAATCAACCTGACGAAACAGATGCTCCAGGCGCAGAAAAGTCCTGGTCTTCTCATTGAGCGGGTGCTCGTAAATGATCTTGTCTGAAACGGTTGGTTGCATGAATTGAGGTCTGTTTTTCAAGTGCACCGGACGGGGTACATGGCAATGACTATAGCTTTATTATACCGATTCTAACAGTTATAAGCTTGTCAGCCGGCAAGTATAAGATATTTTCGATGGAGCTGTTCAATCGGTTCCTGCAGGTCGTCCAGGCTGCCGGAATTGTCGATAATATCATCGGCTTTGGCCAGGCGTTGTTCCCGCGCTATCTGTGAAGCGATAATTGCTTTGGTCTGCGCCTCGCCGGTCTGATCGCGGCGGGTCACCCGGCTGAGTTGCAATTCAGGTGGGCAGTCCACTACCAGGATGCGATTAACATGCTTGTCCTGCCCGGTTTCAAATAGCAGCGGAATAGAGAAGATCGCATAGGCGGTATCGAACTGCTCCAGCTGGTGGTGCATTTCGGCACGTATTCTGGGGTGCAGGATCTGCTCCAGTGTGGTCTTGGCCTGTGGATCGGCAAAGATGGCCTCCCTGAGCCAGGCCCGGTTAAGCGTACCGTCCGCGTTTAGGGTTGCAGCACCAAACTGTTCAACAATCTCCACTAGCGCGGGCTGACCGGGCTCAACCACGGTACGCGCCACCCGGTCAGCGTCGATCACCGGTACGCCAAGTGCGGCGAAACGGTCGGTGACTGCGCTCTTGCCACAGCCAATGCCGCCGGTTACGCCAACAATAAACATGGCTCAGGCCAGACCGGCCCACTGCAGGTAGGCGCTGTTAATCTGTTCACCCCAGATCAGGCTGATCCAGCCGGCGGCTGCCAGGTAGGGTCCAAAGGGTATGGGGATATTCCGGTCGCGGCCGCGAACCAGGATCAACAGAATACCCACCACGGCCCCAACTACGGAAGAGAGCAGAATAACCTGGACTAGGGACTGCCAGCCGAACCAGGCCCCGAACAGGGCGAATAGTTTGAAATCGCCATAGCCCATGCCTTCCTTGCCAGTTAGCAGTTTGAACAGCTGGAACACCAGCCACAGGGAGAGATAACCACAGGCTGCACCGATGATTGCCGAGTGGCTGTCCGTGAAAATATCAAACAGACTCAGCAGCAGGCCCAGCCAGAGCATGGGCAACACGATGGAGTCTGGCAGTAACTGTTCGTCGAAATCGATCAGGGTAAGGGCAATCAGTGCCCAGGTGAGAGGTAGCGCCGCAGCGGTCTGCCAGCTGAAGCCGAAATGGAACGCGACGGCGAGGGAGAGCAGACCGGTAGCCAGTTCGACTAGCGGGTAACGTACAGAGATGGGCTGTTTACAGGCGGAACAGCGACCCCGCAACAGCAGCCAGCTGATGACGGGGATGTTCTCCCAGGGGCGTATCTTGTGGCCACAGTGGGGACAGCTTGAACCAGGGTGGCTCAGGGTCAGTTTTGGATCGCCGGGGTCGCTATGCGCCTCGAGTTCCAGAAACTCCTGACACTGTTGGCGCCAATCCCTTTCCATCATCTTGGGCAGGCGGTAGATGACCACATTCAGGAAACTGCCGATGAACAGCCCCAGTAGCATACAGGCCCCCGCAAAGAGCGGAGGGCTGTTCTGAAAAAGCGATATGAAATTCATCAATAATGGCAGGTTGAAGATACCTTAATCTTGCTTACACAACCGATGCCATCTTGAAGATTGGCAGGTACATGGCCACCACCAAGCCACCTACTAGGGTGCCAATCACTACCATGATCAGGGGCTCCATCAGGCTGCTGAGGGCATCCACGGCGTTGTCGACCTCTTCTTCATAAAAGTCGGCTACCTTGGAGAGCATGTGGTCGAGCGAACCGGACTCCTCGCCGATGGACACCATCTGAACCACCATGTGGGGGAAAAGCTGTTGCTGTTTCATGGTGAGCTGCAGTGACTGACCGGTGGCCACATCTTCACGCATGCGCATAACGGCATCGCTGTAGACGATATTACCGGTTGCGCCGGCAACCGATTCGAGAGCCTCTACTAAAGGCACGCCAGCCGCGAACATGGTGGCTAATGTACGGGAGAAACGGGCGATGGTCGCCTTATGAATAATTGCCCCGATAATGGGTATTTGCAGGGTCATTTTGTCGATCATGTGGCGCATCTTGCGCGAACGTTTGAATGAGAAACTGAAGGTATACACCGATCCAACGACACCCAACAGCATCAGCCACCAGTAACTGTTCATCCATTTGGAGATAGAGATGACCATCTTGGTGAAGGCCGGCAGGTCGCCACCGAAACTGGCAAAAAGGCTCTCAAACTGGGGGATCACGAACAGCATGATCAGGATTGTCACTATAATGGCAACAATAATCACGGCGGCGGGATAAAACAGCGCCTTCTTGATCTTGCCCTTGATGGATTCGGTTTTCTCCTTGTAAGTAGCAATCTTGTCCAGCAGATCTTCCAGCACACCCGCCGCTTCACCCGCCCGTACCAGGTTGCAGAACAGGTCGTCGAAATAGAGTGGGTGCTTGGCCAGTGCAGCTGCCAGTGCGGTTCCCCCCTCTACATCCGCCTTGATCGACAGGATCAGGTCCTGCATGGCCGGATTATTGTGTCCACGACCGACAATATCAAATGCCTGCACCAGTGGCACGCCGGACTCCATCATGGTAGCCAGTTGGCGGGAGAAGATTGCGATGTCGCTCGGGGTGATCTTCTTTTTGGTATTTAAAAGCGCTGTTGGTTTTTTCTTGACCTTCAGTGGATTGATGCCCTGGCGTCTGAGGTCGGCCCGTACCAGTGCCACGGAGGCGGCACGGCTCTCCCCTTTGATACGCTTGCCGTGCCTGTCGGCTCCTTCCCAGGTATAGACATAGGCCTTTTCGGCCTTGGGTGCTTTTTTAACCGCGCTTGCAGTGGCCATATCGCTTAATCCTTGGTAACCCTGTTAATCTCTTCCAGGCTGGTCACGCCTGCCCTGACCTTGTTCAATCCGGCTTCCCGCAATGTGAGAATGCCCTCGGCCCTTGACTGTTTTTCCAGTTCCAGTGAGTTGCCCCCCTCCATAACCAGCTTTTCCATGGCTGAAGAGATCGGCATAATCTGGAATATACCAACACGCCCCTTGTAACCCATAGTGCAGCGGTCACATCCTACAGGCTTGTAGACGGTTAAATCTTTTAACTCTTCTTCTTTAAACCCCTCTTCTAGCAGGGCTTCTTTGGGCAGGTCGTCTGGCACCTTGCAGTGTTCGCAGAGTCGTCGCGCCAGTCGCTGGGCCATGATCAGGATCACGGAGGAGGCAATGTTGAAGGGCGGAATGCCCATGTTGGCCAGTCGTGTGAGCGTCTGGGGTGCATCATTGGTATGCAGTGTTGAGAGCACCAGGTGACCGGTCTGGGCCGCCTTGACAGCAATCTCCGCTGTTTCTAGGTCACGTATCTCACCCACCATCACGATGTCCGGATCCTGGCGCAGGAAGGCCCGCAGGGCCTCGGCAAAGGTCAGGCCGGTCTTCACATTGACATTGACCTGATTGATTCCGGCCACCTGGATCTCCACCGGATCCTCGGCGGTGGAGATGTTGACGCCTTCACTGTTCAGCATGTTTAGGGCGGTGTAAAGCGAAACCGTCTTACCACTACCGGTCGGGCCGGTCACCAGGATCATGCCATAGGGCTTGCGAATGGCCGTTTCAAACAGTCTCTGCTGTTCCGGCTCAAAACCGAGTGCTTCGATACCCAGTTGGGCACTGGCAGGGTCCAGAATACGCAGTACCACCTTTTCACCGTAAAGGGTGGGGCAGGTGTTGACACGAAAATCGATAGCCCGGTTACGTGACAGCTTCATCTTGATGCGCCCGTCCTGAGGCACCCGCCGTTCGGCAATGTTCATGCGGGACATTACCTTGATACGAGCGGTCAGGCGCGAGGCGATATTGACTGGCGGCGAGGCGATTTCGTGCAGAATGCCATCCTGCCTGAATCTGACCCGGAAGGTCTTTTCGTAAGGCTCGAAATGGATATCTGATGCGCCACTGTTAATGGCGTCCACCAGCATTTTGTTGACAAAACGAACTACCGGGGCGTCATCGACATCCAGGTCCGCGTCCTTTTTCTGGGCATCTTGTTCATCTGAGGTGATATCCAGGTTGTCCAGGTCGGCATCCAGCAGGTCTGACATGCTGGCATCGCTGGCATCCAGGATGACCTCAATGGCCCGGACCAGTTTCTCCTCTTCCACCACGATGGCTTCAATGGCCAGGCCGGTATGGAACTTGATCTCATCCAGGCCCTGGATATTGGTCGGGTCGGAGACCGCCAGAAAGAGCCGGTTGCCGCGGCGAAAGATCGGCAGGGCGTGGTGGATGCGGATGAGCTTCTCGTCCACCAGCCCCACGGGCGCGGCGGTCATGTCCAGAGCCTCTAACTGGAACAAGGGAACACCAAACTCCTGCGAGGCGGAGAGGGCGATGCTGCTGCTATCGAGCAGCTTATTCTCAACAAGGTAGGAGACGAACTGCTGACGTTTTTGGGTCGATTCCTGAACGGCTTTCTGGGCAATCTCTACAGACAGCAGTTTGTCTTCGACAAGACGTCTCGGGAGGCCGCTTAATGCTATTTTCTGGGTTGCTGTTGCCATCTGTTCCGGGATTTCTGGAAAGTATTACTGGTTGGTCTGAATGAATTTAACGTTGATGTCCTAACCAGTACGAGGTTTATCGGCTGTTTCTAATAATAATTTAATCTAACGCTAACAGGTTATATCTTAATCGAATTCAATAGTCGATTATAGGTTGTATTTGAAGTTAATTGTGTGTAATTCATTACAAAGTATTGTATTTTAATGTAAATGTGGCCTCCTTTATCAAAGCTCTAATCGGATTATGGATTGAAAGCATGCGGAACAGCAGATATTTGACCATTTGATGAAATGTTACAAGTTGGAAGGTTTTGAGGGGGGGGTGATTGCTTAGTGCAAACGTGTATCCGTATTACGTAATAAATAAATTCCCAATCGCGGTCAATTGGTTCCAGCGTCCGTTGCCTTTAGTGAAGAGTATCGGAAACATATGTGCGGAATGGCACGGTGAATGGTGTGATGGTCAAGACTAGCGAGCCTTTTCTACTCTGTTCTCGTTGTATCTTGGGGAGCAACTAAAAAACCCCGGCCTTTTGGCCGGGGTTTTTTAGCAGCAAGGAGACTCAAAAGAGACTCCTTACCGGTTGTACCTACTAGCGGCAGTTCGCGGGCAGATACTTATCAATAATTGTGGTGGAGCCTGTCGAGCAGTCCCAGGTAATGCTACCTGTGGAGTTAGCATCGGAAATAGCGGCACCGCCAATTTGAGGTACAAAGGCTAATACATTATTACCAGCAAGTTGGGGTATACCACCTAGTGTGATTTCAATCGCGCCGGAACCAGCGACAACATTAACTGCTGTGATCAAGTCAGTAACCAAGTTAGCTTGGTCTGCAGCTATTTCCGCAGAGTAGTTGGCAACTCCCGTCATTCCCTTATCAGCAAACAATTCGGTCACACCGATTTTTAGTGCGCTGGCGGCGATTGCGCCCTCTGAAACTTTTGCCCGTACTGTGTAATCCTGGTAGGCCGGCAACGCGATAGCAGCCAGAATACCGATGATCGCAACCACGATCATGAGTTCGATCAATGTAAAACCTGCTTGTACTTTTTTCATGGGTCTCTCCCTTTAAGTATTAAATATTCTGTGGCAAGTGCCTGTTGGAATATGTCATCCCTTTCATCATGCGGTCCGGCAGTTGCCAGCCCCAGATTACTTGTCTGTTATTACGCAATGGCCGTGCCAGTTCTTGTAGGCGGTTTACGGTTTGTCCATAAGTCAATGAATATTAATGAATAGTACTTGTTTGGCAGGCTGTTCTGTGGTTGCTGGAACTGGACCTGATCCCGTTGTGGACCTTGCCGTGAATGTCAAAAAGTGACGTAAATTGTCACATTGATAGAGACAAAAAGTGTCACGGATTGCGCTTATGTGTGGTGATCCTGTGTCCGTGCCGATCTGGTCCGGGGGTTACCGGGCTGTGCCGCCCTGGTTTGTGGTCATCGCTGGCGTTGCGTCACTCCAGGCCCAGCTTCTCCAGCTTGTACCTGAGCGCCCTGAATGAGATGCCCAACCGTTTCGCGGCGGCGGTCTTGTTCCAGTGGGTCGCTTCCAACGCCGTAGTGATCATGTTGCGCTCCACCTGCTCCAGGTGTGCCTCCAGTGGCATGTCCGGGGCGATATCGGGTGTGGCACCCAAAGCTGCCGGGGATTCGGTGGGGATCTGCAGATCTTCCCGGGTGATGACGCCGTCCTCGCAGAGCGCGACGGCCCGTTCCAGGATGTTTTCCAGTTCGCGGATGTTGCCCGGAAAGCTGTAGCCAAGCAGGGCCTTCAAGGCATCCCGGTCGATGCGGGGCTTGTTGTTGCCGGCGATGCGGCCCAGGATCATGTCCGCCAGCAGGGGAATGTCGTCCCGGCGCTCCCGCAGGGTCGGGATTGCCAGTTCAATGACATTGATCCGGTAGAACAGGTCCTGACGAAAATGACCGCTCTCCACCAGCCCGGCCAGATCCTTGTGGGTGGCGCTGGTGATGCGCACATCCACCGGTATCTCCCGCTGAGCGCCGATCGGCCGGATCGATTTCTCCTGGATGGCCCGCAGCAGCTTGACCTGCATGTTGAGGGGCAGATCGGCCACTTCGTCCAGGAACAGGGTGCCACCATCGGCTGCCTGGAACAGCCCCTGCTTGTCGCTGATGGCGCCGGTAAAGCTGCCTTTCATGTGGCCGAAAAACTCGCTCTCCATCAGCTCCTGGGGGATGGCTCCGCAGTTGACGGCGATAAAGCTGTGGTCGGCGCGCGGGCTCTGCTGGTGAATCTGTCGCGCCGCGAGCTCCTTGCCGGTGCCGGATTCGCCACTGATGAACACCGGGGCCTGGCTGCGGGCCAGTTTGCGGATCAGGGTACGGATACGTTCGGCGGCGGGTGATTTGCCCAATAGTTCCGGTTTCTGTTTACTGTTTCCCGGTCGGGCGGCAGCGGTGTCGTTCCGTTCCAGTTTCAGCGCAGTATTGACCAGCTTGCGCAACATACCCAGATCGACCGGTTTGGAGACAAAGTCGAATGCCCCCGCCTTCAGCGCCTGTACGGCAGAGTCCATGTTGCCGTGTGCTGTGATGACCGCTACCGGCAGTTCCGGATAGTGCTGGTTGATGTTCTCCACCAGTTCGATACCGTTGCCGTCCGGCAGGCGCATATCGGTCAGGCAGAGGTCGAATCGTTCGGATTCCAGCAACTGCCGGGCGCTGTGTAAATCCTCCGCTGTGCGGGCGTCGATATTCATGCGTCCCAGGGTGATCTCCAGGAGTTCACGGATATCGGGTTCATCGTCAACAATAAGTGCCAGTGGATTGGTCATCGTCTGGGTCACCTGACCGGGTGATTGCCCCTGCCGGGGAAGGTGATGCGGAAACAGCTACCGCCGCTGGGAACGGGGATATAGTCCAGCCCCATCCGGTTGGCCTCGCACAGCTCCTTGGCGATATAGAGCCCCAGGCCGGTTCCTGAATTGCGCGTGGTAAAGAAAGGTTCGAACATCTGCCGTACGTGTTCCGGGGCGATGCCCGGGCCATTATCGATAATGTCCACAAAGGGGCCGCCGGACTCACGGGTAATGCCGCCATTGATCTGAATACTCAAGGCTTCACGCTCCCTGTTGAAGTGTTTGATCGAGTTTTCGCACAGGATAACAAATATCTGGCGGAATTGGCCCGGGTCGGTGCGGATCAGTGTGCTGTCCGGCTCAATTTGCAGCTTTATCACACCGTCAGGCAGGTTGAGGGTACGGGCCAGATCGATGATGAACTGGGCCAGCCAGGGTTTGAGCAGGAACTCTTCGGGCTGGGAGCGGCCGCGGCGGGACAGCTGCAGGATATTCTCGATGATTTCGTTCACCCGCCGGGTATTGGTGCTGATGATATCGATCAGCCGGCGATCTGCCTGTGGGATATCGGGCGACTCTCTCAGTAACTGCTCGGCATGACCGATGGCCCCCAGCGGATTGCGTATCTCGTGGGCGATGCTGGCGGTCAGGCGGCCCAGGGAGGCCAGTTTCATCTGCTGGGCCTGCTGGGTCACGGTGGCGGAGTCCTCCAGGAAGATCACGGCACCGCCCTTGTTGTTTTCACCCAGCATGGAGAACCCGGCAGTCAGCTCGCGACCACCGACAACGGGCCGGAACGGCTCGGGGGGTATGTGCTCTTTCTGGTCCCACTCGGCCAGCAGCGTCGCCAGCTTGGGACACGCCTGTTCCAGGGAGCTGCCGGTGCCCATCTCCGGCATGCCGAGCAGATACCAGGCCGACTCGTTCATCAGGCGAATGGTGCTTTCGGTATCCACCACGATAATACCGGTGAGCATGTGCTGGATCACATATTCATTGAGTTGCTCCATGTTGGCCAGGTCAAGCTGGCGCTGGGTCGCCAGAGCCTCGCTGGATTTCAGTTGGTGCGCCATGACCCGGGCCAGAATGGCAATGGCGAAGAACAGGGCGCCGAGCAGTCCCGCCTGGGTATAGGCGGTGGTTTCAAAGGTCTGGTTGAGGTGGGCGTAGGCCTGTTCTGCAAGGATGAATATGGATGCCAGGGCCGCCTCAAGGCCGGCGTGGGCGCCCCGGGTAATGATGCTGCCGGCAGCAATGGAGACGGCCAGCAGCATGCCCAGACCGGAGCTGATGCCACCACTGGCGTGCATCAGCAGGGTAATGCAACAGATGTCCACAAACACCATCAGGAAAGCCTGCTGGTTGTGGGAGGCGGGGCGATCGGCGTACAACAACACGCCGCTGGCGATCACCAGGCCGATATAGATAATGACGGCCAGGGTGAACAGCCCCGGATTGGTGTGACCCAGCAGGCTGGGGCCGGTTTTGCTGAAGAAGAGTATTCCCAGCAGGGATGCGACGATCAGCCGGTAATAGAAAAAGATGGTCAATGGCCGGTCGGAGGCGGGGCCAACCTGGGTGTCGTTCAGATCCAGCGCCTGTTGTCTGCTGTCAGCAAGTGGCATGGGGGTGGGCGCTCCTGGCCGGCAGGATGGGGAATTCGCGGCGGCTATTGGTCATTTTTCTGCTGTGTCAGATGCTCCCGGGAGCAGAAGAACTGGCCCTGATCCTGTAACGCCTCCGCCTCGGGCAGGTAGGTGCCACACACCCCGCATTTAACCGTATTGGCCGCGATTTTGGGCTTTTTTCTGGCGGCCGATTCTCTCGAGCGGGCCAGGTAACCCCGTACTATAATGTAGAGGCCCCACAGGGTGAGAAGTGCCAGTATTAACCTTATGCCCATAATTTCTGTTTATCAGGGTATTCCATACTTTTGCTTATTTTGTCATTTTCGACCAAAATAGCGCCTTTTATTTTATCACGTTGACCGGTTGCGAGAATGAATCTACACGAGTATCAATCAAAACAGTTGTTTGCGAAACAGGGTATTCCTGTACCGGAGGGTAGTCCAGTCACCTCCGTTGAAGAAGCGCGTCAGGCGGCGGAAGCCCTGGGTGGCGGCCGTTGGGTCGTCAAGGCGCAGGTGCATGCCGGTGGACGCGGCAAAGTCGGCGGCGTGGTGCTGGTGGATAGTCTGGATCAGGTGGAGGCGGAAGCCAAACGGCTGCTGGGCAGCATGCTGGTGACCAAGCAGACCGGTGAGCCCGGTCTGCCGATCAACACCCTGCTGATTGAGACCATTACCGATATCGATCGGGAACTCTACCTGAGCGTGCTGGTGGACCGGGATTCCAAAAAGATCCTGTTCATGGCCTCCCAGGCTGGCGGCATGAATATCGAGGAAGTCGCCGAAGAGACCCCGGAACAGATTCACATCATTCGGGTCGATCCGGCCGCTGGTCTGCAGCCCTATCAGTGCCGCAAGCTGGGCTTTGCCCTGGCACTTGAGGGTACCCAGATCCGTGAATTCCAGAAATTCATGTTTGCGCTCTACCAGCTGTTTATCGAGAGCGATGCCAGTCTGGTGGAGATCAACCCGCTGGTGGTGACCAAGGCAGGCAACCTGATTGCGCTGGACGCCAAGATCAACCTGGACAGCAATGCCCTCTATCGTCAGCCCAACCTGCTGGCCATGCGGGACATCAGCCAGGAAGATGAGCGTGAAGCCAAGGCCGCTGAACACGACCTGAACTACATCACCCTGGATGGCAATATCGGTTGCATGGTGAACGGCGCCGGGCTGGCCATGGCCACCATGGACCTGGTGCAGCTGAAAGGCGGCTCACCGGCCAACTTCCTGGATGTGGGCGGTGGTACCACGGCCGAGCGGGTGGCCGAGGCATTCAAGCTGATCCTGTCCGATGACAAGGTGCAGGCCGTACTGGTCAACATCTTCGGTGGTATCGTCCGTTGCGACCTGATTGCCGAGGGCATCATCGAGGCGGTCAAAGAGGTGGATGTCAAGGTGCCGGTTGTGGTGCGCCTGGAAGGCACCAAGGCGCCGGAAGGACTGGAACTGCTGGCCAACAGTGGTCTGGCTATTACCACCGCCGCTGATCTCTCGGAAGGCGCAGAGAAAGTCGTTGCTGCCGCCAAAGGTTGATTGTTTGAACCGGTGGCAGCGTCCGGCAGGCGCTGAACCGGTATCACCAGATACAGGAAAAGAATTGTGAGTATCCTTATTGATAAAGACACCCGTGTGATTTGCCAGGGTTTCACCGGCAAGCAGGGCACCTTCCACACTGAGCAGGCAATCGCCTACGGCACCAATATGGTGGGCGGCGTCACCCCCGGAAAAGGCGGCCAGAAACACCTGGACCTGCCGGTGTTTAACACCGTTCACGACGCCGTGGAGGCGACCGGTGCCGACGCTACCATGATCTACGTACCGGCCGCATTTGCCGCCGATGCGATCCTGGAAGCGGCCGACGCCGGCATCAAGGTGATCGCCTGCATCACGGAAGGCATTCCGGTACTGGATATGCTGAAGGTCAAGGCGGCGCTGGCCAACTCCGACAGCCGTCTGATCGGCCCTAACTGTCCCGGTATCATCACCCCGGGGGCCTGCAAGATCGGTATCATGCCCGGCATGATCCACAAGCCCGGCAAGATCGGCATTGTGTCCCGTTCCGGTACCCTGACCTATGAGGCGGTGTTCCAGACCACCTCCACCGGACTGGGCCAGAGCACCTGCGTCGGTATCGGCGGCGATCCGATCCACGGTATGAACTTCATCGACTGTCTGGAGCTGTTCCAGGCGGACCCCCAGACCGAAGGTATCGTCATGGTGGGCGAGATTGGTGGTACTGCCGAGGAAGACGCGGCGGCCTATATCAAGGCCAATGTCACCAAGCCGGTGGTGGGCTATATTGCCGGTGTTACCGCACCTCCGGGCAAGCGCATGGGCCATGCCGGCGCCATCGTGAGTGGTGGCAAGGGAACGGCTGACAGCAAGTTTGCCGCCCTGGAAGCAGCCGGTGTGGCAACCGTCCGCTCCCCGTCGGAGATCGGTGCCAAGATGCTGGAACTGATGAGCTGATAGCGCCAAAATTCCCGATTTTGGGTATCATATGCCGCCCCGGCCGTCAGGTCGGTGGCGGTTTCCTGTTTTTGGGAGCGGTTTTTTCAGTTTGACGGGTAGGTGGTGTCTCGCCTGTCCGGGGCCGGGCAGGAGGATGTTGACGGGCGGCCGGTTTCGCCTGTTCCGCCACTGGTTTTTCGCCCGGTATTCCGAAACCCGTGCGGCTGTTGGCCGGCACTGTGAATAGGTGGTCTCTTGAGCCTGAAAATATCTTTAGCACAAATCGACCTGATGGTGGGTGATATCCGTGGTAATGCCGACCGGGTTCTGGCGGCGATGCGGGTGGCCCGCGACCAGCAACAGGCTCATGCGGTGGTGTTTCCGGAGCTGACCCTGACCGGCTATCCGCCTGAGGATCTGCTGTTGCGTCCGGAGCTGATCGCCCGGGTGGAGACGGAGCTGGAGCGTCTGTGTCGTGAATGTCGCGGTATTGATGTGATCCTGGGTTACCCGAAATGTCAGGATGGCAAGCTCTTTAACGCCGCTGGCGTGATCCGGGACGGTGCGATTATTGCCGAATATTTCAAGTCGCTGCTGCCCAACTACAGCGTATTTGATGAGAAGCGTTATTTCGAGTCGGGAGACCAGCCCTGTGTGTTCGAGTTGCAGGGGGTGTCGGTGGGCGTCACCATCTGTGAGGATATCTGGTACCGGACCCCGGCCGCTTCCGCCGCCGAGGCGGGGGCAAAAATCCTGCTCAATCTGAACGCCTCACCGTTCCATTCCGGCAAGGCGCCGGAACGGGAGACCCTGCTGCAGAAACGGGCCCAGGAGACCGGGCTCTCGATTATCTATCTCAACCTGGTCGGGGCGCAGGACGAGCTGGTGTTCGACGGTGGCTCGTTCGTGGTCGATGCCGCTGGACAGATCACCCAGCGGGCGGCCTTTTTCCAAGAGGATCAGCCGCTGGTGGAGTTTGTCGAACAGGATGGCCGTCTGCTTCCTGTCGCGGCCTCCGTCGCCCCGCTGCTCTTGGAAGAGGAGGCGGTCTACCGTGCGCTGGTCAGTGGGGTGCGGGGGTATGTGCAGAAAAACGGTTTCAAGGGCGCGGTGCTGGGGCTCTCCGGTGGTATCGATTCGGCCCTGACACTGGCGATTGCGGTGGATGCCCTGGGTGCCGACCAGGTGGAAGTGGTGTTGATGCCATCCCGTTATACGGCGGATATGAGCAATGAAGACGCAATTCTGGAGGCGGAGCGCCTCGGCGTAAAACACCAGACCATTCCGATCGAGCCGGCTTTCAACGCCTTTCTGGATCTGTTGAAACCGGCCTTTGCGGGCGCCCCACGCGATACTACCGAAGAGAACATACAGGCGCGCTGCCGCGGCGTGCTGCTGATGGCCATCAGCAACAAGAGCGGAAAAATTCTGTTAACCACCGGCAACAAGAGTGAAATGTCGGTGGGTTATGCCACCCTCTACGGCGACATGGCCGGAGGATTCGCCCCGATCAAGGATGTGCCCAAGCTGCTGGTCTACCGGCTGGCGGAGTACCGTAACCGGACCGGTGAGGTGATTCCGCGTCGGGTCATCGAGCGGCCACCCTCGGCCGAGCTGGCGCCGGATCAGAAAGATTCTGACTCCCTGCCGCCCTACGAAGTGCTGGATCCGGTCCTGGCCATGTATATCGAGCAGGATAAGGGGATCGATGAGATAGTGGCCGCCGGCTTTGATGAGGCGGATGTGCGCCGCGTGGCTCGACTGGTGGACCGCAACGAGTACAAGCGTCGCCAGGCCCCGCCGGGCGTCAAGATCAGTCAGCGCGCCTTTGGCCGGGACCGGCGCTATCCGCTGACCAACGGCTTTTAGCGGCACTGCCCGATTGCAGCCAAACCTATTCCACTACCTTACCGGTGGGTTTAATTCCGGTAAGATGTAAGTATCCATGAGACAGTAAATCTGCCGCTGATGCGGCAAGGTGATAACAGGAGCCTGGAAACAATGAAAAAAGTCGACGCGATTATTAAGCCTTTTAAACTGGATGATGTGCGGGAGGCATTATCTGCCGTCGGGATTACCGGCATGACGGCCAGTGAGGTAAAAGGATTCGGTCGGCAAAAGGGGCACACGGAACTCTACCGCGGAGCGGAGTACGTGGTTGACTTTCTCCCCAAGGTGAAGATCGAGGTGGTGATTAACGAAAACCAGCTGGACGACTGTATCGAGGCCATCACCAGCGCGGCCAAAACCGGCAAGATTGGTGACGGAAAGATCTTTGTGACCAGCGTTGAGAAGGTGGTGCGCATCCGCACCGGCGAGGAAGACGAAACCGCGATCTGACGGGCTGCCGGAACAAACAGAAGGGGCGCCGGATGGCGCCCCTTCTGTTTTCTGTTTTGTCAAACCGGCAAAAGCCAGGCCGCCGCGCTATGGCTCAGTTCTTGTCCAGTTCCAGGTAATCCCAGATCGCCTTGCCGAGCGACTTCTCCTCATATTCGTCGTCCGGCAAATCCAGCGCACCGTTCTCCAGATTCAGCGCCAGCACCCGCTGGGCATCGGCGGAGAGCTTTTCCAGTCCCAGTTTGTCATAGGCCTGGATCATGATCTCCAGGGCGTCCTTGACCGCCGGCGTACGCTGGTACTTTTCCACCACCGTAACACAGCGGTTGGCGGCCGCCAGGTAGGCACCCCTTTTCATGTAGTAACGGGCCACGTGCACTTCATGGGCGGCCAGGTTGTTACGCAGATAGAACATGCGTTTGCGCGCATCCTCGGCATACGGGCTCTCCGGGAAGCGCCGCACCAGCTCGGCAAAGTCATTGAACGAGTCGATGGTGGAGCCGGGATCACGCTGGGATGTATCGGTCGGGATAAACCGGGTGATGAAACTCAGGTTGCGGTTGAAGTTGACGATCCCTTTCAGGTAGTAGGCATAGTCCACATGGGGATCACGGGGGTGCAGTCGAATGAAGCGATCGGCGGCGGCAATGGCAGCCTCGGGATTGCCATCCTTGTAATGGGCATAGGCCACGTCCAGTTGAGCCTGCATGGCGAAGCGCCCGAACGGATAGCGGGATTCCAGGCCCTCGAAATATTTGATGGCGGTTTCGTAATCACCTTCTGCCATGGCGAAGCTGGCCTCGGAATAGAATTTCTGGGCGCTCCAGCCAATCGTTTCGTCCTCCTCCTTGGGCAGCAGGGAGCAGCCGGCGAGCAGGGACAGAATAAGTACAGCGGTAAATATGCGATATTTGGCCATTGGCGATGGTAACCGGGTGATGAATATAACCGAAAAGTATACCCGAAAGGTCCCGGCCGGGCGATACGATACCCGGCCATCGCTTGGTGGGCGCAGATACCCGTTCCGGTTCGGGAGGCCCGGCGGGGCCGAATGGGGTAAACTCTCTCTTTTTTATCCGTCAGTGGACCATCGGCATCATCGGGAGCGGCGACCTTGTCTGAACGAGTAGAACATCTTACGGCCCGGGTGGGGATCGAGCTGGCTGGAAAGCGGCTTGACCAGGCCCTTGCCCAGCTGTTTCCGGATTACTCCCGCAGCCGTCTGCAACAGTGGGTCAAGGAAGGACTGGTCACCCTGGACGGGGTCGCCTGCCGGCCCCGGGACAAGGTGGTAGGTGGAGAGTGGGTGGCACTGGAGGCGCGCCTGGAGGATCAGGTGGCGTGCAAGCCAGAGGCGATCGATCTGGATATCGTTTATGAGGATGAGACCCTTATCCTGATCAACAAGCCGGCCGGACTGGTGGTGCATCCGGCGGCCGGTAATCCCGATGGCACCCTGCAGAATGCCCTGTTGCACCACGACCCGGAACTGATCCAGTTGCCCCGGGCCGGAATTGTGCACCGGCTCGACAAGGAGACCACCGGCTTGCTGGTGATCGCCCGGACGCCGGCGGCCCACAAATCACTGGTGGAGCAGTTGCAGGCCCGGGAGTTCGACCGGGAGTATCGGGCTATCGCCAGCGGGGTAATGACCGCGGGCGGCTCGGTGGATGAGCCGATCGGCCGTCACCCGACCCAGCGTATCAAGATGGCGGTTCATCCCGCCGGCAAGGAGGCGGTGACTCACTACCGGGTGCTGGAACGGTTTCGTGCCCATACCTATCTGAAAGTGAAGCTGGAGACCGGCCGTACCCATCAGATTCGGGTCCACATGGCCCATCTGCGTTATCCGCTGGTGGGTGACCCGGTCTACGCCGGCCGGTTGCGCCAGCCGGCGGGTGCCTCGGAACAGCTGCGTGAGAGTCTGCGCCGCTTCCATCGCCAGGCCCTGCATGCGCTGAAGCTGGGCCTGACCCATCCGGCCAGTGGTGAATGGATGGAGTGGGAGACGCCCCTGCCAGAGGATATGCAGCAGTTGCTGGAGACCCTGCGGGAGGACCTTCAGCATGCCTGAGGCACAGCCCGAACTGCTGCTGCCGGACTGGCCGGCGCCGGCCCATGTGCGTGCCGTGATCTCGACCCGCCGGGGCGGCGTGAGCCGGCCACCCTATGACAGCCTTAACCTGGGCGATCACGTGGGGGATGACCCGGTGGCCGTGGCCAAGAACCGTGAACGTTTACAGCGGGCCGCAGGTGCGCCGGCAACGCCGCTCTGGCTCAATCAGGTGCACGGCACCCGGGTGCTGGATTGTGCTTCAACAACGGCCGATCGGGAGGCGGATGCCAGTATCGCCGCTCATCCCGGTCAGGTCTGCGTGGTGATGACGGCGGATTGCCTGCCGCTGCTGATCTGCAATCGCGCCGGTACCCGGGTCGCGGCGGCCCATGCGGGTTGGCGGGGATTGGCCGATGGCGTGCTGGAGGCCACTTTAGCCCGATTCGACGATCCGGCCGAGCAGCTGCTGGTGTGGCTGGGTCCGGCCATTGGGCCGGCCGCCTTCGAAGTCGGTGCCGAGGTCAGGGCGCGCTTTCTGCAGGACGATCCCCGGGCCGACAACGCGTTTCGACCGGGTCGGCCGGGACACTGGCTGGCGGATATCTACCAGCTGGCCCGGCTGCGGCTGCAACGGGTCGGGGTCGGTTTTATCGGTGGCGGGGATTACTGTACAGTAACCGACCGCGAACGCTTCTTCTCCTATCGCCGTGACGGCGTAACAGGACGTATGGCATCCATGATCTGGATGGAATGAGACGCTTCTGCCCGACCCGCTTCGGTGGGTGGAAAAGCCGGTGGATGGGCTGTGCCATTCACCCGACTAATTGCAATAACAACCGTTTAACAACGGGGGAACAGAGAGATGAATGACTGGAAAATGCTGACCCTGGTCGGCGCCGATCAGCCCGGCATCGTGGGGCAGGTGACCAACGCCCTCTACCAGGCGGGGTGGAACCTGGGCGAGGCCTCCATGATCCGTCTAGGCGGCAACTTCACCATCATGATGATGGTCACCGGCGAAGGCGCGGTTGAATCGGTACTGCAACCGGTGGCAGACGCCCTGGGACTGCATGTGCATGTGGATGATATTGCCGGTTCACTGCATCAGCACGTGGTGCCCAATATTCAGGTACGGGTGACCGGTGCCGACCGGGCCGGGATCGTGGCACAGGTGACCGGATTGCTGGCCGAGCAGGGGCTGAATATATTGGAACTGGAGTCGGATGTGGCCGGTTCCAGCGAGCAACCGGTCTATATCATGCATATCCAGGGGTACACGGATCTGCCTTTGGAGTCGCTGGAAGCGGCATTGGATAATCTGGGTGATATCGATGTGCAGGTGTCGCCGATTGAGACACTGATTGGATAACAATGGCAGTTCTGGAAATTTTAAAAATACCCGATGAACGGCTGAAGCAGGTATCGGAGCCGGTCGAACGGTTTGATGATGAACTGCGCGCCTTTATTGATGATCTGGAGCAGACACGACGGGATGGTCCCGCCGCGGTCGGCATCGCCGCGCCCCAGGTGGGTCGCTTTCAGCGCATCGTTATTGTGGATGTCTCCAATACCCGCAAACCGGTACCCAATCATGGCTACATGATTCTGGTGAACCCGGAGATCACCGAGTGGGACGGTTTCGAGATGGGCCGGGAGGGGTGTCTCTCGGTGCCGGATTACACCGGCAACGTGATTCGCGCCACCCGGATCAGGATTCGTGCCCAGGATCCCTGGGGGGAACCGCTGGCGTATGAGATGGAAGGCTACGAGGCGCGTGCCGTGCAGCACGAACTGGATCACCTGGACGGCATGCTGTTCATCGACCGGGTGGTGAGTCGGCGTACCGATCTGTTTCAGCGCAAGGTGTACCAGAAAGGCGGCAAGTCGAAGAAAAAGTAGCCCGGATCTCTGTTTGCGCGAGTGGAAACCTGCTGTGTGGTTTAAGTTATGGCCGATCCCGGAACCCCTGCCGGGTGAACAGTTGCCAGGCGCCAGGATCGCGGCACTTAAAACGCCAGCCCTATAGCGATTGGCGGGGCAGAATTTATGTCGATCTCAACACTGATCATTTTATCCCTGCTGACTCTCCTGCTGTGGTCGTTGTACCGGCTCTACCGGGCCTGTCAGCGGGCCAACCGGGTTGACTGGGGGCACCGCTGGGTCAATCTGCTGGATGGGCTGAATCGCCTGTTCTGCTATCGCTATCACCGCCTCAACCGGATCGGAATGCGCCTGCCAAAGGTGGGGCCGGCCATTGTGGTGGCCAATCATGTATCGGGACTCGATCCCCTGCTGCTGGCGGCCTCGGCCCGGCGTCCGCTGCGCTTTATTATCGCCCGTGAAGAGTATCAGCGGTTTGGCCTCAACTGGCTGTTCCGGGCCATCGGCTGTATTCCGGTGGACCGGGAGAAACGCCCGGAACAGGCGTTGCGGGAGGCGTTGCGTTGTCTGCGTAACGGCGAGGTGGTGGCGCTGTTCCCCCATGGCCGGATCCACCTGGACACTGATCCACCCCGCCGTATCAAGGCCGGTGCCATCCGTCTCTCCCAGATCACCGGGGCACCCATCTATCCCCACCGCATCAGCGGAATTCGTGGCGCCGGGAGCGTGTTTGGCGGCGTCCTGTTGCGCAGTCGGGCGCGCATCAAAGCCGGCTCCGTGATCTATCCCGAAGCCTGGGGACGGGATCAGTTACAGACCCTGGTTCAGGGCATTCTGGAAGGTGACGAGGATCAAGAGAACTCGCTAGTAATCTGAATTTTCAGTTGAATTCCGATATCGATCGCCCCATCTCCTGGGTAACCTTAGAAATATCGGAGTAATTTCCATGCGAATGGACAGATTGACCAGTAAATTCCAGATGGCTCTGGCAGATGCCCAGAGCCTGGCAGTAGGACGGGACCACCAATTCATCGAACCAGTACACTTGATGCTGGCTCTGCTGGACCAGGAGGGCGGCACGGTACGCCACCTGCTGAGTCAGGCGGACGTTAACATCAGCCAGCTGCGATCCGGCCTGGGCGATATCCTGGACCGGCTGCCCAGTATCGAGGGCGCCGCCGGGGATCTGCACATCTCCAATGACCTGGGGCGGCTGCTCAACCAGTGTGACAAGCTGGCCCAGCAGCGCAAGGATCAATACATCTCCAGTGAGCTGTTTGTACTGGCGGCCCTGGATGACAAGGGGCAACTGGGCGACCTGCTGCGCAAGGCGGGGGCTGCCAAGGCGCCGATTGAAAAAGTGATCGAAACGCTGCGCGGTGGCCAGCAGGTGAATGACCCCAATGCGGAAGAGCAGCGTCAGGCACTGGAGAAATATACCATCGACCTGACAGAGCGGGCCGAGCAGGGCAAGCTGGATCCGGTCATTGGTCGTGACAGTGAAATCCGCCGCACTATCCAGGTACTGCAGCGTCGTACCAAGAACAACCCGGTGCTGATCGGTGAGCCCGGTGTGGGTAAGACCGCAATCGTGGAGGGACTGGCGCAGCGCATTATCAACGGCGAAGTGCCGGAAGGACTGAAAAACAAGCGGCTGCTCTCCCTGGACATGGGTTCCCTGATTGCCGGCGCCAAGTTTCGTGGTGAGTTCGAGGAGCGTCTGAAGGCGGTACTGAATGACCTAGCCAAGCAGGAGGGGCAGATCATCCTGTTTATCGATGAGCTGCACACCATGGTGGGTGCCGGCAAGGCTGAAGGCGCGATGGATGCCGGCAATATGCTGAAACCGGCCCTGGCCCGGGGCGAACTGCACTGCGTCGGTGCCACCACCCTGGATGAGTACCGGCAATATATCGAGAAGGATGCGGCGCTGGAGCGGCGTTTCCAGAAGGTGCTGGTGGATGAGCCGACGGTGGAGGACACCATCGCCATCCTGCGGGGTCTGAAAGAGCGCTACGAGCTGCATCACAAGGTGGATATCACCGATCCGGCCATCGTGGCGGCGGCCACCCTCTCCACCCGTTACATTACCGATCGTCAGCTGCCGGACAAGGCCATCGACCTGATCGATGAGGCGGCCTCCCAGATCCGCATGGAGATCGACTCCCTGCCGGAGGAGATGGATCGCCTCGAACGCCGCTTGATCCAGCTGAAGATCGAGCGGGAAGCGCTCAAGAAAGAGTCGGACGACGCCTCGAAAAAGCGCCTGGCTCAGCTGGAAGCGGATATCGAGAAGTCGGAGCGGGAGTTTTCCGATCTGGATGAGATCTGGAAGTCGGAGAAGGCCGCCCTGCAGGGTACCGCCCACATCAAGGAGGATCTGGAACGGGCCCGGCTGGAGCTGGAAACCGCCCGCCGCGCCGGTGATCTGGGGCGCATGTCCGAGCTGCAATACGGCCGCATACCGGAGCTGGAGAAGCAACTGGATATGGCCTCCCAGGCCGAGATGCAGGAGATGAAACTGCTGCGCAACAAGGTGACCGAGGAGGAGATCGCCGATGTGATCTCCAAGTGGACCGGTATCCCGGTAAGCAAGATGCTGGAGGGCGAGCGGGACAAGCTGCTGCGCCTGGAAGAGGAGTTGGGCAAGCGGGTCATCGGCCAGGCCGAAGGTATCTCCGCCGTCTCCAATGCCATTCGTCGCTCCCGGGCCGGGCTCTCCGATCCGCGTCAGCCGAACGGTTCGTTCCTGTTCCTGGGTCCCACCGGTGTCGGTAAGACCGAGCTATCCAAAGCCCTGGCGGATTTCCTGTTTGATACCGAAGATGCCATGGTGCGGATCGATATGTCCGAGTTCATGGAGAAGCACTCGGTCGCACGCCTGATCGGTGCGCCTCCCGGCTACGTGGGCTACGAAGAGGGTGGCTACCTGACCGAAGCGGTGCGTCGCCGGCCCTACTCGGTGATCCTGCTGGACGAGGTGGAGAAAGCCCATCCGGATGTGTTCAACGTGCTGTTGCAGGTGCTGGATGACGGGCGCCTGACCGATGGTCAGGGACGCACGGTGGATTTCCGCAACACTGTTATCATCATGACCTCCAACCTCGGTTCCGACCTGATTCAGAGCATGGCGGGCGAGGAGCGTTACGAGGATATGAAGCGCGCGGTGATGGAGGTCGTGGGTCAGCACTTCCGCCCTGAATTCATCAACCGGGTGGATGATATCGTGGTATTCCATCCGCTGGGTCGCGAGCAGATCCGTGCCATCACGGAGATTCAGGTGGGTTACCTGGAGCAGCGTCTGGCTGATCATGATATGGAGCTGAAACTCACCGAGGCGGCGCTGGATCGGTTGGGCGAGGCCGGGTTCGATCCGGTCTACGGTGCCCGGCCGCTGCAGCGGGCGATTCGCCAGCAGCTGGAGAATCCGTTGGCCCAGGAGATCCTCAGTGGTCGCTTCGGCCCGGGGGACACTATCCAGGTCGATGCTTCGGACGGAGGCTTGCTGTTCAACAAGGCGTGATCGGGTGGCCCGTCGGGTCAACCGGTCGGCCAATGCGCAATCCACAGGGGTTGAAGCCGTATCCGGCTTCAACCCCTTTTTCCATGCCAGATGGTGGCTTCAGGGGCGAATTTCCCGCTCCCAGCATGTCCGCTGCGGTTGCTGCAGTAAGCTCCGCACAAAATCCACCGCCTGTTTCAGATGCTCGGCAGCCGGATGGCTGAGTGGCTCACCCAGTTCAAAGGCGTAGCCGGGAATGGTGAGCAGGTAGGCGGGCGGCGGCGTGGTTCCATAGACCTGTTCGAACACCGCCAGCAGGGTGGCCGGGCTTAAACTGTGACTGCTGTAGCTGTGATCCTGTAACGGGTTGAGACGGGTAAAGCCGAACGGGGCGGGTGCCGCGACGGAGGCGTCGGCGAACAGCAGCAGGTCACGCTGCTCCAGGTCGGTCACATGTTCTATCTGCAGCTGGAAATCGGTAATCGGCTCATATAGGCCGGGCGCAATATCCGGGCACAGGGCCAGCCGCTCCAGCAGCAACGGCCCCAGGGCGTCGTCGCCCCGGGACGGGTTGCCGTAACCGATAATGACAACCGGAGCGTGGCTCAACGGCTCAGTTCACCCCGGGTATCTTTGATCAGCCGGTCGACGATACGTCCATCCGGCTCCTGCAGTTCAATCACCAGCGGCATTTTGCCCAGCGCATGGGTGGCGCAGGAAAGACAGGGGTCGTAGGCGCGTACCGCCACCTCGATACTGTTCAGCATCCCCTCGGTGATCTCCTGGCCGTTGAACAGGTCCGCCGCCACTGCCCTGACCGATTCGTTCATGGCCCGGTTGTTGTGGGTGGTGGAGACGATCAGGTTGGCCCGGGTGACCAGGCCGTCAGGATCGATTTCATAGTCGTGGATCAGGGTGCCGCGGGGCGCTTCGATGACGCCGATGCCCCGTGAACGCATCTCACCGGTCTGTTTCAGCGCGTCGCCCAGCAGGTCCGGATCATCCAGCAGTTGCTGGATCTTTTCGATACAGTGCAACAGCTCCAGCATGCGGGCCCAGTGGTAGGCCAGGGTGGACTGCACCAGTCCGTTCGGCTCCAGGGCGCGGAACTCCTGCCGGGCCTGCTCGGCCAGCGGGGTATCGATATAGTCGCAACTGTTGACCCGCGCCAGGGGGCCGACCCGGTAGGAACCCTGCTCGCTGCCGAACGCCTGCAGATAGGGGAATTTCATATAGCTCCAGGATTTCACCTGTTCCCGGATATGCTGGTGATAATCCCGTGAATCGATCTGATCCAGCATCTTGCTGCCATCGCTCGCCACGACCCGCAGGTAGCCATGGTAGAGCTCCATGGCCCCGTCAGCACGGCACAGGCTCATCATGGGGGTGTCGATACGGGCAAACCGCTGGTGCTGCTGCCGCGCCTCCAGGAACAGGCGTCGGGCCAGCTCCAGCGCCTCCTGTCCCCAGGCGATCATCTGCGGCAGATCCTGTTTCAGGTAGTCCCGCTCGCTGCTGTCCAGCGACTTGTTGACACCACCCGGGATGGCGCAGGTGCCGTGAATCCGTTTGCCGGCGGTGACCCGGATCACCTCCTGACCAAACTTGCGCAGCAACACCCCCTGTTTGGCCAGTTCCGGATACTGTTCGATGAGCCCCACGATGTTGCGCTGGCTGATGTCGCTGTCAAACCCGAACAGCAGGTCGGGTGACGAGAGGTGGAAAAAGTGCAGGGCGTGGGACTGCAGGATCTGCCCATAGTGCATCAGACGGCGCACTTTTTCGGCCGTCGGCGTCAGCTGCTCCACGCCCACCAGTTGGTCGATTGCCTTGCCCGCCGCCAGATGGTGGCTGACCGGGCAGATGCCGCAGAGCCGCTGCACCAGCACCGGTAACTCCCAGTAAGGCCGGCCCTGGATGAATTTCTCGAAACCACGGAACTCCACGATATGCAGGCGCGCCTGCTGAATCCTGTTGTCATCGTCCAGCAACAGGGTCACCTTGCCATGGCCCTCGACCCGGGTTATCGGTTCAATCGCAATACGCCGGAGTTTCTCCGGGTGCTCCGCCGTCTCCAGGCGGTCGATGTCGGTTGGGGTGCTGTCAGTCATAATGGATCTGCTTATAGGCGAACTGGATCGGTTTGCCCGATAACAGTTCATCCAGGAAAGTGAAAATGGTATCCCCGGAAGGGGGGCAGCCGGGCAGGAAGTAGTCCACCCAGACCACGTCATGAATCGGGTGGACCTGATCCAGCAGCAGGGGTAACTCCGGATCACTGGGGATCTGGGGCTGTTCGATATTGCTGCCGGTCAGGTACGCCTCATCCAGGCACTCCGCCAGGCTGTAGTGGTTGCGCATGGCCGGAATGCCGCCATTGATGGCGCAGGCGCCCACCGCCACCAGCAGGTTGCACTGCTGCCGGAACGCCTTTAAGACTTCCACGTTCTCCGAATTGCAGACGCCCCCTTCGATCAATCCCACGTCGCAGTGTCCGATCTGCTTGATATCGGTCAGCGGCGAGCGATCCAGTTCCACATGGGCGACCAGATCGATCAGGCGCTCGTCGATATCCAGCAGGGACATGTGGCAGCCGAAACAGCCGGCCAGGGAGGCGGTGGCGATTTTGATCTTGTCAGTCATCATGCGGCTCCTGGTGACTGGCCACGTCCCCGACCTGGCTGATCGACTCCTGGTCATACAGGCGTCGGCCGATGGGGACTTCGTAGCCCTGGTTCTTCGGCAGGATGGCACCCACCGGACAGACCCGGGCGGCCTTGTCGTCAGCGCTGAAGTCAGAGTCGCCCAGCTTGCCGCTGGGTGAGTTGACAGTCAGGTGCGCGTTGATGCCCCGACCGCTGATGTTGAACACCGACTTGCCATCGTAGTCCCGGCTGGCCCTGACGCAGAGCTCGCAGAGAATGCAGCGGTTGAAGTCGATGATGGTATCCGGGTGCGAGGCGTCCACATCCCGCCTGGGATAGAAATGGACAAACTCGGGGGCCAGCATGCCGCAATGGTAAGCCACCGCCTGCAACTGGCAGGCGCCACTCTTTTCGCAGGCGGGACAGACGTGGTTGCCCTCGACAAACAGCAACTTCAGCAGCAGGCGTCGCTGGGTGGTGATCTCATGGGTCTCATTGGCCACCTCCAGCCCGTCGGCGGCCGGCGTGGTACAGGCGGCTACCATGCGACCATTAACCGATACGCAGCAGAGCCGGCAACTGCCCTGGGGGACGAACTCCGGATTGTGACAGAGATGGGGTATGTAGATTTTCGCCGCGAGGGCGGCATCCATGATGGTCTGCCCCTCGGTGAACGGCACGGTGACGCCATCGATATTGAAGCTGCCGCTCATACGCCACCTCCTTTCAGATGGGCGCCCGGGTCGTTCCGGCCGGTCAGGGTACGGGCCTCTTCCAGTGAGGCATCCAGGTCAAATGCCGGCTCGAAGCTGGTGGAGCGTAGGCGTGCCTGGAAAATGCCTGGGAACTTCTCCAGGCCATCCAGAATCGGATTGGCCGCGGTGTGTCCCAGGCCACATTGGCTGGTCTGTCGCATGAGATTGCCCAGGGTGCTGAGTTCGTCAAGATCCCGGACGGTGGCGTGTCCCACCATCACTTTGTTCATCTGTTTGGCCAGCATGCTGGTGCCGACCCGGCAGGGGGTGCAGAAGCCGCAGCTTTCATGCCGGAAAAAGCGGGTGAAGTTGTCAATGGCATTGAGCAGTTCCCGGCCCTGATTGAATATCATGAAGGATCCGCCGGTCGCGTGATCCTCAAAGGCCAGGACCCGGTCGAATTCATCCGGTGCTATCAGCCGACCTGCCGCCCCGCCGATCTGTACCGCCTGGGTATGGTGAGCCCCGCAGGCGGCGAGTATGTCGTTTATTGACGTGCCGAAAGGGAATTCATAGATGCCGGGCTGGTCACAGTCGCCCGAAATACTGAGCAGCTTGGTTCCGGGGGATTTTTCAGTGCCCACCGAGCAGAACCAGTCGGCCCCGTGCTGGGTGATCATGGCGGCGTTGATAAAGGTCTCCACATTGTTCACCACCGTGGGCATGTCCCGGTAACCCCGGGTTACCGGGAAGGGCGGGCGGATCCGGGGAATGCCGCGCCTTCCCTCCAGTGATTCGATCAGTGCCGACTCTTCACCGCAGATGTAAGCGCCGGCTCCCAGGTGGATGTGGATATCGAAGTCGAAACCCTTCTGGCCCAGGATATTGGGACCCAACAGGCCCTGCTCCCGGCGCTGTTGCAGGCTCTGCTGCAGTGGTTCCAGCAGGTAACGATATTCGCCCCGCAGATAGATGAAGCCCTGGCGGGCGCCAATCACGGCCGCGCACAGGGTCATGCCCTCGCACAGCCGGTCCGCCTCTGCCTGCAGCAGGTAGCGATCCTTGAAGGTGCCGGGTTCCCCTTCATCCGCGTTGCAGACCACGTAGTGTTCGGCCGCTTCGGTGGAGGCGCAGATGCGCCACTTCTGGGCGGTGTTGAAGCCGGCGCCGCCGCAGCCCCTGAGTCCGGCCTGTGTCAGCTGATTCAGAATGGCGTCGGTGCCCTCGGTCCGATGGCGCCGGAGCGCTGCTCCCGGGGTATAGTCAGCGCTGAGTACCAGGTCGCGGCGCTCAACCCTGTCGTGAACAAGGAACAGCTCGGCCGGCCACTCGGCAAGGGGCACGGACTGTTCCACCAGCGCCGCAATCTGATCGATCCGTTCCGGCGTCAGGCCAATTACGGTGCGGCCATTGACCAGTGCCGCCGGCCCCTGGTCGCTCATGCCGGTACAGGAGGTGTAGTCGATACTGACCCGCTGGTCGTCGCGGGTCTGGCCGATTTTGACTGATAGCCGGCTGGCGAGACGCTCAGCCAGGAGTCGGCTGCCCTGCATCTGGTCAGTGATGTTGTCGCTGAACAGAATCTCATAGTCGCCGCGGTGTGAGCGGTGCAGGAAGCTGTAGAACTCGATCACCCCGAGGATAAATGTCCGGCTCAGGCCGAGCGATTCAGCAAGCTGCTGGATAGCCTCTTCCGGAATATGGTGGGCGGTCTGTTGAATTCCAATCAGGATCTGAAGCAGGTTGTACGGATCCTGTTCTCCGCTTCCATGCAGGGTCTGTGTGTTCGGGTATGGATTGTCTCCGGTCATTTTGGAGTCCATGAATTTTAATTGTATGAATGTGTGACTGACCACATTCGGCTTAGTCCACTATAGCGCAATTCATCCGATTCCGGCACTCCTCTCTGAACACCGGATACAGGCGCAGTATGCCCAATTCCGGGCTCTGTGAGTACCTTTTGGCCCGGGCAGTGCGGTCGACCGGTCCGATCCGGGGAGAGGCGGGCGGCAAGGGTTGATTCTTGCAATCGGGGCATGAATGTGAAAAATGTTTCGCACACTCGTTATAGCAGGATCAAGGCCCCCCTTATGTTGGAATATATCTTTTTTGACGAACGCCCCTGGCAGCAATTCATCAGTTTCCTGGAAGGAAAGGGGCTGCAACCGCTATCCGCCAATGAGACCCAGGGGTTCATGGTGCGGTTGCCGGAGGATACCGACGACAGCCTGATGGAGGAGATTGAGGAGTACTATGACGAGATGCTGGAGATGAATGAGGCGCTGTTTGTTGAACAGGCCGATGAAACCGAGCATGTGCATACTGCCGGTGTCAGCGTGAATCTCAGTGACGGGCGATCCGTGCAGGCGCTGGTCGATCCGAAACTGCTGAACCGGATACTCGACGTACTGAGCACCGATGAGCTGGGCCAGTTTATCAATTCCATCGTGGATGCGGTGGAGAACCCGGATGAACGCTCTGTCTGCAGAAGGTTCTGATGCCTGGGCTCTGCACGCCATCAGCCCGGACCTGATTGATAGGACTGCAAAAAAACCGCCAGCGGGGAACTCCTGGCGGTTTTTTTGTCGGATAACTCCGTAGAGAACCCAAAACTGCTCTGCCTGGCAGGAAAGCGCCAGATTAACCGCGATGGCGATGCCGGAGCGGGATTTTTAACGGGTGTTGGTACTCTCCTTCACCTCGTCCCGTTTATCCTGTGCCCTTCGTGCCTCCTTTTTCTTCTCCACCAGCTCGATGTACTGTCTGGGTGTCAGGGTGCTGGCCGATTCCGGAGATTTCTCCGGTGCGTTGTAGGCGTAGATAATGACGCCGATCAGCACCACCATTATCAGAAGAAAGGGTTTCTGCTTCATTAAGTTATCTGTCCACCGCGGAATTTATGTCGATACTCTGACTATAGCATGCGGTTCATTGGCGCAGGCTGATAATGGACCAGCCGTGGGTAGTGGCATGTGTTGCCAGGATCTCATCCGGATCAACCGCCACCGGGCGTTCCACCTGGCTCAGCAGGGGCAGGTCGTTGTGGGAATCGCTGTAGAAACTGCTGCCGGCAAGGTTCTGCCGGTGCTGTTCCAGCCACTGTTGCAGGCGGATCACCTTGCCCTCCTGGAAACAGGGGGTACCCGCCACGTTGCCGGTGTAGCGGCCGTCAACCATCTCCGGCTCGGTGGCAATCAGGTTGTCGATGCCGAAAGCAGCGGCGATAGGCGCCGTCACGAAGGCGTTGGTGGCGGTGATGATCATCAGGGTATCGCCGGCGGCCCGGTGTTTGTCCACCAGCACCCGGGCGGCGGGTAGCATTATCGGCTCGATCTTCTCCCGCATAAATGCCTGGTGCCACTGTTGTAACTGGGCTGGCGGGTGTTCGCTCAAGGGCTTGAGGGAGAAGCGCAGGAATTCGAAGATATCCAGTCGCCCCTCTTTATATTCCTGGTAGAAGCGATTGTTTTCGCGCTCGTACCACTCCCCATCCACTATGCCCTGCTCGGCCAGAAACACCCCCCAAAGGTGGTCCGAGTCGCCATTCAGCAGGGTGTTATCGAGATCGAATATCGCTAAAGACAAGGTTTATGCTCCGTAATGTGATAACTGGTCATTTTAACCCGGAAACCGGGCCCGATATAAGTCGGGGTCTGGCGCATGGCCTGGCGGGACCTGCCGGGAGCCAAGTGGGGAAGAACTGTGCTGGTGGTTGCCGGGGTACGGTGAATTATGGAACAATCAAGACAGTTTATTGATTTTAGATAGGTTTTCCTTTGATTGATTCAGAAGGGTATAGACCTAACGTTGGCATCATACTTTGCAATAATCAGCGGCAACTGTTCTGGGGCAGACGAATAGGGCAGGATGCCTGGCAGTTTCCCCAGGGCGGGATCAACGAAGGCGAAACACCGGAAGAGGCGATGTTTCGCGAGCTCGAAGAAGAAGTGGGACTGCGTCGACACCAGGTGGAGATCATGGGTGTGACGTCAGGTTGGCTCAAATACCGTCTACCGAAACGGTTTCTGCGCCGCCACTGCAAGCCGTTGTGCATCGGCCAGAAACAGCTCTGGTATCTGCTGCGGGTGTTGTGTGAAGAGACAGATTTCTGTCTGGATCACGCCCCCAAGCCGGAATTTGATAGTTGGCGTTGGGTAAAGTACTGGCATCCGTTACGCGAAGTGGTCTACTTCAAGCGCAAGGTCTACGTGCGGGCGCTTGAAGAGCTGGCGCCGTTGCTGTTTCCGGAGGGCCCGCCGGCCCGGACGCAGGCCAACTATCTTCGCCAGAACCGGCGTCCGTAACCAACCACGACCATTCGGCACGCCCAGGCGGTGTGCCGGATGGGGCGATCCTGATGCCCGGTTTAAACCGGGGCAGAACAGGGCTTCTGCGCCTCTGCCCGGAAGCGCATCCCGCATCTTGTAACACAACCTGATCAGACAACAGCATGCTTGAGATACTTCACCGGATAGTACAAGAGGTCAACGCCGCGCCGGACCTGGGTGAGGCGCTCAAGGTTATCGTGCAACGGGTCAAGATGGCCATCAAGACCGATGTCTGCTCGGTCTATCTGACCGATTTCGACCGCCGTGAGCACGTGCTGCTGGCGACCGAAGGCCTGCGCCAGGACGCCGTCGGCAAGGTCAGTCTGCCGATGCATCGCGGTCTGGTGGGCCTGGTCTGCGAGCGGGCCGAGCCGGTCAACCTGGACGATGCCACCGAGCATCCCCGCTATCTGTTTAAGCACGCCACAGGCGAGACCCAGTACCGGGGCTTCCTGGGCGTGCCGATCATCCAGAACCGCAAGGTGCTGGGGGTGCTGGTGGTGCGGCAGGTGGAGTCGCGCAAGTTCGATGACAATGAAGTCACCTTCCTGTTCACCCTGGCGGCGCAACTGGCCGGCGCCATCACCCACGCCCGGGCCAGTGGTGAGCTGACCCAGTTACAGCCCTCGCGCAAGCCCCTCAACCGCTACCTGAGCGGCCAGCCGGCCTCACCGGGAGTGGGAACGGGTCAGGCGGTAGTGGCCTATCAGCTGGCGGATCTGGAAGCCGTACCCAGCCGTACCACGGATAATATCGACGCCGAGGTTAAGGCCTTTAAGGATGCGGTATCCCTGACCCGGCGGGAGCTGGAGAACGTCAAGAACCGGCTCTCTACCGAACTGCCGATGGAGGAGCTGGCGCTGTTTGATGCGCTGTTGCTGATGCTCGGCAGTGACACCCTGGTGAACCAGACGGTGCAGCGCATTGAACAGGGGCAGTGGGCCCAGGGGGCGTTGCGCGACACCATCGAAACCCATGCCCGGATGTTCGAAAACATGGACGATGTGTATCTGCGGGAGCGGGCGTCCGATATCCGCAATCTCGGCCGCCGCCTGCTGATGCACCTGCAGACGGAAAAGCCGCGGGAGATGATTTTCCCGGAAAAGACCATTCTGGTCGGTGACGATATCAGTCCGGTGCAGCTGGCAGAGGTGCCACCGGAGCGGCTGGCGGGTATTGTCTCCGCGAAAGGCTCCAGCTCTTCCCACGTCTCCATCCTGGCGCGTGCCATGGGTGCCCCGGCGGTGATGGGCGTCAGCGAGCTGCCGGTGGGTCGCCTGGAGGGGCTGGAGATCATCATTGATGGCTATCGTGGCCGGGTCTATGTCTCCCCCGATCCATCGGTTACTGATGAGTACGCCCGTCTGGCCCAGGAGGAGTCCGAGATCTCCACTGAACTGGAGATGATGCGCGGCCTGAAGGCGGAGACCACCGATGGTGTGGTTGTGCCGCTCTACCTGAATACCGGCCTGATCTCCGACGTGATGGATGTGGGGATGAACGAGGCCGAAGGGGTCGGGCTGCACCGTACCGAACTGCTCTATATCGTGCGTGACCGGTTCCCCGGCGAAGAGATCCAGGTGGAGAGCTATCAGCGTATGCTCACCATGTTTGCGCCACGCCCGGTGATCCTGCGCACCCTGGATATCGGCGGTGACAAACCCTTGCCCTATTTCCCCTTCGCCGAGTCCAACCCCTTCCTCGGCTGGCGCGGTGTCCGCATTTCCCTGGATCACCCGGAGATTTTCCTGACCCAGATCCGGGCCATGATCCGGGCCAATATCGGTCTGAATAACCTGCGGATCATGCTGCCCATGATCAGCAAGGTGTCCGAGGTGGAAGAGCTGCAGATGTTGATTCAGCGCGCCCATGACGAGTTGCTTGAAGAGGGCTACAAGGCGGTATTGCCGCCGGTGGGGGTGATGATCGAGGTGCCGTCAGCGGTCTACCAGATTGACGAGATTGCGCGCCGGGTCGATTTTCTCTCCGTGGGAACCAACGACCTGACCCAGTATCTGCTGGCGGTGGATCGCAATAATCCCCGGGTGGCGGCGATTTTTGATGATATGCATCCGGTGGTGCTGCGCGCCCTGGTACAGATTGTAGAGGGGGCCGCCACCTACCATCGGCCGGTGAGTGTCTGTGGCGAGCTGGCCGGTAACCCGCTGGCGGCGGTACTGTTGCTCGGTATGGGGGTGGACAGCCTCAGCATGAGTGCCGGCAGTCTGCTCAAGATCAAGTGGGTCATCCGCAGTTACAGCCGGGCCAGGGCAAAGAGCCTGCTGCAGGCGGCGCTGCGCATGACCGATGCCCAGCAGGTCCGGGAGTTGATGGAGAAATCCCTCGACGAGATGGGGCTCGGCGGCCTGGTACGGCCGGGTAAATAGCCGTCCGCTTAAGCGAAAGCGATCGGCCGCTGCCGGCTTAACGGTACTGACGCAGATACCACCACTCGAACAGCCGCTTGAGCCAGTGGAATGCGCGCATCTGCGGCAGGGCGATATTGTGCCGGGTAGTGCGGGCCACCAGACTGCCCCGGGTCTGGCTGTCGACGATACAGAACAGCTCCACCTTGAAGGTCCGGGTCGGCTGTTGCCCGTTCAGCTCGGCCAGCAGGTTGGCCGCCGCCGCTTCCGCCTGCAGGTCCGCCATGTGGGCCTGTTTCGGCATCCAGTCGGGACCGGGAAAACTGCCCGAGTCACCGGCCACATAGACCCGCGGCATCCCTTCCACCCGGCACTGGGCATCCGCCTTGACCAGCCCGCCGGGTGAACGGGGCAGGTCGGTATTGTCAAACCACTGATTGCCGGTCATGCCGGGCATGAACAGGATCAGGTCGGCGTCGAACTCCCCGCCCTCGGTGACCACCTTGCTGTCGGTGAACTGCTTCATCTTGTGGCCCAGGTGGGTCTCGATGCCGCGTTTTTTCATCTCCCGCAGCAGGCCTGCCACCGCCTTCGGGCCGAGCCGCTTGCCGGGTTCCGGTGCCGGGGTGAAAAAGACCAGCTTGAAACGCTCCCGGCGCCCTTCATTACGCAGTTGTTGATCGATGCCGAACAGAAATTCAAACATGGGCCCGCCGCGCATCGCGGAGGGCTCTTTGGGATTGCCGGCGAAACCCACGGCGATGGTGCCGCCCTGCAGTTCCTGCAGCCGGTCACGGATACGGACCGCAGCCGGGATACCTTCACAGGGGGTGATGGCGTGTTCAATACCAGGCAGTTTCTTGATAAAGCGTCCGCCGGAACAGATGATCAGGCCGTCGTTTTCGATCTCTCCCTGGTCAGTGACCAGCACTCTCCCCGCTGCCTTCAGCCCGGTGGCCGATCCCTGGTGGTAGTTGACCCGCATGCGGCGGAAAAAGTTGTTCAGGTTGATTTTCAACTGCTCGGGCTGGCGCAGGCCGGCGGGAATCCAGATGGTGCCGGGCAGGTAGGAGAACTCGGGGCTCGGTGCCACCAGGGTGATTTCGGCGCCGGCATCGGCGGCGCGCAGTTTCTGCACGGCGGTCAGGGCCGCGAATCCGGCCCCGACAATGGTGATTCTGTTCATGCCTGTACCTCAGGGATATGCGTGATGACCGGGAGGTCCGGTACATTTTTCGCCCATTATATCGATTTTGCCCCGGTCGTCTCCCTGCCCTTGGCAGGGTTGCCGGATGGGGTGGTCGGGTCGCCGGTTGATTTCGGCGCTAACGGCTCCATATAGGCGCCATGCTTTTGACAATGGTTGTGTGACCCGCCCGGGTAGTTGATCCGGTGCCACTGTTTCCTCTATTGTTCGTCCGCTACCCAGATCAGCAATCCGGATTTATCGATAACCCATGAATGCACTTGATATCAGGGGCCTGAGAAAGGTCTACAAGAACGGTTTTGAGGCCCTGAAAGGGGTCGATATCACCGTACAGGAGGGTGACTTCTTTGCCCTGCTGGGGCCCAACGGGGCCGGCAAATCCACCGCCATCGGCATTATCAGTTCCCTGGTCAACAAGACCTCGGGCCAGGTGCAGGTGTTCGGCCATGATCTGGATACCGACCCGGAAGGGGTCAAGTCCTGCATCGGCCTGGTGCCGCAGGAGTTCAACTTCAACATGTGGGAGCCGATTGGCGAGATCGTGGTCAATCAGGCCGGCTTTTACGGCATTCCCAGGAAAGAGGCGTGGCGACGGGCCGAGCAGAGCCTGCGGCAACTGGACCTGTGGGATAAGCGGCACCAGATGTCGCGCACCCTGTCGGGTGGCATGAAACGCCGGCTGATGATTGCCCGGGCCCTGGTGCACCAGCCGAAACTGCTGATTCTGGATGAGCCGACCGCCGGCGTGGATATCGAGATCCGTCGCTCCATGTGGGAGTTCATGAGTGAGCTGAACCGCCAGGGCACCACCATCATCCTGACCACCCACTATCTGGAAGAGGCGGAGAGCCTGTGCCGCAATATCGCCATTATCAACCAGGGGCGTCTGGTGGAGCATTCACGCATGGATCAGCTGTTGCATCAGCTGCGCACCGAGACCTTTGTTCTGAATCTGCGCGATGAGCTCAGCGAACTGCCCCTGTTGCAGGGCTTTGAGTTGAAACGGCTGGATGAACAGCGGGTGGAAGTATCGGTGAACAGTGAACAGAGCATCAACCAGCTGTTTGAACAGCTGTCCCTGCAGGGCATCGGTATCACCTCGTTGCGCAATAAACAGAATCGCCTGGAGCAGTTGTTCATGAACATGGTGGAAAACAGCCGGAACGGAGCGCCGCAATGAGTCGTTACAGTCGCTATCTGATCGCCTTTCAGACCATTTTTACCAAGGAGCTGCTGCGCTTCACCCGGATCTGGTTGCAGACCATTCTGCCCCCGGTGATCACCACCGTGCTCTACTACATCATTTTCGGCAACCTGATCGGCTCCCGTATCGGTGAGATGGATGGCTTCAGCTATATCGATTTTATTGTGCCCGGCCTGATCCTGATGGCGGTCATCACCAACTCCTACTCCAACGTGGTGTCGTCATTTTTCAGCAGCAAGTTCCAGCGTCACGTGGAGGAACTGATCATCTCGCCGGTGCCCAACTGGGTGATCCTGGCCGGTTACGTGGCCGGTGGTGTGGCCCGGGGCGTGCTGGTGGGGATCGCGGTCACCGGCGTGTCGCTCTTCTTTACCGATATCCAGGTGCAGAGCTACGGCTGGACCCTGACGGTGTTTGTGCTGACCGCGATCCTGTTCTCCCTGGCCGGGTTCATCAATGCGGTCTACGCCGAAAGTTTTGATGACATCTCCATTGTCCCCACGTTCGTCCTCACTCCCCTGACCTATCTGGGCGGTGTGTTCTACTCCATCAGCATGTTGCCGGAGTTCTGGCAGACCGTTTCCCTGGCCAACCCCATACTCTACATGGTCAACGCGTTTCGATACGGCCTGCTGGGCGTGTCGGATATCCCCATCGGCGCGGCGCTGGGTATTGTGATCCTGTTTATCCTGGTCCTGACCGGCTTCAGTCTGCGCCTGCTCAATCGTGGCGTGGGTATCAAGAACTAAAGATGCTTTGCAGATGACGGTGGAAAAAGGTTTGACGGGCGAAAGGTATTTCGCCCGGCCTGACGGCCTTATGGCGAGGTACTTTTGGGGCCAAAAGTACCCAAAAGCCTTTCCC